>OJEX01000003.1_pt1 | contig 587020 bp, 571 predicted proteins | sample 1593971 | NCBI WGS metagenome assembly OJEX01 (sample SAMN05416775, study PRJEB24817) | seawater metagenome | isolation source: Sea water | place: Canada:Atlantic | collected 2013-11 | reverse complement strand
CCCGCGTCGCCAATCTCGTCAGCGCCGCGCCTCGTCGGTGGAGGCGGGTTATAGGGCCCTAACTCCGACCTGTAAATACCTTTTTAAGGAAAAAATGGATTTAATCGTGTTTTTATCACAATTCTTTTATTTTCAATGCCATAGCCTTTTTACTCTCCCCAACCACAACCATGCACATATATCACTGCTGTGACCAAGAGTTGAAAAATCACGCTATAGCCTTGTTAAAACCCAATTTCATCGATTTAGACCTGCGGCAAAAAAGACAATCTGCGAATTGTGATTCTTTTTAGAACAGCAAAAATACCGGCGATTTGCCAACAAGGTCTGTCGTGTGGCAGATGGTCGGGCTATGGATTTGAGTGAACTCTGGCCCCGCAGAACCCGTCGTCCTGATAGGCTATATATAAAGGTATTGCGCATCTCACGTCGGGCAGGCACAAAACAGGTGCCACAAACTGGTGTAAAAAGCGAATATGTGAACCTTTCCTTTACATTATCGCCCGATGATAGGGTGAGATATCCATGCCCTTAACAAGATGGGCATCAGGGGACCGAGGGAAGATGATGAGACTGCGACAATATCTTATGTGTGCTGCTGCGATTGCAGGACTTTCACTGGCCGGGTGTTCTGGTACCAATCTTATACCCAACACATCGTCAGGAAGCGGTAGTGACGGCAAAGGTGGACAGCCTGTCCCGTCATTTACGCAATTCACCGACATTCCAATGCCGTCCAATTCATCGCTGGATATGGACAGAAGCATTATCTTTGGCGCATCCGACGCATGGCACGGACGCCTTGTGCTGAATTCTGGCGGCACTCAGGCGCAGATGTATGATTTCTACGAACGCGAAATGCCTAATTTTGGCTGGAGCAAAGTGACCGTCGTACGCGCCGATATTTCCGTCATGGTGTATGACCGTGAAAGCCGCGTTGCGACGATCAAACTTAGCGGAAGTTCCTTTAGCGGATCGACAGTGGATGTGACGGTATCGCCGAAAGGCTGATGACGTCCCCCGATACAAAATAGAAAAAGGGTGCCGTCTGGCACCCTTTTTTAATGGTCGTTTTTCGATCGCGTCGTCGTATTGCAGAGACTAGCGCGTCCCAAACAAACGGTCGCCCGCATCGCCGAGCCCTGGCACGATGTAAGCTTTTTCATTCAGCTTCTCATCAAGGCCAGCGGTATAGATCGGCACATCAGGATGCGCATCCTGGAAGACCTTGACCCCTTCGGGGGCGGCAACCAGTGCCATAAAGCGGATGTCCTTGTCCGCGACACCGTATTTATTGAGCGTATCGATTGCTGCCACGGCTGAGTTCCCGGTCGCCAGCATCGGATCAACCAGAATAAAGGTCCGGCCTTCGACTTCGGGCAATTTCACCAGATATTCAACCGGCATATGGGTTTTGGGATCACGGTACAGACCAATGTGGCCGATACGTGCAGACGGCATCAGTTCGATCAAGCCATCGGCCATGCCCGACCCCGCACGCAGGATCGGCACAACGGCAAGTTTGCGCCCCTGAATGGTCGGTGCCTTCATCGCGCAAATCGGCGTCTGGATTTCCTCATAGCTGACGGGCAGTTCGCGGGTAAGCTCGTAGCCCATCAACAGTGCAATTTCCTTGAGCAACTGCCGGAAGGTTTTGGTCGAGGTATCGACCTTGCGCATGTGCGTCAGCTTATGCTGGATCAGCGGGTGATCAAGAATATGAAGATTGGGGAAATCCTTATGCGTGGTCATGTTCTGCCAGCCATCCTGTCTTGCGGCGCAGCAGCCAAAGAAACATTGCTGCCACCTGTAATGAGCTTATGGGCCTACCGCCTAAAGCCTTTGCCCAGTGATGGCAAGTAGAATGCCGCAAAAGAAACGCAAAAACAAACCCCATCCGGGCAAATTCACAAAATCGGACCAAGACGCGAGGGCAACAAACAAAGACGGGGCGATACATTGCTGTATCGCCCCGTGAAACAAGCGTGCTGTAATCGACAGCGACCTTTATATGCCGACCAAAATTGGGATGGCCCTATTTGACTTCGCGGTCATTGGGTTCCGCGCGTACCGGGAAACCATCAACGCCCTGATTCTTTTTGATCTTTGCCGCATCATCGCGTGCCTGTGCGAGATTGGCATATTTACCAACACGGACATAATACCATGCCCCCTCGCCCTCTGGACCGCGAATGACCACGGCGACTTCGAGCCCGGTTTTGCGCAGTTCTTCGGCACGCTGACTGGCATTTTCATGCACCTTGAAAGCACCAACCTGAACCGAGAACGGGGTCTCTTCGTTGGACGCCGCCACCGTGGGCTCGGATTGTTTTTCTGCTGGTTCCGAGGTCACTGGCTCTGAGGTCGCCGGAGCTTTTTCGGCGGCATCCGTTTGCTGTGCGGCAGCGGGTTCTTGTTCCTCTGCGGCCGGGGCTTCGGCTTCTGAGGTTTCAGCAGGCTCTTCCGTTTCGCGAATTTCAGGCGCACTCAGAGCTTTTTTATCGGTCGGCTCATCCAGATCCGGTGCCGCCGGTGTTTCCATCGGCTCTGACGCCGCGTCCGCATTGTCTGAGGTCGTTTCATTACTTTCGGACGCATCTGGTACCGTTTGTGAGAGCGTATCGGTGCGTTCCGCGATCAGATCGCCAACGGGATCATTGCTCGTCGTATCTGTTTGCGCATTGCCTTGTGACGGGGCCGGTTCCATTTCAGGATCAGGCACCGGTTCGCTCATCACGGGCGCGTCCGGTTCGGTTGCCAGCATTTCAATCGGTGCCGGGTCTTTTTGTGCAACGGTGTCGGTATCACTGGACTCCATGAACAGGCCTGCACCGACCAGCATGCCCGCAAAGAACAATACCAGGCCCAGCATGCCAGCCCCGGTCACGAGGCCAAGGAGAGTTTTACGATCCATATCACCTATCCATGCATTGAAATTTTGCCGATCGGCAAAGCGGCTGCCCTGTCCTTGTGCATCACCACGTCCGTCCCGGCCATAAATGAATGCAGGAAGTGGTGCATCCTTTTGCTCAGGTTCGGGTTTTTGTTCGGGTTCGGGCGCTTGCCCGGCATCCGGATTTGGGTCTGCCCGCAAATCGGGTTTGTTGGTCGGGTCCTCGCCAGCCATCCGCTTGGCCTTTCTTCACGACATTAAGGGTAAGGAGTTTTGTAACCGCCAGCCCGTTTATAAAACCCTAAAGCCGTTCAATCAGAGACATAAAGGCCGCAATTACGTGCAATCGCCGCAAAAAAAAAGCCGATGCCCGATGATGAGCATCAAAAGCCATCGTCGCCTTCAAACAGCATAAGGACAGAATTTTGGATAAAAAAAGGGGGCTGGTATTTTCCCCGGCATTGTCCCGCACAATGATCCGGATACCAGCCCCTCGAGTGAGAGAGATCGACCTTCGGGGAGAGAGAGTCCCGAAGATAAACAGGTCATCAGCTACGCCATGTCAGTCTGATGACCGGGTCACAAACGGCATTGCCGTCTGCATTTGACGAAGACAGTCATAGAACATCGAAAAAGTAATTGCAAACGATTATCACACACATTCGCATATTTTTCTGAATATTTTCAATGCGCCCCATCGAAACCCTTCTTTGAAACGCCAACCAATGCGCGAAATTCACCCCAAAAGAACACGAATTTTAGTTGCCACGCCCAGCAATTTCCGCACGGGACACCAAGTAAATGATTGTTTTCCGAATTAACCTCTGATTGGATCAGTAGAGCTACTCTTAAGAAGTAGGTCCGGCGGGAGTGAGACACCCAATCAAAACTAAAAACAAACGGTTTGCTCTGGAGTGTTTGAATGACGGGAGAAAAAGCCGCAAAGACGGCTATGACAGAAGGCAGCAACAGCCTTCTGACGTTACGGCGAATCTTGCTTGTAACGGGATTACTATTGTCAGGTGCTGTCACCTGGATGTTACTTTGGACTGGCGATACCTATCGCAATTTTGCCATTGAAACCTTGAACAATTCGGTCAGTGGCACGGTCAATTTCTTTGTCGGATCCCGCGTTGCACAGGATTACAGCGACAAGGTTACCCCCATTGTCAACGAATGGTCGCGACTAGGAAGCCTGGTTAAAAGCTTTCAGGAAAATGATCAGACCCGCATGAAGGCGGAGCTGAACATTCTGTCCAATGCCCGTCAGGTGGTGCAAGGCGAGCTAGATCTGATCGAAACGGTGGCCTATGACGAGAACTTCACCAAACTGGCAACATCGGATTCCGAACTTGGTGCCAGCATCACCGATGATCCGGCGGTTCTGGAATATCTGAAGAACCGCGAGAAGGCAGAAGCCCGTAAACCGGCGACCTATATGTGGTCAACACCGGACGGACGCCCTGTGTTTAGTTTTATCCTTCCCGTGGGCGGCTTCCGCGCGGTTGGTTTTCTTGAAGTTGTTACCGATCCACTGCCGACATTGGCGGGCATTGGCAAGGTGCTTGGTGGCAATTTCCGAATTTTCGACACCGATGGAACACTTTTGTTTGAAAGCCTTGAAGATGGGCAGACAAGCGAAGGGGATGAACAAATTGCCGCTGCTGACGGAAGCGACGGGGCAGAACCCGGCAACACCGAGGCAACGCCCCCCGAAACCGCCAATACGCCAGACAGTGAAAATGCCAGCGCAACACAGCGTGCTGCGGTTGACATCCTGATTTCTGATGGGCGTGGCGGCACTTGGGCCGAGGCGACATTTGACCGCGACATTACGGATTTCTATTCCCAGACCAACGACCTGCGGATGCTTTCGATTGAAATCCTGGTTGCGGTACTTGTGGTGGGCTGGCTTGCCGGGTGGGTCTTGTTGCGCACAACGGTATTTCGCAACTTGCGGGCCTTTGCCCGTGCAATGACATCCATCTCGAACGGCGATACCAATGTTGATCTGCCCAAAGTCGGGTCGGATGAAATTGGGGATATGAAAAAAGCCCTGATTGGTCTTCGCGAATCAGTACGACAAGCCATGATCTTGCAAAACATGGTGGAAAATACCCCCACTATGACAGCGTTGATCACACCTGCGGGCACTTTGAGTTATCTTAATGCCAGTGCGCAGGATTATGTTGGCGGAAATACCGATACGGTTTCGGGTGACTTCCTTAATCTTGGGGATGATTTCCAGACCAAGCTTTCGAACCCGGACAATCTTCCCTTTACCGAGGTCATGCAGAATGACCGCGATTATCTTGAACTTCTGGCAGCACCGGTGCGCGACAAGGACAATGTTCTTTTGGGCACCATGCTGGCGTGGAACAAGGTAACCGAACGTGAAGAAAGCCGCATGGCGATCACGGAAATGATGGCCGAAGTTGCGCGCGTAGCCCAATCGGTGACGGAACAATCCGAAGGGTTGCTTGGCCTTGCCAGCGAACTGACAAACCAGTCGGAAAATACCGTCGCGCAATCTGGTGGGGCACTTGATGTGTCGCGTGAAGCGGCCTCAAACACCCAGAATGTTGCCACAGCGGTTGAGGAACTTTCATCGTCGATTGCCGAGATCAACCGTCAGGCATCCGAAGCATCCAACGTGACCAACCGGGCACAGCAGGAAGCCGAGGAAAGTCAGCGCAATATCGGGTCGCTTGAAAAGGCCAGTTCGGAGATCGGATCGATTATTGATCTGATCAACGATGTTGCCCACCGCACCAAGCTTCTGTCGCTTAATGCGACAATCGAAGCCGAACGTGCCGGACCACTTGGCAAGGGCTTTGCCGTGGTTGCCAACGAGGTTAAATCGCTTGCCGATCAAACCGCAAGTGCGACCGGAAAGATCGGCGAACTCACCGCCGCCATCCAGCAGGAAGTCCAGAAGGCTGCCCATTCCATCAGCACGGTTGGCGACGTTATTCATCAGGTCAATGACATCCAGTCGACCATCACCCAATCGGTGGATGAACAGCGGCGCGCAACCGGCGAGATTTCCGAAAACGTGCAGCGGATTGCAGCGGGTGCCGGATCAATGGATGAAATGATCCAGTTTGTGAATGACGGTGCGCAAAGCACGGGTAAAAATGCCCATGACCTCAACACCGCCAGCCATCAACTTTCGGAAATGGCACGCAACCTTTCAGAACGGATGCGTGCCTTTAGCGAGCGGATGAAACTGACATAATCCCGGCATTCTCGCCAACATACCTAACGCAAAAAGGCGGCCCCGCAAGGAGCCGCCTTTTTAATGGAGATCGCAAAATCACCGTGCGGATAACGTGTTACGCCGCCGCGGATTTTGACGCGATTTCATATAGATCGCGCGAGATGTCTTCCTTGGCCAGAATGCGCTGCAAGGCAGCCTTCATCATCTCGGCCCGGTCGTCATCATATTTTGCCCATTTGCCAAGCGGTGCGCACAAACGTGCGGCCACCTGCGGGTTGATGTCATCAAGTTCAATCAGGCGATCGGTATAGAATTCATAACCCGAGCCATCCTTGGCATGGAAGTGACGCGGGTTGCCCATGGCGAATGCGCCGATAAGCGACCGGACCTTATTAGGGTTGCGCATGGTAAAGGCCGGATGGCCCATCAGATCCTTGACGCGCGCCAAGGTATCATCGCGCGATGACATCGCCTGAAGTGCAAACCATTTATCAAGAACAACACCGTCCTTGGCAAAGCGGGTTTCAAAATCAGCCAAGGCATCCGCGCGGCCCGGATGATCAAGATGGTTCAGCACCGAGAGTGCGGCCATCTGATCGGTCATGTTATCGGAGGCTTTATATTGGTCAGACGCCAGATCGGCAAAGCGGGTTTCACCAGATGCCACCAGATAGCCAAGAGCCGTTGCGCGCAAGGCACGTTGCCCGGCCGACAGGGCATCGGGGGTAAAGGCCGCCTTCGAGGCATTTTGATGATAGGTATTTTCGAAATCATCCATCAGGGCCACGCCAATGCGTTTGCGCAGGGCGTTACGCACTTGATGAATGGCGTCAGGGTTGGCGGGTTTGCGTTGCTCGGAAATAAACTCCTCACCCGGCAGAACCAGCGCATCGGCACGAAACGCCTTATCAAGCCCGTCATTCAAAAGGGTCGCCTGCATCGCGCCAATAAAGGCATCCACCGCAACCGCCACGTCATTTAAGGCCGCATCGGCATTGCCATCATTTTCCTCAAAATTGGAAATCGCCGACAGGATCAGGCGGGTGGCGTATTTCTGCCCCGCTTCCCAGCGGTTAAACGCATCGGAATCGTTGCCCATCAGGAAGGCAAGTTCTGCGTCTGGCTGATCGGTCACGACATTGACCGGGGCCGAGAAACCACGATTGAACGATACGACCGGTTTTTCAGTCACACCGTCAAAGACGAATTCCTGCGTTGCTTGCGTCAATTCAACCGTTTTGGCAGCAATGTCATTACCATCGGCACCAAGAAGTCCGATTGATACCGGCATATGGAGTGGTTTTTTATCGCTCTGGCCCGGGGTTGGGTCGGTTTTCTGGGTCAGCGTGATGCGATACTGTTTGGCATCGGCGTCATAGTCGCCTTCCCACCAAAGTTTCGGCGTGCCGGCCTGTGAATACCAAAGTTTGAGCTGGGTGAAATCGATGTCGTTGGCATCTTCCATTGCCTTGGCGAAATCATCACAGGTCACGGCCTGCCCATCATGGCGATCAAAGTAAAGGTCAATGCCCTTACGATAGCCATCCGGCCCGAGCAGCGTATGCATCATGCGGATCAGCTCAGCACCCTTTTCATAGACCGTTGCGGTATAGAAATTGTTGATTTCCATATAGCTGTCGGGGCGGACCGGATGGGCCAGCGGGCCGCCGTCTTCGGGGAACTGGCGTGCACGCAACTGTGCAACATCCTTGATCCGTTGCACTGGGCGGGACCGTTGATCGGCGGAGAATTCCTGATCACGGAAAACGGTCAGACCTTCTTTAAGCGACAATTGGAACCAGTCGCGACAGGTTACCCGGTTGCCCGACCAGTTGTGGAAGTATTCATGGGCGACAATGGATTCGATCAGTTCAAAATCCATGTCCGTCGCGGTATCTGGCTTGGCCAGAATGTATTTGGCGTTAAAGACGTTCAGGCTTTTGTTTTCCATCGCCCCCATGTTGAAATCCGACACGGCGACGATGTTGAACAGATCAAGATCATATTCAAGACCATAGACGTCTTCGTCCCATTTCATGGAGCGTTTCAAACTGTCCATCGCATAGTCGCAGCGATCTTCGTTGCCATGTTCGACAAAGATGCGCAGCGCCACGTCCCGCCCGGAAACGGTTTTAAAGCTATCCTCGACACAGGCTAGGTCGCCTGCCACCAGTGCAAACAGATAGGACGGTTTGGGGAATGGATCTTCCCACACCGCGAAATGACGCCCGCCGTCGAGATCACCGCTGTCGATCAGGTTGCCGTTTGACAGCAACACCGGACAGGATGATTTATCCGCATTGATGGTGACCTTGAAGGTTGCCATAACGTCCGGGCGATCCGGGAAATAGGTAATGCGGCGGAAGCCTTCGGCCTCGCACTGGGAGCAAAAGGCACTTTGCGAAACGTACAGACCTTCAAGGCGCGTATTGTTGGCTGGTGAAATCTGGGTTTCGATTTCCGCGATGAAGGCTTCGCGGGGTGCGGTAAAACGCAGACCTTCCTGATCAACGGTGAAATCACCCGATGCAAGACGGCGCTCATTGATGCTGACTGAAACAAGTTTCATGTCCTCGCCGTGCAGGAAAACTTCATCGCCAACGCCGGTACCCCGCGCAGGATTCGCATGTATGAAAAGGCGCGATTTGACGTTTGTGACCTCTCGTTCCAGATCAAAGACCAGTTCGACCTTTTCTACAAAAAAGTCAGGTTCTTTATAGTCTTTACGCGAAATCACGTGGCGCTGATCAGACATTTTTGCGTCCTTTTTCCCTTGGTCTGCGCGGTATTGGAATGGATTGTATAAAATCCACTTTTTTGCACCGCGATGTGGTTTGTAAGAACTGAATTTCGTTCATTACCCTAAGTGATAGGATAAAATTCATTTTTCGACAAATGCGGAGTTTACTGCGCCGAATTTAGTATGCATAATCCCAAACGGTGGCGCGAGGGGGGCCGAAGTTTCACATTTCGTGGGGCGAGAGTGATCTTTGGTTTCCCTCACTCCTTCTGCCTGCCAGTGGCTATGCAGACGGACGCAATCCGGGTCGCACCCAAGCCAATAATCAAACTATCCCAATCATATTCTCACCTTCTGTTTTGTGAGTCCGATTAATCGGGATAGAATAATTGTGACCTGACGGGGAAAAATCACTTCCAAGGGAAATCGCCAATGTCCGAAACGTTCCAGATTCTGATCGCAGATGATCACCCGCTTGTCCGTGGTGCCCTTAAACAAGCATTATCAACAGAACTGGATAACGTGACATTGTACGAAGCCGGAAGCCTGTTTGAAGCCATCGAGCAGATCGAAGCCCACAAGGGCGACATCGATCTTGTTCTTCTTGATCTTCATATGCCCGGCATGAACGGCTTTACCGGCCTGTTTACCCTGCGCGCTTCGTATCCCGACATTCCGGTATCAATTGTTTCGGCCAGCCAGGACATGCCGGTTGTACGCCGTTCCATCGAATATGGTGCGTCGGCGTTCGTGCCGAAATCCGCCCCGGTCGATCAAATCGGTCTTGCGGTCAAAACCGTTCTGGATGGCGGGATGTGGATGCCCGACTGGGCCCGGGATGCCATGGAAAATGGCCCTGCCGATGACGAGGCCACTAATCTGGCGGAAAAAATCGGCCAACTGACCCCACAACAGCTCCGTGTTTTGAACATGCTGACCGAAGGCAAGCTGAATAAACAGATTGCCTATGAGCTTGATGTCACCGAAGCCACGGTCAAGGCCCACGTATCGGCCATCCTGCGCAAACTTTCGGTCCATAGCCGTACTCAGGCGGTAATTATTGCGCGTGAGTTGCAGCTTCAGGAACCGGCAATCGAGACGTAAGCGATCATCGCTAAACCTGATCTGATATCTCTGTCATCAGGCTTTCAAAAGCCCTGCTGCCGCGGCCTTGATCGCGACGGAGACGTCATCTATGGCGCTGTCGTCACTTAAGGCCCGCGCCATGGTCAGCCCGCCGATCAATATTCCCAGAAAAGACCACGCTTTGGCGCGCTGCTGTTGTGTGTCGAACTGCGGCAGTCCTTTGGCAATCAAGGTTGCGATGGTTTGCATTTTACGGTCGTAAAGGGCGCGTGTTTGCGCATCTGCGCGCATCATTTCCGGCGAAAGACTGGTCATCGCACAGCCACACGCCAGATCATCGCGATGCGCACGCCCGAGATAATACTCAATAAAGGCATCGGTCCAGCCATCACCATAATCACGCTGAAACCGTGGGACACCATCGATCACTTCATCAAGTCCAAGATCAAGTGCGGCCCGAAACGCCCCGTCTTTTGACCCGAAATGGGCATAGAATGCACCGGACGTCGCATTGGCCGCCTTGGCAATGCCATCAACCCCCACCCCGGCAAACCCGTTTTCACGAAAACCGCGACTTGCGGCATCGAGCATGTTGCGGCGGGTTTCTTCCTTGCGCGTCTGGTTTTTAACCATAGGATCCTCAAAATATATCGGTCGTTATATTTTTAATTGACAACCATGCGATTGTCGATCATTCAATTATATAACGTTCGTTATATTTTTAATTTTACGGATCAACCCGAATGAAATCCGACGCCAAACATACCGTGGATTTATCCCCAACCCAGATTGACCGCCGTGAATTCTTGACCTTCGCGGCGGCCGGTTTGACCGCAACAGGTACAGGCCTTCTTATCCCGTCTTTGGCCGATGCCGGCCCCCTTTCGCAGAAAACAGGAACCCACCCCATGTCACAGAAATCTTTTGTCTATACCGAACTTCAAATCTCGGCCCCTTTTGATCAGGTGCCGTGGCAGCAGATCAACGAGACGATTAAAACCAAACCGGGATTTTTGAACAAGACGTGGCTGTCGGGGGTCGGCAACAACTCGGCGGGTGGTATCTATGCCTTTGACTCAATCGAAAATGCGCAAGCATTTGTTACCGATTACTTCCCGGCCGAGGCCCGCAATTTCGGTGTTGCCCAGACCACCCGCGTTTTTGATGCTACTGCAACCACCGATGCCAGCATCGACATGAATTCAGTGCATTACGGCGCGTCCCCGACAGCAGCCCCGGCCGCATTTGTCTATACCGAGGTGCAACTTCATGTCCTGCCGTTTGATAACGGACCATGGCGGGCATTTAATCCGGTTTTAAAACAACAACCGGGGCTTTTGTCCAAAACCTGGCTAAGCGGCCTTCACACCGGAACGGTTGGCGGTTTCTATGCCTTTGACTCACTTGAAAACGCCCGAAAATTTGCCCTTGATTACTTCCCGGGTGAAGCCAAAACGTTAAACGCGGCCTTTTATACCCGCGTGTTTGACGCCCCGGTTACCGAGGCGGCAAGCCGTGACATGGCATCGCCCTTTTATGGCTGATTTCTGAAACCTTCTTGATCAAAATCGTTGGGCGCACCATGCATTTGATGGTGCGCCCTTGATCTATTTGCGCGATGCGGCACACTGATCACTGATGACTTTACCATCTGAGAACCCGATAGTGCGGAACATCCCCACCCGACACGGCGTTAAACACGCGTAATGCTGCCGCTTGCAATTTTGCCCGGCAGGGACGAAGCGGAGCAAATTGCATGAGCGATCCAATCGCAGCGCAAGAAGACAGTCTGGATCAAACCAAAGCCCATGATGCCCGACAAGCGGCACGCGCGCGCGCCTATCGCCGTGCGCGGACAATATCGGTGATCGGGACGTTTGGGGTTCTCTCGCTTGGCTGCATTTATATCGCGCAGGACCTTTTGTTTCCCATCACCCTTGCCTTTTTGCTGTCACTGGTCTTTTCACCCGTGGTTCGGACATTCGCCCGGGTGCGTATTCCGCGTGTCCTCACGGCCTTTACGATTGTGCTGGGCTTAACTGCCACGGCCATTGCCGGGGTTTACGGGCTGAGCGGGCCGGTATCGGGCTGGATCGATGAAGCGCCGCAAATCGAACGACAATTACGCTTGCGTCTGGCCGACCTTGGCGAACCGCTTGATAAGCTTCGCGATGCACAACAAAAGGTATCCAACGCCACCGATCAGAACAATGAGGGCGACGACGTTCAAAAAGTTGTCGTCGCCGAACCCAACCTGATCAGTCAGGCAGCCCAGGGGGCCCCTGGCATTGCCACGGGTATTGCGCTGATGCTTGTTTTATTGCTGTTTATCCTGTCGGGTGGGGATTTGGTTTATGAAAAAATGGTGCGCGCCCTTCCGACCTTTGGAGACCGACGCAAGGGGTTGCGGATTGCCCATGACGTTGAACGCGAAGTATCGCGGTATCTTGCGACGATTTCGGCAATCAACATCATACTTGGCATTGTCATTGGCACACTCATGGCCATGATCGGCATGCCCAACCCGTTCCTGTGGGGTGTTGCCGCGGCTGTACTGAACTTTGTTCCGGTCCTTGGGGCGCTGTGCGGGGTGATGCTGGTGGGTGTTGTTGCATTGGTCTCGGTCCAAACCACGAGCGAGGCGTTACTCGCCCCTGCCCTGTATCTTGCCTGCACCGCCCTTGAAGGACAGCTGATCACACCCGCCCTTGTCGGCAACCGGCTTCGGATCAACTCTATCGCCATCATTCTGGCGATTGCGTTTTGGGGTTGGCTTTGGGGGTTTGTCGGGGTGCTGGTTGCCGTGCCGCTTTTGATTGTCACCAGTGTCATTGCCAATCACGTCGAAGGATTGGGCGGGCTTCGCGAACTTTTGGGCCCGCATGTGAAAGCACCTTGAAGGAGGACTAACACTCTTCTGAAACGCACAAGATAATTTCACACTCTACAACACACCCGATGAAATCAATACCGTTGCAAACCAAAAGTTAAACATTGAGAAATACTAATAAATCGACTAGTATTATCAATAGTATAGCTACTCTTGCGTTGGGGGAAATGGGATGCACAAACTACCAAAGTTCAGGTCTATCATTTGCGCAACAATCGCTGCAGGCATTCTGTTTCCGGGCATCGCATCCGCAGCAGATGCAACCTGGTCAGGATTTTACGGCGGCTTTGCGCTTGGTGGGACGTATGGGGAGAGTAATCCTGATACGGTCGGCGAATCGACCCCCTATTTCACCAGTGACGACCCCGCGGTTCTGCGTCCTTACCTGCAGAAAAGCCTCGATGACCTCGCTCTGAATGGATCAGTTTTGGGGGGATATGACCACCAAAGCGGCCAGCTTGTTTACGGGATCGAAGCGGACCTTTCGGTAATGGATTATTCTGCCAGCACCGCATCCGGGCCGGTACGTTATAATTCTGCGGCTGTCGACTTCAATATCAACTCGACGCTAGAAACCAACTTTGCGTTCAGCATTCGCCCCAAGATCGGATATGCCGTTGGAAACTGGATGTTCCATGCTGCTGCGGGTCCGTCAATCGGCTATTTCGACTATGATTTCCGCTACACCGATACCAACAGCGCCGGGGAAAACGACTTCAGTAAAAGCACGCTGGCATTAGGCATTTCATCTGGGCTTGGTTCGTCCTACAAGCTTGATAATGGTTGGGTACTGCGCGGCGACTACGTCATGAACTACTACCCAAAAGTCATTGATGAACGTCAGAGCTTCGTCAGATCCGGCTTCCAAGGTTCCTTCGACCATCAGGTTGATTTCCAGTCTCACAACCTGCGCTTCGCAGTGATCAAGCGTTTCTGATCCAATCGACGGACTGTGTCATTGTTTTCTTCAAGGGATTCTGACACCCTTCAACCATGTCGCAGGATCACGTTCGCATAATTTCCCATGATTGTCTCGGTGTTGAAGCCGTCATGGCCGAAACACGCCATTCCTTTGCCAAACACACCCATGAAACATTCGGGATCGGATATATGTATGCGGGGGCGCAAAAATCCGCATCCGGGCGCGGCATGGTCGAGGCCGGGGCAGGCAACATCATCACCGTCAATCCGCGCGAAGTGCACGATGGTCATCCGATTGGCGATGGGCCGCGCGGCTGGAACATGCTGTATTTCGCGCCCGACCTGATTGCCGATGCCGCGCGCGATATGACGGATGGCAAAAGCGACCAATATAGCTTCGTCCAGCCGGTCATGGACCGTCCCGATGTCCGCAACTGTTTTGCCGCCCTTTTTGATGCGATTGCCAACGGCACCGCCGATGCGGCGCGATTGCGCCGTCAGGAAATGTTGTTGATCTTGCTTCATCATGCAGTGATGACACCGGGCCACCCCGACGCGCCGGGCTTGCACACAGCATCACGCAACGCCGTTGCCAGCAACCGCATCCGGAACGCCAAGGCATTGCTTGACGATGCCCCGACCACATCGCACAGCCTTGATGACCTTGCCAAGGCAGCAGGCTTGAGCAAATTTCAAACCCTGCGCGATTTCACCCGTGCGACGGGCCTGACCCCGCATGCCTATTTGATCCAGCGGCGCATTGATGTGGCACGCGACATGATCAAACGCGGCGAAACGCTTGCTGATATCGCCCATGGCGCGGGCTTTGCCGATCAAAGCCATCTGAACCGCCATTTTGTCCGTGCCTTTGGCATGACACCGGGCCGCTATGCCCGTGCGGTGCGGGAGAACTGAGCCCATTCACACCCAAGAACACCCTGCAATTTCGTTCAAGAATGCCCTGCCCGATCCGCCTATTTTGGCGATCAGTACAGCCAATTGAACGGAACCGCCATGATCACTTTTGAATATCTTCTGACATCGCTGATTGTTGTTTTACTGCCGGGAACCGGCGTGATTTATACCCTTGCGCTTGGATTAGGGCGCGGCACCAAGGCCAGCATTTGGGCGGCGTTTGGCTGCACGCTTGGCATTGTGCCGCATATGGCCGCCTGCATCCTTGGCCTGTCCGCTTTGCTTCATACCAGTGCGGTTGCGTTTGAGGTCGTGCGCTATCTTGGCGTGGCGTGGTTGCTCTATATGGCGTGGGGGATGTGGCATGGCACCGGTGCGATGAAAGTCACCGCCAATGACAACCCGGCCAGCATCGCCAAAATCATCCGCGACGGAGTTTTGCTTAACCTGCTCAATCCCAAACTGTCGGTTTTCTTCCTCGCCTTCCTACCGCAATTTGTTAGCGCTAACACGCCCGATACAACTGGGGAAATGACCGTGCTTGGCCTTATTTTCATGGCGATGACGTTTGCGGTGTTTGTGGGGTATGGGTGTTTTGCGGCCGCTTTGCGCCGCCACATCATTGAACGCCCGAATGTCATGGGGTGGCTTGGTAAGGGGTTTGCGGCGGCTTTTGTCGTGATAAGCTGCAAACTAGTATTCCAAGAAACCCCTTAGCCCCATGGCTTGGCAGAAGCAGCATCATAGAATCCTACTTCTAGCGGATACCGATCACTGCGCTCGTATGCCATGCTTTCCGCTTTATGGACAATTCTCTTGTTTTCCTGCGACGAAGAATCTCCAAAAAGGCTGACGTACAACTTCGGAAACCGACCGCGAGCCAACCGTTTGAGAATATGATCATCGTTTTCATCCAAGGAATGGCCGTGGACAAAGAAACAATGTCTCCCAGTCTCAGCATTTGCTGTTAGCTGCTTAAACCCCTGATACAAATACGCATTATGCCTGATTTTTTGCTTTTTCTGATTACTACTTCCTTCAGAGACAAAGATGGGAAATTTGTTGCCCTCAATTGCAGCTCGCGCTTGATCAATTAGTCGATCATTTGTTCTAACCCATGTGTATTTTTGCAGTTCGTTGCCAGCATCATAAAGGTGTAGTGCGCCATGCAAAAAATGTACTTTTGCTTTATGTGCACCTGTTTCTCCTTGCCAGACGACATAATCAGCCCATGGATCATCCTCATCGTTACCAAAGCCATCGTTCGGCTTTAGTTTGATTGTCAGTTCTTCATCTTCGCCATGCATCAAAGCCCAGTACAACAGCAAATCATAGTTAAGTGTAAACACTTGGCCCGCGCTATTACCGGTCAGAAAATTAGCTAAGAACTTACGGCACGCTAAAAGCTTATCCTCGGAAACACTCCCAGGGTAATCTGGGTGATTGCTAGCAATGGTTTGCAACAAGACTTCTTTAATCTTTGCCGCATCATTTTTCATTTTTTGCGCTGTGGCGTCTTCTTTCGGAAGGTATACCTGTACCAACTTTGCGGCTGCTTCCAAATGCCGAATCACTATTTCAAAATCTTCCGTTCCCAAACTCTTGAACACATCAATTAGATAAGGTGAACCTGAAAAGTCTGCTCGTGAAAATAGTGAGCCATAGTGAAATATCTTAGGAAAGCATGCGATACTAAAACCATTTCCTAAAAGAAGATGCCGCTTTGAGCAACTTGATGAGTCTGCAAGCGCCTGTTCAAAACTTAAGACAGCAACCACAAAGCGCCTCCCAAACCAACAAAAGCTAACGCTAATACAAGTAGTGATTGCATACAACAACCAAAACATCACTCCGCGGCATCACTCCCCAACCGATTAAGCGCCCGCGTCATCAAGGCGCGCAGTTTCGCAGGCCGCAGCGGCTTGTTGAGTAGCGAAAACCCCTGTTCGCGGATCAGGTCGCTGGTTTCGGTGGCGCGGTCGGCGGTGATGAGGACACCCGGCACGTTAATACCGTGAACATCGCGCAGTTTGATCAGGCAATCGAGGCCGGTTTGGCCGGAATCAAGGTGGTAGTCGGCAAGGATGATGTCCGGTGCGAAGGCTGCTTTGCCGTTTGTGCCGTCCTTGGTTAGCATTTCCTCGGCAACCGCGCCGGAACGTGCTGTTGCCACGACGCAATCCCAATTTTCCAGCATGGCGCGCATGCCGTCCAGAATATCGGGCTCGTTGTCGATACACAGCACGCGCAAGCCGCCCAGTTCGCCTGCCATGCGGCGTTTGGGCTTGGTCGCGGTTTGCGGGGCGGCAATGCCCAGCGGCACATCAACGGAAAACACCGTGCCGCGTCCGGGCCGCGAACGTACCGATACCGCGTGATCAAGGGATCGGCCGAGGCGCTCGACAATGGCAAGACCAAGGCCAAGCCCCTTGACATCCGCGGTTTCCGGGCCTTCGAGGCGATGGAATTCGCGGAAGATGATTTTCAGTTTGTCTTCGGGGATGCCCGGCCCGCTGTCCCAGACCTCCACCCGCACATGATCGCCGCGCACACGGCACCCGACCACCGCCCCGCCGGATCGGGTATAGCGCATGGCGTTGGAAATGAAGTTTTGCAGGATACGGCGCAGCAGGCGTGAGTCACTTCTGACCCAAAGGTCGCGTTTATGGACCTTAAAGCTAAGCCCCGCGTGTTCGGCGACCGGGCCAAATTCGGTTTCAAGCGCGCCCAAAACATCGCCCAGCGCAAAGTCGCGAATGGTTGGCTTCATCGCGCCTGCATCAAGTTTGCAGATATCAAGAAGCTCGTTGAGCAGTTCTTCAACCCCCTTAAGCGACAGATCAACCTTCCCAACCAGATCAAACACGTCCTCGGCCAATCCATGCTTGCCGCCAAGGGCGACGGTGAACAGACGCGCGGCGTTGAGCGGTTGGAGCAAATCGTGGCTGGCGGCGGCAAAGAAGCGTGTTTTGGTATCGTTGGCGGTTTCGGCCTGTTCCTTGGCGACCGACAGTTCGGAATTAAGCACCTCAAGCGCGTGGGTGCGTTCGGTGACACGGGCTTCGAGCCCTTCGTTGGCTTCTTTGAGCGCCTGCTCGGCAGTTTTGCGTTCGGTGATGTCGTGATAAATACAGAAATAGCCCAGCACTTCGCCGGTTTCGTCAAAGTGCGGGATATAGGTGCCTTCGGCATAGCGGCCTTCGCGCACGCCGAGAATACCGCGCTCGTCATTGCGGTTGCGCGTGATGGCCGGGAATTCGATTTCAAAGCTTTGGCGGTATCCTTCAAGTACCAGCGCAATCATCGGGGCAAGATGGACATAGCGTTCCTCACCCACCGCTTCGCGGACGGCCATGCCATGCGCCTCAACCCGGCGCAGGCCAAACATCTTTTCATAGGGGCGGTTGGTAAAGCGAAGACGCTGATTTTTGTCGGCATAGGCGATCATTACCGGAATATTATCGGTGTAAATGCGAATGTTACGTTCGCTTTCGCGGAGCGCCTCTTCGGTGCGCACGCGCGCAGTGATATCGGCAATGGTGGCAACAAAGCCGCCATCGGGCATCGGGTTGGTGCGGATTTCAAGCACCATGCCATCAGACCGTTTGCGTTCATAGGTATGGGGCAAGCGACGCATTTGCGGGGCGGCATTGCGGCCGAGGATAATATCAATATCAACAGCGCGCACAGTGTTTTCACGGCAAATCGCGACCAGTTCAGACAGAGGCAAGGTGACCTGAATGTCGCTGGTGGCAAGGCCCAGAAGATCAATAAAACGATGGTTCCATGTGGCCAGACGCAGGTTTTGATCAAACACCCCGACCCCCTGGGATATGTTTTCCAGTGTGTTGAGCAAAAGATCGCGGTTGAATTTGATTGCCTCGGACGCCTCATCAAGCAATTCCATCGCATCGCGGCGCGATACGGCCTTGTCGGGCAACAGCAACGCCATCACCACGCGTGATGATGCGGCACCAACCGCGCCAGACAGCAAATGTTCGGTAAAGTTTGCGGCATCAACATCGGCAATGTCGGACCGCTTGGCCGCACCTTCGCGTTGTTGCAGGTAATTGCGAAAGGCACGCTGCGCCCAGTGTTTGCCCAAAAACCGTGCGGCGAGGTCTTCAAGATCACCCAGCGTCACCCTGCCCGGCCATGTATCGGTGCGCGTACTTGTATCTTTGCGCCAAACATCGACAAAACGCTGGGCCTGACGGCGTTGGGTCACCCCCTGTACGCCGACAGCCGAGCCTACAAACATCAGAACGAAGTTCAGCCCCAGCGACCAGACCACCCCATGGGTCAGCGGATCTTCGATCCCAACACCAAGCAAAGCCTGCGGCCGCAAAATGCCGATGCCAAACGGCCCGTCGGTCAGGATCGATACCGGCAAAAGCCCACCCTGAACAAAGCCCGGCAGCAAAAGCGTGTAGGCCCACAAAATGAACCCCCACGCCAGACCAAGTCGCACACCGGTCCGGTTGATTGATTTGAGGTAAATCGCGGCCAGCACCGCCGGGGCAAATTGCGCCATCGCGGCAAAGGACAGCATGCCGATATCGGCCAGCGCATATTTTTCCGACAGGAACCGGTAAAACCCATAGGCCAGAAACAACAATACAATCACCGCCGCCCGGCGAACTTTGAGCAGCACCTGACTGACATCGCCCGACATGCGGCTTTGCAGTTTCTCCGAACGCAGCAAAAGCGGCATGACCAGATCGTTACAGACCATAGTCGAGACCGCGACGCACGATACAATCACCATCCCCGTACTGGCCGACAACCCACCGATAAAGGCCAAAACCGCCAACCAGTTTTGCCCGGCCAACAAGGGTAAGGTCAAAACGAATGTATCGGGGTTGACCGTCGGATCACCGCGAAACAGGAACAACCCCGCCACGGCAATTGGTACAACAAAGATATTGATCGCAATCAGATAGGCCGGAAACAGCCAACGCGCACTGGTCAGGTTGCGGCTGTCGTCGTTTTCCACAAAAGTCACATGGAACTGACGCGGCAGACAGAAAATCGCAAAGGCCGCCAGAAGCGTTGAAATAAAGAAATGCGAGGTCAGCCACGTATCGGGTTTAAATATTTGGCGCACGGTCGGATCGGCAATGGCGCGCGCGTTCATATCGCCAAATCCGTCAAACAGACCATAGACAACAAACACACCAACCAGCAAAAGAGCGACCAGCTTGACGATGCTTTCGAACGCCACGGCCAATATCAAACCGTCATGATGTTCGGATGCGTGGATGTAGCGCACGCCAAACAGGATGGCAAAAACCGCCATCAAAATCGTGACGTAAAACGCGGTATCCTTTGAAAAATCCGATGCCGAATGGCTTACGACCTGTTCGCCCAACTGACCAATCAAAACGTCAAACGACAAAGACACGGCTTTGAGCTGTAGCGAGATATAGGCCAAAACACCAACCACTGCGATCACCGCGACAAGGGCTGCCAAACTTTGGCTTTTGCCATAGCGCGAACCAAGAAAATCGGCAATCGAGGTGATGTTTTGTTCGCGGCAGACCGTGGCGATTTTGGTCATGATGCCAAAACCGAAAATCATGATCACCAATGGCCCGATATAAATTGGCAGGAACGCCCAGCCGCGTGTTGCGGCCGTCCCGACCGAGCCAAAGAACGTCCAACTGGTGCAATAGACCGCCATGGAAAGCGCATAGATGGTCGGCTTAAGCTTGGACGCCCGCCATTTGTCGGCATATTTGTCGCCATAATGGGCAATGGCGAACAAAAGCCCGATATAGGCCATGGCAACAATAAAGATCAGTCCGCCCTGAAGCATCCGTGAATGGCCCTGTATAAGTATCTGTAATCTGGCTGCCAATTCAGGCAGTTATAATTATCTGTTATCGGGACTATACCACGACTGACATATTGTCTAAAACGACCCAAATCTCATTGCGACCAAAGACCTAAGAGAGTTGTTTAAATGGCTTCCGATTACGGATTTTACGCTGGTATTTTGCGCTTTGTCGCGAAGAAAACTGAAACCGAAGACCGGGAAATTCGCATCATGATGGGCCATCTGGCCGGGATTGCCGATGCAATTGAACAAACCGGGCGTTTCATGGTTGAACGCGACAATTGCGAAAGTGCCGCGCGCGCCTTTGCCGGTGTAGCCAAATTCCTTCAGGAACGCATCCTGCCCGAAGCGCTGAATGCAGGCAATGAAGCCGCGGTCGAGCAGCTTAAATGGACAATTGAGACATCGCTTGTGCTGGCGGCTGAACTGGTCAAGCGAGCCGCGAATGAGGAGCTCAAGGATCAGGATTCCTTCACATTTGATGTGCCTGCTGCACCGGGGTCCCCGACCATCCATTAAGGACAAGAGCCGGGACACTTCGTTTTATGTCGTGCCTGCGTCGGCTTGCCCGGCAACCACGCGCAGATAGGCGTCCTGTAACTCGGCCAGAACCGATTTTTCCGGTGCGGGTGCGCCCAGATGGATGTGGCGCAACTCATCCATAAAATCGGCCCACATTTGCGGTCCGCCTTCTTCGAGCAACTGGGCGCGGATCGATAATTCCCGTGATACCGGAGTGTGACGCCGCCCCCACGCCCCCATTTGCACCAGAAGCGGGACGAGCTGAATCGCGGCTTCGGTCAGGCTATAGATCGATTTTTGTCGATGGGTCGGATCTGGGTGTTTAACAAGCAAACCTTCGGCCAGCAGTCGTTTAAGCCGGGCCGACAGAATGTTTGACGCTATGCCTTCTTCTGATTGGCCAAGTAACTCGCGAAAATGGCGACGGTTGCCAAACATCACATCGCGAATGACGATCAGGCTCCAGCCATCACCAAGTATTTCCAATGTCAGGTTGATCGGGCATCCCGAACGATGTTGATCCATTTGCAGGTATCCTCTTCCATACTGATTGCAAAATAGGATTGGTTTTGCTAAAACACAACAAGTTGCATATTGCAATCAGTTAAACCCAATCCTTAGGGAGGCGCGAATGTCGATCACGTTTTATGGACACCCTTTTTCCGCTTATTGCAAAAAGGTCCTGATCGCCTTTTATGAGCACGACCTGGCATATGAGTTACGCCAGATTGATTTCGAAGGGTCCAGTGCTCTTGATGAGTTTTCGGAAATCTGGCCGATAAAGCGTATGCCGGTCATTGTCGATCAGGGCCGCCCGGTCATCGAAAGCAGCATTATCATTGAACATATCGACCAACATTATCACCGTGATGTCCGGTTGGTTCCACAAGACAGCCAGTCGGCGCTTGAGTCCCGGTTCATGGATCGATTTTTTGACAATTATATTTCCACCCCGCAAATGACGGTGGTGTTTGACGTGCTGCGCGACCAACAGGATCGCGATGCTTACGGCGTTGCCAAGGCCAAAGAACTGCTTGAAACATCTTACGAGTGGCTCGATACCAAAATGGCCGACCGTACATGGGCGATTGGGGATGATTTCAGCATGGCCGATTGTGCAGCGGGTCCGGCATTGTTTTACGCGCACTGGACGCACCCGATTGATCCAAAGTTCGGGCATATCCATGCCTATCGTAATCGTCTGATGGTCCGCCCATCCTTTGCACGTTGTATCGAAGAAGCCCGTCCTTACCGCCATCTTTTCCCACTGGGCGCACCCCAAGCGGACTGAGGCCTTATTCCAGACGACAGCGATCCGCCAATAACCCAAACAAAAATGCCGGCCCCTTGGGACCGGCATTTTGCATGAATTGGACCGTCCTGACTAGCTCAGCGGGCGAAGACTTTTGCACGCTGCAGCAATGCGGTTGCCTCGAATTCCTTACCGTACGGTGCGGCTTTTTTGGCAAAATCCATCATCGACGCATAGATACGACCATTCAGGTCGTTCTTGTTCGCGATTTCTTCGACTGCGGCCTTGGACGCATCGGCAAAGGCAAGGATCAGATCGTCGTTGAAGTGACGGATTTCCGTACCCTTATCAAGGATCGCCTGATAGGACTGAACGTTATTGAACGCAAAGTCGGCAAGGGTCTGATCGGTGTTGGCCTGTGCGGCAACCGCAACGATTTCGCGTAAATCTTCTGGCAGCTCGGCAAGTTTGTCCTTGTTGATAAAGACTTCAATGCCCGAACCCGGTTCGGCGAATGCCGGGGTGTAGTAATATTTGGCGACACTTGCCAACCCGAACGCATAATCGTTCCAAGGGCCGACCCATTCAGCGGCATCAATCGCACCAGACTGCAAGCTTGGCAGAATGTCGGAAGCCGGAAGCAGAGTCGGATTTGCGCCGAGACGGCGCATGGCTTCGCCACCGATACCGGCATAACGGACTTTAAGGCCCTGAAGGTCGTCAACGCTGTTGATTTCCTTATTGAACCAGCCACCGGCCTGAAGGCCCGTGTTACCCGCAAGGAACGGCTTGGCGTTGAACTGGGCGTAAAGTTCATCCCAAAGTTCCTGACCACCGCCAAAGCGCAGCCAGCCGGAAAGTTCCCAGCCCATCAGGCCAAACGGAATGGTGGTAAAGAACGAAACCGCCGGGTCCTTGCCAAACCAGTAATACGGGGTGGCGTGTGCAAGGTCAGCAACGCCCTGCTCAACCGCATCCATGCATTCAAGGGCCGGAACCAGTTCACCCGCACCATAAACGGTGATGTTCAGACGACCACCGGACATTTTGTTCACACGCTGCGCAAACAGTTCACCATTGGCACCAAGGCCCGGTGTGCCCTTTGGCCATGGCATAACCATGCGCCAATTGATGGTTTCTTCGGCTTTGACGATGGCTGGTGCGGCGGCTGTCGCGGCAAACGCGCCCGCGGCAACACCAGCACCGCTCAGAAACTGACGACGTTTCATTGTGGGGCTCCCAATCTTTTATTGGCAAATTTTTGCGTTAAACGATCACAAAGGTAATTTCGTAACCTTACATGCAGCCAAAGTTACGGTTTTTGCCGCCCCCAACAATTCATCTTTGCGGGATGCTGCATCACGCGCCTTGCATGGCATTTACATTACTTCCTCGCAGTTCACCCTGTGGTTTCTATGCGAAAGGGGCGGCCACATGGCCGCCCCTTTGTCTGACGGGACTTAAACGTCCCCAATATGTGGTTCGTACGATGCGCTTTTTAGGCTTAGAAGCCCCAGACTTTCGCACGGTGCAGAAGACCGGTAGCCTCAAACTCCTTGCCGTAGCGTGCGCCCTTCTTGACCAAGTCAAGATAGCTTGCGGCAATACGTCCAGACAATTCATCCTTGGCGGCAATTTCATCAACAGCGGCCTTGGACTGTTCGGCCAGCGCCATGATGACTTCATCGGGGAACTGACGGACTTCAACACCCTTGTCGATCAACGGCTGATAGGACTGCAGGTTATTGAAGGTAAAGTCGGCAAGGGTGTTTTCAGAAATCGCCTGTGCGGCATAGCGAATGATCGCCTGCATATCAGGTGTCAGGCTGTTGAATTTGTCCTTGGAGATGAAAATCTCAAGCCCGGGTCCGGGTTCGTGAAAGGCCGGGGTGTAGTAGTATTTGGCGACCTGATACAGGCCAAACGCCAGATCGTTCCATGGACCAACCCACTCGGCCGCATCAATTGCGCCACTTTGCATCGCAGGCATGATTTCGCCCGGCGGGATCATGGTGACGTTTGCACCGACACGGCGCATGGCTTCACCGCCCAAACCGGCATAGCGCATTTTAAGGCCCTTAAGGTCATCAAGTGAATTGATTTCCTTGTTGAACCAGCCACCGGCCTGCATGCCCGAATTGCCGGCATAGAACGGAACAACATTGAATTCGTCGTAAGCTTCTTCCCACAATTTCTGTCCGTCGCCAAAGCGCAGCCAGCTGGACAATTCCCACGCGGTCAGACCAAACGGAATGGTCGAGAAAAAGTTCAGCGCCGGATTTTTACCCTGCCAGTAATACGGCGTACCGTGGGCCATTTCGACCACGCCCTGTTCCACCGCATCCATGCATTCGAACGGCGGGACGATTTCACCACCGCCAAAGACGGAGATGTTCAAACGGCCACCCGACATTTCCTTAACCATGGCGGCGAATTTTTCCGCATTGGTGCCAAGGCCCGGTGTGCCCTTTGGCCAAGGCATCACCATGCGCCAATTCAGGCTTTCCTGCGCAGAAACAACTGCCGGTGCGGCAACGGATGCGGCAACCGCGCCGACACCGACACTGGCCCCTTTAAGGAACTGACGACGTTTCATTGGAATCCCCTTAAATTCTTATAATTTGGTGGTTTTTTGCGCGACCACCGACGTTCGTTGGGGGATTTTGGCTAAAACAGGCGAGGGTTTCCACTATTTTTGCAAAATCGGTGAATTATTTTTTCATCGACGTTACGGAAAGCAGGGCTTAGGCCCCACTACCCGATATAGCGTTGATAGTCGGCAACGAACTGTTCGGGCGTTCCGGCACCAAGCGGGGTGTTGTAATACTGCTTCCAATAAGCCGCGAGTGCGTTGATATCGTTTGGATCAGACGGCATTGCGGCGGGGGCGCGGTAATAGCGAATACGACACATCGCCGTTGCATAGGCCAGATTGGTCGCAAGCTGGCTCGCCTTATCTGGCTGATCACCAGAACCGGTTGAGGACGCCACAGCCGGACTGACGGCAAGATACGCATCGACCTTTGCCTTTAACGCCGCCCGGCTGGAATAATCGAGATAGTTTTCATAGCAATCATTTAGCGTGGCGGGCTCCATCTGATAAATGCCCATGGCCGGGCCGCCGCCGACCTGCTTGATGAAATCGCCCAGATGGCTTTCATGGGCGGCGGTCCCCATGATCAGATTTTCGGCCACATCCGGAGCAGACAGATCCAGCGCGGCAAGAACCGGCCGGACGACGAGGGTACGTAATTGATCGGGATTAATTGGCATGTTCGCACCTTTGCGATCTATGTGAATGAAACCATCAGACACACGACGCGGCAGGTCGGGTTTTGGGAAAAATTTCAGCCCGTTTTGACGTTTAAAACGCATTGCAAAGGCAAAACTATTCTAACGGAAGGCGAGAAACCATACCAACGTATAGTTCACAATGAAGATCAGTACCCAACCTAGAATTACAGAAGGATATCCAATCACATAGAGCGCATTTTATCGCCTTGGGGGACAATACATGCATCCGGAAATTCGACGTCGCCTTGAATTTATTGATTTCAACGACACAAAGGCCAAATTGCTTAAAAAAGCATGGCCGGTCATTGATAAGAACATCGCGCCAATTCTGGATGTGTTTTACCAAAAGGTCATGGGACGTCCAGACCTGGCCAAGATCATTGGAGACCCATCGAACATCGACAGCTTAAAGAATGCGCAGCGCAAACATTGGGGAAAGCTGTTCGAGGGCACGTTTGATGATTCGTTCTATGAAGATGTCAGGCGTATTGGCAAAGCCCATGAACGCATTGGTCTGACGCCAGAGTCCTATGTCTCGGCCTATAATTTCATGCTTGGTGAAATTACCTCCCTGCTATTGAAGCATTTCCGCAAGGATGCAGATGTATCCATGATGGTGGTTGCAGCGACCAATGCCTTACTGGTTGATGTGGAAATGGCCATCACGGTCTATTACGAGGAAACTCAGAATACCTACAACCGCAAACTTCATGACATGTCGACCGAGTTTGAAACAACCATTGGCACCGTCGTTTCCGCGGTTGCGACATCTGCTGACGAAATGTCGCATGCCTCAAACACCCTTCTTGCCAGCATGAATGAAACCCAGTCCGAAGTTGAAAAGGCACGCGGTGCCGCGGAAATATCGGCTGATAATGCCACGACCGTTGCTGGGGCGGCAGAAGAACTTGATAGCTCCATCCGTGAAATATCCAGTCAGATTTCACGCGCGTCGACCATCTCAAACGAGGTGGAAGCATCGGTCAAATCGACGTCCGATACGATCGAAACCCTGAATACCGCCGCAGAGCAAATTGGTACCGTTGTTGATCTGATCGATAAAATTGCCAGTCAGACCAATCTTCTGGCCTTAAATGCAACGATTGAGGCTGCCCGCGCGGGTGAAGCCGGCAAAGGCTTTGCCGTTGTCGCAAGCGAGGTCAAAAACCTTGCCAATCAAACCGCCAAGGCAACCGGCGACATCACCGAACAAATTGATTCTGTTCAGGCAAGCACCGGTGCGGCTGTGACGGCGATCCGTGAAGTCGCGGGGCAAATCGGTGCGATTGTTGATGCAGTAACCGCTATTTCGGCCGCCGTTGAACAACAGGCCGCCGCCACCACCGAAATCAGTGGCAACATCAATACAGTTTCCTCGGCCAATCGGGATGTGAATACCAGCCTTGAAACCGTCAACGGGACGGCCAGCAGAACCAGTTCGGTCGCAGCAGAGGTGTCCGAAGTCTCGAAAACACTTCAACGCAATTCTGAACAGTTGCGTGCTGATGTTGATGCCTTTGTTAAACGCCTGACATCTAACGACTAAGCACGGTCCAAACCCACCACCAGCCCAAAGCAGGCGCAAGGAACGTCCTCCTTGCGCCTGACGTCGTTTTACCGTGCAGGTGTTAGTGTTAGACGTAGACCTGTCGCCCCGATCAAGGGGCCATAGGGTATTTATCGCATTAACGAATGTTGTAGATCACAGGGATCGTCAGCGTGATCCGTTCCTCGATCATGTGCTCGGGAAAGGGGGGGAACTGTTTGACGCGTTCGATCATGCGTTGGGTTTCCCGATCCAGCAGTTTTGATCCGCTGCCTGAAATCATCTCGAACACTTCAATCGATCCATCCTTGGCGATCACAACACGGATGCTGTTCTGGCCTTCGATCCGGCGGCGCTTTGCCCGTTCGGGATACTCGCGGTAGCGGTTGAGCATCTGAACAACCGACGATTTGTAATCAACCATGGCGGCCCGGCTAGCGGCCCCACCACCACTGCCACTTGATGAACTGGCAGCCTGGCTTTGCGCAACCTCGCCAACCGTCCCTTCGGAGTGGCTGGAATTGGTTGCCCCGGCGGGCGGTGTTGGTGCCGGGGCCTTTTGCGGTTTCGGGGGCTCGACCTTTTTGACCGGTTTGGGGGCTTCCACCTTTTTCACCGGCGGCTTTGGCTTCATCTGGACCGGCATCACATCGGCAAGTTTTTGAACCACGATCGGCTCTGGTTCGGGTTCGGGTTCCGGGACCGGCTCAACGATTTCAGGTTCGGGTTCCGGTTCTGGCACCGGTTCAGGTTCGACGACTTCTTCGACGACGGGTTCTGGTTCGGCAATTGGCTCAGGTTCTGCGACGGGTTCTGATTCCGGCTCCGGCTCGACCACCGGTTCGGGCTCTGGTTCCGGCTCGACCTCTTCAACCGGTTCTTCGGCCATACGGCTTTCGACGGAATCTGCGGCCTGCTGATCGGTTTCGGTTTCACCCGTCGTTGCCTGCCCGGCACCAAGCGAGATGCTGATACTTTGAACAGACCCCGCCCCGCCCCAGCCAGATGGCTGTGGATCGGGCATCGCCAAGACGACACCCCCGGCAAGAACAAGCCCGGTCAGACCGGTTGCAATCAGGAAATCTACGCGTTTTGACATATCATTCCTGTTCCGCTTCCATCGCGGTCATTAACTGCACTTTATCGATGCCAAGTTCCTGTAACCGCTTAAGCAATACGACGACCTTTACGCCGTCGGTTTCACGATCAGCGCGGATTTCCACAGGACGACCGATATAATCAACAGGCAAGAAGGACGACAGGTTTTCAAGCGTGCCTTTGTGATCATCAATGCCGACCTCGCCCGCCTTGCCAAACCATAGAACAATGGTGTCTTCGGGCTGGCTTTCGGCCGTCTGGCTTGCTGGTGGATTGACGTCAAAGGGCCCTAGCTTTTGTAGGCTGCCGGCAATCATGAAGAAAATCAGCAGCAGGAACACGATGTTGATCAGTGGCAGCATCGGTTCCTGAACCGGACTGTCATCGGCAATCTGAATACGGCGCTTCATTCCACAAGATCCACATCAGTAACGCCACCCCGGCCCAACGCATCCATCACTTCGATAAGATGTTGCAAGTTTGCCCCGTTGATCGGGCGCAAGCGTACCGGCGCGTTGGCGTGATCACGCACCAGCATCGGAGCCAGCGCACTCAGCGACACAGCTTCGCCATTAAGAGATAGCTTGCCGTTTGCATCAACATTGATGGTCACGGGGCGGACATCGCTTTGACTGGTTGCATTGCCATCCGTAATTGCCACCGACATCTCAAAGCCCTTCCAGTCAAGGAAGCTTGAGGCCAGCATGAAAAAAATCAGCAGAATGAAGACGACATCAATCAGCGGCGTCAGACCGATCATCGGCGAAGAACCGCGATTACGTTCACGCAATTGCATTGGGCGTATTCCGGGATGGGTTTCTATTCAGCTGCGTGACGCAGCTCTGCGACGTTGGAAGCCGGTGCGTGTGCCTTGTGCGACAATTCGTTGCGATTGACCACGATGGTACAGACGTCTTCCATAACGGCTGCTGTACGGCTGATAACGCCCTGCATCCACATATGGAACGCCGTTGCCGGGATCGCCACGACCAAACCGATTGCTGTGGTCAAAAGTGCCAACCAAATACCGCCTGACAATATCGAAGGATCAATGCGGCTACCCGCCCCTTCCATCTTCTGGAAGGCGTCGATCATGCCCATCACGGTCCCCAGAAGCCCAAGCAGCGGACTTAGGACCGCAACGGTCGACATGATGCGTAAACCACCACTAAGGCCGTCCACCTCTTTGCGTGCGCGGGCAGCAATCAAATCAGATGCCGCTTCACGCTCGGACGGGGACGCAACCGAAAGGCTCATGCCCGAAAGCCCGATACGTGCCGCAGGATGACGGCGGCGCGCCATCAGTTCGGCGGCTTTGGCCTCATCACCATTGATTAGGTGGCGTTCAACATCACCAACGAAACCGTCTGCAAACACACCACGGCGCAGGAACCCGACAAGCTTGTAAAAGAACACCACCAACCCGATCAGGGCCATGGCCGCCAGAACCCAGCCGACAACACCCGCACGGTCCACTTGCTCAATCACCGGCAACCCCATCAAACCATCGCCAAGAAAGCTTGTCTGGGTCGTAGCTGTGGTGTCGACCGGCAGCCCAGTACTTGGGTCGACCAATACGGTTCCGTCCGCAGCAAGAGTTCCGGTCGCGGGTACATCGGCGGTCGCCGCCGGCGGGTTTTGCAGCGCGCTTTGCGGGGAGCCTTGTGCATCACCGGATGTGACCTGCGGATTTACGGGTTCAGGCATGTGTTTATTCCGATCAAATATGTGATCATCACCGGAGACCCTGCCCCGGTGCGGGTGAAAATGATTTGCATTCTTTAACATGGAATAGAATTGCGATGCAATCGCAACAGAACGATTTTGCAGCTTTTTCGTGCATATCAGCGTCGCACCTCGTGCGCGGCCAATTGCCGTTACAGACAAAACAAGCAGGACCAAAGACGGGAAAATAAAGTGGACCAAAGCCCGAATAAGCAAAACCCCCGGAACGTTTGGTTCCAGGGGTTTTGAAATGGTGAGCCCGACAGGATTCGAACCTGTGGCCAACTGATTAAAAGTCAGTTGCTCTACCAACTGAGCTACGGGCCCGTCGTGTTGGTGAAGCGCGTTTTAATGGCACAGGCGGCGCTGGTCAACACCTCTTTTCCATATTTTCCCGCTTTTTATGCTTTCAGCCCCTAAAACGCGAAAGCCGCCCCACAAAGGGACGGCTTTCGGTTGCAATTGATCGGGTCGCGCGCTTAGCTGGCGTCGGCTGCAACCTGCATTTTGACAATCTGATCAGGATCGGCGACCGAGCCATTGGCCCAGGGTGCACCTTTCTTGATCATATCGACATATTCCATGCCCTCGGTCACCTGCCCCCAGATGGTGTATTGGCCATCAAGGTGCGGTGCATCGGTAAAGCAGATGAAGAACTGTGAGTCTGCACTGTTCGGATTGGCCGAACGGGCCATGGAAACAGTGCCGCGACTGTGATGTCCCTTGGAAAATTCGGCATCGAGTTTCTGGCCGGAGCCCCCCGTGCCGTTTCCATCAGGATCACCGGTCTGGGCCATAAACCCTTCGATCACACGATGGAACACCAGTCCATCATAGAACCCCTCGCGGGTCAGTTCCTTAATACGGGCCACATGATTGGGCGCAAGGTCGGGGCGAAGCTGGATTACAACGCGGCCATCTTTCAGATCAAGATAAAGCGTGTTTTCCAGGTCCTGCGCACCGGCGTCGTTTGCGTTGGACATGGTTACAATTCCTAGTGCGAGTACAAATAGCGATAAAATACGAATAAGACGCATGGCCTGCGTTATTCCTTTTCCTCTGCCAGCTTCTGATGCAGGCGTTCGAGCACGTTGGCAGGGACGAATTCAGTAACGTCGCCCCCCAAACGGGCAATTTCCTTCACAAAGCGCGAAGAAACAAACTGCTGCTTTTCAGAAGCCATCAAAAAGACGGTTTCAACTTCCGGGGACAGCCGGGCATTCATCCCGGCCATCTGGAATTCATATTCAAAGTCAGAAACAGCCCGAAGGCCACGGAGGATCGTGCTTGATCCGTTTTCCTGAGCAAACTGCATCAAAAGCGAAGAAAATGGCTTTACCGAGGTACGGGCAGCAACCTCGCCACCCGCAGCCTTAAGAGCCTCTTCGACCAATGTGCAGCGTTCGTCGACACCGAACATGGGACCTTTGCCGGCGTTGATCGCAACGCCGACAATAAGCTTGTCCACAATTCGGGTCGCACGACGAATAATATCCATATGCCCCTGGGTAACCGGGTCAAAGGTGCCCGGATAAATCCCGATACGTGAGGCGGTAGCAGACATTTCAGTCATCGAACTTCCACTTAATCGTCGCTGTCCACACCATCGGATTCCGGTGCATCACCGGCATCTTCGGCACTTGTCGGCACGGCGTCATCGGTGATTTCGACGGCATCTACGACACCTTCGATCAGACCTTCTTCGCCCTCGATTTCGTCATCACCACCAAGATTTGACAAACGTTCAACAGCAACGACTTCTTCGTCCTGTGCTGTCCGGAACAGTGTCACACCCTGTGTCTTACGACCGGCCATGCGAATGTCATGGGTTGGCATACGGATGACCTTGCCACCATTGGTGACCATCATCAGTTCGTCGCCTTCTTCAATTACGAAGGACGCGGCAACGTCGCCATTACGTTCAGACATTTCGATGTTGGCAAAGCCCTGACCGCCACGACCGGTTACACGGTACTCGTAGGCCGAGGTCCGCTTGCCATAGCCGTTTTCCGTCACAGACAGGATCATCTGATCGCCGCTGAGAATTTCCTGATAGCGTTCTTCGGACAATAGTTCGAGCGGAAGGCTATCCGCCGTGATTTCCTCGCGACGCAGTTTACCTGCGATCGAAAGATATTCACCGCGTTCTTCCATCGAAACATGGTTGCCAAACAGAACCGACATCGCGATGACTTCGTCTTCGTCAGCCAAACGGATACCGCGGACACCAACCGAATTACGGCCGGTAAACACGCGAACATCGGTCACACGGAAACGAATGCATTTACCCTTGTGGGTGGTCAGCAAAATGTCGTCATCATCGGTACAGGTCTGAACCGCAATCAGTTTGTCGCCACGATCTTCTTCAAGTTTCATGGCGATCTTGCCGTTCGATTTCACATTCACGAAATCGGCAAGACTGTTACGGCGCACATTCCCGGTCGAGGTCGCAAACATCACATGCAGGTTCGGCCATTCTTCCTCATCCGGAAGCGGGAGAACCGTGGTGATATATTCGCCCTCAGACAATGGCAGCATGTTCACAAGGGCCTTACCGCGCGATTGCGGTGTGCCTTGTGGCAGACGCCAGACTTTCATTTTGTAGACCATCCCCTCGGAGCTAAAGAACAGCACCGGAGTATGGGTATTAGCAACAAACAGTTTGGAAACGAAATCTTCCTCGCGGGTCGCCATGCCTGAACGCCCCTTGCCACCGCGACGCTGTGCACGATAGGTCGAAAGCGGAACACGCTGGATATAGCCAGTATGAGACACGGTAACCACCATGTCTTCACGTGCGATCAGATCTTCGATGTCATGTTCAAAGTCGCCTTCCTGAATTTCACTACGACGTTCGTTGGCGAACTCGTTGCGCATTTCAGTAAGCTCATCCTTGAGGATCGTCAGCTTCCGCTCACGCGAGGCCAGAATATCAAGGAAGTCTTTGATTTTCTCACCCAATTCGGTCAATTCGGCCGCGATTTTATCGCGTTCGAGACCGGTCAGGCGATGCAGACGAAGTTCAAGGATCGCACGGGCCTGTGCTTCGGACAGGCGATACTGACCATCGGTCGAGCCCACCTGAAGCGGATCGGCAATCAGTTCGATCAGCGGCACAATGTCACCAGCCGCCCAATCACGCGCCATCAGCTGTTCACGCGCAATCGTCGGATCAGCAGCAGCCCGGATCAGTCGGATCACTTCGTCAATATTGGCAACCGCAATCCCAAGTCCCACGACAACGTGGGCACGATCACGGGCCTTTTTGAGAAGGTGGATGGTCCGACGGGTGATGACTTCTTCGCGGAACTCAACAAATGCCTGAATGATTTCCTTCAGGTTCATCAGTTCCGGCTTGCCCCGGTTCAGGGCCAGCATGTTAACGCCAAACGACGTCTGCAACGCGGTAAAGCGGAACAGCTGGTTCAGAACCACGTCGGAATTGGCATCACGTTTAAGTTCGATCACCATGCGTACGCCTGAACGATCAGACTCATCGCGCAGATCGGAAATGCCTTCGAGTTTTTTGTCGCGCACCAGATCAGCGATTTTTTCCATCAGGCTCGCCTTGTTCACCTGATAGGGAACTTCGGTGACGATGATGGCTTCGCGGTTGGCACGGACTTCTTCGACATGGGTGCGGGCCCGCATGATTACCGACCCACGGCCGGTTTTAAATGCAGAATGGATGCCCGAACGGCCCAGAATAAGCGCGCCAGTCGGGAAATCCGGACCATGGACGAATTCCATCAGGCCTTCGATGGTGATTTCCGGGTCATCGACATAGGCCATACATCCGTCAATAACTTCACCAAGGTTATGCGGCGGAATGTTGGTTGCCATACCAACCGCAATACCACCCGCACCATTGACCAGCATGTTGGGAAAACGTGCTGGCAGAACCGATGGTTCCTTGGTTGTTTCGTCATAGTTGTCGCGGAAATCGATGGTGTCTTTATCGATATCTTCGAGCAGGAAGTGCGCGGACTTGGCCATGCGGGCTTCGGTGTAACGCATGGCGGCGGCTTTATCGCCATCCATGGACCCAAAGTTGCCCTGCCCGTCGATCAGTTGCAGGCGCATGGAGAAGCTTTGCGCCATACGAACCATCGCGTCGTAAATCGCGCTGTCGCCGTGCGGATGGTATTTACCCATCACGTCCCCGACGACACGGGCCGATTTACGGAATGGCTTGTTATAGTCAAATCCGTTTTCATGCATGGCGTACAGAATACGTCGGTGCACCGGCTTCAAACCGTCTCGGACGTCAGGCAGCGCACGGCTGACGATCACGCTCATTGCGTAATCGAGATAGCTTCGGCGCATTTCTTGTTCGATGGATACCGGGAAAATATCGCGGCTCTCGGAATTGGTCTCTTTGGTGGACAAAGGCCGTGACCTCTTAAACGCTTGATCTGAAATGATTCAATCGGCGTGACACGTACCTGTTTTCAAGCACATGCCGGACCAGAAAGGCGGAAAGTATCAGGTTTGTCGTCGACAAACAATATTGACAAATCCCATCTGTCCGCATTGGACGACAAAGTTCGGTTTTTATCGCTTATTTTGGCTTTTCGTACTGACCTGACTGGATTTTTCATGGGTGTCTTTTTCCAACACCGGCGCAATCGGATCACCTTGTGTATCACTGTTTTCGACCCGTAGCGATTTTCGTGTGAATCGCACCTGCGATGCGGCAATACCTGCAAGAATAATCACCATCGCCAGGATCGCGGTTGGCTGGGGCACTTCGCCCAGAACAAGGAAGCTGATCAAAACCCCTACTGCGGGCACGAGGTAGTTGTTAAACACCAGAAAACTGGTGCCCGCTGCGGCAACCAGTTGCAGGATCAAGAACATCGCAATGCCGGTCGGGAACACACCAAGATACATGATCGAAAGCGCGCCTTCGACGTCCCATGTCATGGTCCAGGGCTGATCAAGGATCAATGTAAACGGCATCAGCATCAGGGATGCGAATGTCAGAATGACAGCCGTTGACCCAATGCGCGGCTGATCGCGCAGGTTCCGGGTGATCAGCGATGACACGGCATAGCCGACTGCGGCAATCAAAATCGCCAACTGGAACAGGAACTCACCGCCCAACCCCGACAGGGTTTCCGGCCCAACCAGAACAACAACCCCGATTGTGCCCAGAATAATCCCGACCACCTTGCCCAGTGTCAGCTTCTCATCGGCGGTAAAGAAGTGCGCAAGCACCACAGCCGTCAGCGGCACGGTGGACATCAAAATGGCCGCCAGACCGGCATCAACCTGGGTTTCGCCATAGCTGATCAAAAAGAACGGTATGGCGTTACCAATCAGGGCAATGAAAAAGGTCGAAACCCATGCTTTTTTGCCCTTGGGCAGTTCGGATTTACGTACCCATGCAAATCCCCACAGCACAAGTGCGGCAAACGTCAAACGTCCGCCTGCAACCACCAGCGGCGAATAGGCATGAACGCCAATTTTGATAAAGGTGAACGAGCTGCCCCACATACCGGCCAAAAGCAGCAGCAGAACATATTCGCGAATTCCCGGACGTGTCATCTTCAGAGCCTGTTTTTGCCATATTTATTGGGCTTTATAACAACGGTAATAAAACCGGGTTACAGCGTTAGAGGTCAGGCATCAAAGAATCAAGAAAATAGCAGCACCGACATTGACCACATAACACTTTGAAGCTGTGGCGTTAACGACCATATCAGGGCGTGAAAGCCAACAAGCGACGGGCAAGCCCGCCCACAAACGCACGCCGTGAAGATGGATAGCTTAAGGTGATTGAGATGACGACCTAGAAAATGATCGGAAAGATCGAGAAAAATGCTTCAGACACAACTTTTTAATTGCGAATGACTTTCAATATCATTATGCTGCGAATAACAAAAAACGGGATATGAGCAGATGAGTTACGTTGATCAGGAATTGTCGGTCGAAGATATGCTTGCCGACCCGATCGTGCAGACATTAATGCGCTATGATGGTATTTCTGCCAGTGACGTTCGTCACACGATGGAACAAGTAAATCTAAACCGCCCCGACATGCCGGCCGGCGCACACAAGAAATCCATTGATGGCACCAGCAAACGTTGGGGCACGCCGCGCCCGATCAACGGCGGCGCACGCCACAAAGCCGCCTGAGCCAAGACGGTTTGGTGCCCTGCCCGCCATGCATCATTTGGTGGCGGCGTTTAACGTCCAGTCATATTCATACCCGGAAATATCCAAACGCGGCGCATCGGCTTTTAGCTGTGCGGCAAGCTCCGGCCCGGCATAGCGGGTTAAATGACTGATGAAATCCGCATCACTTTTGCCAAAATCATCCCGATACCAATCATACAGCTGTGACAACACAAACGCCCCATCCCCATTGCGGCGCACAGACCGGGGATGATTGATGAACCCCGTGGCCGCCCGATCAAGTTGCGCGTCAAGCATGTCAGCATCATAGGCTTTTGTCGCCAATGCCGGACAGCCAATGGACGCACAATTGACTGCATAATGAATGCGCGGGTCGTGCCAGATCGGGCGTAAAATACGATGTTCGATGTCATCAAGGCTAAGCGTGCGTCCTTCGACCGTTATAAGCTTCTTGCCCCAGGGCCCGGATGAAAACAGCCCCGGCGAAATGTCGATATCGCGGATGGATGTGACCGGATAATGATCAAGCACCACCCGCACCGTCAGAGCGTTATATAAATTAACCCAATAGGCAAATTGCTGATCACGGTTGAGATCATCAACGCCAACCTGCGTCATGGATGCGATATAGCCCGATATTGCGTTATAACCGCCTGACTTGGCCGACGCATAGTCAAACGCGGTGACGCCGGGTTCAACCACCAACAAATACCGATCCAGAACGTTTTGCCATGCGCTGTGATCGACCTTCTCCGTACTTTGCGGATCATGGGCCTGCCAATCGGGCCAAAGGTCGGCATCAGGTGCGCTGTACGCAACGCCGGGGCACAGCAACAAAACCAAAACCATGAAGATCGAGACACGCATTATCGACACCATATTCCAACGTGATTGCAGAAAGTTTCCAACCACTTTTCGTAAAAACCATTGATAGCCTTGCCCCATAGACACAGTCACATCAAACCAACGTGATCGCCCCAGACGCAAAATCAATTGGTTAAGTCAGGCATTTCATCCATCGGCCTTATATACATTTAACCCAAGGTTGGGTTATAATGGCCCCATGATACAGGCAGGTGCCATACAGGTTATCCCCGGAAGTGGTGGGCAACTTGGCCAAGTCATAGCCACACGCGCCCTGCCCGGCTCCGGGAGCCAACCGACGGTCAATGGATCGGGCGGAACCAATACAGTTGCGCCATCGACACAGCCCGCAGCCGTTGCGATTGTTCCGCTGGCCTCAAACGCCCCGAAACCGCTGCCGCCTGCATCCTCGCCGCCATCCTATCAGCAAGCAACGCAAACCACATCCGTGCAAGCACTCAACAGCCAAAGTGCTACGGGGCAAAGTGCGACTGGACAAGGTTCTGGCGGGCAACCTGCCGTGCCGCAAGCCCCAGCCGCGCCACCGCCGCCCCAGCAAACTGCGCCGATCCAAAGTGCCGCCTCGGTCGTTACCATCATTCAGCAACTTGATCCGCGCGACATTGATGGCGAAGCCGCATCCCAGCAAACCGACACCCAAAGCCCGACCGAACGCCAGCAGCAGGAGCGCGAAGCGACACCCCAAAGCGCACGGCAACCAACATCCAATCCGGCGATTTTAACCGCCAGCGAACGCGAGATTATTCAGGAATTAAGTGCGCGTGATGCCATCGTTCGCACCGAAGAAGAAAGCCATCAGACCTTGGCCGGGGCCAATGCCGGCATGATCAGCTACAGCTATAGTGCGGGGCCAGACGGGCGGCTTTATGCCACCGGCGGGAAAGTCAGCATTCATCCGCTTCAGGGATTGGATGGCATTGCAGCGATTGCCAATCAGGCCGCGATCTCACGCGCGGCATCGGTTCCGGGCAGTTCGGCCGCCGATTTTAACGTCGCCAAAGGCGCCTCAAAGAATATCTCGACCATGATCGCATCACAGGCCAGCGCCGCAGCAGAAAGCTACCGCAACACAATTGGCCTCAATGCCGCCCCCGGCACCGTTGATTTGAGCGGTTAACCCCCAGCCGACCACACAACAAAAAAGCGGCCCACATTGGAGCCGCCTTTTATATGGATTGATCGCAGGTGATCAGGCGTAATGCCAGAACACATCAAAGCCGGGATTAAACACCGTCACCGGACCTTCGCCCGTCTCGATCTTCTCGGCAAACGTCGCCGGTTCAGCGCGTTTTTCCAGCGTGATTTTATCGCCATTCAGCGGCAGGCCATAAAACTGCGGGCCATTCAGCGATGCAAAGCCTTCAAGCTTATCAAGGGCACCTTCCTGCTCAAACACATGGGCCAGCAATTGCACGGTGTTATTGGCGGTAAAGATACCGGCACAACCACATGGGCTTTCCTTGCGTTCATCGGTATGCGGGGCTGAGTCAGTACCCAAGAAGAAGCGCGTATCACCCGATGTTGCCGCCGCACGCAGGGCCAAGCGGTGCTTTTCACGCTTGGCCACGGGCAGGCAATACATATGCGGATGAATGCCGCCAACCAGAATGGCGTTGCGGTTAATGATCAGATGATGGGTGGTGATGGTCGCACCAAGGTTCTTGTCGTGCGCCTTGACATACGCGACACCGTTTTCGGTGGTGATGTGCTCCATAATCACGCGCAAGTCCGGCACCCGTTTGCGCAAAGGGTCAAGAACCCGGTCAATAAACACCGCTTCACGGTCAAAAATATCAACATCCGCATCGGTGACTTCGCCGTGCACACACAGCGGAATGCCAAGTTCAGCCATACGCTCCAACGCAGGCATTGCCTTGTCAAAATCACGCACGCCACTATCGGAATTCGTCGTCGCCCCGGCCGGATAAAGCTTCAATGCCGTGATCACCCCGGCCTTATAGCCTTCCTCGATATCATCGGGATTGCTGCCCTCGGTCAGATAAAGGGTCATAAGCGGGGTGAAATCATGCCCCTGCGGGATCACGGCTGTAATACGGTCGCGATAGGCAACGGCATCGGCGGTTTTGACCACCGGGGGCACCAGATTGGGCATGATGATCGCACGAGCAAAATGTTCGGACGTCTCGCCAATCACCGATTTCAGCATATCGCCATCACGCAAATGCAAATGCCAGTCATCGGGACGGCGAAGGGTAATGCGATTGGTCGACATGCGGCGATCTCCTGGCAAGCAATGAACCCGTTTGGGAAATATGGAGCGTTACCTAGCAGATTGGCCATCATTATGGAATTATGAAGTTTCGATGTTCACCACGCCACACTTTAAAGGAGTGCAAGTTGCCACTGAACGGGCTTATCTTTCTTGTGATAAAGATACCCATACTTGCTCTTTTGGCATTTGGTTGCTGGGGCTTTTTCAACTTGTACGGAGGTTTTTTGGTGAACTGGCTAGATCACTGGCAATCGTTAATCGGCTCGTTTTTTGGCTCCTTTATAGCAATTGCTCTTTTTTGGTTTCAGCGGAGAGAAGACAACAAGAGTCAAAAACAACTGCATTTCCTCGCGAGTCTTCATGAAATTAGGCGCGCTGTTCGAGCAGTAAAATTTTCAGCGCCTTGGAATCCAATTGTTTCGGCCCAACTCAAGATTAGGCTTTCGGACGACACTGCATCTGAGAAGATTCTCTTTCTAAAGAAGAATCTAACTCAGCACATTGATCCACTTAGATGCTTTATCAAGGAAGTATTAGACATGCTTGATGCTGTTCCACGCAACAATATCGAAAACATGTCTTTAATATACGCAGTTGACGATATTTCAGGCAAAATGACAGTAGCAATCGCAGCCATTAATGACATTGAACTACGACTAAAATCCGGGAATATAACAGATCCGGAAAGCACCATAGAAACCGTTCTCAACGCTCTCGACGACATAAACCAATGCTGGCCACAGTTAGATGAATTGTACCAAAACCTGCAGAGCGCCACACTAAAGCTGACCAAAGCCTAAAACGTGAAAAGGTCAGGCATTTCCGCCCCATCCTGCCCGCCCCTTTTTACATACTCTCTGTCGCTTCTGTCAGGCCAGCGAAAGCACCGGCCCCTCAAGCAGATCCATCAGCTGACCAAAATATCCGCCTGATCGTGCGGGCGACGTCGGATCAGAGGTGATGGCCACCGCCAGGTCCTGTTCTGGATGTGCCGCGATGATCTGGCCGCCATAGCCGCGTGCGATAATGAAGCCGCTGCGGGTCAGGAACCAGCCATAGCCATAATCAAAGCCCGAATAAGGTGATCGGGTGCGGGCTTGGGTTGATTGGTCTATCCAGTCGGCCGGAATGATCTGGTCACCATTGAACCGGCCTTGGTCACGCATGAGGGTCGCGATGCGCAACATCGCGCGCGGCGTCAGCGCCATCTCGTTCCCGCCGAAATAGTAGCCCTGCGGATCCTGTGTCCAAGCTGGAATTTCAATGCCGAGCGGCTGACCAAGGACAGTGCGCGCCTGCGCGAGCAGGCTTTTTCCTGTCGCAACCGCGAGCACAGCGCCAAGGATATGCGTGGTGCCGGTGGAATAGATCATACGCCCGCCTGGGGCAGCGACCATGGGGCGGCGTAGCGCAAAGGCAACCCAGTCTTCGGAATTGACCCAAGCACCGTAGTTTCTCCCTGATGTGCCTTCAAGCCCGGCCCTGAGCGTCAACAGATCTTCAATTGTCAGATTTTCCACACCGGGGGTGGCGTCCGACGGAATGATAGACGGCGCTATTTCGCCTATGGTGGCATCGACCGAGGGGATCGAGCCTTGTGCGATTGCATTACCCGTCAGCAGACCGATGATGCTTTTCGAGCAGGACTTGATGTTCGCAACCCGATCCAAGCCGCGCCCGCGCGGCGCTTCGGCGACGATGATCTCGTCACCGCGCTGTACCAGAATTGCATGAAGCTGGGACATGGCAGCAATTCGCGAACGGATGTCGGACGGCGCCTGTGCGAAGGCCTTGGCCACAAGGGGAACAGCCATCGCACCCAGAAGGGTCGCCGAAAAGGCACGACGGGTCAGCATCGGATGTGGTCTGTCGCTGGGCATATCCATCAGTCCTTGGAGGTAGGGATCATGTGTGTGCCCAAACTATTCGCAGTCCATATGACCACGGGCGACAACGCACGACTTTCCAGTCAATCGGCCCGGAAGAAAAATCCATTATTTGGAATTATTTAGTCAACAATGTGACATCAAACCAAAATCGGACAAGACCGTGTCGCAGCGTTTTGTAACCAGAACCGAAAAAGGCCAGGCATTTCTGCCTGACCTTTTCACAATGGGGCGAGTGATGGGGATTGAACCCACGGCCTCCAGTGCCACAAACTGGCGCTCTAACCGACTGAGCTACACCCGCCATCGTGTGGCGCGGTTTATATGGCCCGAGGCCCCCAACGTCAAGCGCATATTTTGACTTTTTTGCAGCGGTTTCCCCAGCAAAGCACAAAGCGCCGATTTTTGCGGCCTTTGAGTATCGCCGTCGGTAAATCGCGATTGATTTGGTCACAAATGCCCCAACCTACCCGTCCGAACATCTTGCATGTCACGTCATATGCCTTAATTAATTCAATTCAATACCACATCCTGTTCGTATCGCGCTCGGCCAAGGCCAGATTGCGACGCCGAAGATCAGGACTGCCTGTGTTTATCAATGCAGGCCACGAACGAGAAAAACAGACGGAGTATCGGAATGAAGTGGGGCGTTATCAGCACCGCCAAGATTGGCACGGAAAAAGTCATCCCGGCCATGCAGGAAAGCGATCAGCTGGAAATACTGGCTATTGCCGGCCGCGATCTTGGGAAAACCCGCGAGGTTGCCGAAAATCTTCGCATCCCGCGCGCCTATGGCTCCTATGAGGAGCTTCTGGCCGATCCTTCGATTGAGGCGATTTACAATCCCCTGCCCAACCACTTGCATGTCGAATGGACCATCAAGGCACTTGAGGCAGGCAAGCACGTTCTGTGTGAAAAGCCGATTGGCCTCGACACCAATGATGCCAAGCGCCTGATCGAAGCACGCGATAAAAGCGGCAAACAGGTGCTTGAGGCATTCATGGTCCGCCATCACCCGCAATGGGTTGAAGCGCGCAAGATCATTGAAAGTGGTCAGATCGGCGAGCTGACCACCGTGCAAAGCATCTTTACCTATTTCAATGCCGATCCGAACAATGTGCGCAACAAAAAGGATATCGGCGGCGGCGGTTTACTTGATATCGGATGTTACTGCATTGTTGGTCCGCGCTATGTCACGGGCAAAGAACCGATCCGGGTGGTGTCCCTGATGGATAAGGACCCGAAATTTGGCACGGATCGGCTTGTGTCGGGCATGCTTGATTTTGGATCGGGGCTTCAGGCCAGCTTTGTCTGTGGCACACAGTCCGCCGCAGTTCAGCGCGTGCATATTCTAGGCAGCGAAGGCCGGATTGAAATCCTGATGCCGTTTAATCCGATCCCGGAAAATCCAGCAATCATTCGCGTTGCCGGGCAGAAACAGCCGGGCTTTGACGACGCACGCGAAATCAAATTCCCGATTTGCAATCACTATACCCTGCAAGGTGAGTCCGCGACCGCGATCTTTAAGGGCGAAATCCCGGTCGATTACCCGATCGAAGACGGCATTGCCAATATGCAGATTTTGGATGCCATGGCGCGTTCAGCCAAAACCGGCAGTTGGGAAATGGTTTCTCCACGCTAAGGTCGGCGCCATTAACGCAAACCGTCTCATCAAAGAACAAAAGCCGGGGAAACCCGGCTTTTTCTTTAGCTTGCGGGTGCTATCTATTGCCCTACGAAAACGGCATTGTGTGCCTTTAAACGTGGGAACATGAAATCATTAAAGGCCCGAATGCGCGGCACTGCTTGCAAATCACGATGAATCAGCATCCATAAATCGTTATCAAGTCCGTCAATCGGATCGGTTAATATCCGAATATTGCCAAATGCCTTGGCCAGAAAAACCGGCAACACCGCAAGCCCGCTGCCGCCATCAACCAACCGTGCAACATTCAAAAGTGAGTTGCTGCGAAGTGCGACGCGCTGATCTGCAAAATTCTGATCCCGCCAACGAGCTGCTGCGATGTGGGCCAGTGTTTCATCACATGTGATCCACGGACCTGCCATTGGATCGGGATACTGATCCGATCCGCAGATGACCGATCTGATCGACCCGATTTGACGCCCAAACAGATTTTCGTTGGGCTGATTGATCGGTCGGATGGCAACATCCGCATCATGACGGTTGAGGTCATAGAACCGATTATCGGTCGTAACATGCAGGGTAATTTCGCCGTAAGCCTCGCAAAATGCGGCAAGATCGGTCGCCAACACACCATGGAGCAATGTATCGGTAGTGGTTAGACGCACGACACCGGATGGGCGGATGTCTTTCCCTGCAAGTTTGCGGGCAAGGACCGCCATTTCATCTTCGAGTTTTTCGGCCGTTTCAACCGCAGCCTGCCCTGATGAGGTTGGCTGATAATCACCCTGCTGGCGCTCAAACAGCTTGACACCAAGACGTGTTTCGATATCTGCCATCCGACGAAACAGTGTCGAGTGATGCAAACCAGTTTGTTTTGCGGCCTGCGTTACACTGCGTGCTCTGGCAACGGCCAGCACCAGTTTCAGGTCATCCCACTCAAGCATGTCTGCCATTTCTGCCCACCTCAGTTGATGTTCGCATTATTGCACACACTATGTGAAATATCGCAAATTTACTTTGCACACACGCACATCGATACTGATCCCATCAGCCAACAGAATTCCAGATGGAGATTGGAAAATGACTGCAAAAATAACCCGTAGTGAACTGCAATCTGCACTCGGCAGCGCACAGGCCCCGGTTTTGATCGAAGCCCTTCCGCCACGGTATTATGTCGATGCCCACCTGCCCGGTGCGATTAATATTCCCCATGACGCGATTGATGAAAACATCAAACAAATCCTGCCCGATTTGTCAGCGCCCATTGTGGTCTATTGCGCCAGCGGTCCGTGCAAGAACTCCGGCATTGCCCAAACGGCCCTGACCAAACTTGGATATCAGGATGTCCGCGACTATCACGACGGCAAACAGGACTGGCTTGACGCAGGCCTTCCTTTACAGGGGCAAGGTGTGCTTGAAAACACGGCGTAATCTGGCGTCAGAGAACACTTAAAAAAACAGGCCAGCATTCCCCCTGCTGGCCTGTTTTTATATCGCTTTTGATCTTCAAGGCGGTTTTGGCGTTTACTTGGCAAAGGCCTTTTTCATCCGCTCGATGGCGTCCGCCATTTTGGCTTCTTCCTTACAGAAGCAGAACCGCACGAAATTACGCACGCCACCGTCTTCGCCCTGATAGAAGGCCGACACAGGAATGGCGACAACGCCGGCTTCCTTGATCATGATCTGGCAAAACTCGACATCATCACAATCATAGCCAAGCGGGCGGAAATCACAGGTGATGAAATAGGTGCCTTGGGAATCAAGCACATCAAACCCGACTTCCTTGAGCCCCTTCATCAGGAAATCACGCTTTGCCTGCATTTCTGCGGTGAAGTTTTCAAAGTATGCGTCGTCCTTGTTCAGGCCATAAGCGACCCCGTGCTGCAATCCCGGTGGCACGGTGAAAACAAGGAACTGGTGGGCCTTTTTGATCGGCTCCATCAACCGTGCACAGGCCGTGACATAGCCAATTTTCCAGCCTGTCAGCGAAAATGTCTTACCGGCTGATCCAATCCGCACGGTGCGGTCATGCATCCCCGGGAAGGTCATCAAAGGTTTGTGTTTGCGACCATCAAAGACAAGATGCTCATAAACCTCGTCACACAGGGCGATCACATCATGTTTGATGCACAGATCGGCGATAAATTGCAGTTCATCGTCGCCATAGACCTTTGAACACGGGTTTTGCGGCGAGTTGATCAAAATCAGTTTTGTTTTTTCAGAAAAGGCTGCTGCCAATTCGTCACGCGGCAAATCCCAGTGCGGCGGGGTGACGCGGACCAGTTTTGGGATACCACCGGCCAGCTTCACAATTGGAAGGTAGCTGTCATACAGCGGCTCAATCAGGATGACTTCATCGCCCGGAGCGACCAGACCAAGGATCACATCGGCCAGCCCTTCAGTCGCGCCGACGGCAACGAGGACTTCGGTTTTGGGATCAACATCAATGCCATAGAAACGCTTGTTGTGATCGGCTACCGCCTGCAAAAGTTCCGGCACCCCGGCAAGTGGCGGATACTGATTGGACAGTTCCATCGTTGCGCGGGCGGCGGCTTCGCGGATATCGGCCGGGCCATCGGTATCGGGTGCACCCTGCCCCAGATTGATGGCCTGATGTTTCTGGGCCAGTTCGTTCATCACTTCAAAAATCGTGATGCCGCCCGAAGCAAAAAGAGGATTACCGACAAATTCGGTCATGAGGCGTCCTTTTCTTTATGGTCCTGTCACCGGATGGTGGCGCCATGGTTGAGTACGGTGGCGTCCGGCATTTAATCCCAGATGGCTATCCAACCCTGATGCCATGACTATATACTATATAGCCAGCGATACATCGTATCGACATGATCCGCCGACGCAAAGCCAGCAACAAACATTCTGATTTGGTCCCGTTCAGGACCCCGAAAAGTCCGCAGCCCGGCACCAAGATCGAAAGGTCGTCGAGTCACCCGCATCATACGGATTTTTCAGTAAAATTTGATCTGTTATGGCAAATTCTGTCGCATGACGGGGTAAACTTGGCAAGTGTTGATCCGTCTCAGCCCGGCGACGACACGCCGATAACACGGATTTGCATATTTTTTGATCATCTTGCCTAAAACTAAGTCACACCCATCGCAGAAAATGTTAAAAATTTCATGGGTTTTGCTGGGTTTTCATGCAGAGAATCCCTAGAATGCGTTGGCGGACCTGAATTGGCATGGTCCGTGCAAATAGAGAGCGAGCGAAGCATTATGCTTTCCGAGTTCTACGCAACTCTCGCAAAAGCAGAGGGCGCTTAATGAAAAAGATTGAAGCCATCATCAAGCCATTCAAGCTTGACGAGGTAAAAGAGGCCCTTCAAGAGATCGGCCTCAAAGGGATTACCGTCACCGAAGCCAAAGGTTTCGGCCGTCAGAAAGGTCACACGGAGCTGTATCGCGGCGCCGAGTATGTCGTGGACTTTCTGCCGAAGGTAAAGCTGGAAATCGTTGTCGAGGACACGCTTGTCGAGCGTGCGATTGAGGCAATCCAGCAAGCCGCTCATACCGGCCGTATCGGCGACGGTAAAATTTTCGTTTCCTCGCTTGAGGACGCGATCCGTATTCGTACCGGTGAACGGGGCAACGACGCGATCTGATCGGTCTTGTCTGTTATTGAACACCGTACGGTAACTAATTTTGAGTTTTAAAGGGTTGCATCATGTCTGACGCCGCTTCTGTACTTAATCTGATCAAAGAAAAAGGCATCCAGTTTGTCGATCTGCGCTTTACCGATTCCAAAGGTAAATGGCAGCATACTGCGCAGGATATCTGCACGATCGACGAAGACGTCTTTGTTGACGGCATCATGTTCGACGGTTCGTCGATCGCCGGTTGGAAAGACATCAACGAATCCGACATGATCCTGATGCCGGACCCGGCATCGGCTGTTGTTGATCCGTTCACCGCACAGCCTTGCCTGATCCTGTTCTGCGACGTTATCGAACCGGCCACCGGCCAGGGTTACGAGCGTTGCCCGCGTTCGACCGCGAAACGCGCACTTGCTTACATGCAGTCGGCTGGCATCGGTGACACCGCATACTTTGGTGCAGAACCAGAATTCTTCCTGTTTGACGACGTCCGCTGGACCACCAGCCAGGACAGCATGGCTTACGCGCTTGACTCCGAAGAAGGGCCGTACAACACCGGCACCGAATTTGAAGGCGGCAACCGTGGCCACCGTCCGGGTCCGAAGGGCGGTTACTTCCCCGTTCCACCAGTTGATTCGGCAAACGACATCCGTGCCGAAATGGTGAACTACATCAACGAAATGGGCGTGCGTTGCGAAAAGCACCACCATGAAGTTGCACCGTCACAGCACGAGCTGGGCATTGCCTTTGGCACCCTGATCGACCATGCCGACGCGATCCAGATCTACAAATATTGCATCCAGATGGTTGCACATCAGTATGGCAAAACCGCAACCTTCATGCCGAAGCCTGTCTTTGGTGACAACGGTTCTGGCATGCACGTGCACCAGTCGATCTGGCACGAAGGCAAACCACTGTTTGCTGGCAACGGCTATGCCGATCTTTCTGACACCGCACTTTACTACATCGGCGGTATCATCAAGCACGCCAAAGCACTGAATGCTTTCACCAACCCAACGACCAACTCGTACAAACGTTTGGTCCCGGGCTTTGAAGCACCGGTTCTGCTGGCATATTCGGCTCGTAACCGTTCGGCTTCCTGTCGTATCCCGTACACTGCTTCGCCGAAAGGCAAGCGTGTTGAGATCCGCTTCCCGGATGCGCTGGCAAACCCGTATCTTGCATTCACCGCAATGCTGATGGCTGGTCTTGACGGCATCCAGAACAAGATCCACCCGGGCGATGCCATGGACAAAAACCTCTATGACCTTCCGCCGGAAGAGCTCAAAGACGTTCCGACCGTTTGTGGTTCGCTGCGCGAAGCACTTACCAGCCTCGATGCAGACCGCGAGTTCCTGAAAAAAGGCGACGTGATGACCGACGACCTGATCGATGCATACATCGGTCTGAAAATGGAAGAAGTCATTCGCTTCGAACAGTCACCGCACCCGGTCGAGTTCGACATGTACTACAGCGCATAATCCTTTCACCCGAAAGGACGACGCCAAAGCGAAACGCCCGGTCATCACGACCGGGCGTTTTTCTTTGGGATTTAAACAAAACAGCCTTCCGAATAGTGTTTGACCCATATTTAGTATAGTCATTAAATAGATTTACGGACGAGGCATCTGCAACTGAGAACCTCGTCCCAATGCACCAAACACTCTCAGGAGAGCGTCTGCATGGCAGCACAGCATTTGTCGGAGAAATTTCACGACAAGCAACTTCAAAAGATCAAGGACCAGTGGAAAAAGGGCGACCGCCAAAATGCGGTCAATCAATGTCAAGAAATATTGCGTAGTGCACCGCAGTATGCACCGGCCCATTTGATCTATGCTGGTTTTCTAAGTGATAGTGGCAATGCACAGGAAGCAGCCAAACACTATGAAGCGGCCTGCAGTCTCCCCGAAACAGCGCCGGAATGCTTCCTTGGCTTTGCCGACTTTCTCAAACGGGGCGGTCAGCGGCTTAATGCTCAGGAAGTTCTATCAGTTGGCGTTAAGAAGTGGCCTAAAACTGTAGTGATAGCGCGCGAACTGGGAGTGCTACTCTCGGAAAACGACCAGCATCATCAAGCACTTCAGATGTTTGAACATTGTTTGAAACTTCATCCCGATGACTGGATTTGCTGGAACCACTTGGGCTGCAGTCGAGTACAAAATAACCACGCCGAAACCGCACTCGAATGTTTTGACAAGAGCCTAGCACTTATAACCAAATCGCCACTGCAAATGGCCACTGGGCGTGACATCGAAAATATAGAACTTAATAAAGCCAGTGCTCTAATCCACGCAGGCAAGACAGAAGTCGCACGCCGAATGCTTGAAGAAATTTTGGCGAAGACTCCAGAAAGCCATAGAGCGTGGCCGATGCTTGCGAAACTTATAAAATGTAGCCCTGAACAACTAGAACAGATGGAAATCTGCGTTCAAAATGCACAAAATTCGGGGGACGAGGATGCACTACGTGATCTTCATTTCGCACTTGGCCGAGCCTGGGACAATGTGAAAGACCCCAAAAAGTCTATGACCCATCTAGATGCAGGAAACAGAATTGTTCGTTCTAAACTGGACTATGATTCCTTTGCAGTATGTGACCGTATTCGGCACACCACCGATTTCTTCCCCCCCAAGACCTTCATAAATATCGAGAAACAGAGCCAGCCGAACAAGCTAAACTTACGACCGATTTTTATTGTCGGTATGCCACGTAGTGGATCTACCCTAACCGAACAAATTATTGCGTCTCATCCTCAGATTATCGGCGCAGGGGAACTGACCGCCTTACCCATGATAAAAAAAAGGCTTCTCGGCACAGATTTCCCAAGCCGCCCGGAACATAGAGCTCTCGCGCATGCAGCTGAAACAATAAGTCAGCTCCGCAAGGCCTATCTAGATGAGATTGCACGCGTTGTTTGTGACCTTCATCCCGACCACGACCTTGAAAAGGATCAATTTCTTGTTGTCGACAAGATGCTGGGAAACTTCGATATGATAGGCATGATCTTGCAAGCTATTCCTGAGGCGCAGATCATTCATTGTCGGAGAAACAAGATCGACACCTGCTTGTCTTGCTACTCCATGCGGTTCAGTTCCCCGGTTAACTATTCATATGACCAAAAAGAATTGGCCGAGTTCTATAACGCCTATGAAGAACAGATGAAATATTGGCACGCACATGTGCCCCCCTCGTCCCTGATTGAAAGTCGGTATGAAGACATGATCGCCGACACAGAGGGGCAAGCCCGTAAACTGCTCGATTTCATTGGCATGCCTTGGGATTCGAAGGTGCTCGACTTTTACAAGCAAAAGCGAACAGTAGGCACAGCCAGCATGTCTCAGGTCCGGAAACCGATATACAAAAGCAGTGTGGAACGTTGGCGTCCATTTGAACCCTATATACGGCCAATGTTAGACATTCTGGCCGAGGACGGTTAGTCGCATACTACGCTTTCTTTATCCCCTGCGGTACAACGCCACTACAAAATGAAAAACTTCCGCAGTATTGGGTAACTTGGATAACGAACAAGGCGGCTAGAGCATGAGCGACACTGCACTGACGAAAAGTCTTTTGGCGAAGGCCTTCAGGCAGTTCAACACAGGAAACCTGCTGCGGCAGAAAACGCCTTACTCGAGCTACAGACGTATTTGGTATTAACGTCTGGTGTGAAGCATCTCGAAGCCAAAATCCTGCAAGTGAATGGAAAACTTGCCGAAGCGGCCAAGGCTTACGAAGTCGCCTGCAACATGTCAGATACACACCAGAACGGCTTCCTTAACCTCGCTGACATGATGCGGCGCACAGGTAATAAGAAGCAGGCACGCGAAATTTTGGTCGTGGCGTTCAAGTTCCCCCAAGACGCCAGCATCCCCGCCAAACTTGGATTGGCAATGTTCGACGAGAGACACGTGGACCAAGTGCAAAAGCTGTTGGAATACGCACTTAAGACTGACGAAAACAACATTGACGTACTTCATCAGGCCGCAGGCACATTCTATCGTGTTATTGGACAGCCCGATTTGGCCACAACACATTTCAAGCAGACCTTGAAAGTCACGGGAAAACCGCAGGAACGAAAAGTACACCAAGCGCACCAGAGATTATGAAAATGGCCCACTATCTGGTTGATAGAAAGAGTATTCTCTCTGCGCCTGACCGAATTGACTTGGGCTTTTCTCTTGGCAAAGCATTCATCGATTCTGGTCAGCCAAAACAGGCAATGGAACATTTGATCCCTGCCAATCGCCTGCGCCGGATCAGTTATCCTACGATATTGATGCTATCTGTAGCAGGCTGGAAAATTATCGCACGTGTTTTGACCCGAAGATTGCACAACAAAGGCGAGCATCTTTGCAGGACGAGAAAGAATCTGGACCAGCCCCAGTTTTCATCGTCGGCATGCCCCTACTCGGAATCATCCTGATGAATTTCTGGTTCAAGGGCTGGACTATAGAGGCAGCTTTGCGCTTTTCCGGAGTTTTTGGCCTCGTACATTGCCTTGTCCGCACGGCGGAGCTGTTCACTCATATCGCTGTTTCCGCCCGCGAATACCGAAAAGCCGATTGAGGCCGAAATACCGCAGTCATGCTCTTGCCAAATGAACGCCTTTGTCATTTCCGCAAGGATGTCGTCCGCCATCTTGGTCATTTCGTCTTCTGTGCCCTTGTTGATGAACAACAGGCAAAACTCGTCCCCGCCAAGACGTGCGACTTCATCAGCTCTCCGCGATACACGTTTTAGCCGCTTGGCGGTTTCCACCAGCACCCAATCCCCCGCAGCATGCCCCTTGGTGTCGTTCAGATTCTTGAACCCATCCAGATCTAGAATAAAGATCGATGCCGGTGTATCTGTTCCGCGTAAAACGGCTTCGCACTGATCAAGTTTTTGCATGAACCGCGCTCGGTTCGCCAAACCGGTCAATTCATCATTATTGGCTTTGTTTTGAAGTTCGCGCGCTGCGTGCTTTTGCTTGGTGATGTCGCTTGTCCACCACAGAACGGCTTCTTCGCCTTCGAACGTCAGCGGCTCAAGCGACGTTTTCAACCATCGAGCTTCTGACATGCCAGGCCGCCGCAATCGCAACTCGACATCTTTCAGTTCGCCAAGCATGTCCATGTCTTTAAGCGACTGCTTACGGTAGCGTTCTGACAGCAAAATGGAATCAGTTGGGTCATTGACCTCGGCTATATCAAGCAGGGTTTCAAATGTGCGGTTAAAGAAGCGGAAAACACCGTCATCACGGTTTGAGATCGCAACCCCGACCGGCGCACTTTCAAGAAGCCCCGTCAAACGCTGGGTTGCTTGTGCAACCTCTGTCTGGGCCTTTTTAAGCGAACTGACATCAATCAAGGATCCGATTGTGCCTGCGATGGCGCCACTTGGTGCCTTAAGACTTGATGCGGCAAATAAAGCAACGCGTTCCTGGTCGCCAAGCATGAAGGCAATTTCATCACGCACCTGACCTTCTTGCTTTAAAAGCGGTGCTTCGTGGTCGGTGACCGTTTTATTGAGGCCTTCCGGGGCTATTTTGCTGAACTTTGCCCCGATGACATCTTCCGGTTTTTGTTCGAAAAACGCTGCAAATGCCCCATTGCAGCGGCTGATCACCCCATCAAGGTTTTTGATGTAAACTGGCGTGGGCAGGACATCAATCAGGTGCTGAATGAAGATTTTGTGGTCGGCCAGTGCCTTGGCAAGTTCCTGAGCCTTGCCGGCATCGCACAAAACAAGTGCTGTCGTATCTGACGGACCCTGGGCGCAATGCCACGTGAATGTCTTGCCGGACAACCGAAATCCGGGCAAATCGGCCTGTTTACCGGCAGAAATACTTGCCAGTGCATCACGCACGGCGCCAACACCATCGCCACTGACGAATTCACCATTCTTGGCAAGATAGGCAAGGAACTGTTTAATTTCTGTTCCTACCCGCATAACGGACTTGGCATCTTCAAGATACGTTGCCGCAGCCGGGTTGGCATGCACGACCTTAAGACTGGATCGTTCAAGAAGAATAAGACTATCGCGCGACAATGCCGCTGTCGCAGTAACTTCAGGACTTATTGACAATACACCCGTAACGCCGAAAGACGGCGCACTCCCACGTTGGTATTTTCAGTGATGTCCCAAACCCAGCAGACCTTGTTTTTCGGTCTTTGTCTTTATGCGCAAGCCATTACATATACAGAAGAATAAGTCATTATAATTCTTATGGAGAGGTATAATCAACTATGATTTTGCCGCCGAAACCGGCAGATCGATATAACCACGGTCGATGCAATGTTCCAGCTCACGCGCAGCAGCCAGCATTTCCTGATAGGTTTCGCGAAGATGCTTTAGCTTGGCAAGCTCTTGCTCAGTGGGATGCTGGTCGGTACGGTCGGAACTGAGTTTGAACGCGTACTTCAGGTATTCCGCACGCAAACGGGCGACCGTAATCATCAGTGGCACGGCGTTTTCAACCGACATATCGGGAATTGCCGGACTAATGATCTCGTGATTAATTTCGCGAAGCACATGTTCCATGCCCATCATGAAACGGCTTTTGCTGCGAGCTGCATCCTGCGACATGACCTATACTCCTTAAGCCATAAGGGTCTAATTCTGACGTAAGTATCACGCCGGAAAGTAAAAACTCCAATAACAGTTTACCACCAACGGTCGCATTAATCCCGTGCCGTGTTGTGGGGGCAAAACTGATCGTAACTTGCAGGCACGCGCCAACCGCGCTAGACGATGGATCAACAGTTTTCCAAAAACAGGAATTTGATCATGGAAGCACGGGTAAAGTGGCTTGAGAACCTGACCTTCACAGGCACCAGCGGCAGTGGCCACGGTGTTGTCATGGATGGCGACCGGGAAAATGGCTTTGGTGCCAGCCCGATGGAAATGCTTCTTCTGGGCATTGCCGGATGTTCGTCAATTGATGTTGTTCATATCCTTAAAAAAGGACGCGAGAACGTTCTGGATGTGCAAACCGATGTCAAAGCCGAACGTGCTGAAACAGATCCTAAGGTTTTCACCAAGATTCACCTGCATTTCAAGGTGAAGGGGGATAACCTGAACGAAGCTAAAATCGGTCGGGCTGTTGAATTATCTGCGGAAAAATATTGCTCAGCCTCGATCATGCTGTCCAAGGCGGCAGAGATCACCCATAGCTGGGAAATCATGGAATAACCAAGACACACCATGATATCTCGGTGCCGAAAGTCGACATACTTTCAAAGCGGTCTGATAAAGGCCGCTTTTTTTGTTGCTCGCACATGATCGATGCCCGCGTTAAGGTTGCAATTGATCAACACACTCGCCCCAGTTCTGGAGATGCCCCATGTCCGTCCGTCACGCGATAGGATTACGACTTTGTTCCATCAGTATCGCAACCGGCCTGCTTGCGGGGATAAGCACAATACAGGCCGCCAACGCCGATGCCCTTTCCCCATCTGGCATGGCCGTTCAGGCCCCCTCGCCCAATGGTGCATTTCCTGACTATGTCAAAAACACCCGAAGTCAAATTCGCACGGTGTTAGAAAGCACGCGCTTTGCCGATGAAAAACAGCCGTTTGGATCGTTCAGTCTGGATGAAGTTGTTGAAATGCGCGCGCCTTACGACATTGCGCCAGACCGAAATTCCTGTGCGGATGGTGATGTCACCTTATCGCGCGGCGAAAATCTGGGCTTTGTCATGGTCCATGGGCTTACGGACAGTCCATATTGGTTAAGTGATGTACGCGATGCCTTGCGCGATAAATACCCGTGCGCATCGTTCCATGGTGTGTTGTTGCCTGGGCATGGCACGGTTCCCGCCGACCTTATGGACGTTGCATATCAGGACTGGATGGATACGGTTAAATTCGGTGTTGAATCGTTTGGCCCGGAAGTAGAACAGATCATTCCCATCGGCTTTTCAACCGGTGCGGCCCTGATTGGGCGTTACTATGATATGGCTGATCACGATGATCGCCTGAACGCCCTTGTCATGCTATCGCCCGGCTTTTCTGCGCGCAGCGGCATGGCATGGCTCACCCCCTATGTCCGCTATGTCAAAAATTGGGCGGGCAAGGGTGAAAACAATGATCCGGGGAAATATGGTTCGATGGCGATGAATGGTGCGGCAGAGTTTCATTTGCTCACCGCCCCCTATCGCGATGGATCAATTGGCACTGTCGACATTCCGGTATTCGTTGCGGTCAGTTCGGATGACCAAACCATCGACCCGCTTGTCGCACTTGATTTCTTCTGTGAAAAGGTGACTGTCCCGAACCGTCATATGGTCTGGTATCAAGGGGAAATCGAAATCCCCGACGAACAAACCCAATGTGACGGTATTGACGTTGTTAAGTCTGCAAATGCGGACTTCAGAACGTTAAACCATGCTCATACCGGTATTACTCTTTCGCCGAACGATCCTGTTTATGGGCTTGATGGCAAACATCCTGATTGCAGCCACTATGACAACAAAGAAGACAAGGAAACCTGCCAAACAGCACCCGATGCAGTTTACGGAGAACGCAACCTTGTTGACGGTGCGACACCCGGAACCCTGCGACGTGCGACGTTCAACCCGGATTTTGACACCATGATGGAAAAAATCATGCATTTCATCGCTGTGTCACGTGCCCCGGCGACCCCAAATCCCGTAGAATAGATATGCGGTTTTGACGTCGGCTTGAACGGAACTTGAGACAGGCATTTGAATGAATTTCTCCCTGCATCACGTAACCAATAAAGATGGCGTGCGGTTACGCTATGGCATAAGCCCTCCTTCTAGGGATAATTTGGATACCTATGTCCTTATTCTGCAGGGGCGCGGCGAATATATCGAACGATATCAAGAAACTGCCGAGGACCTGACCCAACGTGGGTTGGGCTGCGTCACGTTTGATTTCCGCGGGCAAGGTGGTTCTGATCGCGCGACGTCAGATCCCATCATGGGCTATATCAAAGATGTCACGGAGTATGTGTCTGATACCGCGTGTATTATGGCCCATATCAAAGATCAGCATGACATAACGTGCGAAATGCTTTTAACCCATTCGACGGGCGGGCTCGTGGCCATGAAGATGCTACTTTCCCAACCAGGTCTTTGGAAAAGTGTTGTGATGTTGGCGCCGTTTTTTGGTATGGGAGGCCCGGATTGGCTGGCGATTGCGGCACAGTTCTTATCCGCCAGCCTATGCCGATACGGTTTTGATCAGCAATACCTTCCGGGTCAAAAGGCATTGTCACCGCTGAATGCATTTGAGCCGGAAAACCTTTTAACGTCTGATGCCGAACGATATGCTCGCAATGTTGCGCTGCTGACAGCCCAGCCAGACCTTGTCATCGGCGGCGTTTCTGCAGGGTGGCTTGATGCCTGTTTTCGTACTCAGGCCAACCTCATGAGCAAACTTGCGACACCTTCAGGCGCCATGGAACTGCCGCCTATCACCATGGTTCTCGCTGGCAACGATCAGGTTGTGTCAAACACCACAACAAATGACCTTTTTGGCAACCATCCCAATGTGACCATGTGCGAAATTCCCGAAGCCCGGCATGAAATCCTGCAAGAGCAGGACTATCTTCGCGATCAATTCTGGGCAGCATTTGATTTGCATGTTTCACGCCATCATGCCGAGTGGCTTTCAACCGCTGGCTGACATCCCCAACAACTCACCGAGATGACGTGCTGATTTCTACCCCGTCAAAACGCATTTTACGAAATGCACTTGGCGCAACGCCACGATGACGACGGAACTGACGGTTAAAGTGTGACAGATTCTGAAAACCGGCTTCCTCCGCTACGCAATAAATCGGCATATCTGATGACAGCAACAGACTGACCGCACGCCCAAGCCGCAACCCCATCAGATAATCCTGAATATTTGTGCCCATATGGCGCTGAAAAAAGCGCCGCAATGTGCGTTCGCTCATACCTGCATTTTGTGCGATCACACGACTGCTGACGGGCTCGACATAAGCACCATGCAATTGATCAAGCACCTTGCCGAGCCGACTGGCATCGTCGCGACCCGGAACATCGGTATTAAACCGATCAGAGGCCAATGGTTTCAGGTCTTTGGCTTCAATCAAAGTGCGCAGCACTTCGATTAAAAGCACAAGCTGATCTGCCGGTTTTCCCTGATCAAAATTTGTCGCAAGCTTGGCCACCTTGCGCGCACTTGTTGCGTCGAACTTAACGCCACGCCGCGACAGAAGCAGGATTTCTCCCAGCGATGATAATTCGGGGATGGTTTTGCAGATCGAATTGATCCAGTCCACCGTGAACCAGAAAACAAACGCCTGATGCCCCTTACGCCGTCCCTTAACCTGAAGGGCTGCGTCATGAGCACGCATACCACCCGGCGTTACCGACGGTGGGCCGGCATTTTTTGAGTGCCATGTGTGGGGTAAATTCGGCCCCAATAGAACCAGGTCATCCTCGCCATACGACCCGATATGGTCGCCCACGTATCGCTGTCCATGGCTGCCTAGCGTCAGGGTTAATTCATATTCCGGATGGAAATGCCATTCGAACGGAATTGCTTCCAAATTACGGTGCAATCCCTTCCAAGACCGATCTGCTGCAATCTGGACATGCTCAAACAGCAATTTCATTTAAATACCAATCACGCTTATACGGCATACATATTGGATAATACTGACCGAATAGTATCAGTATTTGTCCGTGCTGTCAGTGGGCAAATTCCCGAGTCAGAGGCTAGAATTCAACCTGTCACAAACAAAGCACTCGGGAGATACCGCAATGTCGATGCTGGCAAACGCCCCAATGTCAAACACCCCCAATGCCGATCGTCCCGGCAATGCGTCGGTTAAGGAGGTTCGTGGTGCACAGTTGCGCGACCTTGCAAAAACGTTACCACTTCGCGTTTTATCCGAGGATGATTTTACCCATTGGCAGACCTATGGCTATGTCGTCGTGCCAAATGCGGTTCCGGATGAACAGGTCCGTGCAACCCGCGATTTCCTGTGGGAATTTCAGGAAATGGACCCGAATGATCCGGCCAGTTGGAGCCGGCCGCAAATGCGCGATCATGCAATGACCGAACTGAACAATTCAGGCATGGTCGAAGTCTATAATCATCAAACACTTTGGGACAACCGTCAGACACAGCGCGTTTACGACGCCTTTGTTGATATTTGGGATCGAACTGATCTTTGGGTGTCGATTGATCGTGCCAACCTGAACACGCCCAATACCGGTAAACGTGCATTTGACGGCTTCATTCACTGGGATGCAGATACGACGGCCGATCCTTTGCCAATTAATGTGCAGGGTGTTTTATCGCTGGTTGATACCACCGACGATATGGGTGGTTTTCAATGCGTGCCTGATTTATTTGCCAATTTTGAGCAATGGCGCAAAACGGCACCATCAGGTCGCGACCCGTTCCGCCCGGATATGGACAACATCCCCTATGAACCAAAGCGCATAGCGATGAAGGCTGGCGATCTTGTGATTTTCAACAGCTTGCTGGCGCATGGCATTCGCGCCAACCGGTCGGATCAGTCGCGTATTGCGCAATATATCTCGATGGCACCGGCAACGCCCGAGGAACAGGAACTCGTCGACTGGCGGGTCAAAAGCTGGTCCGAACGTCTTCCCGCCCGCGGCCATGCCTTCCCAGGTGATCCACGCAACTGGGAACAAACCCGCTATGACCGGGCAAACCTGACGCCGCTTGGCGAAAAGATTCTGGGGAAAACACGCTGGTAATCCAACCCTGCACACATCATTTTAAAAGCGCCCTTCTGACAGGGCGCTTTTCATTTAGGGCAGAACTCACCTTGCTCTCATAGGCAGCAGAAACGTGGTCAAAGCTTTGCGATCAGCTTAGCTTTGGTATCGTCATCGACAAAGGCCGCTTCAAGGGCGGTTCGGGTAATGCCAAGAAGTTCGGCGTCACTGAACCCGAAATCATCCTGTGCACACTGATATTCATCGGCTAAACTTGTGTGGAAGAACGGCGGATCGTCAGATCCCAGCGTGACCTTGACCCCGGCATCATAAAGTTTACGCAACGGATGCGCCGCGAAATCGGGATAAACCGAAAGTGCGATGTTTGATCCCGGGCACACCTCAAGAACGATGCCACGCTTAACAAGGGTCTCAACCAGTTTCGGGTCTTCGATTGAGCGAACACCATGCCCAATTCTGGTCACTGGCAGTTTATCAATCGCATCCCAAACACTCTGGGGACCTTGAACCTCGCCCGCATGGGTCGTGCAGCCAAGACCGCCATCTGCCGCAACCTTGAATGCCTGGTAAAAGGTTTCTTGCGAAAACATGCTTTCATTACCGCCCATGCCAAAGCCAACGACATAGGGGTGGCCGCATGCAACAGTGTCTTTGGCAACTTCAACAGCGATGTCACCGCCGACATGGCGCACGCAGGTCATGATGATCCGGCCAATGATGCCGCACTCCTTCTCTGCGCGGTCAATGCCATCAGCAACCCCGTCAAGGTGGTCATCAAACGAAATCCCGCATTCACCCGCATGGGTTGGCGAGCAGAACAGCTCGACATAAAGCGCACCTGATTTGGCCTGCTCGGTCAGATAGAAATGCGTCAGATCGGCATAATCTTGCTTCGTGCGGATCGCGGCACTTGCCTTATCAAAACTCTTGAGAAACTCGGGGAAATCCGACCAGATATACCGATCCTGATCATCATAAATCCCAGAAGGCAACGTAAGGCCATTTCGCTTGGCAAAGGACCGTACAAGCGACGGCGTCATCGCACCTTCAAGATGCAAGTGTAGCTCTGCTTTTGGGATTTTACGGGTCATTTGGGCGCTCCGGCATTTTCGGGTTTCTTGATCTTGCAAGAAACCTTTCTACCCCGAAAGCCCCAATGACGTCACGCCGCAAACGTTTTGCGGGTCGATTTCTTATCTGCTTTTTTATCAGGCACTGCGATGTCGGCAACCAGATCGGCAAGTGGCCCGATAAAGAGCTCAAACCAACAGCAGTAATTTAAATAATCGGCGCGCTGGGAGTATCCAGAAGATAGGCTCTATTTGGAAGAAGTTGATCTCGACAATCTGCACATCCGGCGCAAATACCCTCATCGCCGCGAACGCAGCACCATTTCACGCGACGCGACAAGCGCCCCGGCGACAATCATTAAGCACCCGACTATGACGGTCGGCGTCGCTTCCGCTTTGCCAAAGACGATAAGTAAAACAGTACTGAACAGCGGCGCGCCATATGACACGGCGCCCAGAATCTGAATATTCCCGTGTTTTGTTCCATAGTCCCAAGCAAAAAACGCCGCACCAACCGGCCCTAGCCCCAAACCGATAATGGCAAACCACTGTCGCTCATCTGGCGACACCCAGTTCTCCGCCCCCCAATGTGTTGCGAACCCAAGAGCAGCGGCACCGGCACAAAACCCACAAACGGCCTCGACCGGAACCGCGCCATACCGACGATTTAAAACGGAGTAAGCCGACCAGATCAAAGAACAGATGATGGCAGCCCCATATCCAAACCCGTATTCGGGTTCAAACGCCAGACCGTGCTCCTTAGTCACCAGAAGTGCTGCTCCACCAAGCCCAAGAACAGCCCCCACAACATGATACCAGCGCAGCGTTTCCGTCGGCAAAAGGGCGGAAAACAATACAATCAGCAAAGGCCAAAGATACGCAATCAAACTGGCCTCGACCGCTGGTGCATTGGCCAATGCGACAAAATAGAAAAAATGATAGCCAAACAATCCGCCGACACCCAGCAACCAAGCACTAAGTGGCTGACACAGAACACGCAGAACACTTTTGCCACGCACGATGATTGAGACAAAGCTGAAAGCTGCCGCCACCGTGAAACACAGACTGACCAGTTGAAAAGGCGGAATGGTGCTGACTTCTGTTGTGAAAAGAGCCAGCAATGCCCAAAGCACCACCGCAATCGATCCGACAAAGGTTGCCTTTGATTTTTGCGCGGCTAACGCCTGTTGCCTTAATGACATCATCACCATCCCCAAGTTTCAAATAATCGTGGCACGATCATTGGACGGTTGATGATTTATGTCTTTGCCGAAACTCCGAACTTTGAGGATGTCTTCAGTTTATATCACGCACGTGATTGGACGAATGGCGGAGCATCCTGATTGGGGGATGTCCGAAGCGGCGCGAAAACGCGCGCGAGAACGCGCTTTGATCGGTGAACCCAACCTGTGATGCCAGTACCCCGATTGAGGTGTGACCATCAGAACCAAGCAATAATTGGCGTGCGGCAAGCAAGCGTTGCGCGGTAAGCCAGCGCATCGGCGTTGTGCCAAGATATCGCTGAAAACTGACAAAGAAGCTGCTTTCCGACTGAACCGCAACAGCAGCCATATCCCCAACCGTAATCGGGTCGGCCATTCTCACGTTGGCCCAATCGAGAACGCGTTGCAAACGGGATGGCAAAACACCGGGCAACTCCCAATCATCAGCAGACGTCGTCAAAGCCGCCGACGTTCCCGACAAAATGCGCCGTAAACCGTCGCAAACAATCCCGTCTTCACCTGTTAGGTCATCAATCATGGCCCCGCAGTCGCCAACCCGGCTCGGCCGTCTGATATGATTCCCGTCGTGTATGGTTTTTGACAGAACATGGAACAGGTCGGAAATCACCGCCTGTCGACCCGCCGCCATTTGAAGATAAGGTGATGCATTGGCGTTACGACGCCACAGCTTTTCAATACCAGTCCGCTGGGCAACGGCGATACCGATATCGAGCACAAGAAACCTGTTTAATCCCTCGGCTCGATAGGCATGCGTATCACCAGCGGGCACAAATGCCATCTTTGTACCGCGCACCTGACCGCCACGACCTTCAATTTCCATCTCCAGAAGACCAAGATCGGAAATGATAATCTGGTGAAAATCAGTGTGGTTGTGGCTTGCTGCCTCTGCCTGATACTGTCGAAGACTAAACTGCATGATTTTCCTATCTGCTCTACATCATCATAAGTGCAGCAAGGCGCCCTGCCAACCTGACTTTGACTGCATCTAATCAAGATGAAATGAACCTGATTGCCGTTCTGCTCGTATGAATTGAAAACAACAGGAAAATCCGTAACCCAGGATATGAGCAACATCGCACACAGCATTTTGCGCCCGACAACGGCGAGCACCGATCAATCGGCATCGGCACCCTTTGTCGCACGCTATGTCGTTGCGATGATTGGTATGGCAATTATTGACGTGTGTTTTTCTGGGGCGTATGTCCTGATTTCCGGTAACACATCCCTGATCTGGCGCGCGGCCCTTGTAAATATCGCCATTCTGGTCGGGTTAAACGCGATTGGTGCATGGTTTTTATTTCGCCCAATCAGCAAAATGATCGCCGGCTTGCACACCAACTCGTCCCAGCGCCTTAGCCCGGGATTGCGCAGGCTACGGCAGCTTGCGCTTGCTTCTTCCATCTGGGCGTTTTGTGTTGGGTTGATCTATTCTGTTGCCGCTTTTGGGCTTGGCATTTTCAATACCTATCCGGAACTTTCCGCTCAGGTGCCAACCATCCTGAAAATCTATGGCAGCCTTTGGTTCAGCTTTGCCTATGCTGCCCATTTTGCGATTTACGCCTTCTTTGCCGCTGCCGCATGCTGCGAAACAATCAAGCACGATATCCATAAAAAATGGGGATTTAATTTCCGTCCCGGCCGCGCGCGAATTGGTCATCGGCTGGCGGTTGTTATCCTTGCCCTGACCTTGATTTCGTCAATGGCCATTCTTTTGGACCTGACGGTCTTTCGTGACATTCGCGCAACGCAGGGCCTAAGTGTCGAACAGGCCGTGATTTTGGATGTTATCGCCACCGAAACGGCCGCTGTTCTGTGTCTGTATTTCATCAACCGCACCCTGACATCCCCCATCAGCCGCCTGACCGAGGCGGTTCGTGATATCGGCCAGGGAAAGGTCGATACCCGCATTGCCGTCACCAGCGACGATGAGGCCGGGAAACTTGCTTTTGAATTTAATCGCATGGCCGAAGGCCTATCGGAAAAGGACCGCATGCGCCGCGCCTTTGAACGCTATGTCAGTCAGGATGTTGTCAATCTGGCGATGGAACGCGAACGCAACGATGACCCGCGTGCATCGGGCGAGTTGCGTTATGCGACAGTGATGTTCACCGATATCAGCGGCTTTACCCGCATGGCAGAACAACTTGAACCGGCAGAAGTTATCTCGTTACTCAATGAATATTTTGATCTGGTGAATGCCCCGATCCGCGATCATGGCGGGGCGGTACTTAACTATGTTGGTGATGCGCTGCATGCTGCCTTCAATGTGGTCCATGATGATCCTGATCATGCGGCAAATGCCGTGCGCGCGGCCATTGCCATGCAAAAACTTAGCCGTAAACATCTGTTTGCAGGCCATCAAAAAATTGAAACCAGAATTGGTATTCATACCGGCCCTGTGGTTGCCGGACCGGTCGGCTCACGTGACCGCGTCGATTTTACCATTCAGGGGGATGCTGCCAATCTGGCATCGCGGCTTGAGAACATGAACAAGGAAACTGGCACTGAAATACTGATCAGTGCAACCACACGTACGCTATGTCATGAGCTTGCAGACGCCGGTGTCGACTTTCGTGCGCTTGGCACCTTTGACATTCGTGGTCGCCAACAAACCATCGATTTGTTCACCATCGATATTTGACGTGCTGCTTCCGCTGATTTATCCCTTTAGAATTGAAATTTTTTCAATCTGGGCTCTCGTCCTTTGGCACGGCAAGGCCCAAATGGCACAGTGATGAGCCATTCAAATTGCCACCTAATCTCTTTTCGTTCAGTATGTTGGGCAAAGACGATACCGGGGAGGAACAAGTGACCTACTGCAAAAAATGTGATTCCATTCCGGAAATCGCCCCGAAAGAAGGTCAGCTGTTTTTATGGCCACCGGTGTCACACATAACGGGCAAAATTCTTGCCGCGGCCAAGTCCATCGACCTTCCCGTTGAAAAGACGGCATCCGTTGCAACATTGACCATCAATTATTCCCGCCCGGGGTTGCGTGACCTGATTGATGTGATTTCAAAAGATCTTCTGCCCGAGGAAATGACCGCAACCAAAGCATTGATCATGCCTCCCAAACAGTCACCGGAAATCGATGACATTTCCCGGATCACAAGCCTGAATGCGATCAGGGCTGCGATTGGTGCAGAATGGCTGGGGGATGTTTTGCGCGAAAGCCGCCTGAATTCAGCATTTCAGCCGATCTTCCCGATCAGCGACTTCACCACACCCTATGGACATGAATGTCTGCTGCGGGGTGTCGCCGCAGACGGCAGTGAAATTACACCCGGGCAACTGTTTGACGCCGCACAATCAGCAACACTTTTGTTCCAGCTTGACCGCGCCGCGCGTGCGGCAAACGTGCGCAATGCACACAAGGCAGGCGTGAATGGCAATCTGTTTATCAATTTCACGCCGAGTTCGATTTACGATCCCGATTTCTGCCTGCGATCCACCATCGAGGTGGTCGAAGAATGCCAACTGGACCGCAGCAGCATTGTCTTTGAAGTCATCGAAACCGAAAAAGTCCGCAGTACGTCGCATCTTGGGCACATCCTGCGGTCATATCGCGATTCCGGTTTCAGGGTCGCACTTGATGATGTTGGATCAGGATATTCGACGCTCAACATGTTGCCGGATCTGCGTCCGGACATCATTAAAATTGACCGCGAGCTGATCGACCATGTTGATCATGACAACTACAAACAGGCCATTGTCAGCAAACTGATCGACCTTGCCAAACAGCTCGGCATCGAGGTTATTGCCGAAGGTATCGAACGACAGGAAGAACTCGACTTCCTGACAGAGCACAAGGTCGATTATGTGCAAGGCTTCCTGCTTGGACGTCCGGGACCAAAACCATTTACGACAGGCCGCGCATGAACGTTTTTATGACGTACCAAGCATTTCAGTGATTTCACGGCGCGTCATGCGCTTATAGCTGCCAACAATTTCGCGACCTTCGTCAACCGGAACAGAAATCGCCAATCTCATGGTGGCCTCCCCCATACTCATGATCAAAAGACACCGGGTCGAAATGGACGGGTCGGCAGTCTGCTCATTGCGCAATCGCGCGATTGTCCGGGCAAGGAACGCACCATTTTCCCGGCTGACTTCAAGCTCCATATCACGCAGCGTCTTATCGGCCTGCGTACCCGTCCAGATGTCGCATATGACCGGTTCGGCAAGGAACAGTTCGAAATAGGTGTCGATCAGCTGATCAAAAGCCGCGATCAAGTTGTGGGCAGACGTGACCGCTGACAAGGCTTCTTCGATACAGTGGCGGGATTCATCGTTGTAGCGATCGGCCAGCGCATGAATGATCGCCGCCTTATCGGGAAAATACTGATACAGCGATCCGATGGAGACTCCCGCCTTTTCTGCGAGTTCCCCCATCTTCATCCCATCACTTCCCTGCAATGCAATCAGCTCGCACGCCACCTTGAGGATGTTTTGCACGCGCTCGCGGCTTCTTTTTTGCGTGGGGGCACGGCGCATCTTTTTCGCGTTATCCGACAAATACTTACGTCCTGTTTTCATAAGCTTATCTAACTGTTTTTAGACAACAGCAACAGGCCGGTTCCCTGTCAACTCTCTTGACGAACAGAATACGAGGAATTATCACATTTAGCAAATGTGAGGATTTATCATATTTTAAACCCCAATGTCAGGAGCCCTAAAATGACAGTAAAACCCCGTTTTCTTGTACTTGGTGCAACGGCCAAAACCGGCCGACGTGTCGCTGAACAACTGCAAAACCTTGGCCATTCGGTACGTGCTGTATCGCGCAGCACCACGCCATCGTTTGACTGGATCAAGCCCGATACATGGGATGATGTCTTACGCGACATTGATGCCGTTTATGTCACGTTTCAGCCTGATCTGGCTGTTCCCGGCTCGGATCAGATCATCGCTGATTTTGCAGCCCGCGCCCTAAGGCATGGTGCGAAACGACTTGTGATGTTGTCGGGCCGTGGGGAAGATGCTGCACAGGATGCGGAACGCACATTGCGAAATTCGGGGGCTGACTGGACCGTGCTCCGGGCCAATTGGTTCTTCCAAAACTTTAGCGAAGACCTGTTCCTGCCTTATCTTCAGAACGGTGCACTTGCCCTGCCTGCCGGCGACATTCCCGAACCGTTCGTTGATGCCGACGACATCGCCGAATGTGCGGTCACAGCCCTTCTTGACCCAACGCATATTGGCAAGACGTACGAGCTTTCAGGGCCTGATGCCCTGACCTTTGAAGACGCAACCGCCATCGTCGCAAGTTCCGCCAACCGCGACATTGCCTTTGTTCCCATCACACTTGATCAGCTTGATACTGGCCTTGAACAGGATGGCGTACCCGACGACGTCCGAGGTTTGATCCGCTATCTGTTTTCAGAAGTTCTGGACGGTCGGAACAAAGCACCGACAGGCGACATTGAACAGATCCTTGGTCGTAAACCAAAACCCCTTCGGACATATGCCAATGAGGCTGCACAAACCGGCGTTTGGGGCACCCCGGACAAATCCTGACCTACAAAGCGTGCCGCAGATGATGTGCGGCACGCGCCAGTTCATTGGGGTCATCGCATAAGCGACCTGAGCCGACCGCTTAAATGTCTTTTAGCAGCCGTAGCGCATCATAAATCGCCGCATGTGTATTGCGTGCGGATACCGCATCACCAATGCGGAACAACTGGAAATTTCCGTTCGCGTTGCGCACAACCGACTGAGGTTGCCCGGCGATCAGTTGATCATGCGACATCTCACCATGGTTTGAGGACGCCGATTTGAGCTCAAAGTAAAGATCATCAAGCGGAATGGTCCCATGATTGATCACCACCTGATCAACCGTGCGCTGTTTGGCAACGCCACCATAATCACTTCCGACATGGGCCGTCAGGTGATTGCCGTCTTTCTCAACCGCCGCCAGACGATATGTCACCGTAAACGTCACATCGAGTTTTTGCATGGAGCGCATATAGGGGACAAGGTTCATCGCCATGACTTCCGGTGCGAATGAACGGTCCGGGGTCATGATTTCGACCTTTGCACCAGACTGCGCAATAAGTTCGGCGGCCTGAAGTCCTGAATGATCGCCTGCGTCATCAAACACCAGAACATTGGTCCCCGGCTTGACGTCACCGGAAATAATATCCCACGAAGAAACCACCAGATCGTTGCCGCGTGACAGCACTTCGGTATCGGGCAAGCCGCCGGTTGCAATAATCACAACGTCTGGATTTTCGGCCTGAACGGTGTCAACTTCCGCCCATGTATTGAAGTGGAAGGTGACACCATGCAGCGCACACTGGTTCATGCGCCAGTCGATGATGCTGATCATTTCCTTACGGCGTTCGTTTTGCGCGGTTAACCGCACCTGCCCGCCCGGTTTGTCGGCGGCTTCAAAGACAACAACGTCATGTCCGCGTTCACCTGCAACCCGTGCCGCCTCCAACCCCGCAGGACCTGTGCCGACAATTACAACCTTTTTGCGGGTTTCCGCTTTTGGGATGATATGGGGCATGTCGAGTTCACGCCCGGTCGCCGCATTATGGATACAATAGGCCGCCCCACCCTGATAAATACGGTCAAGGCAATAGTTCGCGCCGACACAGGGTCGAATTTCCTCTTCGCGTTTCTCGATGATTTTGCGCACAACATGCGGGTCGGTCATATGGGCACGGGTCATGCCGACCATATCGACCTTGCCCGAGGCAATCGCATGACGTGCGGTTGCGACATCGGGGATTTTTGCTCCATGGAAAGTTGGGAAGTTGGTCGCAGCCCGAATTTCACCGGCAAAGTCAAGATGCGGCGAATTTGCCATGCCCTGGATCGGAATCACATCGGTAAGGCCCGCATCGGTGTCAATATGGCCCCGAACCACATTGAGAAAATCAATCATTCCGCTGTCTTTCAGGCGCTTTGAGATCGACAGACCGTCTTCTTTTGTCAGACCACCTTCAAGGCACTCATCCCCGGAATAGCGCACACCAACGATGAAATCGGGACCGACCCGTCTGCGAATTTCGGTAAGAACGTCAAAGGTAAACTGCAACCTGTTATCGATGCCCCCGCCGTATGGGCCATCAAGATCATTGGTCAGCGGCGACCAGAACTGATCCATCAAGTGGCCATAGGCCTGAAGCTCAATCCCATCCATGCCGCCCGCTTTCATCCGTTCGGCCGCATCGGCATAATCCTTAATGATCCGCTCGATATCCCAGTCTTCCATCTTTTTGGGGAAGGCACGATGGGATGCTTCGCGGTTGTGCGATGGCGACACAACCGGCAACCAGAATTCTTTATCCCACCGCGTCCGACGGCCAAGATGGGTTAACTGGATCATCACTGCCGCACCATGTTCGTGAATGGCGTCGGTCAAATCCTTCATCCACGGCACAACCTCGTCCTTATAGACAAGCAGGTTGTTGAAAACCGGCGGGCTGTCCTTGGATACCGCAGCAGACCCCGCTGTCATGGTCATCGCCACACCACCCTTTGCGCGTTCCACGTGATAAGCGCGGTAGCGTTCCTTTGGCATGCCATCCTCCGGATAGGCTGGCTCATGGGACGTCATCATAATCCGGTTGCGCAGGGTAAGATGCTTGAGCTGATAGGGCTGAAGAATGGGATCGTTGGACATATGCGGGAACTCCGGTTTCGAACTCTCTCTTCTCAACCATATGGATAAATGTACATCTATGTCAATTTTAAGTTCATAGATGTATATTTATAGTACATTCATGTGTAGTTTGCTTGTTGTGCACCCCGCAGTTTGCTATGGACTGAAGCCATGGAAGAACAATCACAAAATGGTGGCTGGCGCGGTTCGCCCGACGTCTGGCTGAATGCGGCCTATGACGCGCTGCTCGAAACCGGAGTGGACGGGGTCAAAATTCAGCCCCTTGCCAAGCGGCTTAACCTGTCACGAACGAGTTTCTACTGGTTCTTCAAGGATCGGAAGGAACTGCTGGATGCCCTGATCACGCAATGGCGCGAGAAAAACACCGGCAACCTCATCAAGCAGACAGAGGCATTTGCCGAAACCGTGACCGAGGCGATGCTCAATGTCATTGATTGCTGGTTAAAGCCGGAACTGTTTGACGCCAAATTTGAATTTGCCATTCGGGGCTGGTCCGTCCGATCCCCGGCATTGCTCAAGGAAATACAATCTGCCGACGAACAACGTCTTGATGCACTTAAACAAATGTTTATGCGCTTTGGCCAGAACGAGCGTCTGGCCGATACCCGTGCAAGAACCACATATCTGGTGCAAATCGGCTATATCTCGATGCAGACGGACGAAGACCTTGCGGTACGCCTGCAGCGTATTCCCGAGTATGTCGAAGTCTTTACCGGTCAACCGCCTGCGCAACGAGAACTCGATCGCTTTCTTGCCCGAAATCAACATCCGGCCTAACGATCAACGATGAAAGACAAAGGTGGTTAGGAAAACAGATCCTTGTTTTCCTCGATAATCTGGGGCAAGCGTTCCATTGTTCCAGAGAGGTGCTGACGCATCTGCGTGGTCGCCTCATAACCATCACCTGATTGGATGGCGGCAATAACGGCCTTATGGCCTTCGAGAACCGAAAACATTTTTCCCGCACGTGGCAAATCAAGGGTCCGAACCCTTTCAAGATGCCCACTACGCGCGGTAATCTGCAAATGAAGGTTGGACTGATTGACGCCATTAAAAAGTGCCGCGTGGAAGCTTTCATCGAGCTGTTTGAACAGATCAATCTGTTCAATATCGCCAACCAGTGCTTCTTGCATTTTGACAATGCCCTTGGCTTTGACAACCGCACCCGTTTCCGGTGCTTCAGCCAATTGACGAACCGCTTCACATTCTGCGGCCACCCGCAGGAAATGCTCTTCGCGAATGCGCGCAACATCAATCTTGGTCACAACTGTCCGTGACTGCGGATAGGACACAACCAATCCGTCCTGTTCAAGCCGCATGATCGCTTCACGCACGGGCGACTGGCTGACACTAAAACTGTCAGCCAGCTCCGCACGCACAAGCGTCGTTTCAGGCAGAAGCGTCAAAGAAACAATCTGTCTTCTGATTTCTTCATATACCAAGGCAGAGGCAGGTACATGAGCATTGGTTTTAATCCCGCCCCCCTGCACCGCAATCAATCCACCAGTAGAAGTCTTCATGTTCGATATATCTCCTTGGCAATTCTTCTGGTGCCTGAATTTCTCAGGTCATCGATTACATCAATGTATTGGGCAAGATCAACGTCAAGCTTGGTACTGCAGCCATCAAAATGAAAAATATTCCCATCGCGATGAAAAACGGGATGGACGCGCGGCTATAGGCGCCAGTCTTGACATCAAGAATGCCACAGACCGTAAACATGATGACCCCGACAGGCGGTGTCAGCCCGCCAAAATTGATCAATGTGACAATCAGAATGCCCATGTGCACAGGATCATAACCAGCACTGATCAGCACCGGCATGACAATCGGTGTAACCAGAAGAATATTGGCTGCCCCCTCGAGAAACATGCCGCTGACCACCAGAACCGCGACCACCAGCATCAATATCATTGTCGGGTTTTCCGTCAGCGTCGTGACAAATTCGGTGATTTGTTGTGGGGCACGTTCGATGGTCATGGCATAGCCAAGAACAGCAGCCATAATGATCAGCAACATGACCATTCCCAGATCGGAAATTGAGCTTGTCACAGCTTCGCGGAACTTCTTGAAATCAAGTTCACGATAAATGAACAACCCGACGCCAAGCGCATAGAAGACAAGGAAAGCACCGGCTTCGGTCGCGGTAAAAATGCCAAAGCGGAATCCGACAATCAGAATGACCGGGAACGCCAAGGCCCAGACACTTTCAGAAAAGCTCGACACCAGTTCCTTGCCACTTGGGACGGTTGGTAGGTCGGGCTTGTATCCGTTTTTGCGCGCAACCAGCCAAGTTGTGATCATCAAAACGATTGTCAGGAAAATACCGGGCACAACCCCGGCAAGGAACAGGCGACCAATAGAGACCTCATTGACAAAGCCAAACAGGATCAAGCCGATGCTCGGCGGAATGGTTGCGGTAATCACCGAACCAAAGGCCAAAACAGCGGCCGTCATCGCCTTGGAATACCCTTGCTTGATCATGCTGGGGCCCAGAAGGCGTGCCTCCATCGAGGCATCAGCAACAGCCGAACCGGAAATACCGCCCATCATGAAGCTCAGCACAATGGAAACCTGCGCCAAACCACCCGCCATCCAGCCGGTTAGCAATCGGGCAAATTTAACCAGGCGATAGGTAATGCCCGTCACATTCATCAGGTTGCCGGCAAAGATAAAGAAGGGCACAGCCAAAAGCGGAAAACTTTGTGTTGCCGTCACCATTTTCTGAATAACCACCGTCGGTGGCATGGCGCCGCTTACAACAAAAACCGGAATAGATGCGAGCCCAAGCGCAAACGCCACAGGCATGCCGATAATGAGGAAAACCGTGAATAGAACCGCGATCAAGATCAACATCAGTTTGCCTCCCTGCGTCGCATACGTCGGATAAGTTGCGATACCATGGTGCGGATCATCAAAAGGATGCCAACGACCATCGACGCATGAATGTAGGAAGCATTGATCTGGGCCGCACCAACAAGACGCGGATGCATCAAAACCATGTTGCCCCAAGCGTAATAAAGGAGAAACGCAAGAAAACCGATGATCACAACGATGTTGAAAACCTCGATCAGATCGGCAGTACGCGCAGAAACAACTTCCCTTACGATTTGAAGCCCGAAATGCCGGTCTTCCTGCATGGCGATATCTGCTGCCAACATGCACAGCCACGCAAAAATCAGCTGAGCCATTTCGACCGACCAGATAATCGGCGTTCCCATTGCCCTTGCAACGGATGCGACGGCAACAAGTAACACAACGGTGACAAGCAGCATTCCGCCAAAGGCAAACTCAATTCGCTTGAGCATGTATTCTATTCCATCTTGAAATTTGAAGTGCGTTGCTGCGCACGCGCGGCAACGCACTTTTGTTCGGCACGTTTTCTAAGCGCTGGAATTAGCGTCCAAGAACCTTGTTGACGATTTCTGCCTCTGCTTCGAGATCAAGCATCTGATAAACCGGAGCAACGGCTTCCTTGAACGGAGCCAGATCAACTTCACTGACCTCAACGCCACTTGCCGCAACGTCTTCAAGCGCCTTTTCACCAAGTTCGATGGTCAGCTTGGACGCATATCGACCATTTTCGACAGCCAGATCACGGACAATTTTCTGATTTTCCTCAGAAATCTCGTCCCAGGCATCTGCGCCAACAACAAGAGCTGTAACCAGCTGGATATGTCCTGTTTTCGTGACATTCTTGATTACTTCGTAAAGTTTGGCATTCCAAATCGCCGTTGGCTGGGCTTCAGCCGCATCAATTGTACCAAGTTGCAATGCGCTGTAAACTTCACCCCAAGCAATCGGGGTGGGCTCAGCCCCCATCGCACGGATGGTTTCAATCCAAACAGGCGCTCCGATGGTCCGCATCCGAACACCGGAAAGATCATCCGGACCCGAAATAGGTTTCTGGGTCAACGCATGACGTGCGCCCTGATACCAATTCGATGCAATCATCAAGAGGCCGGATTTCTCGCGAAGTTCTTCACCCCAAGCAAGGTATTCATCGGAAAGGGCGAATTTGTCGGCCTGTTCATAATTATCAAACAGAAACGGTGCCGACATGATGGCAAGTGACGGTACAAAACTGGAAAGACGGGCAACATCGGTCACCGTGCCAACAGCAGCACCCGCACGAGCCTGATCGATCATTTCGGTGGTATCGCCCAATTGGGAATTATGGAACACCTCAATGAGGACGTCGCCATTGGTCGCCTTTTCGACGTCGGTCTTAAACTTTTCAAGCCCCTGTCCCATCGGATCATTCGGCGATAAAACCGTTCCGATACGCAGCGTGGTCTCTGCGTAAGCTGACAGAGGCGCGGCAAGTACGCCTGCAAGAACCGCACAGAGTCCGAGTGTTTTGAACATGGTTTTCATTTGGATATCCTCCCGTTGGATTGGCTTTTGCCATTAATTGATATTTTAGTTGTTGTGAAATCTTAGATACCAAACGCCAATCTTGTCAACGAAATTATCAACTTGTAAAAATTGATTAATACCAACAACTTAATAAAATTATGTCATTTTCTGATCGCCAACTTGTAATCAACCGCAGCACGATTAACCGCAAATGCACATGGTGCGAGACAGAAATCATGGCTGCGAATTAACGAACACACCATCACGGCGGCAATCGTTTTCGGGCCTTATGGTGGATTATTTGCGAACAGCCACACAAGTGTCTTATGCGTGCTGATACGCGCCAAGGTGATGATGGAAATGGGCTCGAAAAAATAAGGAAAACAAGTAAAAGATCACGGCAACCGATGGTCACGCGACCAGACCGCACTTGTCATGACAAAAAGCCAGACGGCACATGCCCCTTGCACGATGTTAGCGCTAACACTCTTTTGAAATCAGTATCTTAAGATATGTCGCGGTATTTTGCCGGTGTCACACCGGTCATGGCGCGAAAACGGGTGGTCAGATGCGCCTGACTGGAAAAGCCGGTGGCATGTGCAATTTCCGCCACAGCATATTGCCCGGATCGCAACATCGTCATCGCCAGTTCGATCCGACGCCGCAAGACAAACTTATGCGGCGCTTCGCCGACCGATTTTCGAAACATGCGGGCAAAGTGATAGGCCGACAAGCCGGAAACCGCCGCCAATTCCTCAATCGTCAGTGCTGCCTCCAGATTGGCATCAACATAATCAAACACCCGGCGTTTGATCACTGGGGACAGTCCACCGCGCACCTTAAAGCCCAGATCACGCCGCGTTGAATAGCTGCGCAACATATGGCCCATCAACGATTGCCCGGCATGTGACATTGCCATCCGGTCGGCCGGAATATCCCAATCAAGGGGCAACATGGCATGCCGCACGGTTTGTTCGATCAAAGGATCTAGGAAGAAGGTCTTTTCGGGGACTTCGACGCCGTTGGGTTCAATGTCAAAGGCCTCAACCACCGCCCGTTCCCAAGACGCATGCGGGATATAAAGGTGAAACAGTTCCACCTCGCCCTGCACAACCCAGTCTGACGTCATGTGTGCCGGCATCAAACAACAGCGCCCGGGCCCACCGCCCGTCAACGGGTCTGCACCGATTTTACGCTGAATGCCGGTCCCGCCATTCACATAAAGACTGATGGTATGATGGTCCGGATCGGTATAGCGCGTCAGGACATCGGCCTTACGCCGCCAGTGTGCCACCGAAATGCTGTCGCCAAAATCACCCGCACGCAGCAGATTTGCATCGCCAATCAACTGATTGAAGACTTCAAATTTCTGATAGCGCCCATTGGGTTCGAACTTTGCCTGCTCGGTTCCGGGGACAGATGCGAATTGCGGTTCTGGCATCGGTATTCCTGACTTTCTGAACACAGATCATCGCACCATGTATCTAAATTGCAAAGTCCCGTGCGCGCATCCCTGCCCTGTTTTGCGCAAGAATGTGAAAACAGGGCAGCACGGATGTCGTTTTCAAGACGCCTCAATCCTTTTTCTTTGGCCTGGGCCACGCCAGAACCATACCGGCAAGCACATCGTGCGCGGCAAACCCCCGCCCGGTTTGACGGCCGTTTGTGCCCTGCATCTGTTCGGACAATTCGGCCGCCGTCATGCCCGAAATATCGCGAAGTGTTTCCGGATCAAGCGACAGCGTTTTCTTCAATGATTTTTGCTTCTGACGATTTTCGCGCCATGCCGTCAAGGCATTCAGGAAACGCCTGGTAAAACTTTCGTATTTTGAGGATGACAGCGTCACACCAGCCTGAGCACACGCTTGTGATGCACTGCTTCGTTGAGTGTTTTCGTAGGATATGAAGGATGCGGCCATGAGAATCTCCAATCGTTGTTTTTTAAACAATGAACATTTCTCATTGATGAGACAAACGAGAAGATTTAACATCATGGATTAGATATTCTCACAGATATGATTTTCTGTCGGTAGCAACACTCATAACGAGATGCCATTCACCAAAACAATGAGGCTGGCGATGAACACGACTCCCGCCCTGATCCATAACCTTGATCTGGACCTTGCCCGGACCTTTGTTGCCATCTGCGAAACCGGCAATTTTTCGCGCGCGGCCGAGAAAGTCCATCGCAGCGCATCGGCCATCAGCCTGCAGGTCAAAAAGCTGGAAGGGATGGTGGAACGCGAACTGTTCAAACGTGAAACCCGCCGTGTCAGCCTGACCGAAGACGGCGAAGTGCTTTTGGGCTATGCGCGGCGGTTACTCAAACTCAATGACGAAGCCATGTCGCATTTTCATGCGCCGGAATTTTCCGGGATCGTGCGGCTGGGTGTTCCCAATGACACCGGCATCATCGCCATTCCCGAAATCCTCAAACGCTTTGCCGACAGCCACCCGCATGTTGATATCGACGTCCATCTTGGCCCGACCTACAATCTGCGCCATCGCGTTTCCGATGGTGAAATTGACGTGGCCGTGTTTAGCTACGACCCCGAACTTGATCCGCAACCACCGATACATTCCGAACCGCTTGTCTGGCTTGGCGCGCGGCATGGCACAGCCCTTGACAAACGTCCGGTCCCAATGGCGATGGCCGAGCAGGGATGTTACTGGCGGACGATGGCGCTCAAGGCGCTTGACGAAGCCGACGTCAATTACCGCATTGCCTATACCAGCGAGTTTTGTCAAGCCCAGATTGCCGCAGTGCGTGCCGACCTTGCGATTGCGCCCCTACCGATCAGCGTGATTTCCGATGATCTGGTGCATCTTGGCCCGCGCCATGGCTTGCCGAAACTGGGGGAATACCGCATGACCCTTGCCAAACGTGATGGTCACGGCCCGGTCGAAGAAGCCCTTGCCACGCACGTCGTCGCCGGGTTCAGGAAAATATCGGAACGCGGCATGCGGCTTTTCGCTTGATCCTGCCTTCTGCGCAAAGAACATAAAAAACACCGCAAGAACATGAAAGCCATCGCAGCGGTTTTCGGGCTTAATCAGGCGGATCGGGTATGCCCCACATGTCCGTTGCACAACCTTGCCCCCCCTCGCGCGCCACCAATCGCGCCTGCCTTTGATTGAAAGCCCCACATATGACCGCCCTTCTTTTTGTCATCGTTACCGCCTGCTGGGGATTTACCTGGTACGCGATCAAGCTTCAAATCGGGCCGATCCCGGTTGAAACATCGATCTTTTACCGTTTTGCCCTGGCGGCCATTGTGCTGTGTGGGTTCTTGCTGATCAGCCGCAAATGGCGTCCGGTGCCATGGCGCGCCCATCCGTGGTGCGTGCTTCTGGGCTGCGGGCTGTTTAGCATCAACTTTATCCTGATGTATTCCGCCACCGCCTACATCGCCAGTGGCATTGTCGCGGTGATCTTTACCACCTCGACCATTTTTAACGCGCTGGGCAATTGGGCGTTTTATGGCAACCGTCCGGGGATGCGCTTTGTGTTTGGGGCAGCCTTTGGGCTTGCCGGCATTGCCTGTCTGTTTGCCAATCAGATTTACGCGCTGTCGCATAACCCGCATGCCATCACCGGCATGTTGCTGGCCCTGTGCGGTACGGCGGTGTTTAGTTGCGGCAACATGGTGTCAGTCAAGCTGCATGCCATGGGCATTCCCAACCGCGATGCGGTCGCGCGCGGCATGGTCTATGGCACGGTGTTGTTGTTTGTCTTTGCAGGTTTGCGCGGCCAAACACCGGTGATGCCGACAGAACCGCTTTATATCGGTGGCTTGCTCTATCTTGCCATTCCGGGGTCGGTCGTTGCCTTCCTTGCCTATCTGGCGCTGGTCAACCGGGTTGGGGCTGGCCGGGCGGCCTATGTCACCGTGCTGTTCCCGGTCGTAGCCCTTACAGTATCGACCTTCCTTGAAGGATACGTCTGGACACCGATTGGTGCATCGGGCCTTGCGATGATCCTGCTTGGCAACATCACCATCTTTGCCAGACTGCCAAAATTCATTGGTATGAGGAATAAAACAGTCCCTGCGGACTAAAGATTTTCACATCAGACAAAAACGGGGTGGCTCGATTTTCGGGCCGCCCCGTTTTGCGTTTAAGGAGGCCACGGCGGCAATCAAGTCCGCCAGACATCCATCTTCCCCGCAACCTCATACGTCCACATCCCGGCTGGCATTCACGTCCGGAAGTGGCCAGCCGTCAGGTTGGTTTTGCCATAGGCTCCGTTTGTCATCACGCCCCACATAGGATGGAACAAACGATGTTGCCCCATGAAACAAAGACACGCCGCCTTGAACTTGACGAATATGCCAATAGCCGACGGATTTGCGGACCTTCCGTCCCGCCGCACAGCACATCAAAGACGCGCCCCAATGGCCCGCAGATGGATGGCAAAAGCTGGTTGATGCTGATTGTGCTGTCGATCCTGTGGGGTGGATCGTTTTTCTTTACCGAAATCGCGCTTGTCGATTTGCCACCCTTTACGCTGGTGCTGTGCCGGGTGGCGATTGCATCGCTGATCCTGTGGTGGGTGGTGTTGCTGCGCAATGTTCCGATCCCGCGTGATCCGACATTCTGGGGTACTATTGCGGTGATGGGTGCGCTGAATAACCTTGTGCCATTTTCGCTGATTGTCTGGGGCCAAACCCATATCGCCAGTGGCTTGGCGGCGATCCTAAATGCCACCACCCCGCTTTTCACCCTCCTGATCGCCCATATCGCCACCGACACCGAAAAACTAAACCTGCGTAAGGCCGCAGGCGTTTTGATCGGCTTTGCCGGGGTTCTTGTCGTGATCGGCATGCCAGAGGCGAAGACATCCGCCGCGACAGACTTGCTTTCCACGCTCGCCCCCTGCGCGGTTCTATTGGCGGCGATATCCTATGGCTGTGCCGGGGTATATGGCCGCCGGTTTAGTTCCACATCCCCAATCCTGACGGCGGCGGGCATGACCAGCGCGTCGAGCCTAATGCTGGTCCCATTGGCCGCCGTGGTTGATACCCCGTGGCACCTGCCCGTCCCCTCGCCCACCACCATTACGGCAGTGCTGGGGATCGCAGCACTTAGCACCGCCCTTGCCTATATCCTGTATTTCGCGATCCTCAAACGGGCGGGTGCAAGCAACCTTCTGCTCGTCACCTTCCTGATCCCGGTCAGTGCGATTTTGCTCGGCGTGGGGTTTCTGGGCGAGACGTTGCTGGTGCAGCACATCGTTGGGATGGGGGTTATTGGGGTTGGGTTGGCGGTGATTGATGGACGCATCCGCAACCTTTTGTTCTCATCCGCCCACAAACAGGTTTGAACAAAGAAGGATCGGGATTTCGCCCGATCCTTTTTCATTAAACACTGATGTCAAAATATCCGGCGTTTTTCATATCCGTGATTAGCCCCACCTCATCGGGTTTCCAGCCCAATGATTCTTGCGTCATGGCGCTCGATGCCCGGCAGTCAATTGCCGCAAAATGGGTAAACCAGGTAAAGTAATCTTTGGCCTGTTCCATCGTCAGGGATTTAAGCGGTACGCCCAAGCCTTCGCTGATGGCATGGGCGATATCGGCAAAGGCAATCGCACCTTCACCGACCGCATGATAAACCCTATTTAGCGCGCCCTGTTCAATTGCAAGCCGATAGGCCTTTGCCGCATCAAGTCGATGCACCGCCGCCCAATGGTTTTCGCCGTCATCAATGCAGGCTGCAAAACCCTGTTCACGGGCCAGATTGATCAGGATCGGAATAAACCCATGATCACCAGCCCCATGGACCGAGGGTGGTAACCGCATAAGTGATGCATTCACCCCCTGTGCTGCAATTTTCGCGACGGCTTCATCAGATGCCTTGCGCGGCGTATCTTCACCGACCGTGTCGGTTTCAACAACTGGACGCTCAGCGCGCAATAATGCGATCCCCGATGTCACAATGAACGGGCGGTTCGACCCCACCAAGACCGATCCCATCGCCTCAATCGCAAGACGGTCTTTTTCGCAATTTTCGGCAAATTTCGAGAAATCGTGATTAAATCCAGTATGGATGACCGCGTCGCAAGACGCCGCCCCGCTTTTAAGGCTTTCAAGGTCCTCAAGATCACCTCGAAAAACCGTCGCACCCGTTTTGGCAAGCTTTTGGGCCGATGCATCAGACCGCACCAGACCAAGCACCGAATGCCCATGATCCAGAAGTTCACGCACCACCGCAGAACCAACAAACCCTGTCGAACCGGTTACAAAAATACGCATGCTTACTCCATCCTGACATTTGGAAAACAACCAGGAAACACAACCGTCCCGTTTCAAGCAAGATATCGTCTGTCATCTGGATGATCTATGCGTTACACTCCATTATTCATTTTCAATCGTCCAATTACGCAGATTTCCCCCATGGACCCGCTTTCCGATATTTTGTCTTTGATCCGGCCCGATAATTACCTGTCTGCCGGGTTTGATATCGCAGCCCCTTGGGCGATCCAGTTCCCCGATCAGGGGCAAAACATCAAAACCGCCGCCGTGGTCAAAGGCGAATGCTGGCTTGCTGTGGACAGCGTCGCCGATCCCGTACACCTGAAAACCGGGGATTGCGTGCTTTTGCCACATGGCAAGGCATTTCTGATGGGAAGCAGCCTTGACGCGCCCGCGATGGAAGCCGGAAAAACCTTCAAACCCATCGGGTTTGGCCAAATCCGCATACTGAACGGCGGCGGCGATTGTGTGGTGGCGAGCAGTCGCTTTGGCCTTAAAGGCCCGCAGGCGGATTTGCTGCTTAAAATGCTACCGCCCCTTGTCGTCATTCGCGACCGGGCGGAAAGTACGGAACTTCGCTATTGCATTGAACGCACCATGGCCGAAATGCGCAAGAACGATCCGGGCAGCAAACTCATCCTGCAACATCTCGCCCACATGATGCTGATACAGGCGTTGCGGATGTACCTAAATGAAGACGCCAAGGGGGTTGGCTGGTTCTTCGCCCTTGCCGACCCGCAAATCAGCACCGCCATCTCCGCCATCCACGCCGCTCCAGCGCGGAACTGGACTGTGGAACGCCTCGCCCAAACCGCGGCTATGTCCCGTTCCGCCTTTGCGGCCCGATTCAAGGACAAGGTCGGCCAAAGCCCGATGACCTATCTAACCCACTGGCGGATGTTGCTCGCTGGTGAAAAGCTGCTCAATTCCCGTGAACCGATCTCGCAAATCTCGCTGTCACTGGGATATGAGTCCGAAAGCGCGTTCAGTACGGCCTTCAAACGGGTGATGGGCTGTGCACCGCGAGGGTATTCGAAAGCAGTAGACTGCATCCCGCACTCGTCCCCTGTGCCATCCTAATTGCAGCGTTAAGCTATGGCCAGCGAGCGAATTTGAAAAAGATCGGACGATCAAACACACTATACGCATTATGCGCATAGCTTTTGACTTTATCGGCTTTTATGCGCATAATGCGCATAAAATAAAGAAAGGAGGCCATGGATAGTAGAGAAATACTCAAACGGCTGAAAGATGATGGCTGGGAAATTGTTCGCACCAAAGGTAGCCATCATCAGCTAACGCATCCCGAAAAACCGGGCCGCGTGACAGTGCCACATCCCAAACGGGATCTCCCCAAAGGCACCGTCAAAAGCATTGAAAGGCAATCGGGTATAAAGCTGCTGTAAATGGCCGTCCGGTTCCTTACGCGAAATGGGAAACAGGATTACAACAGAATGAAACAGACCTATTGGGGTTTGATACATACCGACAATGACGACGGCTTCGGGATTTCCTTTCCGGATTTCCCGGGCTGTGTGTCCGCAGCAGATACCATGACGGAACTGGTGGAAATGGGCACAGAGGCCCTAAACCTTCACGTCGAAGGCATGCACGCGGACGGCGAAGAAATTCCCGCACCGTCGGCAGCCGTCGGCCTTGAAGATGGCGCGATCGGGATTGTCGCGATTACCGCGACCATTCCGGGGAAAAAGCGCCGGATCAACCTGACACTGGATGCCAACCTGATCGACCTGATTGAGGCAAAATACGGTAAGCGGGCGGTGTCGAGTTTTCTTGAAGAGGCTGGGCGGAAGGCGCTTTAGTGAGAGAAGGCACCACTTCCCCTCAATACATCATGCTTGGTTAAAGGATTCATTTTTGAGTTTTTTCCTCGCAGGTGCAACCGCGTTTTTGTTCAAATTTTTGTCCAGAACACTCCAAAACCGAGTTGAACCAAGTGCGACGGCATGCGGAGGGGCAACTCGCGGCATCTGGAAGCCCATTGCTTCGTACTTTGGAGCTGACAGCTCATAGTCCAAAATCACTAAACTTTTGTTCTCACCACCTAGGACAGTTACCTTAACAGTCAGCATATAATCGGAAGGATCGTCATTTAAATACATCCATCCGTCCGACAACTCCTTAACCCTAGGGTTTTCGATTTTGGCAACAAGCTCCCATTCATCTTGAGTAAGAGGAGCAGGCGCAATTCCTTGAGCATAAATCTCACCATCAGCGGTATCACTGCCTACAACCGGCAACCCTAGATCAACGAGTGTTTTTTTAACCTGAACAAATGTTTCACTGGCCGATGCCTCGACCACACGCGTACGAAATGAGTCTTCAATCTTCTGATATTCAAGCAACCATGCATTTTCGATTTTGCTTGAAGAATAATTGAGGTCTGCAACCGACACACAGCCATTCAATAATAGGAATGAAAAAAAAGGAACAAAGAAACGTTCAAGCCAGACCACCAAGACCTCCCAAAAGTCGCTTGCATATTATGGTTATAGTTATAGCCAAAAACCTTCTGCTTCAATCAAACTAATCTTTCATCTAAAGCAACGGACGCAAGTTTTATTTAATTCACAGAATCCAAATCACGGATTAGCCATACAAACTGGAGGGAATTGTAAAAATCAGCCTTTGGGCTGCTTTTTATCCTTGGCCTTTGCCCGGCGGACCGTTGCGTGTTCCGCGCAACGTCTCTCGAAAGCTACCTGCCTCGCTTTCTCGCGAACCAGTGTTTTTCTTGGGGGGCAAGCCCGATCCAAGGATGCCAATTAAAAACCCCCTCAGGCGAAGCCTTGAGGGGGTTTTTAATTGGTAGCCGAGGAGGGACCACAAAAGTTACGAAAAACCCAATGATTACAATGGACAGGTGCCCCACGGATTGCCCGAAGTGCCCCATTATAAATCAATAGGTTACAAACAAGGTGCCCCACGTTTTTAGATGAACAACGCACCTATTTCCCCAAAGACAATAAAGAACATAACGGGAACAATTCAGGCAAATAAAAACACCCACCGGATTTACCCGATGGGTGCCCTTAAATCGATCAGGACCGGCACGCCCGCAATTCCGCACGCACCCGGCCATAATCAATCATCGCTTGGCCAAGGGCGGCGGTCTCGGGAAGGGCCGCCAGTTCATCGGCAAGGCGCGCCTGAAAGTCCGGGCTGTATTGCACAATCACCGGACAGACAACGCCATCAGAACTTGCCGTTGTGCAGCCGGTCAATAAGACCGGCACGATCAGAAGGGGCAGAAGCCGCAGCCTTGCGTTGCGCATTAACGTTCTCCAAATTTCGGGCCATAGTTTCAACCCGTTCGGCTTGCCGTCCGGCCTGACGGGCGGAAAAAATCACCAGCAAGACGGCAAGAGCCGCCCCGCCAATGATCGCTATCCGCGCCCAAGCACCCGACAAAAACGATGTGATGATGCCAATCATACCAGCCCCTTTGCCCGGTCATTCAACCGCGCATAGATAGCCCAGCCCGCACCGACCGCACCCAGCAAGACACAGCCCCACTGTATGAAATCCGACAGATAGGCATATTTTTCAAGCGTCGATGAAACATCCGCCGCCACCGGCCCGACAACCGCCATCACCCCGGCCACCGACGCCCCCTTGATCGTGCGCGATTGCGACAGCGGGCGTTGCTGATCAAGTGCATCCTTGGCCGAAACGGGGGCTGGCGTATCGATATCATTGAAAAACACATGCCCCGCGGTTTCATAGCAATGGGCCTTGCCCTTGGCCCAAAAGGTTTTCGACCGTACCGCAGGCGTAAGGTAATGGGTTGCCGTTTCGGTCGGATCAACAAGACGCCCCTCGACCGCCAGATTGGCAATCGCACAGCATTTGTCAAACCACTTGCCCGATGCGCTCATGATGCGCGACAAGTTCGGGTCATTCTGGTTCCAGCACGAAAACTGCCATGCCTGTTTGCAGACAGCCGCCGGGCTTGACGGCCAGTTGCGATACCCCACCCGGTTCATAATCACACAGGCAATCGCCTCGGCATCGGCAACATCATTGGCTTTTGCCTCGCCATAAAGCGTGCGGGCCAGCGTATCAATTTGAATATCCATATCAATCACCCTTGAAACTGGCGATAACAACCGCCCAGAACCCGACCCAGCCGATGACGGCGCCGACCAAGGCCATGATCGTCACCGCCCACCACGCGCCACCAAACAGCGACAGACCACCCCCAAGGATGCCCGCACCACCTGCGGCGGCGGCGACCTGCGCAAGAATACCCTTGACCGTCATTTCGTATGCCCTTTCGCGTAATTGGCCAGAAGCCGATCCAGCATCGCCTGGCTGCCACTGGGACCAAGCCATGAGCACACGCCGATGCAGGCAACCGCCTGACTGCCTTCCAGCCCAAAATAGCTGGCGACACCCGACCCGACAGCCGCACACATCACGGCCATGGGGATTTCCCAAACCAAGTCCCATGACCAGAACCGCCGTTGACCCAGCCGCACAAGGCGCTGATGCCAAAGCATCCGCACCAGAACAGCAAAGGACACAAGCAGGCCGTTGGCCTTGATCAGATCAACCAATGTGTCGACCGAAAATGACGGCGGAAGGTTCTCTTGCATCTCACCCCCTGATGCACATGGTTGCTTCTTTGCCATGGGCTTACGCCCCCGGCCCTTTGATCTTGGCTTCAAGTTCCTGCCACGCCTCCCCCGACGCCACGATGCAGGACGGCCCGGACGGATAGGTAAACAAGATTGTCCATGTTTCCCCACCCGGCGCTTTAAGTACCTCGATCACGCCACCATTGGACGTAACGCCAACCGCAACCGGATCCTCGGCATAGTGCGCCTACAGGCTTGCGATCACCTTTGACCGCTCCCCGCACACGGGACCGGCGGAAATAGGGAGCGACGGCAATAAAAAAAGGACCGCAACAAGTGCGATCCATAATGTGCGTTTCATGGTAAAGCCTCCTATTCCTCAGGTGGCGGGGGTGGCGACCAGTACTGGTCATCCGTATAGTCCGCCGGGATCGGATCGGTGTTGATCAGGGCAAAATAATAAGCCCAGATCGCTTGCCGCCCCGCTCCGCCGGTATTGACGATGTCCATCCATTCGGTCGGGGTGACAGACACCGGCCCGGTGTTGGTCACGATATCAATCGGCGTGGCATCCGAAAGCGCAAGACGCGCCTGCGCGATCGGCATCACCTCTTTCATCCACGCGTCCATGTCCTTTTCATCGGTGCCGATGGTATGGACACCACGCGCATCGCCGAAATCATAGGTGAAATCGCATGAGGCAAGGCGACGGTCGCGTTCGGCTTCGACGTCACTTGCACTCAGCACATTGTCGAGATACGACATCCAATCTGGGCTGGTTTGATCTGCTATTTCCGGATTCTCGGGATCTTGCGGGACCGACGATAAGCCGATAACAGCACCTTCCTGATTTCGGAACACAAAAAAATGCGACATTACCTGCTCTCCCACCACCCAATTGTCCGGACCTTGATATCTGCCAGATCACTATCACCCCGACGAATACCGATGTTCCGAGACGCATTTACCCGAACGGTTTTTGTAACGATTCCTGTAACCGCGTCGGAGTTGGGCCGCAAATCCGCTATGCCGGCTGAAGCCGGTGCCAGATCAGGTTCGTCAAGAGCAGTAAAGACGATGGACGAATTAACCGTAGAAGTAGCAAACGCATGAATCTCCGCCAAAACATCTGGCGGGGCGGTCAGAGGCAGTGATGTTCGCGAAGTGCTTACCGTCGTAACAGAATAGTCCAGGGATTGATTTGAATTTGACACATATACAACGCTACCGACGCCGTGCTTTTTAAACGGCAATATATTGGAACTTGCGTCAGTCGGGACCCCAGAAGTAACGCGGCGCTGCACCGTCCAACCGCCCGGAACATTCGCACCGGCACCATCCGTATCCCCAAAAAAATCGACATCCCCTGTGCTGTCTTCGGTAATCGCGAAGACATACAACACCCCGGATGCAGGCAAAGAAACACCATCACCCAGCCCACCGGATGCGCTCCCTTTGACAAAGGTGGCATCCATCTTCTTTGTCATCGTTGATGCAGTGGAAATTGACAGCGTATTGCTATCATTGCGAGCATATCCAGCGGTCACATCAAGATCATGATCAGCGTCAGAGCCATTGTTATTCACCAAAAATCCGTTGATATAACCCGATGGCAACCCAATACCTGTCAGTTGCGACCCATCCCCATCCGCCCGAAGCAAACCTGCACTACCACCTGCCGCAACATCCGACGTCTGCAAAAATGCCGTCGCCAGATCACACCGGTTAATCCACGCCGTGTTTGCCGCGTTGCGCTGTTTCAGAAGGCCGTTGCCTGTATCGCCCCACCACATAAGCGGCCATGTCGGGCTGGGCGCAGATGCCCCCAACTGGCAGGTGGTCAGCGCCTCCAACGCGCCATTCAAATCCGAACGAACAACCGCACCCGAACCATCGGCGACATTCATGTCATGCTGTGCCATTAATCATCACCCCCGGCTTTGCGCTTGTTTCGGAAATCACGCCAGTCGGTGGCGACCGGGGCGATGTCGATGCCCGCTGCTTCGATCGCATTAATGATCGCGATCAGGGCATCTTCACTTGCCGGGGTTTTGTCGCGGATCGGCTTGAATTGGCCGGTCTTTTCGACGTATCGGAAAAGACCTTTTTGTTCCAGAAGATCACAACCCGGCGGCACTTCGACCCCCGGTGCGTTGATCGCCACTTCTTTAAACCCGCGCAGGATGTTCTGATCATCCAGTACGGCAACCGTTTTGGTCGCCGCCTCCGGATTGCGCCGTTTCTTCGCCATGTGATTTTCCTTGATTACGCAAGACTTTCCGCAGTGACACGAAGGTCACTGATCAGAACGTTGTATGAGGAATCCGACACTGTGATTTCCGTGCGGTACTTCACCGCCCGGCAATAAACCTCGGCCCGGTCAAGGCGCTGCCAGCTTGACCAGACGGGCGACCCCGCGGGGTCATCATCGGTGGTGGCGTACCAGGTAATGGCATCGCCTTCGCCGCTGGTTTCCCCGTCAAAACTGGCCCAGCCATCCACCGTCCCCGATCTCTGATCAAACAGATCAATGACATTGACGGTTTGAAGCGTGACCGACGCACTCAGAACCCGGCGGCTTTTGGTGGTGAAATCATGCCCCGAACCGTGGAGGTAAAGCCCGCTTGCCACCACCCCGCCATAGGAATCAAGCGAAGCGATTTCATCAAAGTCGGGGATATCGTCAAACATCCCCGACCCGACAAGCTTCAACTTGCCATCATCAATCGACAGCCCGTCAAGATCACCGGACCATGCCGGGCTTTCGACCAGTTCATCAATATCCCCGTATTCCAGAACCGTCGCGGCATCGGTCGAAACCCATACCGCATCGGAAACCGAACCCGACGTGTCAACAAACTGCAAAAGATAACAACCGGACTTAAGCGGCAGCACCGCCATCGTATCGCCACCCGGCACCGGATCGCCGATGGTCGCACTTTCCGAAACCAGCGGGTCGCTGAAAGATGGCGACCAGCGGAACCGGACCTGCCCACCCATGCGAACATCAAGATCAACCGAACGGCCCCAACGCAAAACGGCAAGGCCGCCCAGCGATGAAATCGTTAATCCGGTTGCCGCCGTTGGCTTACCCAACAATCCGTAAATCTCGCGCCGGACTGTGACGTAATCCGAACTTGCCCCGATCCGGTTGATCGCCTTGACCCGGAAGTCATAGACGCCTGCCGGGATGTCAAATATTTCAAGTTCCGCACCGGCCACCGGCGGGTATTCGGTCCAGTCCAAAGCCCCGACTTCGCGACGTTCGAACTGATAGGTGACAACAAATGCATCATCGGCAAACCCCGCCGACAACACCGCCTTGGATTTCACCCCGCCGCCTTCGCGAGTTTCGTATTGAACTTCGTCAACATCCAACCCATCCGGATCGGCAACATCGCCCGGCCCCGGAAGGGTGCTTATGGACGATGCCGCAACAATGGTTTCATCATCGGTTGACCAGTCATAGGTTGCCGCACTGGTTTCACGCAGGGTCAGGTCAACACCGAAATAAACGTTGTCACCTTCTTCCCGGATCGCCCAATCCCATGAAATGACTTCAAACGGCTTTTGATCCCAGCCATAAACCAGCCGGGTATACAGCACGACATCACCAACGCGCAGCGCCATGGCCTTAAGGTTGCATTGCAAATCAACCTCGGCCTGTTGCCGGTTTTTAAACAGGCCGATTTTCTGCAACCGCTGCCCGCAGGCCGCCGATTTGGTATACAGATATTCCCGATCCACCGGGATTTCCTGCCCACCATCCTGCGCGATAAACACATCGGATTTCAGAACCGGCAGATCCGTTGGCTGCCACAGAGTATCCGGGCTGACATAAACACCGCGCACCACGTTAAAAAGATCACGCTTGGATTGCAGCACCCGAACCCGGATCGGGCCGGAAAGCCAGCTTTCATCAATCGTGTATTCCGGCGTGCGATACGCCCCGGCCAGAACCGACCAATAGCCGCCGGTGTTCACGACCAGCCCTGCACCGGGATTGATCAATTCGCGCAGGTTATCGCCAAGTGACACTTCGGTATCAACCACGCCTGCGGTGATATAACGTTTTTCCGTGCCACCCTCGGCAAGATCAATTTCTTCGTCACAAACGTTCGCCGCTGCGATCAGGTCATCTTCAAGGATCGCCGCCTGCCCCGCCGCAATACCATTGTCGTTGGCAACATAATCGGCTGTCACCAACGCCCAGTTGTCGGTATATCCGGTGGTTTCGGTGCGCGGGTCGTAAATATCTTTCTTGCCCTTGACAAGGGTCTTGACCTGCGGGATGCCGCTTGGATAGACATCCGCGTCATAGGTAAATTCGATATACAGCTTGGCACAGCCTTGCTGTTTATGCTTGACCGTCCATTCCGAATTGGTCGCACGCATGCGCGCCAGAAGATCGGCATCGCCATCGGGCGTTCCATCGCCTTTCCAGATCGTCGCATGCCCGGCAAACTTGCCGGTGGCAGCTCCGGCAGATGTTCCCGAAAGCGCAATCTTATCGCCGAACCACACATCGCCGATGGCTTCGACCGGATGGCCCGAAAGCGTGATCAACCAGCTTAACCGGCGATTGCCGTTGGTAACATTCAGGTATGTGACAGGGCCAGATGCGGGCACTTCACCATAAATAGTCTTGCGCGCAACAATCGGCTGACGGACCATCTGCGTTCGGCCCGCAAGGTTCGCGCCAATAGATGGCAAATCCGCACTCTTGGGCTTCTTCGAAAAGGCCAGCGCACCGGCGTAGGAAATTGCCGCACTGACAACAGCCGCGACAATGTTCGCAATAATCACATTAACGATCATGGCCTTGGCAGCAGCAGCGGCAGCAGATGCCGCAACCGCAACGACGACTGGTGGCATGGATCAGACCCTCCAGGCACGAAGGCCCTGTTTCAAACGCAGGTTAACCAACCCGCTTTCGCCTTGTGTGGTCCAATGCGACCCAAGACAGATCGCAACCGCGTGCGTCTGAATGCCGGGCAAGCCTGACGGCACCAGACCAACATCACCACGGCGCGCCATCAGAACCGGAATTTCCGGCCAGCCTTGTTCGGACATCATAAGAACAAGGCTTTCTTCCAAGCCGCCGCCGCTATAGGCCCGCATGGCGCGATATCCGCCGGCCATATCGGTATAAGCCCCACGAAACGCTGCACAGGGATCGATCCCGGTGATCGCAAGAACCCCGTCACTTGCCGTCAGGCAACAGTCGGCCTGCCCCCAAACAAAAGGCCGCCCGATGGCGACCTTGTGAAATTCGGCAAGCTTGCGCTCCCAATGCGATAATCTCGCCATACTGCACCCTTGCCTTATTTGATCTGGCCCCAGGCGATTTCGGTTTCCTGCAAGCGCGTCACGAAATCAAACCCAAGATCATCGGGGTATTCCGCCTTTTGATCCTCGGGGGTGTAGCGGCGCACGCGGGATCGTTCCAGATCGATCAGATCACTTTCCGCTGTCAGATTGATGACGATGTTGGAACCGTCATCATCAATCACCGGCACATCGGTTTTTCCGCTAAACACACGGACCGCGTTTGCGCCGATCAATTCGCCAGTATCGGAAAGCGCACCAAGGAACAGTTCGGCAATCTCGCCTTGGCGCATATACTGCAATGCGATCGCAAGCAGTTCCTCGGTAATGCCCGACACTGAAAACGTGATGCCGTTGGCTTGGATATCGGCGGTTTCCGATACGTTCGAAACACCGATAAATTCGCCGCCGCCAAGCCACGTTTCCCCGTCATATTCAAGATCACCATAGCCGGTCCACATCCGGACCGGACCATCGGACGTCCCAATCCGCATCAACAGAACCGGCGACAGGTCAGCCCCTTGAAGCTGCGCCAAAAGATCGGGATCAATATCGCGACTCATACCAGATGCTCCATCACCCGCAGCGTCAGGGTCATATCCCCCAGCCGGTCGATATCGCGTTCCGGGATGCCATCGGGCAGCCAGAACATCGATTTCGGGTCATCCAGTTCAATCGGTGACGCATTGGTCGGTGCCACCACCACACGCGGCCACAGCGACAAGGACGCATCCCCGTCGCCGTTGCTATCCGCATCTTCAAGCACCTTATGCAACCGCGCAGTTGACCCGGACCCAAGCCCGATGCAATCACCTTTTTTCAGAATGCCGGTAACGGATGACGTCCAGCCGGTGGTCAAAAGGGTCGGGCCTTTTTGATTGGCGCCGTCAACAACCGGCGATCCGGTGGCAACCCCACGCGGCCCGAAATTATCCGGGTCGCCCATCGCGAAATATCCTTGCTGGCCATTCAGGGCCAAAAGAAACGCCTGCCATTCATTGACAATCGCCCGGTCCCGGATGACGGGCAGCGTAATATCCGCCGCCCATGCCTGCCCCTGCCCGCGCTGAACTTGGCGTTGAAAGGTAAAGCGCGAAACAGAAACACCAACCTTGGTCATCTCACGCCAGGTGATTGACTTGATCCCCGGCTTCGACGGCAGGGACAAGGGAAACGTAATGGTCATATTCGTGCATTCCCCTTGCGTTTCTGAAGGTTGCGAACCTCGGCAACCGACTGATCCACCGATGTTTTGACAATCGCCTTGATCTCGCCGTTGGTCATGTTTGACCCCCGTGCATCCACCATGATTGTCGGGGCGTAGGTAAACCCGCCCGCATTACCATTCAACTCAACCGGGATTTTACCCGATGGTACTGGCACATAGGCTTCTGGCACGGACCCTTCGCCAAACATCGCAAGCTGCGGTGTGTTGGCAATGCCGCCACCGGAATACTGCCGCAAGGGAAGCTTGCCCTTTGACGTCATAATCCCGCCATCGGCAAAGGTACTGCCCGCCGGATAGCTGATGCCCGGCCCGGTTGTCGCCGCACCACCCCCAAACAGCGAACCGCCGATGCTGCCAAACAACCCGCCCCAGTCAAAGCTACCGACTGCATTTTCAAGCGGCTTGGTCACCGCCATGCGCAAGATGATCCGCGCAATATCCTGTTCCAGCGATTTAAGGATATCGCCGAATTTCTCACCCGACAGAATGGCGTCCTCAAACGAGTTGGAAATCACATTGCCAAAGTCACGGGCGAATTGCCGTGCATCGCGTGCGGCCTCGGCAGCGTCTTCTTCTGCCTTGACCAGACGGCCATTGGCTTCGATCAATCCTTCGATCTGGCCGCGTTCCTGTTCCGAAAGCGCAATGCCGCCTTCGCGGGCGGTTGCCTCGGCTTCAAGGATCGCGCGCAGTTTGTCGCGCTCAATCCCCTGGACCTGCAGCAACTTGTTTTCACGCTCAAGGTCGGCAATCGTTCCGGCAATTTCAGACCGCGCCTTGTCTTCGGCATCGGTCTTTTGCTTAAGCGTTTCAACCGCATCGGCCGCATCGTAATAAGCCAACGCCGCCGACCGGATCGACACCGCCATTTCATGGTTGGCGTCAACACCAGCCTGTTGCATGGCGTTGAAAACCGCCTGTTCTCGGGTCGTTCGCGTAAGCTGGGCGCGCTGGAAATCAAGGCTTTCAATCACAGCCTTGATTTTATCGGATTCTTTGTTGCTGCCAGATCCGCCGCCAGCACCACCTGCCGAACCCGCGCTTTCCCCACCTTCACCCAAACGGGCAAGGGCATCGTCAAGGTCATCAACGCGCTGCTTGGCCGCAACCAGTTCAAATGAAAGCGATGTCAGTTCGTCATTCACACCGGCAATCAAAGGTGATCCGGGGCTGCTACGTTCCAACAACCCGCGCTGTTCTTTAAGCTGCGCCATCTGCAAACGGGTTGACGCAAGAACCTGTTCGTTCGCCGCACGTGCTTCTTCAATCCGGGCCTTGGCCGTGTCGCGGGTGCGTTCCGCCGCCGTCTTGGCAAGATCATTGCCCTTTTGCGTGACACCGTTCAGTTGCTCCATCGCATCGCGGTGAAGCTCTGCGGCATTCTGTGCGTCCGATTGGGCATTCGACAGAAGGTAAACACCGCCTGCCAGAACCGTGATCGCCGCGCCAACCGGCCCGCCAAGGAATGCCATGGCGACAGACGTTCCTTTTGCAGCAACTCCGATTGCTGCAACCCCGGCAGCAGCCAGACGCGCAGAAGCCGCCATTGGCGGCAAAACTGCCTGATAGCGCAACAAACTCACCGTTGCCGAGGCTGTCGCAATAGCAGACGCCCCCATGCTGGCAATCATCGGACCAAGGAACTTGCCCGCCGCTGCGGCACCAACCAACGCTATGACCGTCGCGACATTATCAAGGTTGCCTGTCAATCCTTCGACCGACGCACTGGCCAGATCAAGGGCCGCTGCCATCACATCGATGCCGCCGCTTTCGCCGATCGTCACATACAGATCATCGATCTGATCTTTGAGGTTGGAAAAACGGCCCGAAAGATTATCCATCTTTTCAGACATCGCGCCGCCGAAATTATTGCGGGCAAGGTCTTGAAGATACTGTTCAATCTCTGTGGCGTTTTTGCCAATCGTCGTGGTCATCTTGCGGAAGGTAAAGGCAACCTTGTCACCTTCGGAACTGGCCTTGATGCCAAATTCCTTAAGCCGTTCAAACTCGCCGGTGGTGGCGTCGGACACCGCCTGAATAAAATCATCAAGCGACTTGCCGTTAAACGAACTGGCAATATCGCCATAAGCGCGCAGCGCATCCATCGACGGATCAAGGCCAAGGTTTTTCAGGCTGATGAAAGCCTGTGTGACCTCGGACAATTGAAACGGCGTTTCCTTGGCAAAGACGCGCAGATCGGCAAAAGCCGCATCCGCCGCACTTGCCGACCCGGTCGCGACCTTAAGCGAGGTTTGCAAATCCTGAAACTGCGCATTGACCTGTGCAATCCCGGTGGCAATTTCCGCAATGCCTAGACCAACGCCAAGCCCGGCCAGCACACCAATCGTTGCCTTGGCGGTCTTGCCGACACGGTCAAGGGCAGTCGAAGATGACAGCGCCGCACGGCTGACATTCTTGTCAAACCGGTTAACGATCCCTTCGCCCTTCCGCAACTCATTGCGCATTTGCTGGGTATTGGCCTCGATCCGTACAAGAAGATCCGCAACTGTCGCCATCGAAGCACCCCAACAAAAAAGGCGGTGCTATTTTGCACCACCCATCGCCTTGATCACGCTGTCTTGAAACGCCTTGAAACTCTGACGTTTCTTTTTATCTTGCGCGGCTTCGGGGAAATTCATTTCCATCCAGCCATCAAACGCAATCATCAGTTCGTGCGGGGTTGACCGCCAAAAGCGCGTTTCAGACCATCCCATACGCCCGCAAGCCAGTGCCGCCATCCGCCGGAACGGGTAACCCGCTCCGGCGTCGGCTCCCCCGCGTCGTCTTCCTCGCGGTCGTCGGTGTCGTCGCCATCGGCATTGCGCCCGCCGGTCAGTCCATAAACAAGGAACATCCCGACCGGCTGATAGAATTCAACCGCGCCGCCGCCTTCGATGATCCACTGACCGACTGTTTCACGGTCAACATCTTCGCCAGATGCGACCAAGGCACAGTGCAGAATGATCGCCATGTCCGTCACGCCAAGCGCTAAGGAAATACCAAGGGAGGTCAGTTGCTGAATCGTTTTGCCCGTTTGGGTTTCGATGCGTGACAACGCGGTAAAGTCGGGGCGCAACACACGTTGCACCCCGCCAAGCGTGACCGCAATTTCACCACGATGTGAATTGGCCGTCATTATGCACCGAACCCGGTGACATAGACCGGACGGGCCGCAACCGACAGCGAGAAGCTATAGGCGTTCGGATCATCTTTGCCGCCGCCGCCATCCTGCGAACTGATGGAGAACGGGCCATAATAGCTATCAAGTGCCTTGTTAAGAACCAGACGACAATTTGGCTGGTCGCCCGCATCAACCGCAGCATTCAGCGCGGTCCAGCCGCCATGCGTGCCGTCCTGCGTGAACTCGACTTTACCATCAACCGTTACGTCCATGGTAACGGTACCGGCACCCTGCGGGTTGAAGTTGCCGCTGGTTTTATCACCAAAGTCGATCTGGGCGGCAGACTTGCTGTAATTCGTTGTCGCCTGCCCCAGCAACCGGTCGAACCCTTCGACTGTGAGGGTAACGCTTTCGCCCGCCGCTTCGGTCACAAGCGTCACGTCCTGTCGGGTATCGGGGTCGACCGGGTTTTTCAGCGTGATGGAGCCAACGGCAACGGACGTTGCAATCGCAGTAAAGGCCGGGTTGTCGGCAAAGCCGGTCCCTGTGATCTGATCACCAACCATAATCCCGTCATCGACAAAGCCATCACCCGAATCCGTCAGGGTGATCGTGCTGCCCGACACCGTCAGGCCATAGGTGATCGCCGCCGAAAGGGCCGCACCACCATCGCCCACATACAGCAGACAATGCTTTGCTACTTCTTTGGTCATCGCTTGTATTCCTTTTGAAGATCGCCAACAAAACGATGGCCGCGCTATGCGGCCTGATCGAAGGTGATGCGGTATCTGGCGATACCGTGGGTGATACTGTCATCCCGATCCGGGACGGTTTCAGAAAACTCAAACGCGCAGGAAATGGCGGAATGGTCTTCAATGGTCAGTTCCGCGTCATGCAGCGCGGTATAGATTTGACCAAGCAACTGCTTGGCCTCGCGCCGCCCGTCCTTCGCATCGGACCAGACATGCAGGGTGATCGTGGCATCAAAGCCAAGGCTGGTTTTGGTATCATCAGGCACCAGCGTATCGTCGCCGACCACCACATAGGGCATGGCCGTCTTGGGCTTCACATTGTCGTAAACACCGCAATCAAGGGCGGCATCCAGCACACCAAAGATTGCCTTTTGTACTGCCCAACCCGCATCCATCAGCCGCCCCCGCGATAGTTCGAAAGCCGTTCAAGCGTATTGTTGATCGCCTTGGAAATCCGCCGCGTGATATCCGCCCGGTTCTTTTCCCATGCCGGGAACAAAAACGGGTGGGCGCGTTGCTTGACCGTCCCGAATTCTTCAAAGAACGCCCGCCAGCCCGCCTGTCGCCAAAGCCGTTTCCAGCGTGACGAAAACCCGATCTGTGCCGATAGCTTGTCACGGCCGAGCTTGTAACTGATCGCAGCGGCCAAATCGCCACTATCCTTATGGACCATGACCTTTGCGTCATACTCAATCAGCTGCGCGCTTTCTTCGATTTCCTGCCGGACCTCGTTACCAACATCAGTTGGTAATTTGCGCAGCAGCCGGCGGAAATTATTGACCCCGCTTAGGCCGGATCGTCTGCGGCTCATGGTGTGACCTTTTCCGCCAGAATGGTCATGAAGGCTGAATTTGTTTCATCCGCGATAAACCGGATGCGCAACACATCCCCCGATGATCGCGTGATGCGGTCGGCCTCGGTAATGTCGCGACGGGAATAAAGCCAGATGTCAAACATCTGAGCGGTGCCAACCTGCATGGCGCGGACCTGTTCACTGCCCGATTTTGGCGTGACCTTGGCCCAGCTAACCGGAACAATCGCGGTCCAGGTTTCCACCTGCCCGCCGCCGCCATTGTCGGTGGTCGTCAACCGCTCAAACGTGATGACCTCGTTCATGTCACCGGGTTGCATTAGAACCCCCAGCTGCGCGAAGCATTAAACAACGCATCAAACGTGTCGGGAATGCTGTTAACGATGTTCCCGATATTGACCGGCACACGGTTGATGTACCAATGCGAAACAAGAAATAGAACCATCTGACGGATGCGCATTGGCACATCAGACGCCGCACCATACCCGGCAACAAAGACAACTTCGACTGCGTGACGCTGGCTGCGAACGGATGGCCACGTGGCTCCAAACGCCGGAACGATCAAGCACGGCTCAACATTGTTGATCACTTGGTATTGATCGCTGGCAAGCGTTTGCTGGTCGCCATTCCCGTCCAGATATTTGATCGATGACACGGATTGCAAAGGCGGCAAAGGCACCTCGATCTGGCTTGGGAATGCAAAATCAATTGTGCCCGTCCATGTCTGCGTGACCAACGCCCGACCCATCATTCCCGCGCGCCCGTCAAGATGGGTTTCAGCGGCAAGGATAAGGTTTTCGATATATGTGTCGTCGTCGGTGAACGCTGTCGGCACGCGGAGTTGCGCCTTGGCTTCGGCCAATGTCACCAGCCGTTCTTGCGGCTCAGTCGTCAAAGAAACGTCCATGCCAACCCCACAAACAAAAAGGGGCAGCACTGCCACCCCTTTTTCATTCAACCGCAAACGCTATCAGATCAATCAGATTTCCGACGCGCTGGTAAAGATGTACTGCACCTGCACCTTGGCAGTATCAGTACCGCTCGCCGACAAATCAGAAAGCTGCTTGAAACGAACATACTGATCAGCTTCGGCAAGGTTGATACCAAGGGCAGCTGCCCCGGTTTCAGTCGAACCACCCGAACCACCCGTCAAGGTCAGCATGGTGATATCTGTGCCGATTTCGGCCCAGTCACTGTTGTCCGGGGAATGTTCCCATATTCCGGTAATGGTCAGGGTTTCAGTCGCGGCAAGGGTTGCGGTCGCCGCGACAACCGCCGTGGCGCTTTCATGGCGCACATTGTCAAACGCGGTCAAGCGGTTGACTGTCGCACAGGTCTGTTCGCTGTTATCGGTACCGGCGCCCGCAGTCAGGTCGTATTCTGCTTTCGCAAAAACCGGCGTCATATAGACCGCGGCATTGCGGCCAAGTGCGGTGTTCATCGTCATTACTCCGTTCCAAAAAGAAAACGGGCGGCCCACCGACCGCCCGATCATATTTCGGTCAATCCGCTAACGGATTACTGACCCCACTTGACGGCGGCGATCCGGGCAAACGCCTGATCGTAGCGGAATGCAAAGTCATGGGACATATCAAGCTTGATGCCCAACATGCCCTGCGCCCACATATTCACCGTGCCGCCATTGGCATCGACATAAGACGCCTGATCGCTGGTCGAAAGTGACATAGCGACACTATCGGCAACCATTGCATAAGAATGGCAGCCAAAGAAGATATCGCCACCAGCATCAGCAGGGCCGGTGATCTGGGTGCTGGTGTCAACCGGATAACCAAGCAAGGTAGGATTGTCGCCCTGCAGGGTTGGGAATGCTTTCACATCACCAACCATCAATTCTTCAAGGTACAACTTAACCAGAGGATTCATGAACCAACGCGGATTGGTGCCCGACATAGGAACATTGGCGGCAAGAAAAGCCTTCAACACCTTGTGCAGTTCGGTGATGACCTCGGCACGGGTCGGTGCTGTTTTGTTTGCAGCAGAGAACCGCAACGATTCAAGGATTGCGTGGAAGTAACCAAGGACTTCCTTACCAACACCCGTGCCGTAAAGATACTTGCGGTCCTCAAACTCGGAGGCGGCGCGTACCAGTTCATCGCGGCAATAACCCTCGACCCCGTAGTTGGACGCGTTGCGCAGCAGCTTCTTGGAGATCGGCAGAATGGCGGAAATATCTTTTTCGCCCATGGTCAGCGTCCCGAAGGTAACACCAGTTTCCTGGCCCTGCTCGTTCTCGCCGACATACGCGACAGACGCGCCGGTCTTGCCTTTGAAGTAAGTCGCATTGCCAGGAACCACAGTAGCATTCTTACGCACGATGGTATTCGGCCCGAACAGCTTGATGATTTCCGGCATATAGCTCGGCGTAATCAGGAAGCCGCCAGCGGCATTTTCCGACGCTACCTGCGCACGTTCAAGGTTTTTGACAACGTGATGACGTTCGCCATAAAGCTTTTCGGCCACCTTGGACGGGTGCGACGAATTGCCGCTTTCACGCTGGTTGACCTGCGCCAGTGCATAGCTGCGAACAAACATGCCGAATTCATTGGCAAGGTTGCGTTGCTCTGCCGGGGCAGCAGGGGTGATTGATGGGCGACCGTCAAACGGGTTCTGCGAACGATTGCCGCCCACTGCAGGATCGGTTTGGTTAGCGTCATCTGCCGGAACCTGTTCGGCAGCTTCGGCGCGGCGCTGTTCGATCGTTTTGGCGCGCTTGATATCGCCATCAAGTGCAACAAGGTCTGCTTCGATCTTGTCGAACTCTGCACGCTGTTCGTCGGTAACGTCATCCGACTTGGCAATTTTATCCAGATCAGCGACCAGCTTGGCGCGCTGTTCCAGCAATTCCTTAAGGGTCTTCATGGGTGTTAACCTTTCAGTTGGGCAAGACGCGCACGCAGCGCAAGGTTGTCCGGCGCAGGCCGGGTTGCCAGCGACCGGACGGCCACGCTGGTTTTTGGATAGGCAGGCATTGATGTGACCGTGATTTCACTCAGGTCTACTTTGTCGTGCTGGACGCGGATAAGACGCCCGCGGTCATCGTATTCCGTGCGGTTCTTGACCGGACGGAACCCGAAACTCATGCCGGGATAATTCTTGTTTCGGATGTTCTCATAGGTATCCCGGCCAAGGGTTGTGTCGGGCAGATGGGCTTCAAACGCCAAGCCGCGCTGGTCTTCGGAAAGAACCAGCGAACCGGCACCCGTGCGCGCCAGAAGCATGAAATGCATATGCTCGACAAGAAAACGAACATCCGCACTTTTTGAAAGCGCCTCGGCAAAGCAGCCGGGGTTAAGCCATTCTTCAAAGCTGTGCCCGCCATACATGCGGATTTTGGTCTTGCTGTTGAACATCGCGGCATAGCCCTTGACCGTGCGGGCCGTGTCGTCTTCCGCCCGGAATTCCACATCAAGGTTAAAGCGCAATTCAAGTTCGGACGGCTGGGTGCCATCACGCTGTTCTGTGTTAAGCGTCATCGGCTTGCCCCTTGTTTGTTCCGGCCATTTCAATCGGGATGCTTGCACTGTTGATAAACAGCTTTTCACCGCCCGCCATGGGCGGCAGCCCCCGTTTTTCGCGGGCTTCGTTTGGCGTCATCTGTGCGTTCTGCACCGCCTTTTCCAAAACCTCGGCGAATGATTTCTGATCACCGCGCAGCAACAGGCTGTCATCATGACCAAGTTCAAGCTGCTTGCGTTCATCCGGCTCAAGAAGATCCTTGCGCCCGGTTTGTTCAAGATCGATCAGGTGCGGCAAAAGACAATGCTTGTAATGGGCAAGGTCCAAATGCTCGACATTCGAGAACGTCGCCTTTTCCAGATCGTTGATCAGATGGGCAGATACCCGCAAAATCCCGGCAATGACCGATCGGTCATATTTCCGGGTTTCAAGAATTTGACCGTCCTTGCTGGTTTGGCTGTGCGGATAGAATTTGGCACCATGACCAAAAACCCCAACCACACCGTTCTTATCCGCACCGCCGTAGGCTTCCTGCATTTGCTTGCGGATCAATGCCGACTTGTCAGCATCCAGCGCAGCATCAATGCTGATATGACCAGACATGTTGACGCCGTTTTCAAAACCGTTTGATACAAAATCCTCCGCCCGGTTGGCGGCATCAATTGTTTTGTCCTGGTACTGATTCCAGACCGACGCACCGCGCAGCGAATAGTTGTCGCCCGACAGGATCGGCTTGAACTGGATATGAAAGATTTCATCTTCCAGAAACACCGCCTGCATGCCGGTGAACCCGGTCACGCGATAGGCTCGACGGCGCAGCCCGGTTTCTTGTTCCAGATACCAGAACGGCATCACCCGCGCATATTCAATCGGGTACAATTCCACCAGTCGCCCGGCTTCATCGAACACCTTCAACGCAAAGTGATCGCCGTAATGCAGCTTTTCAAAAAACAAAAGCTGCATGTATTGGAACGCCGTCATGTGCGGGTTTGGGCTGTATTGCAAAAGATCATAAAGCGGATGATCAATTGCAGGCACCCGCCCGCCGTCCTGCTTGCGGTACAGGATGAACGGCAGCATGGCGCAGCCCTCAGCAATCACATTGATGCACGAATACACCGTGTGATGGCTGATAGGTTGCGACCCGCCAAGGTTAAAGAACGGTTCATTGCGCCACAGTCGCGTGTTGATTTCCTGCTCACTGGTCTGGGCCCGCGTTGCCCAGCCGAACAATTTTCGAAAGTTCATGCAACACCACCGAATATTGATTCGACTGAAACATCTTCATCCGGCTCCGCCGAAATCATCCGGCCCATCGCCATCAGCATCGCGACCACACCATCGATCTTGCGCATGTCTTTGCGACTGTCGGGTTTGATCGGTTTTTTGTTGTCGTGTTCATCGACCTTGACCGCTGTGTTGCTGATCATCCAGGTCATGACATCATTGCCGTCATGGGCAATGCCACCATTGATGATCAGGCGTTCCAGTTCCCGGCACGGGGCGGCCATGGAATACATGCCCTGCCCGATGGAAACACACAGAATTCCAGCGGTTTCAAAATGCTGGATGATCTGCCCGGCAAACATCCGGTCAAAGGCCAGTTCGACAAACTCAAATTCATCGCGTAACCCTTCGACGCCGTTGGCTTCATCCCCAAGGATAAAAGCCTCGATCGCGTCATAGTCGGTCGCACTGCCTTCTGTCTGGCGGATCAAGCCCATCTGTTCCCAATATTCATAGGGAACAGCCTTGTCTTCGACCCGCTTTTCAATCGTTGCCGATGGCACCCAGAAGAACGGCAGGATCTTGACCGGCTCCCCCGGAGCAACCGGCGGAAACACCAGAACCAAAGCCGTGATGTCAGACACCGACGACATATCAAGACCGGCATAGCATTGCCGACCCCGAAGGCTTTCGCGGTCATAGGTGATCTGGCAATCATTCCACTGGCTGATGTCCAGCCAGATTTCTTCGGTCTGCCCCCAGACATTCAACCGCAGGCGCTTAAACACCGCCGTTGCCGCCGGGCTGGCCTTGGCCTTTGACACGATCTTTTCGAACGTATCGGTGCGAACCGAAACGCCCCAGTTCGGATTGGCCTTGCGCCAGGACAATTCAACAAACGGATCATCGCCCTTGTCGATGGAGCAAATAAACCCGAACCACGAATCATCATCCAGAACCCCGGTCAGAACCTTGACCGTATAGTCATGATGCTGCCGACAGATCGAATACGGGTTGTTGCCCGCTGTCGTGATTTCAAGATGAAGCGGCTGACGCCGTGCGCCCATGCCGGTTTCAAGAACTTCAATAAGCTGCCCGTCCTTATGGGCATGGACTTCATCAACCAGATTGCAATGGCTGTTCAAGCCATCCTGCGTTTTGGCATCCGCCGAGATGTAGCGAAAGATCGATGACGATCGTGCATGCTCAAGGTGGCGGGCCATCGATTGAACGCGCTTGCGCAAAGCCGGGCTTTTGCGCACCATGTTCTGCGCTTCGGTAAAGATGATCTTGGCCTGATCGGCCTTGGTTGCCGCGCTGTAAACCTCGGCCCCCGGCTCCCCGTCCCCCACAAACATGTAAAGGCCAAGGCCCGACAGATAGGTCGACTTGCCGTTTTTGCGCGGCACTTCGAAATAGGCATAGATAAACCGGCGCAGCAGCGTTTTGGCATACAGCCAACCGAACAAAACCGATGTCGTAAACTTCTGCCAGTCCGACAATTCGAACGGCTGGTTCCCGAACTCGCCCTTTGAATGGCGCAGGTATTTTGGAAAGAATTCCATCGCATGGTCGGCGCGCGGTATCGAAAAATACATCCCGCGCTTCGGACCATAGACCAGATCATTCAACTGCCGCTGACACGTTGCAATGCGAAGCTTGCAGGCCGGGATTGTTCCCTCGACCACATCCAGCGCATAAAGCGTGCTGACATGTCCAAGAACGGCTTCGGGTATTTTCTTTGACAGAACCGCCCGCGTGACCTTGCGCGGTTTGCGTTTACGTTCCCCGGTTGGCTGTGAACTCATCGTAGTCATCGAAAAAATCACCCTGCCCTACCGCACCAGCCAAAGACCGCGATGCGCTTGGCGTCATCCCGAATTCGGCAAACAGGCGCAGTGCTGTGCGTCGTGTTTCGTTGAACTGCGCGACCTCCGGGCGTGTCTTGATCTGGGTGCCGTTGCGGCCCGTCACCGCATAGGTTTCGCCAGCCTCGATTTCGATAGCCCGGCCATCAAGATCAACCTTTGTCGGCTTGGTGAACATGGCCCGATATTCCGCCATCTTCGCCAGGCAGTGGCACAACTCCACCACTGACCACACGAACAACGGGTCAAGCCGGTTCTTTTCCGCCAGAGCAACCGCCACCTCATCCCAGAACGCCGCCACATCGGCGGGCATTCCATTAGGCTTAAGCGATGCTGCCAAATCTTCGGCCTCACGCTTGCGCGCTTCTGGCCCCAGATCGCGACCATCTTTGGTCAGCGGAACAACGTTATCTTTGACATCAGGTTTGCGACCGCGCGCCATGGCTTCACCTCATCAGTTGGAAATCACCCTGTTCCCAAGGCTGCCCGGCTCTGTGACCAAGGGCTTTTCCTGATGGGTTTTTCCTTTTCAATTTCCCGTGCGTAAAAACGTGACCACCCAGTCGGTCGTGGGCGGTTGGGGGCTAGGGATTTGACCCTCCCCCACCCCGGAGCGGGGCGCGACCGAAAGCACCATCCTCGGTTGCCGTCTTCACATCATGATGATGCTTGCACAGCGGTTGCCAGTTCGACCGGCGCCAGAACAGTTTCTGATCACCCTTATGCGGGATGATATGATCAACCACGGTTGCCGCTGCCACGATGCCATCGGCCTCGCATCGGCAACACAGTGGATTGAGTTTCAGAAACGCCTTGCTTGCCGTGCGCCACTTCGATGTGTAGCCACGATCATTGGAAGACCCACGGCGCTGATCATCACGCTTGCGATGCTCACGCTTATGGGCTGTGCAGTATCGTTCCCCCGGATCACTGAGCCGACCACACCGGGCCAAGGCACAAGGCGTTCTTGGCAGGTTCGGCATGATACCTCACAAAAGACAGCGGCGGCGTCCCAGCCGCCATCAACCTCACCAGCATCAAGCTGGATCGTCAGGCATGGGGACAACCGCCGCCAAGTCATATGGTGTGCAAAGTCAGGAGGAAACGTCCAAGATAACCAGCAAGCATCATCAACCGCCGGTCCCTCAAGGAACACCCAGAAACGCAAAACGCCCGCCGCTGGTGAGCGGCAGGCGGATTTCGATAACTGAGCGTGATTAGTTACCCAAAGAACGCAAATTAAGTCAACAGTCTTTTTCAACTTTCTTGCGCGCATTCCATGGAGAGCGCGGAATACTGGGCATTTCGATCACAATGCCCAAGCTGTCACTGCCCTGCAACCTCCTGCACAAAGCCGCCAGAATATCCCAAACCAACAGGTAATTGAGCCGCGACTCTTCCACTTCACGCCGGGTCCAGTCCGAATTACTTGCCCAACCGCCCGGCATCCAGTCGGGCATCTCCCCATCGCGGGCAGCTTTGATCATCTCGACCACCGGATGAACCTGCATCTTCTTCATGTAGCGCTGCATCTGGACCGGCACGTTCTGCCCGACCTCATTGATCAAAATCCCGCGCCGCCACATGTCAAAGATCAACTCCACACCCCGCCAGATCAGTTCGGCATCCGGGTCAAGGTCTGGTGCAGACGACCGCGACCGATCAACACCAACCCCAAGTTCCGCCATCTCAAGGCCCAGCCCGGTGACGCTGGTCCCGATCCGACCGGACGTCGAAAACATTTCCCAATTGTTCGCCCGGTCCGCCTTCTGGTCCCGCACCACCCATTGCAACGCCGACCAGACATCCATCACATCACGCTTTGCCATCACCTTCACCCTTTCACTGATAGATAAAATCTATTGTTACGGTCTTATTTTGGCTGTAACACCTATCGTAACAGATAACCTATTGATATATATAACTTGTTACAATGTTACAGATGTTACAGGTAATTACATACATATGCGCGGGCGCGCACACATGGAGGCTTATATAGGTGTAACAAGCGTAACACCGTAACATTGCTTATATTTCAGGGAGTTATCTGTAACGCTACCTGTTACACCATCTGTTACAGGCCGTTTCAATCGGCATTTGGTACCCCGTTTCCGCCTGAAAAACTGCGAAGCACCGCCTAAATATCGGGGTGCGGGGGAGTGATATATACTCATGCCGAATCCCCACTTTGTTCCGGATCGATCAGAAGGTCAAGCGGCAATTGCACATAGCGCGTGTTTGCCCCGGCAAAGCGCGCAGGCCCGCCGATCTTTGCCCCCTCAAGCCGCGCCAATGCCTGCCGGTGAACCCCGTCTTGCCACCGTGTATCGCGAAACAGCTTCTTAAGGGCGGTATGCTTGTTGGCAATCAAAAGGCACTGGTACGGCCCCGGCGATGCGTCAAACCGACCCAGACGAAGCCCGTAAGCCGGAAGGATTTGCTCGGCCATGCGCTTGCTTTCGTCATACAGATCGGCATTCACACCCATATCGGCGATCACCTTGGCAATAAGCTGCCCGACCGTGGGCCGGTCGCCGCCGCGCCAGGTATCGACTTGGCACGACAGCAGATAGTTAAGGCATTCGTCGGCTTCTGTGTCGTTGGCCTCGGGCGTTTCAAGGCCCCAGTCCGATATCTGATCGGACGCCACAGACGCACTGACCACATCATCATGCAAAAGCGTCTCAGCCGCCGCCAGAACCGGCGCAAACTTGTCCGTCAGCCGACGCGAATAGTTCGATTGCGCCAACACCCCTTGATAGACCAGCATGTTCTCCAAAAACCGCCCGTAATGCAAAATCATCCGCGCCCAGATATGCGGGCCAAGATCGCGGATCGCCCGGGTGCGCACCGTAAATTCCTCAACCGCCGCCGCATCGGCGGATAAAGGCCCCAATTCAACAAAGTGAATGCGGGTCTGATCCTGCGGTTTGGGTTCGGGATGAAGGATCGATCCGAAAATGAACTGTGCGGTGATCCGCTGCAAAATCGCCTTCTGGTCGGCACTAGCGCGACCGACCCCGGCTTGCTCAGACGAAAAACCAAGGCGCGCCAAATCCATTGCCGCCGTGGCCCGTGGCCCCGGTTCCATTTCATCCAAAAAGATAGGCCGCGCTGCCCCCTGCAAGGCCGCCCGCGCCCAAGCAGCCGACGCATCCGATGACCGCAAAGTATGATCAAGCCCGCCTATCGGCTGGGTCAAAAGGGTCAGCAATTCCGTCTTGCCCGATCCGGCATCGCCAATCAGCCACAGGATAGGCCGGCGGTCCAGCGCCCCACAAATGCAGATCAACCCCATAATGCCAAGGCTGATATGCGGCCCGGATTTATTGAGGAAATTCCAGCTTTGCAAATGCTCATAGACCATCCGCAGATCACCCGCCTTGGCCGGTTGATGCAGCGTCGGGCGCAGCGTGGGGGGCAAGGGGGGCTGTGCCGGATAGACCCACCCGTCATCAAGCTTTTGGCCCGCATCTTCCACCTTGGCCCCGCTCGATAGCATCAGTTTATCGCCACAATGGACAATCAACCCGCCCTTGATATCCTTCCAGACACCAAGCCCGCGCACCTTATCTGGGCTGAAAATCCCCCGATCGGCACATTGCATCATCAACCATTCGCCAATGCGCGGAATATCCGGCCCGACGACCTCCAATTCCTTGTTGGTCTTGGGAAAGGCCCGAACGCACCATTTCGCCGATTTCTCCATCAGCGATGTGACCTCTTGCCGATTGCCAAGTGATTTGGCCGGAAGATCACGCAACTGCCCGCTGGGCGTGACGAAATAATACCGCCCGTCATTATGGCCAAGGGTCTGGACCGGGCACGGCCCGGCATCGGCCAGCATCGCCGCATTGTCGGTATCGGGATCGACAAACGGGGTGGCCTGATCGGCGTCATCCATCGGGCTTTCCCGCCCGTTTTCATTGGCGGCTTTAAGTTTTTTATTCATCCGTTTCACCCCTGACAACATCGTTCCAGTCCTTGCCGACCGGCGGGTAAATGATCCGCGATCGATACCCGATATTCGAAAACTTGCGCCGTGCGCGCTCAAACAAACATTTGGCCGCAACCGGGTCCTTGCTGTCATTGTCGGCCAGAACCGATATCGACGTCACCGGCACCCCTTCGCGCCATGACAGCATTTCCTCCCCCCACGGCGGGCGATATCCCGGCTGGGACATGGCCGGTTCCTTTGAGGGATAGCGCCGCTTTGGCACATCGCGGCGGCGCTTGCCCTCGCCCAGCCCGACACCCGACAGATTGTCAAGGCTATAGGCCGCAACAAATCCCCAATCAGGCCGCCGGATCATCCAGGTCAACGCATTTTCGATCCCCTCGGCAACGCCCATATGACCCCGCAACGGCGTCAGATAGATGCCGCACCCGCTGATATACGGGATGGCGGTGCGCACCTTTTTGGCGGGCAGCACTTCCCCGCTTTCCGGGTCGATGATTTCCGCCTTGCCTTTGCCATCTGCCCGCAAATAGGTCATATGCAGCCCGGCGAAAGATCGATCTGGCATCAACATTACCGCCACCATCACCGGAAACCGCCCGATGACCCGGCCATCATGCCAGTATGGATATTCCAGCAAACAGCCGATGGTCGGGATTTCCACCCCCGGCCAGCACCGCCGATGGCGCAAATATTCCTCGACCGGCGTGCCGGTGATCCCGACCCGCTGGGCAAACACCGTGCGCAGCTTTTGCGCCTCGGACTGCTTGGCAACCGCGCGTTCCGCATCCATCTTGTCGCGCCGGGCACGTGCTTGTGCCGCCAATCGATCACGCGCAATCGGGTCATCAATCCCGGCATCGGACGCCAATGCCCGGATGGCTTCGACCATCCGAATCCCGCGCACCTCGGCATAAAACGCGATCAGATCACCCGACCAGCCACAGCCAAAACAATGAATAATCCCCTTGCGGTCATTGACCGTAAAGGACGGGCTTTTTTCCATGTGGAACGGGCATAACCCGGATTGCTCCACCCCAGACCGCTTTAACTTGACGAACGATCCAACCACTTCGGAGGGCCGATACCGCGCCTTGATGGCATCGGCCATATCCGACAGCGTGTGTTTGATGTCATCGATCACCAAGCCCACCTCCAACCGGGACCAAGCGAAAGGGTCAGAAACACATCGCCCATTTCGGTCCTGACATAAGCCGATCCTTTTGGAGTGCCGTCATCCGGATCAGCAAGCATCAATATCCGGGCATAGCCCAGATCACGGAACATGCGACAATGGGCAAGAAAATCAGACTTTTCCATGCCAATATCGTCAGAGATATAGGCCGCATAATTCGCAACTTCATCCATTTCAGATGACAGGTTGCGCAGCACGTTGATTGCGTTATCGGAGAACATCACGCACCACCCTTCACAGCATCATCAAGACCAATCCACACGCTGGCGCCGACCGCGACCGCGCCATCTGGGGCGGCACGGTCGATCAGGTCTTGGTGAACCGTCTTAAGCACCCCGCGCAACCGGGCATTTTCCTGTTGAAAAACCTTGATATCCCCGTTTGCCGCTTCATTGACGATGAAGCAAACCCGCGACATATAACTATCGTTCTTGCGATGCTCGGTTACTTCCTCACGCAGCCGCTCTATCTCGGCAACGAGGGCGCGGAGATCGCTCGGAAGTACCATCGCCATGTGACCATCCGCCTTTCGGGCCTGCATCTTGGTCAATACTTGACCATCCGGGATGGCGCGTTGCCGAACAGGCACGCCCTCAAGCGCCGATAAAAACTCGTTTACCAAACTCACAGCATCACTCACCACAAACACCCTCCCAAACAACACGGCCAAGCACGGCCCCGACGGGGATGTACCAGGACACCCCCGATGAATAGATTTTGCACCGGTCGAAATGGCTTTTAACCGGCGGGTCGCCAAGGATGGTGACGACTTGCGGGAATTCGCCGTCTTCCATGCGGATCACGACCGCCCGTTCGCCACGTTTGACGTCAAAATCACGGGTATCGACAATCACCATCTGGCTGCCAATGCGAAACACCGCATGCCCGTCCATCAGGCGCGGCATCGGGTCATCGGGCTTGGTCAGCGGGGGCATGGTCCGGGCTGGCATGGGCCGGGGTTGGCTGGCGGCGATCTGCGATCCGATCTTATCCATGATCAGACCCACCACATCGCCAACAACCTGTTGACGCAAGGCGACCAGATCCGGCGCAGCCGGGGCCGCCTGTGCTTCCAGAACATCCAGAACCCAGCGCCGGAACGCCTTGGCCCGGTCTGTCTTGGCCAGCATGGCGATCAGTTGGGCACCGCGCGGGCTGTAAATCCGGTGGTTGGTCGGGGCGACATGCCCCCTCCCGGTCAATTTGACCGTGAGGGACATCGCATCCGTAAATTCATCTTTGTGGCGACGATACAACTTGCCGATTTCCTCGGCAGACGAATAGCCCAAGGCCCGCGCAACCTCGGCGCCGATCAGCCACGGCACACCGTCGCGGTCAATAATGGAAAGATCGGTATCTTGGAATTGGATTGTGGTGGGCAGATTCCGCCCGTGACCATGATCAGGCATGGCAACCTCCTTTTGGCTCGGATTAACCAGCCACCGGAGGTGCAAATCTCTGGTGGCCAGACGCACAGGGTTTGCACTACCGCCAAAAGGAACGGCCCGCTTACGCGGCCCTGTACGCCCGACCATAGAGAAACCGCGCAAATAGGATTTGGCGCGGTTCGGACGCCTTCTGACAGACAGGGTGCAAATCCCGGCCACGGATTTTGCCGTGACTGCCCGCACCAATGGCGCGGATGCAGGGACTATACGCCCGTCCGTCTTGAACGTCAATATTGATGGATTTGTCATGCGGCACCCGCCAACGGATCACTGACCCGAACATCGGAAAACAGGGTCGCGTCGGCCTGCAGCCGTTTGCGGGCAATCTCGGCATATTCCGGGTTCAACTCGCACAGGATGGCATTGCGTTTCAGCCGATCCGCCACAAGTCCCGTGGTCCCGGCCCCGCCAAACGGATCAAGCACAGTGCCCCCTTCGGGACATCCGGCAAGGATGCACGGCTCAATCAAGGCAGGCGGATAGGTCGCAAAATGGGCCTCTTTAAACGGCTGTGTCGCAACGTTCCACACACTGCGCTTGTTGCGCTTCGCGATATCCCATTGCCCATCATCACGATCAGGCCGATGGGTGCCCATATTCTGCCCGACATGGGCAACACCGCGCTTTGATCCTTCGCGCTTGAAGGTGTCGCGGCTGTTGCGTGCAACGGCTTTCATCGCGCCGTTCGTCTTGCCGGGAACCCGATCTGATCCAGCCTGATCATTGATGTTCTGTGCCAATCTGGCGACCGATGACGGTGCGACATCCTCGGCAATAGCATCCTGATCGAAATAGTATTTGGGCTGTTTGGAGAACAGAAAGATATATTCATGCGATTTGGTGCACCTGTCGCGCACCGATTCCGGCATCGGGTTCGGCTTTGCCCAGATGATGTCCTGCCGCAGATACCAGCCATCATCCTGCAGGGCGAAAGCAAGCCGCCACGGAATGCCCATCAGGTCTTTTGATTTGTATCCATCAGGCACCACAAGGCATTTTTGCTGCACATCACGTTGCCGCGCAATCGACGCCGAACGCGGGTCGCGCGTGTTATCGGTTGCCCCGCCTGCCCGTGCGTAACTATCCCCGATATTGACCCAGACCGTGCCGTCATCACGCAGCACACGGCGCACCTCGCGGAACACCTCGACCATCGCAGCAAGGAATTCGGCCGGCGTCGACTCAAGCCCGATCTGCCCGGCACAGCCATAATCCCGCAACCCGAAATAGGGCGGACTGGTGACACAGGTATGCACCGACTGGTCAGGCATTCCCGCCATACGGGCACGACAATCACCGATCAGGATATCAACCGTCATCACTTCATCCTTCGCATCATCGCAGCCGCCCGGCGGGTGCGGCGGGCTTCGCGGGCTCGGTTGGATTGGGCGGAAAGGGCAGTTGACTGCACCGTCGCGGCCTTTTCCCCGGCTGATTTTTCGGCAAATTCATGATCAACCACCTCTTTGACCGTCAGGTGGTTGATCACCGTTGGCACGGGCAAAACCCCGATCATCAGGCGCTTGCCCTTGGGCACAAGAATGCCTTTGGCGATCAGGGCCGCAATCAGGTCATCGTAAAAGTCCGGCTCGTTATGCAGATACAAATGCCGCATGAACCACACCCGCGCGATGCTGCTTTTCCCGCGCCGCTTTTCACCGCGAATACGGTAGACCGCACGGCGGATGTAATGATCAAGAATGTCGCCTTGTTCGAGGACTTCCATCACAACATCAAATCCCGATACTCGACCGCGAACGCGGGGAAACCCCCGGCACGGTCACAATAAACCCGAAGCCGCCGACCATGCTTTTTGCAGACAAGCGTGGCGGTGTGGCGCATCGGATCAAGGGTTGAACAATCAAATCGCGGTTGCAGGACTTGGCGACAATCAAGCACACGGGCAACCCGAAAGGTTTCCGGGTTAACGGCACAATTGCTCACCAAAACGCACCCGTCTTGGCCGTGCTCGGCCTCAAACAAGCTATTGGTGCCGGACCGACCGAATCCCGACCAAAACACCGTCGTGATCATACTATGATCCTCCAGCCAGCGTCGGCCGTAGATCACACCAATCGTACCATCGGCGGCCTCAACAAAATCGCCACAATTGGCCGTGTTCATGATTGATATGGACATCACGATCCCCGCCGTTCAATCGGCACCGGGCCGGAGCCATAGACCTCGATCAGATCGTTGTCAGACGGGCACGGGGCAGCATCCTTTGGCGTGGTTTTGCAGTCCACCGTGATCGGCGTAAACGGTGCCCAGCCCGTGACCTGCTCAAACAGACGATCAATGATATCACCACTCATTTCACCACATCCCCCGCCTTGAGCCGAAACAGGATGCGATCCAGCGGCAACCACAAATCGGGCCGATCCGTTTGCAACGAGAAATCGTTTATGGCCGGACCCGCGCCAGCGCCGTCTTCATCGGCGGTTTCGCTCACGCCCATGACATCGAGACCATGCAGGGCTTCGAGCAACTCAATCAGCTTGTCCCGGTCCACCGTTTGCACGGGCTCGGGCGGGGCGACGGGGCCAGAAGGTTCGTCGCCCTCGGCACGATCCAGGCGTTCAATTTCGGCCACGATCAGGGCACCGGACTTGACCAGATCCCGGCGGCGGTGCCCGGGCTTGAACCATGCCACATCCCATCCGCCCGGCCATAGAGCCGTAATAATATTGACCAGCCAAGGACCAGTCGAAGTGTTTTGCGGGTGAATGGCATAGCAAGCCGCCGCACGGGACAACTCGCCATTGATGTGCCGATCATCGTGCGCAGGCGTCCAGCCTTCTTCAAGTTGCTGGCGGGCGCGTTCGTCTTCAATATCTTTGAGTGCCTGACTGGTCATTGGTCGGATCCTCCGGCGGGGCTGACTTTAAGGGTTGATGCCCCGTTATGATGGTGAAGATTGAAGCGGACCTTCGGGTCATTAGCACTGACCACGCCCCCTTCAAGGGCGGCGGCTTCAATGATCCGAAGCGCGGCCAGTTGCGGGGCGACAACGGTTTGCCAATAATCGAAATCGGCTTGGGTCAGAAGGCTGTCACCGCATAACGGGCAGGCTTTGCCAATCATTGTTTCGGTAATGTCCGGCACCGTTTCCTGATGGTCGCAACCATCGCGGTCGCAGCGCAAATAATGTCCGGTTTCCATCATGCCACCTTCTGCGTTGGGGTTGCGGACGTGGCGGCAAGTGCACCGGCACAGGGGGTTTTCGGGTTGACCACGCGGTAATCAGGCAGCTTGACCGACACACCTTCATGGTCGAACCAGGCCGACCGGGTGCGGCCCAGTTCGGACCATATCACCAGCCAGCCCGCCGTGCCGCGCAGGTCATCGACCGATTTGGCTTGCACTTGCGCCCGCGCGTCAAAGCTGCCCGCCGTGCCCTTGGCCGGCGCATGCACCACCATCACCGGCAGGCCGTAATCAACCGGCGCATAGGCGCGCTTGATGGCAAAACCGGCAACCGCCAGATCATTAACAATCAAACGCGCGGCATCGACGGCACCCAGATTGTCATTCGCCGCTTCGCGAAGGGTGGTTTCAAGGGTCGTTCGAAACGTAACCTGCCCCATCACGCACCCCCGCGCAGGTCCGCACCCGCCAGCACATGGTTGTCATTGGCCCCATTGATAAAGGCCGATTGATATTTGGCGCCGGGATAATCAATCCGGTGGTCCAGCAACCCGGCGTTTTTCAGAATGGCGTTGGCGAAATTCACCGCCTCGCACACCGGAATATAACGCCCGCAGGCAAAAATCACATGCCGCCGACCATCGTATTTGGCATAGCGGTCGATGCCCGTACGGATCACCGCCAGCGCACGTCCGCGCGGGCCTTCCATATTGTCAAATGACGCTGCGGCAATAAGTGCTTTGCGCATATCATCGGAAATCATCGGCTTGGCGGCTGGCTTGGCCGTTGATTGGGGAATTGACGGGGGAATTGACGGGGGAATTGATCGGGACGTTGGCTGAGATTCTGGCTTGGTCATGTCACCCTCACATGCAAGGATTGATAAGGCGGAAGAACCAGGCAACACCACGGACAAACATGATTGAAAAACGCCCGGCCTTCCTATTGCCTTAAGCCCCACCCGTAACGGGTAAGGGGCTTAAGGTTTCGATGGGGAAACAAGACCCCGTCAGGCAGGAACCGCCGAAACATCGACATAATATTCCTTGCCGACTTCGAACTGCGCCGCAGCGTCCTCGTTGAAGGTCCCGAACTTCAATTCACCCCAGGGCGTGAAGCTAAAGAACCGTTCATTCTCGGCACTGCCAGACGTGACCGGTGAAAAGGTAACTTCCACCCCGTCCGTGTTTTCGGTCTTATCCATGCAAGTGAACTTGCAACGTACCGTCATTGATTTTCCTTTCTTTTGCTCATGTCTTTCAAACTCAGCAGATGCCGCCCATTGCGGCGTTTCACCCCAAAACCCCGACCCGGCAATCAAGCGGGGTAACGGGGTGATGAAGTCTTGTTTTCCGGTCGCGGCTGCCTGTAGGAGAGAGATCAGGGAGGCGGCAGCCCACCGGATGACGGGGTTATTTTTGCATCAGGTCACTTTCCGCCTGATCCCTGTCTGCCCCATCGGCTTGCACCGCCCCGGCAGCTAGGGTGACTTCCATTCGGCCCGGCCCCGCAACCACGGGACCACACCGGAAAACGCACCGGTCATGCGCTTGCCGCTGTGTCCGGGCCGGTGAACAGATCCGGCTTGGCATCGTCATTATCGTTGCGGTAATTGATCACCCGACCGGATGGATCGGGCGCAAACAGATCAAGGTTGTCCATCTTGGGCTTGGGCAAAAGGTCATGCAGCGTTTCCGGACGGGTCCAGTCGCGGTGCCAGCCAAACCACGCGCATTCCATTGTCGGTCGATTGAGCCCAAGGAAATCGGGCCGCCACAACAGTTCCAGCTTCCATTTCGGGCGATGGCGGCGATACAGCCCTTGGCGATTGGCGGCATGCCAATAGGTCGATTTCAACAACAGCCACATTTCTTCGACATGCATGCGCATCGCATGTTCGATAAAGCAGGCTGGATGATCATTGTCATAGGCCGGGTTGGTCATGATCTTGTCCGCCTTGGGCCGCATCACCGACAGGAAATTAACCCCGCCTTTGCCATAGCCGCGATCGATCAGATCCGTGCCGATCACTTTGCAGCCGTGGCTTTCCATCACACGGGCCGGAACACCATCCCCGCATTCCGGGTCCCAGATCCGCTGCCCGGCCAAATGCGGGAACCGGCGAAACAGGGCTTCGAACACTTCGGGCGGCGTTGGGTAGAAATCGTTTTCTTGCCTGGTGCGTTCGCCATCGGCAACGCCACGACGACCGCCAATAATCGCGGCCCCAAGGCCGGTCTGGACTTTCGCAAGGGCGGTCATGACCCACCCCCGGCCAAGGCCACGATCATCCGGGTCACCAGCACCACCAAAACCGCATAGACCAGAACACCAAGCCCGACACCGCCAAGCAGGCAGGCCCATTGATTGCGGGTGAATTTATGCATGATCGTCCCTCCGATAATCGGGCAGCCAGCGAAACAGCCCGCAGGCTTTCAACCGCGTGATGACTTTCGGCAACATCTTGTGCGCCGATGGTTCGACCGCGTCACATTCATCGCCATAAAGTTCATTAAGATGCGACAGGATGTCTTGCGCGGTGCGGGCAAAATCGGTGGTGAACATCGCCTGCGCGGCATGCCGGTCCACCCATTTCATCAGAAGGAAGGCAACGACAAACACCTTGATCGAAGACCAGCCGCCGGTCGGGCCGATGTGCCGGTCCACCATGACCTCCATCGCCACCATCGCGCCCGTATCCATTTCACGTTTGAAATCGGACCATTGCGACGGCGCCATCAGGTCACCATACAGTTGCATGTCATCGCGCAGCGCCTTGACAATCGCCGCATTCCCGGCGTCGGCCTGATCAAATGACAGGTAAAGCGCCCAGAAAAGCCGGGGGAAAAAGGCGGCCTCGGCGGCGTCCACTTCATGAACCTTGCGCGGGCGCTTGGTTTCAACCTTGACCATCCGGGTCTTGTTGATGCCAAGACGTTGCCGCACACCGGCCATGGTCAATGTGCCCCGCGGCAGATCATCATTGGAGGCCACCGGCACAACCGCCAGCGGCAGGATTTGTTTTGCCGCGGCACTCATGGCTTGACCTCCGCCGCCTTGATCGCCCGGCAAACCTCGACGATCCCGGCATTGGCGCCGCTCAATGATCGGCGCACAGACCGGGGATAGGCGGCCAGCATATCGATATATTCATCCACATCGGTATCGGGCGGAAGGTGCGGGTCCTTGCAGTCAGCAATCACCGTTTGCAAAAACGCCTTGTTGGCCGCGATCAGATCGGCAAGGGCATCCTGTGATTTGCTCATTTGCCACCTGCGATGTTCATGACATTTCCGGCAAAATCGGTATTCAGACCGTCCGGCGATTCACCAACTTGCCCAGCAAAATAAAGGTCAATTTGGTCACGCATCAGTCGCAGCTTGCGCTCCTGAATGACGCGTTCGCGGTGATCAATACGACCGTCTTTCATATGATTGGCATGCAACGCCAGATAATTTGCCGTGTCGGAGGCAAGCACGTGAAGGTCAATCCCCTCGCCCATCAGGGCTTGCGCCCCACCAAGGCCGACGATACTCAAAAGCCGGTTGGTAAAGCCGGGGGGCAGGACCGCCATAACCGCAAACAAATCCGAACCACGCGGGTTACTTTCACCATCACGCCACGACTCAACCGTCCGCGTATCCTTCTTGCCAAGCGCGGACGCCATCCCCGCGACCGTGATGAACTTACCGCCGCTATCATATGTCCCGACGTAGTCACGGAAAGCCGAAGTGAACACGGCCTGAAAAAGGTCATAGCCCGGCGTTGCAAAACGTTGGGCATTTGAAGTTGCATTCGGCATAAAAATAAACCTCAAAATGGTGCATGGTTCAAAGGTCGGTAGCCCGGAAAACACCCGTTCGGGTCTGGCAACCCTCAGGCCGCCTTGTGCTGATCGTCACCCCGATCCGCCGGGGCGGCCGGGGAAACATCCACCGTATCGTTCGCCGCCTGCATGAATTCCGGGGGAATGACAGATTCAAACTTTACAAGCGTTTTAAAGGTCGGGTTCCAGTCAGGGCCATCAATGCCCCGGATCGGAAACTCGGTAATCCCGGCCAGCTTGGCGTAACCACGGATCGAAAGACCACGTGCACGGCGAAAGCGGCGAATGCCATTAATGAGTTGGTTGGTAAGCATTGCGAAAACCCTTTTCGCGTTGTTGATGCGTCAACCTTATGCGTCATTTACAACGCATGTCAATAACAATTCGTCATTTATAATCGTATCAACAACCGGGGAGCTGGCCCAATATGCCGCGACACATACAGAGACCCCCGAAAATCCAAGCATCAGCGAAAAGATCAATGACCGATCAGGAAACCGACCCAATTGAGATCCAGCGCCGCAATTTCAACGAATGGCTGGAACGCAAAAACCTGAGTGTCCGCTCTGTCGCGATGAAGGCAGGGCTGACCGAAGGTCCGGTACGCCAATACCGCCACGGGCAAACCCATGACATGCGCATGGAGAACAAAATCAAGATTGCCGAGGCACACAACGAACCAGTGGACGCCATTTTCGGGGACGTTTACCGCGCCAACCGGGCGGCCAACGATGGCATCATTACAACCAATACCCCACCACACCCCACAACCGTACCGGTCTATGGTCGGCTGGATCGCGGCAATCTGGTCAACACCATTCACCCGGTCGCCTATGTCGAAGCCCCGGCTGGCATGACGCTTTCGGGCAACGTCTTTGCTGTGCGAACCCCCAACACCGATATGATTCCGCGCTTTCGCTTGCGTGAAATCTTGCTGGTCGATCCCGATGATGCGGTTGATCAGGGCGATGACGCTGTGATCATCGATCAAGACGGGCAGGTCTTTATTCTGCGCTGCTTTGAATACAAACCCGGCGGGCAGTTCGTCGGCGGCGTTTATGCCGATGCCACCCAGAAAACCGCGATCATGGATGACCAGATCGCCAAGATTGGCCGCGTCGTCGCCGTCCTGATGGGTGTATAGGGCGGGCCAAAACCTACCCTTGCGGATAATTAACCCGGCAAAACTATCCTTAAGCGATCTTGCCCAAGCATAAATATTACTCAAAGATGAATTAATCCCGCGAACAGGGAGGTTCAAGGTTGCGTCAACAACCTTAAACAACGCTGGTGTCACAGCGCCCGACATAATGAAACGCCGCTCCCTTGCCCGCGCAGGCATCGGATAAAAACCATACAGGCGTATAGTAGTACATCCCCGTTTGGGGAAGGTCAGGGGGCCTTGTGGCACATACCATTCATGCGTTATCGCGCTTTATTGTCGATACCTCGACGATGTCACCACGCTACAATCCGGGCGACGAATTGTTTTTACGCCCTTTTTTCGGTGTGCCAGGTACGGCCATTGATAAACCCGACATCGCAATTGCGACCGATGATGGCCGCATTCACATCGGGCAATTTATCCACCACGATGCCACCGGCGTCACCATTTCACTTCTGTTCCAGCAAAAAACCGCGTTCATCGCCCACAATCGCAACCCGATTCTTTACGCCATCACCGGCGCAAAACGGCAGAAACCCCGCGCCAACGACACCTGTCGGCGCGTGACTGAACGTTTATTCGCTATATAACACGATATAAAGAACGCATTTTTGCGTTGACAATAACGCAAATAACGCACACCCTTTGCTTCATCACAACCAGCAAAGGGTGTTTTTGCGATGAATGCACTACCACAGGCTTTCAACGACAATCCGTCAGAGCCATCCGTTTTCAACAAGAACGGACAGGTGATGACCAACAGCCGGGACGTTGCCGGATATTTCCGTAAGCAGCACAAAGACGTGCTGCGAGCGATAGACAACCTTGATTGCAGTAATGAGTATCGCCAGCGCAATTTTGCGCTCACGTCCCAAACCGTTGGCATGCCTAAAGGCGGGACGCGTGAAGCGCGAACCTTCGACATGACCAAGGACGGCTTCACATTCCTTGTCATGGGCTTCACCGGCAAAGAGGCGGCCCACTTCAAAGAGGCATACATTACACAGTTCAATGCGATGGAAACCACGTTACGCGCCATCCCTGACGAACTGGTGCGCTCCCTTGGCATCATCAAAACGGTGATCAAGAAGGTCACTGCGATTGAAAAAAGCATGGCCGAGTGGGAAAGCCTGTTCGAAACAACCCGCCGCGAACAGGAATCGGCAACCCTCACTTTGGCCCATCAAGTCCGCGACATGATGTTGGGCACATCGTCGCGGGTTGCCGCCCTTGAATATGTATCGGTGCGCGAACTGCTGATCGAACACAAGGCCGTGCAAAAAGGCCGGGGCGGATTAAACCGCAAGATCGGCGCGCGGCTTCGCGCCATGGCCCTGCAATCGGAACCACCGGCACAGGTCCGCCGTTGCCCGCATTCCAACGTCTGGCTGTTCCCGCGCGATTTTGCCGACCGCTTCATGCGCGAAACCGGGGCCGAACTGGTGCGCGATCATAACGACCGCCAGAACGGCCAAGGCCGCCTTGATCTTGTCCGCAACAGCAAGGGCAAAAAGGTCGTGCCGATCAACGGGCAGCCAGCCTAATGCCCCGCCCGACCTCCATCCTGATTTTTATGTGCGCGGCCCTGATCGCCCTTGCGATCGGGCAGACCGCCGCGATCAGCTTTCAAGGAACAGACCCATGGAACAGTCAAACGTTACCCGCATCCCCATCGTCAAACGCCACCCGGCCAATGACCCGCATCCCGGCGCGCTTCGTTTTCTTATCCCCGATGATTGCGCCAAAACCATTGACGCCCGCACGCGTGCCGGATTGATCCCCGATCACACCCGCCTGCCCGACCCGCGCGAGGCGATCAATGTCCTGATCGCCGCCAATTGCGGGCAGCACCCCGACCTGATCGGCACGATCAAGGCCGCAACCTGCGTTGTCGCCATTGATGCCACCCGCATCCTGGTCAATTTCCGCTATGACGAAGCCGACCCCGGCACCAAATCCGCATGGGTCGAACTCACCCAGATCACATTTCCAAAACGCAATGCTGATTGTGAGGTGGTGTGATGACCAAAATAGAATGGACCCATCGCGCCGGGACCAAGGGCGAAACATGGAACCCGATCCGGGCACGCAACAAAGCAACCGGCGGCGTCGGTCATTTCTGCACCAAGGTCTCGAAAGGTTGCGACAATTGCTATGCGGCCAACTTTCAAAAGCGGTTCAAAAATCCGATCCGCTATGCAAAGCAGGATACAGATCAGGTCGAAATCTTCCTTGATGAAACCGTTCTGACCCAGCCGCTCCGCTGGAAAAAGCCGCGCTCGATCTTTGCGTGCAGCATGACGGACATATTCCACGAAGCCCATCAATACGATTGGATGCATAAAATTCTTGCGGTTGCAGCCCTGTGCCCGCAACACACTTTTATCATCCTCACCAAACGCCCCGAGGCTGCATTTGAAAAACTAAGCGAGGACGAAGACGCGGCCTACGAAATCGCCATCGAAGCTGCTGACATAATCCCGCCGGGTTACGACCTGACAGACATCCATATGACGCTTGAATGCGGCGAATGGCGGTTGAAATCATGGCCCCTGCCGAATGTCTGGCTTGGCGTGAGTGTAGAAGATCAGGGAACAGCAATCAAACGCATCCCGATTCTGTTGGAAACCCCCGCCGCAGTGCGGTTTATCAGCGCGGAGCCTTTGCTTGGGGCCGTCAACATCGAATCTTGGATTGGACTAGCGATCTGCGCGTCAACATACCAAACCGCAAACGAGGAATTTTACCGTTGCGATATGACGGGCAACCCTTGCGAAGGGATCAGTTGGGTCATCGTCGGTGGCGAAAGCGGCCACAACGCCCGCCCGATGCACCCTGACTGGGCGCGTCAGTTGCGCGACCAGTGCAAGGCCGCTGGGGTGCCGTTCTTCTTCAAGCAGTGGGGCGCGTGGTCATCCAAGCGCGGTGAAGGCAACCACGAATGCCAGATAGTCTGGCCGAGCCATGACGCGGGAAGTGGCGGCACCATCATGGCGCGTGTCGGAAAGAAAGCTGCCGGTCGCGAAATTGACGGCATCCAGCACAACGCATGGCCGGAGGGAAAATCATGACCTACCCAACCAAAGCCATCAGCATCCGCCAGCCGTGGTGCCATCACATTTTGTTTGACGGCAAGGATATCGAAAACCGCGACTGGCGCACGACCTTTCGCGGGCCGGTCCTGATCCATGCGTCCAAGGCGTTTGACGGCTATGCCGATGAACGCCGGGACTTTGCCGCCCGGCGTGAATGCCCGATGGGCGGCATCGTCGGCATGGTGGAGATTATTGATTGCGTCACCGCACAAAGCCCGATTGCCCAAAACAGCACATGGTTTTATGGCCGGTTCGGCTTTGTCCTGCGCAACCCCGTCCCGCTTGAATACATCCATTGCAAAGGCGCGCTGGGTTTCTTCACCCCCGATATCGACCGTTCGCTGTTGAAAGTCCGGGGGATCGCAGCATGACCCAACCAACCTTTGACAGCCACATCACCGCATATATTGATATCGGGGCAATGGCAAAACCCCCGGAACACATTAAAGGGGGCAGCTATCGCCATCGGGATGACAGCCCGCGCCCCGGCGTCATGGTGATGACCCTCGAAATCGGCGGCGCAACCTATCAATGCGCCGACCCTGACTGGTTCCGCCACCTGATCAATCAGGCCAACACCGCCCTGACCAGCGCGGGATACCCCGCCCACGTCACCCCGGCCAATGACGATGCACAGGCCGATGACGCGGACCCCGACCAAGGACCACATTGGCGCGGCCATGCGATAGAAAAAGATGAAATCGGTGCGTGGCGCTACACCAACAACGGCGTATTGGTCAGCGACCTACCGGACCGCGACTGCGGCCACTGCGGCAAGGGAAACACCCCCGAAGGCCACGACGCCTGCCTTGGCACCCTGCCCAACGTCATGAACGCCTGTTGCGGTCACGGCGTGATGGCCGATGCATATGTCCAGTTCCCGAACGGGGAAACAGTGCGCGGCAAAGATGCCGTCGCCTATATCCACAGGTTGGGCGTAAAGAAACCGGAGCAAGCAGCATGACCCAGAAAATTCTATATCACAGCGAGGCCGCCGCCCAACTGAAACAGGTATCTGGCTGGGTCAGTGCCGATGGCCGGTTCTTTGGAAAAGATGAACACATCGCCCGTTACGCAGGGTGTACACACATGATCTGCAAGGAGTGCGGGGAGAACGAACACGAAAGAGGCTGGACCTGCTGCGAAAGCTGTCGCCGCAAGCATCAGGCAGATCGTTACGCTGCCATGCCCCTCAAACAATGGGACGGCGAACCGCTTTACTGCGATGCCAATGAACAGTTTTTCTTTGAATCGGATGAACTGCAAGATTTTTGCGCCGATACGGGCAGCACCCTTGAAGACCTGTCACTGATCATCTGCGAACCAGAGACGATGAAGCCGGTTCAATATGATGATCTCTGGATCGACGACCTGCCAGAAGACACATACTTGAGCGATGTCGCGCCTGCCGTGGCTGAGGCCATTGACAAGGTGAATGAAATCATTGAACGCGACAAGCCCGTCTTGTCATGGCGGCCCGGAAAATTCCGAACGACCGTAACCTCGAACGACATCAAGTCACAGCCAGCCGCATGACATTCTTGACCGCGCAAAAAGATAAGAGTAGCATCCCTGCATCCGCGCCATTGGTGCGGGCAGTCACGGCAAAATCCGTGGCCGGGATTGGCCTCCTGTCTATAGCAAAGGCGCTCGAACCGCGCCCAACCTGTTGTTGCGCGGTTTTCTTATGGTCGGGCGTGTGGGAGTTCCTTCGGGGACGCCATTTCCTTTGTGATGGTAAGGCCAATCCTGCACGTCCGATCACCAGAGATTGGCCTCTCTGTGGTCGGGTTAACCGATACGCAAAGGAGGTCGCCATGAGCGCACCAACCAACACCCGGAATCTATCCGTCTCCGATCTGGAGAAATATGACAACGACCCGATGCCACGCATTTGTGTGCGCCGATTGGGCGAATGTCTTGGCTTTGACCGACCGCGAAAAATTCGTGATCTGGTAGAGAGAAATCTCGAAGAATTAAAGGCTTACGGATCAACGCCCCACCGTGGGGCGATGATCACCATAGGCAAAGGCGGACAGCGCGAAGTCCAAGAATACTGGCTGAATGAAGAACAGGCATTATTGATCTGCATGTTTGCCCGAACGGATCGGGCGGCAGAAGTGCGGCGCGAAGTGATCACGGTCTTTACCGCATGGCGCAAGGGGACGTTGCCGCAAGTGCCGCGCCGCCTTCTGCCCCGCTGGACCCCGACAAGATCCGACATGCGCGATATCAATTCACGCGCCAGCCAAATCTTGCAAACCCGGTTCAGTGCCGTGCGCGATGCGCTATTGGCCCAGATCAAGGCCGACCGCAGCACCGGGCACCATCGCCCGCTATCTGATTACACGGTCGCGCCGACCACACTTCTGCCGGCCAATGATGCCGATGCACCGTTGCTGCCCCACCACCCGGCCATGCCAACCCCACAAAACGGGCAGGCGCTTTTCATCATCAACGATCAACCGATCCTGATTGAGTTTGGCGCACCCGACCCGACCAACAACAGCCCGGTGATTGCGATCCCGGTGGCCGATGGCAATGGCCCGGAACGCTTTATCATCGAAGGCACCCCGCCCGCCCCAAGCTGGTTTGATCGCTGCCACCTTGCCAAACCGCGCAATTCACGCGACCTTATACGACCGGTCGTTGTTGTGATCGGCACAATTATAAAGGATGGCAGCGATGAAAAAACATGCATGGATGGGGATGACGGCGGTGATCCTCGGGGGGTTGATCATGACGGGGTGTGAAGCACAAACCAGATATCAACACACCAGTTTCACCCCGATCAGTGACACCGAGTTTGTCTATGACGCGCTGGTGATCTCTGGTTTCAGCGATGAAGACAGGGAACGGTGGCTTAATGAAGAGGTCACAAAATATGGTATGTGCCCGAACGGCTTTGACATCATCGACAAACGCTTTGTCGAAGTATCGGGATTTCTGGACGCCAGCAAACGCGAAGTCATCCGTGGCAAATGTAAAACAGGAACATAAAACATGACCACACGCGCCAAGGTCACACAGGCCGAGGTTGAACGCATGCTTCGGGCCGCCAGTAAATGCGGCGCGAACCTTGCGGAAATGGTTGTTCAGCCGGACGGGGGCGTCCGGCTGATCTTCAATGGCGTTGACCAGCCCGCAACAAACGATAACATTGCAGGTCCCAAACAATGGCCAGCGACATAAAACAGATGAAGATCAACTATCCGGGATTGTGGGCAGAAACCCTGCCAAGCGGGCAAGTGCGCTATCGCGTCCGGATGGAGGGCAACAAGGCCCGCAAGATCCGGCTGCATGTTGCGCCCGATCACCCCAAATTTGACGAACATTACCGCGCCGCCCGTGCGGGCATTCAGCTTGAACCCGAATCAACCCCGGTCGATGCCGCCATGCGCGGATCGCTGGACCGGTTGGTCCTGAGTTTTCTTGAATCCCTTGAACGCGATGTTGCCCATGGGCAGGCATCGATCCTGACCCTGCATCAAAAACGCGGGCTTCTGAATGAATTGCGCGACATGCGCGATGATGATGGCGATCGGTACGGGCAATGTGCGATGGAAATTCCGCAGCACCACTTGATCCGCATCCGCGATCGGATGCGCGACACCCCGTCAAAGGCCAACAATATGATGAAAGCTGTGCGGGTGATGTTCAAATGGGCCTGCGAACGCGGCATCACCGCCAGCAATCCGGGGATTGGCATTGCGCCTTGCCGGGAAAAGGCGATTGGTGCAGTGCCCTGGACGGTGGAAGACCTGCGCAAATACCGCGCTGCCCACCCACCAGGCACGCCTGCACATTTATGCCTGACCCTGTTCATGTTCACCGCATGCCGCATCAGCGATGCCGTGCGCCTTGGCCGGGGCAATGAATTTACCCGTGCCGGGATAACCGGCATCGGATGGCAACCCAAAAAGAAGAATGCGCGCTTCGTTGAAATCCCGATGCTGCCCCCATTGATGACAGCAACCCGCGCATCGACGGTCCAAGGACAGACATACCTTTTGACCGAACATGGCCGCCCGTTCAAATCCCCCGAAGGATTAAGACAGCGCCTTAAAAAATGGTGCGATTCGGCAGGGCTCGAAAACAGATCAAGCCACGGCATCCGCAAAGCCGCCGGGGCGCTGTTGGCCGAAGAAGGTTGTACGGTTTATGAAGTTATGAGCATCCACGGCCACGCCAGCCCCAAGACCAGCGAAATCTATACCCGTGGTGCAGAACGCTGGAAACTCGCCCAGTCCGCCACAGCCCGCCTTGCGGCCATGGAATGGTAAAAGTGCCCCACGCCCGTTTTTAACGTGGGGCACTTTTCGCATAAAGCGTTGATTTAACAACGTATTTTATGGGGAATGGTAGCCGAGGAGGGACTTGAACCCCCGACACGCGGATTATGATTCCGCTGCTCTAACCAGCTGAGCTACTCGGCCACAGGATATTCTGTGGTGTTCCGTAACGTTTGGAACGAGGCGGTTTTTAAGTCAGGGATGGCTCCCCGTCAAGCGCCTTTTTGACGTTTTGATCAAAAAAGATATCCACAAAACCAGTGGACGAGGAACATCTGCCCTCGCCCACCGTAATCGTTGATCTGTCGCTGATCCATTGGGGATCAGGCCGCAGTTGCCGCCCCGGCCATCAGTTCTTCGCGGGTGATCCAGCCGCCACCAAGGACGCGCTCGCCCTGATAGAACACACCCGCCTGCCCCGGCGCGATGCCAAACTGGGCATCGTGAAGCTCAATCCGGGCTTCACCGGCGGCTTCGGGGTAAACGGTGGCTGTCGTCGGTTGCATGGCCGAGCGCAGTTTGACTTCGACTTCAACGCCGTTTTCATCAATCTGATCGCCATCAAGCCAGTTCAGTTCGCGGACATAGACGTGCTTTTTGGCTAACGCGGCTTTGGGGCCGACAATGACCTGACGTTTTTCCGGCACCAGTTTAACCACGTAAAGCGGTTGAGCGGTGCCTCCTATATTAAGCCCGCGACGCTGCCCGACCGTGTAATGGATAAGCCCGCGATGGTCGCCCAGCACATTGCCATCCAGATCGACAATATCGCCCGGCTCGCCGGCTTCGGGGCGCAGGCGTTCGACCAGACGGGCATATTTGCCATCCGGGACAAAACAGATGTCCTGACTGTCGGGTTTGTCGGCCACTTCAAGGCCGAACTTGGCGGCCAAAGCACGGGTTTCGGCCTTGCTCATCAAATGGCCGAGCGGGAAGCGCAGGAAATCAAGCTGTTCCTGTTTGGTGGTAAACAGGAAATAGCTTTGATCGCGGTTGGGATCGGCGGCACGATGCAATTCGGCCCGGCCATTGGCACCCAGTTTACGCTGCACATAATGGCCCGTGGCCATGCAATCCGCGCCCAAGTCGTGCGAGGTTTCCAGCAGATCGCGGAATTTGACGGTCTGATTGCATTTCACGCAGGGGATCGGGGTTTCACCGCGCATATAGCTGTCGGCAAAATCATCAATCACTTCTTCGCGGAAGCGTGATTCGTAATCAAGCACGTAGTAGGGAATGTCGATATCCTCGGCCACTTTGCGCGCATCATAGATGTCACGCCCGGCACAGCAGGATTTCGCACGGGTTGGGGCATTTGCCCCCATATCATAAAGCTGAAGCGTAATGCCGACCACGTCGTAGCCTTCTGACTTCAGAAGGGCCGCAACGGCGGAACTATCGACCCCGCCCGACATGGCAACAACCACGCGGGTATCTTCCGGGGCTTTATCAAAGCCAAGAGAGTTCATTTTTTCTCACCCATCCGCGGGTCAAGGCCGCAGCGACAAGAGGTTAATACAAAAGGCAACGGGTGGCCTTCAAACCACCCGTAAAATTCGGTTCGCACTCATATAAGGGATTTCACCCTATTTTGCCAGATCAAGTCCCATTTGCCAGAAATCGGCTTCAAGGCGGCTTGCCATGGCGAATGTTTCGCTCAGGCTTTCGATCCGGGCATGCCCACCGCGTTGTTGCGCGGTGTGTTCCAGCAGATCAATTTCGGCCTTTGCCACATCCTGAAATTCATCGGACGCATACATTTCAATCCATGCCCGATATGGATTGCCGTCAAGTACTGTATCAGAACTTGCCATCAAGCGGTTTGCGATTTCGGCATAGCCCACCATACAGGGCATCAGAGCAACCTGAAGGTCCACCACATCGCCCTGAACGCCACGGTCGAGCACATAGCGCGTATAGGTGACGCACGCCCGTGCTTCGGGCTCTGCGATGATGTCAGCCTCGGAAAGCCCCCATCCTTTGCAAAATTCAAGATGCAGGCTCATTTCCATATCAAGGATCGCATGGACCGTGCCGGAAAACTGGCGCATCGCGCTTAGGTCTTCGGCCTTATAAACCGCCAGTGCATAAGCACGCGCAAACTGGATCAGGAACAGGTAATCCTGAATGAGGTAATGCTTAAACGATGTTTCGGACAGCGTGCCATTGCCAAGCTGCTTGATGAAATCATGACAGACATAGCTTTGCCATGCATCGGGGGCTTGGGCGCGCAATTTGCCAAACAGGCTGTCGGCCGGGATGATGTCGGTGAAGGTTTGGCTCATGGTCGTCCTGCCCTAATCGGTTGGTTATAATCTGCGGATATGGAAAGGCCAGCCTGCGGAACATTTCCGGGCTGGCCTTAACGATATGGAACGATGGTGCGATGGATTCCCGCCTTCGCGGGAATGACTCGTGATATATGCCATCACTCCCGCGAAGGCCGGAGTCCACATGCACACATGTTTTCAATCTTCGCGTTCGTCGATCCAGGCCATCTGAATGGCTTCGAGAATTTTCTCGTTCGATTTCTCGGGATCGTCGTCGAACCCTTCAAGCGCACAGACCCATTTGTGCAGGTCGGTATAGCGCAGGTTGAGGTTATCCTTCTCAGGATGGGCATCCTCAAGCTCGATCGCGATGTCCTGAATATCTGTCCAGCGCATATCAGTCTCCTTTGGTGGCCGAATGCCACGATGTGCATCCGGTCAAAAAGAAGGTCAAACTTACTTGTCGACCATCATATTGCGGGTCGCAGACGGCAGCTTAACGCGCAGGCCATCAAGTTCGTCACTCATGATGATCTGACAGCCAAGACGCGAGGTTTCGGTCAAGCCGAAAGCAAGGTCAAGCATGTCTTCTTCATCTTCTGACGGCTCGTCAAGTTTATCAAACCAGTCTTCGTCCAGAACGACGTGACAGGTCGAGCACGCAAGCGAACCTTCGCACGCACCTTCAAGGTCGATGCCGTTTTTATGGGCGGCTTCCAGAACGGACAAACCGTCGGCGACGTCGAATTCTTTTTCGGTGCCATCCGGCTCAACAAAAACGATCTTAGGCATCTGTGCCTTTCTCCTCGGTAATACTTTTTGTTCGATCTCTGTTTAACACCCAATCAAAAATTTGGGTGCTGTGTCCGACCTGACCTTTGGCGGTTGCACGGGACAATCGCCGCAAGTGGCCGGTTTGTCAATTATTCGGGTCGTGTTTAGTTAACAGCATCCACATTCTGCCCGGTCAGGGCCTGACGGATGCGGCTATCCATCCGGCTTTCGGCAAACGGGCGCGATGCATTTTCAAGCGCCTCGGCCGCGTCATTAATCACATCACGATCTTCACCGCCCATTGCGGCCTCAAGTTTGGCAATGGCGTCATTGATGTTTTTGTCATCCTCAGCCGTTAGCAACGCGCGGTCTGCGTCCATCGCGGCCTGAACGGCAAGGATGTTGCGTTTTGCCTCAACGCGGGCTTCGGTCAGAAGGCGCATCAGCATATCTTCGCGGGCATGCACCATGCTATCGCGCAGCATGTTGGCCATATCCACCTCATTGATGCCATAGGTCGGTTTGACCGCGACTTCCTGCTCAACGCCAGTGGTTTCTTCGCGGGCCGACACGGTCAAAAGACCATCGGCATCAACATTGAACTGTACGCGAATGCGCGCGGCCCCTGCGGCCATTGACGGAATACCGGTCAGGGCAAAACGGGCAAGGGATCGGCACTGATCAACCATTTCACGTTCGCCCTGCACCACATGGATCATCATGGCTGACTGACCATCCTGATAGGTAGTGAATTCCTGCCCTTTGGCGACCGGGATCGGGGTGTTGCGGTCAATGACCTTTTCAACAATCCCGCCCATGGTTTCCAGACCAAGCGACAACGGCGTCACATCCAGCAAAAGATTATCGGACCCACCGGTCAATGCTTCGGCCTGAAGGGCTGCACCAAGGGCAACAACTTCGTCCGGGTCAATGTTTGAAAGCGGTTCTTGTTCGAACAAATCGGCCACGGCCTTACGCACCGCAGGCACACGGGTTGAGCCACCAACAAGAACCACGCCCTTGACGTCTTCGGGCAACACATCCGCATCATCAAGAACCTGCTCGGTGATCGCGGTTGTGCGAGAGACCAGCTTGGCAATCATGGCCTCGAAATCGGAGCGGGTCACGGAATGGGTGGTTTTGGTGCCATTAAGGTCCACCGAAACGTCGACCGCATCGCTATCGGTCAGGCCTTCTTTGACCTTACGCGCGGTTTTAAGCAGACGTTTGGCATCGGATGCATCAAGGGCATCGGTCGCCCCGCCGTCTTTGCGCAGGGCCAAAAGATGTTCGGCAATGGCGTGATCAAAATCATCGCCACCAAGGGCGGCATCCCCGCCGGTTGCCTTGACCTGAAAAACGCCTTTTTGCATTTTAAGCAGCGAAATATCAAACGTCCCGCCGCCAAGGTCGTAAACGGCATAAAGCCCTTCTGCCCCGTTATCAAGGCCATAGGCAAGGGCAGCTGCGGTCGGTTCATTAACCAGACGCAGGACTTCGATGCCAGCCAGTTTGGCCGCATCCTTGGTCGCGGTGCGTGCACCATCATCAAAATAGGCCGGCACGGTGATGACCGCCTTTTCGACCGGCTGATCAAGGCTTTCTTCGGCGCGCGTACGAAGGGCACGCAAAATATCGGCCGATACTTCGACCGGGGTCAAAACGCGGTTACCGACATTAAGGCGCACCATCATCGGACCAGCGCTATCATCATCGGATTTTTCGGGAATTTCAACGTCATAGGGCAAGGTGCCCGCAAGCGATTTGACGTCTTCAATGCCGCGCCCCATCAGGCGTTTGACCGACGAGACAACCCGACTTGCATCGGTGTTGATATGATCACGGGCGGCTTCGCCGACCACGGGGGTATCTTCACCGTAATAGACAACAGACGGCACAATCGCATTGCCACCCGATTTGTCACGCAGGACTTCAGGGGTTTCATCGCGCGAAATTGCAACCACCGAATTGGTGGTCCCAAGATCGATACCGACCGCAATCTGGCGTTCGTCTTCGTGGGGAAGTGGCGTTTCGCCCGGTTCGTGGATCTGTAGCAAGGCCATGAATTCTATCCGTTATCTTGAAATGATCAGGCTGCCGCGAGACGCGATTTCTTCGCGCGCGCTTCCTCGGTCATTTTCATCAGGTATCTAAGACGGGTGGTCAGTTTTTTTGCCGTGTCAAAGGCATCCTTGGCAAACGCATCGGCAAGATCATTTTCGCATGCACGCGCCTGTTTGCGGGTATCCTTGATCATGGCATCAACCGTCATACGGTTGTCAGCATCATCAAGGGCTTCGCGCATTTCCATCGCTTCCATCAGAAGTTCAGGATCATTGACCGTATGCCCGCCGCCACCTTCTGGCTCAACCCCGGCCAGACGCAGCATATAATGCGCCCGTGCGACCGGATTTTTCAGCGTTTCGAAGGCTTCGTTGAGACTGGCGGCCTGCTGCGATGACAGGGCCTGTTCACGCCCGGATTTCGATGCAAAACGATCCGGGTGCAGTTTTTGTTGCTGCTTAAGGTACGTCGCCTCAACCGCATCGATATCGACAACAAAGGATCGTTCAAGACCAAACCGCTTGAAATGATCAAGCTGACCAGGGGCCTGAATGGCGTTGCATGTATCGCAAAACAGCGCACTGGCCTCAACAGGCCCCTTACAGGACCAGCAAACCTTATGTGCGGGGTGTTTTATCGTACCCGTATCTTCGGTACCGGTGTTGCTCACGCTATGCACTTCCGAGGATTTAAAACAAATTCAAATTACATCTTACGTCGAACAGGACATATGCAGGTGCAAACAGCCCCATTCAGGCGACGGCCCCGGTGAATTCCTGCGAACTCACTGGGGCCATAACCATCTTCAAAGCAGGTAAAGACCTGACAATCCGTAGGTGATCCTAGATGTGGAAGGACTCACCACAACCACAACGACCTTTTTCGTTGGGATTGCGGAAGACGAACCCTTCTTCCATCTTGGTGACCTCATAATCCATTTCTGTTCCAAGAACGAACATCATGGCTTTTGGGTCAATCAGGATTTTCACGCCATCCTCAAGCTGGACAACTTCCTCAAAGCCACTGGCTTCGTCGGCATATTCCAGCGTGTAGGACAAGCCCGAACACCCTTTGCTGCGCACACCAAGCCGGATGCCTTCGGACGGTTTGCCGCGGCTATCAAGCAACGCCTTGATATGAACAAGCGCTTCTGACGTGACAGAAATCGGTGACGGTAATGCCATGGTCTTCTCCCAAATTCCCGAAAACGGGGGAAAGGCAAAGCTGCTTATTCAGCAGCTTCGACTTCGCCCTGACCGTTTTTGGTTTTGTAGTCGCTGATAGCGGCTTTGATCGCATCTTCGGCCAGGATCGAGCAGTGAATTTTAACCGGCGGCAAAGCCAGTTCTGCTGCGATCTGCGAGTTTTTGATCGAACCAGCTTCATCAAGCGATTTGCCCTTGACCCATTCGGTGATCAGCGAGCTCGACGCAATGGCCGAACCGCAACCGAAGGTCTTGAACTTCGCGTCCTCGATGATGCCTTCCGGGGTTACTTTGATCTGCAGCTTCATAACGTCACCACAGGCCGGAGCACCAACAAGACCGGTACCGACGAACGTTTCATTTTTGTCCATCGAACCAACGTTACGCGGGTTTTCGTAATGGTCGATCAGCTTTTCACTATAAGCCATGATAGGAATCCTCCTAAAAGTTCTGTGTCTCTCTCACGAGATAAAAAACGTCGATAAGTCGTCGTCCGTCGTTCTTAGTGCTCAGCCCATTCGATCGACTTAATGTCGATGCCTTCCTGGGCCATTTCCCAAAGCGGGCTCATTTCGCGAAGACGCTCAACCGCAACACTGATTGACTCGATCGCTTCATCAAGCTCTTCCTTGGTCGTGTAACGGCCAATCCCGATACGTAGCGACGTATGGGCGAGTTCTTCGTCAACACCCAGCGCACGCAGCACATAAGACGGCTCAAGCGATGCCGACGTACATGCCGAGCCCGAAGAAACCGCAATGTTTTTGATGTCCATCTGCAGGCTTTCGCCTTCGACGTACGCAAATGAAACATTGAGGTTACCCGAAACGCGGGCTTCTTCGTCACCGTTGAGGTAAATATCAGCCAGACGATCACGGAACTTCTTAAGCGTGTAATCGCGAAGCTCGGTGATGCGTGCGTTTTCTTCTGCCATTTCGTTTGACAGAATATCACACGCCTTACCAAAACCAACAAGCAACGGTGTCGGCAACGTGCCCGAACGCATGCCACGTTCCTGACCACCACCGGTGATCTGTGCGATAACGCGGACACGTGGGCGACGGCGCACGAACAATGCACCAACGCCTTTCGGGCCATAAAGCTTGTGGGCGGAAATCGACATCAGATCGATGTTCATGTCTTCGACATCAAGATCAATCTTGCCAACAGCCTGTGCGCAATCGGTGTGGAAGAACACTTTGCGTTCACGGCAGATAGCACCGATTTCCTTAAGGGGCTGAATCACACCGATTTCATTGTTCACACCCATGACAGACACGAGTGCGGTTTCATCGGTGATGGCCGCTTTAAGTTCTTCAAGGTCGATCAGGCCGTTATCCTTAACGCCAAGATAGGTAACTTTGTACCCTTCTTGCTCAAGGTGACGGGCACTGTCGAGCACGCATTTGTGCTCGGTCACGACCGTGATCAGATGCGGCTTTTTCTTGCCATAGAACTTCATCACACCTTTAAGTGCGAGGTTGTTCGATTCTGTCGCACCCGAGGTAAAGATAACTTCCTTGGCCGATGCACCAATGACCTTGGCAACCTGTCCGCGCGCGACTTCAACCGCGTCTTCGGCTTCCCAGCCAAAGCTGTGGTTGCGCGAATGCGGGTTACCGAACTTCTCGGTGAAGTATGGCAGCATCGCATCCACCACCCGCGGATCGGTCGGCGTCGTTGCCTGGTAATCCAGATAGATCGGCTTTGCTTTAAGCTCGTTCATAATTAAGACTTCCTCACTCACTCTCTTGTCAGGCAGCATGACGCGCCTTCTTGCGCGCTGCATTACCCCTCATCCGGCTCCAAACTCGGACAAACGTATCGATATCTTCGTCGGTCGTTTCCAATCCCAGACTGACCCGAATGGCCGACCCGGTATCGGAAAGTCCCATTTCCTTAAGCACGTGGCTTTCACGTACTTTGCCTGACGAACAGGCAGATCCCGAACTGATTGCAACACCACCTAAATCCAGTGCCATCACCTGGGTCTCCCCGGGCATTCCTGGCAGGATCAGGCAACTTGTATTCACCAGCCGCTCCGTTCCTTTTCCGGCAATCACAAGCTCAGGGGCTTCTGATGCCAATTCCGTTTCAAGACGGTCGCGCTTTGCTGCGATCTCCGTCATTTTCGCCATTCCGGTCTCGGCCCGCTGGGCTGCGGCAGCAAATCCTGCAATGCCCAAAACGTTTTCCGTGCCGCCACGGCGGTATTTTTCCTGACCGCCACCGCGAATTTGCGGCACCAGCATCACACCGGGCGCAATCGCAAGGGCACCGATCCCTTTGGGGCCGCCGATCTTGTGGGCCGAAATCGACACCATATCAACCAGAAGACGTCCCATGTCTAACGTTGTACGGCCCAAAGCCTGTACTGCGTCACAATGAACCTTTGCCCCGTATTCGCGCGCCAGCAAAGCAACCTTTGCGACGGGCTGAATGACACCGGTTTCATTGTTGGCCAGCATGACCGAAACCAAAACCTTTTCACCCTGTTGCGATGCGTCTTTCAGCATTGCCTCAAGGGCCGCCAGATCAATCACCCCATCGCCATTAACCGGGATGCGCTTGGCATCGGACCGGGCTTCAATCACCGATGGGTGTTCAACCGCACTGGTGAAAACCGTGACATCTTCCAGCCCATTCAGGGCCAGATTGTTTGCCTCGGTCCCGCCGCTTGTAAAGATCACCCGTTCGGGATCACCCCCAAGCAGATCGGCAATGGTACGGCGCGCATGATCGACAATCTTGCGAGCTGCACGGCCGCTGGCGTGAACTGAGGATGGGTTCCCCGTGATATCCATCGCAGCGATCATTGCCTGTTGTGCCTCGGAGCACAGCGGCGCGCTTGCGTTGTAATCAAGGTAAACCTGATCGGTCATCAGTTTAAAATCATCCTTATTCGCATTTGCCGTCCCTATACGCACGATATAGAGGACTAATCACTGTGCCGCAACCTGTGACGGCTCTTCTATTTGCGTGGTTTTCGACGGGAAAACCCGCAAGGAACCACTGACATTGCGTCCAACCACATCGGCCAGGCTAACGGACGCCAGATAAAGGTAAATCTGATTGCCAAGTTCTTCCCACAATTCATGGGTTTGGCAGCGTCCCTGATTGGCCTTGCATCCTTTTGGCGACCCGGACTTACAGCGGGTCGCGCGGATCGGCTCATCAACAGCCAAGATCACATCGGCAACGCGAGTTTCCTGCGCAGTACGCGCCAGAAGGTATCCGCCTCCCGGACCACGCACGGAACGGACCAAGCCGCCTTTGCGCAATTTGCCAAAAAGCTGTTCAAGATAAGACAGTGAAATTTCCTGACGGTCCGCGATATCCGCAAGTGCTACCGGTCGGTCCTTGCTGCTTTCAGCGAGATCGACCATCGCCATCACGGCATAGCGGCCTTTGGTACTCAGCTTCACGGTTCATCCTCCTGCCTTGCTGCTCCGGTTATGCTATTTTGGCTGCAAACCTGACAGCGGGCTCTGTTCGTATTCGTGGCGCGAACCTGCGCCTAACTCATTCCGATGACGCGACGATGCGTGGCTTGTCGGCAATCACATCACCATCATCAGATGACTTGTTATCTGTTTTAAGCTCGGCGACCTGACCACGCAGTTCTTTGACTTCGCGACCAAGCTCTTCAAGCGCACGCGCCACGGGATCAGGCAGATCACCAATCGGCGTACCATAGGCACAGAAACGATCATCGGCTTCGTGGCGTACGATCTTGGCGGGGATCCCGACCACAGTCGCACCTTCAGGCACTTCCGACAGCACCACCGCATTACCGCCAACACGTGCATTCTTGCGCACGGTAAACGGGCCGAGAATTTGCGCGCCCGAGCCAACAATCACACCATCTTCAAGCGTAGGATGGCGTTTAAGGCCACGTTGGCCGTCGCTATTAACGCTCGGCGACGTTCCACCAAGGGTCACCCCTTGATATAATGTCACGTCATCGCCAATCTCGGCCGTTTCACCAATCACAACACCCATGCCGTGGTCGATAAAGAACCGCTTGCCAATTTTTGCGCCCGGGTGAATTTCGATCCCGGTCAGCCAACGGAAAATCTGCGAAATGAAGCGGGCTGTGATACGAAAACCACGCTGCCACAGCCAGTGTGTACCGCGATATCCCATGATTGCGTGAAACGCCGGATAACAGAGCGCGATCTCCAAACGGGAGCGTGCCGCTGGATCGCGGGCAATCATCGCGTCAATTTCCTGACGAATTAGCTTGAACATGGGGCGGTCCACTGTGTAATTAGTATCTTCGATTCCCGGCAGCCACGCCAACACCCGGCCTTACGCAAGACGTAAGATCGGGTTTACATGGCGCCATTGCGTTAGCCGGAATATAGGATAACCGAGTAACTTGGTCAAGTATTTGCCCAAAGCAATTTATGCGCAAACACGAAAAAACTTACAAAAACACTCGGATATTTTTGTTGCACACATTATTCCATTCGTGGACAGGAGCAGTCTGATCCATGCCTGAGGTCATTTTTAACGGCCCCGAAGGTCGCCTTGACGGTCGCTACCACCATAACAGCGCTGACGATTCGCCCATCGCACTCATTCTCCATCCGCACCCCCAGCAGGGCGGCACAATGAACAATAAATTGTGCTTTAACATGTTCAACATGTTCAAGGATCGCGGTTATTCGGTCATGCGCTTCAACTTCCGCGGCGTTGGTCGCTCGCAGGGCGTCTATGATCAAGGGATCGGTGAGCTGTCTGATGCGGCATCGGCTCTTGACTGGATGCAAACCTATAACGCCAATGCGCGCGCCACCTGGGTCGCAGGGTATTCGTTTGGGTCCTGGATCGGCATGCAGCTTTTGATGCGCCGCCCGGAAATTGACGGGTTCGTTTGCGTCGCACCGCCGGCCAGCGAATATGATTTCACCTTCCTAGCACCCTGCCCGTCGTCGGGTCTGATGATCCATGGCACGCAGGACAGCAACATTCCGCTGGCGTCGGTCAATAAACTGGCTGACAAGCTTAATGCCCAGAAGGGTATTGAAGTGGATTTGCGCACGATTGACGGTGCCGATCACTATTTTGCCAAACAGCAAGACGACGTAATCAAGCACACGGCTGCTTATCTTGAGAAGCGTGGCGCGTAAAGCGACCCGCCGCGAGTAGGCAACGACAATAGACCAAAGGCCGCCTGATCAGGCGGCCTTTTTCGTTTGGTATAGCTTTCCACCGCAACAGGGCTCCGCCACCCCGGTCGTGCCCGGAAAGCTCAGCGGTAAATCGCGCAGATGGCGCACGGCCAAATAGCCAAAACATTCGGCCTCAACCGCATCGCCGTCCCAATCGAGTTCGTCAACTGATCGCACCGGAACACCCAGCCGTTCATTAAGCTGTGCCATAATATATTGATTATGCCGACCGCCGCCACAGACGAACCAGCCTTTGGGGGCTGCCGGCAGATGGTTCACCCCGGCAACGATGGCCGCCACCGTACAATTGGCAAGGGTCGCCGCCCCATCCGCCACGCTTAGCTTTGCCTCGGCTACCAGCCCATCAATGGTTGCGGCCATGTCTTCACGATCAAGGGATTTTGGTGGCACGCGATCAAAATACGGGTCTTCAAGAAATTTCACCTCAACCATCGGATCGGCCAGCCCCGAAGATGCCGTTGCACCGTTCATATCAACCGGTGTTCCGGTATGGCGCAGCATCCAGTCATCAAGGCGCGCATTGCCCGGCCCGCAGTCAAACGCCAGCAGCGCGTCATCCGGGCCGATCCATGTCACGTTGGACACACCGCCGATATTTAGAACCGCGATGGGCATTTCAACGCCAGCACTTTTCATCAGTGCCGCATGGTAAACTGGGGCAAGTGGCGCACCCTCGCCCCCGGCGGCTACATCGGCAAGACGAAAATCGGCAACAACCGGAATGCCCGTTTTTTCCGCCAACATATAAGGTGTCCCGATCTGTCGCGTGATCCCGGAGGCCGGTTCATGAAAAACCGTCTGCCCATGAAACCCGATGACACCTACTTCAGCCGCCACCACACCGGATTTTTCCAGCAACATATTAACAGCATTAACATGAACGTCTGTCAGATCATCTGCCACAACCTGTTCGCTGTTGGTGGCTGCGCGGTTGCCAAAGCAGGCCCGCATCCGTTCGCGAAGGGCCACATCATAGGCCACAAACACCGAATGGCCGGTACGGCGAACCTCGACACCATCGGTTTCAATCAGGGCCGCATCAACGCCGTCTAGGGACGTTCCGCTCATCATTCCGATTGCCTTGATCCAGCCGTCTGTCATTGGAAACTCCGTATAGGTTTTCTGGGTGTTTTGCTGCGTTGTGGAGCAGATTAAAGTCAATTTATCGCGAAATCATTACCGCCATAGCAGAACTGCGTGTCGATGCGTTGCCCCGCGAATGTTTTTTGTGCTAGATCATCGCGTCCGCAGTAATAAGCGGCTCGATTTTTTTATCACAACCAAACATAGCGCAAAAACCATGACTGAACTTAAGTCTGATTTTCTCCGCGTCATGAATGACCGCGGTTATATCCACCAATGTACGGACCTCGAGGGTCTTGATACCTATGCGACGGAAAATACGGTGGTGTGCTATGTGGGCTATGATTGCACCGCAGACAGCCTGCATGTCGGATCGCTTGTATCGATCATGATGCTGCGTTGGTTACAAAAAACCGGCCACAAGCCGATTGTTCTGATGGGCGGCGGTACCACGCGTGTTGGTGATCCAACCGGCCGTGACGACGCCCGCCCGGTTTTGACCGACGAAATCATTGCCGCCAACATGGCTGGCATCAAAAAAGTGTTTCAGCAGTTCCTGACATTTGGCGATGGCCCGACCGATGCGATCATGGTCAATAACGCCGACTGGCTTGATAAACTGAACTACATCGAATTCCTGCGTGATTTCGGGCGGCATTTTTCGGTCAACCGGATGCTGAGCTTTGACTCGGTTAAAATTCGTCTGGAACGTGAACAATCGCTGAGCTTCCTTGAATTCAACTACATGATCCTGCAGGCCTATGACTTTGTAGAACTGAACCGTAACTATGCCTGCACGCTGCAGATGGGCGGATCGGATCAGTGGGGCAATATTGTCAATGGTGTCGAGCTTGGCCGTCGCGTTGATGAAAAATCACTGTTTGGCCTGACCACGCCGCTGATGACCACTGCGTCAGGGACCAAAATGGGCAAAACGGCTTCTGGTGCTGTATGGCTTAATGAAGAACGCCTGTCGTCCTATGATTACTATCAGTTCTGGCGCAATACTGAAGACGCCGACGTCATCAAATTCATGCGTCTGTTTACCGAAATGTCGCTCGAACAGATTGCGGAATACGAAAAGCTCGAAGGATCGCAGATTAACGAAGCCAAAAAGGTTCTCGCCCTTGAAGCGGTCAAGCTGTGCCGCGGCGAAGAAGCCGCCCTTGCCGCTGCTGAAACCGCGCGCAAGACCTTTGAAGAAGGCGTTTTTGCCGACGACCTGCCAACCGTCGAAGTTGCCAAGGCTGAACTTGATGCCGGGATTCCGGCATTTGATCTGTTCCGCCGGGCGGACCTTGCCAAAACCGGCGGTGAGGCACGCCGCCTGATCAAGGGTGGCGGGGCCAAAATCAATGACGAAAAAGTCAGCGATGAAAACGCCACGATTAATGCCAATGCCATCAATAAAGACGGCGTGATCAAGGTTTCTGCCGGCAAAAAACGCCACGTGCTGATCAAGCCGGTCTGATCAAGGCATTTCATCAAAATATAAAAACCCCGCAGCCTGTGCTGCGGGGTTTTTGTTTAAATACGATACCATTGGTCCGACGATATTAACCCTGAGGACGTTACCCCGGTTCCGCCCCGGTAATGAGGTTGCGAAACACCCCCGGCACAAAGGTCGATAGCGGGTTCACATCGACATCCGGCTCATTCAGATCACCTTCAATGGTGTATGTCGGGGCAAAGATGCCACCGCCCTCTTCCCCAACCAGGAGGTCGCCAAGGATCGGAATAACACCAAGGGCAGAGTTCAACGCATAGATCGGCACAATTGATCCCGCCAAGCGGATTTCAGATTTCGCAAGATCAATCGATCCATTCGCCGTCACACCAACAGCCGTTCCGTTTGCCGCCACCTTACCAAGGGTCAGCACATCGTTGACATAGGTGAAATCACCGTTCAGTTCGTCAAAGGCAATGCCATTGCCCGCCAAAACATCACCTAAGCCTGTGAGCGAGGCCGCGCCGAGCACCCGTGCGGCAATCGGTGCATTCACCACCCGGAATTCATCGATGTTGATTTTGCCAGTGAACGGTTGGGCCTCATCGCCCTCATCGACCGTTCCTTCGACAACCATGCGTCCGCCCAGAAGATTGTCGTACATGTCCAGCGCGCGCAAAAATCGCCCGGCATTTTCAGATGTCAGCCTGACTGTACGGGTTTTGAAATCCGTGCGTTCAACCTGAGTGAAAATGTTGGCACGATCCCCAAAGGTCCCGTTCAGAACGAGGCTGTCCCATTCGTCGCCGATCATATGGATCGCGCCTTCAACCTCATTGATCAGTTCGCCATTGGCCATGACCATCTGATCAACATTCACGAAAACATCTGTTTTGCCACCAACCCGTGATGCCCTCTCCCCGATCCCACCACTGTTGGGGTTATTGGCCGCAGGCAGATCATTCTGATCGCTGTCATCACTGATAATCCAAGGGGTTAAAATCGCCTGTTGGGCATTGATTTCGATTTCCTGATTTTCCCCCATCTTGTTGAGGATGATTTTGCCCCCCGTCAATGTGGGTTCCCCCCCCTTGATCAGGAAACGATCCCCCGCAAGGGTGACCATTGCATCCTGCCCAATCGGATTTTCTGACGTTGTGGTCGCAGCATCGTTCGTGTGGTTCTCAACAAAGGACCGCAAATCAAATTGCTGTCCGCTCAGATCAACAAACAATTTCTGATCCTGAGACAACCGAACCGATCCCGAAAGACCAAGGTTTTCGCGGAAATTCGAGCTATCAAGGTTAAGCGCCCAAACATCGGAAATCTTGCTGTCGCCACTCCATTTCGCTTTGCCATTGGCGTTAAGCTTTGGTGCAGAAACGCTAAACACATTCAGACTGCCGCTGTTATCACCAAGAACGACAAGATCAAATGTCGCCGTTGCAGGAACATTCGCCGCTTTTTGGTACTCAACCGCGTCAATGTTAACCGCCACCTGTTTAAGGCCAACATCACCGGTCACACCAACGGTGTTTTCCCCCACCTTGATGTCGACAGTGCCATCTGCAACGCCAGTTAAATAGGGGGAAACATCAAGATCGACTTTTGCCAAAGCCGACAAATCAAGGTCCCCCGACAGGGTGTAATGGCTGCGCACTGCGGCTTTATCGGCAAAACTTTCAATCCACTTGATGTTGGTTCGCCCCTGCCCGATGGCGGCATCACCGCTAAGATCAAGCCCCTTGGTATTGACCTGCAATTCAAATGCGCCGTCTGCGATATCAAGATCGCGAAATGCTTTCGTCACCTTGGCATTTTCAATCCGGGTGGCAGCGGCCACCTCGACATCATCAAATGTGACCGCACGCAATAGTGGGAAATAAAGCCTTACGCGGGTTGCCTGATCGCCTGTGATCTGCTTGGGGTCAATCCCCAGACGCTTTGCAAAACCAAGCGGTTCGGCATCAATCAACTCAAGAGCTTTTTGCACACTGCCGTGGGCGACGACTTCGATATCGGCCGATGGGACAGGTTCATCAAGCTTGGTGAATTCGATGGATGCATTTTCAACAATCAGGCCATCCGCATTGCCCTGATCGGCATAGATCTTAAAGCTGGTTGCATCAAACTCAGCCCGCCCGGCTGCGTCAAGAACCACAGGCATCTCGCCAAGATAATGCACCGTGACCCCCGACATCGTCATCTGTCCGCCCAAGGCATCGAGAATGACTTCACCGGCCTCATCCTGATGGAGTTCAGTATGCATGGTTGCCTGATGAACAATGCCCTCAGACAGGTTCTCAATCACCCATTCACGCGCATCATACCCGACGTTTTCCGGCCATAACCGGTTCAAATCATTGGTCGCAACGTCTTTTGCCGACACATCCAGATTGATTTTCCAGTCGGAAAATGGATCAAGGACAACCCCCTTAAGGCTTGCCACCGAAGCACCGACATTCAGGGTCACATCATCAAAGCTGATCCGACCGGGTACATAGCTTGTGGCAATACGCCCGCCCGTCACGCGATAAGTTGCGCGTATTTCGTCGGGCAAGGAAACAACGCCACTTCCGACAGACAAATCCGCACTGGCCGAAATCAACTCGCCATTCGCGTCATACTTTGCCTTAAGCCCCCCGGAAACCGGTACAAAAGCATCGCGCAGGCCATCAAATACATTTGAAATCGTCGCAAGTTCCGCAAGCTCGATCTCGCCAAGCTTGGCGGTAAGGTCAATCTCGCCGGTTCGGGTGCTGTAGTCACCGGTGACATCGATACGGGTTGCGACAGAACCAGCTGAAACCTGCATGGATGCTTCGGCGGAAACGCCAAACTTCCCGCGTGATAAAAGAATATCTGCCTGTGGAGCGGCCCAGATAACACCAAGCTTTTCGTCACGCACCTGCAGATCAGCATTTACAACGCCGAAACTTTCAAAGTAATCCGCTGCGGGGAAATCTGTCCGTGCGCCAGACAGAATATCAACAATATCGCGCAGCGCCTGACTGCCTGAATGCACATCCGATCCAGGATCGGTGCCATTTGCACCATCCTTGGGCAACGCATCAGTCCCCTGATCGTCCCCCGGAACTGGCGGCAGATCAATCACAAGGGATGGCGCGCGCTCTGACTGATTTAAAACGTCCGGTGATGCGCTGTCTTCTGTCGAAAGGTTGCTGCCATCCGCTGATCGATTTGCATCATCCAACACATCTTCTTCGGCGACATATCCGATATTCACCGTGCCATCGCGTCCCCGTTCAAGCCGGATCCTTGGCCCGATCAGGTTTAATTCGCGCAGGGCAAGGACACCTTCAAAAAGTGCCTTGGTTGAAAACACAACGTCTGCCTCGGGGACTTGCAGAAGTTCGCTATTGTCTGGCCCGCGCACCGAAACATCGCGCAGGCGAACATCAAACTTTTCGTCCCAACCGCGCCAATACAAAACAAGATCGTCAACAGACAGGCGGTTTTCGCCCATCGACTGATTAAGACGATCCACGATGTAAGGCGTAATACGATGCAGCGAGACAGGTCCCTGTGCGACGCGCCAGACGGTAACCGCGCCAAACACACCGACAAAAAGGACGAGGGCCCCAAAAATCAGCCCCAACCATCCAGAAAAGGTTTTTAACAGGCGCACCCTATTTACCTTGAATTCTCGGTGTCATACACAGATTTACCAATAGCTAAAAACAGTCCAATACAGCTTATCGCACGCAACACCGTGCTAAAACCGGTAAAAGAAACAAACTGTTATTGATCTTATCCCTTTTTACCGATCCACAGAAAAGATAGGGTCGGCGTCGTAACTAGAAACATGTTTCCCCGACCCTCGGGATCACGATACCATCACAGGTATTATGCTATCAGCCCTAAGTCTGTGCATAGCCCGGTTCGTCACCCTTTCGCAATACAAGGAAAGCAATAAAGTGTCTCTTTCCTGGATATCACATGATCTTCCCAAACCATTTGATCCTGAACGCACTGCCAACGCATTTGAACGCTGGCGGGCATTGGCAGAATGTCCTGCCTTTGAAAGTATTTCCGATCAAATTGTCGAGATTGCGACAAACGCGCAAACATCGTCTGTTTTGTCAGCCCTTTTTGGCAACAGCCCATATCTGACGAGCCTGTGTTTACGCGATCCGGGGACGGTATGTGATGTCTTTGCCAATGGCCTTGATGATGCTTTTAAAACGGCTCTTGATCCGGTCCGTGAAAGTGCCAATGCCGCCCCGCTTGATCAACCAACCACCATGGCCACCGTTCGCACCGCAAAACGCCATGCCGCGTTGGTGATCGCCATTGCCGATATCACAAACGCTTGGTCGCTTGATAAAATCACCGCTGCGATCAGCGACACCGCCGAGCTTACCCTTGGCTTTACCATGGCCCATTGTTTGTCCGCCTTGGCGCGTCTTCGCAAATATGATCTGCCAAATCCTGAAAACCCACTGAAAGACAGCGGCATTTTTGCCATTGGCATGGGAAAACTTGGTGCAGGTGAGTTGAATTATTCATCCGATATCGACCTGATCTTCCTGTATGATCAGGATGTTGTGACCTATGTCGATCCGGACCGCATCCATCAGGATCTGGTGCGTATGGTCCGCGATATCGCCCGCATCATGGAAGAACGTACCGGCGACGGGTATGTGTTTCGCACCGATTTACGGTTGCGCCCCGACCCATCATCAACCCCACCGATTTTATCGATGCTGGCGGCTGAAACCTATTACGAAACAGTGGGGCAGAACTGGGAACGTGCGGCCATGATCAAGGCCCGCATTGTTGGTGGCGATCAAGAATCAGGAAATGCATTTCTTGAAATATTGCGGCCCTTTGTCTGGCGCAAACACCTTGATTTTCTGGCAATCCAGGACATTCATTCGATCAAACGCCAGATCAACGCGCACAAAGGCGGCAGCAAGATCAATATACCGGGCCACAACATTAAACTTGGCCGCGGCGGCATTCGCGAGATCGAATTTTTTGCCCAGACCCAGCAACTGATTTGGGGCGGACGGGAGGTTTCCCTACGCTGCAAGGCCACCTGCGAAACGTTACGCGAATTGACCAAATTCGGACAAGTATCTGAAAATGTTCGCGATGAAATGCTCAGCGCCTATGCGTTCCTGCGCACGGTCGAACATCGGTTGCAAATGATTGATGATCAACAAACCCAGACCCTGCCGGAAAGTGATGAAGGCCTGCATGCCTTGGCAACCTTCCTTGGCTATCCCGACCGGGCCGCGTTTATTGCTGACTTGTTGCTGCATTTGCGCAACGTTGAAAACAATTATGCGGAACTGTTCGAAGATGACGTTCCCTTGGCCGGTGCGACCGGCAACCTTGTCTTTACCGGCACAGAAGACGACCCCGAAACATTGGAAAATTTGCGCCAAATGGGGTTTGAGAATGCCGAAAATGTATCGGTTACGGTGCGCGGCTGGCACCATGGCCGGTATCGCGCCACCCGGTCGCGTCGCGCGCGTGAAATCCTGACTGAACTGATGCCAACCCTGCTTGGTGCCTTGGCCAAAACCACCAATCCGGGCATGGCATTTCGCGCCTTTGATGATTTCCTCAAGGGGCTTCCGGCAGGTGTTCAGGTTTTCTCACTGTTTACCGCCCACCCGGAACTTCTTGAACTGCTGGCCCAGATTGCCGGAACTGCCCCCCGCATGGCCAAATACATTGGCCGAAACGCGGCGGTCCTTGACTATGTCCTGATGTCGGGCTTTCACGAAGAACTGCCCGATGCGCAGGATATGATCGTGGAACTTGACGCACGCCTGTCGCGCGAAGACATGGTTGAAGACTGGCTTGATTGCGCCCGGCGCTGGGCCAATGACCAGAAATTCCAGATTGATGTGCAAACCATCCAGAACCGCCATACCCCGCACGCTGCGGGACGCGCCTTGGCCGATGTTGCCGATGTTGCCATTCGGTCCCTTTTCCCGCGCATTGCCGATGATTTTGCCACCAAACATGGACAATTCGAAGATGGTGGCTTGGCGGTCTTTGCACTTGGCAAGCATGGCGGTCAGGAACTGTCGCCGGGCTCGGACCTTGATATGGTCTTTATCTATGATGTACCCGATGACGCCGAAGAGTCAGATGGCGATAAGCCGTTGTCACCGGGGCATTATTACATCCGTCTCAGTCAGCGATACATCAATGCCCTGTCGGCCCCGACCGCCGAGGGTATCTTGTTTGAAACAGACTTACGCCTGCGTCCCAGTGGATCAAAAGGCCCGCTTGCGACCCATTTCAAAAGTTTCGATACCTATCAAAACAACGACGCATGGACATGGGAACATATGGCGCTGACCCGCCTGCGTCCGGTCTATGGTCCGGAAAATCTGTGTAAAAAGGTCGTTGCGACGACCAATGCGGTGCTGTGCAAAAAGCGGGATCCTGATCAATTGGTGCGCGAAGTCTTTGACATGCGAAACCGCATGGATGCTGGCAAGGGCGACAATCACCCATGGGCAATCAAAATGCGGCGTGGTGGCCTGGTTGATCTGGAATTCATTGCGCAGTATCTGCAATTGCGTCACGCCCATGATCATCCTGAAATATTGTCACCAACCACCCGCGATGTGTTTAAAAACCTTGATGCGGCGGGAATTCTGGATGGGGAGCAGGCAAAGTTTCTTGCCAATGCCGGATCGTTCTGGCTGGCCATACAAGCCATGCTACGGCTCACCACCGAGGGACCGTTTGATCCGCAAACGGCCAGCACCGATCTGCGTAAAATGCTGGCGACCGCCGGGAAATGCGACGATTTCGAACAATTGCAGGCCAAGGTCGACGAAACAGCCACCCAAACCAAGGCCATCTATGACCTGATCATTAGCGACCCGGCCGAAAAAGCGGGCCCGATCCCTGAAAGCTGATGAAAGCCTACGATAACGGTGAAAATATCAATGATCCGAATGCCCTTGCCATCCTTATAATGGATTATATTTTTATGCCCACGCCTTCAAACACGGCGAAAGATAGATGTGCGACACTACGGATCGCACATGCGCACGAACAGACAAAGGATAGAACATGACACTTGATACAGGCGCGACAGCCCCGGATTTTGAACTGCCGACCGACGGTGGCGGCAGTGTGAAACTATCTGATCTACGCGGCAAGCCGGTGGTGATCTATTTCTATCCCAAGGACATGACACCGGGCTGCACGACAGAATCCTGCGAATTCCGTGATGCAGAACCAGATTTTAGCGCCGTTGACGCACAGATCATTGGCATTTCCAAAGACAGTGCGGATCGCCATGATAAATTCAAAGCCAAACATGACCTGAACTTCATTCTCGCCTCTGACGAGAATGGCACCACCTGCGAAGATTACGGTGTGTGGAAGGAAAAAAGCATGTATGGCAAGAAATTCATGGGCATTGAACGGACCACGTTTGTTATTGATGCCCAAGGCAAAATCCGTAATGCGTGGCACAAGGTCAAAGTCAAAGGCCACGTCGCCGAGGTTCTTGAAGCCGTCCGCGCGCTTTAAAATCTGCGTTATGATACGTAAAGGCCCGACAATCATCCTGTCGGGTCTTTTTTTATTCGATCTTAAAATGCTTTAAGTTCAATGTGGTGATCAATGGAGCTCATATTGATTTGGTTGCCTTACCTTGTTTCTCAGGCTAAGAATTTGAATATGGGAATATAGGTGAGCACAAATTTCACCTATCAGGAGAAAACAAACCGGTTCACCGGCAAGGCGGGTAATTCAATGAACAAGAATGTTGTCGATCTTGACGATCAGATGCTTACAGACTTTCGTGATGAAGCCCACGACATCATTAATTCGATTGATGTCCATTTGCAGAATGCACGTGGCAAGGCCGACCCCATCCACCTGACAGCCATTCAGCGCGAAGTTTTCAATTTGCGGTATAAAGGCAAATCGGTCGCTGCCCCGCTAATCAATCTGACCAGCCATCGCCTTGCAGATTATGTCACGACCTGTAAGGAACTCAATGAAGGTGCTATCGAAGACATTCAGGCCTTTGTCGATAAAATCCAGACCCTTCTTGACGGTGACATGACCGCTGGCGGCACCGATACTGCCGAGTTTGTCCGCGAACTGCCCTCAAAACGCACACCAGACATTGACCCCAACTGGCTCAAACAAACCAATGTCGAGGCCCTTTTGGTCATTCCGCAACGTTCAATGGCGGTGATTGTTGAGCGTGAACTGGCTGCTTGCGGATATCGCAGCTCCGTGACCCAGACCTCGTTTGAGGCCATCGAACTTGCTGTGCGCACCCGCCCAGATTTCATCATTGTCGCCAAGACCATCGATGAACTAAGCGGCGTTGATCTTGCCAATGCGCTGCAAGCCATGCCCAAAACGCGCAACATCCCAACCGCGGTTCTGACATCGGATGCGCCGAACCATCCGTCTTTGCAGGACCTGCCCTGCCGAACCGCGATCATCCGCAAGGGGAACTCGTTTGGCGAAGATCTGGCAGAAGCCCTTGCGCGCTTTAACATCACCTGATCAAACGATCAGATAATCATCCATCTTTGCGGGCGTTCGGGCATTATCATGCTGGACGCCCTTTTTCTTTGTTCATTGACCAGACGTCTGTCAGATGTCAGACACAGCGTGGCCTTAACTCCTGCACCAGTTCCGGATGATCATGACCAAACTGACCCTCGCCGAAGCCGCCAAGCGTGCCCTGCTCACTGCAGATGCCATCGAGAAGGCCAATGTAACCGCTGAAATGGCTGCACTGTGGCGTAGTGGCGAGATCACGGAAGTTGGGTCAACTGATCTTCCTGATCGTCCGGGACGCCCGGCAAATCCGGAACTGCTGCCACCCAACAAAATGCCCAAACGCAAAAAAGGCAGTGTTCAGGGACGTATCAGCCTTTTGCATGCGCTGGCCCATATTGAACTCAATGCCATCGATCTGGCATGGGATTTATGCGTGCGCTTTCCCGATGCAGAGATGCCAAAACACTTCCATGATGCGTGGGTTCAGGTCGCAGATGACGAAGCCCGTCATTTTAAAATGATCGTTACACGACTGGGCGAAATGGGGGCGGCCTATGGCGACCTTCCGGCTCATGACGGGTTGTGGGAAACATCGATGGATACGGCCTATGACATTTTGCCACGTCTGGCGGTGGTACCGATGGTGTTTGAGGCACGCGGGCTTGATGCCGCCCCGCCGACCATTGAACGGCTAATTGCCCACGGGGACACCGAAAGTGCCCGTATTCTCGAAATCATCGCCCATGATGAAATCGCCCACGTCGCAGCAGGCCGGAAATATTACGAATATGTCTGCGATCAGCGCGGTCTTCCGTACTACACAACCTGGCACGACATGCTGCGCAAGCATTTCCGTGGATCGTTAAAGCCCCCCTTTAACGACGAAGCCCGTTACGAAGCCGGCATGCCGCCTGATTATTATCAGGACTATGTGCTTGAACTGCCTGATATCGGTTATGACGCCTGATTGATCTTTTCCGGCAAGATTGATTCAAAGCAAGGCTTTCAAACATCCATCGCCCTATTCTTTTGACGTGAATTAAACAGACCCAAGTAAACGGGTCTTTTCCTTCCGTCAGGAGGTCCGAACATGCCTGCCACGATGAAAGCTGCCTTAGTCCGCGAATTTGGCAAACCCTTGTCGATCGAAGAAGTCACAGTGCCCAAAGTCACACCGGGCAAGATCCTTGTGAAAATCGAAGCGTCGGGCGTGTGTCACACCGACCTGCACGCCGCCGAAGGCGATTGGCCGGTAAAACCCAATCCGCCGTTTATCCCCGGCCACGAAGGTGTCGGGATTGTTTTCGAAGTTGGCGAAGGTGTCACATCCGTCAAGGAAGGCGACCGTGTAGGCGTGCCTTGGTTGCACTCGGCCTGTGGTCATTGCCATCACTGCATTACCGGCTGGGAAACTCTTTGCGGTGAACAAATCAATACCGGCTATTCGGTCAATGGTGGTTTTGCTGAATATGTTCTGGCCGATCCGAACTATGTCGGGCATCTGCCGGACCGGCTTGAATTTGGCAATGCAGCGCCTGTGCTATGTGCCGGTGTCACGGTCTATAAGGGGCTTAAGGAAACCGAATGCAAACCGGGTGAAACGGTTGTCATTTCCGGTATCGGCGGCTTGGGCCATATGGCTGTGCAATACGCCAAGGCCATGGGTATGAAGGTCATTGCGGTTGATATCAGTGAGGATAAGCTGACCTTGGCCAAGGATCTTGGCGCAGACTGGACGCTGAACGCCAAGGAAACCGATGTGGTTGCCGAAGTCCAAAAACAAATGGGCGGTGCCAACGGGGTACTGGTAACAGCCGTTTCCAAATCCGCCTTTTCCCAAGGGGTTGGCATGCTGGGCCGTCATGGCACCATGGCGCTATGTGGATTGCCGCCCGGAAAATTCGAACTTGATATTTTCGATACAGTTCTATCGCGCAAAACCATCCGTGGGTCGATTGTCGGCACCCGCGCGGACCTTCAGGAAGCGCTTGATTTTGCGGGCGACGGCAAGGTGCATTCGCATTACACCACCGAACCGATGGAAAACATCAATTCGATTTTTGACCGCATGCGCAAAGGCAAAATCGATGGCCGTATCGTGATGTCGATCTCATAACGTCATGCCGGAGAAAACGGGCAGCCGTCTGGCTGCCCGTTTTGGCGTTAAGCCGCTTTTGCCGAAATGCTGGCTTCGTACTCCAACAACCACTTCTTGCGCTCGAGCCCACCGGCATAGCCGGTCAGGGTACCGTTTGAGCCAATCACCCGATGACACGGCACAATGATCGACACCGGGTTCAAGGCGTTCGCCCGCGCAACTGCCCGCACGGCCTTTGGGTTGCCCAGCTGATCGGCCAGCCCGGCATAGGATACGCTTGTGGCAAATGGGATCGTGATCAGCGCATCCCACACGGATTTCTGAAAATCTGTACCGATCATATTGATATCGGCCATCGGCAAAGCTGAGCATTCACCATCAAAATACCCCTCCAGCCATCTGATGACGGATGCTGGAACGTTACCGTTTTCAGCCCATTCAAGACTTTTGAAACGGCGGTTCTGAATGGTTTTAAGTCGATCATCATTGCCGTCAAAATCCAGATGCACCAGTTTGCCCTCAACACTTGCAAGGCTCAGCATCCCAATCGGGCTGTCATGGCGTACGACATTAATTTTGGTGGTCATGGTTGTTGTCATCATCCTTCTCCTTCAAGGGCAGACCAAAGATATTGCGCAGCATAGGCACGCCATGGCCGCCAGCTTTCCGAAAGTGTTTCGAGTGCCTTGGCTTTATCTGGCCCCCCGCCCATGGCAGATGCCTTTAAAATTCCAAGGTCGGCGGCCGGGAAGGCATCGGGATCGCCTAAACCCCGCAGGCCAAAATAATTCAGGGTCCATGGCCCGATCCCCTTGATCGCGGTCATTTCCGTGATCAAGGCATCGCCACTTTTCTGATCGCAATCGGGGACGGCAAACATATCAATCACATCCGACACGGTTTGGGCGCGCCGTCGTGTTAATCCAATGCCAATCAGATCCAAACCCATTAGTGTTTCAGGCTGTGGAAACACGTGAGTGATGCCGGTGTCCTCGGTCAAATCATCCGGCAACGCGTCGCCATATCCCTGTACCAATCGCCCGGCCAGCGTTCGGGCCGCAGCCACCGAAACCTGCTGCCCCAAGACAGCACGGATCGCCAATTCAAATTGATCCCAGCATCCGGGCACACGCAGTCCCGGACGTTTATCGATCAACGGGGCAAGCAACGGGTCATTGGCGAATTGTGCGGTGATCGACGGGACATCGGCATCAAGATCAAACAGACGTCGTACCCGGGACCCAATTTCAAGAACCGCCCCACGGGCAGGCCCGCGCAAGATCACCTCTACCCCGCTGTTATCATTTGGGAAACGACAAATCATCAGACCAATCAAATCGCCAATCCGAAAGCCCCGCACATACGTACGATCGCCAACCGATTCCAGACCGGGAATGGCGCGCGCACGGAAAAATGCCAAAAGGTAATTGGCATCAAATGGCTGTCGGGCGCGCAGGCGCAAAACCAAATCATCATCGCGGCGCGCACATGGGTCATCTTTTTTCATGCCCGCGAGTGGTGGCGATTTCAGGCCACGACGAAACGCCGTTGGCGCCTGCCCATAGGCCTTTTTCATCGCATCATTAAACCGGCGCAAACTGCCAAACCCGGAAATGTCGGCAATTTCTGTCATTGAAAGGTTGCTATCGACAATCAACTGACGGGCGCGGAGCAATCGGCGCGCCTTGGCGTGATCTTGCGGGGTAACACCGGTATGTTCCTTGAAAATTCGGCGCAAATGCCGGTCCCCAACGCCCAGCCTGTCTGCCAGATCGGCAATCGAGCCGGTTTCCAGCATGCCCTGATCAATCAGACGCACCGCGCGCGCGACCGTGGCATGCACACCGGCACTGGCGGGGCTGCCGGGAGCGGCTTCGGGGCGGCACCGCAAACACGGACGGAACCCATGGGCGATTGCTGATTCTGCACTGGGATAAAATTCGACATTCACCCGTTTGGGCGTCACGGCTGGACAAATCGGACGACAGAAAATCCCGGTGGTCAGAACGGCGGTATAAAACCGCCCATCAAACCGACGGTCCCGGGTTTTGAGTGCTTGATAGCATATGTCATTATTGAGCTGTTCCATGCCGCACAGTGTAGCAGAATGCGACAATAAAACTCGCCAGTTTCGGACTCAGACGTCAAACCGCTAACCTGCTTTAGTTCAGCGGAATGTCGTTGTCCGATTTTGTATCCTGATACTGTGTGGAAAGCTGATCATACTGATCGGAAATGGCCTGCGCCCGCGCGATATATGCGCCCTGCTGGTCTTTGGGCAATTCGGCGATCATGCCCATCATCGAATGACTGTCCCAGAACGCGTTTGATTTATTGTATTCACCGTCTTTCAGGGTGAAGACTTCCTGCATGATTTTCAGATCATGGGGAATGGCGAACGCATCGCGGGAATCCTCATACGAAAAGAAATAATAGAAATTATCAAATCCGGCCCAAGTGATCGCCGACAGACACATCGAACAAGGTTCGTGGGTCGATAGGAAGATAAGGTCTGAGGTTACCGGTCGCCGATCGGCCGGCATTTCATAGAACCGCTTCAAACAATGGACTTCGCCATGCCACAGCGGGTTTTCCATTTCATTATTGGTTTCGGCAATCACCAGCGCATGGTCGGATTTACGCAAAATAGCGGCGCCAAAGACCTTGTTGCCAGCTGCAACGCCAGATCGTGTTTTGGGTAAAACATCGTTTTCCAGAACGGAAAACAGGGTATCAAGCAGTTCCGTTTGCAACGTTCCGTGTGACATGTTGGCGGCCCCTGATGGCATGGATTAAAATTTGATCCATTTCACCGCGTGTGGGCCGCCATGCCAACTTCTTTCTTGCGAACATTCTCGTGAAACAGCCTGTTGCCCGATTTTATAATCACACGGTAAGCCTGTCAGGAACCGCGCAATATGCCGTCGTTATCAGGAGTTTGGCGGTTTTCAGGCGCAACCGGAATATAGAAATCACGGTTCAACAATGTGGTAACGGCAATAAGGGTTGGCGATTTGGTATCGCGGACTTTTGTGATCTGGGCGTGATCAACGGGCTTCATTTCACGGATTTTAACCACCACGAAGACCGGACCGTTGGGAGTAGCAAGTTTGAACTGGTCGCCGACTGCGACCGGGCCAAGGGACTGTTGGGCCATTTTGGACTTCACCTGAATGATAGACGTTTGCTCAGAGCTGTTCCTGCCAGGAACCAGTCATGATCTGGTCATTTGTTATTGCTTGGCAGGTGTCGCTTAGCCACACCGTGGCAGGCATATCCGGCAATTGTGTGACAGAAATGGAATTTTTACGGGCAAAGCGCAGAATTATGCAGGTTAGCGCCCGGTAAACACGCCAAGCCTTTGAAATAGAACACCCCGCCAAAACCGGCGGGGTGTTCTCATTTCGATCACTTTGGTGCGATCAATCGATATCTTCGATTTCGCCTGCTGATCCGGTGACTTTTGCCGCCAGGGCAGCCGCCATAAAGGCATCAAGATCACCGTTCAAAACACCCTGAGTATCGGATGTTTCGGTTCCTGTGCGCAGGTCCTTGATCATCTGATAAGGCTGCAAGACGTAGGACCGGATTTGATGACCCCAACCGATGTCGGTTTTGTTGTCTTCGACGGCCTGTGCTTCGGCTTCGCGTTTTTTAAGTTCCGCCTCATACAAACGGGCTTTCAGCATCTTCATCGCCGTGTCGCGGTTTTTATGCTGCGATCGGTCGTTCTGGCACTGGGCAACAATCCCGGTCGGGATATGGGTCATACGTACCGCGGAATCGGTACGGTTAACGTGCTGACCACCCGCCCCGGATGCCCGGTAAGTATCAACGCGAAGATCCTTATCAAGGATCTCGATATTTATATCGTCATCAATCACCGGATAGACCCAAACGGACGAGAAGCTGGTATGGCGACGCGCCGAACTGTCATAGGGCGAAATCCGCACCAGACGATGCACCCCAACTTCATTCTTCAGCCAGCCATACGCATTGTGACCGGAAATCTTATAGGTCACCGACTTGATACCGGCTTCCTCGCCATCACTTTCCTCAAGCATCTCAAGCTTGTATTTCTTGGACTCTGCCCAACGATAATACATGCGCGCCATCATGCTTGCCCAATCCTGTGCCTCAGTACCACCGGCACCGGCATGGATTTCAAGATAAGCATCATTGCTGTCAGCTTCACCTGAAAGCAGGCTTTCAAGTTCACGCTGTGCGGCAATCTTGTGGATGGATCGCAGGCCGTCTTCGGCCTCGGCAACCGTATCGTCGTCGCCCTCAGCTTCGCCAAGTTCGATCAGTTCGATATTGTCATCAAGTTCCTGCGCGAGCTTTTTATAACCGTTAATCGCATCGTCAAGCTGGGTACGTTCGCGCATGATTTTCTGCGCATTGGCCGCATCGTCCCAAAGGGTTGGGTCTTCGGCCAGTGCATTCAGTTCGTCCAGGCGCCTAAGTGCGTTATCCCAGTCAAAGATGCCTCCTCAGCAGTGCCATCGACTGCTTGATTTCATCGACCAATGCCTGTGCTTCAGCGCGCATTGATGTCTCCGTTATTCATATGAAATTCTGTTCGACCATACATGACATATGGCTATGTAGGCGGCGGTTATAACAGTTTTTGTCTCAGTTGAAACCCCTGCAACCATGCAAAAACCCGGCACAGTGAATGTGCCGGGTTTCATCAACAGGACAAGGCCCGAAAACTAAGCGTCAGCTATAAACCGGATCGAGTGTCACGGTGTAAAGCTCTTCGTCGGCAACATCGCGCAACGACACCCGGAACTGTTCAGTGTCGGCATCAATGTCGACGAGACCAAAGAACTGCATTCCAAATGATGGCGGCAGGTTAATGCCTTGTTCTTTGCTGGGGTGCTTGGTGAATTTCACCTGTGGGCCGAATGTATTGTCCATGTCCTGGGGGCCGAATGTCCCGGCATGGAGCGGACCTGAAACAAATTCCCAGAACGGTTCGAAATCCTGGAACTGGGCCTTGTTCGGATCATAATAATGGGCGGCGGTGTAATGCACGTCAGCTGTCAGCCAGACCGTGTTATTGATTTTGGCCGATTTGATAAACCGCAACAATTCGACGATTTCCAACTCACGCCCCTTTGGTGCACCATCCCCATTTGCCAAATTTTCGAATGTGCTTTTGGTCTTCCAGTCGTCATACACAATCATGCCAATCGGCATATCTGCTGCGATGACCTTCCATGTTGCCTTGGAATTGAGCAGGCTGCGTTTAAGCCATTCAATCTGTGTGCGGCCAAGGAAATCCGTATCATTGGTTGGAACCGGGCTATCATTAGCATCGTTCGGCCCGCGATAGGTCCGCATATCAAGGAAGAAAATTTCAAGAGACGGTCCATAGGACACCTTGCGATAAACACGGCCAGGTTCGGTATCAAACTCGGTAATCGGCAGCATTTCCCGGAAAGCCCGATTGGCCCGCGATGCCAAAAGCGAAACCGACTTTTCGCTATAACGGTCATCACCGGTCAACATTTCACCTGGATACCAGTTATTGAGAACTTCGTGATCATCCCATTGATAATAAACCGGCATCATACGGTTGAATTCCAGAACGTTCTTATCAAGCATGTTGTATTTGTAGTTACCCCGAAACTCGTCAATCGTTTCTGCAACCTTGCCGGTGTGTTCGGTGGTGATATTTTTCCAAACGTCACCATCTGGCATTTTCGCCTGTTTTTCGAACGGTCCATCAGCATAAATCGTATCACCCGAATGGATAAAGAAATCGGGATTGTGCTTGGTTACGGTGGCATATGTTTTCATACCGCCGCGGTCCTCATCAATGCCCCAGCCCTGCCCGGCGGTATCTCCAGACCAGCCGAACCGGATATTGCGTTTGGCTGCCGGGGCAGTTCTGAAATGACCGATAAGCGGTTCGGATGACGCACGGCCATCGTCAAGGTTTTCAAAATGAATCTTGTAAAAGATGTCCTGTCCGGCAGGTAAATCCTGCAATGTCAATTTGCCCGCCAAATCACGCTGGGGCACGACATTCATATGCGGAATACGCACCGAGTTCTTGAACCCTTCGGTCGTTGCAATTTCGGTCACCATCTTTGATGCACGGTCAGCACGCCCCCAGATGCAGGCCGTGTTCGCGGTAACATCACCACTTTGTACGCCATGGGTAATCACAGGGCGATCCGCAGCACGCGAAATCGACGGCATGAAAAAACCGCCCATCGTCGATGCGGCACCAGCTGTTGCCGTGGCGGTGAGGAACTTGCGGCGGGAAAGACGAAAAGTCATTTTTAAACCTCTTCAAGGCGTGAACTGAAATCTTGAAGATCATGACAAAACTGCGTGACATGCCAGTGTCACACGGTTGATGATTTTATCAATGTTTGATGACGGTTGATGGGGTATTTTCGGCCGAAACGAACGTAAATTCTTTCAGACGAACACTCGCAAACACAGAAAAAGCCGGATGCTGCTCACATCCGGCTTTGTTCATATATTGAGTGTCATAAACATCAAATTTACGACTCTCACATTTCGGCGTGATCAGTAAATTCCGCCTGGCCCCGACACGGCACCACTGCCGCCGTCCGATCCGCTGTTTCCGTCATAACCGCCATCAATGACATTATCATTTGAGGCCGGAATGGTGCCGGGCTTGAAGGCTTCCCAGATCACATCCTGAGCCCCTGGACCGGCCGGAAGCCCGGTACGGGAATCCACCCGGACCATACGGATACCCGGTGGGGTACGGAAGGGAATGGCTTTGGTGCCTTCGAGTGCGCCGCGCATGAACTCTTTCCAGATCGGTGCTGCGGCACTTGCACCTTGTTCGCGATCACCAAGGGATCGGTTATCGTCAAAGCCGACATACACCCCAACTGCAAGATCAGGCGCAAAACCGACAAACCATGCATCGCGGGAATCATTGGTTGTTCCGGTTTTACCGGCCAAAGGGTACCCGAGTTCAGCAATCGTCCGGCCAGTACCGCTTTGAATCACGCCTTCCATGATGTGGACCATCTGGAACGCACTGGCCGGGTCGGTCAGCTGTTCACGGGTATCAGGCAAATCTGGCGGCATCTGATTGCGGAACGCAACATCCTGGCACTGCGCACAGTCACGTTCATCACGGCGATAAATCACACTGCCGCGACGGTCCTGAATACGATCAATCAGGGTCGGGGTGATTTTCTTGCCCCCATTGACCAGTTCGGCATAGGCCGCGGTCAAACGCATCACTGTCGTTTCCGCCGCACCAAGCGCCATGGAAAGAACTTCTGGCAGTTTATCGACAATCCCGAAACGTTCGGCGTAATCGGCAACCACCGGCATGCCAATGGTCTGGGCCAAGCGTACGGTCATCAGGTTTCGCGATTTTTCAATCCCAAGGCGCATGGTCGAGGGACCATAGAACTTGCCGCTGTAGTTGCCTGGCTTCCACTTTCCAAGCCCCGGCCCCTGATCAATCACGAACGGTGCATCAAGAACCAGTGTTGACGGGGTAAAGCCCTGATCAAGGGCCGCCAGATAGACAAACGGCTTAAACGCTGAGCCCGGTTGACGACGCGCCTGTGTTGCGCGGTTAAATTTTGACAGGTCGTGCGAAAAGCCACCCGACATTGCCAAGACACGTCCTGTGTGCGGATCCATCGCCACAAGCGCCCCATTCACATTGGGAATCTGACGCAGACCATACGTGTTGGGGGGCAGCTGTTCGCCATCCAGTTCGGCAAAATGCTTCACATAGATCACATCGCCAGCATTGATCACGTCGGACGGTTTATTTACCACCGGTCCCAAAGTCTGACCTTTTTGCCACGGACGGGCCCATGTCAGGAACCGCTTCGGAATACGGCCCTGCTCACCGGTCATAAGGCCAAGAATTGCCTCATCAGCATCCGTCGACAAGACAACAGCCCGGTCCCACGGGATATCGGCAGGGACTTCAACTTCACGCAGTTTTTGTTGCCAGTCATCGGCAAGCTCAATTGTCGTGATCGGACCGCGCCAGCCATGGCGGCGGTCATAATCCACCAATCCTTCAAGCAGGGCTTTGTCGGCAATCGTCTGCATGCGCGGATCAACGGTTGATCGAACCGAAAGTCCGCCGTCATAAAGCATCCCCTCACCGTAGCGATCCACCAGTTGGCGGCGCACTTCCTCGGCAAAGAAATCAGCCTGATAGGTATCGACCGACTCACGTGTTTTGCCAATCAGCGGGGCCGCCCATGCAGCCTGTGCTTCGGCTTCGGTGATGTATTTTTCTTCAAGCATCCGGCCAATGACCCAATTACGACGCGCTTTGGCTTCGTCGTGGTTGCGGACCGGATGATAATTTGAGGGAGCCTTTGGCAGTGCCGCCAGATAGGCAGCTTCTTCGACGTTCACCTCATCAAGCGATTTATCGAAATAGCGAAGGGCCGCTGCGGCAACGCCGTAACTGCCACTGCCAAGGTAAATCTCGTTGAGATACAGCTCAAGAATATGCTGCTTGGAAAAGGCGCGTTCGATACGGAATGACAGGATGGCTTCCTTGATTTTCCGTTCGTAGGAAACTTCGTTGGTCAAAAGGAAGTTTTTTGCGACCTGCTGGGTGATTGTCGACGCCCCAACCGGACGACGCCCGGTGCCAAGGTTAACGATATTGGTCACAGCAGCGCGCAGTACCGATGCAAAATCAATTCCCGGATGCGACCAGAAATTCTTATCTTCGGCGGCAACAAAGGCGTCCGTGACTTTGTGCGGAATGGCGGTGATTGGCACAAACACGCGTTTTTCGCGGGCATATTCCGCAATCAAGGCACCATCTGCCGCATGGACACGCGTCATGACCTGGGGCTCATAGTCTTCAAGCTGTGTGTAGTCAGGCAAATCCTGACCAAAATGCCAAAAGATCGCCATAACACCGGCGCCACCCGCGACAGCCATCAAAAACAGAAAGCCGAAGATAATCATTAATATTCGCATTTATGCAGGTCTTTTTCGTTTTGTTGGCCGGATCGGAAAGATCGCGCATCATCATGCACAATCCCCCCAAATGCAATCATCCCAAAGGAACACGCCGCTGTTGAGACATATCCCCCTCACTTAAAATAACTATAGCGGTTTAAAAGTGACGAGGTTGTGACAGCTCGCACTGTCATTGCTTTTTCCATCGACATTGCTTTTTCAACCGGCCCGATCCCATCATTACGATATTGGGCTTTTGCGTGTGTGAAAAAGCCCCGTGCAGGCATAATTTTGAATTTTCACACGGACCGGAAAGGCCGCTGCCTTAGAATTTGTGGGTATCGAAATAAATATCGATGGCCCGCATGACAGCCTCGGCAACTTTTTTACGGTGGGCGGGACTTTGCAGAAGCTTGGCATCCTGCGCGTTTGAAAGATACCCCATCTCAAACAGTGCCGAGGGAATATCAGGTGCCTTAAGCACCGCAAATCCGGCAAAACGGTGCGTTCTGCGCTGCAATTCGATGCTTTTCGCCAACTGGCTGACCATATTGGCGGCAAGGGTTGCCGACAGGTTCATGGTTTCGCGCTGAGCCAGATCAATCAGGATACTTTGTACCAACGTATTTTCGTCTGACAAATCAAGACCGGCAATCACGTCGGCCTTGTTTTCCTTGGATGCCAGTGCGGCGGCTTCTTTATCCGACGCATTTTCAGACAAGGTATAAACAGACGCGCCGCGGTGTTTCGGATTGGCGATAGAATCGGCATGCAACGAGATGAAAAGGTCTGCACCGTTTTTACGTGCAATTTCGACACGCTGTCGCAATTTAAGGAAAACGTCCTTATCGCGGGTCAAAAGAACGCGATACCGGCCCGATGCGGTCAGGGTATCGGCCAATTGCCGGGCCGCCGCAAGGGTCAGGTTTTTCTCGTAAACACCATCAACCCCGATGGCACCGGGATCAACACCGCCATGACCGGCATCGATTGCAATCAACGGCTTATTATCCCCCGGACGTCCTGATTTGACAGCCACATCAGCACTTTGTTCAGTTGCACTGGTGTCATTCCGGCTGCGTGCGGAATAGGCGACCATGCTTTCACGCGACGCCTCCATAAAGGCTTCGCGCTTGGCCGGGGTTAAATCGACGACAAGCCGGTTCGGTTTATCCGCCGATGCCGGAAGCGAAAAAATCTTTGATACCAGCGATGGCTCGGCAACATCCAAAACAACACGGAAGGTACCGGGCTTAAACAAGCCATAGCGCAAGCCGGAAATAAGTCCGCCGCCCGACGTTACATTACCCGGAGGCGCGCTCCAGTCGATTTCGGGCATATCGATAATGATGCGATACGGATCGGGCAGAAGGAAATATGTGAAATCAACATTCCGATCCAGATCAATCACAAAACGGGTGTAATCCGGATACACGCCAAGGCGCGCACCAAGGACTTTGGCACTGTCGGCCAGTGCTGTTCCCATGGCAAAGTTAAGGGAAAACAGGAACAAAAACAGCAACGTAACCGCCTGCCCGGTTTTGCGAGCAGCGTTACCGACACGACCGGACCATTTTCCATTTTGTGCATTGCAATGCACGTTTGCCGCTGGTGATGCCATTTACCCTGCTGTGCCCATTTTCACGATTGGAGCCATTGATAAGCGCTTATAGCAACGCGTTGGTTAACGGGCAATTGACCAAAGGCTGACTTTAGGGTCTCAACCCAATTGAATGCTTGAAATGGGTTCAGACCCTAATCACAAGGATGATCACCCTTTCGAGAACAAAGGCATTTTAATGCCCCGGTTAAAAACATTGCGTTTTCATGGATTTGCCCGACATTGGCCGTGCGCGGCGAAATAGAGCGGAAAACTTCCTGATTTTTGAACAAGACACCAAAAACACGACAAAAGATGTAACAAAACTGTTTGTCGCAGACGCATAAACCAGATATGTTGCAAACGAGATTCCTAATGCTTTGTGGTAAGACACTAAAAATCCACCAAGTTGAGGACGCGACTAGAGCAGTTCTTACGGTCGGTGTCTCGGTGACGCGGCAATTCCCGCTCCCGATAGAGCCCTCCTAAAAAAGGCTGTCTTGGCGCGCTCGAAAATACGCAACCAAGTTTTTTTTCAACACCAAGACCAGGTCCAAACCGGAAGAGCAGCCGACACGCGATGAACCAGAGACATACAGGACATATCGCGGACTCAATGTACGGCGCCTCCGGTCACGCCGGTTTGTTTGCATATCAGCACAACTACGCTTTAGGCATTGAACTGGCGGGGCCTCCAGGAACAGGTTCCGAATGGTTAAACGCATGCTCATCGATGCAACGCACGCGGAAGAAAGCCGCGTCGTTGTTATTAACGGAAATCGCTTAGAAGAATACGACGTCGAAACTTCGACGAAGAAACAAATCAAGGGAAACATCTATCTCGCGAAAGTGACGCGAGTAGAACCGTCATTGCAGGCGGCATTTGTCGACTATGGCGGAAACCGCCATGGTTTCCTTGCTTTTAGCGAAATCCATTCCGATTATTATCAAATCCCGGTTGCTGACCGCGAAGCCTTGACGCAAAGCCATACGCGCAACGTCAAGGATGCTGAAATTGTCGAAGACAATGTCAGCGACGGTGAAGACAGCCCGAAAAAAGAAAAGAAACCGACGCGTTCGCGTTCGCGCCGCAAACCGCGTGCGAAGGACAAGGACGAGACGGTTGAAGCCGCAGATGGGGATGCTTCGCCAGTCGAAGCAACCGCAACTGCGGACGCAACAACATCCCCTGACAGCAAAAACGATGCGACCACGGGCTCGGACGAAGAAGACGCCAAACCGCGTCGTCGCCGGACGCGCAACCGTCGCAAGAAATCCGATGAAGTAGATGCCTCAACGGCCGATGCAGATGCAAAAGACGCCTCACCTTCTGAGGATAACGCGTCAGATGCAAACACCGGTTCTGATGGTGATGACACCCCGACGGGTGGCAATGCCGCGATGTCAGCAGAAGTCGCTGAACTGACTGTCGACATTGATGCCGATGGCAGTGATGGCGACACGGTTTCTGAAATCAACGCGAAGTCAGACGAAGAAGACATCGAAGACCTTGGCGGTGACGATGCCGACGAATTTGTCGAATCGCACAGCCGTCAGCTTCAGAAACGTTACAAGATTCAGGAAGTTATCAAACGCCGCCAGATCCTTCTGGTACAGGTTGTTAAGGAAGAACGCGGCAACAAGGGTGCTGCACTTTCGACCTTCCTGTCGCTTGCGGGTCGCTATTGCGTTCTTATGCCTAACACCCCGCGTGGTGGCGGCATTTCGCGCAAGATCACCAATGCGCAGGATCGTAAGCGTCTGAAATCCATTCTTGCCGAGCTGGAAATTCCGGACGGCATGGCTGTAATCGTTCGTACCGCAGGTGCGGAACGGACCAAAGCCGAGATCAAACGCGATTTTGATTATCTGATGCGTCTGTGGGATCGTATCCGCGAAACCACCCTTCAAAGTCAGGCACCTTGCCTGATTTACGAAGAAGCCGATCTGATCAAACGCTCCATCCGTGACCTTTATGCACGTGATGTTGATGAAGTTCTGGTTGAAGGTGACGAAGGTTACCGGATCGCCAAAGACTTCATGAAAATGTTGATGCCGTCACATGCCAAGCGGGTGCAGCCCTATAAAGATCAGGGCGTTCCGCTGTTCCATCGTTTCCAGGTGGAAAGCCAGCTTGATGCGATGCTCAATCCGGTCGTTCAGCTTAAATCGGGTGGTTATATCGTTATCAACCCGACCGAGGCCTTGGTCGCGATTGACGTTAACTCCGGCCGCTCGACCCGTGAACGCAATATCGAAGAAACTGCTTACAAGACCAACCTTGAAGCTGCAGAAGAACTGGCACGCCAGCTGCGTCTGCGCGATCTGGCCGGTTTGATCGTTGTCGATTTCATCGACATGGAAGATCACCGCAATCAGGGTGCGGTTGAACGCAAGATCAAAGAAGCCATGCGCAATGACCGTGCACGTCTTCAGATCGGTCGTATCAGCCCGTTTGGTCTGCTTGAAATGTCGCGTCAGCGCCTGCGTCCGTCGCTGGTTGAAAGCGCATTTGAAGTTTGCACCCATTGCCGTGGTGTTGGCCTTGTCCGTTCGATCGAAAGTGCGGCCCTTCATTTGCTGCGCGTGCTCGAAGAAGAAGGCATGCGTCGACGGTCCGGCTCCCTGACCGTTCATGTTGCAAGTGAAGTCGCCCTTTATATTCTGAACCGTAAACGCGAAACGCTTGCCGAGATCGAACAGCGTTACGGTTTCACGGTGATGATCTTTGGCGATGACAGCTTGATTTCGCCTGATCACCGGATCGAACGCTCACGTGCGAAAAAAGGCGATGAGCTCGAAGACGTTCCTGCCGTCCTAAATACCGACAGTGTTTCACTCACCGCAATTGAAAACCCGGTCGATACTGACGATGACGACGAGGAAGAAGAAGAAGCTCCGTCGGCCAAAAACACCGCGCAGGATGACGAAGAACAGGGCGGAAAACGTCGCCGTCGCCGTCGTCGCCGTCGTGGTCGCAATGATGACCGTGATGATCGCAATGATCAGCAGCAGGAAGCGTCAGACGCCGAAACAGGCAATGACGACAATGCCGATCAGAACAGCGACAACGAAGATGACGACGACGAAGAAAGCCAGCGCAAACGCCGCCGTCGCGGCAAACGTGGTGGTCGTCGCCGTTCGCGTCGTCAGGACTTTGAAGCCAAAAGCACACGGTCGCCAAATGATGATCCGGCCCTGACGGCAGCACGCCGTAACCGTGATCACGAAGCACCGGACGGTGCCGAAGAAAGCACGGTGATTGACGCCGAAAGCGAAGGACAGGATGCCGACAGCTTTGATCAGGAAGGTATCCGTGAAGGCCGTTCACGCAGTACAACTGCACCGGCCCCAGCGCGCCCGCGTCGGGATCGCAATGACAACCGTCGTAACCGTCGTGATCGCAATGATCGTCCTCGCGGCAAAGACGGCAACAACGACGGCGGCAATGATCGCGGTGATGTGAAAAACATCCCGATCCAGAGCGGCCCGGCCCCTGAAGCAGATGCAAACAGCAAACCTGACGCCACCGCAGCAGCCCCTGCTTCGGTACCGGCGGAAGTAGCTGCACCTAAGGCAGCCACACCGGCATCAAAGCCAGAAGAAAAGGTCGCACCGAAAGCCGAGAAACCGGCAGAAAAGGCACCTGAACCTAAGGCCGAGGCAAAACCGGAACAGATTGCTGCTGAAAAACCGACACCGGCATCAGAATCAGCTCCGGCTGCTGAACCGGCAAAAGATAAAAAATCCGAGCCGAAGAAACGCGGTTGGTGGAGCCTTGGTCGCTAAGACTTTTGCTCCGAACATAAAAAAATGGGCTGCCTTCGGGCAGCCCATTTTTGTTTCAGGTTCGTAAATCGAGATCGGTTTAACGTTTCCAGCTCTGCAATGCCTTGACCGCCCCGATCATGGTTGCTTCGCTGTGCGCGAAGGAAAACCGCACATAGCCCTTGCCGCGCATGCGATCAAAATCAGTACCCGGCGTGGTGGCAACGCCGGTTTCATCAAGCATCCGTTTGCAGAATGCTTCGCTGTCGTTGGTCAGTTCGCGCACATCGGCATAGAGATAAAATGCACCGTCCGCCGGGGCGAATTTGGTGAACCCGGCCTTCGGCAGACCATCAAGCAGGATTTCACGGTTGCGCGCATAGGCCGCGATATTGGCCTGAAGTTCGTCTTCGCAATCAAAAGCGGCAACGGCAGCAATCTGCGACAATGCAGGCGCTGAAATAAACAGGTTCTGCTGCAAGCATTCCACCGCGCGCATCAAATCAGGCGGGATAACTGCCCAACCCAAGCGCCAACCGGTCATCGAGAAATATTTGGAAAAACTGTTGATGATGATCGCATCATCGCCGAACTCAAGTGCAGTGCAATCCTTGACGTCACCAAAGGAAATCCCCTGATAGATCTCGTCACTGATCAGGCGAATGCCATTTTCCCGGCAATAGGTTGCCAGTTCCCGGTATGTTTCAACATCAATCATACTGCCCGCGGGGTTTGACGGGCTGGCAACGATCAAACCGTCAATCGGGTCCTCAAGGTCGCGCAACATTGAAACCGTCGGCTGATAATGGGTTTCTGGTCCGGCAGGAAGATTGACCGTCTCAATCCCAAGCGCACTTAGAATGTTGTGATAGGCCGGATACCCCGGTGCGGCCATCGCCACTCGATCACCCGCATCAAAGGCCGCCAGAAACGCCAACACAAAGATCGAGGACGAGCCACTGGCAACACAGACCCTTGCCGGATCAACCGATACATCAAACTTGGATTTGTAATGCCCCGCAATGGCTTCGCGTAGGGGATCAATGCCCATGGCATTGGTATAGCCAATCAGATCAGCCTCAAGCGCCTTGGCCGCGGCTTCGCGCACTTTGCGCGGAGCAGGCGTTCCCGGCTGACCGACTTCAAGATGAAAGACAGCCTTGCCGTCATTTTCGCGCGCATTGGCCGCGCGCATCACGTCCATAACGATAAAGGGTGAAATTGCACCGCGAAGCGACTGTTTCAATGCCATGTGTGGGTCCTGCATTATCGTGAAAAGCAACAGGGCAAGAACGATGCCCTGCCCTGTGATCTCAAACCTGTATGTATCGGTTTATCGGGTTCCGGCCATGCCGCCGCCTGTCGGATCGGCAATGAAGCGGCAACTTTCCGGATGAGGTGGCGTTCCTTCAAGGCAGCGAATGACATTGACCGACGCTTTCCCGTCTGTACTCATCGCAATCCCTGACGCAGCCCCTGAACCAATCAAATCTTCGGCCATGGTCGCAATCTGTTTGGTCGCACCTGCCGGTGTGCCGGTGCCTGCAATACCGTAGTAATATTCCCAAACATAAGGGTTCACCATCAAGGCTGGTCCGATCAAGGGGGTCGCAGCATGGGCAACATCCCCGGCGGCAAGGCCAAGGCCGAAGGCCTCAGCCCCCAGTCCAGCACCAAACGGTTTGTTCATCGTGGTGACACAGGCGACCGCATTGGCCGCGCGGTCCACAACAACAAAGCCACTGCGCCCTGACGCAGCCTGTGCGCTATTGTCACCTGCGGTAATATCGGCAAGGTAACGGTTTAAGATGTCACCAAGTTCTTCGCCTTGACTGATTACCGACGGACCACTATCGGAGCGCGGCGGATAGGCAAGATAAAGGGTTTCATTGCCAACCTTGACCTCGGTCGCGGTTTTCCATTCCGGGCGGTAATTGCGCAAATCATCCGCCGTCAGCGTCCCACCGGCTTCCTGAACAGCATCTGCAACACGCGCACCAAGGGCACTGTTATAAAACTCGCCCGGCCCCTGAACCCGCAAGGATGTCAGAAGGGCTGCAAGGTTAACTGATCGAATGCGATCACCTACCTGCAATACCTTACCATTGGGCATAAGGCTGTTACGCAGCATCGGGCTTGCGTAAACCTGATCCTGGTTGGCTTCAATATCATTGACCAGCGACCGCGACACCGGCACGCCAAGACGGGCATATTGTTCCGCGGTACTAAGCAACGAGCGCCATTCAAGACGACCATAACGCGCACTTAGGGCATAAAGCCCGCGCGGCACAGCTGGAATGGTCGTTGCAATCTGATCAGATGACGTCCGGGTGCCCGGGCGCGGCCAGAAATCAAGAACTTCGACTTTTTTCGATACGCGATCATGGACAACACACACGCCGCCACCACCGATCCCGGCTACCGATGGTTTGGTAACTGTCATCGTCGCATAAAGGGCGACAGCAGCATCCGCAGCCGAGCCGCCGGCAGAAAGAACATCGCGTGCATTGCGTACAGCGCGCGGCTCATCAGCAACCACGCCCCCAAGATAACCGCTTACTGCCCCGATTTGACCAATATTTTCAGGTTCATTAGAACTGCAAGCTGCCATACCAGCAGTCATTGCGATTGCGACCGCGATCCGCCATGATGGCTTGCGCGTCGGACGCGACCCGACATCAGATGAACGAAAATATGGAACGCACATTTTGCTCAGACGCATTGTAACTCTCACTGCCATTTTCCTTGTTGCCCTGCCTAGCATGGTTTTCGCACAGGGTCGTTCTTTTATCCGCGATACCGAGATCGAGGAAACCTTACGTATGTATGCCACGCCGATTTTTCAGGCGGCGGGGCTCGATGCGAATGGTGTGTCTGTTTACATCGTTTCCGACAACAGCCTGAACGCATTTGTTGCAGGCGGCCAAAAGCTTTTTATCAATACTGGGCTGTTGTTAAAAGCAGATACTCCAGAACAGGTTATGGGCGTCATGGCCCACGAAACTGGGCACATTGCCGGTGGGCACCTTTCGCGCATTCATGATCAGCTGCGTAATGCGTCTGCAATCTCCATTCTTTCGACCTTGGCTGGTGTCGCAGCCGGTGTTGCAGCCGGGCGTTCCGATGTTGGTACCGCGGCAATTCTTGGCGGCCAAAATGTTGCTCAGCGTAACTTTCTGGCCTATTCGCGGACACAGGAAAGCAGTGCCGATCAGGCAGGGGTAAAATTCCTGACAGATGTTGGCATTTCATCGCGCGGAATGCTGGACTTCATGAAAAAGCTTGAAGGTCAGGAACTTCTCAGCACCGCCAGTCAGGACCCGTATCTGCGCAGTCACCCTTTGACCACAGAACGTGTTGATTTTTTGGCAAACTTTGTGGCCAACTCCGACCTTAAGGACAAAAAAGTCAGCCCGGAGCTGTATGAACGCCATGCTCGCATGCGCGCCAAGCTTTATGCCTTTACCAATCACATCCAGAATACATTACGCACCTACCCCGAAACCGATACCAGCATCGCAGCACGCTATGCGCGCGCCATTGCCTATTATCGCGATTCGCAGCTTGATCCCGCCCTTGAAATCATCAAGGGCCTGATCGCTGATGAACCTGAAAATCCCTATTTTGAAGAACTTGAAGGTCAGGTCCTGCTTGAATTCGGGCGTGCCGCGGATGCCGTGCCGCCGTTGCAAAAATCAGTAGATCTTTCTGGTGGTGCGCCGCTTATTCGTCTGCTTTTGGCCCACGCGATGATTGAAACCGGTGATCCGGCAATGCTCGAACCGGCAAAAGCCAATCTGATCGGGGTTCTGTCGCGTGAACGTGGCAACTCATCTGCGTGGCGGTTCCGTGCCATTGTCGAAAGCCGCCTTGGCAATGAAGGCGAAGCATCGCTCTCACAGGCTGAGTACAGCCTTCTTTCCGGCGACCGGCAGGCCGCGAGCTATCACGCGGTTCAGGCAGAACGGAAATTGGAAAAAGGGACTGCTACTTGGTTGCGGTCCCAGGATATTCTTCAGGCCACGGATCCAGACGGGCAAGACAAAAAGAACGCAGAGAAAGACGCACCGAAATGACCGGTTGCCTTGGCAACCACCCACAATTTGATGCATGGATATCAGCACTGATTACAGGTCATCGTCGTTTTCGCCTGTTTGGCCTTCTTGTGGCTGCCGGTTTGCATTTATCTGCGTGCACATTGCCCGGGTCCGGGGTCGATGTCGGCGGCGATTTAAAATTGCTTTATGCGCCTTTTTCGCTCTCGAACCCGCCAAAATACTGGCAGTACAATCATCAGACTAATGCTTCTGCGTCAGGGGCGCCATCCTCGGCGGCACTTGAATGGCAGGACAAGGACGGCAAAATTGCACTGGCTGCACGCCCGGCGGCAGGCCCGTTTGAATTGGGTCGCCGTACCAATATTCTTGTGCTCGCATCCCCCTATCTGTCGTTTGACTGGCAACAAAACAGCACCGCACAGGTCGGTGATGTTGAGCTTGTTCTGGGATTTCGCCTGCAAGATCAAGGCGACTGGCGCGAGAATGACCTTGGCACGGGCAAACCACCAACCGAGCACACCGTCCGTATCCCGGTTGGGAACAGTCAGGTGACCTATGGCCAATGGCAACGCGAATATTTCGACCTTGCGGGCGTCTATCGCCGGTATTGGCCAGATGCACCGGGTGACGAGGTTCGCCTAGTCTGGATCGGTATCGCGTCAGGCAAGGATAAGTTGGCTGCTGTGACCAGCGTAACATACCTAACGCAGATTTTACTTTCCCGTTAGCCACTCGATCCCGTATCACAGAGCAATGACATTTTCCGTCGGGTAAAATACTGCCCAATGACAATAAGGACGTCCTATGAATTCTCAGATCGTTAAACGCCTTCTTGGTGGTGCTGGTATTGCCGCAGTCATGCTGTTTGCTGTTCCGGCTGCACAGGCAGATGACCAATTCAGCCCGGCGCAGAAAACCGAAATCGACGCGATGATCGAGGAATATCTGATTAAGAATCCGGATGTTCTTTTGCGTGCGATCCAGAATGTTCAGAGTTGGCAGGCTGCTGAACAGTCCCGTCAGCAATCCGAAGCCATCATCCCGGTCTGGGATGCACTGGTCGCGGATGCCTCGGTTCCATCCATTGGCCCCGCCGATGCGCCCGTCACCGTGATTGAGTTTTTTGATTACCATTGCGGCTATTGCAAACGTGCGCTTGATGGCGTGATGGAGATTGTCGAAAATTCTGATGGCAAGGTCCGGACCATTTTCGTCGAACTTCCCATCCTGCGCGAAGAAAGTGCAACGGCAGCACGTGCCGCCTTGGCTGCGGCCAAGCAAGGCAAATACATTGAAGTCCATCAGGCCTTCATGACAAATCGCGGTTTGCTTGACGAAGACCGCATCAATGATCTGGCGGCTGCTGCCGGTGTTGATGTTGATCAGATGCGCGCAGATATGCAATCGCCGGAAATCAATGGCATGCTGGCGCAATATTCCGCCATGGCACAGACTGTCGGGATCAGTGGCACCCCGGCCTTTATCATCAATGGCACCATGGTCTCGGGTGCGGATATGGAACGGGTCGACGCGCTGGTACAGGCGGGTCTTGAAAAGGCATCTTGATCGCGGATCAGACGCTGACTGACTACATTTGCAGTCAAGCCGTTTCGTATACCCAATAAACAACAAAAGGCCGTTTCGTTCATGAAACGGCCTTTTGTTTGCACGGATTACCGTTGAGCAAGCGTAATCAGATGATCCCGGCCAATGGCGATGACGGATCGGCATATTGTTTCTTTGGCATCCGTCCAGCCAGGAACGATTCACGTCCGGCAATGATCGCATGCTTCATCGCACGCGCCATACGAATTGGGTCCTTGGCACCGGCAATGGCGGTATTCATCAAAACCCCGTCACAGCCAAGCTCCATCGCAAAGGCCGCATCCGACGCCGTCCCGACCCCGGCATCAACCAAAACCGGAACACTGGCGTTTTGCTTGATCAGTGCGATGTTCACCGGATTAAGAATGCCCATACCCGACCCGATCAAAGAGCCAAGCGGCATAATCGCACAGCATCCCATGTCTTCGAGCATCTTGGCCTGAATAGGATCGTCGCTGCAATATACCATGACATCGAAGCCATCCTTGACCAGCGCTTCGGCCGCCTTGAGTGTTTCGGGCATGTTCGGATAAAGCGTTGCCTGATCGCCCAAAACCTCAAGCTTCACCAGATTCCACCCGCCTGCTTCGCGCGCGAGACGCAAGGTCCGCACGGCGTCATCGGCGGTAAAGCAGCCTGCAGTATTGGGCAGGTAGGTGTATTTCTTGGGATCAACGTAGTCGACCAGCATCGGCTGGTTCGGGTCGGTCAGATTGACGCGGCGCACAGCGACCGTGACAATTTCAGCACCCGATTGCTCAATCGCGACACGGGTTTCATCGAAATCCTTGTATTTCCCGGTGCCAACCAACAAACGCGACGAGAATTTTTTACCCGCGACAACAAACCCGGCGTCATCGGCTGCTGCCAAATCAGCTTCCTGCGAGCCGCCGCCAATGAAATGAACGATTTCGAATTTATCGCCATCAATCAGCGGGGTCTCGCCATAAGCTGTCTTTGGTACGATTTCCAGATTGCGTTCGACAGCAACCTTCGTCGAGGCAATGCCAAGTTCGCCAAGCAATTCAGCAATATTACCGGCACTTTCGATATTGCGGTCTTCACCGTTGATGGTCAGGCGCATCTTTTTCGTTCAATCCCTGTGGTATCAAAATATTCACGATTGCCGCGCAGTATGCGCAGCAGTCGGGTCTGAGGCAAGCTGTGTTCCGCGGTTTTTATACCTGAGGGCGCGTAAAGCGTTATTGACCACCTCATGCGGATCACAATCGGTTATGCAGCCAAGTCGCAAAGGCCCAATGCAAAGTTGCGTCAGACCTTGGTCGTGTTATAAAAGCTGCACCAAATGTTGGGCATGTGGGAACGAATGACGAAACCCGTCTACATTCTAAATGAGCCGAATTTGAACCTGTCAGGGTACATCCGTAAGGATTCCTTGGGCGCAAGAACACACAATAGATCGGGGAGACTGTGACAATGACAGCACATCCGTGGTATTTGTGTTGTTGGTCATTCAGGGATACCTAAAGGCGGTTCGGTTGACCGGAATGAGCATGCCCGACAAGAAGATTCTGGTATTCTTATCGATGCTGGGGCATATACGCACATATCGGTTGCGATCTTTGAGGTCCATCTGTCCAATTTTTAAAAGCGGGATGCCTTCAGACATCATTCTTACGTCTCGAAAGCTGCAAACGGCATGATCTACGGGTTTGGCTCCCAGAGCTATATACACGTTATATCCACGCCCTGGATGCCATGCGCGGATTGATCCACTCACCATCATAAAAGATATCGAAATGAGCAAGTTCAACATCGACAATGACGCCATTCGCCAGCTCGCCGAGCTGCTTGACGACACCAAGCTGACCGAAATTGAAGTTGCCGCTGGTGACAACCGCATTCGCGTTGCCCGTCAGGGCACCATGGTTGCAGCCGCACCGGCAGCAGCCCCGGTTGCTGCGAGCGCACCTGCTGCTGTTGCTGCACCGGCCGATGCCGGCGCCCATCCGGGTGCTGTCAAATCACCAATGGTCGGTGTGGTCTACTTTGCACCGGAACCGGGTGCAGCACCTTTCATTTCGGTCGGTTCGTCCGTTACCGAAGGTCAGACTCTTATGCTGATCGAAGCAATGAAAACGTTCAACCCGATCCGTGCGCCGAAATCCGGCAAGGTGTCCCAGATTCTGGCCACCGACGGCCATCCGGTCGAATATGACGAACCGCTGATCATTATTGAATAAGCCGGGGCAATAACCGCATGTTCGACAAAATCCTGATTGCCAACCGTGGTGAAATCGCGCTGCGTATTCAGCGCGCCTGCCGCGAAATGGGCATCAAAACTGTCGCGGTGCATTCGACCGCCGATGCAGACGCAATGCATGTCCGTTTGGCCGACGAATCGGTCTGTATCGGACCGCCTGCATCCAAAGACAGCTATCTTAACGTTCCTGCCATCCTGTCCGCCGCCGAAATCACCGGGGCAAACGCCATCCATCCGGGATATGGTTTCCTGTCGGAAAGCGCCGACTTTGCATCCATGGTCGAAGAACACGGCTTTACCTTTATCGGTCCGACGCCAGAACACATCCGCACGATGGGTGACAAGATCACCGCAAAACAGACTGTGGAAAAGCTTGGTATTCCGGTTGTTCCGGGGTCCGACGGCGAAATCACGACGGTCGAAGAGGCGCGTAAATGTGCCAATGAAATCGGCTATCCGGTGCTGATCAAGGCATCTGGTGGTGGTGGTGGCCGCGGCATGAAAGTCGTAGAGCGCGACGAAGACCTTGTTGATGCCTTTTCCATGACCCGTAAGGAAGCATTGCAGAACTTTGGCAATGCGGCCGTTTACATCGAAAAGTATCTCGGCAAGCCGCGCCACATCGAACTGCAGGTGATTGGTGACACGCATGGTAATGCCGTGCATCTGTTCGAACGTGACTGTTCGTTGCAGCGTCGCCATCAGAAGGTTCTGGAAGAAGCACCTTCACCGACCTTAACGCCCGAAGAACGCCAGCGTATCGGCACCACGGTCGCCAATGCCATGATCGGCATGGGCTATCGCAATGCTGGCACGATTGAGTTCCTGTATGAAAATGGCGAGTTCTATTTCATTGAAATGAACACCCGCCTTCAGGTCGAACACCCGGTCACAGAAATGATTTCCGGCGTTGACCTTGTACGTGAACAGATCCGTGTCGCAGCGGGTCTTGAATTGTCGTTCAAGCAGGAAGACCTTGAAATCCACGGCCATGCGATTGAATGCCGCATCAATGCCGAGGACCCGGAAACTTTCGTTCCATCACCGGGCAAGATCAAGGAATACCATGCACCGGGTGGTTTGGGCGTGCGTGTCGATAGCGGAATTTACACCGGCTATTCGATCCCCCCCTATTACGACAGCATGATTGCAAAACTGATTGTGCATGGTCGTGACCGCGAAGAATGCATGATGCGCCTGCGCCGTGCGCTGGCGGAATATGCGATTGGCGGGATTAAGACCACCATTCCGCTGCATCAAAAGCTTCTTGCCAACCCGGATATCCAAAAAGGGGATTACGACATCCACTGGCTGGAAAAGTTCATGGGCATGAAATAAGCAATCAATTGATTGCCAACAAAAAACGGGGACCTTTCAGGTTCCCGTTTTTTTTATGATCTGCCGTCATCCCCCAGACAGATCATGCAACTTTCATTTGTCTTGCCAACGATTGGCATCAAATATTTAATCAAACGCGCCTATGATGGAAAAACATCGTGATCAAACGCCTTGAACAGTCTTGTCAGGGCAAACGACCACCACATATGTACAGTGTCGTCAGATAGACAGGACGGAAACCATTATCACTGCCATCATGTCAAACCAACTGACACCTGATCTGTTGATCCGGGCATATTCTGTCGGACTTTTCCCGATGGCCGAAAGCCATGATGATCCAACCCTTTATTGGATTGATCCGGAATGGCGCGGTATATTGCCCCTTGATGGATTTCACGTGCCGCGCTCCTTGCGAAAGGCCGTGCGCAAGGGTGATTTCAAAATCCATGTCGACCGGGCTTTCCCGGATGTCATTCGCGCCTGTGCGGAACCAACCGATGACCGTGATGACACATGGATCAATGACAATATTCTGGATGCCTATTGTGCGCTTCACAAAATGGGCTGTGCACATTCGATCGAAGCCTGGAAAGACGGACAGCTTGTCGGCGGGCTTTACGGGGTCAGCCTTGGCAAAGCCTTCTTTGGCGAAAGCATGTTTTCACGTGCGACCAACGCATCAAAAATCGCCTTGGTCCATCTTGTCGCGTTAATGCGCCAAGGCGGCTACAGCCTGCTGGATACTCAGTTCGTCAATGATCACTTAAAACAGTTTGGCGTTCTCGAAATACCACGTGAACGCTATCGCAATGAACTCGCACAGGCGCTTGCCGGGCGGGCGAACCTTCCGTTTGAGGTCGAACCGGAATTTCTTGAACTCACACTGTCGGGCGGCGATAAATAGAGGCACGCTATCGTGTCTCACAGTTTAGAAGTTTGCCATCCCATGCACATCCGAGAAGCCGCCCCACGTGACAAGGATGCCATCCTTGCCATTGTTGAACCAATCCTGCGCGCGGGCGACACCTATGCGATTGATCCCAACCTGACACGCGATCAGATCGCCAATTACTGGCTGGGCAAAGACAAGACCACACTGGTCGCAGAGCAAGACGGCCAGATTCTTGGTACCTATTACATCCGGACCAATCAGCCCGGTGGTGGCGCACATGTGTGTAATTGCGGCTATATGGTCGCCCCAAACGCCAGCGGACAAGGTCTTGCGCGTAAGATGTGTGAAGACTCACTTGTTCGCGCCAAGAACCTTGGCTATCGCGCGATGCAGTTCAATTTCGTCATCGCCAGCAACGCCGCCGCCATTCACCTGTGGCCAAAACTCGGCTTTGAGGTTGTCGGCCGCCTCCCCGGTGCCTTCATGCACCCAACACTGGGCGAAACAGACGCGCTGGTGATGTATCGCAAGCTATAAATACGTCGCGTTAAATAGAAAAAGGGGCGGGATCCATATGCTTCCCGCCCCTTTTAATTTATGTACATCAGGCTGTTATGATCAGAACAGGAAGCGCACCCGCAAAGTACCCTCGATATTGGCAAGTTCCTTGCGAACGCCAAGACCCGGTTTGATTTCCTCGTCGACTTCGACGACGACATACCCAACACCACCTTCGGACCGCAAGTACTGGCCACTGATGTTCATGCCGCGCGTTGAAAACACGTCGTTGATTTTCGACAGAACACCCGGAACGTTGCGATGAATGTGCATGAAACGGGTATGAGTGCGGTCCTTGACCGGAAGAGAGACTTCCGGGAAGTTTACAGCACCCAATGTCGAACCATTGTCGGAATATGTGATCAGCTTGTCCGCAACTTCAAAACCGATATTTTCCTGTGCTTCCTGAGTAGACCCGCCGATATGCGGGGTCAGGATGACGTTACTCATGCCCCGAAGAGGACTTTCGAACTGCTCATCCTTGCCTGCCGGCTCAACCGGGAACACGTCAAGCGCCGCACCGGCCAAATGACCACTTTCAAGCGCTGCAGCCAAGTCTTCGATCACAATGACATTGCCGCGTGCCGCATTGATCAGATGTGCGCCGGGCTTCATTTTGCCGATCTCAACCGCGGTGATCATGTTTTTGGTCTGATCATTGGCAGGAACATGCAGTGACACCACATCCGATTGCGCCAACAATTCATCCATCGATGTGCACGTGGTGGCATTGCCCATGGCAAGCTTGTTGATCACGTCATAGTAAATGACATTCATACCAAGCGATTCGGCCAGAACCGACAGCTGCGAACCAATATGACCGTAACCAATAATGCCAAGCGTCTTACCGCGTGCCTCATAGGACCCTTTGGCATTCTTCAGCCAGCCACCAGCATGGGCAGCAGCATTACGCTGCGGAATACCGCGCATCAACATTATGATCTGGCCCAGAACCAATTCAGCCACCGAACGGGTGTTTGAATAAGGCGCGTTAAAGACCGGAATACCGCGCATGGCAGCCGCCTTCAGATCGACCTGATTGGTGCCAATACAGAAACAACCGATTGAGGTCAGCTTGCCTGCTGCGTCGATAACTTCTTCGGTCAGTTTGGTGCGAGAACGGATGCCCAGAAAATGCGCTTCGGAGACAACGGATTTCAATTCATCCGCGTCGAGCGCAGCAGGGTAATGGTCGACATTAGAGTAGCCGGCCTGTTTGAACATCTTTACAGCGTTTTCATGGATACCTTCGAGCAGGACGATCTTGATCTTGTCCTTCTCCAACGAAAGTTTGCTGTTCACGGCGCACCATCCTTTTCTTAAGCGAGGGCGACACGGGAGAATCCCGAGCCGTCAGTGATCGTCACAGGACAATCATGGCCCAATGGAATAGGACTTTGAGGCATCTGCGTCAAAGGCTTTCCCTTGCGTAAATACGCAATGCGCCTATCTTCTGAACGCATATACCGGCTACTGCGTATAAAAATGGCCACCCGTTGCGATCAGAATACAAGTCAGGGGACTGCAACTTGCCCGCCGAAATCAAGACCGTCACCGATATCCATGAAATCGGGCAAGCCCAATGGGACAAATGTGCTGGCTCTGACAATCCCTTTGTCAGCTTTGCATTTTTATCGGCCATGGAAGACAGCGCCTCAACCTGCGCTAAAAATGGCTGGCAACCCTTTCACCTTGTACTTAAAAACGAAGATGGTCTGGTGATCGGAATCGTCCCGCTCTATGTCAAGGCACACTCCTATGGGGAGTATGTTTTTGATTGGGCGTGGGCCGAGGCCTATGAACGTGCCGGCGGTCAATATTACCCAAAACTGCAATCAGCCGTCCCCTTCTCACCGGTCCCGGGCCCCAGATTGCTGGTGACAAACGATCATCCCGATCCCGACAGTGTGCGGCGCATGCTAATTGAAGGCCTTTCGATGCTGCCCGAAAAGCTGGGCATGGCGACGTTGCACGTCACCTTTTGCAGTGGTGACGAAAGTCAGAAAATGCGCGACGCCGGTTTTCTGACGCGCACAGGATTACAATATCACTGGCATAATAGGGACTATCAGACCTTTGACGATTTCCTCGGCGCACTAAATTCGCGCAAACGCAAAAACCTGCGCAAGGAACGCAAACAGGTTCTTGAAGCCGGATATACGTTCAAGGCCCTGCGTGGCGATGACCTAAAACCTGAACATTGGGACAGATTTTACCATTTTTATCGCGATACATCGGACCGCAAATGGGGTCAGGCTTACCTGACCCGGCAGTTCTTTGAATTGCTGCATGAACGGTTGCGCGACAGAACGGTTTTAGTGGCGGCGTTCCATGATGACGAAATGGTTGCCGGCGCGCTGAACTTGATCGGCTCCGAAACCCTTTATGGGCGCAACTGGGGCACAATGAACCGTGCCCCGCTTTTACATTTTGAAACCTGTTATTATCAGGCAATTGATATCGCGATTGAACATGGCCTGAAAACCGTCGAAGCAGGCGCACAGGGCGAACATAAAATTCAGCGTGGCTATGAACCGGTCATCACCCATTCCGCCCACCTGATCGCCGACCCCGGCCTACGCCGTGCAGTCGCGCAATTCCTGGCTCAGGAAAAAGATCACATCGCACAGGATCAAGAATTCATTAAATCCGAACACAGCCCTTACCGGCAGGATTAAGGGTAATTCAGCAGATCAAGAAAAACTGGTTTGTTTAAAAAGTTCCCGCTAGGGTCGAAAACCCTGTGGCTAACGGCTTCTCCATGCGCCACTGACCTTTGATCAACCTGCCGGAGCCACCATGCTGCGTGATATTTCGCCCCAGAGTATTTTCATGGGCCTGCTGGCCGGATTTGTTGGATCGGCCAGTTCATTTGCTGTTGTACTACAGGGGTTAACGGCAGTTGGTGCTACGCCCGATCAAGCCGCATCGGGGTTGATGGCACTGTCCCTTTCCATGGGGTTATGTGCAATTGTTTTATCGCTTAAGACAAAGCTTCCAATCAGCATTGCATGGTCAACTCCGGGGGCGGCCCTTCTGGCAACGTCCGGAGCAATTGACGGCGGCTTTGCCGTGGCGGTTGGGGCCTTTATCATCTGTGCCATCCTGATCATCATCAGCGGTGTTTGGAAACCCTTGGGCCGTGCGGTTGCGGGCATACCTGCCCCGCTTGCCAATGCTATGCTGGCCGGTGTGCTGCTTGGCCTTTGCCTTGCTCCGGTCAAGGCGGTTGCCTTTGATCCGCTGTTGGGCCTTCCCATCGTGATTGCGTGGCTGGTGGTCGGGCGGATTAACCGTCTGCTTGCAGTGCCTGCGGCCCTTTTGGCCTTTATTGGCGTGATGATTTTCGGGATCGATTTTCCGCCAAATGCCTTGGCGAACCTTGGCAACTCAATCGCCCCACCAGTGGAAGTCATCATGCCGGACTTTACCCTTGCCGGGCTGGTTGGCATTGCCTTGCCACTTTTCATTGTCACCATGGCATCGCAAAACATTCCAGGCACGGCGGTTCTGCGCGCCAATGATTATGACACACCACCGGGTCCACTTTTCACCGTGACCGGCATCTTTTCATTACTCTCGGCCCCGTTTGGGGGACATGCGGTCAACCTTGCCGCCATCACGGCTGCATTGTGCGCGGGCAAGGACGCGCATCCCGATCCAGCCAAACGCTATTGGGCGGCTGTGTTTGGCGGGGGGTTTTATATCGCCTTTGGATTGCTCGCCGGACTTGTCACCGCCTTCATCAGCCTTGCACCAAGCATCCTGATCGAAGCCGTCGCTGGTCTTGCCTTGATCGGCGCGTTTGCCGGATCGGCTGTCGCGGCCTTCAGGCAAGAAGATGCCCGTGAAGCTGCCGCCGTCACCTTTATCGTCACGGCGGCCGGTTTGACATTCTATGGCATATCGGGTGCGTTCTGGGGATTGCTGGCCGGGGGGCTTATTTACCTGCTTACACATTTGCGCAATCGAAAACCACCGACTGCGTAAGGTGGCGACACCCTATCCCTGAGGCGGAATATGCAGGTTTCCGGCGTCATCAAGTTCCCAGAATGGGTTGAACGCCACTTCCCATGCATGTCCGTCGGGATCGCGAAAATAACCGGAATAGCCGCCCCAGAATACTTTCTCCGCCGGTTTCTGAATTTTGGCCCCGGCTTTTTGGGCCTCAAGCATCACCGCGTCGACCTCGGCCTCGCTGCGCGCATTAAACGCCAATGTCAGCCCGCCAAATGTCGCCCCGGTATCATCGTCAAATTTCCCATCCTTGATCAGATCCGTCCGGCCAAACAGACCAAGTGCGAGCCCATTGGACAGTTGATAGAATACAACCTGACCTTCGACCATCTGGGTGACGTGCCAGCCAAGGCCGTTTTCATAGAAACGGCGCGATCTATCCAGATCAGCCACGCCAAGTGTGATCAGTGAAACACGTTGGTCCATCTATATGATCCTTTCCTGACCCTCTGCACAAATACCAAACAAACGATACCATGCGTTTTTTGCTGTTCCGAGCAGAGACTCCGCCCCGGGTGAAATATCGCACCGCAGCAGAAACGCAATTATATTGCGCGCAAATCGGTACTGAAATAAGTAAATATTAAGTTGACGTAACGTCAATCCATACAATCGGGCGTTTTGGGCTGTGCACTGCGAGTTCGCTTTGAAAAAAGGTCAGCATTCATTACCATTACGACATCTCGCATTGGTCCCGCAAACCGTGTGAGATGGATTTACACACGGGCCATACCGAAACACTGCACCAACGCCCATATCCCTATAAGCAGTGTGTAAAAGGTCCGGCACATCAGAGAGATTCCGAGGGAGACTGGTCATGGCACAATTGGCGGCAATTAGCCTTGATGATAAATATACGCTTGAAGAAGGCCGGGTTTATCTGACAGGCATTCAGGCACTTGTTCGATTGCCTCTGATGCAGCGCCAGCTTGATGCGCGCGCAGGCCTTAATACTGCGGGCTGTATTTCCGGCTATCGCGGATCGCCGCTTGGTGGTCTGGATCAGCAACTGTGGCGGGCCCAAAAGTTTCTGTCCAAGCAACAGATCGAATTTCAGGCCGGGGTCAACGAAGACCTTGCCGCCACCGTTGTTTGGGGTAGCCAACAGGTCAATATGTACCCGGATGCCAAATATGATGGCGTCTTTGGTATGTGGTACGGCAAGGGACCGGGCGTTGACCGGTCCGGGGATGTTTTCAAACACGCCAACCATGCAGGCACCTCAAAACATGGTGGCGTTTTGGTTTTGGCCGGTGATGACCATTCTTGCAAATCATCCACCCTGCCCCACCAAACCGAATATGCCTTTATCGATGCGCAAATCCCGGTTTTAAACCCATCCGGTGTTCAGGATATTCTTGATTTCGGCATTCATGGTTGGGCCATGAGCCGCTATTCCGGTTGCTGGGTGGCGATGAAAACCATTGCCGAAACGGTCGAAAGTTCGGCTGCGGCCGATGTCGCACCGGACCGCATCACCCCGATCATCCCCGATGATTTTGCCATGCCCGAGGGCGGCCTGCATATCCGCTGGCCCGATACGCCCAAAGAACAAGAACATCGCCTGATGAAATACAAGCTCTATGCAGCCTTGGCATATGCGCGGGTCAATAAACTCAATAAAACCGTGATCGACAGCCCGAATGCGCGGCTTGGCATCATCACGACGGGCAAGGCATACCTTGACGTCATGCAGGCGTTTGATGACCTTGGCATTTCCGAGCAAGACGCCGCACAGATCGGCATTCGGGTTCTGAAAGTCGGGATGAGCTGGCCGCTCAACCGTGATGACGTGCGCGAATTTGCTATGGGCTTAGAGGAAATCATCGTCGTCGAAGAAAAACGCGCGGTGATGGAAAATCAGATCAAGGAACAGCTTTATAACTGGCGCGAAGATGTCCGCCCACAGGTCATTGGTAAGTTCGATGAAAAGGGCGAGTGGATCCTGCCATCGATGGATGAGCTGACCCCGGCCCGCATTGCCGTGGTTCTGGCCGAGCGGATCAAACGGTTCTATGACAGCCCGGCCATTCATGAACGCATCGACTGGCTGGCCGAAAAGGAAAAGGAAATCGCCGAACCGCGCTCGGATGTAGCGCGCATTCCTTGGTTCTGTCCGGGCTGCCCGCACAACAGTTCAACCAAGGTCCCCGACGGCAGCCGTGCCATGGCCGGGATCGGGTGCCATTACATGGTTAACTGGATGGACCGTTCAACCGAAACCTTTACCCATATGGGCGGCGAAGGTGCGACCTGGATCGGTCAGGCACCCTTTACCCATGAAAAACATGTTTTCCAGAACCTTGGTGATGGGACCTATTACCATTCCGGGTCTTTGGCTGTGCGCGCCGCCGTCGCGTCGGGTGTCAACATCACCTATAAAATCCTGTTTAACGACGCGGTTGCCATGACCGGTGGCCAGCCGGTTGATGGTCCCCTGACCGTGCCACAGGTCACCCGTCAGATGTTTGACGAAGGTGCCAAGCGCATCATCATTCTGTCTGACGAGCCAGATAAATACCCGATGGGGTCTGACTTTGCCCCCGGTGTGGATATCCGCCATCGTGATGAACTTGATGCCACCCAAAAAGAACTGCGCGAGATCGAAGGTGTTACCATCCTTGTGTTTGATCAGACCTGTGCGGCGGAAAAACGCCGTCGTCGCAAACGCAAACTGATGGTCGATCCGCCCAAGCGCGTTTTCATCAATGACCTTGTCTGTGAAGGCTGTGGCGATTGCGGTGAAAAATCGAACTGCCTTGCGGTTATTCCGGTTGAAACCGAATTTGGCCGCAAACGTGCCATTGACCAATCGGCCTGTAACAAGGATTTCTCCTGTCTGAATGGCTTCTGCCCAAGCTTTGTGACGATTGAAGGCGGATCGCTCCGCAAACCCGATGCCGCTGCCAAGGGCGACAATCATGGCGATGCCATCTTTGCCAGCCTGCCGCGTCCGACCCTGCCTGATATCGACGAACCATGGTCGGTTCTAATCACGGGCGTTGGCGGAACCGGTGTGGTTACCATCGGCGCGTTGCTCGGCATGGCCGCCCATATTGAGGGCAAAGGCATTGTCGGACTTGATATGGCGGGCCTTGCACAAAAAGGCGGGGCTGTTGTCAGTCACATCCGCTTTGCCAATGACCAAAACAAACTTCATGCCGCGCGCATTCCGGCCGGTGAAGCCAATGTCGTGCTGGGGTGTGATCTTTTGGTCGCGGCAAGTTACGAAGGCTTGGCCAAGATGCGCCGCAACTTTACACAGGCCGTCATCAACACCCATGAAACCGTGACGGGTGCCTTTACCAGCAACCCGGACTTTGAGCTTAAAACCAACGAGCATATGAAAGTCATCGCCGACACCTGTGGTGCGGACGCGGTCAATTTTGTCGAAGGCAGTGACATTGCCTCCCGGTTAATGGGCAATTCGATTGCGACCAACCTGTTCATGCTTGGTGTCGCGTGGCAGCGCGGCCTGATCCCGATCACCGAAGAAGCCCTGATGCAGGCGATTGAGCTTAATGGTGTGGCTGTTGATATGAACAAGCAGTCGTTCTATTGGGGCCGGTTATATGCCCATGAACCCAAACGTGTTCTTGAGGTTGTCGGCCCCAACGAAACCGAAGCTCACCCGGTTGCCACCGAACTTTCCGACATCATTGCCAAACGTGTCGATTTCCTGACCGGTTATCAGAATGCCGCCTACGCCAACCGCTTCACGGCACTTGTTCATCAGGTCGCTGCGGCGGAAAAACGTATTGATGGTGGGGATGAATTGACCCGGACAGTGGCGAAATACTACTTCAAACTGCTGGCCTATAAGGACGAGTACGAAGTCGCACGACTTTATACCGATCCGGCGTTCCTCAAGAAGTTGGCCAAAAACTTCACGGGTGATTACAAAATCAAATTCCACCTTGCCCCACCGGCGATTGCGGATAAGAACCCGCAAAATGGTCAGCTAACGAAATCGACCTATGGTCCATGGATGATGAATGCCTTCCGCGTTCTGGCGAAATTCAAATTCCTGCGCGGGACCGCGCTTGATCCGTTTGGCCGCACCCATGAACGCAAAGCCGAACGCCAGTTGATTACCGATTACGAAGTGCTGGTTGCCGAAATCATTGGCGGGTTGACCCATGACAATGTGCGTATTGCCAACGCGCTTCTGGCCTTGCCCGAACAAATTCGCGGCTATGGTCACATCAAAGATGGCAATATTGAAAAGGTCAAAACGCGTGAGGCCGAGCTGATCGACCAGTTCCGCAACCCGCCAGAACATCTTAAGGCGGCGGAATAATCCCACAGATCACCAAAAGCAAAGGCCCCGACAAATGCGCGGGGCCTTTGTGTTTCAGGGCATAAACACGTTGTCGCCCATCGTGTTACCCAAACGCCCAGCGGCCGTTTGTCCAAATGAAATCAACAGCTTCTTGCGCCGTGCTGCTGAAAGTTTCTGTTCTTCGGGCATGCGAAGGATCGCTGCTTCAAACCGGTCGGCAACAATTAGTCCCACACTCTTGGGGATCAGTTCCTTGGGAAAATCCATCGGCACGGCAAAAAACAACCTGTCGCAATACTCGACATAGCTTTCCCATTTCTGATCGGTTTTAAAATCCGCGACCGATGATTTGACTTCAACCGCCCAAAGTTCCCCCTTGGCCCCAAGTGCCAACACATCCAGCCGCCGCCCATTGCCCAACCGAAGCTCGGTCAGGCAGGACATCTGATGGTGATACAAAAGCCGACAGACACCATCTGTGACTTCGGCTGTGATTTCGGGGCGGGTTTGCGTGTTCATTGGATCAGGATACAAAAACAAGAGCCCGCTCGAAAGCGGGCTTTGAATTCAGGTTGCAGTCTGCTGACACAAGGTGTCAGCTCATGCCAAGCGCGCGCTTGTACACTTCAAGGATTTGTTCCTGTTCGCTGCGCTCGTGGTCTTCGATTTTACGCAGGCGGATAATCTGGCGCAGGATTTTCACGTCATAGCCAAGTGCTTTGGCTTCGCCGTAAACTTCCTTGATATCAGCCATAAGGTTGGCTTTTTCTTCTTCAAGACGTTCAATACGCTCGACATAACTCGCAAGCTGATCAGCTGCGATACCACCGACTTCGGTCATTCATTCTTCTCCGATGATGGGCTGCACAGCGGATACCCGGTGCGCGAAAACTTTTAATGCGGCGCGACGATACTCAATGCGTTGCGCGCTGACAAGGGGCGTTAGATGACCGATTGCGATCCCGGCACTGTCTGTTCAATCAAGTGGTCCGCCACCGCGACAAGCGCATCGCGCGGGCTGATCCCCCTTTCAATCGCAGCGTCAAAGACGTCGCGCTGGCGACGCGCGCTGGTGCCACGTTGCACGATCACGCGCGCATGTTCTATTTCAGCAACACAGCCAAAAAATTCCGCATCCGGGCGGATCAGTTCAAGGATTTCCTCGACCAGATCAACATACGGCACAATTTCAGCCCGGCCAAAATCAATCAATCCGGTTTTCTCGCCCGGATCACTGCCATATCGGCAGGCCCGCCAACGGTTTTCGCGTACCAGCATGTGCGAATAAATCCGCCACCGCTGATTGTTACGCCGCAATCGATACAACATCCGCATCAGGCATCGCGTAATTGACGCAACACACACCGCATCTTCAAGATCGGTACAAACATCGGCAATCCGCATCTCAAGTGTCGGCCACCGGTCCGATGGGCGCAAGTCCCACCAAAGCTTGGTACCATCCTCAATCACACCGGCCTGGATCAGCATATCAACATGGCGGCGATATTCCGCCCACGACCCAAACACTTCGGGCAGTCCCGTACGTGGCAGGTTATCAAACACCGAAAGCCGGAAGGTCTGAAGCCCGGTATCACGGCCCCGCCAGAACGGTGAACTGGTGGTCAGCGCCAGAAGATGCGGCAAAAAGTAACTTGCCTGCGCCATCAGTTCAATCCGAAGGTCATCATCCTCAATGCCGACATGCACATGCATGCCACAGATCAGCAATCGGTCAACAACCGTGCGCAAATCGCGTGCGATGGTGCTATAGCGTTCGCCTTCGGTATGTTTCTGGCTGTCCCACTGGGCAAACGGATGGGTCGATGCCGCCAACAATGCCATGTCGTACTTGCTGGCAATTTCGGCCAGGGTTGAGCGCATATGGCTCAGTTGTTCGCGGGCGTCCTTTGCACTGTTGCAAACCTTGGTACCGGTTTCGATCTGGCAGCGCATAAACTCGCTGGAAACCTGATCACCCAGCTTTGCCTTGGCATCCTTTAAAAAGTCCGCTGGCGGATCATTTGCAAGATCGCGGCTTTGGCGATCAACAAGCCAGAATTCCTCTTCGATACCAATCGAAAACCCCGGTTCTTGCGTCTGGAACGCCGCCAAATCAGTCTCTCCTGATCTTATAAAGGTTCGGATCGGCAAGAATATCGACAAACGCGTCGCCGAGAATTTTTGCCCATTTGTCGCATCCTTCATCAGTATCAATCAGATCCTGACGGATTTCAATCGACACACAGGGCAAACCACCGGCTTCACCATGATGATCAATGGTATAATCGGCCATTTGCTGCCCGGAATAGGGTTCATTGTCTCCGATGGTCAGACCCGGATTCTGTTCGCGCAGCTTGGCCAGCAGCGGAACTGGAATACGATCATCCTGATCCCAAAGAATGCCAAGTTCCCAAGGCCGTTCAAACTCTTGAAACACCGGTGTAAAGCTGTGGATTGCCATCAAAGCTGGGACAATTTTATGGGCATGGAAATTGGCAATCTGTTCTTCAATCGCCCAATGATACGGCAGGAAAATCTCGCGGATCCGTTTCATATGTTCTGTGGGCGACACGTTTTTATTGCCCGGCACCACCGTCTGATCAGCAATTTCAGGCATCCCGGTCGGATCCCAAAGTTGGCGGTTGCAATCAATCACCAACCGCGAATAGCCGCCCAGAACAGCCGGGCAATCAAACCGGTCAACGAGAATTTCGGTTACTTTGCGCGCCCCGATGTCCCACCCGATATGACGTTTACGTTCCTCGTCCGGCAAGCCAAGCGTGCCAAGACTTTGGGGAATTTCACGCGATGCATGGTCGCAAACAAAAAGCGAATGTCCTTTGCCATTTGCGTTCAAAATTTCAAACGGGGCTGGATCGTCTTGGCCCAAAAGAGGCCCTGCATGGTGACGCACGCATATTCTCCTGAAAGTCGGTAACGGAACGGCAAACCGGGAAATCGTCAAACATGCCTGTCATGGGGCAGGCATGATGTTGTGTTGGTTTGCACCTGTTGAAGTATCAATTTATCGCCGCTCAGACAAGCTCATGCAAGCCGATCTGTCATGAAGACCAAGGGGCATTATCAATAAGCCTTGGCATAACAATGCGTCTTGAGCGTATCGTGCTTTGCGTCCGCCCCAAACATCCCCTAAACTGGTATGACCATTAATAAAAATACGGTACGACTTCGTGACAGCATCGGCTGATAAACCGCGACTGGAGAAACCTTAAAATGCCGTCTGCCAAAATGACCCCGGCCCCAGACGATCAGGAAACGAAACGTCCCAAACGGATTGCCGATCAGGTCGCAGACCAGCTGCTTGAAAAGATTTCAGACGGTATTTTCCTGCCCGGTGACCGACTTCCCGGTGAACGCCAACTGGCTGAAACCATGAAAGTCAGCCGGGTTTCCGTGCGTGCGGCCCTGCAAAAGCTGAAAACCCGCGGCTATCTACGTGCGGTTCAGGGCGGCGGCACAGAAATCCTGTCATCGACCGGGATCGACATGGATACCGCCATGACCGATCTTGTCCGCGATTCCATCAGCAACCTGCGTGATCTGCAAGAAATACGCTGCACGCTGGAAACATGGGCGGCTAGGCGCGCCGCAATCAACGCCAGTGACGAAGACATCAAGTTGCTGCGCATCGCCTACCGTCAGGCCCATGATCCGCGCCGTGCGTCCAAATACCGCGCCGATGACGATCATCGTTTGCACATGATGATCGGCCGGGCCACAGGATCGATCATTTATTATCACGTGATGAAAATGCTGCACGATGTGTTGCAGGCTGCCTTGATGGAAATCCGGTTTAATAATCTGACCGGTCCCTCGTTTGACCGGATGGTGCAGGAACATCATCATGACATCATCGAAGCCATTGCCGCACGCGATCCTGATGCTGCGGAAAAGGCGATGTCAAATCACCTGCAAGCGGTCCTTGATTTCTTTAAAACAGCCTCAGACAAACAATCGACCTGACAATATTCAAACCGCCGCCCAAAGACGGTCAGACCAAAACTCCATTCAGGGAACCGAACCATGACAACCGCGCGCGAAAAACTTTTGGCCATGATGAATGCTGCGTTAAAGGCAGCCGATCCAGCCGTTCAAATCCCATTGAACATGCCCGCAAAGCCAAAAGGCAAAACCATTGTCATTGGGGCCGGCAAGGCATCGGCCAATATGGCCCGCGCGTTTGAAAAGGCGTGGGATGGTCCGCTTGAAGGGTTAGTCGTCACCCGCTATGGCCATGCGGTTGCCTGCGAGAAAATCGAAATTGTCGAGGCATCCCACCCGGTCCCCGATGCGGCGGGTCAAAAGGCCGCCGAACGTATACTTGAGATTGTCAAAAAAGCTGGCCCAGATGATCTGGTGGTCTGCATGATTTCAGGCGGGGGGTCGGCCCTGCTGGCCCTGCCCGGTCCGGGCTTGACACTCGAAGACAAACAATCGATCAGCAAGGCGCTCTTGCGCAGTGGTGCGACCATTTCGGAAATGAACTGCGTGCGCAAACATCTGTCCGCAATCAAGGGCGGCAGACTGGCACAGGCATCTTCCCCGGCCCGCATGGTGACATATCTTGTCTCTGACGTTCCCGGCGATGATCCGGCGATCATTGCATCGGGCCCAACGGTTGCCGATCCAACCACGGGCAAGGATGCGCTTGATATCCTGCGCCATTATCAGATCGATATTCCAACGGCTGCCAAGGATCTTCTGACTAATAGCACCCATGAAACTGTCAAGCCCGGCGATGCCTGCTTTGACGGGCATGAAACCGTGATGCTGGCCCGCCCGCAAGACAGTCTTGAGGCAGCAGCCAAGATCGCGCGTGATTTGGGTCTTAACCCGGTCATTCTTGGGGACGCCATCGAAGGCGAAGCCCGCGAAGTCGCCATCATGCATGCTGGCATCGCCCATCAGGTCGCCAACCACGGCCAACCAGCCGCCAAGCCCTGTGTGTTGCTATCTGGTGGAGAAACCACGGTCACCGTGCGTGGCAAAGGCGGACGCGGCGGACGTAACAGTGAGTTTTTGCTATCCCTGCTTATTCAGTTTCGCGATCAAGCTGGCCTTAGCGCGATTGCGATTGATACAGATGGCATTGACGGCAGCGAAGACAACGCCGGCGCGATCATTGATCCGACAAGCTGGCTGAAGGGCCAAGATGCCGGAATTGATCTACGCGAATATCTGGCCAACAACGACGCCTATAGCGCCTTTGCCAAGATTGACGATCTGCTGGTCACTGGCCCGACCCTGACCAATGTGAATGACTTCCGCGCTATTTTGATCGAATAGGACACCACAAATAGCTTTGGCGATTATGCCCCCGGCTTAGGCATCCATGGCCGCAGCCAACCCAGCCCGTCTTCGGTCTTGCCATGTGGCTTGTATTCACAGCCAATCCAGCCGTCATACCCGATCCGATCCAATAGATAGAACAGGAACGGATAATTCAGTTCCCCACTATCGGGTTCATGACGGCCCGGCGCACCGGCCACCTGCACATGGCGGGTGATCTCAAGATACTGGTCAAGACGGGCGGCGATGTTCCCGCCGACAATTTGCGCGTGATAAATATCAAACTGCAATGCCAGCCGTGGATGGTCGAGCTGTTTGAGGATAACCGCCGCCTGCTCCACCGAATTAAGCAAATAGCCTGGCATATCCATCGGATTGATCGGTTCAATCAGGATATCGACACCGGCCTGATCGGCCAGATCGGCGGCATAGAGCAGGTTGTCGCAATAAAGCCGGGCAATTTCACCGGCATCTTCGTCCTTGCCCATGACACCGGCCATGCAATGAAGCATTTTGCAATTGGTCGCCGCCGCATAATCAAGCCCCTTGACCACCGAGTCACGAAATTCATCTTCACGCCCCGGTCGGCACGCCAGCCCACGATCCCCGGCATCCCAGTCGCCAAGTGGCAGATTAAATAAAGCCTGCTCAAGGCCATTATCGGTCAGAAGCGATTTTGCCGTTGCCATCGGCACATCATAAGCCCCGATATACTCCACGCCGACAAATCCCGCCTCCGCCGCCGCCGCAAATCGCTTCTCAAACGGCAGATCAGCAAACAAGAACGACAGATTGGCAGCGAAACGTGGCATAGCGCACCTTTAATGGCTTTATATATCAAGACTGTATCGTTTCGCATGCGACCCTTTAGGTCAATCATCAATCGCCTGCGGGGTTTGAATGTTCTCGTGATCTGGCAATTTCGCCCGCAATCCAGGTTCCAAACACCTCGACTTCGGCCCGATGATCGCCACGTCCGGTATGCACCAGATTGTAAGTATGACCTTCGATCACCGGCCCAAACGGCTGCACGAGCAGCCCGCTGTCTAGTTCGGCGCGTGCCAGTTCACGGCTGGCCAGAACCACGCCCTGACCGGCGATGGCGGCCTGAATGGCATGGGCATCATCGGAAAACGTAAATCCCCCCGAAAGCTTCAAGCCACTGATCCCTGCCGCCAAGGCCCAGCGTTCCCATGTCGGAGTCTGTTCATCGGGTCTTAGCCAATCGAGATGCAAAAGCGCACAGTCCTTCAGGTCTTCGGGATGTTTCAGACCCAGCATCGGACTGCAAAGTGGCACGAAACGTTCTTGAAACATGGTTTGCGCCACAAGTCCGCGGTACGGCCCGGCACCATAACGGATTGCAGCATCGACAACCCCGCTTGCCAGATCAGCCACCTCGGGCGAGGTATGCAAGCGCAAATGAATATCAGGATGTTCGGCCTGAAAGCGCGGAAGTCGCGGCAACAGCCATTTGGCAGCAAAAGACGGCAAAACCGACACCGTCAAGCTTCTGGTCTTTGTGCGTTGCCCAACACGATCAATCGCCAAGGCAAAGGATGCAAACCCATCACGCAGAACAGGGAAAAGCTCATGCCCCGCCGGTGTCAAAACAACCTGCCTTGGCCTGCGATCAAACAAACGAATGCCAAGCGTTTCCTCAAGCAAGCGTATCTGATGGCTGATTGCCGTCGGCGTTACGGCAATTTCAGCCGCAGCCTTTTTAAAACTCTGATGGCGGGCGGCGGCCTCAAAGGCGCGCAATGCGGCAAGTGGTGGCAACGACATATAGGTGAACCTAATTCATCCACAAACTGAGGAATTCGATTTTGCCGAAACATCCAAAACAAGGCAAGTCTTGGTCATCGAACAAAAAACGGATGAACAAGCATCATCCTTAGGAGGATATCATGACCAAGATCTTGCACATCGACAGCAGCGCCCGCCCCGGCCGATCCGACCAAAAACAACACGGCTCCCACAGCCGTCGCCTGAGTGCCAAATTCATCGAACTGTGGCGCACCCAACGCCCCGATGATGAAATCATTTACCGCGATGTTGGCGCATCCCCGCCCAAACCCGTCACCGGTGATTGGGTCCATGCGGCATTCACCAAACCCGAACAACGCGAAGACTGGATGCATGATGCCTTGGCCCAAAGTGACACACTGGTCGATGAACTGCTGCGTGCCGATGTGATTGTTGTCGGCGTTCCGATGTATAATTTCGGAATGCCCGCCCAGATGAAGGCTTGGCTTGATAACATCGTCCGGGTGGGTCGCACGTTTGGGTTTGACCGGACGCGCGACGGTGTTCCTTACTGGCCAATGGTAACGGGCAATAAATCCATCGTTGCTCTGTCATCGCGCGGTGACTACGGCTATGGCCCAGATGGTCGGATTGCGCATCTGAACTTTGTCGAAGGTGCCCTTTTCACTCCGCTTGAATATATCGGGATCACCGATCAATACGGCACGGCCATCGAATATGACGAGTTTGCCGATGACCGAACCCGTCAATCCATCGCCGATGCCGAGGGTGATGTTGCCAACATCGTTGATCGTTTGATCGCAAAACACAGAACTGAAAACGCGGCCTGATGTTTGCGGCCACACACAGTCATTCAGGTTTCCTTTTGCGACGGCGGCACAACCGCCGTCACATTTTCCCGGTCCTGCCCAGTAATCAGGCGCGCACCTTTTTTACGAAACAGGTAACTCCACATCCATTGCACCATGACAAGTGCCGGAGCACGCAACCCGATCAGGAAATAAATATGCGCCAGCCCCCAAAACCACCAGGCAAGCCACCCTCTTAGCTTGATGCCATTAAGATCCATCACAGCACGGTGTCGGCCAATCGTCGCAAGGTTCCCGGCGTGACTGTATTTAAACGGCGATGTTTCCCGCCCGTCTCTCAGATCAAGAATACGCTGCCCGACGTATTTTCCCTGTTGCTTGGCCGCCGGTGCAATGCCCGGCACAGTCAAACCATCGCGCCACGCAACATGGGCGGCATCCCCGATGACAAAAACATGTGAATGGCCGGGAACAGAAAGGTCACTCTCAACCTTGATCCGGCCGCCACGATCCGCAGGCTTTTGCGTCCAGTCTTTCAAATCAGGAACCTGAACCCCGGCCCCCCAGATGACATTGGCACTGGGAATAAATTCATCGCCGATTTTCGCACCTTGTGCGGTGATCTCGGTGACAGCCTGCCCAACGCGCACTTCAACCCCAATACTTTCAAGCGACTTTTGCGTATAGTCAGACAAGTCTTCGGGGAATGCGGCCAGCAACCTTGGCCCACCTTCGGCAAGGATGATGCGCGCGTCACGCGGATCAATTCGGCGAAAATCATCAGACAGTGTCTTTTTGGCAAGTTCGGCAATTGCCCCGGCCATTTCGACACCGGTCGGACCACCGCCAACAACGATGAAATTCAAAAGTCGGCGTTTTTGATCCTCATCCTGACTGTTTTCGGCCCGCTCAAACGCCATCAAAAGGCTTTTGCGGATGTTGGTCGCCTCGGTAATATTCTTCAAACCCGGTGCCACCGACGCCCAGTCATCATTGCCGAAATAGGACGTTACCGCCCCGGTCGCCAAGACAAGGTAGTCATATTCCAGAACATGTTCTCCGGACAGAACACGCTGGTTTGGCAAATCAATCCCGGTGACTTCCCCCATAAAAACGGAAACATTTGGCGATTTACTGAACATGCTGCGGATCGGCCAGGCAATTTCAGCCGGCGACAAATCCGCCGTTGCCACCTGATACAGCAACGGTTGAAACAGGTGATGATTGCGTTTGTCGATCAGAATGACGTCGACATCTTTACCAGCAAGTTTTTTGGCCGCACTCATGCCACCAAATCCGGCCCCAACGATAACAACGCGCTTGCGATCCGACATACTTAGGTTTCCTTTTGCTGCGTAAGGCATGAAAGCCAACCCAGTTGTTAGCTAAGAACAAACCAATCAAATCGCAAGCAAACCAGTGTGATCAGCACCACAGGCCACTGCCGCAAAAGGATAAGGTCACCTTAGCTTCGCATGAAACCATATGCGTCACCTGTCAATCACCGAACGATCCAACAGGCGGCACTGAAAGACCTTTTAAGCCACCGCGCACATAAGATTTCATTCCCGTAACCAGGGCATCGAACACCATCCGGCAGCGCAATGTATCACGCAGGCCTTCATGCATGGTTATCCACGTGTCCAGTCCGACCGAAAACTCTGGAATCAAACGTGCACAATCGCCACTTCGTGCAGCCAAATGCGACTGGCAAAGAGCAACACCAAAACCCGCCCGCATCATCGCCAACTGCGCGGTATTGCTATCAACACGCATGTCAAATTCCACATTACCAAGGTGCTGATTTCTCTCAATAATCGATCGAATGTCAGCTGTCTTGGTGTCAAAACCGATCAGATCAAGTTTGACAAGCTCCGACCAGTCAATTTTATCATGACAATCCGCCCAGCCAGATTGCGCAAGATATCCCCTCGTCGCATAAAACCCGATCTCAACGGTCCCGGTCTTCTGCGCGATGAGGGAATCCTGATTTGGTGCAACCATACGCACCGCAATATCGGCATCGCGTCGCAGCAAATTTTCCACCCGGTTTGACAACACAAGTTCAAATTCAAGATCAGGAAATGAATTGCGAATACCCGTCAGGATGGGCGGCAAGACCTCTATGCCAACCACTTCAGCTGCGGTGATGCGCACAGTACCTTGAACGGCACTTCTCTCGGCACTTGCGGCACGTTGAAGTGCCTTTGCCGTTGATCGCAGTGCTTCTGCGTGTGGACGTAACCCAATGGCTGTATCTGTCGGCACCAAACCAGATTGCGACCGGGTGAAAAGCACAATCCCCAACTGCTCTTGCAATTCATCAATGTGTCGTCCAACCGTCGGCTGCGTCAAACCAAGCGCGCGTGCAGCCGCCGAAAGAGACCCATGCTCTAACACAGCAAGAAACGTCCGATAAAGATCCCAGTTGGGCTCATGCACAGTCATACATTTATGTATATCATGGATACCAATTTATAGAATACCGTTTTACCAACATGACCAGTACCTTTTGTCTACCCCACTTAACGGAGGACAAAATCATGACCCGCACATTCAAACGCACAGCCCTTGTCATTGGTGCCAATGGTGGCATCGGATCGGCCATTACCACCGCACTTCATGACCATGGCTGGAAGGTCCGTGCACTGGTGCGAACGCCCCCCAAGGCTGATCAATCCAATGCAGATGGTATTGACTGGCGCGTCGGCGATGCCATGTGCCGCCATGACGTGTTAAATGCAAGCCGAGGTGTTGATGTCATCATTCATGCCGTTAATCCGCCGGGCTACCGCAATTGGTCCAAGTTGGTTTTGCCCATGCTTGACAACACGATCGCAGCCGCCATCGTAAACAAGGCACGCATTGTCCTGCCCGGAACGGTTTACAATTTCAATGAAGACCAACTCTCCAACCTGACCGAAACCAGCCCGCAGCTCCCGAACACCCGCAAAGGCGCTATTCGGGTGGAAATGGAACGGCGGATGCGCCGAGCTGTTCATTCAGGAGCAACAGGATTGATTGTTCGCGCCGGTGATTTTTTTGGACCGGGCGCAAACAACAACTGGTTTTCACAATGTCTGATCAAGGCCGGTCAACCTGTTCGTGAAATCACCTATCCGGGCAAGGCGGGCGTGGGCCATCAATGGGCGTATTTGCCCGACGTCGCCGAAACGATTGTCCGGCTTCTTGATCAGCCCGATGTGTTAGGATCCTTCACGCAATTTCACCTGCAAGGACATTGGGACAACGACGGTACACAAATGATCGCTGCGATCAAACGCGCGGTCGGAAATCCCGATATTCCAATCAAATCCCTTCCATGGACGATGATTGGTCTGCTGCGCCCATTTGTTCCGTTCTTCCGCGAAGCCTGGGAAATTCGTTACCTTTGGCGCACCCCGGCTCGCATGCACAATGATCGTTTGCGTACACTGTTTGGCAACGAACCCCATACGCCGCTTGATGTCGCCGTTCATCGGACACTTGATGCCTTGGGCTGTCTGGCGCCTCAAGACCATCAAGAGCACAATACGCGCCCCGATCAGACCGTCGCGACACCACCCCATCTTCGAATGGTCTGATGAAAATGACGTGATGCCGGTCACTTGCCAAATAATCACCACGCAAGAGAAGACACTTTCGGCCGAGCAGGTTATAATAATACATCTTTTTGGCTTAAGATTGAGGTCCCCACATGAACCACGCCTTTTCGCTTCATCCCCAACTTGCTGCTGATACGACCTTGGTCACAGATGGCCCGCTATCACATGTTTTGTTGATGAATGATGCGCGCTATCCATGGCTCATTCTTGTTCCTAAACGTCCTGATCTTGTTGACTATGATGATCTCAGCCCAGAAGACCGCAAAACGCTGGGCGACGAAGCCGCCACCGTTTCAGCCGCTCTAAAACGCCGGTTTGATGCCCATAAAACCAATGTCGCAATGCTGGGTAATATGGTGCCCCAGCTTCATTGCCATGTGGTTGCCCGTTTTAAGGACGATGCCGCCTGGCCCGGCCCGATCTGGGGTGTTGGACAATCAAAACCCTATGAAGAAGACGAAGGTCGCGAACGATTGGCAACTCTTAGGGCCGATCTGATTTCGGCGTTCAAGCATCTCTGATAAAGTGCTGCGATACCCACGCGGCGCAACATCATCTCGCCCCCATAAAAAGGCGCTGCCCCATGCCTGTTATCGAGCGTGATACGATTTTTGTCCTGAAACCCGATTTTGAAGACCCGGCATGGCCCGGACAGCGATTTTATTGCTGGCACTGCGCGCTGATTAACGGCGTGCTGGCGTCTTTTCCCGATCTGTGCGGCGACCTTGATGTTCATCGCATTGCGTGGCCGCGTCCGCGCGCGGAGATAGCCGACCTTCTGGGGGAAGATCACCAATCTCTTCCGGTGATGATCCTGAAATCGGGTGATACGTCTGATGTTCAAACCGGCGTTGCCAATGGCCATGCTTTTATTGATGACAAAGACACCATCTTGTATGCCTTGAGCGAACGGCACGGTTTTCCCGTTCCCCATCCTTGACGCACATCAAGGCGCGCGTCATTGGAATGATGCAAAAGACGGACAGAACGCACCAATCGGGATGTCCGTTATGCAGCTTGCCCTTTATGAAAAATACGACCTGCGCCTGCCCCGCTACACCAGCTATCCAACGGCACCGCATTTTCATCACGCCATAAACGGTAAAGTGTTTGCAAACTGGCTTGGCGAGTTAAATCCGCTTCAGCCGCTATCGCTATATCTGCATGTCCCCTATTGTGAGGAAATGTGCTGGTTCTGCGGCTGCAACACCAAAATAACCAAGCATTACAAACCCGTTGGCACCTACGTCGCGGCCCTTCTGACCGAGATCAAAAACACGCTGGGCAAGCTTGATCCGACACACCGGTTCACCGTGTCGCACATTCATTTTGGCGGCGGCAGCCCGACCATCCTTAAGGCCGATGATCTTCGGACCATCATGGGTGCTATCCGCAAAAAGGTTGATATCCTACCCACGGCCGAAGTCGCTATTGAAATGGACCCGCGCACGGCAAATGATGATTTAATGGATGCCATGATCGAATGCGGTTTTAACCGCGCAAGCATTGGCATTCAGGACTTCAACGCCGATGTCCAGCGTGCGGTTAACCGCGTCCAAAGCTATGATCTGGTCCGTGACGTCATCTCCGGATTGCGCCATCGCGGCATTCGCGGCATCAACGTCGATCTGATGTATGGCCTGCCCAATCAAACCGTTCAATCCATCCGCCAAACCGTCGATCAGACCGCCACACTCTGCCCGGATCGTCTGTCGGTATTTGGCTATGCCCATGTGCCATGGATGAAAAAGCACCAAAACCTGATCCCGACCGAAACCCTGCCAGATACGCAGGAACGCTGGGCACAGTATGAAGAAATTCAGAACAGGCTGGCCTATCACCGCTATGTCGCCATCGGTCTGGACCATTTCGCCCATCAGGCAGACCCGATGGCAACCGCACTTTACCACGGCAAACTACACCGTAATTTCCAGGGATATACCACCGACCGCGCCGAGGCCCTGATCGGGTTTGGTCCATCGGCCATTTCGTCCCTGCCGCAGGGCTATGCTCAGAATGATCCGGCACTGGCCCGTTGGCAGCGCGCGGTTGAGGGCGGCGACTGTGCAGTTGAAAAAGGCGTTGCCGTTTCAAACGAAGACCGCCTGCGCCGTGACATCATCAACGAGCTGATGTGTAATCTGTCAGTGGATGTCGCAAAAATCTGTAGCGCACACGGCACATCCGCCGACAGATTTGCACCAGAACTCAATCGCATTCGTGCAATGACCAATGATGACATCGTGGAAGTTAACAGCACGCACATTAAACTGACCAATACGGGGCGCCCGCTGGTGCGTGCGGTCTGTGCCGTGTTTGATACCTATCTCAATCATGCCCATGGCAGGCATTCACAAGCAGTCTGAGTTTTCCACTCATAAGCATTACAAAAAGGGGCCATCTGGCCTCTTTCTTTTTGCATTTTGACCTATGCCCGACAATCAGGCTGACTTGCGCAAACTCAGGATCACAATCCCGCTGATCACGACAAGGCCACCTGCCATCTGGATCGGGCTGATCATTTGACCAAGCACCACCCACGCAAACAGCAATGTCGCAATCGGTTCCATATTCATCACCGGCGCATTGCGTGCCATGTCAAGACGCGGCACGGAGATGAACAGAACCGAAAACGCCCCACCATAGAGCAAAACCAAGGCCGCCAATCCGAACCAGCCCGGTGTTGCATCAGGCAAGGCCATGCCACCGGGTAAAACATCGCCAAGACCAGCAATGATCATGGAAATAAAAACCACGACCATGGTGAACATTGACCGCACAGACCCGTTCAAGGCTGCAAGTTTATGATCGGTCACCCAAAACGCCACGGACAAGGCGGTAGCCGCCGTCAGTGCAAAGGCAATCCCCTGCCACCAGGTTTCACCGACCGAAACCTCACCATCGAGTTTACCGGGCACATCAAGTGCTAAGACCAACCCCGACAGGATAAACAGCATCAGCGCAGTTGATTTCAGTGTTGGACGCGCGCCCCCTAAACCCCACGTCAGAAGGGCCAGAATGATCGGGAAACTGTTGGCCGTCAGCAACGCCAGTGCAACAGGAATGCGCGCAACCGCCGAATACAGGCACAGGCTTTGGATCGTGATCATCAAGCCCAAAAGAAGCTGCCAGCGCACCGAACTTTTCGGCAGACGAATGGAATGGCGTTGTCCAACAACAATCGCGATCAGGATCAGTAACGCCACCCCGGACCGGCACAAGATTGCCAACAGCAACCCCGTCCCATTTTCAAAGGCAAGACGCGCAGCAACGTGGTTGGCAGCAAAACAGCACGCCACCGTCGCCAACAGCAGGATCGCCGTTTTGCGTGGGAAAAGATCAGGTGCAGTCATCACACCATTGGTCGCAGACATCGGGACAAAACCTGTTTTGTGGGGCACGTGAACAAACAACGCCAAAACGGCAATTAAAACAAGCCTTTCTGGCACCCGCCCCATCTGGTGCACCAGATGGGGCGGGATGAAAAACGATCATGTGGCCTGCAGAACCGAACTGGCGCGACGATCCAGCGCACCACTGATCAGCGTCAACCCGACCGCAAAGGTAACAAGGATGGCCGCCACCCAAGGGGTTGCCGACAGGCCAAGCGACGATGAAACCACCAGCCCGCCAACCCATGCACCAATGGCAATGCCAAGATTGAACGCCGCAATGTTTAGCGCCGATGCCACATCAACCCCACCCGGGCGATGCAATTTCGCCAGTTGCACAACATAAAGCTGAAGCCCCGGCACACTGGCAAATTGCAAGAAACCAAGGGCCGCCAAAGTCACCAACGCCAGAACCGGCGAGACGGCGGTAAAGGTAAAGACAACCAATGTTGCCGCCTGCAACGCAAACAGCACGCTTAAGGCACGCACCGGATTGCGGTCTGCAATACGGCCCCCGGCAAGGTTCCCCACCGCAATCGCCAATCCGTAAAACACCAGTATCAGGCTGACCGATGCCTCGCTAAATCCGGTAATGTCCTGCAAAACCGCGGACAGATAAGTAAAGGTCACGAACGTCCCGCCATAGCCAAACGCCGTCATGCCAAACACCAGCAACAAACGACCACTGCCCAAAACACGCACCTGATCAAGCAAACGTGCAGGTTCCGCACGGGTCAGGTTTGATGGCAACAAAACGGCAATCGCGGCAAAGGCAATCACGCCAAGTGATGCAACACCCCAGAACGTCGCACGCCAGCCAAATAGCTGACCGATGAATGTACCCAATGGCACGCCGGTGACAATCGCAACCGTCAACCCCATGAACATCATGGCAATTGCCGATGCCCGACGATTTTCCGGCACCAGATCGGCGGCAATCGTCGCCCCGATTGAGAAAAATACACCATGGGCAAAGGCCGAAATTACCCGGGCCACCAACAGCATCTCATAAGTCGGGCTGAGTGCGGCGGCTCCATTACCCAACACAAACACCCCCATCAACCCCAGCATCAGGGTTTTGCGCGGTAACCGCCCGGTAAGGGCGGTTAAAACAGGCGCGCCAAACGTCACGCCAAGGGCATAAACACTGACGATCAACCCGGCCATTGGTAGTGTAATGGAAAGATCATTTGCCACGGTCGGCAACAAACCAACAACGACAAACTCCGTTGTCCCGATTGCATAGGCCGCAATCGTCAACGCAAATAAAGCAAGCGGCATTTTCATTCTCCGGCCCGCGCGCACTACACCGCGGGCTTTAAAAAAGTGATGGGGCAGTCGACCCCGTCCATTGCCGCCCAATATGACGATGGAATGGTTGCGCGATAATCGGGAATGCGCGACAAATGCCTTTGAATTGAATTCAGAGGTGGAGGATCAGTTGGATAATCGTGCAGGGGAAATGGAAGCCTTCATCCGGGTGGCCGAACTCAAAAGCTTTTCCGAAGCCGGGCGCAAACTGCATCTGTCGCCATCCGCCGTCAGTAAACTTGTCACCCGCATCGAAGACCGATTGTCGACCCGCTTGATCGTCCGGTCCACTCGTGGCCTGCAACTCACGCCAGAAGGCGACATGTATCTGGTGCGGGCGCGCCGTGTTCTTGATGAAATTGACAATGCCGAACGTGCGGTTGCCAGTGGCGGCAAGGCCGCACCAAGTGGCCGTTTGCGCGTTAATGCGTCGATTGCCTTCGGGCTGATGTATGTGCAGCCACTGATCCCGGCCTTTTTGGAACGCTATCCAGACGTCGAACTGGATTTTTCACTGACCGACGGAATTATTGATTTGCTCGAAGAACGGGCCGATATCGCCATCCGGTCAGGGGCACTGCCCGACTCATCGCTTAAGGCCCGCAAACTGATCGAAAGCCACCGCATGGTCGTGGCATCCCCCGACTATATCGCCAAGCACGGTTTGCCAAATCATCCCGACGACCTTGTGAACCATAATTGTCTACGGTTTAACTTCCCCCTGCCCTTGAATGAATGGGCATTTCGCAGCCCCGAAACAGGCGACAGGCTCAAGCGCACCATATCGGGGAATTTCATGTGCGATAACGGCCCGACAATGCGGCGCATGTGCCTTTCCGGGCTTGGCTTGGCCAGACTGGGGCGCTTCCACATTCAGGCTGATATTAAGGCCGGGAATTTGGTCGAAGTCCTGTCAGACTGGACGCCACAGGACGAACAACTCATTCATGCGATGTTTGCCGGCCACGAACATCTTGCCACGCGCATCCGCGCCTTCATCGATTTTCTGGTCGATCATATCGACCCGATGGGAAATGGTCTACGTCACCCTGATTAACGGATCATGATACCGGCGCACTTAGCAATTCAAGACACCGCTGGGCAACCGCGCGGGCGGGCTGCAACGATGGATGTTTGAACGGAACGAGTTCTGTACTGTCAAGCAACGGTCGGGCATATTGCCCGTCATAAAGGGCCTGATGCAAGCGCCGGTGACGTATGGCAGCCAATCCTTCGGGCGCGTAAATATAAACCCCACCAGGTGCTGCCGCAGCTTCGCAACACATCGAAACCGAATCACCCGTTACGATCAACACATCCGCCAGTGCGAGATATCCGAAATACGGATTTTCGGCATCCGATGTCCAGTCATGCAAGTGATACGAAATCCCCGACTGCGCCAACCGGTCGGCAATCAGTTGTTCGTTTTCGCGCCCGGTGCGTCGGCTTGTCGTCACCAGAAGACTACCGTCAACAGCCTTCGCCGCATCAATTGCGTGCGAGATCAGATCATCGGCCATGTCTGCGGTAAACGCCGTTTTCTTTGAACTGCCGCCAACAATCACGGCAAACCGGGGACCGGGCAAACCTTTGAAATGGCTGCGCCAATTATCGGCTTCGATCAAAAGACGCGTTTCCGTGATCCGATGCGGCGCACCGGGGATTTCCAAAACGTTTTCACGCGCAGGCATCTGGTCATGGGCCGGAACGGCAATCAGATCAAAATCCTTTTCACCACTATCAGGGCGCATGATTTGACAAATTCGGGTGTGACCACGGCTTTGCTTTTTGATCCAGCGGGCAACAGGGGCGGTTCGGCGCCCGGCCGCAATGACAAGATCGGGCCAAGGTGTGGTCAAACGCGCACGCGTTCCATCATCGACACCAAGCAAACTCGCACCACGCAGGATGTTGGGTAGCCGGGCCAGCTTGGTATACTCGATATCAACCCGCTTGAATGGCTGTGCCAGCGCTTCGGCAACGCCGATTGCCTGATTAATGTTTCCGGCCCGATCATCGGCCAGAACCCAAATCAGGTGTGTGTCTTGTTCGCTCATTCAAGGGGAACTTTCTTGATACGATAAACGGCTTTTTGATCTTGGCGCATGCCAAACCTGCTTTCAAACCGTGCCGACTGGCATAGTCGCGTCCTTGATAGGTACAATCTGATCAAGCGATTATCAAGCGTCAGGCCGAACTTGTGAAATTTCATCTGGGAATTGAAATGAATTTGTAATTTAATCCCCCGGAACCACCTATCCTTAAGTGGTGGATGATCGTAAAAATGAATGGGTGGAAATGCTAAGAACATCAGTCTCGGTCAAACGCACATCGCGTGCTGTTCTTTGCATATTGCTGCTGTTGTTGCCTGTAACGGTTTGGAGTGTGACAGAGTTCTGGCGCGAAACCCGCCTTGTCGATATCGCACAGGATGGCCGCAACAAACTGGAACTATATCGCTCCAACCTTCAAGGCGCGATCAAGGAACACGAATATCTGCCGATCACGTTGGCTTCTGATAACCGCATCCTCAACCTTGCCACCTTTGCCGATCCCGCCAATGCCGCACAGGTAAATGTCTATTTGGAAAAACTTGCTGCCGACAGCGGCGCATCCGACATTTATTTCATGGATCGTGATGGCACGACCATTGCGGCCAGCAACTGGAACAGTGACGCGTCCTTTATCGGGCGGAATTTTTCCTTCCGGCCCTATTTTCAGCAAGCACGCAGTGGCGAAACCGGCCATTACTTTGCCTTTGGCATCACATCGAACGTTCCGGGCTACTATATTTCCCATCCCGTGCGCTCCGATGGTGTAACGTTTGACGGGGCGATGGTTGTTAAAACCCACCTTGATACATTGCTGCAACGCTGGACCAAGGGTGGAGAAAGCGTGCTTGTCACGGATGAAAACGGCGTCGTCATCATATCAGCCCGTCCGGAATGGCGCTTTCGCACCCTCGAAGACCTGCCCGCCAAAAATCGTCCGCGCATCATCGCATCGCGTAAATACGGCGATTCTCCACTTGACCTGATGCCTCTGACCGACGGGCAATGGCCCAAGGGCGATGAACTTTCTGTTCTGACGTTGTCGACCATTCCCAAAGACCTGTCCGACATGCCACCAGCGGAGCGTGCGGAAAAAGCAGAACCATCGTCAACAAAGACCAACCTAGGCAAGACGACATATCTCGCGACCAGTAGTTCCCTTCCCAAGCAAGGATGGCGGATGTTTCTTTTGACCGACAAGTCGGTTCTGGATCGCTCAACGCTTAGTGCCGGACTAATGGCCGGTGCCGCCCACGTCATCTTTGCCGGACTGGTTTTCATCATCCTGCAACGCCGTCGCACGATGCTTGAACAACTTGAAATCCGTGACTGGTCACAACGCGAACTTGAACGTCAGGTCCGCCTTCGCACCGCCGACCTTATGAGCACCAACTTGCGTCTGGCACAGGAGATCAACGAGCGGTCACGCACCGAAGACGCCCTGCGATCCGCCCAAACCGAATTGGTCCAGACCAGCAAACTGGCCGCCCTTGGCCAAATGTCGGCGGGCATCGCCCATGAAATCAATCAACCGCTGACTGCCATTCGCAGTTATGCCGAAAATGCGCTCAAGTTCATATCGCGCGGCAACAGCGATACGGCCAACCGAAACCTGCAACGCATTTCCGAACTGACAGACCGCATGGGTCGGATCACAAGCAACCTTAAAACCTTTGCCCGCCGTCCCGAACAGGATAATCAGCCAGTTGATGTCCATGAACAAATGCAAAAGGCCATTGACCTGATGCTTGAAACCGGTCGCACCGGCGCATCAAACATCGTGCTCAGCTACGCCCCGGACTTAAAACCCGTCATTGCCGAACCCAACCAGCTTATTCAGGTCTTTACGAACATCCTCAACAATGCTGCCGATGCCTGCCCGAGTGATGAAGACGCAAAGATCGAGGTTCATATCACCAAGGGCGACGACCGCCTGCTGGTCAGCATCAAGGACAATGGGCACGGCATCCTGCCCGACAACCTGCCCAAACTGTTTGATCCTTTCTTTACCACCAAGCCATTCGGCGACGGTTTGGGTCTCGGGTTGTCTATCTGCTATGGCATCATCCGAAGCTTTGGCGGCACCATTCGTGCGAAAAACCGCCCAAATGGCGGCGCATCCTTTATCATCGAACTTCGTTACGATGCGGTCACCGCCGACAGTGGCGATAACTGGCACTCGACGCAAAACGCTTCGACTGATAAACAGATCGAAACTCCGCATCAATCGGAGAGTTCATAACAGATCACGCATTAGATATGCCTTGGCCGCGTGATCTTTGAAACGGATCGAAGGAAAGCCAGTGCAAACCACCGCCCATTGCGTTCTGTTTGTTGATGATGATGCCGATGTGCGAGAAGCCGCACAGCAGACACTCGAACTGGCAGATATCCGGGTTGAGGTCTTTGCCGATGCGCTATCCGCCCTTGCCCGCCTGCGCAAAGGCTGGTCGGGCGTTGTTGTCTCTGACATCCGCATGCCGAAAATGGACGGTCTGGAATTTTTGACCGAAGCCCGCAAAATTGACGGCGAAATGCCCATCGTCATGATTACCGGACATGGTGACATCGCAACCGCTGTCCGCGCCATGCATGACGGGGCCTTTGATTTCATTGAAAAACCATTTGATCCCGATCTTTTTATCGACATCACCAAACGCGCCATCAGTCACCGGAAACTGGTTCTGGAAAACAGGACGCTTAAGGTCGAACTGGCCCGCCACAGCAAAAATGTATCGGGCTTCATCGGTCAAAACCCGGCGATGGAAAAACTGCGCACCCTGATTGGCAATGTCGCATCGACCAATGCCCATGTGCTGATCAATGGTGAAACCGGGTCTGGCAAGGAAGTGATCGCACGCAACTTGCATGAAATGTCGGGGCGCAGCGGTCCGTTCGTTGCCGTGAATTGCGGGGCAATGCCCGAACAACTCATTGAATCCGAACTGTTTGGCCACGAGGCCGGGGCTTTTACCGGGGCGGATCACAAACGCATTGGAAAATTCGAATTTGCCGATAAGGGCACCATGTTTCTCGACGAAATCGAAAGCATGCCGCTCGCCCTTCAGATCAAGCTTTTGCGGGTTTTACAGGAACGCGCCCTTGAACGGTTGGGCTCAAACCGCGTCCAGCCGATTGATCTGCGCGTTGTCGCCGCCACCAAAATTGATCTGCGCGATGCCGCCTCACGCGGGGAGTTTCGCGAAGACCTCTATTACCGCCTGAACGTCGTGCAACTTCATATCCCGCCGCTTCGCGATCGTAAGGACGACATTCCATTGTTGTTTGAACATTTTGCCCGCGATGCCGCCCACCGATTTGACCGCCCGACAAAACCGATCACCCCGGCCGAACAGGCAACATTTAACGCCCATGACTGGCCGGGCAATGTGCGCGAATTGCGCAATGCCGCAGAACGCCGGGTCCTGGGGCTTGATCCACTGGCCAATGGCAAGGACGACAGCAACACAGAAATTGCATCCCTGCCCCAACAGGTCGATGCCTTTGAAAAAAGTGTGATTTGCGAAGCCCTGCGTGAACATGGCGGCAATGTCACTGCAACGGTCATGACCCTTGGGCTGCCGCGCAAGACGTTTTATGACAAATTGACCAAATACGGCATTACCCCCGCTGATTTCAGAAAACCCCGCAGTTCCACCGATGCAGAACCCGCCCGATAAGGCGGGTTTTTGTTTATCCCAGTCCATCCACATCATCGCAGAAATACGTACACATCATCTCCCCATTTGCGTGTGTGGATTTTCACACATTCGTGAAATTTGATGTGCGAAATCCCCAACAAAAACAGTCACTTATGCTGCATCGCACACTTACACCAATGCCCCTAACCGGTTGTTTTCATGTAGTTTATAGGCAACCGTAAAAACTGGCCCGCGCCTTGCTGATAAGAGGCCAGCGCCGCACGGCGTTTCAAAACGACGCCGACAAAAGGCGCGCTACCGGGAAAACGCACAAAACTTATAGGGAGACATTTTGATGCGTCTAATCAGCAAGAAAATCCTCGCAGCCAGTGTTGCAACGGCCGCAATCCTTGGCATGAACGGCATGGCGTCCGCACAGGAAGTCATCAAGTTTGCCCATGTGGTCGCGCCGAACACCCCCAAAGGCAAGGGTGCCGAATTCTTTAAAAAACGCGCCGAGGAACTCCTTGGCGACAAAGTTAAAATTGAAATTTACCCGAACTCGCAGCTGTTTGATGACAGCAAGGTTCTTGCCGCCATCCTGCGTGGCGATGTTCAGTTCGGCGCACCGTCGCTGGCGAAATTTGGCAAATGGACCAAAAAGCTTCAGGTCTACGACCTTCCGTTCCTGTTTAAAGACATGGATGCGGTTTCCTGCTTCCAGAACGGCGAAAAAGGTCAGGAACTTCTGGGCGCCATGTCCGACAAGGGTTTGACCGGTGTTGGCTATTGGCACAACGGCCTCAAACAGCTTTCGGCCAACAAGCCGCTCAACAATCCTGCCGATGCCGAAGGCCTGAAATTCCGTATTCAGTCGTCTGACGTAATCGCTGCACAGTTCGAAGCCGTCGATGCGGTGCCACAGAAAATGGCATTCTCGGAAACCTATTCCGCCCTGCAAACGGGTGTTGTTGATGGTCAGGAAAACACCTGGTCGAACATCTATTCGAAGAAATTCTTCGAAGTTCAGGATTACATCACCGAATCCAACCATGGTCTTCTGGACTACATGGTCGTCACCTCGACCAAATGGTGGGACGGTCTGGACCCGGAAATCCGTGACGGCCTGACCCAGGCCATGAACGAAGCGTCCGACTATGCCAACAGCCTGTCGGCTGAACTGACCGCCGAACAGCGTCAGGCCGTCATTGATTCGGGTGAAACCGAAGTTCAGCAACTGTCTGGTGACGATTTCTCCGCATGGCAGAATGCTGTCAAACCGGTTTGGGCGGAATTCTCCGACGACATCGGTCAGGACATCATCGACGCAGCTGCGGCGTGTAACTGATCCGTTCTTTTTTCCCTACATTTGGAAAAGGGCCGTTTCTGATGATTTCAGCGGTCGTTACCCGGCTGGAGGAGGGCTTAATTGCCCTCCTGCTCGCCGCCATGACGTCACTTACCTTTGTGAATGTCGTCATGCGTTACGTGTTTAATTCCGGCCTGACCTGGGCTCTGGAAATCACCGAATTCCTGTTTGCGTGGCTGATCCTGTTTGGCATGTCCTATGGGGTGAAGGTTGGATCGCATATTGGGGTGGATGCGCTTGTGCGCCTGTTCCCCCAAAGGATCCAGCGCGTCATTGGCCTTATCGTTGTTGGCGCAGGCCTCCTTTATTCAAGCTGGCTGATCATTGGCGGGTGGGAACTCGTCAGTTTCAACCACATGCTTGAAATGGAGGCCGAAGACAGCCCGGTCATGCTGTGGTTCGTCTATCTGATCATGCCGGTTGGGGCCGCACTTTTGGCGTTCCGTCTGGCACAGGTTGGCTGGCGGATCATTACCGGCAAGCAGGTTGGTTTCAATCTGGCTGACGAAGCCCGCGAAGCGATTGATCAGATTGCCCCGAACGGCAGTGACGATGATCAAAATGCTTCTGCCAAGTCTAAATCATAAGTCAGGCAGGGACACAAAATCATGACAATTGCATTCCTGTTTATCCTGTTGTTCGGCTTAATGGCATTGGGCGCACCGATTGCTATTTCACTTGGCGTATCGTCGCTTGCGACCATTATGCTGTTTGGCGATGACAGCCTTGCCACGCTGGCGGAAAAGCTGTTTGGCGGGATGGAACATTACACCCTTCTTGCCATCCCTTATTTCATTCTGGCATCGGCGTTTCTATCGACCGGTGGCGTTGCCCGTCGTCTGATCCGCTTTGCCATTGATACGGTTGGCTGGTTCCCCGGTGGATTGGCCATGGCATCAGTTCTGGCCTGTATGCTGTTTGCCGCCGTTTCGGGCTCCAGCCCGGCCACGGTTGTTGCCATCGGCTCCATCGTCATTGCCGGGATGGTGCGTGCAGGCTATCCGCAAAGCTTTGCGGCTGGTGTGATTTGTAATGCCGGAACACTTGGCATTCTGATCCCGCCATCGATCGTTATGGTGGTCTATGCCGCCGCGACCGAGGTTTCGGTTGGCCGCATGTTCCTTGCCGGGGTGATCCCGGGCATCATGGTCGGCCTGATGTTGATGATTGCGATTTACATCGTCGCACGCGTCAAAAAACTGCCAAGTCAGCCACGCCCGACCCTTGGCGAATGGGGCCGTGCATTGCTGTCGGCATCTGGTGGGCTTTTCCTTGTGGTGCTGATCATGGGCGGTATTTACGGTGGTGTTTTCACCCCGACCGAGGCCGCCGCTGTTGCAGCCTTCTATGCCATGATTGTTGCCGTGGTATTTTACCGTGACATGGGCCCGATCAAGGAACAGTCATGGGTGCCTGAAAACGGCAATACCGGTTTTGGCAGCCTGCTTGCCTATAACCTGCCGAAAATGGGCAAAGCACTCGCACTGATCCCGTTTGACAAGGACATCCGTCAGGTCCTGCTTGAGGCTGGAAAAGTCACGATCATGCTGATGTTCATCATCGCCAATGCGATGCTGTTCGCCCATGTTCTGACCTCGGAACGCATTCCTCATACCATTGCTGGAACCATTATCGACTGGGGACTTCCGGCATGGGGCTTCCTGATTGTTGTCAATATCGTGCTGCTGATTGCCGGGAATTTCATGGAACCGTCCGCGATCCTTTTGATCATGGCACCGATCCTGTTCCCGATTGCCATGCAGCTTGGCATTGATCCGATCCATCTGGGCATCATCATGGTGGTCAACATGGAAATCGGCATGATCACCCCGCCGGTCGGATTGAACCTGTTTGTGACATCCGGGATCACAGGCATGCCGTTGCTTAAGGTTGTAAAGGCGGCATTGCCGTGGTTGATGATACTTTTGGGCTTCCTGATCCTGATCACCTATGTTCCGGTCATCTCGACCTGGTTGCCAAATACATTGATGGGCCCTGAACGGATCATGACCCATTGATCGGGTGAGCTGATCTGCAATTCAAATTGCCAAATACATTGTAACGCAAAGGGCGGCATTCCAACGGATGCCGCCCTTTGTGCGTTTACGATCAATGGCCTGCATGGCTGCCATACTGCTGTTCATATCGACCACCTCTGGAAAGAACGGGTTTTTTGTGGATAATGAACAGCTTGAATCGTTTCAGGTTGCTGTTACCCGATAATTTCCAGAACCCCACACCACAGCCACCTTCATCCTGCCTGCCTCACGCTGACGGCATCCGCAAATGTCCTCCGTTGGCAAGTTGAAATCATGCTCTGATCTGGACATCGGGAAACCTGCTCCCCTCCTGCCACCTCATGAAACGGAATGGAATCATATGGCCACCAACGCGCCAAACACCGAGTTAAACCCAAAACGTCTGGCATTGTTGCTGGCAGCGTTGATTGCGACGGCCCCGTTCGCAATTGACACCTATCTGCCAGCCATCCCCGCCATGGCGGATGATTTTGGCGCGACAACCCACGCGGTTGAGGTCTCCATCAGTACGTTTCTTATCGGGTTTGCCTTGGGCCAGTTGATTGGCGGACCGGTGTCTGACCGTATTGGCCGCCGCCCCATCGCACTCACCGGGCTTGTTGTTTACATCATCACCAGTGCAATCATCACCAGCGTTGAAAGTTCCACCGCCCTGAATGTCATGCGGTTTATTCAGGCGATTGGCGGCGGCTTTGCCCTTGTGGTCGTCGGCGCATCGGTGCGTGATCTGTATGACGGCAAGGAAGCCGCGCGCATGTTCGCGCTGATTGCCGTGATCATGATGATTGCCCCGCTTGTCGCGCCAACCGTCGGATCGGTTCTTCTGGTCTGGTTTAACTGGCAAGCGATCTTTGTTTTATTGGTGATCTATGGCAGCGTTATGCTGTTTGTCGTCTGGTTCAAAATGCCCGAAACCACCAAATACCGCCCCCGCTATGCGGGACCGGCACGGCGCATCTGGTGGACATATCTTGGGGTTTTGCGCACGCGCAAGGCGGTTGGTTTTATGCTGACGCACACGGGTGCCAGTGCGGTGATGTTTAGTTTCCTGACTGACAGCCCGTTTATGTATATCGACTTTTTCGGCGTATCCCCGGCGGTCTTCCCCTATCTGTTTGGCTGTAATGTTGTTGTGATCGTGATTTGCAATCGGCTGAACAATCCATTGCTGCGCCATCTTGAATGTCATCAAATTCTGATGATTGGTGCTGGCATCCAGCTTGCCAGCGTCATTGGATTGTTCTTTGCGATCAACGTGTTTGAGCCGACCCTTTATAGTGTCGTGCCATTGGTGATGCTGTCAGTTGGCATGATCGGGTTGACGGCCCCCAATGCCACCGCATCCTTCATGCAGTATTTCCCCCATATCGGTGGCACGGCCACGGCCCTGATGGGCACCATTCAGTTTGCCACCGGTGCAGTCGCCGGGATATTGATTGGGCATTTTCATGACGGCACGCTCTTGCCCGTCACCATTTCCATGCTCTGTTTTGCGATTTTTGCCAATCTGATGGTGCATTTCGTAGCCGAGGCGAAACTGCCCGAAGTTGCCTATGACTTTAACGCGCCAAACACGCCCGAAACCAAAACAGAAACCAAGCCGGTATCCGCAGAATAACCCGCCCCAAAGGAGCCCCACGCACATGGCGAAAATGACGTTTGATGATTACGGCCACGTGATGGCCCGCTACAACAGGTGGCAAAATGACGTTCTGTTTAAGCTTTGTGATCAGATCGGGGATGACGAACGCCGCCGAGATCGCGGCATGTTTTTCAAATCAATTCATGCAACTCTGAACCACCTGGTCCATATCGACATCCGCATTCTGGGCATCATGAAAACCGGTGAGGCCCCGGTGTATGATGCGCATGGCGCGGTTGCCGATGATTTCGAAACCCTGCGCCAAGCGCGCCGTGACCTTGATGCAGAGATCGAGGCATTTGTCACATCCGATGATCACGACTGGCAGGACGGGTTTCGCGAATTCACCGGGGTTGACGGCATTACCCGCAATTTGCCCCGCCCACTGTTTCTGATCCAGTTTTTCAATCACCAAACCCACCACAGATCCCAGATCACCAGCGAACTGCATAAGATGGGCCTTGATTACGGCATCACCGATGTGCCGCTGACGCCGGACCTTCCGCTATAAGCTTAACGCTTACTTTCCAACAAACACCGCTTTGCGCTTTTCAAGGAACGCGGTGTAGCCTTCCTTGAAATCCGCACTGTCAAAGGCGCGGTATCCATCGTCAAATTCACGCGCATCAATCGCCCCGCCTTGGCGCAGTCGGTTGATCATTTTTTTGTGCAGGCGTTGCGTGATCGGCGCACCACCGGCAATGCGGTTTGCCGTTGTCGCCACTTCGGCGTCAAAATCAGCCATCGGCACATGGCGAGCAACAAAGCCGATTTCACGCGCATGTTCGGCACCAAACATCTGCCCTTCAAGCAGGATTTCAAACAGGGCCGCCTCGCCCAGTAAATCCAGCATGATTTGCAATTCCGGGTACCCAAGTGTTGCACCAAGCTTCATCGGCGGCACAGCAAATTTGGCATTATCCGCGGCAATGCGCAAATCACACACGGCGGCCAAAACAAACGATGCCCCCATGCACGGCCCGTCAATCGCGGCAATCACTGGATGCGTGCAGGACTGAATGGCTTGCAGGGCTTCGGCATGCAGCATTCCGTAATCGCGCGCCTTTTCAAATCCGGCCCGTTCGCGCACAAACTCATGAATGTCTGCCCCGGCGCCAAACCCAACCCCGTCGCCACCGCGAATGACCACACAGCGCAAATCCATATCATCAGACAATTCCTGTGCAATGCGCGCCAGCGTGCCCCACATCGGTTTGGTCAGGGCATTTTTGCGTTCCGGTTGGCAAATGGTGATGGTCGCAACACCGCCATTGGTATCCACAACAAGTCCGGTTTCCTGCGCCATCGTCCTGCCTTTCAAATCAACAAATCGGTATTCATATACCAAATAACGCCCAAACCCCTATTTGCCAATACTTTAGGCATAAAGCCCCCAGCAAACGCGACAAATCTGGCTGATCTTGCTTGTGTCGGCTATGCGGTCATATGGACGGTAATATTGAATGTGAGGCGCCCACCTTTACCCCCCGTACGCTGCCCACAGCCTTTTCAATCGTGTGTTCGTACTGCACCAATGGCGGCTTGATGCCATGGGCAAACAGTTCCCGTCGCACGTCATGGGATGTTCCGGTCAATATTACCTGCACACCGCGCCCATCGGCCTTGCTGGCCAGACTGGCCAGCGTATTGGCCGCTGTAGAGTCCAGAAACGGCACGGCGGCGAAATCAATGATCAAGGCCCGATGAATATCGCCAATCTGGTCAAGCACTGACCCGATTGAGGCCGCGGCCCCGAAAAAGAACACGCCTGAAATCCGGTACACAATAATACTGGGATCAATCACGGGCGCGATATCGGATGATGTCTGATTCCCATTCTTTCGGTCAACCTGATCTTCGGTAACGAACGGCGTATGGCTTGCAATGGCGGTGGTTTTTGACATGCGTTGGATAAACAGCACAGCACCCAGTGCAAAACCAACCACGATGGCCTCCATCAGATCGCGGAAGATCGTCAAAAGGAATGTCGCCATCAAGACCGCCGCATCTCCGCGCGAGGCCCGCAAAAGCGTGGCAAAGGCATGTCTTTCAATCATGTTCCACGCCACAACCGCCAGCACCCCGGCCAAACAGGCCAGCGGGATGAAACTTGCCAGCGGTGCGGCAATCAAAATGAACATCAACAAAAACAGCGCATGAAGTATTCCGGCAATCGGTCCATGGGCACCTGCGCGAATATTGGTTGCCGTGCGCGCAATCGTGCCGGTCACGCAAATCCCGCCAAACAGGCCTGACGCAATATTGGCAACCCCTTGGGCCACCAATTCGCAGTTGGAACGATGTCGCCGTCCGGTCATGCCATCGGCCACAACGGCCGACAGCAGCGATTCAATCGCGCCAAGCAACGCAAAAGCAATCGCATTGGGGATCACCGCCTGGACCTTATCGATTGAAAATGCCGGCAAAGACGGAAGTGGAAATTCACTTGGAATCCCACCAAACATGCTGCCAATCGTCGAGACCGGAAGGTCAAACGCGATGGTCACAATGGCTGTGCCAGCCACCGCAATCAGCATGCCCGGCCAATGCGGCCGCAACCGTTTTAGTCCAACAATCACAACAATCGTTCCGCCTGACAGCATCACCGTGATCGGATCAATGCTCGGCAGTGCCGCCCAGATCACCGGCAGTTTTTCAAGCAACGGCCCCGGCTCTGACCCAAACAGGGTCAAGCCCAGCAAATCCTTGATCTGGCTGGAGAAAATTATCACAGCAATGCCAGCGGTAAAGCCAACCGTCACCGGATAGGGAATGAACTTGATATAGGTGCCGAGCTTCAATCCGCCGACTCCCATCAGGATGAAGCCCGACATGATCGTCGCGATAATCAGCCCGTCAATGCCATGCACCTGAACAGTGCCAGCCACCAAAACGATAAAGGCCCCTGCCGGTCCACCAATCTGAAACCGGCTCCCACCAAGCAGCGACACCAGAATCCCACCAACGACGGCAGTATAAAGCCCCTGTGCCGGGGATACCCCCGATGCAATCGCTATCGCCATAGACAGCGGCAGGGCGACAATCGCCACCGTCAGTCCGGCAATCGCATCTGCCCGCAATTGCGCAAGCCCATATCCCTCGCGCAGGACGGTAACAAGCTTCGGGGTAAAAAGATCAACATATCCGGGGTCGGAAGTCGTCTTGGTTCTGGTCGTTTCAGTTTTCATTTTGTCCGGCGGCCTTGTTGAAAAGGCGGCGGGATCGTCGGCAAGTGTCGGCGGTCTCCGTCGCAAGTGATGTTGCGGTTTATTCTTCGTCCTGTTTGGTCGTGTTTTCGGCGGGACGTATTGCAGGATCCTTCAGGCGCACACCTCGGCCCGTCGAGATACTTTGCACGTTATCCCCGATCAGCTCGATCCCGGCACGATCAAGCGCCTCGACAACCTTAGCCAGCGTATCGACGACACCGCGCACATTGCCCTTGCTGGCCTCCATTCGCTGAATGGTCGGCACCGAAACCCCGGCCATTTCAGCCAGTGTTTTTTGATCAATGCCCAACAGAGCCCGCGCCGCGCGCATTTGTCCTGCGGTAATCATAAAGCAAACCCTTTAGTGCAAGTTGATCGAAGCCTAGCAAAGTCCATCTAAAACTTCAATTATGATATCTCAGATATCATTTATGATACCTTACACCTTTATTTCACAATTCACGCCGCGCTCATTCTTTGCCAATTCTCTTTTTGACCGTGCCACAGCCCCAATCCTGACCACCCGGACAGCGGCTTTTCTTTGCGCTTTTTGGTCAAAAGCGTTATGAGGTCGGCAAATCTTCGAGCCAAAGAGGGTAAAGCTGCCATGACCACCCCATCGCCGACCGCGCATTGTTCCTATGCTGCCAAAACCGTTGCCAAGATTTTGCTAGATATCGGAGCGGTTAATTTCCGCCCGGAAGAAGCCTATATCCTGACGTCTGGCTGGGCCAGCCCGGTTTATATCGACTGCCGCAAACTCATTTCATTCCCGCGCGCACGCCGCAAGGTGATTGAGCTTGCCGCACGTCAGGTTTCTGACAAAGCAGGTTACGAGGCATTTGATGCCGTCGCCGGTGGTGAAACGGCGGGTATCCCCTATTCCGCATGGCTGGCCGATGTGATGGACCTGCCGATGCAGTATGTTCGCAAAAAACCCAAAGGGTTCGGTCGCAAGGCCCGCATCGAAGGCGACATCCACGAAGGTCAGCGCGTTCTTCTGGTCGAAGATCTGGCTACCGATGGTGCCTCGAAAGTCAATTTCGTCAATGCCATCCGGGACGCCGGTGGGGAATGCAAACACGCCTTTGTCGTGTTCTTCTATGACATCTTCGAAGGTGCGCTTGAAGAACTGCGTAAAGACGACATCGAAATGCATTATCTCGCCACCTGGGCCGACGTTCTGGCCGTTGCCGAAGAAGGCGAATATTTCAGCCAAGACGCCATCGAAGGGGTGCGTTCGTTCCTTGCCGATCCGATTGGCTGGTCCAAGGCACATGGCGGCAAGCACGACTAAGCGAAGCCAAACAGCACACACTCAAACGCCCGCCAGATTTTGGCGGGCGTTTTGTTTTTCACCTTGTGACGGTCGGGGTGGAAGAACCGGGATTTATCCCGCCATATCCAGATCAGGTTGAACAACCTTGGCCGGGATCGTCGCCCCAAGGTCATGCGCGGTTTTCAGGTGTGCCGCCGGATCGTTACCATCGGCCAGCAACATCAATTCGGATGACGCGACCTCAACGCCGCAATAATCAAAAATACCCTGATGGATTTGCAGCTTCATCGCGCCGAAATACCCATGCCGGGCAAATGTGCCCAAACCTGCACCGCCAATGGCGACAAGATGAACCTTCAAATGGGACAGCTTTTTAATCACCTTTTCGCCGTCTATGTCCTCATAGGCCCAGCCATTAGTAAACACACGGTCAATCCACCCTTTCATGATGGCGGGCATCGACCACCAATAGATCGGAAAAGCCAGCACCAGCGTATCGGCACGGTCGATCCTCTGTTGTTCGGCGATGACGTCATCGGGGTACGGCGTAACAAGGTCGAACCCCGCGACATCGCCCAAACTGAACCGCGGATCAAATCCCTCGGCCGTAAGGTCGGCAAGTTCGAAACTGTGGTCCGATCCGGCATCTTCAATGCCCTTGCCGATATGATTGGCAACAGCATGGGTAAACGAACCGGTATTTGGATGTGCAACAACCACAAGTGCGTGCATGACTGATCTCCTTCTTAACCGATTGCCTTAGTACGGCAATCACTATATACTTTTAGTAAGTTACTTTCCGTAAGTTACGTTTGGTATATAGGGATGTCAAGCACCAGCGCAAATAATTCTCCAACCCGCCACAAACCGCGCAAACGGCTCTCGCGGGAGGATCGATATCGTCAACTTGTGGATGTCGCGTGGCAAATGGTGCGTGGGCAAGGAACCGAAGCACTTAGCCTTGGATCCCTTGCCGAGCAGGCCGGTGTGACCAAGCCGGTTGTCTATGATCATTTTGGCACCCGATCGGGATTGTTGATCGCCCTGTATCAGGATTACGATATGCGCCAGTCCGCCGTGCTTGACGCCGCTCTTCAGGCAAGTGCGCCCACCCTGAACGATAAGGCGGCGGTGATTGCATCATCTTATGTTGATTGCGTATTGTCTCAGGGGCGTGAAATATCAGGTGTCATTTCCGCACTTGCCGGGTCGCCAGAACTTGAGCAGGTAAAACGCGACTACAACCTCCTGTTCCTTGAAAAATGCCGCGATATTCTTGCCCCTTTTTGTGCCAGCGGCACCGTATCAACGGTCAGCCTGTGGGGGTTCCTTGGCGCGGCAGAGGCCCTGTCCTACGCGGCGGCAACCGGTGAAATCACACAGGAGCAGGCGAAAAACGAACTTTTTGACACCATTGTCGCCATGGTGGCACGACACGTATCTGACTGACATAAACAGGCACAGTCTCTAACCAGCGTCTTGTCTATAAGCCAAATGCACAGTCGGCAGTACCGCCAACCGGCGGGCAAGATACCCTTCCTTCGTCGCAATGAATTTCTGCATTTCCGCAAGGTAGCTCCGGGGCACGGCATTTTGGATGATGTCGTGCCCCGAAAGCTTGATCGACCAGTCTTTCAGACAATCCATCCCGGCATAAAAATCCCGGTTCAATCCAACCGAAAGCAATGGAAATGGTCGAAAAACCGTTGCGAAAACAAAATCAAGCAGACCAAGGCCTCCTTGCGTCTGAAAAGGTTTTGTCTCAACATGGCTGGCAAGTATTTCAAGCCGTTGGGTGATCTGTGCCACCGTTGCATCGACCGTATCCTCCGTTGGCGCCTGATAAATCAGCATCGCCGTCAGCGACAATATCTGTTCGCCAAGTGCAATCAGCCCACGGTGCAGGCCGCGCTCATAAGGATCAGGTGGCAACAACGTTTTGCCGGTTAAATCATCAAGATACTCACAGATCGCAGCGGCCTCGAACAGGACACGCCCGTGATCAACAACCAAGACCGGCACTTTGCCCGTCGGGCTGATGTCAAAAAGCCAGTCCGGCTTATCCTCAAGTAAAATATCAACCCGTTCGTGATCAATTGAACATGCGGCCATGACCATGGAAACACGCTGCACATAGGGACATAGTCGATGCCCCACCAGACGAAAATGAGGGTACATCACACATCCCCGAAATTTGGAAAATTCTAAAAACCATTCTGACGAACAGCCAACGGAAATCATGACGCCGCACTATCCCATGAAATGCACGTTCAGTTTATTGCCATCCAGATCACGGAAATATGCGGCATAAAATCCGTCGTCGGTGCGTGGACCGGGTGTGCCTTCTGATGTACCGCCCAACGCCAGCGCCTTTTGATAGACCTCGTCAACCTGCTGGCGCGACTGTGCGGCCAAGGCGATCATTGTGCCATTTCCAACGGTTGCCGGTTTGCCGTCAAACGGAACATGGACAGAAAAACATGGGCTATCGGTACTCTGTCCCCAGACAATAAAATCGGAAACAACCATGACGCGGCCTGCCCCAAAACACTCAAACAATGCGTCATAAAATGCGCCAGAGCGCGTCAGGTCATTCGTTCCAACGGATGTGTAGCCAATCATCACAATTCCCTTTGTTATGTGCGTTCAACATTTCGCAGGAACAGAAATAGAGAATTGCAAATTTGCAATACATACGCGATTTTGAAATGCAACATTGCAAATTTGGAATTTATGCAGATGGACTGGAATTACATGAAGTCCTTTCTCGCCATCGCAGAGACAGGATCGCTCGAACAGGCCTCCCAGAAACTACGTGTCAGCAGCACGACCGTGTTTCGTCATATTCACGCTCTGGAAAAAGAAACCGGTGCTAGGCTGTTTGACCGGGTTCGGGGTGATTATCAATTGACCGAAGCCGGGGCAGATATGCTGCACCCTGCACGACAGATCATGAACAGCTTCGATGCGATAAACCTGAACATTTCCGGGCGTGATGTGTCGCCGTCCGGGTTGGTGCGCATTACCGCCCCGACAAGCTTTTCATACTTCCTTTTGCCTGATTGCTTTGCGCGATTTCGTGCCGAACATCCTGACATTCAGCTTGAACTGCTGACGAGCAATCAGGAATTCAACATGACACAACGCTATGCCGACATCGCAATTCGGGTCGCCAGCCATCCGCCCGAACATCTGGTCGGTCGCGAGGTCCGAAAAATCAGTTGGGCCATTTACGGCACCTCTGATGACGTTGCGACTGACGATCTGAACTTTCTGTTGCAGCAGAACTTTATCGGCGCGTGCGGAACACTTCGCAGTCATCCCGTTTTCACATGGTTGGAAAAATGCCACCGGGGTAAAATTCATCAGCAGTCCGATGACCTGATTGCAATGGCACAACTTGCCCTTTCGGGATGCGGCTTTGCCTGCTTGCCGACCGATCTTGCCATCCCCGGTTTGAAACGGATCACCGTGCTAAAGGATATCGCGCCAAACAGATTGTGGGTCTTGACCCATCCGGACCTCAGGCACATCGAACGGATAAAACTTACAATGCGCTGGATCGCCAGCACCTTAAAAAACGAACCGAAATTATCAACGCCCGAAATACACACAGCGTAATGCCCGGAGATCGCCGGTCGGTCAAAAAGCTTTCATCGGCCCATATCTGGACAGGCGCGATAAGTCAGTCCAATATGTTCCATAATAAAAGCAAAGTCGTAGCATCCAATACGACCGGTTTTAGGGACAACGCGATCGCGTGACCACGGCAAAACGCCATAGGTCCAAGGAGCACGACATGTCGATGCATACAACAGCCAAGACTCTGACCATGATTGCACTGACATGTGCTCTGTCTGCCTGCATGGCACCGGTCGAAGACCCCGTCACCGTCGCCAATGACAGTCAAACCATCGTCACCCCATGGGGGGGCCCGTCCAACGCCCAAGCCAATAGCGCACCCAAATCCATGGCACGCACAACCGCCGGATCGGTCGCAACACAGTCCGATAATCTGGTGATGATGGAAGACCCAAATCAAAAAATGCTCGATCAAATGCAGAAACAGCAAATTGACGAGGCCCGCATTGCGCTCGGCATTCTGGATCGCATGGCGCAACGCTGCGTTCAGCAAGGCGATGCCGCATCCTGCGCCACCTTGCAGAAAAACTGGGCCCCACTATCACAGCAACTGCATAAAAGTCTGTCGATGTTGTCGGGCGATGCCATGAACGTCCCGATGTCCGACCCAACCATGAGCAATATGCCCGGCAGCAACATGGGCGGTCAAATGACGCCCCAAACACCCCAGACTCCACAAGCACCGCAAGGCATGGCACCGTCAACTGGCAGCGACACCCCGGAAATGGAAAAAGTCATCCCGATGACCCAGCCGGGCACGGATGGCTAGCGGCACATACGCCCCATAAAGTCGTTTTAAATTCTTCAATTTGAGATAGAGCAAAGACGCCCAAAACACCCGAGATTATGCTTATTCCATATCGAAAGGACCCGCGTGTGATCCTCACCCTTCTGGTGAAGATGACGGGCCGTACAATGGAGACAGTCTCATGTATCGGGATATTCTTGTTCACATCGACAATTCGCCTGCCTGCATAGAACGCCTTGCCGTCGCGCTGAAAGTTGCCAAGGCGCAGAAGGCCCATCTGACAGGTCTGTTCCTGCTGCCTGTGACTGATATTCCGCGCTTTATGGAAGTCCAAATTCCACAAGAAATCATCGCTCAGCAACGTCAGGCAATGGCCGATCAGGGCAAAGTGGCGCAAGGCGTTTTTGAAACCGCCTGCACAGATGCCGGTATTGAATTTAGCTGGCAACAAACAACCTGTGCCGCCACCGAACTTGCCGATACGGCAGCAATGTATGCCCGCCACCATGACCTGACGATTTTAGGACAGCACGACCCGGAAAGCGGTGATCCGTGCTCTGTCTCTGAGATGCCAGATAAGGTTGTTCTGACGTCTGGCACACCTGTTCTGATCGTGCCCTATGTCGGAAAGTTTGCCACGGTCGGCGAGCGGGTTCTGATTGCCTGGAAACCATACCGCGAAGCCGTTCGCGCAGTAAACGACAGCATGCCGTTCCTTGAAGCCGCCAAGAAAGCCGTGGTTCTGTGTGCCGATCCGAACAAGGGCGCACGTGATACCTTGCCCGTACCGGGCATCGACATCGCGGACCGTCTCAAACGCCACGGCATTAGTGCCACCAAGGAAAGCATGAACGCATCGGGCATCAGTGTTGGTGACTTGCTGTTGTCGCGGGCCGCGGATGAAAGTTCTGATCTGATTGTCTGCGGAGCCTATGGCCGCCCGCGCCTGCGCGAATTGATGATGGGCGGTGTGACACAGCATCTTTTGCGCCACATGACCGTTCCGGTCCTGATGTCACACTAAGCCAATATCGCGCGTACCCGCATCAAAACCCCATATCAAAACCGGTCGGATCATTCCGGCCGGTTTTTCGTCATCAAGGGTTAATCCATTGCAAAGTTATCGCGGTGCAAAGGAATGGGTTGCGCCCGATCAAAGTGGGATTAAAGTGCCTTAAAAGCATTTACGGGTTTCAGGGCCCCACATCAAAACGAGGTTCGCCATGACCATCGACGCCACCAACGTCAATCCAGCCTTCGCCCCAACTGTTCCGGGCAATTCAGATGCCAGCCGCGATGTCGCGAGCTACTTGCATCCCTATACCAATCATGCCACCCACGAACAAACCGGCCCGCACATCATTACCGGCGGTGACGGCATTTATGTCACCGATGACAGCGGACATAAACTGATCGAAGGCATGGCTGGTCTTTGGTGTACGTCGCTTGGCTTTAGCGAAAAGCGACTGGTGGATGCCGCCACCAAGCAGCTCAACATCCTTCCCTATTATCATACCTTTGCATCCAAAAGCACAAACCCGGCGATTGATCTGGCCGAAAAGCTGCTGGAAATCGCACCGGTGCCGATGTCGAAGGTCTTCTTTGCCAACAGCGGCTCAGAAGCCACTGATTCCGCAGTCAAAATGGTTTGGTATTATCATAATGCTATTGGCCAGCCGGAAAAGAAGAAGATCATCTCGCGCAAGAAGGGCTATCACGGGGTTACTGTGGCAGCGGCCTCGATGACTGGCCTTCCGGGCAATCATAAACTGTTTGATCTGCCGATTGATCGCATTCTTCATACCGAAACACCGCATTACTGGCGCGATGCCCTGCCAGGTGAGGAAGAAGAAGATTTCGCCACCCGCTTGGCCGAACAGCTTGAAGACCTGATCCAGGCCGAAGGCCCCGAAACCGTCGGTGCGTTTATCGCCGAACCGATCATGGGGGCCGGTGGCGTGATTGTCCCGCCGCGCACCTATTTTGAGAAAATTCAGGAAGTGCTCAAACGCTATGACATCCTGTTTATTGCCGATGAAGTGATTTGCGGCTTTGGCCGGACCGGTCGGATGTTTGCCAGTGAAACCTTCCGGCTTAAACCCGATATGATCACAGTCGCCAAACAGCTGTCATCGGCGTACCTGCCGATTTCCGCCCTGTTTATCAATGAGGCGATTTATCAGGCCGTCAAAAAGGGATCGGACGAAGTCGGGACATTCGGCCATGGCTTTACCTATTCCGGGCACCCGGTAGCAGCCGCCGTCGCACTTGAAACCCTTAAAATCTATGAGGATGACGGGATTATCGAGCATGTCCGTAGTGTCATGTCGCCGTTCCAGAAACGCCTCAAAGACCTAAACAAGTTCGATCATGTCGGCGAAACCCGGGGCCACGGCCTGATCGGGGCGTTTGAACTGGTTTCTGATAAGTGTGCGAAAACACCGTTTGATCCCTATGGTGCTGCGGGCAAAGCCGTTGCAGCCAAATGCCTTGAACATGGTGTGATCCTACGTGCGCTTGGTGATACTGTTGCCTTCTGCCCGCCGCTGATCATCACCGAAGATCAGATTCATACGATGTTCGACGCGGTCGAGGCCGCCCTGACCGAGTGGCACAGCAGCCTTTAAGTCGCGACACAGATCAAAACATCAAAAGGCCCGGCTCAAATCCGTTTTGCGCCGGGCCTTTTTTTCTAAAACCACACGTCTGATCCCGCAAAACACCGCCTAAAATCGCGAATAATAGCCTTAAATGCCAAATTACACCAAATCGATTGATTAAAACTATGGACTGAATTGATATAATTGTGGAGTGAAATGCGTTCAAATCCTTGCCAAATGCCGCCAATGGCCCCAAATTGACTACTGAATTGAGACGGGGTACGCCAAGTCCTTGAAACAGGACCAACCCTGCGGCGAGATCGACAAATGAAAGATGGAACGCCTTCTCTGACCGTGCGGTTCAAAACAAACTGGAATCGCTTTAATTTTTGACAAGGGTCAATGCCGTGTCGGACGCCATGTCCGATAAGGGAAACATCAAGACCCGGTCAAGCCGGACGACGTGTCCAGATCAGATCGCTGATCAGGACAAGACCAGAGCTTTGTGATGTGCGAAACTGTTCCGTCGCAAAGAGACAGGCGAAAGTAACAAAGATGAATTATAACAACTTCTTCAAAGACGCGATCTCTGGCCTTAAGGCTGAGGGCCGATATCGCGTGTTCGCCAATCTTGAACGCATTGTCGGCAAATTCCCCAAGTCCCTCTATCATCCGGAAAACGGGGAAGCGCCGCGCGAAATCACTGTCTGGTGTTCCAACGATTATCTTGGCATGGGCCAGCACCCCAAGGTACTTGAAGCCATGGATAAAGCCGTTTCCGGCCAGGGTGGCGGTGCGGGTGGCACACGCAATATTTCTGGCTCCAACCATCTGCACGTCGCGCTTGAGCAAGAGCTCGCCGATTTGCATGGCAAGGAAGCCGCCCTTCTGATGACGTCTGGCTATGTCGCCAACTGGACCACGCTGTCGACCCTTGGCTCCAAATTGCCCGATTGCGTGATCATTTCCGACTCCCAGAACCACAATTCCATGATCGAAGGCATGCGCCATTCCAAGGCCGAACGCCGCATCTGGAACCACAACGACGTCGAACATCTCGAAGCTATCCTCAAGGACCTCGGCCCGGAGCGCGCCAAAATCGTCGCGTTCGAGTCGGTCTATTCGATGGATGGCGATATCGCCCCGATTGGCCAGATTCTTGATCTTTGCGAAAAATACAACGCGATTTCATACCTTGATGAAGTCCATGCGGTGGGCATGTACGGCCCGCGCGGCGGCGGTGTTGCCGAACGCGATGGCGTTATGCACCGCGTTGATATCGTTCAAGGCACACTGGCCAAGGCATTTGGCGTCATTGGCGGTTATATCGCGGCCAAACCGGAAATCGTCGATTTCGTACGCAGCTTTGGCAACGGGTTCATCTTCACAAGTTCCCACCCGCCCAGCATTGCGGCCGGTGCGCTGGCATCTGTGCGCCACCTTAAGGAAAGCAACGCCGAGCGCGTTGCACAAAAAGAACGCGCTGAAACGCTGCGTGAACGCATGCGTGCGGCAGGCCTGCCGGTTATGGACGCCCCATCCCACATTGTCCCACTGATGGTTGGCAATGCCGCGATGTGTAAGGAAGCCAGCGACCGCCTGCTGTTTGAACATGATATCTACGTGCAGCCAATCAACTATCCAACCGTGCCGCGCGGCACCGAACGCCTGCGCTTCACCCCCGGTCCGTTGCATAATGACGAATTAATGGATCACCTGATCGACTCGCTGCTGGCCGTCTGGAGCCAGTTGGGCATTTCCAAGGCCGCCTGATCGGGCGTCAGGGATCAGAAAACGAAGGCCAGTGGCAGATGCCCTGGCCTTTTTTGATCAGCCCCCGAAACAGTTCTGATCTAACATCTTCAAATCGGACCCGAATGTTTGCTTTCGCCATAGGGCGGCCTATATTCATGCTGATGATGATCGCGGACACTTAAAGTGCCCTTAAGATCACATATTGCAATTAATAACCGTTCGCGTTAACGTCGACCCTGTCATCAAACAGGGGCCGCCCATGTATTCGGATAGAACCTTGCTCCCCAAAGAATGTCTGCGCCTGTGCGCACTCGGCACACTTGCCCTTTCGGATAAACCAATCAGTTATGCTGATCTGGCCAATTCCGTGCGTCATTTCATGTCCCATATGATGGGGCCGTCGCTTGATATGATGGGAAGTTCATTACAGCTTTTAAAACTTGAAGGACTGGTCAAGGAAGACAGTGGAAGCCTCGCATTTTCCGACGGGCAGCTTATCCTGACCCAACAAGGCCACGATAAATTCATCGAACTGATGCAGGGCAACCTGCGCGATACATCGGGTGAACTATCGCGCCTGATCATGGCGCTTAAGATGCGCTATCTGCATTTGCTTGATGATGACATCCGCCGTGAGCAGCTCGAAATCCTTCAGGATGTGTGCGAGCTTGATCTTGAACGTGTTTTGGCCCTGCGCGAAGAGCACGCCAACGAAGCATCAAACTTCACCGGCTGGCTTGAAATGGAAGTCAAACGCCTTGAACAAAAAAACGACTGGCTGAAAAGTCTGCTGGTTTAACACAACCTTGCCCTACCGCATTTTCCCGTTATAGTCGTGGGTGACGGTCCGCAGGAAGCAGACCCTACGTCACAGGCAGGGACGAAAATGCTTATTCGTGAAGAAACCGAACATGACATCGCGGCGATTCACGCGCTTCTGGCAGGTGCATTTGAAACAGCACCCCATAGCCAGCAGACAGAACACCTTATTGTTGATGCCTTGCGTCAAAAAGGGAAGCTTACCCTTTCACTGATTGCTCAACAAGATGACGAACTCATTGGCTGCATTGCCTTTTCCCCAATTAAAATCAATAATCTGGAATGTGGCTGGTACGGGCTTGGCCCGGTTGCCGTCCTGCCCGACCGTCAAGGGTTTGGCGTTGGGTCCGAACTAATCCAAAGCGGCATCCGTCATTTGCGTGCCAATGATGCCGCCGGATGTGTTGTTTTGGGCGAGCCGAACTATTACAGCCGATTTGGCTTTGCGCCCCTGCCCGATCTGAAACTTGAAGGTGTGCCCGATGAATATTTTATGGCCCGACCGCTGATCGATGAAATCCCGGCTGGAGAAGTTGATTACGACCCGGCCTTTCACATCAGCCAGAACGCATAAAGCAACCAAGTTTGGCTGCCTTTGGCCTTTAAAGCATATCGCCTCAGAAACACGGCATCATCACCACCAATCGCGGCGATCTGTGATCAATAAAGATGCTGCCCGCCAGTAACAAAGATTTCCGTGCCTGTGACATAACTGCTGTCTTCCCCCACCAAATAATGCACCGCGGCCGCAACATCTTCGGGGGTTCCCATCCGGTTCATCGGAATGCGCGGTACCAGTGCTTCATATTCCGGGGAAATCATGTCGGTTTTGATCTCTCCAGGCGCAACGGCATTGACCCGCACACCCAGTTCGGCAAACTCCACCGCCATTTCACGCGTCAGCCCGGAAAGGGCCGCCTTTGATGTGGAATAGGCAGACCCGGCAAACGGATGTACATAGTGCCCGGCAATCGACGTGATGTTGCAAATTGCCCCCTTGCCACGATGCAAGGCCGATGCAAACCCGCGCGCCAGTGTCAGCGGGGTGAAGAAATTAAGTTCAAACACATCGCGCCACGCATCGATATCGCCATTCAAACAGCCAAGCCGTTCCTTATAGGGCGTCTTGGGCGACACACCGGCATTATTGACCAAGGCATGCAGCGGATCATCGCCCAGCACCTCATTGGCCTGTGCAATGAAAGACTCCACGTCTTCGGGTTTGGAAAGATCAGCACGGATATGAATGCCAAGTGACGGGTCACGCGGGCAACTGGGTGGCGGTGCTTCACGTGAACAGCAAATCACCCGCCAACCACGCCGGGCAAAATAACCAACCGTAACGTGACCGATACCACGGCTGGCACCTGTCAGGACGACTGTTTTCGGGGCTGGATTATTCATTATTCGGGCTCTTTATGTGGCGTGCGCATGCGTGACTGCATGTGATCACATTGTTATAACATCCCCCGTCAAACCATTGAAGGAAATGCCCTGTTTTCGGTAAAATTTCTATCGGCCTTGGGGCATGACCTCGTTTCAGGTAGTACGCATCGCAGGATTTGGCAAAGCCCGCAGCAGCTATTATCTTGATGGCACAACAAAGCAGGCAAATACATGTGCAGCCGATTTGATCTTAACAACAACATCCACGCCCTTCAGGCGCAACTGGGACTGGAGATGGAAGACATCCGGCGCAGCATTTTGCACAACGGGTTTGACGACGCGCAGCTTGTCCATCAAACCGCCGAAGACCAGAACGATCTTGATGCCGCGTTTGAAGGCCTGACCGGCACGCGCCGCCCGACCGATCCGATTGCCGTCATCCTGCCCGAACGCAAAGCCGCAATCCGTCACTGGGGGCTTACGGTTCCGGGCCTGAACACGCCGCTGATCAATGCGCGGGCCGAAACACTTGACCAGAAACCCACATTTCGCCCCCTGCTTGCCCGGCGGTGTCTGATCCCAGCCACAAGTTGGTATGAATGGCGCAAAGACGGCACGTCCAAGCGTAAAAATCAGATAACGCTTCCCGATCATCAACCGTTTCTATTTGCCGGACTGGAAAACGGATCAGAGGCAACCATCATCACCTGTGCACCATCGGGTGTGATTGCCCATATTCATGATCGCATGCCTGTGGTGATCGGACCAAATCACCTCAATGCGTGGCTTGATCCTACAGAAAACTTCACACAGGTTGCCCATATGCTGGCCCCGCTTCCTGACCATGTCTTGTCATGGCACGAAGAACCACCCACCGCGCAAAAACCCAAACGCGATGAGGATCAGATCAGTCTGTTCTCGAAATAGGGAAATGGGCCTGCTGTCCGCGCAGGCAAGCTTCCGGCATGAGACAAACCATCAGGTCGGGGCGATATATCAATATCACTGCGCCCTCGTTTCATCTGATTACTTGCCGTCACATTTGTTGGCCGCACAGGGAGTTGCTTCGCAGCCGCGAACGGAATTACTGCCGCCATCACCTTGGCCAACGACCGCTGCACCAAGATCGGGCAAACCAATTTTAAGACTGTTTAATTCGTCAGCCAAATCCTCGGACATGGCTGCAAAATCAATGATGTCGCGAAGTGATAACATCGCAATTCCCCTAGCAGACGTTTCTTCCTCAATGCGGAACGCCTCGTTTTTCGGGGTTCCGTCTTTGTAAGATTTCCGTAACCCTCCCTCTATTTGTTCGCGGATGCAACAAAAAAAGGCGCACCCAAATGCGCCTTTCTGACCCATTCAAAAGAATAGGTAATTTAATTTCGCGAAATCATATGGTTATGATGACGCCCGTTCAGCGGAACACTCAGTGCATGATCCAAAGTGGCAACGTACATTTTGCCAGCATATCTTGCGTCACACCGCCAAGGATCATTTCCTTGAACCGTGAATGGCTATAGGCACCAAGTACGATGCTATCGGCCCCACATTTTTCTGCCTCTGACATCAAGGTGTTAGCAACATTTCCGCCTTCGGTATGTTCGACAACCGCCGCCTCGACTCCGTGCCAGCGGAATTGTTCTGCCAATTCTCTGGCACTAGCCCGGCCATAAGGAACATCTCCGACACTGACGATCGTGACGGTCTTTGCCGTGCGCAAAAGCGGCATGGCCGACGTCACGGCACGCGCGGCTTCCACCCCGCCGTTCCACGCAATCATGACCTTTTCACCAATCGTCGCAGGTGGGTCTAGCGGGGCGACAAAGATCGGACGCCCGGTTTCCATCAATGCGGCATCAAAGGTCAGCGACGCAGAAGCTTCTTTGGGATCACGCCCAACCACCACCAGATCAAACAGGCGCCCCCGGCGCGCAACGGTTTCGTCTTCGCGGCCATTGTCCTTGCGCCACGCACAGGTTGCTTTGGACTGGGTCGTCGGCGCCTCTGCGATATCGATCCCGGCCGCGGTGACAGCGGCCTCAAACGCGGCCTTGCCATTGGCTTCGCGTTTTCCTGTTTCGGTTTCCGCCGCCCGGATCATTTCTTCAATGATCAGGCCCGACATGCCTTCGCCAACAATTGGAATGGCATCCTGTGGTTCGGCGGCGACAAAAAGCGCCTCAAGATGCGCATCGAACCGCTTTGCAGTACGGAACGCCATATCCATAACACGGCGATCAATTTCCGAACCGGCTACTGGTGCCAGAATTGTTCTTATTGCCATTGCACTCACTCCCGCCTGTCATCTTGTGAACAGTGCCCGCGTCTGATGGGTCATCATCACGCAGGATCGCCATTATGTTGCTACTTTTGATCAATCTATTCCTTGTTCAAGATCAAAAATATTGCGGCTGTAATTGTTCTTTCAACGCTGTATAGAAACAAGATCAGCGTTTCGTAAACCTGCCCGATAGAATAGCTTACAAGGTGTATTGTATCATTTATGGCTCCGATTACGATGGCTGTTTGACGACAAGACCGAAAATACGCTGACCCCGACCGATACCAACCAAGGTCAGACCGTAGATGTAGATTGGTATGTAATTTGGAAATGGGTTTTCTGGCGGATGGATTACGAAGCGCTTCATCAAAATGCACGCGAAGCAGCAGAATTTCTCAAAACGCTGGGCAATGAATGGCGGCTGATGATTCTTTGTTCCCTTGGCGATGCCGAAAAATCGGTTGGCACGCTTGAGAATGAACTGGGCATTAAACAATCCGCCCTGTCACAGCATCTCGCACGGCTGCGGCGCGACAGGTTGGTCAAAACCCGGCGCGAAGCCCAGACGATTTATTATTCGCTGGCAGATCAGAACATCATGAAAATCATTGCCGTCTTGCAGGAAACATTCTGCCCGCCCGAACAGACCAAATAGTCAGACGAACCGGACCGAGAAACAGGCCCCCCAATCAAAAACGCGCAAAAGATCAATTCTTTTGCGCGTTCTATCGTTCAAGGCATAAAGCCAAATCCTTACGGGAACAGCTTTTGCGTGTTCCAGCCCGCATCATCGGCATCACGGGTAAACAGTTTGCGATCATGCAAACGGAATTTCCCCTCGGCCCAGAATTCAATCCGGTCAGGCACAAGACGGAAACCACCCCAGTGATCCGGGCGTGCGACCTTGCCCAAACCAAACTTGGCGGTAAATTCCGCCACCCGTTTTTCCAGATCAAACCGACCGGTCATCGGGCGTGATTGTATCGATGCCCAAGCGCCAAGCTGGCTGCCACGTGGGCGCGATGCGAAATACTCATCGGATTCAGCACCATCGACCTTGGCGACCTTACCTTCGATTCGCACACATTTTTCGACCGTTTTCCAATGAAAACACAATGCCGCATAGCTGTTTTGCGCAAGCTGGCTGCCCTTGCGGCTTTCATAATTGGTGTAAAAGACAAAGCCGCGATCATCAAACCCCTTAAGCAGGACGATCCGCGCTGATGGACGGCCATCCTTGTCCGCGGTGGCCAATGTCATCGCGTCAGGATAGGCATCTTCGTTGCTTTTGGCGTCTTTGAACCAGTCGTCAAACATCTCAAACGGGGCAACATGGGGTTCATGCCCCATTTTTGGCGTATTTTTTTCGTCCATTGGGGTCAAAGTTCCTCTGATTATCCAAAATCGGCTGGCTTAAGTGACAGCGGATGACGAACACGGGGTGGCAACACAGGATCATCGTTCGTATATTCAGAGCATATCGGTTGGGACAGGAAAAACAAGATGGGCAGAAACAACATGAAATTCCGTCATATCGTCATACCATTGATCATGACCGCCTTCATCGCAGGCTGTGCTCAGGATCAGGGCCAGAAACAAACCGCTGGCACCTTGCTGGGTGCGGTTGGCGGTGCGGTTGCTGGCGCACAGTTTGGCAAAGGCAAAGGCCAGTTGGTCGGAGTTGCACTTGGCACCATGGCAGGCGCGTTTCTTGGCAGCGAAGTCGGGCGTTCACTTGATAACGCAGACCGCGCAATCATGGCCCAAAGCACGCAGAAAACCCTTGAAAGCGCGCCAACAGGCAAAACATCAAGCTGGCAGAACCCAGATACCGGCGTTCAGGGCACCGTGACACCAACACGGACCTACCAGAAACCCGAAACGCAGGAATATTGCCGCGAATACCAGCAGACCGTCATGATTGGTGGTCAGGAAGAAACCGCCTATGGCACAGCGTGCCGCAAACCTGATGGCAGCTGGCAGGTCGTGAATTGATCAGACCCGTCTGATCTGAAACCAGATTTTCAAAAAAGGCGGTGTGGTCCTTGCGATCTGCACCGCTTTTTTTATATCCGGACACAGCAATAAATAGCCTTTCTTGTTTTCGCCAAGACGGGCTAGAGTACGGAGCGCGCAATCAGCGCCATTTTGTTTGTTTTGGCATGCCGTTTGGCAAAATACAGCGCGGCAGAGCAATGTGACGAAGCCCTTGATCGTAGCCCCGCTACATTCACTGGACTTGTCCTTGCTTGATATAAAACGTGCCTGACGAAATTGTGACGAAATGGTTCTGATTGCGCGCATCATGCACTTAAATTGTGCCACCGCCCATTTTGTTTATCCAACCGGTTAATTCATGCAGGATCCCTACAAAATACTCGGCGTTGCAAAAAACGCCACTCAGGACGAAATCAAAAAAGTCTATCGCAAACTGGCGCGCGAACTTCATCCCGACGTCAATCCCGGCGATACCAAGATTGAAGAACGCTTTAAAAAGGTTTCAAGCGCCTATCACCTGCTTGGCGATCCCGAACGTCGCAAGAAATTCGACAATGGTCTGATTGATGCCGATGGTCGCGAAACCGGGCCTTTTGGTCGCGGTGGCGGCGGTGGTCACTCGCGTGCGGGCGGTGGATTTGGTCAGAATGACCCATTCGGCTTTTCTGGCTCGAACCCCGAAGATATCTTTGACGAAATTTTCGGCAAAGGCGGTCGGGGTGGTCGCGGTGGCGGTGGATTTGGTGGCTTTAGCGGCGAACGCAAACCGCAAAAGGTCAAAGGCCCGAACATCTCCTATGAGCTGAGCCTTGATTTTTCCGAGGCCATCATTGGCACGACCAAGCGGATCAACCTTGCCAGCGGCAAAAGCCTTGAAGTTCGCATCCCTCCGGGAAGTGAAAACGAACAAACCCTGCGCCTGAAAGGTCAGGGCATGGCGGGGATGAATGGTGGTGAGGCTGGCGATGCCCTGATCAAGTTACATGTCCATCCCGACAAAACATTCCGTCGCGAAGGCAATGACCTGCATTGTGAATTGGCGATCACACTGGCCGAGGCGGTCCTTGGCGGGTCCATCGAAGTCCCGACTGTCAATGGCAAGGTCAATATGAAATTGCCCGCCAACGCCAACAGCGGAACCAAACTGCGCCTGCGCGGCAAGGGTGCACCCTATGACCGCAACACCAAACACGGCGATCAATATGTCCATCTGACGGTCAAGCTGCCCGATGAACGCGATGATGAATTGATCGAGTTTATCCGTGACTGGTCGGAAAAGCACCCCTACAGCACCCGATAGTATCCCGCTTAAAAGCCGGCTTCTCGCCGGCTTTTTTATTGCCGAAATTGCAGAAACACCCATACTCACCGAGGCACGCTACAGTTCCAATTTTCTTTTAAATGCAACGCCCTGCCTGAAAATCCGTTCTCGTGTTACCATATGATTTAAAGCGTTTTGTCATAAAGCCCCAAAACAGAAAATCAGGAAGACATCAGGGCTCCAATGGAACAGTTTACCAACCCGGATCAATATCTGCTCTGGATTGACCAAGCCATAGACTGGATACAGGCCAATATTCTTCTTGGCCCAATCCTCATACAAATTGCCGCCTGCCTGCTGGCGATGCTGCCGGCCCTTTTGCTGCGCCCGACATTGACCTCCCTGCTTGCCCGACTGCAAAACTGGAAACCGCTTCTGCACTATGCCGGTTTCAGGCGACTGTTTTCTGTTCTGCCTGATCTGGCGTTTCCCCTGCTGCTGGTTGTACTGGTCTGGGTCCTTGAGGCCATTGCTGTTCAAACCGGATATCGCCACAATATCCTGCGCCTTGTCGCAAGTCTGCTCAACGCCTGGATCGTCATTCGCCTGGCGGCGGCCGTGGTGAATGACCCGGTCTGGTCACGCACCATTGCGGCTGTGGCATGGGGTCTGGCCGCCCTTAACATCGTTGGCTGGCTTGATCCAACCATCGCAGCACTCGACAGTCTTGCCATGCAAGTCGGATCGTTCCGCGTTTCGGTCTATGGCGTTATAAAAGCTATCCTGTCGTTGGCGGTTTTGCTTTGGGTTGCATCCTTTTCATCCCGACTATTTGAACAACGCATCAAAAAAGTCCACCGTCTGACCCCCTCGGTTCAGGTGTTGATGTCAAAACTCCTTAAACTTGTTTTGCTGTCCGTTGCTGTTCTGTTTGCCCTGTCAACGATTGGCGTTGATTTGACCGCCCTTGCGGTGTTTGGCGGTGCGGTTGGTGTCGGCATTGGTCTTGGCCTGCAACGCATTGTTGCCAACCTGATCAGCGGCGTGATCCTGTTGCTTGACCGGTCGATCAAACCGGGGGATGTCATTGCCATTGGCGAAACATTTGGCTGGATACAGTCCCTTGGTGCACGCTACACCGCCGTTCGCACCCGGGACGGTACGGAATTCCTGATCCCCAACGAAGATTTAATCACCACACAGGTCGAAAACTGGAGCCACTCAGACGTCAAGCTGCGCCTGAAAATCCCGGTTGGCATTTCATATAACTGCGATCCGCATTTCGCGATCAAACTGTGCAATGAGGCCGCAGGAAAATGCGCACGTGTACAAGACACCCCCGGTCCCAATACATTGTTGCGTGGCTTTGGCGACAATTCGGTCGATCTTGAAATTCGGTTCTGGATCACCGACCCGCAAAACGGGCGCGGCAACATCATCAGCGAAGTTCTGCTCAACGTCTGGGATGCCTTTAAGGACAACGATATCGAAATCCCATTCCCGCAACGCGATCTGCATTTGCGAAGCAGTGATGCACCGATACGGGTTCAAATGGAATCCTCTGGCCATCCAGAAAATCCGGACACATAACGTTGCCCGAATTTTCTATTCTTCACAGGGCTTTCGATTTCCCGGCATGGCTTAATCCACCGATTGGGCCATATCATTTTGACTGATTTCTTCCTGCCGCGGATGATCCGGGTTTGGCTTGATTTGCTCAGGGACTTTGTCTTCGGGCTTTGGTGTATCAAGCAAGGCGCCGACTTCAACATCAAGAACCGAACCTCTGGTTTTTTCAAGCTCGACAAGCCGCTCACGCATTTTACCGGGCCAGCCACCATCCGACTGAACCACCAGCAGCCGATCATAATCAAGAAACAATCCCAGACGGCTCATCAAATCGTTCAATGTCAGTCGCGATAAATTACCCGATAGCAACCAGCGATGACTTTCGGACCGATCAATCAGCTTTTCCCGCCGAAGGGCGGCCAATGCCCAGTTCAAGTCGCGCCCGCCAAGCTTGACCTCACGCATCATGCGGCGATAGGTCGGCGGTTTGGATGCCTTATGGAAACCGTTTTGCAGATATTCCAGCACCCGTAGAACCGCAATAATGCGTTCCATATGGCCCGGCACCGCCCCACGCGGATCAGGAATAAGGCCCGCCGCCCGGGCCGCACGCCATTCAGACCGTGCGGCGGCAACCTGTGCGCCCAGCAGGATCACAATCCACGTCAGATACATCCACAACAGAAAAATCGGCACAATGGCAACCGCGCCGTAAATCGTCTGATAGGTCGGGAAATTGGTAACATAAAATCCGAACCCTTTTTTAAGCGCCTCAAACAATCCCGCCGCAACAAGGCCGCCCAGAAACCCATCAATGATTTCAACTGAACGGTTGGGCATACCAATGAACAACAACGAAAAAGCGATTGCCGATAACAGGAACGGTGCGATGAAGGTAAGCTGACCAAGTTGCCCGCCGATCAGATCACCGCCGACCATATGGCGCATGGCAAACAGATAGGACGCCAACGACAGGCTCAACCCCAACAACATCGGCCCGACGGTCAGAAGCGCCCAGAACACCACAAGACGCGACAGCAGTTTGCGTGGGCTTGTAACGCGAAAGACGTCATTCATTGCCCCTTCAATCGCGCCAAGCAACATCACCGCCGTCAGACCAAGCACCATGGTGCCAACAGCGGTCATCTGGCCGGTGTTTTGCAAGAAGTTTCCAAGGTAGTCGGTCACCTGCTCACCGGTTTCTGGCAGGAAGTTATTTAAAACAACGCTCATGATTTGATCTTTGAATTGATCAAATACCGGAAAAGCAGAAAGCACCGTCAACGCGACAGCCAGAAACGGAACCATCGCCAAAAGAGTCGTATAAGACAGGCCAGCCGCGCGCTGCACCGATTTATCATAGACAAACCGCATCAGCGCATAGCGCCAGAATGCTGTTCGATCTTCGATCAATTTCTGAATTTCCACCATTAAACGCTTATCCCTACGCATTTTCCGGTTATACTGTAATTGATCAACAGGATAGCGTGCCCGCACACGTTATAACAGGCCAGATTGACCTTGGCCTTGCTTTGTGTAGGATGCGCCCAATGACCAATAGCTCCTGTACCGGTCGTGGCTTTATTTAAAGGGCCTCCACCTGACAGAGAGAGATCGTGGGAACGAGAGGAAAAATGAGCCTGTCCACCGATAACATCTCGGGCCTGATGGCCGGTAAGCGTGGCCTGATTATGGGCGTCGCGAACGACAAATCCATTGCTTGGGGCATTGCACGCGCTGCCGCTGCTGCTGGCGCTGAAGTTGCTTTTACCTATCAGGGTGAAGCACTGGAAAAACGTGTCCGTCCTCTGGCAAGCTCAGTTGGCAGCGACATCGTGTTGCCATGTGACGTGACCGATGCGGCCAGCATCGATTCCGTTTTTGACACGCTCAAGGAAAAATGGGGAAAACTCGACTTTGTCGTTCATGCCATCGGTTTTTCCGACAAAAGCGAACTGCGCGGTCGCTATGTCGACACGTCGCTTGAAAACTTCACGATGTCGATGAACATTTCGGTCTATTCCTTTACCGCTGTTGCACAGCGCGCGGAAAAGCTGATGACCGACGGCGGATCACTTTTGACCCTGTCCTATTACGGGGCAGAAAAAGTCATGCCGCATTACAACGTCATGGGTGTTGCCAAGGCGGCCCTTGAAGCCAGTGTCAAATATCTTGCCAATGACCTTGGCCCGGATCGCATCCGCGTCAATGCCATTTCGGCAGGTCCGATGAAAACCCTTGCCGCTTCGGGGATTGGCGATTTCCGCTATATCCTGAAGTGGAACGAGTTTAATTCACCGATGCGCCGCAATGTCACACTTGATGATGTTGGCGGGTCGGGGCTTTATTTCCTGTCGGATCTGTCAACCGGTGTGACGGGTGAAACCCACCACGTCGATTGCGGTTATCATACCGTTGGCATGAAACAGGCCGATGCACCTGACATCAATGTTCAGAAATCCTGATCTGAACATGATATGATTTTACGGGCCGCCTTTCGGGGTGGCCCGTTTGTCACTTTAATACGTTTTTCCGTACCCTTTGAATTCTGGATTTTGGCTTATGGCTGGTAACAGTTTTGGAACGCTTTTTCGCTTCACCACCTTTGGCGAAAGCCACGGCCCGGCCATTGGCTGTGTCGTTGATGGCGTCCCACCGCTTCTTGACCTGTCCGAAGCCGACATTCAGGACTTCCTTGAAAAACGCAAACCCGGTCAGTCGCGCTTTACCACCCAGCGCCGCGAACCTGATCAGGTCAAAATATTGTCGGGCGTGTTCGAAGGTAAAACCACCGGAACCCCGATTGGTCTTCTGATTGAAAACGTCGATCAGCGGTCCAAGGATTACGGCGAAATTAAAAACCAGTTCCGCCCCGGCCATGCCGATTACACCTATTGGGAAAAATACGGTACGCGCGATTATCGTGGCGGCGGGCGCTCATCAGCACGTGAAACCGCCATGCGGGTTGCTGCCGGTGCGATTGCGCGTAAAATCCTGGGTGATGATATTAAAATCCGCGCCGCCTTGGTCAAAATGGGCACCAAGGAAATCAACCGAGATAACTGGAACTGGGACGAGGTTGATAACAACCCGTTCTTCTGCCCGGACCCCGAAGCGGTACCGGTATTTGAAGAGTACCTTGATGGCTTGCGCAAGGATGGTTCATCGGTTGGCGCTGTGATCGAAGTTGTCTGTTCGGGCGTTCCCGTTGGGCTGGGTGATCCGGTCTATGACAAACTTGATGCCGATCTGGCCAAGGCGATGATGACAATCAATGCGGTCAAGGGTGTAGAAATCGGCAATGGCTTTGAAGCCGCCGAGCTGACCGGCATTGAAAATGCCGATGAAATGCGCCTTGGCGAAGATGGCAAACCGGTATTTGGCTCCAACCATGCTGGTGGCATTCTCGGCGGCATTTCATCGGGCCAAGATGTTGTCATCCGCTTTGCCGTCAAACCAACCAGCTCGATCCTAACACCGCGCAAAAGCATCGATATTTACGGCAAAGAAGTCGATATCGTCACCAAGGGCCGTCATGACCCGTGCGTTGGCATTCGCGGTGTGCCGGTGGGCGAAGCCATGGCCGCTATCGTTCTGGCCGATCACCTTTTGCGTCATCGCGGCCAATGCGACGGCTGGAACGCCAACAAGCACTTCCCAAGCTAAGACCTGGACCGAACGCTTCTCTGTTCTGATTTTCGATCACAAACGGGGTTTTGCCACGTCTAGGTGGCATGAACCCAATTTTGCTCAAAACATTGATGTCACTTGCATCCTCCAACGCCTCTGGCGCGCCTCGTGCTGCGGGGGGTATGGATGCGAATTTGCGCAGTCGCACCGTTCTTTATCCCGATGAACCGGTCGATCTGCCGCGCTGGGGTATTGCCGCCCTGCCCTCGATGATCTTGGGGGCTGCGCCGCAAACGTGCCTGTTTGTGAATGATCTTTCTGTTGGCTCTGCCAACACGGATCAGGGGGAAGGCTCGGACAATGCGTCCGATCATGACGATGCGGACCAAGCCGGTGAGACCGTATCGTTCTCGCTTGCACTTGATAGCCCCCCGGATAAGACAAGCGGCCTCACCGCGCGCAAAATCACATGGCAACTTTCCATGCCGATTGCTGGCTATCGCGACATTAAAACCAGCGCCAATAGCGCCAGCGTTCGCGCGCCCGTCATCCGCACCCGTATGCAGTTGCGCGGCATTGACCGTGACGTTGAAATCGGACTTTTGGAAATGGCCGGCCTCGAACAGCCCCTTTTGATCGGACAGGATACGCTCGGCGATCAATTCCTGATCCGCCCGGACCGGGCAAAAGACGAAAAACCGGCGACCCCGCCCTCCGCCAATCTGGCTGCGAACACACCCGAGGTTGCGTCAGGCGACAAAGACAAAAGTGCGCCCAAAGATGCCGTGCCACAGAACGGCGACACAACCCCATCGACACCGATAACACCTACTGACGTCGCACCTGTCACACCGCCTGTGTCCGATGCACAACCGCCGTCAGACACATCGACCGACGCCAAGAATGCCGACAGCGCCGTGACAGCATCCACACCCGATGCTTCCACACCAACCGCCGATTCCCCAACGCCACCAGCGGCACCTGCCACGCCGGCACCGGCACCAACACCGCAACCAACACCATCCGCCGACGCGGCCAACGCACCTCAAGGCGCACCTGCGTCTGATCCTGCACAAGCAACGACAGAACACGCAACAGAGACACCCCCGTCTCCTGCGCCGCAAACAGATACCACGAGCACAGAAGCAAACACGCCCAACACCCCATCGCCCCAACCGCAAGCTCCGGTCACACCGCCGGCACCAAGCGAAACTCAACCCGAACCAAAGCCAGAAAACAGCTGACGTCAGCCCAAAAGTGACATCAGCTTTGACAACAATCTTCCTCCCCCTAAACGCACTGCGCCGCCCATTTGGGCGGCGCTTTTGTTTGAAAGACGGGTGACAAAAACAAAATCCACCCTTGCATCGGGATGTTTTTCACGATAATGTAAACAGAGTTAACATAAGAAAATAGAGATGCAAACTTATGGGGAAATACCACCACGGTGACGTCCGCAATGTCCTGCTGCAAAAGGCCGAGAACATCCTGATCGACGAAGGCCCCACCGGGCTTTCCCTGCGCCGTCTGGCCCGCCTGACCGGCGTGTCGGAAGCCGCCCCCTATCGCCATTTTGACGGTAAGGATGGCATTTTGGCGGCAGTGGCGATTTCGGCTTTTGAACGCTTTGCGCAAAAGCTTGAAGATGTCGCTGCGCGCATTGACACGCATGAAGATCGCATCATGGCACTCGGTGCGGCCTATGTCGGCTTTGCCATCGAACACCCCCAACATTTTCGTCTGATCTTTGGCCGCGAACGCCCGCCGCTGGATCAATATCCCGAACTGCGTGATGCAGCCGACAATGCCTTTGATGTACTGCAACGCGCGGTGACATCGGTGGACCGCAAGGCCGAAATGACCCTGACCGAGGCCGCGACCGCCTATAACCGCGCCCTTGCCGCCTGGAGCCGCGCACACGGCATCGCCATGCTGGTGATTGACGGCATGATTGCACCTCCCGCCGACTTGCCGCTTGATGATTTTGTGCTGGGACTGCTGGCCGAGGATTTAAACCGCACGGACGCAGCCTGACCATCCCGCTTCAACGCCCCCCCCCCCATTTGATCACTGGACATGCCATGGAATATTCCATCGTCAAGCTCGTACACCTGCTCGGTGTCATCCTGTTTCTCGGCAACATCATTGTTTCCGCCCTTTGGAAAGCGCAGGCCGACATAACCAAAGACCCGGTCATCATCGCCTTCGCCTGTCGTCTGGTGAATATGACCGATCTGGTTTTTACCGCTTTTGGCGCAGTACTGGTGACGGTTGGCGGAATTGGTCTGTTTCACGCGACCGGCATTGCCATTTCCGATGCCCCGCATCTAACCATCGGCATTAGCCTGTTTGCCATGGCCGCGGTTTTGTGGCTGGTCGGGTTGGTGCCGCTGCAACTTTACATGTCGAAAATCTCCGCCAAAACCGTTGCCGCCGGTGAAACGCAGATGCCCGCAATCTACGCCAAATGTCGCAAGCTTTGGGCCCTGCTCGGCCTTGTTGCGACGGCGTTACCGCTTGGCGCGCTCTATTTCATGGTCGTCAGATAAGCACGCAATTTCCACCATACGGAAAGACGTTTTATGTGATTGATCACTCTTCAGCGCTGCCCATAAGATGCCGCCAACTGAAGAACCCTCAATCCACCGGAGACGCTGTTATGTTGACCATCAAACGCCTGTCGATCGAAGACGCCTACATCCTGATTGAAGGTGCACGTGCCCGTGCCACTGAAATCGGGGTACCGATGTGCATCGCGATTACCGATGAGTCCGGTGTTTTGATCGCGTTTGAACGCATGGATGGCGGCAAGGTCACCAGCACGACGATTGCACAGGACAAATCCTTCACCGCATCGGGCGCACGCAAGGCAACACATGAATATGCCGCCGCCGCCCAGCCGGGCAAACCGGCCTATGGCATTGATTCAGAAATTGGTGGGCGGCTTTCAATTGTTGCCGGTGGCCTGCCTGTCATGGTTGACGGCGATTGCGTTGGCGGCATCGGGGTAAGCTCGGGCACCCCGCCACAGGATCAGGATTGTGCACAGGCCGGAATTGATCATTTCCTGAAAACAATCGGCAAATAAAGCCCGAAATTTTAGCAGGAAACTCTGGCGGGGATCGGCGTTGTTTACGCCGATTTCCGCCCGCCAATCAAAAACTCAACATTGCCTTCCGGTCCGGTGATCGGGCTTGTCGCAATCCCCAAAACATCCCAGCCTGGCAAATTGCCCAGCCACTCGGAAATGGTATCGCAGACTTCCTGATGCAGTTCGGGTTCGCGCACGACACCCTTTTTGCCCACCCGTTCCTTGCCAACTTCAAATTGCGGCTTGATCAGTGCAATCACATAACCGCCCGGCTTCACCCGCTCCAGACTGGCTGGAAGCACGGTGCGCAGGCCAATAAAGCTGGCGTCACAGACAACGATATCAATCAGATCGGGAATATGTTCTTCGGTTAAATGGCGCGCGTTGGTTTTTTCCATGACAACCACCCGGCCATCATTGCGCAGCTTCCAGTCAAGCTGCCCCTGCCCGACATCGACGGAATACACCTTGGCCGCACCATTTTGCAGCAAGACATCGGTGAAACCACCCGTCGATGATCCAACATCGACACCAATAAAACCGGTCACATCAAGCTCAAAATGCGACAAACCCTTTTCAAGCTTGAGCCCACCGCGTGATACCCACGGGTGCGGTTGCCCGCGTAGCGTCACCGCAATGTCTTCCTTGCACTGCATGCCCGGCTTATCAAGCCGCTGCTCACCGCTAAAGACATTGCCTGCCATAATAAAAGCCTGTGCCTTGGACCGGCTTTCCACCAATCCACGTTCCACAAGCAACTGATCCAAACGTTTCTTTGCCATCAGCGGTTTTTAGCGCAAACGATTTAAAAGGTCACGCACGGTGTTGAGATTTTGATCAGCTCGCCAACGGCTCCAAATACCCGCGCGGGACAATCGCCAGCAGGTCGTTTAATGCTTCCCCCTGAACGGCAACATGCTGATGCATCAGTTTTCCTGCGGCCTGCGCATCCCCGGTCGAGATAGCGGTCAGAATATCTTCGTGCTCGGCATTTGATTTTTTGACACGGCCCGGACGATGGAGCTGCAAGCGCCGATAGGGCGCCAAACGGTTCCGGACATTCTTGGTCTGACGTTCAAGGAAGCTGTTGCGGCACCCGGCATAGATTGCTTCGTGGAAGCTGACATTGGCCTCGTAATAAGCATCCGCGTCGGCGTGCTCCTGAAGCGCATCACACGCCGCCGCCAGCTTGATCAGGTTTTCAATATCGACACGCGGCATGCGCCTTGCAGCAAGACGGGTACACATGGCTTCAAGTTCTGCCATGACTTCGAACATTTCGATTAGTTCGCCAACCGTGATGGCGGCAACAATGGTGCCGCGTCTTGGCATGGTTGCGACAAGCCCCGATCCGGCAAGCGTTTGCAGCGCTTCACGTACCGGCGTGCGCGAAACTCCGAACCGTTCGCTCAACGACCGTTCATCAAGTTTGTCCCCCGGTTTAAGAACACCGGTGACAATATCGCGCTCCAATTTCTGCACCAAATCGGTAGCAAGCTTTCCGTTCTGCGCCATCAACGCCCTCATTCAACAACCATTCACTGGTATACCAGAACACATAATCTGGCACTAATCAAAACCTTTTGGATGTCTACCCAGCGAGTTTTTGTGCTGCACTGCAAAAGTTATTTCCCGGTTTTCCGGGATTCCAGCGCAAACACTCAAGCGCGAGTTTGTGGCACTGCGAAACGCATCTCTGGTATACAAAATTGCATGGACAGGATGCCAGAAATCTGTAACGCTTTCTCTCAATGCGAAAACCGCATCAATAAAAAGACGCGTAAAAGCCCATTCAAATGCATTTAGAACGCATGCTTCATCCGGGAGGAAAAGATGAAGATTTTTAAGAAGACCCTTTCGGCGTCCGTCGCCGCCATTACCATGTCTGTTGCCGCTTTTGGTATGTCTGCATCAGCAGATGCCGAAACCCTGAAGCTGTCACATCAGTGGTCCACCAGTGACATCCGTCACAAAGTTGCACAGATCGTTGCCGACGAAGTCAAAGCAGCCAACGTTGATCTGGAAATCCAGATTTTCCCATCAGGCTCCCTGTTTAAAGCGAAGGAACAGTGGACCCCGATGACACGTGGCCAGCTTGATATGATTGTTTACCCGCTGGCATATGCCGGTGGTCGCGTTCCAGCAACCAACCTGACCCTGATGCCGGCCCTGGTTAAAAACCACGACCATGCCAACCGCATCAACGAATCTCCGTTCATGGAGAAAATTGAAGAACTCCTGAACGAAGACGGTGTTGTCACGGTTGCCAAAGGCTGGCTCGCTGGTGGCTTTGCATCGACCAAAGGCTGCATCCGCAAACCTGCAGACGTAAAAGGCCTTCAGATTCGTGCGGCAGGTAAATCCTTTGAGCAGATGCTTGAAGGTGCCGGTGCGTCAATCGCCGCAATGCCAAGCTCGGAAATCTATCCAGCCATGCAAACCGGCGTTCTTGATGCGACCAACACAAGCTCATCAAGCTTTGTTTCCTATCGTATCTACGAACAGGTAAAATGCTATACCCCGGCCGCAGGCAATGCGCTCTGGTTCATGTATCAGCCGGTTCTGATGTCGAAAGCGAGCTACGACAAACTGAACGACGCACAAAAAGAAGCGTTGGCAGCAGCTGCGAAAAAGGCAGAAGCCTATTACACCGCAGAAGGCAGCAAACAGGATTCTGACAGCATCGCGGTCTTTAAAGAAAACGGTGTTGAAATCGCAGAATTGAGCGACGAGGACTTCGCCGAATGGCAGAAACTTGCCATGGAAACTTCTTATAAGAAGTTCGTCGAAGAAACCCCGAACGGTCAGGAACTTCTTGATATGGCACTTGCCGTCAAGTGATCCGTCCGTGATGTGATTTGATGGTGGTGCCGGACGTTCCGGCACCACCCCATCATTTCCCAAAGAATATAAACAAACAGAACAATACGGTTCCGTCAGAGGAGTACGCGCGTGTCGAACGCCATGTCCCCGCACACACTTCCGATTGATCTGCCCGATGATTTCGCGCAGACACCAAGTGCGTCGCATTCCGTTAAATCCGATATGCCGCCCCCACCGGATGTCGAGCCGATCGATCCGCAAGATGCACAGGCAGAAGATCGTAGACGACCGCCCCAAGGGCCGCTTGATACGTTCATTGCCGTCATTCATTTTGCGTCAAGAGTTTGCGGTGTTGCCGCTGCTGCCATGTTTGCCTTGGCAATGCTGGTCATTTGTCAGTTGGTCTTCATGCGCTATGTGCTGAATGCCTCCACCGTCTGGCAGACCGAGGCAGTTATTTTCATGATGATTGGCGCCACACTTGTTGGCCTGCCCTATGTCCAGTTGATCCGCGGGCATGTGAATGTCGATCTTTTGCCGCTGTATCTTAAAAGCACGGCCCGCATGGCACTTGCCGTTGTGACCTTGCTGTGTGGCATGGGGATCAGCGCCCTGTTTGCCTTCTATGGTTTGGAATTGGTTGTCGAGGCATTTGAAGGTGGTTGGCTTTCTGAAACCATCTGGGCTGTGCCTTTGTGGAAACCATATGCCGCTTTGCCCATCGGGTTTGGCTTGCTGTTTTTACAGTTCCTTGCCGATTTCCTGTCCCTGATCACCCGCCGGTCGACACCGTTCGATCTGCGTGACGACGCATTCTAAGGAGGCCGCACCATGGATCCCTTGCTTCTCGCGGCCATCGTTGGCATCGCAACCACTGTTGTTCTGTTTTCTGGCATACCTGTTGGCATCGGCCTTCTGCTGGTAAGCCTTGGCTTTATCATCGTCTTTGATGGCACCGGTTCCTTGCCGCTGTTGCCAGAAATTCTGTTTGGTAAGCTTGAAAGTTTTGAAGTTCTCGCCATCCCGATGTTTATCCTGATGGGGGCGGTTGTCGCCTCCTCCCGGGCGGGTGGTGATCTTTATTCCGTGCTTGATCGCTGGTTGACCCGCGTTCCGGGTGGTTTGGTTATTTCCAACCTTGGCGCCTGCGCAATTTTCTCTGCCCTTTCGGGTTCCTCACCTGCGACCTGTGCGGCCATTGGTAAAATGGGCATCCCGGCGATGCGCGAACGCGGCTTCCCCGATACGGTTGCGGCCGGATCGATTGCCGCTGGCGGAACACTTGGCATTCTGATCCCGCCAAGTGTCACCATGATTGTCTATGGTATCTCAACCGAAACATCGATCGGACGTCTGTTCCTTGCCGGTCTGTTGCCCGGGCTAATGTTGACGGCACTGTTTATGGCCTGGTCACTGTATTCGACCTGGCGTCAGGGCAATGCGCAAGGCGCGCTTAGTGCTGTGAAATATAGCTGGAAGGAAAAATTTGAAATCCTTCCGCGTGTGTTGCCATTCCTGGTCATTATTGGTGCGGTTTTGTTCGCCCTTTATGGCGGCGTTGCAACCCCGTCTGAGACAGCCGGCGTTGGTGCCCTGTTCTGCCTGATCACGGCGATGATTGTCTATCGCATGTGGAAGCCGGGACAGCTGTGGCACGTTATGCGCGACACCACCAAAGAATCGGTCATGATCCTTCTGATCATTGGTGCGGCTGGCCTGTTTAGTTACATGCTGTCATCGCTGTTCATTACCCAGTCGATTGCACAGTGGATCTCCATGCTTGATGTCAATCGCTGGGTCCTGATGGGCTTCATCAATCTGTTCTTGCTGATCAGTGGCTTCTTCCTGCCGCCGGTTGCCGTGATCCTGATGAGTGCACCGATCTTGCTGCCCGTCATCATCAATGCCGGCTTTGATCCCTATTGGTTTGCCGTGATCCTGACCATCAATATGGAAATCGGCCTGATCACGCCGCCGGTTGGTTTGAATTTGTACGTGATCAACGGGATCGCCCCCGACATTCGCTTGCAAAGCATCCTTAAGGGCGCGTTCCCATACGTTCTGTGCATGATTGCAGCGATTATCATTCTGTGCTTCATCCCGGAAATCGCCACCTGGCTTCCAGAAACGGTTATTGGAGGACGCTAATGTCAGGCATTTCTGTCAGAAGCTGGATTTCCAGCATTGCGGACCGTGGGCGGGAACTTCTTGACCTGCCACTGTCCACGCCGCAAGACCAGTTCGCGCAGCTGACCGCCATGTGCAAGGACCTCGTTTCGCAAAAGGGTGAGGCGCGTGGCACGGCCATCGCCCGCGAAGTGGTCCGCATGTGGGAAAACCTGCCCGACGAAGACAATTTGCGTTTTTTCAAGATGATGCAAAATGACTTCAGTGCCGACCGCGCCAAAGTCACCAAGGCCGCCGAAGCATTTGCCAAGGATCCGTCAGAACCCAATCTTGCGGTCCTGACCCACGCATCCGAACCCGTCCGTCAGGACCTGTTGCGCAAAATCAACATGGCCCCGGGCGGCACGCGTGCGATTGTCGATATGCGTGAAACCCTGATCGGATTGCTTAAAACCAACCGCGATCTTGAACCACTCAATGCCGACATGCAGCATCTGCTGACCAGCTGGTTTAACCGCGGCTTCCTTGAGTTGCGCCATATTGATTGGGATACCTCGGCCGCCATTCTTGAAAAACTGATCCGCTACGAAGCGGTTCATGAAATTCAGGGATGGGACGATCTGCGCCGCCGTTTGGCAACCGATCGCAAATGCTTTGCCTTTTTCCATCCGGCCATTCCCGATGATCCGCTGATCTTTGTTGAAGTCGCCCTTGTCCATGGTCTTGCCGATAGTGTGCAGGCGCTTCTGGCACCCGAAATCGACAAAACCGCACCAGAAACCGCCAACACAGCGATTTTCTATTCGATCAGCAACTGTCAGGCCGGGCTTAAGGGTATTTCGTTTGGCAACTTCCTGATCAAACAGGTTGTCGAAGAACTCAAACGCGAATTCCCCAAACTCAAACAGTTCGCCACCCTGTCGCCCATTCCGGGCTTTGTCGGATGGCTGCGCACCCGCCAAAAAAGCAAAGCCGCCGATGCTGATTTGGCGGGCGACGTTCTTGATGGCTTAAGTCAGGATAACTGGATGGATGATCCGGTGCAGGTCGAAAAACTGCGCAAACCAACGGTTGCCTTATGTGCGACATATCTTGCGACGTGTAAGCGCGGCAAATCGCCGCTTGATCCGACCGCACGTTTCCATCTTGGCAATGGCGCACAGCTTGAACGGCTGAACTGGCTCGGCGATACGTCGGACAAAGGATTGCGTCAGGCCGGCGGCATGATGGTGAATTATGCCTATCATCTGAACGATATTGAAAAAAATCACGAAGCACTGATGAATGACGGAAAAATCGCCACATCAAAATCCGTTGCACAGCTTGCCGGTATCTAAGGAACAAGACCATGTCAGATAATCTATTTCAAACCTTCCTTGACCGCTTCCCGGCAGACAAATCAAAGACCTTTTTGGTCGAGCGCGACGGCACGGAACGCAGCTTTGCCTGGCTGATTGACCAGACCGGGCGCTATGCCGCTGTTTTAGAATCCCATGGCGTCATCAAGGGCGACCGCGTCGCCGCACAGGTCGATAAATCGTCCGATGTCCTCGCACTGTATCTGGCCTGCCTGCAACTTGGTGCCATCCATTTGCCGCTCAACACCGCCTACACCGGTGACGAGATCGCCTATTTCCTGGGTGATGCGGCCCCGCGTGTCTTTGTCTGCCGCCCGGCAAACATTGATGTCGCACAGGAACTTGGCGGCAAAAACAACGTCGGCACTGTCCTGTCGCTTGGCAGTGCCGGGGATGGCAGCCTGAATGATCAGGCCAAAACCGTCACCCCGCTTATTGATGTGGTTGATGCCAACAAGGATGACGTTGCTGCCATCCTGTACACATCGGGCACCACCGGCCGGTCCAAAGGTGCGATGTTAACCCACAACAATCTGGGATCAAACGCCAAGACCCTTCATTCCGCGTGGGGGTTCAAACCCGGCGATACGTTGCTGCATGCCCTGCCACTTTTCCACACGCACGGCCTGTTTGTCGCCATCAACATCATGCTGATGAATGGTGGCAAGGTCATCCTGCTGCCGAAATTCGATGCTGATGATGTGATTGAACGTTTGCCGCAATCAACCGTTCTGATGGGGGTTCCGACCTTCTATACCCGCCTTCTCGCACATCCGCAGTTTACCAAGGATGTTACCGCTAACATGCGGTTGTTCGTTTCGGGGTCGGCCCCGCTTCTGGCCGAAACCCATGATGCGTTCTTTGAACGGACCGGCCATAAAATCCTTGAACGCTATGGCATGACCGAAACCTGCATGAACACATCCAATCCGCTGGACGGCGAACGCCGCCCCGGTGCGGTTGGCCCGACATTGCCCGGCATCGAGGCGCGCGTTTGTGACAAGGACGGTAAAGTTCTTGGCACTGGCGAAATCGGTGTTCTTGAAGTACGCGGCCCCAATGTGTTTAAGGGCTACTGGCAAATGCCGGAAAAAACCGCGTCAGAATTTAGAAGCGACGGGTTCTTTATCACCGGCGATCTCGCCACCATCGGCGAAGACGGTTACATCACCATTGTCGGACGTGACAAGGATCTGATCATTTCAGGTGGCTTTAACGTCTATCCCAAAGAAGTCGAAGAAATCATCGCCGACTATGACGAAGTTGATGAAGTCGCGATCTTTGGCTTGCCCCACCCCGATTTTGGCGAAGCCGTTGCCGGTGTGATTGTCCCCGCAAACGGCAGCACACCTGACACCGATGCCATCATCAAACGCACACAGGACAAACTGGCAAAATTCAAAGTCCCCAAACGCATTTGGATTTTGGATGAACTGCCGCGCAACACTATGGGCAAAATTCAAAAAGCCCAACTGCGCAAAGCCTACGAAGACACATTTGCCACAGGATCTAAATAAGCCACTCGTTATCTCCCGCTGCCGGACACGCAGCACCCAACTTCCGGTCAGAAACGTTCTGGCCGGATTTTTTTTGAGCCTTGCGCGTGCGTCCATCGTAAACCAGTTATGACATGTCCACTTCCGGCATATCCCCGTACTCCAAACAAAGGCCCGTCATGATTGATCACCCCGACCACAAAGTTGCGTTTATCACCGGTGGCGCACAGGGACTTGGCCTTGGCATCACCCAGCACCTTTTGAAGTCCGGGTGGAAAGTCATGATGTTTGACCGTGATGAAGAAGCCGGGCATGAAGTCATGGCCGCACTCGACGATGAAAGCCGGACCCGGTGCGTGTTTTTCCCCGGTGATGTTTCCAACGAAAAGGATGTCGCCATCGCCGTGCAACGCACGATTGACCGGTTTGGCCGCATCGACGGCCTTGTCAACAATGCCGGTATTGCCAACCCGCATTCCGGCTCGGTCGAACATCTTGACTGGGACGACTGGCAACGGGTGATCAATGTCAATCTTGGCGGTGTGTTCTTAACGACCAAGCACGCAACCCAGCACCTGCGCAAAACCAGCGGTGCCATCGTCAACATCACCTCGACCCGCGCCTTTCAGTCCGAACCCGACACAGAATCCTATGCCGCATCAAAGGGCGGCATCGTCGCCCTCACCCATGCCCTGGCGGTCAGCCTATCGGGCGATGTGCGGGTCAATGCGATTGCACCGGGCTGGATTGAGGTTAGCGATTGGCAAAAACAATCCAACAAGTCGTCGCCCGACCACAGCGAAACCGACAAATCACAACATCCCGTCGGGCGCGTTGGCACCCCAGAAGACATCGCACAGGCTGTTTCCTTCCTTCTTGATCCTGAAAAGTCGGGGTTCATGACCGGGGAAACCATCCGTATTGATGGCGGCATGACCCATAAAATGATTTATCTCGACTAACGCATGCCCCGCGCTCAAAAGTGCACAGAAACAATAAGTTGAATATATTTGCTCAAAATATCTTATTGTTAGTAATAATCATTATCATTGAGAATAATTATTACTTGTGATAACTACCCCTCATCATTGTGCTGTCACTCACAGCATTCTTTTGATTTTGGGGTCAACAAATGTCTTTCTCACCATTTCCGAAACGGTATGCACTCAGCACACTCTTGCTGGCGTCCGTTAGCACCTTTGCCGTTGGTATTCCGCATCTCCACGCACAGGAACAGTCGCAAGACCAGTCTAGTGCGGAAGACAATTCTAAAACAGACACCTCTGAAACCGACGAACTTGAGCCAATACGGGTTGAAACGTCGATAAACCAAAAAGCAGGCGATCCGACGCCCGAAGCATACGCAGGCGGACAGGTCGCGACCGGTGGCCGCGTTGGTGTTCTTGGCAATCAGGATATTCAGGATACGCCTTTCGCCACCACCAGCTACACAAGCGACCTGATCCAGAACCAGCAGGCAGAAGACATCGCCGACGTCGTCGACAATGATCCTTCTATCACCAACTCTTACAGTTACGGTGGCTTTGGTAACCGGTTTACGGTTCGCGGCTTTAACCTTGATTCCGATGATATATCGCTCGATGGCATGTATGGCACAGCACCGCGCCAACTCGTCGCGATTGAGATGTATGATCGCGTCGAAATCTTAAAAGGCGCCTCGACCTTCCTCAATGGTGTTCCACCGGGAACAAGCGGCATTGGCGGCTCGATCAACCTCGTACCGAAACGGGCAACCGATGATCCGATCACCAGCGTAACAACAAGCTATGCCTACGGCGGACAAGCCGGCGGGCATCTTGATGTCGGACGGCGCTTTGGCAAGGATGATCAGTTTGGTGTGCGAACCAACTTTGTCTATCGTGATGGCGAAACCGCGATTGATGATGAAGACCGCACAACGAAACTCGGCTCTATCGCCCTTGATTACAGGGGCGACAAAACGCGCATTACGTTTGATGCCGCAATCAACGAACAGAACATTGATCATGGCCGCTCACCGATCAACATTGGCTCTGCGCTGACGTCAATCCCCGATGCACCTTCGTCGGATTTGAATTACAATAGCGAATGGACCTACAGTGACCTGCAGGACACATTCGCTCAACTTCGCGCCGAATATGATGTCTCCGACGACACGATGGTCTACGCCGCCCTTGGTGGTCGTCACATGGAAGAAGAAGGTGGCTATTCAACGCCCAGACTGACAAGCACAGATGGCACCGCCGACTACACTGGCAGCGTCATCAAACGTGAAGACGAAAATATCAGCACTTTAGCCGGCGTGCGTCAAAAATTTAAAACCGGCCCGGTTCAGCATGAGGTTAACCTTGGTGCCTCGGGCATGTGGCAAAAAAACCATCAGGCATATGAGTTCTACTCAACCCTTTCTGGTGCAGGTAACATTTATGGCGACCATCCGGCCAACCATAGCCCAACTGTAACGCTGGCACGCGGTGACTTTGACAATATGCCACTACGTGACACCACCAAAATGACAAGTTACTTCCTGTCTGACACCCTGTCCTTCTGGGATGATACGATTCACCTGACCGGCGGCGTGCGTCATCAAAAGATCAATGTCACGACATTTGATCTTGCCAGCGGAAACGAAACCGAAAACTACAATCAATCGGCCTATTCACCGATGGCGGGCATTGTTGGCAACCTGTCTGATCAATGGTCGGTCTATGCCAACTACGCCAAGGGCCTGCAAAAAGGTGAAACCGCGCCAAACACTGCCGCCAATAGCGGTGATACTCTGGCCCCCTATAAGGCCGAACAATTCGAAATTGGCGCAAAGGCCGATTACGGCGTGATTGGTGGCGGCATTGCACTGTTCCAAACATCAAAACCAGCGGCCTATACCAATTCGGACACACTGATCTATGCCGCAGACGGCGAACAGCAAAACCGCGGCGTCGAGTTGACCGCATTTGGTGAACCGGTCTCGGGCATTCGGATTCTGGGCGGCATGACATTCTATGACTCGGAACTGACCGGCACCGCTGGCGGCAACAACGATGGCAACACACCTTCCGGGGTTCCAGAATATGTCGCAAAGCTGAATATGGAATATGATCTCCCCTTCTTTAAGGGGGCAACGGTTAATGCCCGCGTCATCCATACGGCATCTCAATATGTCAACGAGGCCAATACCCTCGAAATTCCGTCATGGACCCGTGTTGACCTTGGTGCGCGCTACGTGACCGAAGTACATGACTACCCTGTCACCATTCGCGCCAATATCGAAAACATCGCTGACAATGACTATTGGGCATCGGCCAATGGCGGATACTTGACAATGGGCGCCCCTCTGACGGCAAAGCTGTCTCTGACTGCCGACTTCTAAACCACGATCAAGCAGATACAAAACGCCGCCCATATTTGGGCGGCGTTTTGAATTTCAGTTGCTAAAAGCAGATCAGATTAGATCAGGCCCGCGCCTTGCTTTCGCTCAAGCCCAGCGCACCAAGGGCGGTTTTGACAATTGCCTTGGCATCAAGCCCGGCTTTTTCATACTGGATTTCCGGCTTGTCATGATCCATCAGCACATCTGGCAACGCCATGGTGCGGATTTTAAGCCCGTTATCAAGCAATCCTTGCCCCGCCATATGCTGCAACACCATCGCACCAAAGCCGCCGATTGATCCTTCTTCGATGGTGATCAGGACTTCGTGATTGCGTGCAAGGTCGGCAATCAACTGATGATCCAGCGGCTTGGCAAAGCGCGCATCAGCCACCGTGGCAGGCAATCCGCGTGCGGCAAGGTCTTCGGCGGCAATCAAGGCCTCCGCCAGACGCGTGCCATACGACAGGATGGCAATCTTGCCGCCTTCGCGCAGGATACGACCCTTACCGATCTCAAGCACTTGCCCCTCGGCTGGCATTTCAACGCCAACGCCCTCGCCGCGCGGATAGCGGAACGCACTGGGGCGATCATCAATCGCCCACGCGGTCGTGGTCATATGCACCAGTTCGGCCTCATCGGCCGCCGCCATCAACACAAAGTTCGGCAAACATCCAAGGTAGGCAATGTCATAGGCCCCGGCATGGGTGGCCCCATCGGCACCGACAAGCCCGGCCCGATCCATCGCAAAGCGCACTGGTAAATTCTGAATTGCAACATCATGCACAACCTGATCATAGGCGCGTTGCAAGAATGTCGAATAGAGCGTGCAGAACGGTTTGTACCCTTCGCACGCCATGCCCGCAGCAAACGTCACCGCATGCTGTTCGGCAATCCCGACGTCAAAGGCACGGTCCGGGAAATGATCGGCAAAGATGTTTACACCGGTGCCCGATGGCATGGCAGCGGTAATCGCGGTGACCTTGTCATCCTTTTCGGCCAGCTTGACCAGTGTTTCGCCGTACACCTTGGTGTAGCTGGGCGCGTTCGGGGTTGGCTTGGCCTGTTTGCCGGTCACAACGTCAAACTTGGCAACACCGTGATATTTATCCGCCGCATTTTCGGCAGGACCATATCCCTTGCCCTTTTGCGTCACCGCATGGATCAGGATCGGGCCATCAACCTTGGCATCGCGCACGTTTTTCAAAACCGGCAAAAGATGATCCATATTGTGACCATCAATCGGCCCGACATAGAAGAAACCCATTTCTTCAAACAGGGTCCCGCCGGTCACCATGCCACGGGTATATTCTTCAAGCTTGCGGGCTGCCTCTTCGATCTGGCGCGGCAAATGCTTGGTCAGGCCCTTGGCCGCATTGCGCAGCCCCTGATACCCCTTGCCCGAAATCAGGCGCGACAAATACCCCGACATGGAACCCACCGGCGGGGCAATCGACATGTCGTTGTCATTCAAGATCACGATCAAACGCTGATCGGTGGCGGCGGCATTGTTCATCGCCTCATAGGCCATGCCCGCACTCATCGACCCATCGCCAATCACCGCAATGACGTTTTTGCGTTTATCTTCAGAAAGCTGATTGGCAACCGCCATCCCAAGACCGGCCGAGATCGAGGTGGAGCTATGCCCCGCCCCAAACGGGTCATATTCAGACTCGGACCGTTTGGTAAAGCCCGAAAGACCACCGCCCTGACGAATGGTGCGCATACGATCACGCCGCCCGGTCAGGATTTTATGGGGATAACATTGATGTCCGACATCCCAGATCACCCGATCATAGGGCGTATCAAACAGGTAATGAATGGCAACCGTCAGCTCAACCACACCAAGGCCAGCGCCAAGATGGCCGCCAGTGACAGACACGGCGTCAATCACCTCGGCGCGCAATTCATCGGCAATCTGCTTCATCTGGGCAGGCTGCAACGTGCGCAGGTCTTCCGGAGTGTTCACCGTATCAAGGAGCGGGGTCTTGGAGGTCGTGCTCATACCGATCTCAATTTTCAATTTTTTATAAGACGATTATTACAACAGGGTGACGTTTTAAGCCCGATGTTGCAAGCAGCGTAAAATAGCGGGGTTCACCTGATTTAGCGACCCTGAATTTCACCTGTTTTTACGTGTTCGAGAAAGCGATGGATGACCTGCTCGACCGTGCGGTGAATGGCATCGCGATCCCGCCCGAAATCCCGGCATAAAAAGCCGAAATTTTCGGCAATATAGGGTGTGCATTTGGGCAAAAATGAATAATGCCCTGCCCCCTTGATCCGAACAAATTTTGCACGGCCCTTCAACAGTTTGCGAAAATGCGCCGCATTGACGTGATCAAGCAGGATTTCGTCTGTATCCGCCTCAACAAACAACATCGGCACATTGATATCGGTCAATCCATCATCGGTTGCCGCCACCCCAAAGGCTGGCGTAATCGCAACCACGGCAGAAATCCGGTCATCGCGCACCGAGACCACCGGCCCACCATATCGACCTTGTAGCCCTTCAATGTGATGATCTTGCGGCGCATATTGGCAAATCACATGGTCTTTGTCCGCATTGACCGCGCAATAGCTTTGCCACGCCTTCGCATCAAAATCCCATCCGGCCATCTTAAGCACCGTCGCCCCACCCGCCGAATGGCCAAGGGCATAGATTTTATCTTGATCGATATGCGGTGCGATATCGCCGTGATCCAGCAACAGATCAAGGGCGATTTCCATTTCACGCGGACGGCGTTCAATGATCGTCAGTTGCCGCGCATCGGATGGATCAAGGTAATTGTCCCCGGCATGCTGCGGGGCGGCAACGATATATCCCCGCCGTGCGAGGTACTCCGCCAGCCAGAATTGATTAAACCGATGGCCTTCCGACCCATGCGAAAACACCACCATCGGAAACGGCCCATCGGATGCAAACGCCGCACCGCGCGCCGCAGTTGACGCAACGCCCATATGCCGAACCGGCTTTTCGGGCGCCTCCGCTGGATACCAGATCGCCAGTGGGAACGGGTCTTTGTCAAACAGCCGGTCGCGAAAACCGGCCGTATACTGCGGCTGATCCGTCATATTAGGCGCTCTTATCGACCGCGCTCAACCACAAACCGTGCGACGGCCCGCAGTGGTTCGGCCTCATCGTCAAAGCAGCCCAGATGATTGATGGCCTGATCACACAGCATTTCTGACTGATCACGGGCCTGATCGATCCCAAGCAATTTGACGAAGGTTGATTTATCCTGATCAACATCCTTGCCTGCGGTCTTGCCCAGTTCTTCCGAACTTGCCTCAACATCAAGAAGGTCATCCTTGATCTGAAACGCCAGCCCCATGTCATGGGCGTAGGATCGCAACGCCATGCGAATACTTTTTGGCGCCTTGCCCAAAATCGCCCCGGCTTCGCAGGCAAAAGCAAACATCCGACCGGTTTTCAAAAGATGCAAATGGGTCACTTGTGCCTGATCAAACGACTGGCCCTCGCCCGCCAAATCAATCATCTGCCCGCCAACCATGCCGTTCGGTCCGGCAGCACGCGCCAAGGCCCGAACAAGATCAGTGCAAACACGCGGATCTGGATGGGTATCCTCATCGGCGATCACTTCAAAGGCTTGGGTCAAAAGCGCGTCGCCCGCCAAGATCGCCGTCGCCTCGTCAAACTGCTTGTGGCAGCTTGGCTTACCGCGGCGCAGGTCATCATCATCCATCGCTGGCAAATCGTCATGGATCAGCGAATAGCTGTGCACCATTTCAACAGCAGCCGCGACCCGAAGGGCCGAACGGCGCGATACCTTGAACAGGGATGCGGAACTCAGCACCAAAAACGGGCGCAAGCGTTTACCATCGCCCAAGGTTGAATATCGCATCGCCTGATACAGGCGTTGCTCAATCTGGCCATTGGGACGTGGCAAAATATCATCGAGCGTCTCGCCAAGATCGGCAGCAGCAACACTCAGGCCGGCAAGCAGGTCATAACTCACCACGCGGTCTCCGATTATTCAATTTCAGTGGGTGTAGCAGCCGGACGGCCATCTGCATTCAGCGTAATTTTCTCAATGCGCTCTTCGGCGGTGCGCAGCTTGTCCGCACAATGGCGTTTGAGTGCCGCACCACGTTCGTAGGATGCAATCGCGTCATCAAGCCCGACCTGACCTTGCTCAAGCTGACGGACAAGGGTTTCAAGCTGGCCCAGTGCCTCTTCAAAGCTGAGTTTGGCGATATCTTCGGGGATGGCGGGGGATGCAGTAGCCTCGGACATGTAAGCTCCATTAATTTGATTGGCGCGGAGTTTACGCCCTGATCGGTTTCAGGGCAACCAGACAGAACGGAATTTCGTCATCATGAAACATTCGCGCGAACCGCAATAACAAACCCTTAGCCGACCGTTAGCCCATCATGAGTGTCCGCACATGCATCAGAACGCATTTCGCCAGCGACGGCAGGTCATAGCCCCCCTCAAGGATCGAAACCACCCTCCCCTGACACTGCGCATCCGCAAGTGCCATCAATTGCTGTGTCATCCAGACAAAATCATCATCGGAAAACGTCAATCCGGCCAGCGGATCGTTTTTATGGGCATCAAAACCGGCCGAAATGATCAGAAGTTCCGGCTTGAACGCAGCAATGCCCGGCAATACCGTTTGCGTAAAGGCATGCTGTAGTTCTGCCGTCCCCGATCCGGATTCCAACCCGACATTAAGGATATTATTGGGACACCCGCGTTCGGTTTCCGCCCCCGTGCCGGGATAAAGCGGCCATTGATGGGTGGAGCAATAAAACAGATCGGGATCGTTCCAGAACAAATCCTGCGTGCCATTGCCATGATGCACATCGAAATCCATCACCGCCACCCGCTTGATCCCGTATGTATTGCGCGCATGACGGGCGGCAACTGCGGCATTGTTAAACAGGCAGAACCCCATCGCGCGGTTATATTCCGCATGGTGACCGGGCGGGCGCACGCCAACAAACGCATTGCGTTCGTGCCCAGCCATCACCGCATCCACCGCCACACATGCCCCACCCACCGCACGAAGGGCGGCATCCCCTGACCCCGGCGACACATAGGTATCGCCATCAAGGGCGATAACACCCTCGGTCGGGATCGATGCCATGACGCTATCGACATAGTCCGGGTCATGGACTGACTTAATCAGATTGATGTCTGCTTTCGGGGCTTCTTCACGGTGCAGGAACATGAATTCCTCGGATTCAAGCACACGCTGTATCACGCGTAACCGATCGGGGCTTTCGGGATGTCCCGGCCCGGTGTCATGTTCGATGCAATTGTGATGGGTCACAAACAATGTCGCCACGGTCTGGATCGCCTTCCTGTTTTGGTTTCCCTGTATGGCCAGCGGCATATGAACGGCCATAACGGCGCGATGACACCGGGTGCTTCGCGCTCTTGTGACGGGTTTTGTTTTATCAGCAGAAATGAACCTCTACTTTGTTCTAAATCAGCACATCAGACCGTGTTATCGCAAGTTCTTTAACCGGCGCTGATAGGTCTCTGGCTTTTTCGTCATCCACCGAGTCTGCGAATTGGAACTGTTTTACGATCAGGTGTGACGGATCGCACAGCCTTACATAATAAACGTGTGATATTCGATAATCATGATGAACAAAACCGAAAAACCACGCCACCATCAATCGACCAACAGATTGCCCTAAAATAGGCGCAAAAACTTTCTAAAGTAGTGTAATACGTTAGAAAATCTGTAGAATTCCATTTCCGGGCGAAAGCCGGGATACATGTTCGGCATTCGACAGACGGACAACAAAAACAAGTTTATGACCAAAGCAATGCGGTTTTCCGCAAGCGTCTGTGAAAACACTATCTTGACAGAAACGTCATATACTTGAGAATAAGGTGCATACTGATTTGATCGGGTTGAATTGTCCAAACCTTCCCGGATAATTGGTTGTAGAAAGCATGGAAATACTTTCGTAAAAGTTGCCGTCAGCGTAAATGGTAACTATATGGTATTTTCATTGGGACAATGGCCCGTTGAGGCCATGTTTATAAGGAAGCCAAATGGAATTAAACCATCTGGAACACAATGCCGAGCAGGCAAGCACCCTGCTTAAGGCAATGAGCAATCAGAGCAGACTGCTTATTCTTTGCCAACTTAACGAAGGCGAGAAATCGGTCGGCGAGCTGGAACGGATTGTCGGACTGAGCCAGTCCGCACTATCACAACATCTGGCCCGCCTGCGTCGCGACAAACTGGTGAAAACCCGTCGCGAAGCACAAACCATCTATTATTCTCTTCAGGGTGATGACGCACTGCGCGTGATCAAAACGCTGTATGGGCTGTATTGCGAAACAAGCAATGCTGCCGCAGCCTGAAGACAGAATAGCGGGATCTCCCCACAAAAAAAGCCTGCCAGAAATGGCAGGCTTTTTTTGTGGCTTCGGTTCGCCCTGAACCTGAACGGTCCAGTCAACGAACAACAATCCTTATTTACCGCAATCAGGTGCCGGTAATTCGGTCACTTTATCAAGCGTCCCAAGAACGGCAAAATCGCCATAATCAAATCGCAATGCATGCGCGACACCATTGCGCGCCAGATCAACCGCCATTTCGGTTGTCGGCCCATTTTCCGCCTCGCCAAGCGGGTAATACGCAAGGCTCATGCGATGGAATGGCACCTTGGTCAAACCGCTTTGGTCCTTGGCACTGCTATCTACCGTTTTGGCGTCTGAAATAACAACCGCCACCCGATTGGTCGGGGCATCGCCGCTGCCATCAAACACCAGATCATTGGCAAACTTTTCGCCCTCTTCGGCGCGTGCAAGCAACTGGATCGAATGTTGGGTCGGGAACATCGTATCGGCCGGCAGTTCGTCGACCACCTCAACCGGCTGTTCATAGGTGACCTTGACGCCGTCGCTTTCACGGACCGCGTCACCAACAACCTCATCAACCTTCGTCCCGTTCAGATAATCACGCATGCGAAAACGATAACGGGTGCCGTCAAAGTTTTCCCACTGGGTCATCGAAAATGCCGAATTGATCGGCGTGCCTTCGGTTCCCTGAAGGATCATGATTTGCTGCATCTCGGTGATCCAGCCATCACACACCTTTTCAAACCGATAGCCAAGCGCACCTGTCGCATCGACAATCGAACTGCCCTGATCGGATCGGGACATTTTGAAATTGTATTCTGCCGTATGGGAAACCAGCGCAGACTGCGCCGATGTCACGTTTCCGGCCTGTGCAGCACAGCCCGAAACACCCAAACACAAGATCAGCGTCCCCGCAAAGGAACGCCGATGTTGATCAATATTTTTAAGAAACCCAGACAAACTTATTCTCCGGTAGGAGCAATTCCAACAATCCAGGGATCTTTAACCCCCTTTTTGGCAGCAAGAAGGCGCAAATCATTTGCATGCTCGGACGACAGCGGACCAACCGCAACACGCAAAAAATCACGCCCCTTGACCTTAGCACTGATCAGGCGCGGTTGATATTCATGATAAAGTTCCAGTGCGCTATGCGCCCGTGCCTGATTGCTAAAGCTTGCCAGCACCACATACTCACCGGGCAACGGCACGGTCAACACATCCCCTGCCATCGCATCGCCATTGGCATCGGTTTCAACCGGCTTTGTCACCCGTTCGACAGTGTCGCTCACGATGGTGGTATCGACCAAGGCAGCCGTTTTCGTTTCACCGACAACATCGGCCGGTGTTTCGACCGGAACATATCCGGCAATCGCGGCGTTGGCTTCTGCCTCAACATTAAGCGGATCGTTGGTGCGCGCATATTGCGTCATCGTGCGTGACGGCAGTTCGCCGGATGCAGCAGCGACCTTCACCTCAGACACCGGCGCAGATACCGTCTCTGCTGATTTGGCTTCTGTGGCTTTGGCTTCCGGGGCACGTGGGGGCAAATCTGTTTTGACGACGGTCTTGGACACACTGCTTGGCGATGCCGGACGTGACCAGTCTTCGGCCGGGGCGTTCACCGCATAGATTTCCAGACGTGCAGTGCGGATTTCCTGTTTGATGTCGGGCTCCCCCATCACGGCAAGGGCGGATGCCTGTTCGGCAAGGATTGTGTCATCATCCTTGCAGATATCGTCGGAAAACAGCGGACGATGCAAGGCACAATCACGATCTGCGACCACTGAAACGGCGTGATCGGTTGTGCTTTTCCCCGTGGTCACATAGCTGATCAAATCACCGGCCAATTTGGCAACGGTCAATTCCACCGGCCCGCCACACGCAGAAAGCAACAACGGTGCCGCGACAACAAGTATCTTCTTCACAAGGCCATCCCCCCGACAGATCGATTTTATTTTCAACCCGCACTGTGGATCAAGGGCAGTTAATATTAGGTAAGCGACCCGGTGAAACATGTACCGAACACATCGCCCCCAAAACAAAACGGCCCGGTTTTTACCGGGCCGTTTGATGCAGTCTGATCGGAATGACGCCCAAAATCAGTCTTTTTTGACTTTCGCTGGCATCTGCACACGCAGATGAAGCTCTTTAAGCTGCTTGTCTTCGACACCGGACGGCGCGTTCATCATCAAATCCTGTGCCTGCTGGTTCAGCGGGAAGGCAATGACTTCACGAATGTTCGGCTCATCGGCAAGAAGCATGACAATACGGTCAACACCCGGGGCAGAACCACCGTGCGGCGGGGCGCCGAATTTAAATGCGTTCAGCATGCCACCAAACTGCTCTTCGACCACTTCCTTGCCGTAACCGGCAATTTCAAACGCACGGTACATGATGTCCGGACGATGGTTACGAATGGCACCCGATGACAGTTCGATACCGTTACACACGATGTCATACTGCCACGCCTTGATATCAAGCGGGTTCATGTTCTCAAGGGCGTCAAGTCCACCCTGCGGCATCGAGAACGGGTTATGGCTAAACTCGATCTTGCCGTCGTCGTCTTCCTCAAACATCGGGAAATCAACGATCCAGCAGAATTTGAACATGCCTTCTTCGCGAAGCTCAAGTTCGTCACACACCTTGTCACGGACTCTACCGGCGAATTTGGCCGCTGCCAGCGCCTTGTCACACACAAAGAACACCGCATCACCATCGGCAACACCGGTAATTTCCTTGATCTGTGCGATGCGCTCGGCATCAAGATTTTTGGCAATCGGGCCCTTTGCTTCGCCGCCTTCGGCAAAGACGATATAGCCAAGACCAGCAGCCCCTTCGTCGCGCGCCCAGTTATTCAGCTTGTCAAAGAAGCTACGCGGGCGGGCAGCCGCACCGGTTGCCTGAATGGCACGCACGACCGAACCTTTTTCGATGTTCGATGCAAAAATGCCAAAGCTCGACCCACGGAACGGCTCGGTAACGTCGCTGATCAGAAGCGGGTTACGCAGATCAGGTTTATCCGACCCGTATTTCGCCATGCTTTCATCAAACGGAATGCGCGGGAACGGGAATGGCGTAACATCGCGATCACCGCCGAACTCGACAAAGATGTCATGCAAAACCGGCTCAATCGCGGCAAACACGTCTTCCTGAGTGGCAAAAGCCATCTCGAAATCAAGCTGATAAAACTCACCCGGCGACCGATCCGCACGCGCATCTTCATCGCGGAAGCATGGTGCGATCTGGAAATATTTATCAAAGCCCGACACCATCAGAAGCTGCTTGAACTGCTGGGGCGCCTGCGGCAGAGCATAAAACTTGCCCGGATGCATACGCGACGGAACCAGGAAGTCACGCGCCCCTTCCGGCGAACTTGCCGTCAGGATCGGGGTCTGGATTTCCAGAAAGCCCTGCGCGGTCATTTTCTGACGCATTGCCGAAATCACGTTCGAGCGCAGAACGATATTTGAATGAACGCTTTCACGACGCAGATCAAGATACCGGTGACGCAGGCGAACTTCTTCGCCGTACTCAACATCGCCAAATACCGGCATCGGCAAAACATCGGCCGACGACTGAACTTCGATGTTCGATGCGTATACTTCGATCTCGCCGGTCGGCAGGTTCGGGTTGATGGTCTCGGCGGTCCGTTTAACCACCTTGCCATCCACCGTGATCACGCTTTCGGCGCGCGCCTTATCAAGCACTTCAAACAGCGGGCTTGAAATGTCGATGACGACCTGGGTGATGCCGTAATGGTCGCGCAGATCGACAAACAACAGGTTGCCGTGATCACGTTTACGGTGGATCCAGCCAGACAGGCGAATTTCCGCGTCGGCGTCGGTCGCGCGCAGCGCATTACAATTATGGGAGCGAAAAGGATGCATTGTCATTCCAGGTTGCTTTATATTTTGGGCCGCAAATTTGGCCGCAAAGGTGCATGCCAGTCCCGCGCTGTCAAACAAAAAACGCACCACAACAACTGCGCCACAGTAAATCCGGGGCGTTTGTGTAGGGTGTGTTCAAAGCCGATCATGCACGGCATCAAAATTTCAGCGGTATAAAACGCTTCTGGGGGCACCGCGTCAAGTGCGGTCTCGCCGTTGGGTGCAATCAATCCGCACCGATTTTGGCCGCCTGCAAGTCCTTGACCTTGGTAAAGCCCATCAGGCGCCCGGCCTCAAATTGACTATCTGCCCAGTTTTCCACATCAAATTCGAAATGCGCCAAGGCACAGGTTGGATATTTGCGCTCCATCATCGCGCGCGCATCCTCATCCCCATCGCGGTACAATTCTTTGGCAAAATTCTCAATGCCGGGATTATGGCCAATGATCATCACCCGTTTTGCTTCGTCATGGGTGTGATGCAAACATTCAAGCAACGTGCGTTCGCTGGCCATATAAAGATCTTCGCTATAGATAACATCCGCATGCCCGGCAAAATCACGCCCCAGCAGACCAAGTGTCTGCACCGCACGGGCCGCTGTCGAACACCAGATAAGGTCTGGAACCAGATCATGCTCGCGTAAAAAGCGCCCCATAAACGGGGCGGCCTTTTCCCCGCGACGGTTCAGTTCACGGTCATGATCAACCCGGCTCGGATCAGACCAGCTCGATTTGGCATGCCTTAGAAGCAATAACGTCTTCATGTCTTCGTTTCGCTAGGGTTTAAGACGGTGTTCTTCCATGCCATATCGCAGCCTTGGATGCCATCAGAAAAACTGACACATAACTTTAAGAAAATTGCACGGGCGTAAGCAGTTATCCTATACTCCATTTACAACCGGGTCATGTCGCATAAATTCAAAGACATTCCCTCAATCCGCAGGAGGCATAGCGTGTCACACGCCGCTGCAGTTCAATCAAGCGCGATCACCATTGATTCGGAAAGCCGCTTCATCAACCGCGAACTTTCTTGGCTGGCTTTTAACAATCGCGTGCTGGAAGAAGCCCAAAACACCGGGCACCCGCTGCTTGAAAGGCTGCGTTTCCTGTCGATTTCAGCCAGCAATCTGGATGAATTCTATATGGTACGTGTCGCCGGGCTCGTCGGACAGTTGCGTGCTGGCATGACCAAGGTCAGTCAGGATGGCATGAGCCCGTCCGAACAGCTGCGCGCCATCACCTTTGATGCCAACCAGTTGATGCAGGATCAGCAACGCATCTGGCGTCAGCTGAGCCGGGAAATGGAACAGCAGGGCATTTCGGTCATTGATCAATCCGATCTGACCCAGACCGACCGCAAATGGCTTGATGGCTATTTCATGCGCGAAATCTTCCCGACCTTAACCCCGCTTGCGATTGATCCATCCCACCCGTTCCCGTTCATTCCGAACCTTGGCTTTACCATCGTCATGCAGCTGTTTGACCCGGCGGATGGGCATAACATGCGTGGTCTGATCCCGGTTCCGCAAAAAATCGGTCGTTTCTTGCGCCTTCCGGGCCGCAATGAACGCTATCTGCCGGTCGAACAGGCCATCTTGCTGTATCTCAACAAACTGTTCCCGGGCTTCGATATGATCGAACACGGGTTCTTCCGCGTCATCCGCGATTCGGATGTTGAGATCGAAGAAGAAGCCGAAGATCTAGTCCGCGTCTTTAAAACAGCCCTAAAGCGCCGCCGTCGCGGCAGCATCATCCGCCTTAAGGTCAACGCCCACATCCCCGAAGACCTGCTTGATTTCGTCATCGACGAACTTGACGTCGCACTTGAAGAAGTCGTTAAGGTCGATGGCCTTTTGGGTGTGGTGGACGTCAAACAACTGATCGATTCTGATCTGCATCATGATTTGCTGTTCGCCCCCTACTCGCCGCGTTACCCTGAACGGGTACGTGACTTTGGCGGCGATTGTTTTGCCGCGATCAGCAAAAAGGATCTGGTGGTTCATCACCCGTTCGAGGATTTCGACGTCGTTGTGCAGTTCCTGCTACAGGCTGCGCGTGATCCGGACGTCGTCACCATCAAACAAACACTTTATCGCACATCGGAAAACAGCCCGATCGTCAAAGCCCTGATTGCCGCCGCCGAGGCCGGAAAATCCGTCACCGCCATGGTCGAGCTTAAAGCCCGCTTTGACGAAGAAGCCAACCTGCGCTGGGCGGCGGATCTCGAACGTGCGGGCTGTCAGGTGGTCTATGGCTTCCTTGATTGGAAAACCCATGCCAAGGTATCGCTTGTTGTCCGCCGTGAAACCCATGGGCTTCGCACGTTCGTTCACTTTGGGACGGGCAACTACCACCCGATCACGGCGAAATTCTATACCGATATTTCGTTCTTCTCGTGCGATCCGGCCCTTGGGCGTGATGCGGCAAGTATCTTTAATTTCATGACCGGCTACGCGACACCGCGCTCGCTTGAAAAAATCGCCATCGCCCCGCACACCATGCGCCCGACCCTTCTGGCCCACATCGATCAGGAAATCGAAAACAGCAAGGCTGGAAAGCCATGCGGCATCTGGGCCAAGATGAACAGTCTGGTCGATCCTGTGGTGATTGATGCACTTTATCGCGCCAGCGAAGCCGGGGTTCACATTGAACTGATCATTCGCGGCATTTGCTGTCTGCGTCCGGGTGTCCCGGGACTTTCGGAAAACATCCGGGTGAAATCGATTGTCGGACGTTTTCTTGAACATTCGCGCATTGTTGTCTTTGCCAATGGGGCAAAGCTGCCCTCGCGCAAGGCCAAGGCGTTTATCTCGTCGGCCGACTGGATGCCACGGAACCTGAACCGCCGGGTTGAAACGCTGGTGCCGGTTGAGAACCCGACCTGTCAGCGCCAGATCATCGAACAGATCATGATTGCAAACCTCAAAGATACAGCGCAGGCTTGGTATTTGCAGGCGGATGGTTCATACGAACGTTGCGAAGGCGGTGAAAAAGCGTTTTCGTCACATAAGTACTTCATGACCAACCCGTCTCTGTCAGGCCGCGGAAGCGCTCTGAACGAGGCGGACCCGAATGTCCCCGTATTGCAGCTTGATGACTAACATCAACACGCCGCAGACAGACGACCAACAGGTGCCATCAAAAGTATGCTGACTGACCAAAGAGCTTCCAACCGCATTGCGATTATTGATGTTGGCTCCAACTCGGTACGCCTTGTAATTTTCGATGGTATGACCCGTGCCCCGGCCCCGATTTTCAACGAGAAAGTCATGTGTGGGTTGGGCCGCGATCCCGAAGATACCGGCAAACTCAACCCGGAGGGGGTTGAACTTGCCGTTGTCGCCATGCAGCGCTTTGCCACGCTTTTGCGCGCCATGAAAGTGTCGCATGTCGATGTTTTGGCCACCGCGGCCGTTCGTGCCGCAACCGATGGCAAGGAATTCTGTGACCGTATCGAGGCTGAAACAGGCCTTGTCGTAAAAGTAATTGACGGGCTTGAAGAAGCCCGCCTTTCCGCCCTTGGCGTTATTTCCGGTGACCCGCGTGCAAGTGGCGTCATGGGCGATATCGGCGGCGGGTCGCTTGAACTGGTTTTACTTGATCAGGGCGAAATCAAGGAACGCGTCAGCCTGCCGCTCGGTGCGATGCGTTTGCAGGCCGTCTTTGGCTCTGACCGGGCCCGTCTAACCGCCGAAATCACCCGCCATCTTGATAGTGTGGATTGGCTACAAAACGCCAACGGCCAACAGCTTTTTGCCGTTGGCGGCTCATGGCGCTCAATTGCCAAACTGTTCATCGCCCAGGAAGATTACCCGATTTCCGTTGTCCACAATCTGGCAATGCCGTGCAGTGAAATGGACGAGTTGACCCATATCATCTCCCAACAAAGCCGCGTATCGCTTGAAAAAGTTGGCGGTGTATCAAAACGCCGTATCGACAGCCTGCCCCATGCGGCCTTGGTCATGAACATGTTAATGGCGCGCATGAAGCCCCGCGAAGTCGTCTTTTCCGGCCATGGCCTGCGCGAAGGCTGGATGTATGAAGTCCTGCCCGAAGACCTGCGTCAACGTGATCCGCTGCTTGATGCCTGCTTAAGCTTTGCCGAGGACGGCGAACGATTCCACCAACATGGCGAAGAACTGTTTCGCTGGTGTGCTCCGCTTTTTGCAGACTTGCCAAACAACCTTGAACGCCTGCGGCTTGCGGCCTGCATCATCGGTGATATCGGCTGGAACGAACATCCCGATTACCGCGCCATCCAAAGCTACAACCGAATTTTGCGCCACCCATACCTTGACCTGAACCATCATGATCGGGTGTTTCTGGCCTATACCATCGGGTCGCGCTACACTGGAAACTTCAAAGGTGATGCCTCCAGCGACCGCATTCTGGACGACGAAACCCGCCTGACAGGGCGTCTGATCGGCCATGTTATCCGTCTGGGTCATACGCTTTCGGGCGGGGTCGAAGGCATCCTGCCGGAAACATCGCTTAAGATCGAAGACAACAAGGTGGTTCTGGAATTCAACAAAAACATCGCCACCCTTTACGGCGAGGTGGTTGAACAACGCCTGTCAAAATTGGCCAAACTGATGAACCGCGACAGCGAAGTTCGACAGTCATAACCCTGTTATCCACCCGCCCGGTTAAGCTGATAAGTCTTTGCAACCGGTTTCAAAACCGCTAAATTAACCGGGCTTTCCAAGCACCCCCGTCCGCGGAAAGGGCTGCGCCCGGTTCGACATTACGAAACACACGGTTTCCTTGCCTGTCTGGCGGACACAGGCGATTTGAACGGGGGAATCGTATGTCTGCGTCACGCACATCGAAATCCAAAAGCACCAAACCGACCCCAAACCCGATCTTTGACGGGCGGCTGAACCTTGAACAGCAACGCAAGCGCGCCAAGGATCTTTTACGCACCCTTCAGGCTGGCGACCTTGACGCACAATCGCGTTTCAAACAAGCCGGGCACACTTCCGCCGCCACAACAACAGATGCCCAGAACATCAAACTGGCCGATGCCCAATGGGTCATCGCACGCGAGAACGGCTTTGCCAGCTGGCCGAAAATGAAGGCGCATATTGATCAGATTGCCGAACGCAACCGTCAAATCAAAAACGGCACCCCGGCAACACTGGATACAGATAAAACCCTGCATCTACGCTGCGGCTCGGACATCCGTCACGGCCTTCAGATTGCAGGGTTCAAAGGGGCCTTCCTCGAATTTGCCGATCCGTTCTGTCAGGGACCGGTTCCGGACCTTCCCCTTGACCAGTTCGCTCAAACCCGCGCGGATTTTATCGCCGATGCCTATCACATCGTCCCCAAAGACGCGCTGGCACGGGCCAAACGCGAATATGGCGCACTGGCAACGCTCAGCGAGTATGACCATGTGGTCCTATGGTTCGAACATGACAGTTACGACCAGTTAATCTTGGCCTTCCTGATGGATTTCATCAAAACCACCCGGCCGGAGACCCAGCTTGAGGTAATCTCCGTCGCCGCCGTCCCCGGCGTTGAACGCTTTATCGGCCTGGGGCAACTCTCCCCCGAACTTCTGATCTGGTGCTGGGAAAATCATCGGGCACCCGTGACCGATGCCATGCTGACTTTTGGCAGCAAAGCCTGGCAGGCGGTGCGATCCCCAACCCCCGATCTTTTGACCGACTTCATCACATCGGATCCCGGCCCCCTGCCCCATATGATCACGGCACTCCAACGCCACCATGCCGAACTACCCGATCCCAAAACCGGACTTGGCCTGACACAGAAACTGACCCTGCAAATCATTGCAGACCATGGCCCCATCACGGTCGGCAAAACATTTGGCCACCTGATGCGCACCTATGACCCTTTACCTTATCTCGGTGATTTGATGTTCTGGGCCGATGTGCAACGGATGATGGAGTGCATCGATCCCGTTTTCACCATCACACCTGATGATACCAATCAGAACTGGGCCGAACGCACTCTCGCCCTGACCGATACAGGGCATCGAACACTGGCCGGTCAACACAACTACCTCAATAACTTCACCGGCACCCGCTGGGTCGGCGGGGTGGCAATCAATGGACGCAAACGGGCTTAAGACAACCGTTTGGCAATCCTGAAAATCTCGCCGCGCAACCATTTATGCGCGGCGTTTTCGGCATTCCGCACATGCCAGCTCTGGCTGAATTTATAGGCCGCGAAATCAAACGGGAAATCGCACTGACCAAATCCCTGCATAACGCCCCCGGCCAGACGCGACGGCAAGGTCGCAATCACATCCGTGCCGCGCATCAAACTGGCGACACTGGCAAAGTTTGACACCTGCAACACTGTGCGGCGTGATCGACCCTGGGCGTGCAACACGTCATCGACCGCCGATGTATCATTATTTCCCAGCATCACGCGGGCATGGGCAGCAGCACAAAAACGGTCAGCTGTATCAGGCGGTTCTGGATGAAACGCCGCATCATAAAAACAGCTCATATGCTCACTCAGCAGGACTTGCTGGACGATATCGCCAAACTTGCCCGTAAGCTGAAGGCAAATCGCATGATCAAGCTTGCCCTCGCGCAACAGCTCAACAACCTGCTCGCCCCCCGTCACCGGCACGACCTTAAGCCTTATGTCCGCCGCACAGGATCGAATGCGCTTTATTAAGGTGGGTAAGATAACCGCCACCTCGTAATCATTGGTGCCCAAAACAAACCGTGCGCCATGATCCGGGCTTTGTGGATCAAACGCCCCCACCCGCGTCAAATTACGCATGTCTTGCAATAAGGCGCGGACCCGCACCGCCATTTCATCGGCATGTGCGGTTGGTGAAATGTTCCGCCCCGACCGCACAAACAATGGATCACCAATAATCTGACGCAACCGGTCCAGCCCATGACTGACCGTGGGTTGCCCAACACCAAGACGGTTTGCCGCCCCTGTCACCGATCCTTCGTCATAGATCGTCAGAAACAAACGCAGCAACCGGTAATCAAGGTCCAATTCATCGATTTTCATACATACATATTATCACACCCATCGAATTGATCATATGCGTTATTCGGTCCAGATTTCCCCCATGAACAGGCGATAGCCTGACCACCACACATCGGAGAATACAAAATGAAAACATTGATTACCGGCGCCACCGGCCAGCTCGGCAGCCTCGTTGTCACGCACCTGCTTAACCGCATCCCCGCAAGCAACATCGCGGTCAGTGTCCGCACACCATCCAAGGCCGATGATCTGGCTGCCAAGGGCATTGATATCCGCCATGGCGACTTTGATGACCTTGCTTTGATGACCGCGGCCTTTAAGGATATCGACACCGCCCTGATCATTTCGGGTGAAGCCGACAACGCCACACGCATTGCCCAACACCGTACTGCGGTTGATGCCGCCAAGGCCGCCGGGGTCAAACATCTGGTCTATACCAGCATCATCGACCCCAAAGCCGATGCCGATTTCACCTATTCCGCCATTCACCTTGATACCGAAAATTACATCAAGCAAAGCGGGCTGCGTTATACGCTTTTACGCAACAGCTTCTATGCCGATCTGTTGATGGCCGGTGTGCCGCATGCGCTTGAAACCGGTGATTTTGGCGCCCCGGCAGGCGATGCAAAAATCACCTATATCCCGCGCAATGATCTGGCCGAAGCCGCCGCCGTCGTGCTTGCCACCCCGGAAAATCACATCAATGCGACCTATGACCTGACCGGTGGCAAGGCGGTGACCCACGCCGAAATCGCAAGCTACATCGCCGCGGCAACCGGCAAACCGGTCAGTCATGTCGACCTGCCCGCAGAAATCCACAGTGGAATTCTCGCCAGCCTCGGCCTGCCCGGCCATCTGGTCGAAGCTCTGGCCGGTCTTTATGTCGGCGCGAAAAAAGGTGATTACGAAACTGTCAGCAAAGATATCGAACGCCTGCTTGGACGTCCGGCAGAGTCAGTTGAAGCCTTCCTGAAAAGGGCTTTGGCCTCCTGATCAATTGCGGAATAGTTCGTGACAGAGCAACGAAGAAACGGGGCCATCACGGCCCCGTTCGCGTTTTTCAGGGAGGCATTCGAAACTGCCCTCACGGCGTAAGGGGCGCGCTGCAATGCATGCCGGTGTAGAAAAGGTTTTACTTAGCTTGTCGGGCATCAATACGTGGCGAAGGGAGACCGTTGGGGACTACAAACCAAGCTCGGAAAGTCCCGAATGGTCATCTGGACGACGACCAAGCGGCCAGTGGAACAAGCGTTCCGCGTTGGTGATCGGCTTGTCATTGATCGATGCGACGCGATGGCGCATCAGGCCGTCCTCATCAAATTCCCAGTTCTCATTGCCATAGGCCCGGAACCAGTTGCCGCTATCGTCGCTGTATTCATAGGCAAACCGCACCGCGATGCGGTTTTCATGAAATGCCCAAAGTTCCTTGATCAGGCGATACTCGATTTCTTTCTGCCACTTGCGGGTCAGGAAAGAGACAATATTCTCACGCCCTTCAAAAATCTCTGCGCGGTTGCGCCACTTGCTGTCGGGCGTATAGGCCAAAGAAACCTTTTCAGGATCGCGGCTGTTCCAGCCATCTTCGGCCATACGGACCTTCTGCTTGGCCGTTTCTTCGGTGAATGGAGGCAACGGTGGTCGTGACATTGTTTGGTTTCCTTGATGCTGGTGGAAAAAAAGCCCCGGTCGACGCAGGAGCAATCATGCGGTTGGGGGGGGGAGACCATCGACCAGGGCATTCCCAAACGTTAGGCAGCTGCTGCACTAACCGCAGGGAAATCGATTGGGGTGCCGAACGCTTCGTTGAGGTAGTTGGTCAACGTACTCACGGCCACATGGGCAACAATCTCGACAAGCTCAGCATCGCCGTAGCCCGCCGCCTTAACCGCCTTGACATCGTCTTCGCTGACCTGTCCGCGGTTCTGTACAAGCGCAACGGCAAAACGCACAGCAGAATCCGCCTTCTCGTCGGTCGAACGACCATTCCGGTTTGCCGCAATCTCGGCATCATCAAGCTTGGCAAGGTTTTTACCAATATAGGTATGCGCCGACAGGCAGTAGTCACAGCCATTGATCTGGGCAACCGCAAGGGCAATACGCTCACGCGTCTGGACATCAAGAGCGCCCTTTGCCAGCGCACCACTCAAACCAAGATAGCCTTCAAGGGCGGCCGGGCTGTTTGCGGTCAGACGAAACAGGTTCGGAACCGATCCAAGCTGCTTTTTAACAGCTTCAAGAAGCGGCTGGGCACCTGCCGGTGCGGCATCGATAGAAGCAGGAAGTGAAATACGGGTCATGGTCATTTTCCTTTGTGTGTGGAGAGAAGCTCTCAACTATGGAAACATATATACAGACCGATCTGTCTATTTGTCAAATTAATTTTTGAACGGTCATTCCATCACTGGAAAACCGTTGATTTTCTGCGCCCTATACCACATATACATACAGAACGGTCTGACTACTGGAGATATAAAATTGAAATCGCGCCGCGACGAACTTGTCGATACAGCCCTGCGTTTGTTCTACAAACAGGGCTTTAACGCGACTGGAATCGACAAAATCCTGTCCGAATCCGGCGTCGCCAAAATGACGCTCTATAAGCATTTCGGCTCGAAAGACGAATTGATTTTGGCCGCCCTTACCCGGCGCGATGAACAATTTCGCGACTGGCTGACAAATGCGATGGAAACAGCATCACCCGATCCCCGCGCACAACTCCTGTCCCTGTTTGACGCTCTGGAAAAATGGTTTCGGGGGCAGGCATTCAAGGATTTGGGATTTGCTGGCTGCGCGTTTATCAATGCTTCTGGTGAGTTTACCGATCCCGACCACCCCGCCCACCGCATCGCCAAACAGCATAAGCAAGAGATCGTCGACCATCTTGCCAAGCTTTGCACCAAGGCGGGTGCTACTGATCCTGAAACCTTGGCCGAACAACTCGCCCTGCTTAAGGAAGGTGCCATCGTCACGGCACATGTCCGCGGGATGACGGAATCGGCCAGAGTGGCGAAAACAATTGCCACCGGGCTGCTTGATGCCGCCCTCCCCGCCTAAACCGCCGCACAGAGCGACAACAGAACCACGTCCAGAAGCACAAAACGGGGCCCAATCGGCCCCGCTTTTTATTGCTTATCGCAACATATTTTCATCGCGCCGGTTATTCTTCCTCGACTGGCAACACATGCAACATCAAACTACCTTCCGGGCTTGGATAGACCGGATATCCTATCAGACCACCGCCGCTCATGGCGCTCACGCCCTCAACGCCAGACGTGGTCAGATCAATCTGCCCGGCAAACGTTTCTGCAATTATGGAATTGTCTGCCGCGACCAATACATAATAATCACCGGCCTTGGATGTAACGATATTAATGCCGCCACCGCCGCCCATCCCCTGAATTTCGCCTTTGATCGTCTCGATCTGCTGATAATCGGGGTCAAAAAGATACGCGTTGAACGGCATCACCTTTTTACGGAAACCAAGGCACTCGTAGCACAAGCTACTGACATTGATCCAATATTTGTGATCGGCTTCCAGTGTCGTGCGGCCAATTTTGAAGTTGTTCAGACTATCGCCCTGCTGAATGGCCGGATCGGTAATCCGGACACCAAAGGTTTCCCAGTCATCAACCTCGACAAAAAACGTCTCTTCACTCTTAACCGCCTCAGAAAGCGTTTGATAGGTTTGCGGCGGATTAGTGAGCAGCGCCTGATAGTCAGCAGAACCTGAACTTGAACAGGCCCCAAGCAGTAAGACTCCTATAACCCCAAAACTTCTGATGATTTTCATGTCAAAAACTCTCTGCAACCCAATACTATGAATGTATTTTTAACGCGAAATAATTACTTAAAGTAGAAAAAAAATTGCCCTTGATCCAAAAACGAAAAACGGGCCGATTGGCCCGTTTTTTCATGTTCTCGCTCTTATGCGTAAAACCCGTTGCGTCAGCTCAGCTCAACCAGCGTCACTTCACCGTTTTCAAGCTTAAGGCCAAGCTGCCCGTGCTTAAGCCGCAGGGCATATTGACCATACAAATCACGGCGCCAACCCCGCATTGCCGGAACATCGGCCTCATCATCGGCGGCAATGTTTTGCAAATCATCGCTCGATGCGACAAGACGTTGGGCAACGCCCTTTTCCTCGGCACAGAGTTTCAGCAAAACCTTAAGCAGCTCAACCGTCGGGCCGATCCCGGCAGGCAGATCAATACGCTGCTTTGGGGTGGGCCACTGATCTTGCGGACTATCAAGGGCGGCCTTGATGGCATCAATAATTGCCTGACCGGGTTTGGAACTGCCAAAGTTGCGTCCCACACCGCGCGTCTTATCAAGGTCGCCTTCGGTCATGGGTTGACGTGCGGCAATATCAAGCAACGTATCATCACGCAAAATGCGATTGCGTGGCTGATTTTTGCGTTGGGCTTCGGTTTCGCGCCATTCGCCAAGGGCACGGGCGACCGCCAGGAATTTCGGGCTGTTGGATCGGGTTTTAAGCCGCTTCCACGCCTCTGCCGGATCAATTGAATAGATCGAAGGATCGGTCAGACGGTCCATTTCCTCACGCAGCCAGATCGCACGTCCATTGGCTTCAAGCCGCTCATGGAATTCTTCGAAGATCACCCGCAAATGGGTAACATCCGACAGCGCGTAACTGATTTGCTTGGTTGATAACGGCCGACGCGACCAATCGGTAAACCGCATGGATTTATCGACACTTTTGCGCGTGACCTTATTGACCAGCGTTTCATAGCCAACCTGATCGCCATAGCCCAGCACCATCGCCGCCACTTGGGTATCAAACACCGGATGGGGGACCTTGCCCGACAGATGGACAAAAATTTCGATGTCCTGACGGGCGGCGTGAAACACCTTGATCACGCTTTCGTCCTGCATCAGATCAAACATCGGGGTAAGGTCAATACCCTCGGCCAGCGGATCAACCGCCGCACCGTTATCACCCGGTTCGGGACTGGCAAGCTGCACAAGACACAGTTGCGGCCAATAGGTCGAGTCCCGCATAAATTCGGTATCGACCGTGACATATTCGAACGTCCGCAGCTTTTCGCAAAGTACGCGAAGTTCTTCTGTAGTTGTAATTGGTTCCATAAGATTTTCTATAGCATTGCACGCCACAAATCGCCAGTGGGCAATGTAGTGCCATAGCGCAAGTCTGATCTACGGCACGCACAACCACCAAAACGGCTAAAAACACCGCCAGAGATCAGAATAAGTGATTAGAATACGTGATTAGATAATCTCGTCCTCATCCAACAACGGATCGGACTGCAGGTGGGTTTCAATGGCGTCCATGCGTTCCTGCAATTCGGACGGGCGCTTGATCGATGCAATATGGAAAAGCGCATCGCCCTGATTAACAATCGGCAAGTTGGTTCGCCCGATAATAAGCCCGTCTTCGCGCGATGTGACTTCTTCGTCTGTCTGGCCAAACGGGTCGGCCACCGCAGCCACCACATCACCGGCATGGACAAACTCACCGGCCAGTTTAAACGTGCGCAAAAGCCCCCCGACGGGTGCGCGCAACCAATGACTGTTCGATGATTTAAACGCCGGTGCACGTGGTTCACGCACCGCACGCTGCGACGTCATGCCAAGTTTGCGCATCACGCGCAAAACACCCGAAACACCGGCCCGGATCGACATTTCATCAAACCGAAGCCCCTCGCCCGCTTCAAACAACAGGATCGGCACCTTGGCTTCCCGCCCGGCCTGACGCAGCGACCCTTCGCGCAGCGGGCTGGTCAAAATGATCGGCGCGCCAAACGCCTCGGCATATTCCATGATGGCGGGGTCGTCTTCATTGACCCGGATTTGCGGCAAGTTAACGCGGTTAACTGCGGCCGAATGAAGGTCAATACCAAAGTCGGATCGTTCAACAATTTCGCTGAGGAAAAGATGTGCGAGCTGGGCCGCAAGCGATCCACGTGAATGCCCCGGAAAACACCGGTTAAGGTCACGCCGATCGGGTAAATAGCGCGTATGATTTAAAAACCCGAACGCATTGACCACGGGCACCGCCAAAAGCGTCCCGCGCATGCCGCGCAACGCAGGCGATTTTAAAACCCGCCGGATGACTTCCACCCCGACGATCTCGTCGCCATGCACCGCCCCGCTGACAAACAGCACAGGCCCCGGTCGATTGCCATGCACAACATTGACCGTCAGATTGACCGGCGTGTGATTGGATAAAAGCGAGATCGGAATATCAACGATCTTGCGCGTCCCCGGAGCAACCTTTTTCCCGCCAATTTCAAAATCAGGGGTTTTGGAAGACTTGCGTTTTCCCTCGGCTGTTTCGGCTTCGCGCATGCTTTTATCCTTTGCCTTTGGTCCGTACTTTGCCCGGACGGAAATCTTTTTCCATGAAGTCGATGATCATACCGGCAATGTCTTTGCCCGTTGCCCCTTCGATGCCCTCAAGCCCCGGTGATGAGTTGACTTCCATCACCACCGGCCCGTGGTTGGACCGAAGAATATCGACACCACAAACATTTAGCCCCATTGCCTTGGCCGCTTCAACTGCTGTTGAGCGTTCCTGCGGGGTAATGCGGATCGCGCGCGAGGACCCGCCGCGATGCATGTTCGACCGGAAATCACCTGCCGCCCCGGTGCGTTCCATGCTGGCAACGACCTTGCCGCCGACCACGAAACAGCGGATATCGCTGTTGCCGGCTTCCTTGATGAATTCCTGCACCATGATATCGACACTCGCCCCCCGGAATGCCTCGATCACGGATTTCGCCGATTTCTCGGTTTCGCCCAGAACCACACCAATACCCTGCGTGCCTTCAAGAAGCTTGATCACCACCGGCGCACCGCCAACAATCGAAAGAACCTCATCGGTTTTCTTTGGATCGTGGGCAAAGGCCGTCACCGGCAGGCCGATACCGCGCCGCGCCAAAATCTGCAAACACCGCAGCTTGTCGCGCGAACGGCCAATCGCCACCGATTCATTGAGCGGATAAACCCCCATCATTTCGAACTGACGCAACACCGCAAGACCAAATGACGTTACCGAAACACCAATCCGCGGAATAACCGCGTCATATCCGACCAGCTTGAGACCACCGTAGTAGATTTCCGGTTTCATCGACGTGATGTTCATCGTGACACGCAGCGTACTGATGATATCAATCTCATGTCCCCGCGATTCGGCGGCCTCAACCAACCGTTTGTGGGAGTAAAGATTTGGATTACGCGCAAGCATCGCGATTTTCATGCAATGAGCTCCCAGGGTCGGAATGAAAAGGCTCGCAAACGATCAAATCTCGTTTACGGGAACGATAAAACTGTCTGAAAGAAAAAACGATCCTGCCCGTCTATTGTTCCGGCACATGATCGTTCTTCTGCGCATCTAACTCTGATCGAGCTTCCCTGCAAGATAAGATTTTGATGGTAGAACCAAAAATCTTCCCGCCTTCATTGCCGTACGCCCCAAAAGCATGGGAAAGCCCATGATTGACCGGTTTGCCAAGGATACTTCAACCCTGAGCTTGTGATGTCCAACCGCGATATGGGTTGAGACAATAAACCGTTCTTCGGCATTTCCGTTCGAACTGCGAATCTCGCGAAGCTCAACCAGTGGTGCGATACATTCAATCCGTCCATGCCCGTCACCACGATAATGCGGCAGGACAAAACGGACAAAATCCTTGCCGTCTTGCGTGACAAGCTTTGGATAAAGCGCATGGAGCGACGATGTCCTTGCCCCGGTATCGACCTTGGCCTTGATCCACGGCACTCCCAGATCAGGAAGTCCGATCCATTCGCGCCACCCCAATACGTGACCATCTTCAATCAGCGCATTGGTTTGAATTTTTAACGACGGCTTGGCTTTGGTCTGCTGTGGGCTCACACGTGCTATCCGGTAATTGATATTGCTGCGAATATAACCTGCTACCGTAGAAGATACCTATGAATTTCGCGTAAATTCACAAGTCCGTCTGGCATCATCAATCTGGCATGATATGAGGGTCTCCCCCACCATTAACAGCCGTTGTAATCTAAAGCTCTTCCATAACGCTACGCACAAGCGGCAAGGTCACCGCACGCTTTTCCGCCAGTGCCCGCCGATCGACTGCGGCCACCAATTCGCTTAACGCCACAAAGGATCGCTCGATCCGGGGCAGGATATAACTGATGGTCTGTGGGCCTGCCTGAATTTGCCGATCAGCAAACAGCTTTAACAACAACCCCACCATCAAATCATCATCGGGCGGGGAAATCTCACACACAAGTGCCGCCCCCAACCGCGATTTCAAATCCGGCAACGCCACTTTCCAGCGGGCCGGTGGCTGGGTCGCGGTCAACAGCAAATGCCCACCGCGTTCTTTAAGCATGTTGTAAATGTGAAAGCAGACGGTCTCGTCAAGGCCGCTATCGGCATCCTCAATCACCAATCCCTTTGCATCACCCAAAAGATCATCGGGATGAACCCCGTCCAGATCACGCGCCATGACACGCAAAGCAGCCGACCTCGCCCGCCACACTTCGGCAAGATGGCTTTTGCCACATCCCTTTGGCCCATAAAGGCACAAGGCCGGCACAGGCCAGTTTGGCCACTGGTCAATCCACGCCACCGCTTCGCTGTTGCTTTGGGCCACCATGAAATCATCGCGTCCCAACGCCGGACGCATTTCAAGGGCCAAGGGCAATTGCTGCGGGGCGACCTCGGCCGAAATGGCATCGGTTTGGCCCGGCAAGCTGGCCTTCTGGTTCTTGATATCCTTTTCCGATGGCGTTTTGGCCCGCGTCACTGTGATCTCAATTCTCGGTGCTCTCGCCCCCATCACCCTCTTGGGGGTGGGAACCATGATCATATAAACGACTGTCGAGATACTGCCTTAACCCGTAGCGCACAAGCACCCCGATCACGGCGGCGACCGGCACGGCCAGCATCACGCCAAGCAATCCAAACACGGCACCACCGGCAAGCAGGGCAAACATCACCCAGACCGCATGCAGCCCGACCTTGTCGCCCACCAGTTTCGGCGTCAGGAAATTACCCTCAAGCAACTGCCCGATCAAAAAGACAATAACCACAATCCCAAGGTCAAGCCCGACCCCGAACTGTGCCAAGGCCACCCCGAAACCAACGGCAAATCCGGCAATCATTCCGAAATACGGCACGAACGAGACAAGCCCGGTCATAAGCCCGATGACAAAGCCAAATTCCAACCCCGCCAGTGTCAGGCCAAGCCCGTAAAACAGCCCCAGCAACATGCACACCGTCGACTGCCCGCGGACAAAACCGGCAAGGGTATCGTCAATTTCGCGTGCGCACTGGCGAATATCACTGGCCGAACGGCGCGGCAGATAACTGTCGATCTTGGCAACGATCTTGTCCCAGTCGCGCAAAAGATAGAACGACACAACCGGGGTAATGAACAACAGGCTGAGGAAGTTCAAAAACGCCAATCCGCCCGACAAAACATTGGTCAGAACATTGCCAACCCATTTAAGCGCGTTGGCCGTTTGCCCCTTGATCGCATCGGAAACACTTTGCAGTGTCTCGGGTGCCACCCGGTCGAGAATATGCTGAAGATAAGGTCCGACATTGGTCTGCAACGTATCGACATAACCCGGCAACCGTTCAAGGAACCCGGCCAACTGGCTGCCGATCATCGGCACAATCAACAGTAAGACAAACAGGAAAACCAGGAAGAAAAGGGCTGTAATAATGCTGGTTGCCACGGTGCGGCTAATGCCGCGCGCCTCAAGCTTATCGGCCAGCGGATCAAGGAAATAGGCAATCGCCATCCCGGCAACAAACGGCAACAGGATGCTTGAAAACAACCACACCAGGAAAAAGAACCCGATGGTGAAAACCAGCCAGAAACGTGCTTGCTGCCGAAATGTCATGTCTGGTTTCCCCTACGCCCAAAACCGGTAATCACCAAGATACCGCGATGTATCGGGTTGTTGGCAAACCTCGGCCTGCCACTCCCCCGATATTAGCCGCCAAGTGACAGGCCTTCCAACCGGTCTGTCCCAACCGGCTGAATGAACCACAGCTCGCCCATACGGGTCAGGCTAAGATTTTGCTGATTAAGGGCGGTTTGCAACTGATCGGTCGATCCGACGAACTCAAGCGAAAGCTGAACTTCGCGGCGCGACATCGCCACAACACGCGCACTGCGCACGACCGGCAGGCCAACCATCTTATCTTCGATCTTCGCCCAGTCCTGAAGACCGGTAATCGGGATAAACACCATCAGGCTGCCACCGGTGCTGAAATTAATCAGATTGGCGCGTTTCCAGCTGTCTGAAAGCTGATCGGCAACCGACTTGGCCGCACGTACCAAAGTTTGATCCAGCGTCTCACCGCTCTGGGTGGCTTCGCGCACCCCAAAAACCTGCGGCGCACCGTTCGGGTCATAACGCGTGACAGTCACATCAACCGTTTCGCCGCCGCTCGGGCCACTGACATCGGCACTGGCAACAACGGCAACATTGGCCCCATACCGCTTGGCAAGTGTGCTCAGACGTTCCATAGCACCGCTTTCCGCCTGCTCGGCCGAAACCGTTCCGATGTCGCTCAAATCACCAATCGGTGCCTTGATCGGCACCAAACCGGACGCAGCAACATTGCGTGACCAGACGTCACGCCACGGATTGGGATCATCCCACAGGGTAACAGCCCCTTGCGTGCGATAGACCGGCACCATGAGCACGGGCTTGGATTGCAGTTCGGCAAAGGAAATATCGCGAAAACGCAAATAGTTACGCAGTTCATTGTCCTTGAACCGTACCGTCATGTCCGCGATATAGCGCACCGACGATGTTTTCTCGTTCGACACGCCAAAATCACGCACCATATTGGTGATCTCGGACGTATTGGGTGTCGAAAGGGCCTGACGATCTTCGGGCAGTGTCAGGCGCGCCACAACTTCTTCGAACGCACGACGTTGACCGATTTCAAGCGCCTGTTCGCGGGCGGCGGCAGCCGTATCTGCACTTTCATCGACATGAACGCCGCTGACGGTAAATATGTCCTGTGCCATTGCCGGAAACGCCAGGATCACGGAAACCGTCGCAGCGCCAGCCAACATCTTGATGTTTTTCAATGAAGTAAGCACTTATGCCTCTTTGCCCTAATCTCGTCGTATGTGATTCTTTATTGCTGCTCTTTGTGGCATGTTGAACGCATTCTGCAAAGAAAACTCTGTCATGCGCAGGTGATCATTGCATATTGTCCGCGTTTGAGTATTTTCGGGCCAGCGGAAATTATCAAGCCCGCGTTTTTTATCAGTAGGACACAGCTTGTTTCTTGCATCTGATTAAAGGCGTCAGTATGGCGGATTGGTCAAACAGCAGCCTTGCAAACTGCGACCCGGACCGCAAGTGACACTTGGATATCAGGACGTACTGATGAAAAACGCGGGGTTTTCCCGCCCATTTATCATGCATGTTTGCTGCCAAGGATCCCTGAAATGACCTCCTCCAATGGCCTTACCTATAAGGACTCCGGTGTCGATATTGATGCTGGGAATGCCCTTGTCGATCGTATCAAACCGCTGGCAAAGGCAACCTCGCGTGCGGGTGTTTCCGGTGGCCTTGGTGGATTTGGCGCACTGTTTGACCTTAAGGCTGCGGGCTATAACGATCCGGTTCTGGTCTCTTGCACCGATGGGGTTGGCACCAAACTCAAAGTCGCCTTTCTGGCCGACAAACACGACACAGTCGGCATCGACCTTGTCGCCATGAGTGTGAATGACCTTGTCGTGCAGGGTGCTGAACCGCTTCTGTTCCTTGATTACTTCGCAACTGGCAAACTATCCGTCGACAATGCTGCTGATGTGGTGGCCGGCATTGCCGAGGGCTGCAAACAGGCGGGCTGCGCACTGATTGGCGGCGAAACCGCTGAAATGCCGGGCATGTATGCTGACGGCGAATATGATCTTGCCGGTTTTGCCGTCGGGGCAGCCGAACGTGGTGAACTTCTCGATGGCAGCACCGTTGCCGAAGGCGACGTCATCCTTGGTCTGGCCTCAAGTGGTGTGCATTCCAACGGTTATTCCCTGGTGCGCAAAGTTGTTGAAAAGGCTGGTCTTGGTTACGCCGACGATGCCCCGTTCGCACCGGGCAAAACCGTTGGCGAAGCCCTTCTGGAACCCACCAAAATCTATGTCAAAAGCTGCCTTGCCGCGCATAAGGCCGGTCTCATCAAAGCCCTTGCCCACATCACGGGTGGTGGCCTGACCGAAAACGTTCCGCGTGTTCTGCCCGAAAACCTGACGGCTGTCTTTGACGCCAGCACTTGGGAATACCTGCCAATCTTTAAATGGCTTGGCGAACAGGGCGGCATTCCCGCCATGGAAATGGCGCGTACCTTTAACTGCGGCATTGGCATGTGCGTCGTGGTCCCTGCCGACAAGGCGGATGAAGCCGAGGCGCTTTTGCGCGAGCACGGCGAAACCGTCAGCCAGATCGGTTTCATTGGCCCGCGCGCCGGAGATGGCCCGCAAGTCGTGATCAAAAACATGGCCCGTTCATGGGACAAGTAACCAACGGCAAAAAGCTGAAGCTCGCTGTCTTGATTTCAGGCGGCGGGTCGAACCTGCAAGCCATCCTTGATGCCTGCAATGCGCCCGATTATCCCGCCGAAGTCGTTCTGGTCTTTTCAAACCAGCTCGATGCCGGTGGGCTTGACCGGGGCCGCCGTGCGGGCATCCGGGCCGAGGCCATCTCGCATAAGGGATATGACGGCGGCCGCGAAGCATATGATGCGGCGGTCAGTGCCCTGATCGAAGAATCCGGTGCGGACCTTGTTGTCTTGGCGGGCTATCTGCGCTTGGTCAGTGACAGCTTCGTTACCCGCTGGAAAGACCGGCTGATCAATATCCATCCATCCCTTCTGCCAAGTTTCAAGGGCCTTGGCGTTCATCAGGCCGCCCTTGATGCCGGGGTGAAATTTGCCGGATGCACCGTGCATTACGTCGTACCCGAAGTCGATAGCGGCCCGATCATCGCACAGGCCGTCGTCCCGGTTCTTCCCACCGATGATGCAGGCAAACTGGCCCAGCGTATCCTCAAACAGGAACACAAGATTTACCCGCAAGTCATCCGCTGGATCGCGGATGGACGCGTTTCTGTCGATGCCAAGGGCATTGTCACCGTTGCCAACGCCAAAACACTTGAAATGGCCGATATCAATCCGGTGCTAGAACCCGGATGAAAGAACCCGTGGCGGGCGATCCGCAAATGGTTTTAGCCAGCAAGGGGTGAACGAAAGTTTGCCCCTTTTTCTTTGGCCAAACCATCAAACACAGCATGACCTCCCGCAAAGGCTGTAACAAAAATTTCGACTACAAATTACAGTTTACATCTTGCTAAGCTATTGCCGAGCCCCAATAATCAACTAAGAGGCTCCATTAATTGCAACGATCAACGGGGTAGAAACATTATCTTGTAAGCGGTTCCTGATCTATTCCCGTTCAATCGGCAAGGACTAACCGTTCTGTATTCCTGAAACTCCGATCCCGCTTTCAGGACATATTACCAAGATTTTGCAATGACCTACCATGCCTGGGAATGCCGAACCCCAAATGGGATTCGACCCCGCAGCATTCAGGTAATAACCGCATCGCTCAATTGGAAACTCAACGCTCTCTTTAAGGGAGCACGAGCAAAAGGGAGGCGTATCGCCCCCGTTTCAAGCGGACACAAAGGGAGCTAATCAGCTATGCAATCGAAAATCATCGCAGGGTTACTGGCAGCAGGACTTGCCTGCACCACCCTGCCCGGCTTGGCATTCGCACAAGATGCGAAAAAGCCAAACATCCTGTTTATTGTTTCCGATGATACCGGCTATAGCGATACCGGCCCGTATCTGGGTGGTGAAGCGCGCGGCATGCCAACCCCCAATATCGATAAACTGGCTGACGAAGGCATGATGTTCACATCCTTCTATGCCCAGCCAAGCTGCACACCGGGACGCGCCGCCATGCAGACCGGCCGCATCCCGAACCGTTCGGGCATGACGACCGTTGCCTTTCAGGGTCAGGGCGGCGGCCTTCCAGCAGCCGAATGGACGCTTGCATCCGTATTGAAAACCGGTGGCTACGACACCTATTTCACCGGCAAGTGGCATCTGGGTGAAGAGGATTATGCCCTTCCCAATGCTCAGGGCTACGACATCATGAAATATGTCGGGCTCTACCATCTCAACGCCTACACCTATGCCGACACGACGTGGTTCCCCGACATGCCTGACGATCTTCGTCAAATGTTCATCGATGTCACCAAGGGTTCACTGTCGGGCAAGGCCGGTGAAAAACCGACCGAAGATTTCAAAATCAATGGCCAGTATGTTGATACCCCGGACGAGGGCGTGGTCGGCATTCCCTATTTTGACGGCTATGTTGAAAAAGCCTCTATCGAGTTCCTCGAAGAAGCGGCAAAGAAACCCGATACGCCTTTCTTCATCAATGTGAACTTCATGAAGGTTCATCAGCCCAACCTTCCGCATCCCGATTTTGAGCACAAATCGATTTCCAAATCGAAATATGCGGACTCTGTGGTCGAACTTGATGCCCGCATCGGGAACGTCATCAACAAGCTCGACGAACTGGGGCTCAAGGACAACACCATCGTCTTCTGGACCACCGACAACGGTGCGTGGCAGGACGTTTACCCGGATGCCGGTTATACGCCGTTCCGTGGCACCAAGGGCACCGTGCGCGAAGGTGGCAACCGCGTCCCGGCCATCGTGCGCTGGCCCGGCCATGTTGAACCCGATACCAGAAGTGCCGCTGTTGTTGGCGGTCTTGACCTGATGGCAACATTCGCCTCTGTCGCCGATATTGAGCTGCCTGAAAATGACCGCGATGGTAAACCGATCATTTTCGACAGCTATGACATGACCTCGGTCTGGGAAGGCACTGGTGAGTCTGACCGTGAAGCCTGGTTCTATTTCACCGAAGATGAATTGACCCCGGGTGCCGCACGCGTTGGCCACTACAAGGCTGTCTTTAACCTCCGCGGCGATAACGGTGCCACCACCGGTGGTCTGGCGGTTGACTCCAACCTTGGCTGGAAAGGTGCTGAAAGCTATGTCGCCGCTGTCCCGCAGATCTTTGATATCCTTCAGGATCCGCAGGAACGCTACGACATCTTCATGAACAACTACACCGAACGGACCTGGTACCTGCCGGTGATCAACAAGGAAGTCGCGGAACTGATGAAGACCTACATCAAGTATCCGCCACGCAAAGTACAAAGCGAAGTCTATACCGGCCCGATCACACTCAGCCAGTATCAGCGCTTCAATTATGTGCGCGAGGCCTTGGAAAAAGAAGGCTTCAACATCGGCCTTCCAAGCGGAAACTGATCTCATGAAATGACACGTCCGCCCCGTTGCAAAGCGGGGCGGGCTTTGCCGTGAAAATTTGTTTCTGAAAGGACTTATCCCATGGGTTTCAAGTCAGTTTTACATATTTTGGGCACTGCCATCCTGACACTCGGCCTCTCGGCAACAGGCGCTTTGGCCCAATCCGATCCGCTTTCCTCATGGAATGAGGGCAAGACAAAACAGGCAATCATCGACTTCGTCACCGCGGTCACCACCGACGGCAGTGCTGATTACGTGGCCCCGGCCGACCGGATTGCGACGTTCGATAATGACGGCACGCTCTGGAGCGAGCAGCCGATGTATGTCCAGCTCGCCTTCGCACTCGACCGCGTCAAGAAAACGGCCCCCGACCACCCGGAATGGACGGATACCGAACCCTATAAATCGGTTCTTGCCGGGGATCTAAAGGGTCTGGCCGCCACCGGTGAAAAGGGCGTTCTCGAACTGGTCGCCGTCACCCATGCCGGCATGACCAGCGACGAATTCACCAAAATCGCCTCTGACTGGATCGCAACGGCCAAGCACCCCGAAACCGGCCGATTGTATACCGACATGGTCTATCAGCCGATGCTTGAGCTGATTGACTATCTTCATGACAATGATTTCAAGGTCTTCATCGTGTCGGGCGGCGGCATTGAATTCATGCGCCCCTGGACCGAAAAGGTGTATGGCATTCCGTCCGAACGGGTTGTCGGCTCCTCGATCAAAACCGAATACAAGGTGGTTGACGGCGAACCGGTCATCACCCGTCAGGCGGCCCTTAACTTCCTTGATGACAAGGAAGGAAAACCGATCGGCATCCTTGGCCATATCGGCAAACGCCCCATTGCCGCCTTTGGCAATTCGGATGGCGATTTTCAGATGCTGCAATGGACGACGTCCGGGGACGGAAAACGGTTGGGCCTTATTGTCCATCATGACGATGCCGACCGCGAAGTCGCCTATGACCGCAAATCGGTCTTTGGCAAACTCGACAAGGGTCTGGACGACGGCCCGAAACTGGGCTGGACCATCGTCAGCATGAAAAATGACTGGAAACAGATCTATCCCGACGACTAAGCTACAACCGGAAAAGTGATCGCCCCACCACTCATCGCAACCAGCCAAAGATGCCGGTTTGGGAGAAGACCCCTTGAAAATACTCTACGCAGGTTCTGCTCTGGCGGCTGCAGTTTTACTGACCGCAGTCGCCTTTTGGTTTTCCTCTGACGATGACAGCTTTGTGCGTCTTGATGGCGGCACGTTCCAGATGGGGTCTGATCGCCACTATCGCGAAGAACGCGCTGCCCATCAGGTCACCGTCGGGCCGTTCGAAATCCAGAAAACCGAAGTCACAAACGCCGAATTCGCAGAATTTGTCGCCGAAACAAACTATGTCACCACTGCCGAACAGGACCTCGACCCGCAAAACTATCCGGGGGTAGCTGCCTATTTGCTCAAGGCCGGCTCGATGGTCTTCGCCCAGCCGCCAGACACGGTTGATACCAATGATTTTCGCAAATGGTGGCGCTATGTTGCCGGGGCGAACTGGCAACATCCCACCGGGCCCAAAAGCACGATTGACGGTCTGGAAAACCACCCCGTTGTTCAGATATCGCCCGAAGACGCGGCGGCCTACGCCAAATGGGCCGGCGGGCGTCTCCCGACCGAAGCCGAATGGGAATTTGCCGCACGCGGCGGACTGAATGATGCCGACTATACATGGGGCAAGGACTACGATCCGTCTCAGGGCTGGAAAGCCAATAGCTGGCAGGGAAAGTTTCCCAGCACCGACACCAAGGATGACGGCTATCACGGCACCGCCCCGGTTGGTTCCTACGTCGCCAATGGCTATGGCCTGTTTGATATGGCAGGCAACGTCTGGGAACATGTTTCAGACTGGTGGGTTCCTTTCCACGCGACCGGCGGCAACAAAAACCCTCAAGGCCCCGACAAGGCAACGGCGGCAACCTATGCCAACCCGGCCTTTGGTCCCATGCATGTGGTTAAGGGCGGCTCATGGCTGTGCGCCCCGTCCTATTGCCTGCGCTATCGGCCCGCCGCCCGCCAACAGGCCGAAACCAGCCTTAGCACAAACCACATCGGGTTCAGGATTGCCCGGGATGTCCCAAGCTAAATTTCCCGGTAAACTCCCCGGTAAACTCCACACCACCAAGAACGACCGTTATGGACCGATATCAACAAAAGGCCCCACGATGAAGACCCCCGCTTACCCCGTGATCCTTGGCATCACGCTGCTATCGCTCACCCTGCCCGCGACCGCCCTGTTAACCACCCTCTTGACCACCACGGATGCCCACAGTGCAACTTGGCGTGAAACCAAATGTACGCTCTATCAGGAAAACCGCGATGAAACCCGTGCGGCCATGCCCGCAAACGCAACCAGTAATGCGTTCAATCAGCAGGAAGACGCCTTCATCGCATCGGGCTGCACGGAACGCATTTACGTCTGCCCGCACAGCAAGGCTGAACTTGCGTACGCCAACCTGATGTCGATCAAAATGATGAATGCTGGCGCGACCGGGTCGTTCCTGCCCTTTGTCTGCGAAGGCGGTCTTCAAACCGATCAACCAACGCAATGATATCTTGAGTTAATTGACATCTTGCACTGCATCAACTTGATGGATATACATTTGAAAAATCCCAAAACGCAGGAGGCAAGTTTGCAGGGTAAAGATTACGAACTGACCGAAACCCACGTTGATATCTATAACGGTTTCACCGTCTTTATGAAGTGGGGCACCCTTTCAGTGATCGGCGTTCTGATCCTGATGGCCATCTTCCTGCTGTAATCTGCTACAACCGGCAGAAATCCGCTGACAGTGATCCAAGATTAAAAAGCTGCCGTTTACCGGCACTCAGATCGTTGACAAACCCCACCATATTTTGGCGGGGTTTTGTTTTACCTGTGCCTGAAAGCTGGCTTGAGTGTGTCACTCGATCTCGCTCAATTGCCAGCCAAGATCATCCCGACAGGAACAGCACGGAACAGACGTTCTTCTGTTGCACCTAAGTTGCCATATCCTGTCTTTTTCAGGCTCAATCAGCTTCTCAGGGCAAACTGCTCTGGATCAGATAGAAGCAATTTGACGCTGTTCATGAAGCGAGCGGCGTCCGCACCATCGTTGACGCGGTGATCAAAGGTGAGACAAACCGGCAGTATGAGACGGTTTTGTGAGGTTGCCTCATCAATATCTCCAGACAACACAGCCTGTAACTTGGCGCGCGCCACACCAAAGATGGCCACTTGTGGTGGATTGATGATCGGAGAGAGGCCCGTCCCACCAATCGCGCCGATATTGGTGACTGTGACCGTACCGCCCTCAAGCATCGCCCGGTCGGCCCGTTTTTCCTGCAACTTCTCTGAAATCTCCGACAATTCCTTTGCCAATTCCAGCACGGTTTTGGCTTGAACATCGCGCACGACAGGAACGAGCAATCCTCGCTCCGTATCAAGCGCTACACCGACGTTAACTTCATGAAAAATCTCGATTTCCTCTTCGTCGGCGTCAAAACGGGCATTGAAGCTCGGATGCTGGCTCAGCGAACCGGCCAATGCCTTCATGACAAACGGGGTCAGCGTCAACTTGACCCCCTCCTGCTTGGCCGTATTGACATGATCGCGGCGCATTCTTTCAAGGTCTGTAATATCAATTGCGTCTTCATGAGTGACGTGGGGGATATCACGCCAGGATTGCGCCATCCGGCGGGCTGTGCTGCGACGAACAGACCGCAATTTGACGCGCTCGCTCCCTTCAGTAGGGCGCCGAACAGCCTGAATGTCGGTGTCATCATCTTTGGACGCAGAGTCGGGTTCAGCCACTTTTTGAACATCATCTTCCAAAATGCGCCCGTCTTCTCCACTGCCTGGAACGTCTTCTAGATCAATGCCAAGGTCACGCGCCAGACCGCGTACGGCCGGTGTTGCCAGGACGTCCGCCTGATCTGCGTCTGTTGTCTGTGCCTCGGCGCGTGAGCTTTCTCCCGCCGCACGGCTTGATGAGGCTGCTTCGGTTTTGCTTTTATTGCCTCCCTCACGCGCTGGCTGGTCATTCCGCGACTTGCCGGTTTCCTTGTCAGCTCCCTCATCCGCATCAGCTCCCTCATCCGGGTCTGGTTCCTCATCCTTTTCCGAACCCTCTTCATTCAGCACGGCCAGAACGCTACCAACTTCGACGATATCGCCTTCAGATACCTTCAGCTCAACGATTTCACCCGTGACTGGAGACGGTATATCGACGGCGGCCTTGTCGGTTTCCGCAACGAGGATATTCTCCCCTTCCCGGACCTGCTGACCCTCTGACACATTGATTTCAATGATCTCAGCTTCATGAATACCCTCTCCGGGGTCTTGCAGGCGGAATTCGTATGCCATGGTTTCCCTGCCTTTCAGTCAGAATTTGAGTGAGATTCGTGAGGCTTCCACAATCCGGTCGGCCGCCGGAAGATAGAATTGTTCCCGTGCGAAATAGGGCATATGCACATCTGGTCCGGCAACCCGACCAACTGGCGCCTTGAGGCTCAGAAACGCCTCTTCCTGAAGCCGGGCGGCGATTTCCCCGCCCGGCCCATAAGTAAGCGGCGCCTCATGCACCACAATGCACCGCCCTGTCTTTGTCACTGATTTCGCAATTGTTTTATAATCAAGCGGCGTCAGTGTTGTCAGTTCGACAACCTCGACGGCGATACCGTCTTCGTCGGAAAGACGTTCTGCCGCCTCCAGAGCACGAGGGAGCATTCCCCCCCAAGACACAATTGTAAGCTGGTCGCCTTCACGTACGATCCCGGCGGGGCCAATTTCAGCGACTTCTTCTTCATCGGGTACGTCTTCGCGGAATGCGCGGTAACTTGCCTTCGGCTCGAAATAGATAACAGGATCGGGATCGCGAATGGCGGCGATCAAAAGCGCGCGAGCATTGCGCGGCCCGGACGGGACAACGACCTTGAGACCCGGCATATGTGCATAAAAAACCTCGCGGCTTTCCGAATGATGCTCAAGGGCCCGCACGCCCCCGCCATAGGGCATGCGCACCGTCATGGGGACAGTAAAGCGTCCCTGAGAACGCCAGCGCAGACGTGTGGCATGCGATTCTATCTGATGCAACCCAAGATAGGAAAAGCCAGAGAACTGCATTTCAGGAACCGGTTTCTTGCCCCGAATTGCCATGCCGATGGAAAAACCAAGAATACCGCTTTCAGCCAGCGGCGTGTCAATCACCCTGCCTTCGCCGAACTTCTCGACAAGTCCCTTGGTAACCCGGAAAATACCGCCATCCCAGCCGACGTCTTCACCCAGGACCACGACCTTGTTATCCTTTTCCATTTCCTGAAAGAGCGCGAGATTGATCGCTTCGACCATTGTCAGTTCAGCCATAACCGGAAATTCCTCCATGTCCGTTCGTGATCTGTTTTTTCTGACGCATCTGTTCTGCAGTTTCCTCTTTCAGGATATGCGCGAACATGGCCTTCGCACCGTCGGCTTTCTCAATCCTTTCTTCCGCTTCCTTCCATGCATCGTCGATCGTGTCGGATATTTCGGTTTCCAATGCATTCAACTTGTCATCATCCAAGAGATCGCGGTCGCGCAAAAAACGATCAAACCGAGTAATCGGATCGCGCTTCTTCCATTTTTCGACTTCTTCCTTGTCGCGGTAGCGGGTCGGATCATCGGCAGTCGTATGCATTTCTAACCGGTATGTGATGCACTCTATCAAGGTCGGTCGTGACTGCTCCCGTGCCCTGCTCACGGCTTCGTTGGCGGCAACAAAACATGCGAAAATGTCATTGCCGTCCACTTGAATGCACTCCATGCCATAGGCAATGGCCTTCTGGGCGATGGTCTGCGAATATGTCTGGCGAGAACGCGGAACCGAGATGGCGTACTGGTTGTTCTGGCAGATGAAAACAACTGGACAGTTAAAAACCGATGCAAAATTAAGGCTCTCGTGAAAATCGCCCTGAGAAGTTGCACCGTCACCAAAATAGGTCATGGCGATCTCGTCGGACCCTTCTTGGCGTGCCGCATATCCGATGCCCACCGCCTGAAGCATCTGCGTGCCGACCGGAACGGCATTTGGAAAGTTGCGCGCCCCTTCGGGGATGACCACCCCTTCATTGTAGCCAGCATCAAAAACCAGCATGTCGGCAAGATCACTACCGCGCCATAAATTGGCGGCGGTCTCTCTATAGGATGGAACGAACCAGTCATCTTCGCGGATCGTTGAAATGGTCCCGACCTGAGCAGCTTCCTGACCGTTGACCGGCGCGAAGGTGCCAATTCTCCCGGACCGCTGCAACTTGAGCCGCCGTTCGTCGAAACGACGGGCCAACAACATCATCCGAAATCCCTTAAGCAGAAGATCGTCGGTAAACTCTGGCGCTAGTTCCTCGTCAAGGCCGCCATCCTCATCGAGAATAGACAGATATGGGATATCTGTGCCCGGCCCTATCACTGTTCTGGGCATTGCATCCTCCTTATGGTTTTAACTTGCGGGTACAGTTTTTGTTCCAAAATCTTGCATCATGATTGCCTGTCGCTTCGATCACCGTGAGATTTGCGGGTCATGACGGCGATGGAAACCGGACCGGAAATGATGAAAAACGTGCCAAAGCATGGTGTTTCAACGGAAACAACAGAACAGGTGCGATCAAACCCGTGCGGCCATGCCCGCAAACGCAACCAGTAATGCGTTCAACCAACAGGAAGACGCCTTCATCGCATCGGGCTGCACAGAACCATTTACGTCTGCCCGAACAGCAAGGCTGAACTTGCGTACGCCAACCTGATGTCGATCAAAATGATGAATGCTGGCGCGACCGGCAAAAACCCAGATGTTCAAAAGCTGCCGTTTACCGGCAGCTTTTTTGTGTCTCACATGATGTCGGTCTGATAGGAGACGATAGTAAACCCTTCCGCATCGCTTGGCGGTTCAAACCATGCTGAAATCTGGTGGAATTGCGCATCACTGGCGGCAAACTGATGCGCGCCTGCCTGATTGCGCGCCCGCAGGCGCTGCATGCAAATGTCTTCTGGCAGATTAAGATAATGCAACCTGTGATCCGCCCCGACATCTTCAAAAACATCGCGCATCCAGCAGCGCAGCTTGACGGTATTGGCCGGAAAATCCAGCACCACCGAAAGCCCGGACATCAACAACATACTGATGTGCGGCCCCATCACGCGGCGCAGTTTTTCCGATACCGCGACATAATCGGCAACCGAATGCATCTGATCGCCAAAAAGTGTCGAAAGCCATTCGTCTTCCGCGATCAGGATGGTGCCCGGCTTTCGCGCCAGCTCAGCCGCCAGTGTTGATTTCCCCGCCGCAATTTTCCCGCACAGCATATGCAAAACAGCGGGCGCTTGATCAGCCTCGTTTAAGGGGCGTCGCCCGTTTACGGTTCGTCGGTGTGGTTCTGAAACGGAATGTCGCATTGGTCATCTCCCATGTTGGACAGGCCGGGAGACAGCCATAAAAAAACCCGCCTCTCCGGCGGGTGGATCTCATTTGGTCAAAACGTCCCTACCCCGCCATCCTATGGTTGGCGGTAAAAATTCGTGCATCGGTACGGGTCACAACGTTTTCCATCGCAAAATCATGGCACACCCCTTCTGTCATGTCCAGCGGGGGCTAAGGTCAGGGGTAAATGGTGACGGGTGAAAGATAATAGTGCAGCGCACAAAAAGAACACTCACACAAAAGATATTCATCCCAGAGTTAAATCACGCTAGAGTTTCACAGGTGCCGTGCGCGATCACCGTGGCGTACGGGCATAAAGTCCGCCGCAAAAGCATCAAACAATCGGACGTAACAACGACTGGGAGGAACCAATGCAAGGAAGCGACTACGACACCAAACTGGTCGAAGACCATCAGCACGGCTGGGAAAACTGGACCAAATTTATGCTCTGGAGCGTGCTCTCCATCGCAGTTCTGCTGCTTTTGATGGCCGCATTTCTGATCGATTAAAACTCTGAAGACCTGCCTGGGTTCTGAGCCTAAAGGGGAAAGCTGCCATCCATGGCCTTTCCCCTTTTTCCGTCTTTATCCATCTTACGATACAGCATCTGCGGTTGAAAACAGATCCTCCAGCCCCATTTGAACTCCACCAATTAGAATTAATAAAAAATGCATCCCGACATTTGGTGGAGGCTCCTAAATGATTGAAAAACTTAAAATCCGCACCCGGCTGTTGCTTGCCTTTGGCATCATGGCCCTTGTCACCGCGACCACCGGCGCCGCCGGGATATTCTTTGCCAATACCATCGGCGAAGAAAGTGAAACAGTGGCGATCAATCTTGCCCCGCTTGGCGATGCTGCCATGGAAATCAAATTATCCGCCACCAAAGCCCACTTGATTTTCGAAGAAATCATGGCCGGCGACACCGGCGAAGACATCAATGAAGTCTGGGACCTGCTTGCGCAAAGTAACTGGTATGCCGATGCTATCCTTAATGGTGGCACCAATGACGAAGGACGCTTCGTCGCCAGCCAGAACCCCGACGTTCGTGCAAAAATGCAAAGCGTTCAAAGTGCCATCGCCGAATTCATCAAAAGTGCCGAGGACCGTTACGGCCAACTGGTCGGGCGCGAAGGGATTGGCACCGGTGCCGATCAAAGCTTCGATGCACTTTATGAAGACCTGCAAACCGGCCTGTCCGCCGTCCTGCCAGATATAAAGCAAAGCGGTGATCCCCAAACCCTCGACGCCATAGAAGCCATCGGAAGTGCAAAGTTCCGGCTGGCCAATGGCCATCTGTTTCTCGAAGAACTTCTAAGCGGCGATGACGCAGTCACCATTGACGAAGTCACCGGCGACTTCAAATCTGCCGCTGATGGCCTTGCCACAATCAAAATTGCCGCCGCCACCGCAAAAGTGAACACCCTGATCGAGGACATCGAAAAACTGTCCACCACCGCACGGTCGCGTGTCGATAACACCGTCGGACAACTCTCCGCCGGAAGCCAGTCTGACGAAGATTTCGACGCCAGCTTTACCCGCTTCATCACCCTTGCCGACGAGGCAGAAGGAATCATCCACGACGATATGGATAGTGGTGTCAGCCAGATGCAGGGTGTCGTGTCATCCTCGACCATCACCATGATCGTGATCACTGCGATTGGCTTTACGCTGGCGATCCTGTTCACACTGTGGGCCCGCAACAGCATATCGGGCAAGATCACAACACTTGCCACCAATATGGAACAACTTGCCGCCAACAAACTTGATATCGCCGTCCCCTATAGCACCGCCAAAGATGAGATCGGCGATATGGCGCGCTCGGTAAAGGTCTTTCAGGCCAATATGATCGCAGGCGAACAGTTAACCCGTGAAAAGGAAACCGAGCAGGCCGAACGCAACCGCGTCAATCAGAAGCGCGAATCCGCGATCCGCAAATTTGATGGTGAAATTGCCAAACTGGTCACAGAACTATCAACTTCCGTCTCCCAAATTGACGAAACATCAAATGCCATCACCCATTCCGCCGGGCAAAATTCGTCCAAGGCCGAAGACATCGCCAACGCATCGGCCAGTGCCAATCAAAACGTGCAAACTGTTGCCGCCGCTGCCGAACAGCTCAGCGCCTCTATTCAGGAAATACTCGAACAGGTCAGTTCATCCTCCGACATTTCCCGTCAAGCCGTCGATCAGGCCAACCACACCAACGGACTTGTCGAAGGTCTGGCCGCATCGGCCACCCAGATTGGCGAAGTCCTCAGCCTGATTTCCGATATCGCCGATCAGACCAACCTTCTTGCCCTCAATGCCACCATTGAGGCCGCCCGTGCTGGTGACGCCGGTAAGGGCTTTGCGGTTGTCGCATCCGAGGTCAAAAATCTGGCCAACCAGACCGCCAAGGCCACCGACGAAATCAGCAGCCAGATCGGCGGCATTCAAAAGGCCACGCAGGATGCGGTCGAGGCGATCCAGCAAATTTCGCGGATCATCTCGGCAATGAGCGAAGTCTCCTCGGGCATCGCATCGGCCATGGAAGAACAGGGCAGTGCCACGCGCGAAATCGCGTCTAGTGTCAGCAACGCCTCGCAAGGTACGAACGAGGCCTCCGAAAGATCGATGGAAATCCGCGAAATCGCCGATGAAAGTCAGCATCAGGCTGGCGCACTGGCACAGGCATCAAAGAACATGGCAAATTCTTCGCAATCGCTGCGCGGATCGGTTGATCAGTTCCTCAATGAAGTCCGCTCCTGATGTCGCTTCATAACCCCACAGGGACCAGCCAAACCGGCATAAAAAAACGCCCCACAAATCTGCGGGGCGTTTTTCGTTCCGGGTAACCGGAATTTCGTCTTTCGACGCTTAGCCGACGATTTCGGTCTGCGCGAAGAAATAGGCAATTTCGATTGCAGCATTTTCAAGCGAGTCCGAACCGTGGACCGAGTTCGCTTCGATGGATTCTGCAAACTGTTTGCGAATGGTGCCTTCCTCGGCATTTGCCGGGTTGGTTGCGCCCATTACTTCACGATACGTGGCAACAGCGTTTTCGCCTTCAAGCGCCTGGACCACAACCGGGCCAGAGATCATGAAGTCTACCAATTCACCAAAGAACGAACGTTCTTTGTGAACTGCGTAGAAACCTTCAGCCTGAGCGCGGGTCAAAGCGACACGCTTCTGCGCAACGACGCGCAGGCCAGCTTCTTCGATGACGGCATTGATTTTGCCCGTCAGATTGCGGCGCGTTGCGTCCGGCTTGATGATCGACAGAGTGCGTTCGACAGCCATTGGTTTCACCTAGCTACTTAATAAAAAATGGGACCCAAATCGGGCCTGCAGAAGATAAAGGAACCATACATAAGAATTCCCTTATCATCCACAGACCCAAAGGTTGGCGCTATATAAACGGGCTTGGATCGCAACGCAACACATAGTTCTACCCACGCAATCCAGACCTGCGGTTGGTGCATTCACCCGTGCGGCGGCGCAAAAACGCCCGAAAACCCGTAAAACTGCGATTTTCCATCGTGTTATGCTGCGCACATCCGCCCTGGAACGCATAGGGTTACATTTTCAAGAATCCTTGCGTCCAAGCGCTTCCTGCCCTATTGAGGGCACAGAATTCCTTGCGATTCTCCGAAATTGCATGAAAACCGCACCAAACCCAACTCAAAATACTCAAGAGAACGACCGATAAAATGCTCCAAATTACCGACCTGACCTATCGCATCGGCGGCCGTGTCATTCTTGACCAGGTTTCCATGACCATTGCTGACGGACATAAGGTCGGCCTGATTGGACGCAACGGTGCGGGCAAATCCACACTGCTGAAACTGATTTCCGGCGAACTGGCGACCGATGGCGGCGATGTCCGCCTGTCCAAACGGGCCCGCATGGGTGTTGTCTCGCAAGAAGCCCCGGCCGGAAGCCGTTCCCTGCTTGAAACGGTTCTGGCTGCGGACACCGAACGGGCATCCCTTCTCGAAGAAGCCGAAACCACCACAGACCCCAACCGCATTGCCGAGGTTCACACCCGCCTTGCCGATATTGATGCGCACACCGCCGAAGCACGTGCCGCATCGATCCTCTCGGGTCTTGGTTTTGATGGCGATGCCCAACGTCGTGCCTGCGATGATTTCTCGGGCGGCTGGCGGATGCGTGTCGCCCTGGCCGCGACCCTGTTCCTTGGCCCTGACCTTTTGCTGCTTGATGAGCCGACCAACCACCTTGATCTTGAAGCCACCATCTGGCTTGAAAACTATCTGATCAATTATCCCGGCACCATCATCCTGATCAGTCACGACCGCGACCTTCTCAACCGGGTGGTCAAAACCATCGCCCATCTGCATGACGGCACCGTGACCCTTTATGGCGGCAACTACGACAAGTTTGCCAAGACGCGGCGTGAACAGCTTGAACTGGCGTCCAAGCATTACGACAAACAAATTGCCCAGCAAAAGCACCTGCAATCGTTCATCGACCGCTTCCGGGCCAAGGCCAGTAAAGCCAAACAGGCGCAAAGCCGCGTAAAAATGCTTGAAAAAATGGGCCCGGCGATCCCTGTGGTCGAAGACCGCGGCATTTCGTTTGACTTCCCAAGCCCCAAGGAACTGCCACCGCCCCTGATCAACATTCATGAGGGCGATGTTGGCTATGCCGAAGGCAAACCGGTCTTGCGCAACATCAGCCTGCGCATTGATATGGATGACCGCATCGCACTTTTGGGTGCGAATGGTAACGGTAAATCGACACTGGCAAAGCTTCTGGCTGACCGTCTTGAACTGATGTCGGGAGAAAAAACCGCGTCGAACAAACTGCGCATCGGGTATTTCGCACAGCACCAAACCGATGAGCTGCGCGGCGATGAAACCCCGTATCAGCACATGGCGTCCCTGATGCCTGACGTGATCGAACATAAAGTTCGCGCCCAACTGGGCCGCTTTGCGTTTGAAGGCCAGAAAGGCGACACCAAGGTCAAGGACCTTTCAGGTGGCGAAAAGGCACGTTTGCTCTTTGCGCTGATGACCCTTGATGCTCCGCATATGCTCATCCTCGATGAGCCGACCAACCACCTTGATATCGACAGCCGCGATGCGCTGAACCATGCGCTCAACGCCTACGAAGGTGCGGTCATCATCATCAGCCACGATCCCTATTTGATCGAAGCCTGTGCCGATCGTCTTGTTCTGGTCGCCGATGGCACGGTCACAAGCTTTGACGGTGACGTTGCCGAATATCGCCAGTATCTTCTGGACCGTGCCCGCATGGAACGCCGTGCCAATAAAAATGGCGGCGATGACAGCAACGGCAATGGCGGCAAGGATGCCAAACGCGACCGTAAGGCCGAACGCCAAAAGGCGGCGGAAAAACGCAAAATCGCCGCCCCGGTCAAACGCGAAGTGCAAAAGCTTGAATCCGATATGGAAAAGCTGACCGCGCGCAAGGCAAAGATCGAACTCGATATGGCCGACCAGTCGCTCTATGAGGACGCCAATGCTGACAAGCTTGCCAAAGTGCGGCAGGAACTCGCCAAACTCGAAAGCGACCTGGCCCAGATCGAAACCAAATGGATGGCCAAGCAGGAAGAATATGACGCCATGGTCGCCTGACCCGGCATCATTATCCTGCATCGACCCCATTAAAAAAACACAGGCTGGAAATCTCCAGCCTGTGTTTTTTATTGTGTTCCCCGGTCAGGCAAAGCCCCTACCCGGCAAATCGCATGGGTTCAGACCCTAGCCCGATTTACGGATGCGCTTTTGCTTGTACATTTTATCGTCCGCCAGTCCAAGCAACGCAACGGTTTCGGTTGAATCTTCCGGGAACATCGCAACGCCGATGCTCGCCCCGACCGAAATGCTTAAAGCCCCCATCTCCATCTGGCGCTGAACCGATGCGGCGATTTTCTGGGCGACCCATTCGGCCTCTTCCTTGTTTTTGACGTCATCGGCAATGACGGCAAATTCATCGCCGCCAAGCCGGGCGACAGTATCGCCGGTGCGCACGGTATTTTTAATCCGCTCGCCAACCTTGCGCAGCACCTGATCGCCGACCTCATGACCATATCGATCGTTGATCGGTTTAAACCCGTCCAGATCAATATACAAAAGCGCGATCGAATGACCTTCGGCGTCGGAATGGCCACAGGCAACTTCAAGCCGGTCTTCAAACAGCAACCGGTTCGGCAAGCCGGTCAGGGCATCATGGTTGGCCTGACGCCAAAGCTCCTGCGCGTTTTCCATATGGCGTGAAATATCAAGCCCCATCTCAACGAAATTAACGTCGCTGTCGCCCGGATCGGTAATCGCGCTGATCACGACATTGGAATAGAAGAAATCACCGCTTTTACGACGATTGCGCACTTCCCCTTCCCAAATGCCGTTGGCCCGTGCCGCCATCAGGATTTCGTCAAGCTGCTCGGTGTCTTCGCGCTCGGCACGCAGGAACGATAACGGCTTGCCAATCGCCTCGTTGGGCAGATATCCGGTCATCGCGGTAAAGCCCGGATTGACCTTGGCGATGATCCCGTTCTGATCCGCAACCACCACGCTGTTTTTGGATGCGCGCAACACCTGTTCGGACAAACGCGCATCAAAACTGGCAAGCAGTTGACGCTGACGCGTCCAGGCATATGCCGCACTGCCCACCGTAATCAGAAGGATAAAGGCAACCGTCACAATCGCCAGTGTGCCGCGTTGCGGGGAAAGAAGCACATCAAACACATCGCGCGGCAAATAGGTGCCGACATAAAGGTTCAACCGACTGTCGGCTTCACCCTCCCCGCCAAATATCACCGAAAGCGAACGGGATGTATTGCGCGCCAGAAACAGATCAGACGCATCAAGAAGCTGCACCGAATAAAATCCGGTATCGGTTTCAAAACTTTGCAGGCCAAGACGCATGTTTTCCCATGCATTGGGGAACCGATCGGCAAAAACCCGCGCCGTCCCCGTCAGGTCCATAGCCCAGTTCTCACCGCTCTGCCCGCCAAGGATCCAGTTGCCATCGTGATCAAGAACAAACGGTTTTGCCCCGTCAAGTGCTAGTGGCGCGATCACGTCATCAAGGATCGGCGCAGCACGCAGGTTCAACACAACCACACCCTGGCGGTCACCAAACCGGTCAAACACCGGGGCCGACAACCTGATCACCGGCTTGATCGGCTTTTCGATCTCGCCAAATTCTTCGTTCAGATCAATGCCGGAAATATAAACCGTGCCGCGTGGTGCGGTGTGCGCAAGGTTGAAATACGGGCGGTTTGCCTTGTTCTGAAGATCCCGGCCGGGAACGGCATAGGGAATGCCACTGCCGTAATTGACCCGCACCGTTTCATCGCCATCATTGTCCAGATAACGGATCTGGTCATAGATACCCCGGCGCAGCGTAAACAGCTTATATTCGTCGGCAAGCTGATCCAAACTCGCCCGCCCTTCAAGCACCGCCGCAAGATGCGTGCTTTCCGACAGGATCAACAGATCGGAAACAACGATATCAATCCGTTCCTGCAAACTCGATATCGACTTATCAAGCGCGAACCGCTGATCATCGGCAATCGACTTTTCACGCACAGACGTGCCATCCCACGCCAACAAGCTGACAAGAAGAAGAAACACCGCACTTAACGGTGCAAAACACACCAGAAACGACTTGATATGCCCGAGATTGATCATCGCTCATCCTGTCGAGTTATGGGACAGTCTGCCACACAGACATCCTGCACAGTCGGGCAAACCCCTAATGCGCAAGAATAGTTTGGCTATATCATACCCAACATCCCAAAGACACAACACACAGCACGGCCCGCCAAACAAAAAAGAACTTAAAAATACTTCAATTTCAACGGCTAGACGTATCCTGATGTTTCTGGAATGATTTGAAGGTAAGGACCTAGATATAGGTAATTGCCATGCAGATTACGACATCTACTGACGGCATAACGCCGTTCAGATACCGCCCGCCTCCTGCAAACCGTTTTCTCCTTAAAAAGAAGTGCCGGGGTACACCACTCCGCCAATGCAACTTGTGGTTTTTATTCGATATGAAGTTTGATAGTCTCCGATCATGAGCACGCCAGATAAACCCAAGCTGCTTTCAAGTGGCAATCCGCAAATCCCCAAGGGCGACGGCAACGAACCTGTCCAGACCTATATTGGCGCCATGCCAGCGTGGAAAACAGACATCGGACGCCGCATCGACGATATCGTCGAACAGGTATTTCCCGATGTACGCAAGGCCGTCAAATGGAACACGCCCCTTTATGGCAAGGATGACGGCTGGTTTCTGGCAATGTATTGCTACAAGAAATACGTCCAGATCACCTTCATGCAGGGCACATCCCTGACCCCTGTTCCCCCGGTAAGTTCAAAAACCCAAGGCACTCGCTATCTCAACATCCACGAGGATGATGCGCTTGACGAACCCCAACTCACCGACTGGATCAAACAGGCCATCGGGCTGCCCGGTGTAAAGCTGTAGGCTCAGAACCTAAGTCGGAAAAACCGCGCGGATACGACGTCATCATCGACAATCAAGACATAAGCCTGTCATCCCGCGTCCTGCCCTGACCATCGGCATGTTGTTTAAAGCCCGCTTACGGTCGGGCTGAAAGCTGCGTTTGCAGCCATGCGAGATACTCTTGGATCGCGCTGTCATCGCGCCCGCAATATGACCATTTATGATGCTTCTTGACGGTGATGAACCCCGCCTGCCTAAGGATATCAAGATGCCGGCTCGCGGTGGGCTGTGCCACGCCAAGCGCCTTGGCAATCAGGGTCATACACACCCCGAATGCCACCGGGTCGGCCGACCATTGATCCCCGAAATGCTTTTGCGGTGCCGCCAGCAGCCGAAGGATCGACATCCGAACCTCGCTGGCCATCGCTTTAATCTGTATTGACCTGTCCATGGATCAATCATATCGTAACTTAGCTAAATGACAATATGAGATCGTTATGCTGGAACTGCCAAACACATTGAACGTCGCGGGAAATGCCGTCAAATGGGGCAGCATTGGCAACGGGCCACCGCTTCTTGCCCTTCACGGCACGCCCTTTTCGTCGCAGGTCTGGCGTCGGATCGCACCGCAAATTGCCGATCACCGCACCGTCTATTATTTTGATCTGGTCGGCTATGGCCAGTCGGAAATGCGCGACGGTCAGGATGTCTCGCTAGCTGTTCAAAACAATGCCCTTAGCGCGTTTGTTCAGGAACTCGACCTTGGCCGCCCCGATGTGCTGGCCCATGATTTTGGCGGAGCAACCGCCTTGCGGGCTTATTACCTCAACGGTTTGCGCTATGCGTCCCTGACAATCTTTGATGCGGTTGCGCTCGCCCCGTGGGGCTCCCCGTTTGTTCAGCATGTCCGCGCCCACGAAGCCGCCTTTGCCGGGATGCCTGATTACATGCACCGCGCGCTTTTGCGGGCCTATCTGCAAACCGCGGCCTTCAATCCCTTGTCCGAGGATGCCTTGAACATCTATTGCACGCCGTGGCTCGGCCCCGTCGGCCAACCCGCCTTTTACCGCCAGATCGCCCAAATGGATCAGCGCTTCACCGATGAGGTACAAGGCCTTTACGCCGCGATGGAATGCCCCGTGACAGTCCTTTGGGGCGAACAGGACGACTGGATTCCCTATGAAACAGGCCCAAAACTGGCAAATTTGATCTCTGACACCGCCTGTGTCCCCATTCCCGGTGCCGGACATCTGGTACAGGAAGACCGACCAGAAGCCATCGTCGCCGCCGTGCTGAAACAAATCGCCCGCCCCTGACGGGCAACAAAGCTTCCCCCACGCCCATTCCTGACAAGAAAACTGCGACAAGGTCTGAGCCTCAGACCATGTTGTTCTATTTTTTTACATCTTTCTTTACATCATACATAATATGTATTAACACTTTTGACAGAAAGACGCACCACTCCGACAGGAGCAGTAGCCCTGCCGGCGCACCAAACCTTCGGCGCGGCTTTCTCAAATGAAACAATCAAACAAGTCTTACCCCGCACATTCCGGGGAGGGAGGAATACTATGACAATGACAAAAAATGCCCGGCGTTTCGTCGGTGCGTGCCTGGCGGGCTGTGCAAGCCTTGCGCTCACCGCCCCCGCCTTTGCCGAGACAACCATCAAAATGGCGATGTCCTCGGTTGCGGATCTGGAAAACGATAATGGCATGACCGCCTGGATCATGCAGAATTACGTCAACACCCATTCCGATGATCTGAAATTCGAAGTGTATGGCTCCAGCGCCCTTGGCGGTGATCAGGACGTCTTACAGGCCATGCAACTTGGTTCTGGCGCGACAATGCATGTTGGCGGCACCGCCGTTTACAACAGCATCGTGCCGGTTGGCGGTGTGCTTGACTTGCCGTTCCTCTGGCAGGATTTCGACCATGTCGGCCGTGCACTTGATGGTGACCTCGGCGCCAAACTGGAAGAAAAATTCGAACAATCCGGTTTTAAGGTTCTTGGCTGGGGGTATAGCTGGGGCTACCGGAACGTTGTAACCAACGGCACGGCTGTTGAAAAACCCGAAGACCTCAATGGTCTGAAAATTCGCACCATTCAGTCGCCGGTTTATGTCGCTGCCCTGAACGCGATGGGCGCAAACGCAACACCAATGGCATTTGGCGAAATCTATACCGCCCTGCAAACCGGTGTTCTGGACGGTTTCGAACATGCCGCCTCGATGGTTTATTCCAGCAAACTTTATGAGGTCAGCGACCACGTCGCGATGACCCGTCATCTTTTCGGACCGACGGTTCTGACCTATTCACTGCCGCTGTGGAACAAGTTGTCGGAAAAGGACCAGAAAGTCCTGACCGATGGCGCAGACTTCGCCATCGAACTGAACCGTGCCCTCGCCCCTGTACGTGAACGTAAAGCCCTCGCACAGCTCGAAGCTGTCGGCATGACGATCACCCAGGTCGATACGACGCAGTTTAAACAGGATGCCATTCCCCTTCAGGATGAACTGGCCGCCGATCTTGATGCAACCGACCTGCTGCAACTGATCCGCGACGCGCAATAAGCAAATCTGTGCCGGTCCTGTTTCGTCGGGACCGGCACAAATGCTTGTGCGATCCTTAAAACATCGACCCATCGGGAAAGGGGTCTTGTAACATGACACGGTTTTGGGCGGTCGTTGACCGGACAATCGAAATGGCAATTTTTGTCATCTTCCTGGGCATTGTAATTGTCGGGACGATGCAGGTGTGCAACCGGTTCTTTCTGAACCTCTCCCTAAGCTGGAGCGAGGAACTTCAACGCTACGGTCAGATATGGATCGTCTTTCTGGGCATTCCCGTGGCCTACCGCCACTGCGCCCACATCGGGATGGAAACCCTGACCGACCTCTTGTCGGAACGGGGCCGGGCTCTGTTTTTTGCCGTGGTTGACCTGCTCTGGATCGTGCTGGCCGTCGCTCTTATCATTGGCACAGTGGAACTCTCCCACTTCCTGCAACTGCAAAAAAGCCCCGGCATGCGCCTTCCCATGCACCTGGTCTACGCCGCGATACCAATCGGTTCGGGCTATATGATCATTGTTGCCCTGCGCAGGCTATTTGCCTTCTTCCAGCATCACCGCCAGCTTGACCCTCAAATTCGGAATTAACCAATGCTTTTAGGTCTTTTCGTCGCTCTTCTTGTGATGATCTTTCTTGGGATTCCGGTCATCCTGTCGCTTGGCCTTGTGGGCCTTGCTGGAATCCTGATTGTGCCTGAACTCGCACTGCCGCTGTATCCGCAAAAGATGTTCTCTAGTCTCGACAGTTTCAGTTTGCTGGCCATGCCCTATTTTATTCTTGCCGGTGAACTGATGTCGCGCGGCGGCATCAGCCGCAAGCTGGTGGATTTTGCCGAAACCGTCGTCGGCCATATGCGCGGCGGACTGGCACAGGCCAATATCGTTTCCTCGATGATTTTTGCCGGTGTGTCCGGGTCTTCTACCGCGGACACCTCGGCGGTCGGGTCGGTTCTGATCCCGGCCATGAAGGAAAAAGGCTATCCTGCGGGTTACGCCGCGGCAATCACCGCCACCAGCAGCACCATCGGCGCCATCATCCCGCCCAGCATGACCATGATCGTGTATGGCGCACTGGCCAGCGTTTCGGTCGGTGGACTGTTTATGGCCGGGATCATTCCGGGCATTCTGATCGGTTTTGCCCTGATGTCGGTGGTCTATCTGCATTCGCTTTCCCCCTCACGCCACCCGGAATTGCAGAAATCCGGCCAGAAATTCTCGATCAAGCGGTGCCTACGGTCGCTTGTCGATGTCTGGGCCGCACTGGTTGCCCCGCTGATCATCGTCGGGGGCATCCTTGGCGGTGTCTTCACCGCGACGGAATCGGGTGTGGTGGCCTGCGTCTTTGCCTTCCTCGTCAGCTTTTTCCTCTATCGCACGATCAAGCTGCGCGACCTGCCGCAAATCTTCGTGCAGGCGGCTGTCACCACCTCGATGGTCCTTGGCATCATTGGCATCGCCAGTGGCTTTGGCTGGCTGTTGTCCTATCTCAACTTCAATCAGATGATCCTGTCTGCGATCATGTCAACAACACAGGACCCTACGGCGGTCTTCCTGTTGCTGGTTGGGGTGATGCTGGTCCTGACGATGTTTGTCGACAGCATGGCGGTCCTGATCATCACTGTCCCGATTGCGGTTCATATCGGTCATGCGGTCGGGATCAACGACCTGCAACTTGGCCTCGCACTGGTGATGGCAACCCAGATCGGCTCGACCACGCCGCCGGTTGCAGTATTGTTGTTCGTTGCCTCAAGCATTGCCAAATGTCCGTACGGCGAAACCATGCGCTATTCATGGAGCTTCATCGCCGCCGAAGTCGTCGCCTTGTTGCTTGTCGTGTTCTTTGAACCGCTGACGACGGCCCTACCGTCCTATGTCTTTGGCCATTGAACAAACGACCTTCTTTTCTGAAAGATGATGATGTTTCGAATTTTTCTGACCCATACCCCGGAAACCTTGCCCTTGCTGTTTCCTCCCAAAGCCCGCGCCGAGTTGGCAAAGCAGTGCGACCTTGTTCAAAATTCGACGGGCAACGTACTTGCTGGTGCTGATTTGGCGCGGGCCGCGGCGGGATGCGATCTTGTGATTGCCGACCGGCAGACCGCCATCAACAAACAGTTTTTCGAGACCGCAACAGACACCCTTGCCGTCATGCGGTGTGCGGTGGACATCAGCACGATTGACGTTGACGCCGCGTCACACCACGGCGTGCTGGTCACCCGTTCCATCCCGACCTTTGCCACCTCGGTCTCGGAACTGGCAATCGGCTTCATGATTGATGGCGCGCGCGGCATCAGCCGGGCCGTCGTCGCCTATCGCAACACGCAAAACCCCACCCTGCCCATGGGGCAACAGATATCGGGCAAAACGCTTGGCATTTGCGGGTTCGGCGTTATTGGTCGCCATCTCGCCAGTTTGGGACAGGCCCTTGGCATGAAGGTCGTCATCACCGACCCCGCGCCCGCCCCCCTGCCCGACGGGATAACAGACGTTCCGTTCAATACCCTGCTTGAAACGTCCGATTTCGTGGTCTGTCTTGCACCTTCAACCCCCCAAACCGCCGGGCTGTTTGGGGCAAGTGCTTTTGCCATGATGAAACCCACCGCCATGTTCATCAATCTCGCCCGGGGTCAGCTTGTTGACGAGGCGGCACTGGAACAGGCACTCGACACCAACAGCATCGCCTGTGCTGCAATGGATGTCGGCAGTGCGCCGGACCAACGCCCGGCCTCACGGCTTGCCGGGCGCGACGACGTCATTGCCACCCCCCATATCGGCGGGCAAACCCCGCAAGCCAGCGAAGGACAGGCCCTGCATGTGGTGTCACAGGTCCAAAAGCTCATGAACAACCAGTTCCCGGACGAGGCCGTCAATGCCCCCACCGCAACCCGGTTGCATGCACGGTTTGCCGCATCAAACCCCAAAAAAGGGGGCACAACATGACCCGCGACATGATCGTCCCGGACGGGGCCTGCGATACCCACATCCATGTCTACCGCAAAGGCGCACCAACCGTCCCCGGCGCACTTGCCGCCCCGGAAAAGGAAACCGTGGCCCGCTACCAAACCATGCGGGACGACCTTGGTCTCACCCGTGCCATCATCGTTCAACCGACCGCCTATGGCACCGACAACACTGTCACCGCCGATGGCATCAAAGCACTGGGCGCCCAGAACACCCGGGGGGTTGCCGTGGTTGACGAAAATGTCAGCGACGCCACCTTGCGCGATCTGACAGAGGCCGGTTTTTGTGGTGTGCGTTTTCAAATGCTGCCCGGCGGGATCATTGCCTGGGATCAGGTCGACCGGATTGCCCAGCGGGTCAGCAGTTGCGACTGGCACGTCCAGCTACAACTTGATGGCAATACCCTGCCCGACCGCGCCGATCAAATTCTGGCCTGGCCCGGACGGATTGTGATTGATCACATCGGCAAGTTCCTTGAACCGGTCGCGCCGGACCATCCGGCATTTAAATGCCTGCTACGCCTCATTGATACCGGGCGCGTCTGGGTTAAACTCTCCGCCCCTTACGAGGTTTCGCGCATTGGTCATCCCGGCTATAATGATGTTTCCGCTCTTGCCTGTGCGCTGGTTGAACATGCGCCAGAACGGATGCTCTGGGCATCGAACTGGCCACATATCTTGACCACACCGCGTCCGAATGACCGTAAGATGCTGGAACTGCTGCACGATTGGGCCCCAAACACAGCCCTGCAACAGCGCATCCTGTGCGACAACCCGCAAGAGTTCTACGGATTTGACTCTGCCGTGACCAATGCCTCACCCTCACAGGGGTGAAAAGCACAACTGCAACAACAAGAAGAAGTATCTGAATGGACGTGACAGACTCGCAAATCAGAACCCCCATCCGCTCGCTTCACCACGAAGCCGTCGAAGCCATTGCCAAATGGCTGATGATCGGCCGGTATCGCGTCGGAACAATCCTGCCCAACGAGACAGAGATTGGCGACGAACTGGGGATTTCGCGAACTGTCGTGCGCGAGGCTGTCCGCACCCTTGTTGCCAAGGGCATGCTTCAGGTCCGCCGTAAAACGGGGACCATCGTGCGCCCCGTATCAGACTGGAGCCTCTTTGACCCCGAAGTTCTGGCATGGCGATTTCGCTATAACCGCGACCAGACATTCGTTGATGACATGGCCAGTTTTCGGGCCGCGATTGAAACGATTGCGGTTGAAATCTGTGCCACAAGCCCCGATTTCGATTGCTCGGTCCTGTATGACTGCTGTGATGCGATGGAAGCCGCGCTAAATGGCGACGGCGACTGGTTCGTTGCCGACCATGCCTTTCACCGGCATATCCTGCAAGGAACGGGCAACCAGTTCATCCTGCACATGCAGCCGATGCTCGATAATTTCTTCGACGCCATGCTTTCACCAGAAGTCCTTCTGCCCGAAAACATGCGCATCACCCTGCCCTATCACCGCGCCATCGCCGATGCGATTGCCGCACGCGATCCGGCACGCAGCCGTCAGGAAATGCTTCAACTCGTCCAGAAGGGCCGCGAGGATATCCTGAAACGGATCGAAACCATGGGCAATTAGCGCATCCAAAAGCAAAAAGCCAGTGCCTCAAAAAAGCGTCCTGATTCGTATTCTTATTGGTATGAGGATTTAGAATCAGGCACTTCAACCACCTCTGAACAGCTCCTTGCGCACCGCCCATAGTAACGACGCCCTGGTTGCCGCTTGGGGAAACAACGGGTGCAACCATACAGATACGGATCAGTTACCCGGAAAAACTGTAAGACGCGCACATCGCATAGATTCCAGTTATCACCATTGATAATTGCCCCATAGAGTGGTACATTGGTTCACATGTGAAGGAGAAAGTTGGATGATTGGAAGTTTTCGGGACAAATGGCTTGAAGACTTTTACGTCCTCAATCAATCGGGAAAGAAAATCCCGGCCGATATTGACGCCCGGCTGTTTCGCAAATTGCAGTTGATCGACGATGCCACATGCAGCAACGATTTGCGCATACCGCCCAGCAACCATTTCGAAGCCTTGCAGGGCAAACTGGCGGACTATCATTCCATCCGAATAAATCGCCAATGGCGGCTGATCTTTCGTTGGGACGATACCAAAGGCGAAGCCACCAACCTTTACCTCGACAACCACAGCTATCGATGAGGCCCCCATGATCATGACAACCAGAAAACCCGTCAGCGTCGGTGAAATGCTCACCACCGAGTTCATGGAACCGATGGCACTGACCCAGACCGCCTTGGCCGACGCCATGGGCGTCCCGCGCAAACATGTGAATGAACTGTGCAACAACCGTCGCCGGATTACCGCCGATACCGCACTGATTCTTGCCCGCGTCTTTGGCAACAGTGCTGAGTTCTGGATCAATACCCAAACCCGCAATGACCTGTGGGACGCCCTGAACATCCCTGATCGCCGCGAACGCATCGACCGTGCGCGCTCCATTGCCGCCTGATAAACATTATGCCATGAGCCTGTCAGGAGCACGCGTTAACACCTACGAAGGTGCCGTCATGATCAGCCACGATCCCTATGCGATCGAAGCCTGTGCGGATCGTCTTGTTCTGGTCGCGGATGGCATTGTCGCCAGCTTTGACGGCGACGTTGTCGAATATCGTCAGACCGCGCCCGCATGGAACGCCGTGCCAATAAAAACGGCGGCGACGCCAATGGCAAGGACGTCAAATGCGACAGTAAGGCCGAACGTCAGAAAGCCGCCGAAAAACGTAAAATTGCCGCCCCGGTCAAACGCGAAGTGGAAAAACTGACCGCGCGCAAGGCAAAGCTCGACGACGACATGGTGGCTTAAAGACTGATGCTGTGTGAGGTTGAGCTATGCCTTCTGTAGTTGGTAAATTAAAATATCTGCAAGTTTGAAGCTTCAATATCTAGATATATTTTCGGTAGTCAGTGCTGACGCTTTGACCTTTCTTGAGATATTTCAGAACCTCCCCAACCTTTCTGGAAGCTCTAATAGGAATTGGAAGTCTCTGATTCATTTGAGTGGAGTTCCAATTAATTTTTGTAAGAGCGAAAATTTCTTGGGCAATTTGTAAAATTGTGCTGTCACTTTTCTTATGAGGGCAGAGCAAAAGTGGGCGTGGGTCGTATTGGCCTGGGTAAGTTCCATAATAAGGAATACTGCCATTTGTATAAAGCAACCCTTTGCCCCCTAGATCAATAAACGTTCCTCTCAGTACCGGGTAATTTCCATCACGCAGCGCTTTAACTGAGTATGACTCCTGTACCCAGACTAAGTCAGTGAATTCTGTTTCTGCTTCCGCCAAAGCTTCAACAATACCGTCAGCTTCTTCATCTCTAAAGCGCGACGTTTTCAGTACAATCACTCGTGCAGGATAATGTTTATGGTGCCGTTTGTACTCGGATAGCACCTGCGCAATAAGGTCGTGCGCATCCTCCTGCGTCATATAAGGATGTCTACCACGAGTTTCCGTTTGTGCCCGATTACCTTTCAGAATAAAGCCGCGACCACGTTCATCAAACATCTGAGCCGCGCTAGTGAAAAGTTGCTGCCCCCCGACTTCCCTGTAAAAGCTGACGCCGATATAGCAAGCAGCAAATTCACCTTCTACCGGAGCTTTGCGCCAAGGGATGCGACCGCTGCCCTTGTAGTAAAGCGTCGTCAATAAATTCCATGTTCGGCCTGCTTCATCCTGAATCTTACGATGACTACTTTCTTTCACTTTCAGAGGGATTTTAGCGTTCTTATCCAAAACGTCTTCCCATACGATTTGAATGGGAAATTGCAGCCCCATGGCCTTTGCTTTCAGCATCCCCCGAAAATTAGGTGCATCAGAACCGCTACTATCTTCAACCTCAACTGAACTCTTCGAATCTGTCTTCGCGTTCCAAACACGTTCAATTAATTCGATTGGAAGAGCAATAATCGCAACGTCGGGGCGATTACTACTGTCCTCAAGTGTTTTGAGTTGCGCTACGATCTCGTCAACGGCCATCTCAACTGCGATTGCGTGATGTGGCTCTTTTCGAATTTTATTAATCTTGATTTGTGAAATCGTAGCGGTCGCTGCTTCTTCAACGTCAAATTTGCAGCGAAATGGGTTTTGATTTCCTAGTCCAGGGAATTCGGGATGAAGGTTTGGGTGTTTTGCTGATTTGCCCTCAAACCCAACTATTGCGGCGGCAAAAAACTTCTTCGCATCTTCCACGGTCTTCGACGAGCCAATAACCCCGACCTTAATAGCATCTCCAGGATGTGTTTGAAGTGGACCTGCTTCAAAAAGACCTAATCGGGGATCTGGATGTTGGTGTTTCTCTCCAAATTCCAATAATGGCTCTTCGAGAATATCGCTTTTAAAATCCATCAAAGTACCATCTCTTCTTGGTCCGTCTCGGTATCTTCTTTCTGCTTCGTTGAGCCCCACACATCCTCAGGAACTCGTGTTGGAAGCGATATCTTTGGAGGTTGTCCGAAGCTTAGTGGATTTAACTCGACTTCTTTTGGGGCAAACAAGTCATTGGATTGTTTTTCGGCACTTGTTAGAAAGCGATGCCACATGATCACCTGCCCCCTTAATGATGCACTATTATCCAGCCGTTTTTTGCCAGATAAAAGCGCATCTGGATAAGAATGCGGAATGAATCCATTCGTTGTAAAAAAGTAGGTAGGACTAATGACTAGATACCACTGATCCGCGATCAATTCGAAACGCGGTGTGAACGCATGATGCCTTACGAAGTTGGTACGGCTTTTATCTTCTTTGTTTCTGGAAACATTGACAACTTGAGCATCAGCTTTGCGTGTGGCGGCATCATAGTAGAAGGTTCGTGGTGTATTGGCCTCTAACGCTCTAAAATAAAAAAGTCGACGCTCCTTACTCCAGCCAAGTTCTTTCTGAACTTGGTGCTGTAGTGCTTTGCGAAGCAAGAATGCAAAATTGTTTTGTTCGTCTATATCTTCGTGGAATGCTAGTAATTCAGTTTCAATAGCTTCGACTTGGTCCAAGTCAACGATATCACGACAAACCGACGTTCTGGGATCGTGAAACGACCAGAATGAACCGCCTTTGATAACCCAATCAAAGCGAGCGGGTTCTTCGTCATCTATTAGAATAGCTGCCGCCCGTTTCGCATCGTACGGGGTTGAGGCAACATAAACTTCTGGTGGTAGTTTCACCGGAAGGATATTAACAAGAGCTTCCTCGCCTTCTCCTAATGGTGGAACGTAATATCCGAAACCGGCTTTTGGTACAGTGAGGTCAGCAAGTCGATCAACAGCATCGTTGTTTAGAATGTCGAAAACCTTATTAAACCGAAGTTTCCGTCCTCCCAAACCCACACTGGTCTCCACCACTTTCCAGTAATAGCTTTCATCAGATTGTCGGTAGAGAACTAAGATAACCGGCAAATTAGAGCCGCGCCAGTAATTCAGGTCGTTCTCGCGGATTGTATAACTGAAGCCGGTTTCGTTTTCGGAAACGTACTTTCCGCTATCAGTTGCCTTCACTTGAACAGCAATCATTTTGGCCAGCGGTTTACCGCGGTCCATGACTTCCGCAATGCCGTCAATTCCTGCTTCCAGCCTTGAGCGACCATCAAACTGGAGGCCCATCGTTAAGAAGCGTTTCTTTACGGCGGCTTCGCCAAGCTCGCCAAGAATTTGGCTATTTGTAATGAATTTCGACATTACTTGAGTGTAGAACATTCTGTGAACAAACGACAAGAATTTATTGCAACCGTAGCGATTGAATACACGGCATCTCTAACGTCGTTTAAGATTATTTGCATCAAGGTTAATTGATGAAGTCAACAACGCCCCTGTCAAACGCGTAATTGAAAAGCTCGAAGCCCGCCAGAAACTCCAGATTTTCCAAGCCCTCCTGACACGAGCCTGTCAGCAGCATTGGTTTATCCATCACCAATCAACAACCCATGATTGACTCACAGGATTTTTTCATTCAATACTTAACCCCATGGTTAAGTATCAAGACGCCGAATTAAACGACATATTCTCAGCCCTCGCCGATCCGACGCGCCGGGCACTCCTGGCCCGGCTCGAAGGCGAAGACGCCCTGTCCATCAGCGCGCTGGCCCAGCCGTTTGAGGTGTCGCTGCCTGCGGTCATGAAACATTTGAATGTGCTGTCCGATGCCGGGTTGATCACGCGCGAAAAAACCGGGCGCACGGTCAGCATCCGCCTTCAGGCCGAACCGATGGCCCACGCCATGCAATGGCTGTCGCGCTATGAACATTTCTGGTCAGAACGCCTCAACCGGCTGGCGGCCTTTGTCGAAGCCGCCCCTGAAACCGGGACCACGGCTGAACCGGCCCAGTCGGCCAACTCGGCCAAGTCCACCAAACCAAACGCATCAAAGGCCCCGTAATGGAACGACAAAAACCAAGTCTGACGATCCGGCGCCGCCTTGCCGCCCCGCCCGCAACGGTTTTTGCCGCATGGACCGATGGGCAAAAACTTGCGCAATGGTGGTCGCCCCATGATTGCGAAATGATGGATGCCCATCTTGATGTCCGGGTCGGGGGCGGTTTTCGCATACGGTTCAAGGAACCCGGACAGAACGGCGAAATTCACGATGTCAGCGGCACCTATGACGTGGTCGAAACCGATCAAAAACTGTCGTTTAGCTGGCACTGGATCACCACGCCCGAACGCATATCACACGTCACACTGACCCTCGCACCAGACGATGGTGGTAAGGCGACCATCCTTGTCCTGCATCATGAACAGTTCGCCGATCAGGCCGCCCGCGACGATCATGAAGGCGGCTGGAACAGCACATTGGACAAACTCGAAACCTTTTGCGCCAAGGAGCACTAACATCCTTGACCTCAACCACGGTTAAGGCCTGAGCATCACCCCGAATAAACGCAGCGACGGAATGGACTCCCGCCTGCGCGGGAGTGACGAACGAGGGTTTTCTTACCCATCATTCCCGCCCCCACTCTCGTCATTCCCGCGCAGGCGGGAATCCAGACAATGCTCCGATACAGAACACAAAGCGGCTGAACAGACGCCACCACAAGAAACCCGAGGAATCACAAGACATGAGCGCCCCACAAGCCACCCCCGATCATGCCACCCCCGGCCAACCCGGTGCCAAGGCCACCAGCAAGGAATGGATCGGCCTTCTGGTGCTGGCCCTGCCGTGCCTTCTGATCGCCATGGACATGACGGTTCTGCATCTTGCCGTGCCCCATCTGACCGCAAGCCTCAACCCGACCAGCGACCAGTTGCTGTGGATTGTCGATATCTATGGCTTTTTCATCGCCGGATCGCTGATCACCATGGGCACCCTTGGCGACCGGATCGGGCGGCGTAAACTTCTGATGATCGGCGGCGGCTGCTTTGGTGCGGCCTCGGTACTTGCCGCCTTTTCCGATACGCCGGAAATGCTGATTTTCGCCCGGGGTGTGCTGGGCGTTGCCGGGGCCACCCTGATGCCTTCTACCCTGTCGCTGATCCGCAACATGTTTCACAATGACAAGGAACGCTCCTTTGCCATTGCCGCATGGATGACCACATTCATGGTCGGCACCGCGGCCGGGCCGCTTCTGGGCGGTGTGGTACTGAGCTACTTCTGGTGGGGGGCGGTGTTTTTGCTCAATGTGCCGGTGATGGCGCTGTTGTTGCTGGTTGCCCCGATCCTGCTGCCCGAACATAAGGCCGAACGCTTTGGCCGGCTTGACCTGTTTAGTGCCGCCCTGTCGCTGTGCTCGGTTCTTGCGATCATTTACGGGGTTAAGGTTTTTGCCGCTTACGGCTTTGGCATTGATGCGCTTGCCGCCCTTGTTTTTGGTGTGCTTGGCGCGTGGGTATTCTTTCGCCGTCAGCGCAAACTTGCCGATCCGTTGCTTGATCTTGATCTGCTCAAACAGAAAACCATCGCGTTGCCGATTGTCATTCAGACCGCGGTGATCTTTGCCGGGATGGCCTATTTCATGTTCCTGTCACAGGCCCTGCAACTTGTCATCGGCCTGACCCCCATTCAGGCCGGGCTATCCATGTTGCCCGCCACCCTCGCCGGGATTGTCGGATCGATGGGTGCGCCGGTTCTGATGGGCCGCTATAAACCCGGACAGGTGATGACCGCCGCCCTGATCCTGACCGGGATTGGCTTTGGCATGTTGTCGTGGCCCGGCAGTGTCGTCAGCCTTTACATCCTGATTGCCGGTGCGACGATCTTTTCACTCGGCATTACCCCGGTTGCAATGATCTGTACTGATATGGTCGTGGCCTCTGCCCCGGCGGATCGGGCCGGATCGGCTGCTGCCATGTCTGAAACCAGTGCCGAACTTGGCGGCGCACTTGGTATTGCCGTTCTGGGCAGTGTCGGCACCGCGATCTATCGCGATGTCATGGTCAACGCCGTGCCATCGGGCATTGATGCCACGGCGGCGGAGGCCATTCGCAGCACGCTCGGCGGGGCGGTCAATGCGCTGACCAATCTACCACTGGCCCTGTCATCCGATATCCTGCCCGTGGCACGTGCGGCCTTTACCGACGGGCTTCAGGTGATTTCAATCATCTGCACCATTCTGATGGTTTTATCGGCCATCGGCACCCTGATTGCCCTGCGCGATGCCCGCTGTGAGACCAGTGATACCAATGACACCGGTGACAGCAATGACGATGACGGCGCAAACGGCGATGCCGTGATGGATCCGGCCTTAAAACAGGCTGTCTCCGCCACTGGAACCGCGGAATAGGGGAGGATGGCAATGCGAACACCCGAATTTCCCATTCACTTGCACAGCCCGCGGTTCGTCTTTCGCGATTTCGTCGAAACCGACCGGGTGGATTTTGTGAGTTATCAGATGGATGCGCGGTATCGGATGCTCTATGGCCATCACGATACTGCCGAGACCCGCGCGCGCAGCGACGCGCTGTTTGACCGGTTTCTGGACTGGCAACACGCAGAGCCGCGCCGCAATTTCCAGATTGGCATTTTTGACCGTGCCACACAGAACATGCTCGGATGCACCGGCCTGCGCTGTCGCGATGAACCAGCTCGCAGCGCCACATTCGGCATCGAACTGGCCCCGTCTTATTGGGGGCACTACCGGGCCGCGATTGAAGCAACGGCCGCGATGATTGCCTATGGTTTTCGCGAACTCGACCTCGTAACGATTATCGGCGACACCGCCAGTGGCAACAAACGGGTTGCCAGACTGGCAAACTGGTTTGGGGCGGAAATCACCGCCGAACGTCCCGGCCCTGACTGGATGCAGCACCGTGACTGGACCGAAATCGACTGGTCCCTGAACCGCCATGACTGGGAACAGAGCGAACAAAAAAAACAGAAAGGCCCGAACGCCCAAGAGGATCAAGACCGATCCTCCCAGCCTTACCGAAACGACGCAAAAACCCAATCGACGTCAGCGACTGACAACAGACGAGGAGAACCGATATGACGCGCCCCAACATTGTATCGCGTGCCGAATGGCTCGACGCCCGTAAAACGTTACTCGCCCGCGAAAAGGAACACATGCGGGCCTATGACCGCCTGTGCGAAGAACGCCGGGCTTTGCCATGGGTCAAGGTCGACAAGGACTATGTCTTTGACACGCCCGATGGCCAAAAATCGCTGGCCGATCTGTTTGACGGCCGCCGCCAGCTGATTGTCTATCACTTCATGTTTGCCCCGGGCTGGAAAGAAGGCTGCGTTGGCTGTTCCTTCCTTGCCGATCATTTTGACGGCGCCAACCTGCATCTGAAACATCATGATGTGTCGCTGGTTGTCGTCTCGCGCGCCCCGCTCGCCGAATTTCAACCGTTCCAAAAACGCATGAACTGGAATTTCCCGTGGTATTCATCGGCCGGATCGGACTTCAATTACGATTTTGATGCATCCTTCCGCCCCGAAGACGTCATGGCGGGTACGGCGACCTATAACTTCCGCCCCTATACCGGCAAGATGGAAGACCTGCACGGCGAAAGCGTCTTTGTCCGCGATCCCGACACCGGCGAGATTTTCCACACCTATTCCAGTTACGCCCGTGCGGGGGATGCGCTGATCGGTGCGCACACATTTCTCGACATGACCCCGTTTGGTCGCAACGAGGACGGGGTGATGAGTTGGGTGAAGCTGCATGATTTGTATGAGGATTACAAATCAGCTGATTCGGGCTGTCATTAACCGGGCGAAAATGATCGGGAAATTCACCGGAAAATCCCCGAAAAAACCCGTATTATGTATGTACATAACGCAACGCCCGCGCATCATTTGATGCGCGGGCGCTACTTATTTTGAATAATAGCTTAGATTATTCAGAAATTTTGAATACCGGAAGCACCGAACCTTCGTATTTGGTTTCGATGAATTCGCGGATTGCATCATCGTGATACGACTCAACCAGGGTCTTGACCCAAGGTTTGTCTTTATCCTGTGTACGGGTGACAATCACGTTGGCATACGGGCTGTCATTGCCTTCAATCACAATCGAATCCTTAACCGGATTCAGACCGGCTTCAAGGGCATAGTTGGTGTTAATCGCCGAAGCATCCAGATCGGTCAACGACCGCGGAAGCTGTGCGGCATCCAGTTCTACGAACTTGATATTCTTGGGGTTTTCAATGACATCAAGCGGGCTGACAACCAAGCCTGCATCCGGATCAACCTTGATCAAGCCTTGTGATTGCAGCACCAGAAGCGCACGGCCACCATTGGTCGGATCGTTCGGAATACCGATTTCCGCACCGTCTTTAAGCTCGTCCAGACTTTTGATTTTATCGGAATAAATGCCCATCGGGGTCAGGATGTTATAGCCGACCACCGCAAGGTCATAACCGCGATCCTTGATCTGGTTATCCAGATACGGTTTGTGCTGGAAACTATTGGCATCCAGATCGCCATCATCAAGTGCCTGATTCGGAATAACATAATCCGAGAAGCTGATGATTTCGATGTCCAAACCCTTGGTGGCTGCGACTTTGGCGACTTGTTCCATGACTTCTTCATGGGCACCCGGGGTCACTGCGACCTTGATTTTTTCATTGGCGATTGCCTGCCCGGTCAGGGCGGCAGTCAGAACGGCGGCAGCCGTCAGTTTAAGTAGAAACCGCATGATAAAGCTCCTTGGTTGCTTTGTTTTCTTTGGTGTTTTGCGGGAATTCGAAAAATCGAATGCGGGGCGTCAATTCTATATTTTGCGATCAGATGTTGCGTTTATCCGCCTTGCGCGCCAGCCGGTCACCAAACATCTGCACGGCCTGAACCACAACAATCAGGGTCACAACCACCACGGCCATCACATCAGGACGGAACCGTTGATAACCATAGCGAATGCCAAGATCACCAAGACCGCCAGCACCGACAGCACCGACCATGGCCGAATAGCCAATCAGGGTCACCGCCGTCAGGGTCAGGCCATGAATAATCCCCGGCAATGCTTCGGGCAGCAGCACCTTGGTTACCACCTGTAACGGGCGTGCGCCCATGGCTTGGGCGGCTTCGGTCAGGCCCCCATCCACTTCGCGGATGGCCCCTTCGATGATGCGCGCAATGAACGGAATGGCCGCGACGGTCAGCGGCACGATGGCCGCAGACGTTCCGATCGATGTGCCGACAATCAGCCGGGTAAACGGAATGATCGCAACCGCCAGAATGATGAACGGGACCGAACGGGTTGCATTGACAATCGGGCCAATGATTTTCTGAAACAATGGCGCTTCAAGAAGTTCACCGCGGCCAGAGGTCGCCAGCAATACGCCAAGCGGCAAGCCAAGAGCCGTCGCCAGAAACAGCGACACGCCGACCATATAAAGGGTTTCCCATGTCGCCTGAAGCAGGATTGGTGCGAGTGTTGTTAGCATGGCTTAGCCCTCCTGCCCGTCAGATATCGTGGCGGATGCGTCTGCATCCGTACCAGCATCGGTACCGGCCCGAAATTCCATAAATTCATCCGCCAGAAGCGACTGGGTTGTCGCATGCACCGGATTGGCGAAGATGCTACTCACAGTGCCTTCTTCGACAATCACGCCGCGATCCATCACCGCCACCCGGTCACACAGTGCTTTGACCACCGCCATTTCATGGGTGATCACCACCATGGTCAGGCCAAGACGTTTGTTGATGTCTTTCAACAACGTCAGGATTTGACGGGTAGTTTCCGGATCAAGCGCGGATGTGACCTCGTCACACAGCAAAACCTTGGGGTTGGATGACAAAGCGCGTGCAATACCGACACGCTGTTTCTGACCACCCGACAATTCGGCGGGATAGCGATCACGTTTGTCATCAAGCCCAACGAGCGGCAACAACGGATCAACGGCGGCGGCAATTTCAGCCTTGCTCGCCCCGGCCAGCTCAAGCGGCAATGCGATATTGCCATAGACCGTGCGCGACGACAGAAGGTTAAAGTGCTGAAACACCATGCCAAGTTGGCGGCGGAACAACGGCAAGTCGCGCTTGGAAAGTGTGGTGACTTCTGCCCCGTCGACAATCACGGAACCCGAGGTTGGCCGTTCGAGAAGATTGATGCAGCGGATCAGAGTTGATTTCCCGGCACCTGATCTGCCAATCACGCCGACAATCTCGCCCGCCGCAATATCAAGATCAATGCCGCGCAATGCCGCATGGGCATCGTTGCCACGTCGGGCAGGATATGTTTTCTGAACGTTCGAGAGCCTGATCATCGGTCTCAACCTTTTCCGTACATACAAAAAAACCGCCGCGGCGAAACCGAGGCGGTCGTACATACGGAGCATATACGCCCTCTCGCTTTAGCCGCATTTTTATCGCGCCCGCAAGCTGAGGAGCAAATCGGCGCGTTCGATATAACTGGTATAATTGACTAAAGCCGGTTCTTCAATGGCAATGATCATGCAATTTACGCATAGCTTTTATGATAGCCGCCTGATTAACAAATATTTTTTGTATAACCAGCCAGCGTCAACCAGCCTGTTTGGCAAACAGCAACTTAACGAAACTGCGCAGCAGCATGATCTGATTTGCCAGCATTTGCGGACGCCCAAGCGCCTTGGACATCACGATGCCACCTTCGACCACGGTCGAGACCATATCGGCCAGTTCATCAAGATCAACCGGTTCGTTTGGCGGGTATTGTTCAACAACTCTGTCAAGAATTGTGCGAAACCGGTCACGCCATCCTAACACTGCCTGCTGGTTTAACTGGCGGACTTCCTGATCAAACAGCCGTTCCTGATAGCAATAGACAGCAATCAGGCATCCGGGATGGCCGTTCGGCAAGTCTTCCACCAGCTCGGCCAGCATTTTAAGCCCGATGAGAAACTGCTGGAGCGGATCATCTGTCAGTTCCTGCCCACGGTTAAACACCTGATCAAGGATGATTTCATCCTGATCGATGTGCCGGAGCAAAAGCGCGCGCGCCAGTTCGTTCTTATCCTTGAAATGATAGAAGAACCCGCTTTTGGTGATCTCGGCTTCGCAGATAATTTCCTCGATCGAGGTCGCCCCGAACCCTTTTTGCAATACAGCCTGTTCGGCAATTTCAAGAATGCGTTCGCGCGTGCGTTCCCCTTTGCCCTTGGCTGTATCGGCGCTCACAGCACCCGACTGATCTACTATCTGGTTCATCACATTACCCTACCGCCGGTACAGTTTTATCGTCGCACAGCATACCCAGATTGCGCCAGACTACCGAACCGATCGCATAATCCATTGTTTTTGAATGGTTTTAAGTAAATCCAAAAACAGCACCACGTGCGCACTAGAAGAAAAACCCACCCAAAGCGACACTTCGCCCTCACAAGTTTCTCCGGCTCTAAATAGCGCCAGAGTAGAATTTTTAAAACCAAAAACATGAAATACGACGTTATGACCCACCACCATCACAACTTGCCGCCCCTCGCGCCCACCAAATTCATCACCGATGGCGGCCTTGAAACGACCCTGATTTTTCATGACGGGATCGACATCCCCTATTTCGCGTCGTTCGATCTATTGAAGACAACGGACGGCTATGACCGGGTTTATGCCTATTACGCGCGTTACCTTGAAATCGCCCGCACGGCCAAAGTTGGCTTTATCCTTGAAAGCCCAACCTGGCGTGCAAGCAGCGACTGGGGTCCGCGCATGGGCTACTCCGCCCTTGAACTGGCCGACATCAATGTCAAATCAATCGCCATGATGTCTGATCTGCGTGATCAGTATCAAACAGAAGACACGCCCTGCCTGATCAGTGGCTGTGTCGGACCACGCGGTGATGGCTATACCCCGTCAGATCGCATGACCGCCGAGCAGGCCCGCGATTATCATGCTGTGCAAATCGAAAGCTTTGCGGGAACAGCGATTGATATGGTGTCCGCCATCACGATGAATTATCTCGAAGAAGCTCTTGGCATTGCCTTGTCCTGCAAGGACGCACAAGTGCCCTGCGTCATTTCCTTTACCGTTGAAACCGATGGCCATTTGCCAAGCGGGGAAACCATTGAGGAAGCGATTGCACGGGTTGACCATCACACCGGGGCCTATCCGGTTTATTACATGATCAATTGCGCCCATCCCGATCATTTCCGCGACAAGCTTGGCGGCAACGGGGCGTGGAAAAACCGCATTTGCGGGGTGCGCGCCAATGCATCGCGCCAAAGCCATGCGGAGCTTGACGCCTGTGAACATCTTGACGATGGCAATCCTGATGAGCTGGGCCGCCTGTATCGTGATCTTGCCAGCGTGTTGCCGAACCTTTCGGTGATTGGCGGCTGCTGCGGGACCGATCATCGTCACGTTACCGCCATGGCCGAACATGCGTTACCGCATCTTCACGCTGCACGCTAAGCCACAAAACCCACATAAAACCCAAAAAAACGACGGGACACGAGCAATGAATATGAACTTCAAACCAGCCCCCATGTCAGACGCGCCACAGACGACACCGCCCCTTGATATACGGCGCGCCACGCCAAATGATGCCGATGCCATGGCCAAACTGATCAATATCGCGGGCGAAGGCCTGCCGGTGTATCTATGGCAGAACATGATAGAAGGCAGTGAAACCGCCTGGGATGTTGGCCGCAGGCGTGCTCAACGTGAAGAGGGCGGGTTTTCATACCGCAACACGCAATTTGCCTTTGGCGAACATCAAATCATGGGGGCGGTGATCGGCTATGCCCAGCCTGATACGGCTGAGCCGGTTAATCGCGATGAAATTCCGGCGATGTTCGTGCCGATCCTTGAACTCGAAAACCTTGCACCGGGCAGCTGGTACATCAATGTGCTCGCAGTGTTCCCGCCATTTCGCAATCGCGGGGTTGGATCGGTTCTGGTGCGGGCCGCCGAAAACGATGCGCGCGACGCTGGTAAGCATTCGGTCAGCATCATTGCATCGGATGGCAATCCCGGTGCCGTGCGTCTTTATGAACGCATGGGATACACGGCCTGCGCGACACGTAAAATGGTCAAGGAGGAGTGGGACAATCCCGGTGAAAATTGGACCTTGCTGATCAAGCAGCTTTGATCGGGCAAAAGGCTGGAAGCGATCCGCTTTCAGCCTTTAATATTTCAATCGGGGAAATATTCCACATGGGTTTCCCCGGTTCGCCCAAGGTAAAGTGCACGGCGTCCAGAGAACGAGACGATATAACCCGCACAGCCCGCTGCCGCGACTTTTGAACAGAACCCTTTATAGGTGTAACCGGGGATGAGTTGCTGGGCCTCCCGGATGGCGGACTGGATAGCATCGCGGTCAAAATCCGGGGCGACGGGATTGTCAGCTTTGTGGGTCGGAAGCTCCAGACTTTGACCATCGGCGAGATAATAGACGGCAAGGGAACGGCGAAAATCGACTGCATAACTTTCAAATCCCGCCTGCATCAAGGTGCCGACGATTTCCGGGAAGGTCATCGTGCCGTCTTCTGCCCCAGTCAGGCAGCTTTGCGCCACCGACTTTTGAGAGTTGTCCATCTGCGTTTCCAATCAAATAAGCGTGCTTTAGATCAGGCAACAGGTAACAGGAAGGGTCGTCAGGTGGCATTGTTCGGCAGGATATCGGAAAACTAGCTTTCGGCCTTTTTTTCCCACGCACCTTGCGGGGTTTGCTGCCAATAAGACAGCTTGTGGCCTGCGTCTTTCCAGTCTTTCCAGCGCGTGCGGGCTTCTGCCACCGCATCATGATCGCGGTCATCAAACAACATGATCACCCGTTCATAATCAGCAATCTTTTCGCTGATCGCCCGGTCGGTCAGAAACAGGAACTGGGCACCATTGGGGTTTTCATCTTCAGACGTTAGCCAGACCGGTTGCATTTCCGGATCGCCATCCGATTTTGCCCCATGGGGCAACCAGCTTGCCGCGTCATAGGTCCAAAGCAGGGTATTGATGGCATCAACCCGTTGCTCAATCCCGGTCATCACCACAGCACGCTTTTCCCGCTCCAATGTCTTGGACAGCAGGGTCGGGAGTGCGCGTTCCAGCGGCATGCTGGTGAGATGATAGAACCAGATATCAGCCATAGAGGATTTCTATCCCGAAGACGAAAACGGGGCAAGGTGATCATCACCCTGCCCCGGATTAATTTGCAATGCGTTCAGCCCGTCAATGCATCTTGGCAAATGCCCGAACACGCATGCCCCCGAAAACGCACGCCATAGATTCCCGCCTGCGCGGGAATGACGGCGCGGTCTTAGGGACAGTGTGGCTTTAAGCTTCGTAGTTATCAGCAACAAAGCGATCAAGCAGACGCACGCCAAAACCAGTCGCACCTTTTGGTGTGACTTCCTTATCGGATGTCGACCAAGCGGTTGCGGCAATATCAAGATGCGCCCACGGGCGATCCTTGGTGATAAAGCGTTTGAGGAACTGGGCTGCGGTGATCGAGCCCGCCGCACGGCCGCCAACGTTTTTCATATCGGCAATGTCAGATTTGATCTGCTTGTCATAGCCAGCACCCAGTGGCAAACGCCAAACGGTTTCATCGACCGACAGACCCGCCGTAGTGATTTGCTGTGACAGGTCATCATTGTTGGAAAACAGACCGGCATTTTCATGACCAAGGGCAATGATCACCGCCCCCGTCAGGGTCGCCAGATCCACAATCAAACGCGGATCGTGTTTTTCCTGAACGTATGTCAGGGCATCACACAGAACCAAGCGGCCTTCGGCGTCGGTATTGATGACTTCAATCGTCTGACCCGACATGGAGGTGACAACATCGCCCGGACGCTGTGCGGTGGAAGACGGCATGTTTTCAACAAGACCGATAACCCCGACCACGTTGCATTTCGCCTTACGACCGGCCAGTGCCTTCATCAGGCCCGACACAACACCGGCCCCGCCCATGTCAAACTTCATGTCTTCCATGCCAGCCGCCGGTTTGATCGAAATACCGCCGGTATCAAAGGTCACGCCCTTGCCAACAAAGGCGACGGGGGCGTCTTTTTTCTTGCCACCGTTCCAGCGCATGACAACCATATAAGGCTTTTGGGCCGAGCCCATGGCAACGCCCAAAAGCGCGCCCATACCAAGCTTCTTCATTTCCTTTTCGTCAAGCACGTCAATCTCGACACCGAGCTTTTCAAGCGCGCTGACTTCTTTCATGAAGCTTTCAGGATAGAGAACGTTGGCCGGCTCAGACACCAGATCGCGGGTGAAGAACACGCCTTCGACGACCTTTTTGGCGCTATCGAACTGTTTTTTGGCATCCTTGTGATCGCGCGCGGCAATCGACAGGCTCTTAAGAACCGGCTTGTCTTCCTTGGTTTCGGTGGTGCGGTATTTATCAAATCGATAATCGCGCAGCATGGCACCGGTTGCGAAATCACAGGCCAGACCATCCATATCAAACAGAACCGACAGGTCTTTCTCCCCAGTCGAAATCGCACGGGTGGTCACCGTGCCGCCAAGTTTCTGGGCGGCGATCACGTCAAACTCGGCTTCCTTGCCAATCCCGAAAACAATCACGCGCGACAGATCAACATTGGCCGGGGCCAGAATCTGCAGGCTTTGGCCGGACTTGCCCTTAAAGGTCGAAGATTTGATCGCCTTGGTGATTGTGCCGCCCATGGCTTCATCAAGGGCAACTGCACTTGGCATCAAGTCGGCACCTTCGGTGGCAAAAGCGACGACCGCACCGCTGGTCGGAAGGGCAAGATCGGAAAACGTGATCTTCATGGTGAACAGGACTCCTGTCATGTTTCGGGGCACACAGCCCTTTTCAAAAGCAGCTGTGTTGTTGAAATACTGCCCTTAATCTAGCGCGTTAAACGGCGATGAAAAGGTTTATCGTTGAAAAAGCTGCGTGATTTCACGCAATAGCAATGGTTTGATCGATAAAAACATTACCGATGCCGATTGCGCAACATCAAGGACGCCCCTTACAAAGGCGCTATTATGACGCATTCCAGCCTTTTGGAGCCTGCATCATGAATGCCAAAACTGCCCCCGTTTCAATCCGTGAACCCGCCCCCGCATCCCATCCATTCTGGAGCGGTGCGTTTCGCCCGCTTTTCCTGTGTGCGGGTCTTCTTGCCATTGTTGCCGTTGTCTGGTGGGTTGCCGGGTTTGTCCATGGCGTCCCGACACCGATGCTTGGCACCGCATCCTTCTGGCATGCCCATGAGATGATTTTTGGCTTTGGCGGGGCGGCGATTGGTGGTTTTCTGTTAACCGCGATTGCCAACTGGACCGGTCGCCCGGCTATTTCCGGGCCGATGTTAATGGGCCTTACATTTACGTGGATTTTGGGGCGGGTCGTGATTGGCTTTGGCGAAAGCCTGCCTGTTGCGTTGGTGATCCTTGGCGCCATTGCCTATTTCGTCTTTCTGATTGCGCTGGGCCAGCGGGAACTTATGGCCGCACGTAATTTTAAAAACCTGCGGGTTTTGGCGGTGATTGGTGTGATTGCGCTGTTTGATGGATTGTTCACCGCGGCCTGTCTTGATGCCCTCGCCCTTGATGCGGTGATGCTCTATCAAACTGCCATTCTGACGATCATTTTATTGATATCGCTGATTGGCGGACGGGTGATCCCGGCCTTTACCCGCAACTGGATGACCCGCGATCACATCAATGCACCGATGCCCACAATGTTTAACCGGTTTGATATGCTGTGCCTTGCCAGTGTCGCCATCAGCATCATCGCCGGGATTATCGATCCGGCGGGTACGGTGTTTGGTGCTGCCTTGTTGCTGGCTGCGGTGCTTCATGGCGTTCGATTGATCCGCTGGCGCGGCATTCATAGCTGGCGCGAGCCAATTGTTGCCATGCTGCATCTGGGCTATTTCTGGGTGCCGGTCGGGCTTGCCCTGCTGGGCGCATCCGTCATCTGGCCCGATGCCATCACAAGCCGAGACGCACTGCACGGGCTGACCGGCGGGGCGATTGCCTGCATGGTCATTGCCATTGCTGGCCGTGCGGCCCTTGGCCATACCGGGCGGGAGGTGCGCGCAGGTGTTTTGCTGAATACGGCCTTTGCCCTGATCTGGATTTCTACCGTATTTCGGGTTGTCGCGGGTCAAAGTGATGGCCATTACATCACCCTGCTGGCGATTGCCACCTTGATGTGGATTGGCGGCTGGCTGGCGTTTTTGATCGGCTATGGGCCAGTTTTGATCGGGCCGTCACAGAAGAAACCACAGGGCATTCCGGTGCGCTAAACGCCTTAGGTGAAATCAAACAGCGACATCGACGGGTTGGACTTGATGTATTCAACTTCGCCACCATCCTCATCCCCGGTGCTGATCCAGCCGTGCAGTTCGTAAAAACCATGCGCACGGTTTTTGGGATCGGCCCCGGTGGTCAGCGATATGTCATCGCAGCCCTGTTCAAACAGCCAGTCCTCGGCCATGCGCAACAATGCTGCGCCAACACCGCGTCCTTCAAAATCGGGATCGACGAACAGCGCCCATAATGTCGACTCAGATGGGATGGCGATGGCAAAGCCCGCCGCCGAGCCATCCAGATCGGCAATCCAGATGCCGTAGCCATCAGACAACCACTTACCAAAGGCCGTTTTGGTGATGCCGCGTTCGGCAAGTTGGCTGGACGACAGGTGATTTTCGCGCACGCGGCTTCGGATGGCGAAAATTGCCCCGACATCGCCGGTCCGTGCTTTGCGAATTTTCAGTCCCGCCATGTGTTTTATCCCAATACGTCCTTAACCGGCGGCACTTTAGCCAAGCAGGCGCAATGCACCAGAAAAAACGTCACTCTGCGGTCGATTTAAGCCTTACGGGCAATCGTTTTGGCCCCCATGTGCCCGGTTTGGGCGCAAACACACCCCCGCAGTGGGTGCCACAGCTTTTACATGCGCCGTTCGTATCAAGGTTCCAGTCCGATAATTGATACCAATCCCGGCCAATCAGCAGGTCACCACAGGAATGGCAATAGGTGCTTGATGCCGACTTGTCATGGACATTGCCAACATACGCATAACGGATGCCGTTTTTGATCGCGATGTCGCGCGCCCGGATCAGGGTTTCCGCCGGGGTACGCGGATGATCCATCATTTTCCAGTCGGGATGAAAGGCGGTGAAATGCATCGGCACATCGGGGCCAAGATTTTCACGCACCCAGTTGGTCATGGCGTCAAACTCGCCGTCCCCGTCATTTTCACCGGGGATCACCAGATTGGTCAGTTCAAACCACACACCGGTTTCATGTTTCAGGTATTTTAGCGTTTCAAGAACATCAGCCAAATGGGCCGAACAAAGCTTGTGATAGAAATCCTCTGTAAAGCCCTTAAGATCGACATTGGCCGCGTCCATATGGCGAAAGAATTCTTCGCGCGCCTTATCGCCGATATAGCCCGCCGTGACGGCCACGGTGCGAATGCCCGCTTCGCGGCAGGCCTGCGCGACATCGACGGCATATTCAAGGAAAATCACCGGGTCGTTATAGGTAAACGCCACCGCCGAACAGCCATGGTCCTTGGCGGTTTGCGCGATCATTTCCGGTGTCGCCAGCGATCCCAGTTTGTCCATCTGACGCGCCTTGGAAATCTCGTGGTTTTGGCAGAACTTACAGGTCAGGTTACAGCCCGCCGTGCCAAACGACAGGACCGGGGTGCCGGGCAAAAAGTGATTGAGCGGTTTCTTTTCAATCGGATCGATGCAAAAGCCAGATGACCGCCCCCAAGTGGTTAAAACCATCTGATCGTCTTGGCGGGCGCGGACAAAGCACAGGCCCCGCTGCCTCTCATTCAGCTTGCAAAAACGCGGGCAGACGTCGCACTGAATCCGGCCATCGTCGAGATGGTGCCAGTAACGTCCGGGGACGGTGTCGATTTGCGGGGCCGTGACATTCATGGCGTTTTGGACCCTGTCGGGACTTCACGATTGTTAGCTTGTTCTTTCATTATGTAGTCCTGATCGTTATGTTTTACAAAACGTCTGACTTTACACGTCAATGCGCCAAGGAGTGAGGCCGGTTGCAGGATGGATATCTTAGAGAAATTTCTATCTGGCGACGCATACTTGGTTTGGGAAGCATGCAGCGAGTTAAAGGAGTTGCGTTGCGAGGAAGAACTCCTGCGTTTGGCTGCACATACCAATAAAATCGAGAAAACAACCAAGAACATCTTTGATGGTGACGGCCCAGGCCTTCTGTCAAACTACTACCATTTGAAGTTTGCTCTTAGAAAATTGAAATTCGTGAGAGATGATATTGGTTGTCTATGTGAGCTGTATCCTCACAACATGTTTTTCAATCCGAACAAAGAAGCGGAAAAGGGATTTGTGGTTATCAAAGAAAAAACCACAGATGCCAAGAACTGGACCGCTGATTATCGATGCCAGTGCATTGCATGTGGAAACGAATTCAAGATCGAGCAAGGTGAATATCACTATACTTGGTACAATTGGACCAACCTTAGTTCGCCCAAAAGGAAACCGCCAGCGACTCTAATCAAAAGAGTCATCAACTACGTCAGGAGGAGGCTATGACGACCATCATCCGCCCGCCTGCTGTTGCCGGTTCGTTTTATCCGGCAGATGCCGATATCTTGCAAAGCGAGATTGACGGGTTGATGGATGCCGCGTTGCATTCCGATGTCATGGATGATGGGGTCACGCCAAAGGCGATCATTGTACCCCATGCCGGATTGATGTTTTCAGGTGCCATTGCCGCCCTTGGCTTTGCCACGGTGCGCGCGCTTAAAGGTCGGGTCAAACGCATTGTGATTGTCGGACCAGCGCACCGCATGGCGTTTCAGGGGGTGGCCCTCGCCAAGGCCGATGGTTTTGCCACACCGCTTGGCACGGTTAAGTGTGATCTGGCGGGGCTTCAGACCGCCCTTTCGTGGCCGCAGGTTCAGATTTTGGATGATGCGCACCGCCAAGAACACGGGCTTGAGATTGAGTTGCCGTTTATACAGCGGCTGTTTGGCGAGGACAGCGACATCGGGATTGTGCCATTGCTGGTCAGTCGCTGTGGCGCGCGACAGGTGCATGAGTTGATTGAAGCACTTTGGGGCGGGCCGGAAACCTTGATTGTGATTTCATCGGATCTGTCGCATTTCCATGATTATGAAACCGCACGTCACATGGACAACCGCACGCGCGACATGATCGAGCGGTTTGATGCCGAGGGCATTGATAGCAATGATGCCTGCGGGGCGTTGCCGGTTGCGGGGATGTTGATGTCTGCGCGCAAGCGCGGCATGCGGATCAAAACATTGGGCATGGCAAATTCCGGCGATGTGACCGGCGATAAATCGCGCGTTGTCGGCTATGGCGCGTGGGCGATTTATACCGGGTCGGAAAAGATGCGTGACCGCAATACGAGCGCCGAACCATCGGACGGATTTACCGGTACGACCGAACAGCTTTTGACCCAACACGGGCCAGAGATGATTGATCTCGCACGGCAATCGGTCTGGCACGGTATCCGTCACGGTGGGCCGCTTAACGCCGATACATCATCTGTGTCCCCGACCCTTTTGGAGCCCGGTGCGTGTTTTGTGACCTTGAAGAAATCAGGGCAGCTTCGTGGCTGTATCGGGTCGGTGATGGCGCATCGCGATTTGGCCACCGATCTGTGCGAAAATGCGTTCAAGGCCGGGTTTGCCGACCCCAGATTTCCGCCGCTCCAAGAAGCGGATTTGAACGATGATCTGGAAATCTCGATTTCGGTTTTATCTCCTGCGCGTGATTTTCCGTTTGAGGATGAGGCCGATCTGATTGCCAGGCTGACCCCGTTTGAGGATGGCATTATCCTGTCGGACGGCAACAACCGGGGGCTTTTCCTGCCGCAAGTGTGGGAGCAATTGCCCGAACCGGCCGATTTCGTTGCGCATTTGAAACGCAAGGCAGGGTTATCGATGGATCATTGGTCTACCACCATGCGGGCCCAGCGGTTTATCACGCGCGGCATTTCGGCTAAGGATATTACGACACACGATTTCTGGAAAACTTCCGACTAGGACCAAGACCATCACCGCAACAACAGACCCAAACAACCGCTATGCCGATTTCCTGAGTGCCGTTGCCACCTTCGAAGGGGTTTGGGGGCTTTATCGCAATGGCTGGCTGCTGTGTCCCGGCGATGACGGGCAGAAATTCTGTCCGTTTTTCCCATCGCGTGACGATGCGGCACACTGGGAGGATGCGGCCAAAACCGGCTATGTCCCAACCGCGATTACGCTGGTGGAATTGATGGAAAGCCTGCTGCCTGATTTGGCGAAGAACGACATTGTGGCGGGCATTTCCCCAACCCCGGATGCGGGCCCCATTGTGCCGGGCCATGATCAGCTTCACCATGATTTGATCACCGCATTCAAGGCCGCAATCGCCGGGAAGTAGAGCAAAACCCAGTTACCCATCGTTTAGGGTCTGGACCTTGGCGGCAAAATTCCCTATGCCCTTTGCCATATAAATTTCACGCCAACACATGAGATTGCAATGACAATTGCCCTGCCCGCCGATGCCGATGCGCTTGAAAACGGTTTGATCGAGATTGCCCGTCTGGCCGGTGCGGCAATGATGGAAATCTATAAAACCGATTTCGATGTGCGCTCCAAAGACGACGCATCGCCGGTGACCGAGGCCGATGACGCCGCCGAGGCCGTTATTTTGCCGGGTCTGCGCGCCCTGACCCCGGACGTTAAAATCGTGTCAGAAGAAAGTGCTGCCAAGGGCGATGTGCCCGATGTTGACGGCGAGACGGATTTCTTCTGGCTGGTTGATCCGCTGGATGGAACCAAGGAATTTATCAAACGCAATGGCGAGTTCACGGTCAATATCGCGCTGATCGCCAAGGGTCAGCCGGTTCTGGGTGTTGTCTATGCCCCGGCGATTGAAAAGCTTTATTACGGTGATCCGCGTGGAGCCAAGCTGATCGACGGTGACGTTACCCCGACCATCACCGACATCACGGTGCGCGACATGCCCGAAGACGGGGTTGTTGTCATCGGGTCACGCTCGCACGGCGATCCAGAGGCGATGAAGGCGTTTCTCGGTGATCTGCCGGTCAAGGAACTGCGCCCGGCGGGTAGCTCGCTGAAACTCTGTTTGGTGGCGGCGGGTGAAGCGGACCTTTATCCGCGCCTTGGCCCGACCATGGAATGGGACATCGGGGCGGGTCATGCGGTTTTAAAGGCTGCGGGTGGTGTGATTGAAAATATGGATGGGTCGCGATTCTGTTACGGTAAGGCCGATTTTCGCAACCCGTTCTTCATCGCGCGCAGCCCATCGGTGCCGGTAAAATATCGAGACTGATCCTTCGCAACAGCGGGCCGAAAACGAATTTCAAAGCATGATCAGCGGCTTGTGCTGTGTGCGCCGCACAAGGCACAGGCCGCTGTTGATTTAGCCAAAAATAAATCGCCTGAAATCCGCAGTTTCCTTGACTTTTTCACGCATCTGAATTACACATGTCTTATCGCCACACAACGTGTAGGTGACGTAAATAGCCGCCGGAATCACGGCGACGCGGTCCAGCTTCACCACCGCGGGGCGAAGTCGGGCTAGAGCGTAAATTGGCGCCGCCATTCTGTATGGCGGCGCTGCGCTGTTTGGAGCCTATTTTCGCCAACTTCCCACAGATATGTCATTCCTTTTTGGCTGCTATCACATCTGTGATGGGTGTTCTTCCTTGTCATCGTCAATGATCGTCGCTAGGTATTTCAAGACACTGGATTTTTCTTTTGGTGGTATTGCATGTGCCCTGCCCTGACCATTCGTCCCTATTCCGAAGGTGCGCTGAGCCAAGCGGCGGGAAAGTTGCGTGCGGGTGAACTTGTCGCCTTTCCGACCGAAACGGTTTACGGGCTGGGTGCGGATGCCACCAATGCCGATGCGGTTGCCGGGATTTATGCCGCCAAGCAACGTCCAAGTTTTAATCCGCTGATCAGCCACTTTCCCGACCGCGATGCCGCCGCCGCCCATGCAACATTTGATGCGCGGGCCGATAAACTGGCCGCCGCATTCTGGCCCGGTGCGCTCACACTGGTTTTGCCAAAACGATCCGACAGCACGGTGTGCGAGCTGACCACGGCGGGCCTGCCCAGCATTGCGGTGCGCGTTCCGGCCCATCCGATGGCGCGTGAATTGCTGCGTTCCGTTGGGCGCCCAGTTGCAGCCCCCTCGGCCAATCAGTCCGGGCGCATCAGCCCGACCACGGCCGGGCATGTTGCCCATTCGCTGGGCAATGCGATTGGCATGATTTTGGATGGCGGGCCGTGCGGTGTCGGGCTTGAAAGCACGGTAATTGATCTGACCACGGATCGGGTGGTAATGCTCCGTCCCGGTGGGATCACCAAGGAACAGGTTGCCGAGGTTCTTGGCACCGAGGTCATCATGGCCGAGACCGATGATAGCGCGCCCAAAAGCCCCGGCATGCTGACCAGCCATTATGCGCCGGGCTTGCCAGTACGCCTTGATGCGACCGCCCCGGATAAGGCCAAATACGGCCATGAAATCCTGCTGGGATTTGGCGATTGCGTGACCAAGGGGTTTGATGCGGTCTTGTGGCTGTCCAAGTCCGGCGATGACCGGGAAGCAGCGGCAAACCTGTTTGCCCGCCTGCATGAAGCCGATCAGAAACGCTTTGACGGGATTGCCATTGCGCCGATCCCCGATACCGGGCTTGGCTTGGCGATCAATGACCGCATGAAACGTGCCAGTGCGCCGCGCGCACCGCACCCATCGCCATAAGCGGAGCGATGCCACAATGACCCGCCCGCGCGATGCCGCGATCCTTGAACTCAAAGACCTGCTTGGCCCGAAAGGCTGGAGCATGGAACGTGATGTTCTTGAAACGCATAACCGCGAGGCGCGTGGCAAATTTGATGGCCGTGCCGATATTATCCTGTTTCCCGCAACCACCGATGAGGTCGCCAAGGCGGTTGCCATCTGTGCCGCGCACACCATCGCCGTCGTTCCGCAAGGTGGCAATACCGGGCGCTGTGGCGGGGCGGTTGCCGGTCAGGATCAGGTTCTTTTGAACCTGAAACGCATGAACAGGATTACCGAGATTGACGCCCGCGACTTCACCGCAACAGTGGAGGCCGGTGCAATCTTGAAATCCATTCAGGATGCGGCCGAGGAACATGACCTTTTATTCCCGCTGAGCCTGGGGGCAGAGGGCAGTTGCCAGATTGGCGGCAACCTTGCGACCAATGCCGGTGGGCTTAATGTCATTCGCTATGGCAATGCGCGTGATCTGGTGCTGGGGCTTGAGGTTGTTTTGCCCGATGGCAGCATCTGGAACGGCTTATCAAAGCTCCGCAAGGACAATAGCGGCTATGACCTGCGCGATTTGTTTATCGGGGCCGAGGGCACGCTGGGTATCATCACCAAGGCGACCTTGAAACTGTTTCCCCACCCCAAACATATTGCCACCGCATGGGTGGCAGTACCATCGCCCGAAGCCGCACTTGATTTGCTGGCACTCGCACGGCGCATGACCGGCGATGCGGTTGCTGCGTTTGAGCTGATGTGCGGTTTTGCCCATGACATGTCGGTGACGCATTTGCCCAATCTGACGCGCCCGCTTGCCAGCCAGACCGACTGGCATGTTTTGATCGAACTGACGTCATCGCGGCCCAAAGACGACTTACAATCCTTGCTGACAGACCTTTTGACTGAGGCTATGGAAGGTGGGCTTGCGCGCGATGCGGTCCTTGCGCAGTCCGATGCGCAACGCAAAAACCTGTGGGCGATCCGCGAAGGCATTCCCGAGGCGCAAGGATTTGAAGGCGGCAGCATCAAGCATGATGTGTCCGTACCAGTGTCCGCAGTGCCCGATCTTCTGACACGCGGAATGGCGGCGGCGCGCGACCTGATACCGGGCATTCGTCCCTGCCCGTTTGGGCACGTCGGGGATGGCAACATTCATTTCAATTTCACCCAGCCGGTCGGAATGGACAAGGCCGACTATCTCGCACATTGGGAAAACCTGAACCGCGTCATCCATGACATTGTGGCCGATCTTGGCGGGTCGATCAGTGCGGAACACGGCATCGGGCAGCTCAAGCGCGATGAACTGGCCCATTATGCCAGTGCGGAAAAACTGAAGTTGCTGCGCGCGGTTAAAGCGGCAATTGATCCCGACAACCGGCTGAACCCCGGCAAGGTTGTGTAAACATCCGGCGACCGCACGCCTGATTTCCGTCATTGCCTGAGTGAGATTATACCCGCAACGATAATCATCATGATGCCGGTGAGTGACAGCGCATCGGGCGTTTCGGCAAAGAACAGCACACCCCAGATGAACGAAAACCCGACATAGGCAAAATCGAAGGTGCCGATCATTGGCGATGGCCCGTTTTGATAGGCAATCGCCGCCCCGATGCTGCCAATCAGGATCGAGGCCGCCAGCATCGCCATGATGCCGAAATCGGGGAGCGTCATGTCACTCCACGGGGCAAGCAGAAAGCCATCTCGCACCTCATCAGAAAGCATGCTGATCACGGCGGCGGCCACACCGCCGACCACCACAAAGGCACAGTTTAGCGCAAGGGAAAGCTTGATCGGATGTTCAGCCCGGCATTTGGTCCGGGTCAGGATCATCGCAACGGCATAGAGCATGGCCGACAGTAACGGCAGCAAAGCATAGCCGTTAAAATTCCCGGCATCCGGCCGCAAGATCAAAATCACCCCGGCAAACCCCAGAATGACAGCAAGCCAGCCCTTTTTGCTGATTGTGCTTTGGGTGGTGGCGGCGGTAAACAGGGTGATAAAGATCGGCAGCGTGTAATAGGTCGCGGCTGCGACAGACAGGGTCAGATGCGGCAGCGAAAGGTAATAGCAGATCCACATCACGACCAGCAAAAGACTGCGCAGTATGGTCCAGCCCACCGCATCCCCAAGACGCAAGGATGCAGGCGACCGGATCAGCAGATAACCGACCAGAAACGGGATTGCGATGGCCGAGCGGATGACAAAAATCTGCCAGATCACAAACATGCTGCTTGATTGCTTGATCAGCGCATCGCCCAGTGACAGGGCCAAAGCCGTAAAAATGATCGTTCCCACGGCAAGCGGGATACGGTCACGATAATCGGGGACAGATGAGCTTTTCATGGCATCCAGCATAAAGCGAGGTTCGCGTTGGGCGATAAAACCCTACCACCCTTACGACCGAAAAATGAACCCCGGATATCGCCAAACAAAAAGGGCGCCCGAACCATCGGACGCCCTTGATAACATCGTTCTAAACCGCTGGCTTATTCAGCCGGGCCTGCCCAAGGGGACATGCTGTCGAGCTTATCCTGACGGCGGGCTTCTGGTGACTTTTTCCAGTCATTGCCAAAGGCGGCTGATTCCCATGAGCCGTAGCTTGGGTTTGGCAGCATGAACCAGCGTTCGCCCCAATAGGTCGCATATTTGTCCATGACCTCAAGACGTTCATCGATGGAACCGTCGATATCATCGGTGAAGTCACCAAAGTTGTCACCAAACATCATGATCACACGGTAATCGTCGGCAACTGCCTTACGACGAGGTTCTTTGGCCGAACCCCATGTTTCGATTTCACCGCGCAGCATGACGTGCTTTTCATCGGCGAACGGGAAGCCGTATTCCTGAAGGTTTTTGATGGTTGCGGCTTCTTCCGGGGCCTTACGGTTGGACACGTAAAACACTTCAACGCCCTTGGCTGCCGCCGCCTTGGTGAATTCAAGCGCGCCCGGTGTCGGGGTCGAAATCGCATCATTCACAAAGGCCGCCCAGGTTTTCGAGCTGTAGCTGGTGTCTTCAGTCACAACCCAGCTCTGATAAGCCGAATTATCAAGAACCGTTTCATCAACATCCAAAATCACAGCCGGTTTTTTGGCCATGAAATTGCCGTCCTGCTCAAGGGCTGCGGTCCAGCTATGATCGCCGATGGCAGCAGGCAGAAGACGGGTCGCACCAGCATAAACAGACATTGCCGTGGCTTTATATTCAACCGATGTCTGAAGCCAAAGCGTACCGTTCAGGCCATCATTCTGGGCTGGTTCCTGCGCACTTGCGCCAAATGCGCAAAGCGCACTGGTCGCCATGATGGCGGCAACACCGAAGGATTTTGCAATAAATGTCATTTTAGTCTCCCTGTTGATTTCCTGCCCATTGGAAGCTGACCATACAGACAGGATCTCAGCAGCATGCCATTGCAGTGCGGCAAAGAAAAAGCCTTTTTCCAAAATCACTCGGAAAAAGGCATTTATGACACTTTGATAAAACCGCCACGCGGCAGTTCTCATGCGGGTTTCATGCGGTTGAACGCTTTTCAAACGACGTGAAGCCGTCTTCAAGTGCCGGTTCCTCGTGAATGCGATCAACCCGCGCATGGGTAGGGCCGTCATGGCAGGCGGCAACCATTGACCGCACAGCATCAACCGAGCCGCAAAATACGGCTTCCACTGTGCCATCGTTTCGATTGCGCACCCAGCCGGTCAAGTCGCGCTTTGTTGCCTGCTCCACCGTCCATGCACGATACCAAACGCCCTGTACCCGGCCTTCAATCCGGGCATGAACGGCGATATTGCCAGAACCGGTTGCAGGATCGGGGCGTGTGTCGGTCATGGGAACGTCGTCTCCCTACTTGCTTATTTGGCGGCGTTATTTGGCGGCCTTATTTGGCACCAGGAATTTTGGCATGCAGATGGGCGGTATCCTGAAACGCCTGTTTCTGCGCGTCCGATGCCGGGGCTTGATGGTTGTCTTTCCATGCGTCATAGGTCATGCCATAGACGACTTCACGCGCACCATCGTAATCCATGGAAACACCCTTTTCGCGCGCCGCCGCCAGATACCATTTTGCCAAACAGTTACGGCAAAAACCGGCCAAGTTCATCAGATCGATGTTTTGAACATCCTTGCGGTCCTGAAGATGCGTCACAAGCCCGCGAAAGGCAGCCGCTTCAAGTTCCAGCTTGGTCTGCGGATCAAGGTTCGCCGCCGGACCATTGGCAAGGGAGCCTTCTGTTGACATTTCCGAGCCTGCGCAATCAGACATTCTCCATACTCCCTGCTTTGCTGTGCTGTTCAAGTTTGGCGATCACATCAGGGACATCGGCAATGGTTTCGACCGTGACAAACTGGTCGTTGTCGATTTCGGTCTGATCGACCATTTCATGCACCCATGTGATTTCATAAGGAATGTGGATCGCAGCCCCACCCGACGCAAGGACCGGCAGGATATCGGATTTCATCGAATTGCCGATCATCACGGCTTCTTGCGGGTCCACACCATAACGGCCAAAGATATTGCGATAGGTCAGCGGATCTTTTTCCGAGACGATCTCAATCCCGTCAAACAGGTCTTCAAACCCGGACCGGTCGATTTTAAGCTGCTGGGCAATCAGATCACCCTTGGTGATCAGCACAACCTTGTAATCAGGATCATCGGCATAGCGTTTGAGCACAGTCTCGGCCCCGTCAATAATCCGGGTCGGCGCACGCAGCATCGATTTGCCGATTTCGGCCAGCCTGTGAATGTCTTCGGCACTGATCTTACGATCAGAAAGCTCAATCGCGGTTTCGATCATCGACAGGGTAAAGCCCGTAACCCCATAGCCATAGATCGAAAGATTGGCCAGTTCGGCCTGATACAGGCGATCATCAACCTGATCGGCGGGCACATAATGACCAAGCATCTCACGCAGTTCGATATGGGCCTGACGAAAAAGCGGCTCGTTGTGCCACAGGGTATCATCGCCGTCAAAAGCAATCAGTTTATACATAGGGACGCCTCGTTTCTTGTTATTGGATGGCAAGCATACATAGGGGTTCAGCCTCAATTTGCGACCATATGGTACGGCCAATCGTGGGTAAAGCCCCGTTTTCTGTATTTAATATGCGCTGACGCTTTGTAAAAGGGGTTGAAATCCTGCCTTCCAAACTCAAAAGGCGCGAGTGATTGCAATCCAGAGTCCGGGCCAACAGCACGGTCCTTTGCCGTGACGACTCTCAAGCTGACGCTTCATCGCCTCGGGATGTTCCCACACGTAAAACAGTTCAACTTCTTCATTATTTCTGAGTTTTTCCAGAAATTGTCTTTTCCAAAGAAAGTAGGTTTCGGAAACCTGTTCCACCCCAAGGTTTCCCGAAATTTCAGGAACAATAAAGTTTACCGCGTATTTAATATCTGTACTGATGTTCTGGCGTGCTGCTTCAACAGCAATATCAATCCAGTTTGACAAGGCTGCGTCATCGGCCCCAGCCACCCCGGTAATCCAGTTTTGCTTAGCCTCAAACTCTATCTCTATCCCGTTTTTCTCAGCGATGTAGAGATCACACCTACCTGTATATTGCACACCATCTTTGATCTTGGACGTTGCATATTCCTCGATTGCAATCAGCCCTGCCTTCCAAGCGGCTCCATTCAGGAACGAAACTGTTGCACGTTCATTATGATAATGAGGAAGATCAGCAGTTAATTTTTCCACATAGATATTCAATATCTCGGTCAATGCTGGCCAAAGACATTTCACATGACGTAGTTGTTCATTTTTGCACCACAAGACACCCTGTTCTGAGACCATGAAATCTTCCTATGCTTTGCCATTGTTGAAGATCAGTAAAGAGCGCTGTTGTCAAAAGACAAGAAATATCGCTGTACAATAAGAAGGCGCCGGTCAATGACAACCAGCGCCTTTATCAAGCAAAGCCGATTGAGGGATCAGGCAGCTTATTCTTCGGTTTCAAACTCGATAATAATCGCATCGACCGACAGGTTTGCGCCCTGCTCGGCGTGGATTTTTTTGACCACACCTTTGCTTTCGGCCTTCAGCACATTTTCCATTTTCATGGCCTCCAAGATGCAAAGCTCTGTGCCCGGCTGAACCGTCTGGCCTTCTTCGACCGATACCTTGACCAAAAGGCCCGGCATGGGTGATTGCAGGAAGTTTGACATGTCTGGCGGGGCCTTGAACGGCATCAGTTTTTGAAGTTCGGCCACGCGGGGCAGCAAAATCTTAAAGCTGCGCTGAATGCCATTGGCCGACAGGCGATAGCCAACGCCTTCCAGATCAATCTGCACACAGACCGGGGTGCCGTCGATTTCCCCGACAAACATCGCATCGCCAATTTTCCAGTCCGATACGACGCCATAACTGCGATCGCCAATCGCGACGATGTAATCGCCGTTAACACCATCAAATTCGATATCGAATGCGGTGTGGTCATCGCCCGATACGGCGACCCAGCTTTCGGCAATTTCAAGCGGATGGTCGCTGACCTGTCCGGTGATCCCGGCATTGCGTTCGGCAATGCGTTGATTGATGTAGCCTGCAACCACAATCAGGATGGCGGGATCATCATTTGGCAAATCATCGGCCGAGAACCCATTGGGGTATTCTTCGGCAATGAAGTTGGTGGTGATGTTGCCATCCTGAAACCGCTTATTGGCCATAACTGCCGCCAGGAACGGTATGTTGTGCGAAATGCCGCGGATGTAATAGGCATCAAGGGCGGCGCGCATTTCACCAATGGCGTCATCACGGGTTTCGCCATATGTCACCAGCTTTGCGACCATCGGGTCGTAAAACATCGAAATTTCGCCGCCCTCAAACACGCCGGTATCAACACGCACTGTGGCACTTTCGGCGGGCGGTTGATAGCGCACCAGACGCCCGGTGGACGGCAGGAATTCACGGAAGGGATCCTCTGCATAAATGCGGGTTTCCATCGCCCAGCCGGTAAGCGTCACGTCATCCTGTTTTAAGGTCAGCTCCTGCCCGTCGGCGATCTTGATCATCCATTCAACAAGATCCTGCCCGGTGACCAGTTCGGTCACCGGATGTTCGACCTGAAGCCGGGTATTCATTTCCAGAAAGTAGAAATTCTTGTCCTTATCGACAATGAATTCCACCGTCCCGGCCGAGCAATAATCGACCGCGCGTGCCAGTGCCACGGCCTGTTCACCCATGGCCTTACGGGTGGCGGGATCAATAAACGGTGACGGGGCTTCTTCGACGACCTTTTGATGACGGCGCTGAATGGAGCATTCGCGTTCGCCCAGATAAATCGTATTGCCGTGTTTGTCGGCCAGCACCTGAATTTCAATGTGGCGGGGTTCTTCGACGAATTTCTCGACAAAGACCCGGTCATCGCCAAAGGAACTGGCGGCTTCAGACGTTGCGCGTTCGAACCCTTCGCGGCATTCGGCGTCATTGCGCGCAATGCGCATGCCTTTGCCGCCACCGCCAGCGGACGCTTTTAGCATCACCGGATAGCCGACATCATTGGCGATCTTGACTGCCTCATCGGTATCCTTGATGACCCCCATGTATCCCGGAACTGTCGAAACCCCGGCATCTGCGGCAATCTTTTTCGAGGTAATTTTATCGCCCATGGCGGCAATCGCGCCATTTGGCGGGCCGATGAAGGCGATTTTGGCCGCGTCCAGCGCCTTGGCGAAGGCCTGATTTTCCGACAGGAAGCCATAGCCGGGGTGCACGGCCTCGGCCCCAGTCGATTTGCAGGCCTCGATGATCTTTTCAATGATCAGATAGGACTGGTTGGACGGTGCGGGTCCGATATTAACCGCCTCGTCGGCCATCTGGACATGCAGGGCATTTTTATCCGCATCGGAATAAACCGCGACGGTTTTAATGCCCATTTTGCGGGCTGATTTGATCACACGGCAGGCAATTTCACCGCGGTTGGCAATCAGGATTTTCTTAAACACTATTTTATCTCCCAATATGACTTTGCGGCTTACAACGGAATGTTGCCGTGTTTCTTTTCCGGGTTCTTGATGTCCTTGTTGCGCAGCATCGCAAGCGACCTGCACACGCGGCGGCGTGTGCCGTGCGGCATGATGACATCATCAATGAACCCCTTACGCCCCGCGACGAACGGATTGGCGAATTTTTCGCGGTATTCTTCGGTGCGGGCTTCAATTTTGGCCGGATCGTTCATATCCGCCCGGAAGATGATTTCCACCGCCCCCTTTGGCCCCATAACGGCAATTTCAGCGGTCGGCCAGGCATAGTTGACATCGCCCCGCAGGTGCTTGGACGCCATCACGTCATAGGCCCCGCCGTATGCTTTGCGGGTGATCACGGTGACCTTGGGCACGGTGGCCTCGGCATAGGCATAAAGCAGCTTGGCACCATGTTTGATGATGCCGCCATATTCCTGTGCGGTGCCCGGCATAAAGCCCGGCACATCAACGAATGTGACAATCGGAATGTTATAGGCATCGCAGAACCGCACAAACCGGGCGGCCTTTTTCGAACTGTCGATATCAAGGCAACCCGCCAGCACCATTGGCTGATTGGCAACAACACCGACTGTTCGACCATCCATGCGCGCCATGCCAACGATGATGTTTTTGGCGTAATCGGGCTGAATTTCGTAAAAGTCGCCTTCGTCAACGACCTTTGCGATCAGCTCCTTCATGTCATAGGGCATGTTCGGGTTTTCAGGCACCAGCGTATCAAGCGAGAAATCATCGCGTTTGATCGGATCTTCGCACAGGCGCGCAGGCGGGTCTTCTTTATTACAAAGTGGCAAGAAGTCCATGAAACGGCGGGTTTGCAAAAGCAAATCCACATCATTGTCAAACGCCAGATCGGCAACCCCCGACACACTTGTGTGGGTGGATGCGCCGCCAAGCTGTTCGTGGGTGACTTCTTCGTGGGTGACGGTTTTAACCACATCAGGGCCGGTCACGAACATGTATGAGCTGTCTTTGACCATGAAAATAAAGTCGGTCATGGCCGGGCTGTAAACAGCGCCCCCGGCGCACGGCCCCATAATCAAGGAGATTTGCGGGATAACGCCGGATGCCTCGACATTGCGTTGAAACACATCGGCATAGCCCGCTAAGCTTTCGACACCTTCCTGAATACGTGCCCCACCGGAATCATTGATCCCGATCACGGGTGCGCCGACCTTCATCGCCTGATCCATGATCTTGCCGATTTTACGCGCATGTGCACCGGAAAGCGCACCGCCAAACACGGTGAAATCCTGTGAAAAGACAAATACCAAGCGGCCATTGATCGTGCCATGGCCGGTGACGACACCATCACCGGGAATGCGGTTTTCGGTCATGCCGAAATCCACGCAATCATGTTCGACAAACATGTCCCATTCCTCGAACGAGCCGGGATCAAGCAGCACATCAATCCGCTCACGCGCGGTGAGCTTGCCTTTGGCGTGCTGATTATCGATCCGGCGCTGCCCGCCGCCCATGGCGGCCTCGGCGCGTTTTGCTTCGAGTTTGGTGATAATATCTTGCATTCTGCGTGATCCTTGCTGTGGGCGGCCCAATGGCGCACAGGCCCGTCATCCGCTTAACCTGAAGAATGAAATAGCATTATTCGGTACTGGAATGCCAATTATTTTTGACAGTTTTCCCTTGGGGTAAAATATACCGCAACCACCTGATTTCCCTAACGTCATTGTGATATGCCTGTTTTCTGTGGACTAAAGTCTAGACCACGTGAAAACGGATGGAAACACCCCCGACAGGCCACAAACGCAATGTGCTGCGTGCTCACTGTCTTATTCTGTTGTGCAATCAATGCTATCACTCTTGCAAAGAATAATGTGTGATACGTCGCGACATGAGCCCCCCGTTAACGTTAAGTGACCAAAATTTGATGTTTAAAATCAAGCCCCGCACCACAGAGCCAACTGGCGACGATACCCCTGCCTCATCGCTTTGGCGTTATATCTGGCGCATGAGTGGATGGCATCAGGTTGCGGTATGCAGCCTTGCGGTACTTGTTGCCATTTTGGGGATCGTCCCACTTGAGCTCCAGCGCCGACTTGTCGATGACGCGATCAGCAAACAAAACCTCGACCTGCTTGTGACGTTGGCATCGATTTATGGGGCGATCATTATCTTGCAAGGCGTGATCAAGCTTGGGCTTCGCATGTATGAAGGGTGGCTCAGTGAAAGTGCGATCGCGCATAACCGCCGCCATTTGACCCGCCTTTATGCCGAAGATCAAACCGGCCACCACGACCCCGACGATAAAAACGCCAATAACAACGGGCGCGCGGTATCGATCATTGGCGGCGAGATTGAAAAGCTGGGCGGGTTTGTCGGCGACGGGCTGTCCCAGCCGATTGTCAACAGCGGTATGCTGATCTTCGGGCTTGGCTATATGCTCAGCGTCGAGCCGATTGTCGGCCTGATCGGGGTGATCGCCCTGATCCCGCAGGTCGCGCTTGTCCCGGTTATTCAAAAACGGATCAATGCGCTGATTGAAGAACGTGTGACCAAAATGCGCGATGTCAGCGATGAGTTATCGCAACTGGCGCCGGGTAAGAAAAACACCCAGACGGTCGACGAAATCAATGACGGCGTTTTGCGCCTGTTTGATAACCGCATGAAGCTGTTTTTACTGAAATTCGGGATGAAGGCCCTGATCAATTTCCTCAATGCGCTGGCCCCGATCTGTGTGCTGGTCGGCGGCGGCTATCTGGTTATTCAGGGGGAGACGTCGGTGGGTATCATCGTCGCCTTTATTTCGGGCTTTGACCGCATGTCATCGCCGATGCGTGAATTGCTGTCCTATTACCGGGTGGCGTCACAGGCGGCAGTCCAGCACAGATTGATTGCCAAATGGATGACCTGATCCGCGGGGCGTCCTTTGACCGATGAGACGTGGCACAGCAAATATTTTAAAAAGACAAAAAGGAGCGGGTGACCGCTCCTTTCACTTTAACGCTGCTTGTAAACTTCTGACCCTAATGCTTCAGGAAAGCAGTTCAAGATACCGACCTGTGGCGAGAATTTCGGCACGGTGACGGTCTCGGCGCTCAATCGCTTCGAAGTCTTCGCCCCAGTTCTCAATCGAATATTCTTCATCCAGCAACGCGCATTCGGATGCTTCTTGCGCGCTGATGCGGCCATGCATGACGGCAAGACCTATAATGACGGAACCCGATACGGTCGTGAGGTTGTGCAATGCCGTCAGATAATAATCATCAAACCCGTCAATCAGGCTTTGAATAAGTGCCAGCGCATCCTCGTTTTGGCTGACCGGCATAACGCCTTCGGTCACGATCAGCTCAATGCCAAGTTCCTGTGCGACCCAATCAAGAAGCGGCTGCCAAGCTTTGGCTTGCCGTTCGATCAGGTCTGTGGGGAAGCTTGCCCGATAGCATAACAGGTCAGACCGGCCATACCCGGTCAGCTCCGCCACCACGGTTGGGCGGTTGGGCCGAACGCGGTCAATGGCGGTGGCCGCACGTTGCATGATCGGCATGGTGTGGGGCAGGATTTTTTCGCCCTGCGCATCCCATTCCGCGGCAATTTCACGTGCCAGCACCTCGGACGGCAGCAGGAAGTCTGCCTTGGCCGGTGTTTTCACCGAGCGTCCGTCAAGCTGTACACGCCATCCCGCACCGCTGTCATCAACAGCAGCATCGGCCTTTTTATAGAAGCGATTGATCGTTTGTGTAACCATGATCGCCATATGCCTAAAAGCAGAGTTCGGTGCAAGGGGTTTCAGATGGTTTTGTGCCATCAGAACGCCATTTAGGCGATTATCAAAAATTTCTGTATAATTTTTGATCAATTTACCCCATTGACCAAATAGTAAACATCCCTACTCTGCGACGTGAATATGACAAAAGCGCGAAAATGCGCGACAATAATGGACATGGCATGTGCCTTGCTGTGTCGTCAGGGGATTATTTCGGTTGCAGGGCTGATAATAACAGCCCGAAATCAGGAGAGGCTTCATTCGTATGACAAAATTCACAACCCGATTTTTTAGCGCCGCACTTGGCGCATCACTTAGCGCTGCCATCGCCTTTGGCGCAACGTCGGCCAAGGCCGAGATGGACCTTAAATTTTCACTCGACTGGAAATATGAAGGTCCGGCTGCCCCTTATATTCTGGCTAAAAAGAACGGCTATTACGCCGACGAAGGGCTTGATGTCACGATTGACTCGGGCAACGGTTCGGTCGGAGCGATCACACGGGTTGCCAGTGGCGCCTATGACGTATCACTGGCCGATATCAATTCGCTGGTTGAATTTAACGCCACCAACCCGGACCGCGCCATGAAGTCGATCTTCATGGTGTATGACCGTCCGCCGTTTGCGTTGTTCATGCTTAAAAAATCGGGCATCACCAAACCCGAAGATCTGATTGGCAAGACTCTTGGCGCGCCGGTGTTTGACGCATCGCGCAAACTTTACCCGGCCTTTGCATCGGCAACCGGCCTTGATGTCGATGCCGTCAAATGGGAAAGCATGGACCCGCCGCTTCGTGAACCAATGCTGGTGCGCGGCGATGTGGATGCGATTACTGGTCACTATTTCACATCCATCCTGAACCTGCAGGCACAAGGCATTGGCAAAGAAGACCTGACCGTTTTCCAATACAAGGATTTCGGCATGGACTTTTATGGCAACGGCCTTCTGGCGTCGCCGGAAATGATGGAAAAGCATCCTGAAGAACTGCGCGGCTTCCTGCGTGCTGTTGTCAAAGGCTGGCGTGCGGCCATTGAAGATCCGGCATCGGCCATCGCAGCCCTTAAGGAAGTCGATCCACTGATTGACCCGGCTCTTGAGCTGCAGCGCCTTCAGATGGCGATTGACGAAAACGTGGTCACCCCGGACAGCTTGGAAAACGGCATGGGCATGGTCAAAACCGACCGTATGGCCAAGGCGATTGATCAGGTTGCACTGGCCTTTGGCTTTGAGAACAAGCCGACGGTTGGCGATGTCTTTACCGATGTATTTATGCCCGGCGAATCAGACCGCCAGATCAAGTAATCAACACAGACATCCGGGGCAGGTTATCCTGCCCCGGCATGCATTGATCCCACCCATAACAGATAACAAAAAACAATCCGGACAAGCAGGGGGAATGACTTCCGTGTCTAAAAGCTTTGTCGAACTCAATAACGTCACGATGCGCTATAGCGAAGGCGACGAACTCGCACTCGACACCACCAACATGAAGATCAACAAGGGCGAATTTGTCGCGGTTGTTGGCCCGTCGGGGTGTGGCAAATCATCCTTGCTGAAACTTGTGTCCGGCCTGATGCCGCCGACCGATGGCATTGTGCTTGTTGATAATAAGGAAGTTTCCGGGCCGCTTAAAATTGTCGGCATGGCGTTTCAGAACCCGACCCTTTTGCCGTGGCGCACGACACTTGATAACGTTTTGCTGCCGATGGAAATCGTCAAACCGCACCGCAACCGCCTGCGCAAACATCGCGCCGAATACGAAGACCGCGCGCGCAAGCTTCTGGCCAGTGTCGGGCTTGAAGGACATGAAGACAAATTTCCGTGGGAATTGTCAGGTGGCATGCAGCAACGCGCGTCCCTGTGCCGATCCTTGATCCATGAACCCGATCTATTGATGCTCGATGAACCGTTTGGCGCGCTGGATGCCTTTACCCGCGAAGAACTGTGGGACATTTTGCAGAACCTTTGGATGGTACGCCCATTCACGGTTATTCTGGTGACCCATGATTTGCGCGAAGCATCCTATTTGGCCGATACCATTTATGTGATGTCCAAACGTCCGGGTAAAATCATCGTCGCGCGGGAAAACCCCCTGCCCCGGCCGCGTGATCAGGAAGTCACCTTTACCCAGCCTTTCACCGATCTTGTCCACGAATTACGCAGTCACATCCGTGACGTGCGCGCAGCATAGAAAGGCGGGCAGATATCATGAACAAGAAACTCAACCTGCGCAAAGCCTCCCCCTGGCTCAGTGCCATCAGCCTGTTTGTTTTGTGGGAATTGATCGTTCGCATTTTCAACATCCCGCCCTATGTGCTGCCAACCCCGTCCGAAAGCATCATTGTTGGCTGGCAATTCCATGAAGCAATCTGGATGCATGCGACCCACACGCTTTATACAACACTGGTGGGCTTTGCCATTGCTGTGGTGTTTGGCGTGGTGCTTGGCGCACTGGTGGGATCGAGCAGAACGATTTATGACGCGGCCAACCCGCTTTTGGTCGGGTTTAACTCAGTCCCAAAGGTCGCACTAGTGCCGGTTCTGGTCATGTGGTTTGGTATTGGCACGGTGCCGGCCATCATCACCGCATTCATGATTTCGTTCTTCCCGATTGTGGTCAATGTCGCAACCGGGCTTGCCACCCTTGAACCGGAATTGCGCGATGTGTTGCGATCACTCGGCGCCACCCGAAAAGACATTCTGATCAAGGTCGGCTTCCCGCGTGCCATGCCCTATTTCTTTGCCTCGTTGAAGGTCGCGATCACGCTGGCCTTTGTCGGGTCGGTTATTTCCGAAACCGTGGCATCGAATGTCGGTGTTGGTTATTTGATGCTGTCGGCATCGTCGAAATTCAACATGCCGCTGGTGTTTGCCGGGCTTCTGGTGATCGCGGTGATGGGGATTGCGATGTATGAAATCTTTAACGTCATCGAACGCCGGTCAACCAAATGGGCCAACCGCGCCAATCCGACAAATTGATAAAATTTAGGGCCTGAATCCAATCATCATACAAATATAAAGGCCGGGTTTGACCCGGCCTTTATACGTTATACCATTTGTCGCAAAGCACCCGCTGCCTAGCCCAGATGATAATCAAAAAATGCTTGTGTGCGCGTCCATGCCAGTTGGGCATCCTCGGCGTCATAGCGCCCGCCCGTAGGATTGGCAAAGGCATGGTCAGCATCATACCAATAGAATTTATAAAGCGATTTACCCGCCGTTTCGAGCGACTGCTCAAACCCCTCGACCATTTCCTTGTTGATGCTTTTATCAAACGTTCCGAAATGGCCCATCAGCGGTGCGTTCAAGGTCGCAACCTGTTCCGGGGTTTTGTTGACGTTACCGTAATAGATCACCGCCGCATCAACATCTGTGGCAAGGGCGGTATTAAGCGACCAGCCGCCGCCAAAGCACCAACCGACCGAACCAACTTTGCCCGTTGAGTCCTTGTGGTTTTTCAAAAATTCGACCGAGGACTGCAATTTACGGGTGGCAGCAACCGGGTCCATCCCAGACATCAAGGCACGTGCGCCATCGGGTGTGGTTGCAGGTGGTTCACCATATAAATCAACCGCAAGCGCGATATAGCCCTGCTTGGCATATTCGGCCGCCACGGCACGAATATGATCATTAAGCCCCCACCATTCATGGATCAGAATGATGGTTGGTGCCGGCAAGGTCGCTGGCATGGCGATTTCGGCCACCATTTTTGCGCCTTCGGGTGTGGTGATGGTGACTTTATCAAGCATGGCCCCTTGCGCGTGGGCCAGAATAGGATCGGCCAGAACAATCGCAAGCGGCAGGGCAACCGCCCCTTTTAAAAACAATCGACGCTGTTCATCTGTTGCCTTGGGCGGCGGTCCAAGATGCTCGTGTGAGCCACATCCATCAAGCGTACACATATTCAAGCCTCCTTTGATGACAGTTTCTTACGGTGCAATCATTCGCGATGATCGGGCATATAGGCAAATCACACTCCCGTCATCGGCGCCATAATGTGTTGACCTGTTTTGATACGGACAGTCGGGCACCTTCGATCAATGCAACATTTTCAACAAACTGCCGCTTGCGGTTCTCCCCGCCACCTGATTTAACCTCAGACCATCGAGCCCCCCGCAAGCAGGAGTATCCATGCGCGAAATTGAAACCGTACTGTTTGATCTTGGCGGCGTTCTTGTTGATTGGGACCCGCGCCATTTATATCGCAAGATCTTTGACGATCCGGCAGATATGGAACATTTCCTAAGCGAAATTTGCCATCCGCACTGGAACTTCCTGCATGACAAGGGAGCGCTTAGCTTTGCCAAATCAATTCCCGATTTGCAGCATCGCCATCCCGATCATGCCGATCAGATTGCCGCATGGTGGGATCGTTGGCCGGAAATGCTTAAGGGCCAGATTGACCGCACGGCTCACATCCTTGAAGATTTGAAATCACGCGGCAATGTCCGCCTGTTTGCCCTGACCAACTGGTCGGCAGAAACATGGCCATTTGCGGTCGAACGGTTTGAGTTTCTCAATCACTTCGAAGGTATTTTGGTGTCTGGCGAGGAAAAGCTCGCCAAACCTGATCCGCGAATTTTTGAGCTGACATGCGCGCGGTTCAAACTCAACCCGCGCGAAACCCTGTTTATTGATGACAGCGAAAAGAACATCCAGCAGGCGCGTGAAATGGGCTTTATGACCCATTGGTTCAATGATCCGGTCAAACTGCGCCGCGAAATGATCGAAGATCGGCTTGTTTAAAATTTGCACCCGACATGACAAAGGGCACCTTTAAAAAAGAGGTGCCCTTTTACGTATCTGGCGCATAGGTCTGTTTTAGCCGCGTTTTTCCCGCAGATACTTGGCAAAGCATTCGCCAAAGGCATATTCCCAGCCCGCAACATATCCCTTACGCAGGGCCGGTGCGATATCGCCAACGTTATGCCAGTCCTTGTGCTCCAACCGGATCACACAGCGACCAAAATCATTCATGTCAAAGGACACCGCGACACGGGTATAATCCCCGGCATTCCAGCCCGGATGCCAGGTAAAGGCAAGATGTTCGCCCGGCTGCCAGATTTCGACATGCCCCCAAGAAATGTTTTCACGTCCGCGCGCACGTTCGACAATCGCACCGCCAAGACCGGGATGCATATCAACCGCAATGCAATCTTTCTTGGACAGCGAATGGCTATCGGTTGGCCACCACTGCCCAAATTCGGCGGTGAAGGCCTCAAACGCGTGATCGGGATCAACGGCCACGGTCAGTTCAAAGTTAATCGGTCCGAGTTCCGGGTTTTTAAGCGGCGTCACAATCAATTTCCCAAATACGATCCAGCACGGACGGCAGTTCATCAAAATGGCGGATGACCGCATGTGCGCCCGACGCCGTCAGGGTTTCAATATCATGATAGCCCCACGCAACGCCAATCGCGATCATGCCCGCCGCACGACCCATTTCAATATCATAGCTGGTATCACCGACAATCACCGCATTGGGCGCATCAGCCCCTGCTTCATCAAGGGCCGCCATCAACATTGATGGATGGGGCTTGGACGGATGATTGTCGCAGGTTTGTAAGGTAACGAACCGGCCATCAAGTTCATTGCGCGCCAAGACCGCATCAAGACCGCGCCGGGCCTTGCCGGTGGCAACACCCAATAACCATTGGCGGCGATCCAGTTCGCTCAGGACCTCGCGCACGCCGGGGAATAGCGGTTCGTGGAAATCAGGTGTCTGACGCAGGGTAAAGAACGCATCCTTGTAGGCCGCCGTCACCGCATTAATCACCTCGTCGGTAACGCGGCGCGGTGCGGCAAGTTTGGCAATGGCTTCTGGCAGGCTCAGACCAATGATGGTGCGGGTATTTTCCAGTCCCGGGCAATCAAGCCCATGCTGGGCAAAGGCATGGTCCATGCAGTGTGCAATCGCATGCTGGCTATCGACCAGAGTCCCATCACAATCAAATACAACAAGTCTAAGCGGGTCATTCGCCATGAGGCATCATCCATCATCATTTTGTATGGCCGCAGACTAGTCGATACCGCCCCAAAGATCGAGTCCCGTAGAGATGCAAATCAGATGCATTTTTTGCTCTGCGGGAAGCATTGGAAACCACTGGTGAATTTCGGATCGCTTTTGAACGCCCTTAACGCGCGCTATACTGCTTTTCTGGCTATCGACAGTATCTGATAACAGCGGAGACAGAAGATGCTCACGCTTAGGGACTGCATAGATTTCAGCGACCTTCGAGAGGAGGAAATACTCGCCATAGCCGAATGTGAGCATATCCCAATTCTAACCGCCCTTGAGGAAGGCGAAAGCATGGTGCACACACCACGTGGCCGCAAACGCATCGCGGTCATGATCAAAAGCCAGGCCGTTATTTGTGAACGCACTGGAAACACCGTGCATGCACGGCACCTTCGTCGCGTTCATGACGCCTTTGTCGGGCGTTTCGGCAAATCTGCGAGGCACCATTAACCAAGACGACCAATGTCATTACAACGCCTTTTGGTATTGACCTCTGACAGGGACGAAAAAGCCGACGCAGTGCGTCGGCTTTTCGCATTTTACCCAAAAATCTTCTGACTTATCTTTTACGCAGCCGCGACGGTTTTGCCTTGGGTTTTGGCTTTTCTTCCTTTTCCCGGTGGATTTCCGGGGTGAGGAATTTGGTTGGTGTTTTCGGATCGAAGTTAAGCGCCTTAAGGCTTGTGGCAAAATGTTCTGACACCGGTGCTTCGATCACAACCCGGTGGCCCGTCACCGGATGGGGGAAATCAATCGCACGCGCATGCAGATGCATCTGGTTGGACATGCCATCAATGAAGGCCTTCGCCCCACCGTATTTACCATCGCCCAAGATCGGGCATTCCATGGCCTCACAATGGGCGCGCAACTGGTGCGTACGTCCGGTCAAAGGCGACAGCGCCAACCAGGCCGCACGGCGTCCGGCGCGGTGCAGCTGACGATAGACCGTCTGTGCGGATTTACCCTGCTTCTCATCGATGACCATTTTTTCGCCGCCCTTACCGGCAAGCTTTGCCAGTGGTGCGTCAATCAGGCCTTCGCGCTCAACCGGGGCGCCGGTGACAATCGCCCAATACAGTTTCCGGGTTGATTTGTCCTTGAACGCCTTGGTCAGGGCATGGGCCGCCGACGATGACCGCGCAAGCAGAAGGACGCCACTGGTATCCTTATCGAGCCGGTGGACAAGTTTCGGGCGTTCCTTGCTATCGAGTTTTAGCGCATCCAGCATGCCATCAACGTGAATGGACGTATTGGTCCCGCCCTGCACGGCCAGACCGGCAGGCTTATTGATCGCCAGAACAACTTCGTCATAGAAAATGACGGAATCGCGCAAAGCCTGAAGTTCGGCTTCGCTGGCATTGGATTTTGCCGGGCCGTCGTGTTTGCGCTGCTGACCTTCGGACGCATTATAGTCGCCGTCTTTGGTCCATGGCTCCGAACCGCCGCCCGACATCACGGGAACGGGTGGCACACGAATTTCCTGACCCGGTTCAACACGCTGGTTGGCCTTGGCACGTTTGCCATCAACACGGATTTGACCGCCGCGCAGAAACTTTTGAACCTGTCCGAATGTAAATTCAGGACAGTTGCGCTTAAACCAGCGATCAAGCCGAATGTCGGCGTCCTCAGCCTTGACCTTGCGCAGAGTGACACCACTCATTGCAGAATACCCCTTACCAGCGCGATTGCGCCAAACAATGCGGAAATGCCAACCACAACAGAGACAATAATATATAGGGCCGTCAGCCCCAGATTGCCCCGTTCATATAGGGTCGCAACATCCAGCGAAAAAGTCGAAAAGGTTGTAAATGCCCCTAAGAACCCGGTGACAAGCAGCGCACGTATTTCCGGCGAAAGCGATAGCTTAAGCGCAGAAATCTCAAGCAGTGCCCCCATCAGGAACGAGCCGACGATATTAACCGTCAAGGTTCCCCAGGGAAAGCCGCCGCCCATGATCGAGCCCATCATAACCGACACACTGTGACGTGCGACAGCACCAATGGCCCCGCCCAAGGCAATCGAAGCGATAAACAACGGTGAAAATTGCATGGCGCGGAACCTATTCCCTCAAAGATCAAAAGTCACGTGTGAAAACGTCATAGGCCCAAGGCGATAACAGGATCACAATTTGCCAAAAGCACACCTTTTTTCGCGTTCTTGGCCCTATCAGACCTCAGTCACGCCAATTTTTCAATCTTCACAGCATCAAAGCCCCTTTGAAACATCCTTTGGTTCAAGGGCTTGCCGCACATTCCGCAGCCATGCACGCGTGCGTTTTTCATTTTGCTGAAAATCATCCCGGCCATAAACCGATTTGGCAAACAGGCAGAATGTCGCCCCGGCCTGATCCGGGACTGACATCAGTTTTAATTCCACCCAATCGGGAAACTGAAAGACTTTGCTGCGGGCCAGAAACTGCAAACTGTGCGCCCCAACACTGCCATTTGTCAGCTTCATACCATGATCTGGTGCGGTTGCGATAAAGGCCCTCGCCAACTTCTCGACCGACGCCTCAAACTGCGGGCTGGTCATCTGTCGACCGCCCCGCGGGGCCAGACCATCCGGGCAGGACAGAAAATAGTTTGGCGTTTCTGGTAATTCTGAATTGGGATCAAAGATAAACTGTGGCGGATCCCCGGCCGGCAGCATCATGCCAAGCAATCCGGAAAACCGCACGACGGCAAATATTCCGGCCAAAACCAGAAGTCCCCAGACCATGATTGCTGTCAAACGTCTCACCCGCTGCGCACCTGATTGAAATGACACTTGGCGTGGTACCCGCCAACCTCCGCAAACGTAGCGCGAAACCGCGCAAAAGCAAAATGCCCAACTGTGAAACAGTCGGGCATTTTTTCAAAACAGGTCATCGTTAACGTGCATTGAGGGAGGGGGGAGATGTTAGCGATGCCCCGTTTCGCATCAGATCAGCACTGCAACAGGTCGATCTTTGATTGGTTTGGTTAGGCAGCAGCCGGAAGCGAAGCAGCTTCGACATTGGCAATCGCACGCTGCATGGCTTCTTCTGCGTTCACCGCAAAGCCAGACGCATCGATGATTTCAACTTCGGTAATGCCGATAAAGCCAAGAACCTGCTTCATGTACGGCGTTGCAAAGTCAGCTGGGCTGTTGACCGGAACCCCACCTGTGGCAACAACCACGTAAGCTTTTTTGCCTTCAAGCAAGCCAACCGGACCGTTTTCGGTGTACTGGAATGTCACACCAACGCGGGCAATCATGTCGACCCATGCTTTGAGCGTTGAAGGAACGGCGAAGTTATACATCGGCGCGCCAATGACCAGAACGTCGGCAGCCTTAACTTCAGCAACCAGTTCGTCAGAGGTTGCGATAACCTGTTTCTGTTCGGCAGAACGGGAATCTTCCGGGGTGTAAAACGCCCCAACGATTTCGCCGGTCAGGGCCGGGATCGAACCGGTGCCGCTTAGATTGCGTTCAACGATTGTGGTTGATGCATTTGCGGAAACAATACGGTCGATCAGTTTCGATGCGATCTGGCGGGAGTTGGAATTCTCACCATTCACAGATGCATTCACGTGCAGAATATTTGTCATTTTCAATCTCCAAGTCCGTGCTTAATTTGATGAAAGCACCCTACTTGGTTTCGAATTGAATGATTATCCTGCGAATTTTCACTTAATTGTTTCCATTTTGATAACTAACCAACCGTCAGTTATTCTCGCCCCGTCCCTTTTGTCGTTCCTGGCGTAAGCGATCAAAATACTCCACCCGTTTTTTCAGATCGCGTTCAAATCCGCGTTCAACCGGTTCATAGAAATTCTGACGGCGCATGCCATCGGGGAAGTAGTTTTGCCCGGAAAAACCGTCTTTCTGATCATGGTCATAGGCATATCCGGTGCCATAGCCAATGTCAGACATCAGTTTGGTCGGCGCGTTGAGGATATGCGCCGGCGGCATCAGCGATCCGGTTTCGCGCGCAATCTTGAGCGATTTTTTATAGGCGGCATAGCCAGCATTTGATTTTGGCGCCAGGGCCAGATAAATGACCGCTTGTGCCAAAGCCAACTCGCCTTCGGGGCTTCCCAACCGTTCGTACGATTCCCACGCACTGATGCAAAACTGCTGGGCTTGTGGATCGGCAAGGCCAATGTCTTCAACCGCCATGCGGGTTAAACGACGCGCAAGGAACTTGGGATCTTCACCACCTGCCAACATACGATTGAACCAGTACAGGGCCGCATCCGGGTCAGAACCACGAATGGATTTATGCAGCGCACTGATTAGATTGTAATGACTGTCATCGCCCTTATCATATATAGGCACGCGCTTTTGCACGGTGCGGGCAAGCTCGGCAACACCAAGCGGACCGTCCTCGTCACTGGGCGGCATGGAAAACAGTTCTTCGGCTAGGTTCAAACAATAACGGCCATCGCCATCGGCCATGGCACGCAATGTTTCGCGGGCTTCGGGCGTTACCGGCAGCTCAAACCCCATTTCCTTTTCCGCACGCACTAGAAGTTCTTCAAGCCCCTGATCGTCAAGGCGCTTCAACACCAGCACCTGACAACGTGACAGCAATGCAGCATTCAGCTCGAACGACGGATTTTCGGTCGTCGCCCCGATCAGGGTGATGGTGCCATCTTCGACATACGGCAGGAAGCTGTCCTGCTGGGCCTTGTTGAAACGATGGATTTCATCAATGAACAATAAGGTCGCCCCGCCGGTCGAGCGGCGCCCGCGTGCACGGTCAAACACTTTGCGAAGGTCGGCCACCCCGGAAAAGATCGCCGATAGGGGTTCAAACGCCATATCGGCAACATCGGCCATCAGGCGCGCCAATGTTGTTTTGCCACAACCGGGCGGCCCCCAAAGCACGACCGATGGCACGCGCCCGGTCTTGATCATGCGGGTGATCGGACCGTCATCGCCAAACAAATGCCCCTGCCCGACAACTTCGTCGAGTTTCGCCGGGCGTAATCTGTCGGCCAAGGGGCGCGACACCTGACTTTCAAACAATGACGGCATATCGGACCGATAATCTCCAACTTAATCTTGTGACCAGTTTGGCGCGGAACTTATCACGAACACCGATGTGGTTACAGCGATAAGGCATGAATATTGACACCTTGATGGTCGAGGTATAGCGTGCAGATCACAAATCAGACGGAAACCTTTATGATGCAAGGCGCTGACTATACAGATCGATCGTATTGGCAAGGGACAATCAAAATGTCCTTGTCGAAGTTCTTTGTTCTTTCCGTTCTGCATCACAAACCGATGCATGGCTATCAGGTCGTTCAGGCGGTTGAAAAAACCACCAATGGATGCTGTTCACCATCAGAAGGAACCGTCTATCCGGTTTTGAACGAGTTTGAGGCCGGCGGATATATGACATCACATACAGAAGTGGTGAACGGTCGCCAGCGCAAGGTTTACGCCCTGACCGATAAGGGACGCGATGCGTTTCGGGTGGCCACCGAAGCCTGGATGAATGTCACACAGCATATCCTTGCAACCCGCGATGCGGTTGCCCCCGACACCGACCAACAGAACCCCAGTGGGAACGATTGCTGTGCGTAGTCCGTTTTTTTGCCCATATACCTCGATGATCGAGGTATAATATCATGACCACCGTTCCAAAGAAGCTTCCGATTGTCCTTGCGCTGGGCACCGTGCAAACGCTGGCCTTTGGGTCAACGCTTTACCTTCCTGCTATTCTGGCCGAGCCAATGGCCAACGATATCGGGGTAACGCCGGGTTGGGCGTTCGGGGCGTTTTCACTTGCCCTTGTGGTGGCGGCTCTGCTTGGTCCGGCGGCCGGGGCCCGAATTGACCGGTATGGCGGTCGCAATGTCATGACGGTTTCAAGCCTTGTGCTTGCCGCGGGCCTTGCCCTGCTTGGGCTGGCGGATGGTATTGTTGGAATATGTCTTGCGTGGCTGATCATTGGGATCGGCATGGCCACGGGACTTTATGAATCCGCCTTTGCCAGCCTGACCGTCATTTTCAAAAGTGATGCCCGAGGCCCGATCACTGGCATCACGCTGATTGCCGGATTTGCCAGCACAATTTGCTGGCCGATCTCCGCATGGTTTGAAATCGAATATGGATGGCGGATCACCTGCTTTTTCTGGGCGGCGATGCATATTGTCCTTGCCCTGCCCTTGAACCGCTTTTTCATTCCTTCTGGCGGCAAATCGCCCCAGACAGATATCGCACAAAAATTACACGCAGAAGGCCGCCCCGTCGAAACCGTGACAACCAACTATTTTACGATGCCGATGGTGTTGCTGGCTTTTGTATTTGCCGCCAGTTGGTTTACCGCAACGGCGATGGCCGCCCACTTGCCACGGCTGTTACAGATTTCCGGGCTTGGTACCGCAGATGCGATCATTGCCGCGTCACTGGTCGGCCCCGCACAAGTCATCGGTCGTTTGTTTGAATTTGGATTTTTACAACGTATGCATCCCCTGATTTCAGCACGACTGGCTGCGATCACCCACCCGATTGGAAGCATGCTTTTTCTGATCTTTGCAGGACCGGCCGGCATGATTTTCACCAGCCTGCATGGCATGGGGAATGGTATCCTGACCATTGCCAAGGGCACTTTGCCGCTGGCGATATTTGGTCCAACGGGATATGGAAAGCGACAGGGTTTTCTGATGGCGCCGTCTCGCTTTGCTCAGGCCGCCGCCCCCTTCGTGTTTGGGGTCCTCATCGATGGATATGGCATGCAGGCACTGTTGCTGACAACGTTTCTGGGGATATTGACCCTACTGGCGTTGATGGTTCTTAAAGTTTCAGCTTCGGCGAAAGAAACGGATTGATCCGCATCTTTCGCCGAAGAAAACTCATAGCGTAAATTCGCCGGTCAGGACCTTGCCATCGCGTTTAACCGCGATTTTCCAGTCCTTGCTGCGTTCACCTGCTGTGACAACTTCTTTCAGGCGGGCAACCGAGTCAATTGCTTCGCCGTTGATTTCCACAATATAGTCGCCCGGCTGTAACCGCGTGCGACGTGCCAGACTGTCACGTGCGACACCAAGCACCACAACACCAGTGCTTAGGGTATTGGTCCCAAGTTCGTCGGCCAGTGCGGGGTTCATATTGGCGATCTTCGCCCCACTAAACGGATTGCGGCCCTCAAGAATGCTTTCATCGCGCGCAGGCAGTTCCGGTGCGACTTCAAGCGGCAAGGTCAGCATCACCGACGCCCCCTGACGCAGAACCGAAAGTTCCGCTCCGCCGGTCAGCTCCAAGGTCGCAATGCGGAATTTCAATTCGTTGGGGTTATCAACCGCAAGCCCGTTGACGGCAACAACAACATCTCCGGGATGCAAACCGCCGCGTTCCGCCGGGCTGCCGTCGCGAATTTCGCTGATCAGAACGCCATGCGGGCGGTCAAGCTCCAATGAGGACGCCAAATCCGCCGTTACCGCCTGCCCGGCGGCACCAAACCACGGGCGGCGCAAATCACCACTGATCAGACCGCGCATGACCACCTTAACCATATTGACCGGTACGGCAAACCCGATGCCGTTTGATCCGCCCGACTTGGTAAAGATCGCCGAATTCACGCCAATCAACTTGCCATCGATATCGATCAAGGCACCGCCGGAATTCCCCGGGTTAATAGCCGCATCGGTCTGAATGAATGACTGGTAGTCCTGTCCGGTCACACCAGCACGCGCAAGTGCGGAGACGATCCCGCTGGTGACGGTTTGCCCCACCCCGAACGGATTGCCGATGGCAAGAACAAGGTCACCGACCTCGACCGCATCCGAATCGCCAAATGTAATCGATGGCAGTTCGGTTTCGACGCCGCGTAATTTCAAAACGGCCAAGTCCGTGCGTTCGTCCGATCCAACCAGATCAGCATCAAATTCACGGTTATCATGCAAGACCACACGAATTTCACTGGCCCCGTCAATCACGTGATGGTTGGTGACAATCGTGCCATCCCCCGAGACAATCACACCAGACCCAAGCGAACGTTCAACGCGCTGACGCGGGGCCCCAAAGGCACCGCCAAACCGATCACCAAAGAATTGCTTGAAGAACGGGTCATTGAAGAACGGTGAGCGCGCGCGTTCCGACACGACCTTTTTGGTATAGATGTTCACAACCGTCGGGGCGGTTTGCTTCACCAGTGGCGACAGCGACATCTTGATTTCTGTCTCGCTGGACGGAAGTCGTCTGTCTTCACTTTGCGCGTGCGCAATGCTGGTGGGACCGGAAACCGCCATCAGGCAGGTTACCGCAATCGTGAAAATGGTCGGGATCCATCTTGCTTGCACGTCGATCTCTCTTATCGCTGTCAGATTATCTGGTTGGAAGTGCGCTTGGCGGGAACTCCATAAACGCACCCTGCCCCCAATTGGAACATCGGAACAGGCAGGCTAAAGAATTAGGGTTTTCAGAACTGCCGCGCAACCTTGGCAGAAATATGAACAAAGGTGCGAAATACTGATTTAAGCTAAATTCGCAGGCAACCTTAGCCATTACATAGCGAAAGCCCCGCTTTCTTTCGCCCGGCTCCGAACATTTTCAAGGTAAAAGAAAACGGGCGACACCGTATGGCGCCGCCCGTTTTTATTTCTTAGAGGCCGAAGCGGTGCTTATTCAGCAGCGGCTTCTTCGCCTTCGCTCTCTGCTTCAACACGGGCGCGGTCTTCTGCACCCTTTGCATCGGCATTGCGTTCAACAAGTTCAATCACCGCAACCGGAGCGGCATCGCCGTAACGGAAGCCAGCTTTAAGAACACGGGTGTAACCACCCGAACGCTCTTTGTAACGCTCAGCGATTTCACCGAACAGCTTGGCAACGATTTTGTCATCACGCAGGATCGAAATAGCCTGACGGCGTGCATGCAGGTCGCCCCGCTTGCCCAGCGTAATCAGTTTTTCGACGTAAGGGCGAAGATCTTTGGCCTTCGGAAGAGTGGTTTTGATCTGCTCGTGGGTGAGCAGCGAAACTGCCATGTTGGCAAACATCGCCTTACGATGGGACGACGTACGATTAAGTTTACGGCCGTGCATACCGTGACGCATGGTAACTCTCCTTAATAACCTGGCTTCGCTCACGAAACCGATTGTAAAACCGCGCCGCCACCCTGATCAAAGCCAGGTCATGCACGTGCGGTGTGGGCAACTAGCCCGCCGGAAACGCCAAACAATTTGGTTTTCCCGGTTTGGAGCATAAATGCTCCGATCACGACCCGAAGGCCGAAGACCCGTTATTAAAACGGATCTTCGAACTTACGAGCGAGTTCTTCGATATTTTCCGGCGGCCAACCGCCAACTTCCATACCGAGATGCAAGCCCATCTGAGCCAGTACATCTTTGATTTCGTTCAGCGACTTACGGCCGAAGTTCGGCGTACGAAGCATTTCTGCTTCGGTCTTCTGAACAAGATCACCGATATAGATGATGTTGTCGTTCTTCAGGCAATTTGCCGAGCGGACCGAAAGTTCAAGCTCGTCAACCTTACGAAGAAGGTTACGGTTGAACGGCAGTTCGTCTTCTTTCTTCTCTTCGACAACCGCTTCTGGCTCATCGAAGTTGACGAACAGCGACAGCTGGTCCTGAAGGATACGAGCAGCCAAAGCGACCGAATCTTCCGGGGTCAACGCACCGTTGGTTTCAACGGTAAGTGACAGCTTGTCAAAATCGGTATCCTGACCAACACGGGTGTTTTCCACCTTGTAGGCCACTTTACGGATCGGGCTGAAGATTGCATCGATCGGAATAAGACCAATCGGAGCATCCGAAGAGCTGTGACCGCTTGCTGCGACATAGCCTTTACCGTTATCAACGGTAAATTCGATGTTCAGCGTAGCGCCATCATCAAGATGGCACAGCTCGAGATCCGGGTTAAGGATTTCGATATCAGCACCGGTCTGAATCTGACCTGCGGTGACGGCACCAGGGCCGGTCGCCTTCAGGGTCATTTTCTTTGGACCTTCGGCATGCATGCGCACGCCCATGGTCTTAATGTTCAAGATGATGTCGGTGACATCTTCACGGACACCCGGGATCGACGAAAATTCGTGCAATACGCCGTCGATCTGGATCGCGGTAACCGCTGAACCCTGGAGCGACGACAGCAGAATGCGACGCAGCGCGTTACCCAGAGTCTGACCAAAACCGCGCTCCAGCGGTTCCGCCACGATCGTACCAACGCGGCTGGCGTCTGTACCCGGAGTAACATCAAGCTTGGTCGGCTTAATCAGTTCCTGCCAGTTCTTTTGAATCACGAGACCCACCTTCGCAACTGGAGCCTAATATAAGGAGAGCAAGTTTTGCCCTCATGAGAAACGCGAAGGGGCCCGGGTGCACCGGGCCCAAACGCGGGGTCGTCCGCAGATCGACGCGATTAGACGCGACGACGTTTACGCGGACGGCAACCGTTATGCGGAATCGGCGTTACGTCTTTGATCGACGTAATCGTGAAACCAACAGCCTGAAGCGCACGCAGTGCAGATTCACGTCCCGAACCCGGGCCTTTAACCTGTACTTCAAGAGTTTTCATGCCGTGTTCTGCAGCTTTTTTACCTGCATCTTCGGCAGCCATCTGTGCAGCATATGGTGTTGATTTACGCGAACCGCGGAAACCCATACCACCAGCGGTCGACCAGGAGATGGTATTCCCCTGAACGTCAGTGATGGTAATCATGGTGTTGTTGAAGGTCGCGTTTACGTGCGCGATACCGTTCGTAATGTTCTTGCGCTCGCGACGACGTACACGAGTCTGCTGAGGAGCTTTCGCCATTGTCTCTGTCCCCTACCTTACTTCTTCTTGCCTGCGATCGGCTTAGCCGGTCCCTTGCGGGTGCGAGCGTTGGTGTGGGTACGCTGACCGCGTACCGGGAGACCGCGACGATGACGCAGGCCGCGATAGCTGCCCAGATCCATCAGACGTTTAATGTTCATTGCGGTTTCACGACGAAGGTCGCCCTCGACGGTGTAATCAGCGTCGATGACTTCACGAACCTTGAGAACCTGGTCATCAGAGAGCTGATGAACACGGGTTGCTGCTTCGATTCCAACCTTAGCGCAAATTTCTTTAGCTTTCGCCGGACCAATGCCGGTGATGTAGGTAAGCGCAATCACGACGCGTTTAGCAGTCGGGATGTTCACGCCAGCAATACGAGCCACTGTGTGAGACTCCTGTTTCCTGTTAACAAACCCTGCGGCAGATCCGGTTGGGTAGAGCGCTGCAAAAGCGGGCCAGCATTACTGCCAACCCGCCAGCAAAAAGACGCCCTGCCCGGGAAATTACCCCAGGATGGCTTCAATCTCGCGCGTAACTTCGTCGATTTCAGCCATCCCGTCAACTGTTTTCAGCTTACCGACCTTTTCATAGTAAGGAATGATCGGTGCTGTTTGCTTGTGATAAGCTTCCAGCCTTGAGGTGACCGTCTCGGCGGTGTCATCCGCGCGACGTTTGAATTCGGTGCTTTGACATACGTCGCAGACACCTTCTTCAACCGGTTTCTGGAACTCGTCATGGTATCCCTGCCCGCATTTGGCACAGGTATAGCGACCGACAACACGGGCCACCAACGCTGCATCATCCACACGCAGTTCAATCACATAATCAAGTGCCAATCCTTTGGTTGCCAGCATATCGTCCAAGGCTTCCGCCTGGGCCGTTGTGCGTGGGAACCCGTCCAGGATGAAACCGTTCTTGGTATCATCCTGGTCAAGTCTTTCAGAAATCAGACCGATCATAAGATCGTCGGATACGAGTTTCCCCGCGTCCATGACTTCCTTTGCCTTCTGCCCCAGTTCCGTGCCAGCTGCTACCGCTGCACGAAGCATGTCGCCCGTTGAGAGCTGAACCATGCCGCGTCCTGTTTCAAGACGCTTTGCCTGAGTACCCTTGCCCGCGCCGGGAGGGCCAAGAAGGATAATGTTCATGTTCGTCCGTCCCCCTGATATCCGCAGTCGCTTCTTTATCGGCGGCGACCACGCAGTTTGGATTTCTTGATCAGGCCTTCATACTGATGAGCCAGCATATGAGACTGAACCTGTGCAACGGTATCCATCGTAACCGTTACAACGATCAGCAAGCTAGTCCCACCAAAGTAGAAGGGTACAGACCATTCTGCGATCAGAAGCTCTGGCAAGATACAAACGAACGCCAGATAAGCTGCACCGATCACCGTCAAACGGGTCAGAATGAAATCCAGATGATTCGCGGTATTTTTACCCGGACGGATGCCCGGAATAAACCCACCGTGTTTCTTCAGGTTGTCTGCCGTATCTTCCGGGTTGAAAACAACCGCCGTGTAGAAGAAGGCAAAGAATACGATCAGGCCAATATACAGCGCGATATACAGCGGCTGTCCACGACCAAGCAATGCCGTCACCGTTGACAGCCACACAGGTGCATCAACACCGGTAGTGAACTGCGCCACCGAAAGCGGCATGAGGAGCAACGAGCTTGCAAAAATTGGCGGGATCACACCGGCAGTGTTGATCTTGAGCGGCAAGTGCGAGCTCTGACCTTCCATAACCTTCATGCCAACCTGGCGTTTGGGATACTGGATCAGAACGCGGCGCTGCGCACGTTCAACAAAGACGATGAACGCAATAACTGCAATCGCCAGAACGATGATCGAAATGATCGCAAAGGCTGAAATCGCGCCAGTACGGCCAAGTTCCAAAGTACCGGCAATCGCGCTGGGCAGACCGGCAACAATACCGGCAAAGATGATCAGCGAAATACCGTTACCAATGCCACGCTGGGTGATCTGTTCACCAAGCCACATCAGGAACATGGTGCCACCGACAAGCGTCACAACAGCGGTAAAGCGGAAGAACATGCCCGGATCATGAACAGCAGCACCGGTTGAACCAGTCATGCTTTCAAGACCAACAGCAATGCCCCATGCCTGCACCGTTGCAATCACAACTGTCAGATAGCGGGTATATTGATTAATCTTTTTGCGGCCCTGCTCGCCTTCTTTCTTGAGAGTCTCAAGAGTTGGCGAAACGGTCGTCATCAACTGAATGATAATCGAGGCCGAGATATACGGCATAATATTGAGCGCAAAGATCGTCATACGACCCAACGCACCACCGGCGAACATGTCAAACATGCCCAGAACGCCGCCTGCATTCTGACGGAAAATGTCAGCAAGAATAGACGGGTCAACACCAGGAACCGGAATATAGGTCCCCAGACGATAAACAATAAGCGCGCCCAACGTGAACCAGATACGTTTTTTAAGCTCAGTCGACTTAGTAAAAGACGACCAGTTCAGGTTCGCGGCAAGCTGCTCGGCGGCCGATGCCATGCACTCATCTCCCAATACACTAAAACTGGAGGGTCCGGTCCCGCAAATTAATGGAACCGGACCCTCACGAAGTCATTATAGGCTTATTCTGCGGTTTTTGCTTCAGCGACCGGAGCAAGAACCTTAACCGAGCCGCCGGCTTTCTCAACAGCTTCAACAGCTGCTTTCGAAGCACCGGTAATCTCGATGTTCAGTTTCGCTTTCAGTTCACCTTTAGCAAGAAGACGCAGACCGTCTTTCTGCGGACGGGCAAGGCCTTTTTCTGCAAGAAGAGCTACGGTGACATTCGCACCTTCTTCAAGATCACCGTTATCAACGGCGGTCTGAAGGGTACCAAGGTTTACAACACCGAACTGTTTCTTGAACAGGTTCGTAAAGCCGCGTTTCGGAAGACGGCGATAGATAGGCATCTGCCCACCTTCGAAGCCATTAATGGCTACACCTGAACGGGACTTCTGACCCTTCTGACCTGCGCCAGAAGTTTTGCCTTTGCCCGAACCGATACCGCGACCGACGCGGGTACGCGCTTTACGCGCACCCGGGTTATCGGCAAGTTCGTTGAGTTTCATCGTTCAACACCTTTTCGATCTGGGGTCAATCAAGCCTCGTCCACACGGACGAGGTGTTTGACCTTTGCGATCATACCGCGAACAGCTGGTGTATCTTCCAGCTCACGAGTCCGGTGCATTTTGTTCAGGCCAAGACCCACAAGGGTCTGACGCTGATCTGCCGGACGTCCGATCGGCGAACCCGTCTGGGTAACGCGTACAGTCGCTTTTTTCTTAGCAGCCATATCGAATTACTCCTTTTCGAGAACGGCGGCCGCAGCCGAACCGCTATCGCGACGGGCAACGACGTCACCGACTTTCAGGCCACGCTTTGCAGCGACCTGACGCGGGGACGCACCGTTGACCAGAGCGTCAAGGGTTGCGCGGATCACATTGTGTGGGTTGTTCGAACCGGTACATTTGGACACAACGTCCTGAACGCCCATGGTTTCGAAAACCGCACGCATCGCACCGCCGGCAATGATACCGGTACCAGCCGGAGCCGAGCGAAGGACAACCTTGCCTGCACCGAAATGGCCTTTGGTATCATGGTGAAGGGTACGCCCTTCACGAAGCGGAACGCGGATCATGTTGCGTTTGGCTGCTTCGGTGGCTTTACGGATCGCTTCTGGAACTTCACGGGCTTTACCCGTGCCGTACCCGACGCGACCGCGCTGGTCACCGACAACGACCATTGCGGAAAATGCAAAACGACGACCGCCCTTAACGACTTTCGCGACGCGGTTGATACCAACCAGCTTGTCGACGAGTTCGTTTTCTTCACGGGCTTTCGGCGCCTGCTGCTGCTGTTGATTCTGGTTACGTGCCATGGTCGTGCTCCTTAGAAGTCTAGACCGCCCTCACGGGCGGCATCGGCCAGAGCTTTCACTCGGCCATGGAACAAATACCCGCCACGATCGAAAACGACCGTTTTCACACCAGCTTTAACTGCACGTTCAGCAATGGCTTTGCCAACCAGAACAGCGGCTTCGGCATTACTGCCTTTGCCTGCAAGGGCTTTCTCTGCCGTCGAAGCAGCCACCAAGGTGGTGCCAGCGACGTCGTCGATAACCTGTGCATAGATGTGAGCGTTCGAACGGTGAACACAAAGGCGCGGGCGACCGGCCGCTTTCTGGCGGATCGCAAAACGAACGCGACGTTTGCGGCGCTCGAAAAGGCTTCTCACGTTTTTCATCGTGCCAGTCCTTACTTCTTCTTGCCTTCTTTGCGCAAGATATACTCGCCTTCGTAACGGACACCTTTGCCTTTGTAAGGCTCCGGACCGCGCCAGCCGCGTGCATTTGCAGCGAACTGACCGACAAGCTGTTTATCTGCGCCAGAGATGGCGACAAGGGTCGGCTTTTCAGCAACGACGCTAAGACCCGTAGGGATCTCCATTTCCACGTCGTGTGAGAAGCCAAGCTGCAGAACAAGTTTGTTGCCTTGAACCTGCGCACGATAACCAACACCAGTGATTTCCAATTTCTTGGTGAAACCTTCTGAAACCCCGGAAACGAGGTTCGAGATGTTCGCACGGGTGGTACCCCAAAGGGCACGAGCGCGCTTACTATCATTTTTCGGTTTCACCCAGATCTGGTTATCTTCCTGGGTAACGGTTACGTCCGAGGTCAGAGACAAGTTAAGCTCACCGAGCTTACCTTTTGCACTGATCTGCTCTTCGTTCAGGGTGATGGTAACGCCGTTAGGCACGACCACCGGATTTTTACCTACTCGCGACATCGTTGGCCCTCCTTAGAATACCTTGCAGAGGATTTCGCCGCCGACATTCTGTTCGCGAGCCTCCTGATCCGAAAGAACTCCTCGCGGAGTGGACAGGACTGCGATGCCCAAGCCATTGTATACCTTCGGAAGATCTTTGATCTTCGAATATACACGACGACCCGGGGTCGAGACGCGGTCGATCTGCTTAATCACACCTTCGCCCTCAAAATACTTGAGTTCGATGCTGATTTCACTGATGCCCTTGCGAATTTCACTTACATTATAACCGCGGATATAACCTTCGCGCTGGAGAACATCCAGCACACCGGTACGCAGTTTCGAAGCCGGCGAGACAACGCTGGATTTCCCAACGCGCTGACCGTTACGGATACGCGTGAGCATATCACTTACGGGATCGGTCATCGACATGTGATGTCCTCCTTACCAGCTGGATTTCACCATGCCCGGGATCTGACCACGTGAAGCAAGTTCACGAAGTGCGATACGGGACAGGCGGAATTTGCGATACACACCGCGCGGACGACCGGACAACTGGCAGCGAATACGCTGACGGATGCGGGCCGAGTTACGCGGCAGCTGGGCGAGTTTGATCACAGCCACGATACGATCCTCAGGGGACGTTTCGCGGTTGCCGATTACCGCTTTAAGGGCGGCACGCTTGGCAGCAAATTGCTTCGCCAGGCGTTCACGTTTGAGTTCACGCTCTACAGCGCTCTTCTTGGCCATGGGCCAACCTCCAGTTAGTTTCCGAACGGAAGATCAAAGCCCTTAAGAAGGGCAAGAGCTTCATCGTCAGACTTAGCCGTGGTACAAATGATGATGTCCATCCCGCGGACCGAGTCAACTTTGTCGTACTCGACTTCAGGAAAGACGAACTGTTCCTTCAAGCCCATGGCAAAGTTGCCACGACCATCAAAGGATTTTTTGTTCAGGCCGCGGAAGTCACGAACGCGCGGAAGCGCGATGGTGACCAAACGGTCCAGGAACTCAAACATACGGTCGCGACGCAAGGTCACTTTACAACCGATGTTCATGCCTTCACGAAGTTTGAAAGCCGCTACCGACTTTTTCGCTACCGTGAAGATAGGCTTCTGACCGGTGATAGCCGCGAGATCCGCAACTGCACCATCCAGTTTTTTGCGATCTTGGGTGGCGTCGCCGACACCCATATTGATCACGATCTTTTCGAGGCGCGGAATCTCCATGCTGTTCCCGTAAGAGAACTGCTCTAGGAGTGCGTCACGCACCACTTCTTTATAATGTTCGCGCAGGCGCGTCATTTTTCCGTCCCTCACTTGTCGATGACTTCGCCGCTAAGCTTCGCGAAGCGAACCTTGCGACCATCATCAAGGGTCTTAAAACCGACGCGGGTCGGCTTATTTTCTTTCGGGTCAACAATCGCGAGATTGGAAACGTTAATTTTCGCTTCCTTCTCGACAATGCCACCGGCATCAGCACCGGACGGGCGCTGGTGACGTTTCACCAGGTTGATGCCCGAAACCAGAACCTTGTTCTCGGTCGGGAATGCGGCGAGAACTTCGCCGGTCTTCCCTTTGTCTTTACCCGTCAGAACAATGACGCGATCGCCCTTTTTAATCTTGGCAGCCATTACAGCACCTCCGGAGCGAGCGAAATGATCTTCATGTAACCACGCGAACGAAGTTCACGGGTTACCGGGCCGAAAATACGCGTGCCGATCGGCTCGCCATTCGCATTAATGAGAACGGCAGCGTTACGGTCAAAGCGGATCGCCGAGCCATCGGCACGACGAATTTCCTTTGCGGTGCGAACGATGACAGCTTTGTGAACTGCACCCTTCTTTACACGACCGCGCGGGATGGCTTCCTTAACGGAAACCACGATAACATCACCAACGTGAGCGGTTTTGCGCTTCGAACCGCCCAGCACCTTGATGCACTGGACGCGGCGAGCGCCACTATTGTCGGCAACGTCCAGATTGGACTGCATCTGGATCATGGGTTTACCCCTTGACTATGATTGGGCTGAGGACTCACTCCTCGACCACTACTTCCCAAGACTTCAATTTGGAGATCGGTTTGCATTCGCGAATGCGAACAACGTCACCCGTCTTGAAGCGGTTCTCTTCATCGTGCGCGTGGAATTTCTTCGACTTGCGCACGTACTTTTTATACAGCGGGTGCATGACCTGGCGTTCCACACGGACCACCACAGTCTTGTCGTTCTTTGTAGAAACGACTGTCCCCTGCAATACACGCCTCGGCATGTGTGTTTACTCCTCTGCGTGTCCTGTTAGGCCGCGGTCGCACCCTTCTCGTTACCGAGAAGGGTTTTGATGCGGGCGATATCACGACGGACCTGACGGACCCGCGCAGTGTTCTCAAACTGACCAGAAGCCTGCTGGAATCGCATATTGAACGACTCCTTACGCAGGTCCAGCAGCATCTGTTTTAGTTCGTCAGCGCTTTTAGCGCGGAGATCAGCAACTTTCATCACTAATTACTCCCCTTCACCAAGACGTGTGACAAACTTGGTCTTGATCGGCAATTTTGCCGCTGCCAGCTCGAAAGCTCGGCGTGCAAGATCCAACGGAACACCGTCGAGTTCAAACATAATCCGCCCCGGTTTAACGCGTGCCGACCAATACTCGATCGAGCCTTTACCTTTACCCTGACGGACTTCGGCAGGCTTCTGCGAAACCGGTAGATCCGGGAAAACGCGTATCCACACACGACCTTGACGGCGCATGTGGCGAGTGATCGCGCGGCGAGCCGCTTCGATCTGACGCGCCGTTATACGCTCCGGCTCCAAGGCTTTCAAGCCATAAGCGCCGAAATTCAGTTCGGTACCACCTTTGGCCTGCCCTTTCAGGCGACCTTTGAAGGCTTTACGGAACTTTGTACGTTTCGGAGAAAGCATATCGGGATCTCCTTACTTACGACCGGAACCAGCCGACTCGAGCGCTTTACGCTCTGAAGCCAACGGATCATGTGCCATGATTTCGCCCTTGAAGATCCAGACCTTCAGACCGCAAACACCATAGGTGGTGTGTGCTTCTGAAGTGCCATAATCAACGTCCGCACGCAGCGTGTGCAGCGGAACGCGACCTTCACGATACCATTCGGTACGAGCGATTTCAGCGCCACCAAGACGACCAGCAGCATTAATACGAATGCCACCAGCACCGAGACGCATTGCGTTCTGAACCGAGCGCTTCATAGCGCGACGGAACGAAACACGGCGCTCAAGCTGCTGGGCGATGTTATCAGCGACCAGCTTGGCATCGATTTCCGGTTTACGGATTTCGATGATGTTAACCTGCACTTCTGACTTGGTCATCTTCTGCAGATCGTTCTTGAGCTTCTCGATGTCCTGGCCTTTTTTCCCGATCACAACACCCGGACGGGCAGAGTGAATCGAGATGCGGGCTTTTTTCGCCGGACGTTCGATAATCACCTTCGAGACACCGGCCTGCTTAAGCCGGGTGAAGATGAAATTACGGATCGCAATATCTTCATGAAGAAGATCAGCGAAATCGGTCTTGTTGGCGTACCAGCGGGAATCCCAGGTACGGTTAATCCCAACGCGTAGACCGATCGGATTTACTTTTTGACCCATTACTCGGTCTCCTCACGTTCGCAAACGACGATGCGGATGTTGGAGAACGGCTTAATGATCTTGCCGACACGACCGCGTGCACGGGCGCGCCAACGTTTCATCACGAAGGCCTTACCAACAGACGCCTCTTTGATAAAGAGACGATCAACATCAAGCTGATGGTTGTTCTCGGCATTTGCGATTGCCGATTCCAGCAGCTTTTTGACGTCCTGCGAAATACGTTTGTTGGAGAAGGTCAGTTCTGCCAAAGCAGCTTCTGCCTTCATACCACGGATCGACTCGGCGACGAGGTTGAGCTTACGCGGGGAAATGCGTAAAGCCCGGAGCGAAGCAGCAGCCTCGTTATCCGCCAGCCGACGGATGTCAGCTTTCTTACCCATCGTTACTTCCTCTTCGCCTTTTTGTCGGCCGCGTGACCATAGTAGGTACGGGTCGGCGAGAATTCACCAAACTTGTGACCGATCATATCTTCGTTCACGAGCACTGGCAGAAACTTCTGGCCATTATAAACCCCAAAGGTGAGGCCTACAAATTGCGGCAAAATCGTCGAGCGCCGCGACCAGGTCTTAATTACCTCATTCCGGCCTGAGGCACGGACAGTATCGGCTTTCTTAAGAAGGTATCCGTCAACGAACGGACCCTTCCAAACGGAACGCGCCATAGTCTAGCCTCCTCCGTTAGCTCTTGTGACGACGGCGCATGATAAGCGCGTCGGTCTTTTTGTTCGAGCGGGTACGTTTGCCCTTGGTAGGCTTACCCCACGGCGTAACCGGATGACGACCACCCGATGTACGACCTTCACCACCACCATGCGGGTGATCGATCGGGTTCATGGCTACACCACGAACCGAAGGACGTTTGCCAAGCCAGCGATTACGGCCGGCTTTACCAAGGTTGATGTTTTGATGGTCCTGGTTAGACACGGCACCAATGGTAGCCATGCATTCACCACGAACCAAACGTACTTCACCGGAGGACAGCTTCAGCTGGGCGTAACCCTGATCCTTACCAACAAGTTGCACATAGGCACCTGCTGACCGTGCGACCTGACCACCTTTACCGGCTTTCAGTTCGACGTTATGGATAATGGTACCGACCGGAATATTCTTCAGCGGTGCGGCATTGCCCGGCTTAATATCTACGCGTTCAGCGGCAATAATCTTGTCGCCAACAGCGAGACGCTGTGGTGCTAGGATGTAGGCCAATTCGTCGTCAGAATAACGAACCAACGCGATAAACGCGGTGCGGTTCGGATCATATTCCAAACGCTCGACGGTACCGACAATATCAAACTTGGTACGTTTGAAATCGATCATACGGTAACGACGTTTGTGACCACCACCAATACGGCGGGCGGTGATACGACCAGTGTTGTTACGGCCACCTTTCTTGCGAAGACCTTCGGTCAACGCTTTAATCGGCTTGCCCTTGTGGAGATCAGAACGATCGACAAGAACCAGCTGACGGCGACCAGGAGAGGTTGGTTTAAACTTCTTCAAAGCCATTGTCTTAGATTCCCGTAGTCACATCGACGGAATGACCCTCTTCGAGGGTTACCATCGCTTTCTTGAAATCGCTCCGACGACCGGAAATACCGCGAAAACGCTTGGTCTTTCCTTTTACCACAGAGGTATTGACCGCCTTGACCTTCACCCCGAACAGACCTTCCACAGCAGCCTTAATCTCCGGCTTGGTGGCGTCGATCGCGACTTTGAACGCAACAGCGTTGTGTTCAGAAATCAACGTCGACTTTTCAGTAATATGCGGGGCGCGGATGACTTCGTACATCCGCTCTTTGCTGATGATCGTCATTTGAGACGTGCCTCCAACGCTTCGACCGCACCCTTGGTGAGCACCAAGGTGTCACGGCGAAGGATGTCATAGACGTTAGCACCGATCTCAGGCAACACATCAATTTGCGGGATATTGCGCGCAGCGCGAGCAAAACCTTCGTTGACCTGCGTACCATCAATAATCAATGCAGACTTCCAGCCGAGTTTGTTGAAAACTGCAACCAGACTCTTGGTTTTAGCATCCGAGAATTCCGCATTATCAAGAACGATAAGCTTACCGTCCTTTGCTTTAGCCGACAGAGCGGTTTTAAGCGCGAGCTTACGGAATTTCTTGGTCAGATCGTGTGCGTGATCGCGAACACGCGGACCATGCACAACCCCACCACCACGGAACTGTGCTGCCTTACGGGAACCGTGACGAGCACCGCCACTACCTTTCTGACGCACGAACTTTTTCGTGGTTGCGGAAATTTCCGACTTTTCTTTTACCTTATGGGTACCAGCACGGCGCTTTGCCAACTGCCAGTTCACCATACGGTGCAGAACGTCGCGACGTACTTCCAGACCAAAGATCTCTTCTGCGAGATCAATGTTACCGGCCTTGGAAGCGTCAAGTTTAAGAATGTCGAGCTTCATGATGCTTATTCCTTATCCTCGGCGACAGCTTCTTCAGCAGCCGGGGCAGCACCCTTAAGCGCGGCTGGGAACGGAAGACCTTCCGGCGCAGCACGTTTCACAGAATCCTTAACAAGGACATATGCGCCCTTGTGACCCGGGACTGCACCATGAACCAGGATCAGACCTTTTGCTTCGTCAGAAGTGACGATTTTCAAGGACTGAACGGTAACACGTGCGGCACCCATGTGACCTGCCATCTTCTTACCTTTGAAGACGCGGCCCGGATCCTGACACTGACCAGTGGAACCATGCGAACGGTGCGATACAGACACACCGTGCGACGCACGAAGACCACCGAAGTTGTGACGCTTCATCGCACCGGCAAAACCTTTACCGATGGAGGTGCCGATTACGTCAACGTACTGACCATCAACAAAGTGAGTAGCAGAAAGCTCTGCACCAACTTCGATCAGGCCATCTTCGCTAACGCGGAATTCAGCAAGTTTGGCTTTCGGCTCAACCTTGGCTTTGGCGAAGTGACCGCGCATCGGCTTCGATACGTTTTTCACTTTCGCTTTGCCATAACCAAGCTGAACAGCGACGTAGCCGTCGAGTTCATTGGTACGGTTGGCGACAACCTGAAGATCTTCGACCTTCAGAACTGTTACAGGAAGGTGGGAACCATCGTCGTTAAAGACGCGGGTCATGCCGACCTTCTGGGTAATAAGTCCACTACGCATTGCGGCTTACTCCCGATTAAAGTTTGATCTCGACGTCGACACCGGCAGCAAGGTCGAGCTTCATAAGAGCATCAACGGTTTGCGGGGTCGGGTCGACAATGTCGAGAAGACGCTTGTGCGTACGGATTTCAAACTGCTCACGCGATTTCTTATCGATGTGCGGAGACCGCAGAACAGTGTATTTTTCGATGCGGGTCGGCAGCGGAATTGGGCCGCGGACCTCTGCGCCAGTGCGCTTCGCCGTATTGACGATCTCGCGCGTGGACTGATCCAGCACGCGATGGTCAAACGCCTTAAGGCGAATGCGAATGTTCTGACTATCCATGTAATTATGTACCGGAGCCCTCAAAAGGACACCGGCCCCTCAACTGGAGTTGACGATTGCCGCAAAAGTATAGCGGGCGGCCTATGTAGCCGCCCGCCACACAAAGATCAAGAGAAAAATTACTCGAGGATCTTAGCAACAACGCCCGCGCCGACGGTACGACCGCCTTCACGGATTGCGAAACGCAGACCTTCGTCCATTGCGATCGGTGCAATGAGGGTTGCGGTCATCTGAACGTTGTCGCCCGGCATTACCATTTCGGTGCCAGCAGGCAGCTCAATCGAACCGGTGACGTCAGTTGTACGGAAGTAGAACTGAGGACGGTAGTTCGAGAAGAACGGCGTGTGACGGCCACCTTCATCCTTCGTCAGGATGTAGGCTTCTGCTTCGAATTTGGTGTGCGGGGTGATCGAGCCGACGTGTGCCAGAACCTGGCCACGTTCGACGTCTTCACGTTTGGTACCACGCAGCAGCGCGCCAATGTTGTCGCCAGCTTCACCCTGATCGAGCAGCTTGCGGAACATTTCAACGCCGGTAACGATGGTTTTAACGGTGTCTTTAACGCCGACGATTTCAATCTCTTCGCCAACTTTAACGATACCGGTTTCAACACGACCGGTCACAACCGTACCACGACCCGAAATCGAGAACACGTCCTCGATCGGCATCAGGAACGGACGATCCTTCGGACGTTCCGGAGCAGGAATGTACTCATCAACAGCTGCCATCAGTTCGAGGATAGCATTCTTGCCGATTTCGTCATTCTTGCCTTCCAATGCAGCAAGAGCCGAGCCCTTGATGATCGGAATGTCGTCGCCCGGGAAGTCGTAGGACGACAGAAGCTCACGGATTTCCATTTCGACGAGCTCAAGGAGCTCTTCGTCATCGACCTGGTCAACTTTGTTCATGAAGACAACAAGTGCCGGGACACCAACCTGACGGGCAAGCAGGATGTGCTCACGGGTCTGGGGCATCGGGCCGTCTGCTGCCGACACAACAAGAATACCACCGTCCATCTGAGCCGCACCGGTGATCATGTTTTTCACATAATCGGCGTGGCCCGGGCAATCGACGTGGGCATAGTGACGGTTTGCAGTTTCATATTCGACGTGCGCGGTCGAGATCGTGATACCACGAGCTTTCTCTTCCGGGGCTTTGTCGATCATGCTGTAATCTTGGAACGATGCGCCGCCGCTCTCTGCGAGAACTTTGGTGATCGCTGCGGTCAGCGTGGTTTTGCCGTGGTCAACGTGGCCGATGGTGCCGATGTTGACGTGCGGTTTTGTGCGCGCAAATTTTTCCTTGGCCATAGCCCTCAGATCCTATATCCGAACCAAAAAACAAGTAAAACCCACCGCACGAGCCGACGGGTACATTCTAAAATTGGAGCGGGTGAAGGGAATCGAACCCTCGTCGTAAGCTTGGAAGGCTTCTGCTCTACCATTGAGCTACACCCGCATATTTCTAGTGCGAGCCCTCGCGAGGGCGAGAGTTATGGTGGAGGGGGCAGGATTCGAACCTGCGTAGACTAAGTCGGCGGAGTTACAGTCCGCTGCATTTGACCGCTCTGCCACCCCTCCATCAGGGTCGTAACGCCGTCCGGGTTCCCCCGGCCTCGTTGCGGCGAGGGAGGGAATACGGCGGAGGCCCCTGTGTTGTCAACAGCAAAAAAAACACGAAATCGTATTTCCTTTCCTATATGTTCCCCAAGCTTTGCTCCTTGAGCGAAACAAAGTGCATTCAGTTCCTTACGGCCCGGAGGTTTCCGCCATTATGTCGCGACGCAACAAACCACGTTCAGGAAATCGTCATCAAGATGACGTCGGGCAGGATAACCTCCCGCAAAACGACGAAAACCGTGAAGGCAATTCGCGTCGCGGACGAAAACGCGGCCGCGATAGCGCCCCATCAGGCGGAAATTCACGCCTGATTCTCTTTGGGCGTCATCCGGTTATGATGGCAATTGCCAATCCGCAGCGCACGATTCACAAAATCTGGGCCACCGAAACGGTCCGCGATGAAATTAATGCCGCTTTGGCCGATGCCGAACGCACCGACATCCCAGTAGATTCGGCAGGTCGCACCGATCTTGATGAAATGATGCCACCGGGCACCGTTCATCAGGGCATGGCCATGCATTGTGCCCCCCTGCCCCAGCTGTCGATCGAAGAATTCATCGCCGACCATCGGGATTCGGACCAGTGCACCGTCATTGTGCTTGATCAGGTCACCGATCCCCACAACGTCGGTGCGATCCTGCGCAGTGCCGCGGCCTTTGGTGCATCCGCCGTCATTGTCCCCGACCGCCATGCTCCGCTTGAAACCGGTGTTTTGGCCAAATCGGCCAGTGGTGCGCTTGAAACCATCCCCTATATCCATGCAGGCAACCTCAATCAGACGATTGATAAGCTTAAAAATGCGCATTTCTGGCTGGCCGGGATGGATGGTTATGCCGAAAAGACACTTGCCGAGGCCGACCTCAAAGGTCGGGTGGGGATCGTCATGGGGTCCGAAGGCGAAGGCCTGCGTCGTCTGACCCGCGAGAATTGTGATTTTCTGGTCAAACTTCCGATGTCTGACCGCATCGAAAGCCTCAATGTGTCAAATGCTGCTGCGGTTGCGCTCTACGAGCTTTACCGCAAGTAGGAATGATGCGAATCTAAGGGGTGAATCAAAGATGCAAAATTCTGCTAATCACCCTCTTGCATTCAGGAACGGTCCGGACTATGTTTCGCGCCGCCTGAGCCGGCATAGCTTTAATTGGTAGAGCAGCGGATTTGTAATTCGAAGGTTGGGAGTTCGAGTCTCTCTGCCGGCACCACTAAAAAGAAAACCCCGCACGCCTTTTGGCTGCGGGGTTTTCTTTTACCTGATCTCGCGATTCTATCCGGGCAGCCCATCAAGCTTTACAACCTCATCAAGGCTGTCATCCCAGTTGGCTTTGCTGTCCATCATGATATGGGCATCGGGCTGTTTAAGTGCCCCCTCATCGATACTCCCTGCCGGAAGCACAATCATCCCCTCGCCGATCTCGGATCGCGGCAAGGCAGCGCCACACTCCGTACAAAAGCATTTTGAATGTCGTGTCCCGGGCACGGTAAAGGTCTTTGTATAGGACTCCCCCGAAAGCCAGCTTAACTTTGCGCCCTTGGCAAACAGGTTTGCGGCATGGGCCGATCCGGTGTCTTTTTGGCAATAGGTACAATGGCACAGAAAGAAGGCGTCAAAACTGCCTTCAACCTCAAACCGCACCTTCTGACACAAACAACTGCCGATCACCTTCGCTGTCATCACATCCCCGTTTGCTCATACCGTCACGCTATGCCCCACGTGAATCAAATGAAAGGTCCCGCATGAAGCCTGTCTTGCGGGCACTCTCGCCAAAGATCACGTCTTGGATGCCTAGCCGTCCCGACGCGAAGACGCATAACGCTCCGATTCCGCGTAATAGTCATCAAACCCGATGCGTTTGCGCAAATCAGGCCATGCCATCAGCTTGTCATCACGCGGGACGCCCTGCTTCATGGTTTGCAGGGTTTCGACCATCGCCTTCATGGCTGCTGCCATTAGCGACAGCGGATAGGCCGCGATCTGATATCCGATGTCTTTAAGCTCCTCGGGCGATAAATCCGGCGTTTCCCCGCCCTCGACGATGTTGGCCATCTTGGGCCCCGATAATTCGGCACAGACGGTGCGCATTTCCGCGACCGATTTGGGTGCTTCAACAAACAGGATATCGGCCCCTAGTTCCTTGAACTTCGCCGCCCGATCAATCGCCTCAGTCAGGCCGTGCTGATGGCGGGCATCGGTGCGCGCCAGGATCAGGATATCGGCCCCCGCTTCGCGCGCATCCACCGCGGCCTTGATGCGGTCAAACGCCTCATCCCGGCCGACAACTTCCTTGCCCTTGGTATGGCCGCAACGTTTGGGGGCCAGTTGATCTTCGATCATCACCGCCGCACAGCCCGCCTTGGCAAAGCCGGTCACAGTACGGCGTACATTCATCGCATTGCCGTATCCGGTGTCGCCATCGCCAATCACGGGAATCGACACCGCATCGGTGATGTTGCGCGCCTGATCAAGCACTTCGCCGTAGGACATCAGGCCAAGATCAGGTTCCCCGATCCGGGCCGCAGATGTCGCAAAGCCTGACATAAACGTCAAACCAAACCCTTCCTGTTCAATCAGCTTGGCCGAAAGTGCATCAAAGCAGCACGGCATGGTAATCAGATTCCCCGTCGCCAGAAGATCACGGAGTTTGTCTGCAGGTGTCACAATTTTGGTCATACGCATCACAGTTTAAACGGAATATAAAGGGCAAGATCATGCCAGACGTAAAGGATCGCGGCAGTCAGGAACATCAGCAGCAAGAACGGTAAAACCCCGCGTGCCACCTCGCCCAATCGGGTTTTGGCAACCGACTGAATGACATAAAGGTTCAACCCCACCGGTGGGGTAATCAGTGCACATTCAACCATGATCACCATGTAAACCCCAAACCACACCGGATCAAACCCAAGGGCCAAGGCCGCAGGCAACAAGACCGGCGTCATGATCAACACCATGGACAGGGCTTCAAACACCAGCCCCATGATCAGAAGCACCACCGTCACCACAAGGATAAAGCCAAGCTGGGTATCGATCCCCTGACTGATCATCACCGAGATGTCTTGCGGGATACGATAGAGCGTAATGGCTTTGCCAAACACCTTGGCCCCGGCAATGATCAGAATGATGGCGACCGTGGTGGCCATCGAGTCAAAGATCGCCAGTTTCAATTTTTCCCATGTCAGAACCCGCATCGCAGCTGTAATGATCAGTGCGGCGGCAAACCCGATGGCCGCCGCCTCGGTCGGGGTAAAGGCCCCGGAATAAATCCCGCCAATAATCAAAACAGCAAGCAGAACAGACGGCAATGCCTTAAAGGTAGCGCGTTTGCGTTCAGCCCAATCACGTTTGGGTTCGCGTTCCTGTCCACCCAACCGCGCATAGACCATCGAAAAAATGATAAACAGCACCAAAAGCGCAATGCCCGGCCCAATCCCGGCCAAAAACAGTGCAATCACCGATTCTTCGGTGACAAAGCCGTAAATGATCATCGGGATCGATGGCGGGATCAAAATACCAAGCGTGCCACCTGCGGCCAGCAGGCCATAGACAAACCGCTTGTTATAGCCACGATTGATCATTTCGGGGATGGCAACCGTGCCAATGGTCGCAGCCGTTGCCACCGATGATCCCGAAATCGCGGCAAACACCCCGCAGGACAGGATGGTCGCCACCGCCAAGCCACCGGGCCAATGCCCCACCCACGCACTCACCGCGGCAAAAAGGTCATTGCCGACCCCGGCACGCAACAACGTATTCGACATCAATAAAAACAGCGGCACCGCCAACAGGATAAACCCGTCCAGCGTCGATAAAATCGCCTGTGGCGCCATCAAGGGCGAAAACCCGCCAAGGATCAACATGCCAAGCCCAAGCCCCCCGAGGGCAAAGGCAACCGGTACACGAATAAGCAACAAGGCGAACATCGCCGCCAAGGTAAAGACGATGGTCATTCGTGTGCCCCTTTCGGAATTTCCTTGCCCCGCAAAAGGCCGACAATTTCAATCACGGCCTGAACGGCCAAAAGCGCAAATCCGATGGCCACAGGAAGCTCGGCAACCCACGACGGCAGATCAAGCATCGTGCCCGTCGTGCGCCCGCGTTCAAAGCTTTCAAAGAAGATGTCCCAGCCCTTGATCGTCACCATGACGGAAAACGCAAGGATCGCCGTCATCGCAATAACTTCGAGCCCGCGCTGAACCAACGGCGGACAAAGCCGGGTGATCGCATCGACCGAAATATGGCGACGTGCGGCCAAGGCCCAGGGCATGCCCATCAAGGATCCCCAGATCAGGCAAAGTTGCGAAAGCTCCGCAGCCCAGATTGTGGGACGAATAAAGAAATACCGGGCAATGACTTCGTAAGTCAGCATGCAACCCGCTGCCACAAACAGAAGGGCCGCAACCCACGCCAGCAAAAGCATCAATCGATCAAACATCATTTAAATAATGCCGTTCTGCGATAGCTGACCACTTGGCCAGCATCACGAAAACGGTTTGCTCCTGATCACGAAAAATACAAAAAATCACCACCGCGCGCGGTGCCGGGACAAAGCAGAACGGTGGCGTGGCCCCCACGCGATGATGACATTAGGCTCATAGAACCCCATCCGGTCAGAAAACCGACCGGATGGGGTTCTGAATGTATCGAGGCGTTCCGAAAACAGTTCCTAGAATTTTTCAGCAGCGTCAAAGACCTGCTTGCCAAGATCACCGGCATCTTCAAGGAAGGCATCATATACCGGCTGGGAAACCGCGCGCCATTTGGCAAGTTCCGCGTCAGTCGGACGATAAACCGTCATGCCTGCTTCTTCGGCCGCACTGTAAGCAGCGGCTTCGATGTCGCTCATACGGTCGCGAACATCTGCCTCGGCATTCATCGCTGCGGCATTGATGATGTCGCGCTGTTCATCGCTAAGCCCATTCCAGAAATCGGTATTGACCACAACAATGAACTCGATATCGGCATGGTTGGTCACGGTGATATTATCCATGACTTCCCAAAGCTGGCGGGATTTGACGCCTGAAACACCCGTCATTCCAACGTCAACCGTGCCACGTTGATAGGCAATATACTGCTCGGAGCCCGAAACAAGCGTCGGCGCACCGCCCGCAGACGTTACAAAATCACCAAGGGTTTTGCCAAAGACACGGACTTTCTTGCCTTCAAGGTCTTCCGGACCATGTAACGGCTCATCCTTGGACAGCATGATCGCCCCGCCGTACGCCTGCCACCACAAAACGGTCGCACCGGTATCGGCAATTGCCTCATCAAGCGGACCGCGCACCGGCGATCCTTTGGCAACGGCCTTGCGGACCTTTTCCTCAGAATCAAACACAAACGGCTGATAGAAAATATCAACGGCGGGAACATCACCGACATAACGGGTCAAGGACGCAACGCCCATTTCAATCGCACCCGAGCCAACGGCGGCGGGGACTTCCTTGTCTTTATAAAGCTGGGCTGAATCGTAAATCTGAACTTCGATGTCGCCGTTTGATTTTTCCTCAACCTCTTGCTTGAACATCAAAAGGTTCTGGCCAAGGTGGCTTTTCATCGGCAACTGCAAGGAGATGCGCAAGGTCAGGTCAGCCGCCTGAACCGCACCGGCAAAGCCAACAGACGCAATCAGCGCCGCGGCAAGGGCAAATTTCTTCATGATGGACGTCCTCCAAGTACTTTTATTTTAATTCTGTCGTCTCAAAGGAAAAGATGCGCCCATTTCGCGATAGGGTTCAACATGTTTTACCACGTTAAGGACATCCCCCAACAAACCCTTAGTGCACCGCACAAGGCTTTGAACTCGCATGACAAAACGAAATTTTAGCCAAACCCGCCTCACATCGCCGCAGCGCAGCACGACAATTGTCACTCACATGCCGGTCTGGATGGCAAATACTGGCATGCAAGAACGCCCGTTCTGAATACACCCTTCCGGAATCGCGTGACAAAGCGTTGCGAAACCGGGGGCTACATTCAAAGCCGCTTAAACATAACCGTGGTTGCACTAAGGTGATCCGAAAAAGGATCACGGGCATAATCAGGGATCACCCCTGCGCACTGAAATCCAAGTGACAGATACAATGTTTCCGCACTGTCACCCGTACGGGTATCAAGGGTCAGCAACGACCGCCCCATATCCCGTGCACAATCTTCGGCCGCCATCATCAACAACCGGGCAATTCCGCGCCGACGACAATCGGGTCGCACCATCAATTTACTGATATCACCGCGATGGCGCTGATTTGGCATGGTATCAATATCAAGCTGTACGGTGCCCACCACACGACCCTGATCCATTGCGGCAAACAATCTCCGCTTCCCACCCCGAAGGGCCGGAACAATCCGGTCACGCCAAAATGCAATCGCCTCCTCGACCGGGAACGGTTCAATAAAGCCGATGCTGGCCCCGTCATGGACACAGGCATGGAGCATCTCGCCGAACTGGTCGATCCGCGCGGTCAGGCCGTCGGCGTCAAGGTTGATTATGGTCGGGACAGGCAATGATCGGTTCATAATGGGTTCTTTGCTGTGATCTAGTCGATAATGAACAGGTGATAGCGCGCACCCGCGTTTTTCGGGGTTTGAAACACGTTGCCACCGCGCAACTGATAGCGCAGGCAATCCCCCTGCCCCAGATGGTGGGTGGTGCCATCAATCTGCATGGACAGCTGCCCATCAAGCATCACCAGATGATGTTCCAGCCCGTCGCGCGGCGATCCGCCATATTCAATGCGTTGCCCCGGATCGATTTCGACTTCGATCACTTCACCCGAAAGCAGTCGTGACGTCGGCGACACCAGCCGACGGCGATATCCGGTTTCCGGATCGGTCCAGACTTCCTGCGATGCATGGACAATCAGTGGGGTGAAATCATCCTCGACCATCTGCATCAGACGCGACAATGTCATGCCATATGCCACACACAGTTTGCCCAGCACACTGGCCGTCGGGCTGACATCGCCATTTTCAATCCGTGACAGACTGGCACGGCTGACCGCGCTGCGCTTGGCCAAGTCATCAAGCGACCACCCACGATCAGACCGCAACGCCGCCAATCTGTCGGCCAGCCTTGTTTCAATTTCGTTCATAAGCACCTCGAATCTCTTTAATGAGATATTTTTCCATTTTGGAGAAATCGTCAAGATAGAAAAACCGGCCATCACGGATGAGGCCGGTTTGGACTGCCGGTTTGAATAGCCAATTCGAATAGATTGTCGCTGCCGAACGTCGATCAAACGCCTGCCGGGTTATTTGCCACCTTCAAGCTCAAACCCACCGCGGGTCCAGCTTTGAATGCCGCCCTTAAGGTTGATCACCTTGCAATCGACGTGCGGCAACACCGCATTGGCCGCGCCAAAGGATCGTTGCCCCACCGCACAGACAAACACAAGATCGGTGTCGTTTTCATCGGTCAGATCAATCAGGGCCGGGATATCAAAATTCGATGTCGGAATATTGATCGCCGTTTCGATGTGACCGGTGGCGAATTCATTGGCTTCGCGGACATCAATCACCGTGACCGTTTCCTGCCCGATCAACAGATCCAGTTCATGGGGTTCGACAAATTCAACACTACCTTCGGTCATTCCGGCTTCCATAATTCTTGCGCGTGCCCGGCGGTTAAAGCCGACTGCCTGTGATACCGTCTCAGGCCAACTTTGCGCAAATGCAAAATATTTTATCCCTGCACGACTTTTCCTGAGCCTAGGGCAACCGCCAAACCGGCTCACTCACACGTGATCGGATAGACGGAAATTCCGTCGATAATACTTATGTCTTGCCTTGCGGATGGATACGCAACTTCCCACGTTTGAAGAGTAGGCTTTTGCACCGATGAAAATCGGGGGCGGAAATCAGGGTCGCACGACGGATGACCGCCAAGGCATTTCTAAAGTCGACTAATCGGCCGCTGCAACAGGGCCAAATATCGCAACCATTGGCTGCAAATACAGATACCCACGATGGAAATACTGTAAAACTTCAATTCTTGTTAAGTCCCGGCGAATTCCGCCATTCATTAACCAGAACGTCAATATTTTCTTTTAATATATTTACGGTCCGACAAACTCATCAAGACGAGCTTTGCCGACGTACATAGACTAAGGCGGCCCAAAACGGGTCTACCGCACCGCAAAAAAAATTAAGGAAAGACAGGAAACGCACGTTTTGACACGCATGAGATAACGTTTGAAAGGAGACCGCGCCATGGCTGAAGGCAAGGATATCTTCGAGCTGTATGCGGAAGGCTATGACGGAAAACAAGAAACCGAACTAACCATTCGCGATTACCTCAATTTATGTCGTGAAGACCCAACGGCTTATGCGTCCGCCGCAGAACGCATGATTACCGCCATCGGTGAACCCGAACTGATCGATACATCGACAGATCCCCGACTGGCCCGCGTCTTCCTTAACCGCACCATCAAACGGTATCCGGCCTTTGTCGATTTTTACGGCATGGAAGAAACCATCGAACGGATCGTTGGCTTCTTTAAATATGCCGCACAGGGCTTGGAGGAACGCAAACAGGTTCTCTATCTTCTGGGGCCCGTCGGCGGGGGCAAAAGCTCCCTTGCTGAACGGCTCAAAGAACTGATGGAACAGGAACCGATTTATGTTCTCAAGGCCGGCGATGACATCAGCCCGGTTTTCGAAAGCCCGCTTGGCCTGTTTAATCCGGCCAAAATGGGCGACGCCATTCAGGACAAATATGGCATTCCCAAACGCCGCCTCACCGGCTTGATGTCGCCATGGGCGGTCAAGCGCCTTGACGAATTTGAAGGCGATCTTAGTAAATTCTCGGTCATTAAGCTGATCCCGTCGCGCCTGCGCCAGATCGGCATTGCCAAAACCGAACCCGGTGATGAAAACAATCAGGATATCTCATCGCTTGTCGGTAAGGTCGACATCCGCAAGCTTGAATATTACAGCCAGAACGACCCGGATGCGTATAGCTATTCCGGCGGGCTGAACCGGGCCAACCAGGGCCTTCTTGAATTTGTCGAAATGTTCAAGGCCCCGATCAAGATGCTCCATCCGTTGCTGACCGCCACACAGGAAAGCAACTATATCGGCACTGAAAACCTTGGCGCCATCCCGTTTCAGGGCTTGATCCTTGCCCATTCAAACGAGTCAGAATGGCAAACGTTTAAGGCCAACAAAAACAACGAAGCCTTCATCGACCGTATCAGCGTGATCAAGGTGCCCTATTGCCTGCGTGTCACCGAAGAAACCCAGATTTACGACAAGCTTCTTGAAGGATCGGAACTTGAACAGGGCGCCTGTGCGCCCGGCACGCTTAAGATGCTCGCGCAATTCTCGGTGCTGTCGCGCCTGCATGAACATGAAAACTCCAACCTGTATTCCAAAATGCGGGTCTATGACGGTGAAACGCTCAAAGACGTCGACCCCAAGGCCAAATCCATGCAGGAATATCGCGATACCGCCGGTGTTGACGAAGGCATGGACGGCATTTCAACCCGTTTTGCCTTTAAGGTCCTGTCGGAAACCTTCAACCATGACACCAACGAAGTTGCCGCCGACCCAGTACATCTGATGTATGTGCTCGAACAGGCAATCCGGCGCGAACAGTACCCCGAAGAACGTGAAAAAGATTATATGGACTTCATCAAGTCCGAACTGGCGCCGCGCTATGCCGAGTTTATCGGGGCCGAAATCCAGAAAGCCTATCTCGAAAGCTATTCCGACTACGGGCAGAACCTGTTTGATCGTTATGTGTCCTATGCCGATGCCTGGATCGAAGATCAGGACTTCAAAGACCCCGATACCGGGCAGCTCCTTGATCGTAAAATCATTGATCAGGAACTGTCCAAGATCGAAAAACCCGCTGGCATCGCCAATCCAAAGGACTTCCGCAACGAGGTCGTCAAATTTGCCCTGCGCACACGTGCCAATAACAAGGGCAAAAATCCGGCATGGACGTCCTATGAAAAACTGCGCGAAGTGATCGAAAAACGCATGTTCAGTCAGGTCGAAGACCTGCTGCCGGTGATTTCTTTTGGCTCGAAACAAGACAGCGAAACCGAGAAGAAACACAACGAGTTCGTCAAACGCATGATTGATCGATCCTATACCGAACGTCAGACGCGCCGTCTGGTCGAATGGTACATGCGTGTCAACAAGGCCGGTTAAGCCAAAACGTGGCTTACCGACCGCACCGGACGGTTCTCCCCTTGTCCGTCCGGTGCCCCTCTTCCGACCACCATGGATGCAGTCTGTTTGCTGTTTCCTGCGTGTGCCTTAGGGGGCAAAAGCCCCCGCACACAACGCACATGACCCCGTGCAAGGATGTGACCGCCCATGCTTTACATCGTCGACCGCCGTAAAAATCCCACTGGCAAAAGCCTTGGCAACCGGCAACGCTTCATGCGCCGTGCAAGGGCTCAAATCAAAAAGGCCGTCGAAGAGTCTATTCGCACCCGTGGCATTACCGATATCAACAACGGCGATCAGGTGATCATTCCGGGCAAGACGCTCAAAGAACCCGGATTTCATCATGCACGCCGGGGCGGTAATCGTGATTACGTTCTGCCGGGCAACAAGAAATTTGTTCAGGGCGACCGTGTCGCACGCCCCAACGAAGACGGTGGCGGTGCCGGTGGATCAAAGGCCAGCCCGGACGGGGATGGCGAGGATGAATTTCAATTCACCCTGACCCGCGATGAGTTTCTCGACATCTTCTTTGAAGACCTCGAACTGCCTGATCTTTTGAAAAAAAGCCTCAAACAAACCACGGCCTTTCGAAATGCGCGTGCCGGTTTTTCCGTACAGGGCACCCCGGCCAACTTAAGCTTGGTGCGCACCATGCGCAATTCACTGGCCCGGCGCATTGGCTTGCGCCGCCCCAAAACCGATGAAATCCGCGACCTCGAAGACCAAATCACCGCCCTTCAGGAAAAGGCCGATAAACGCCCGTCGGGCAAATTGACCAAACCTGATGATGAAAAGCTCCATGCGCTTTTGGCCGATCTTGAAAACGCCAAACGTCGCATGAAGTCGATCCCGTTCATTGATCCGATAGATACCCGCTATAACCAGTTTCAACAAATCCCCGATCCCAATACGCAGGCGGTGATGTTCTGTCTGATGGATGTATCGGGATCAATGTCCGAACAGATGAAGGAACTGGGCAAACGGTTTTTCATGCTGCTGCATCTGTTTTTGCATCGCCGCTACGAACATGTCGATGTGGTGTTTATCCGCCATACATCGCGCGCGTCCGAAGTGGATGAGGAAACCTTTTTCTACTCGCGCGAAACCGGTGGCACGATTGTCTCCACCGCGCTCGAAGAAATGAAAAAGGTACTGAAAGACCGCTATCCCACCGATCAGTGGAACATCTATGCCGCGCAGGCATCCGATGGCGACAACTATTCAAATGACGGCGCAAAATGCACCGCCCTTCTGGCCGAAGACCTCCTGCCCAAATGCCAGTATTACGCCTATATCGAAATCACGGATGAGCGAGAGGCCGAAATTTTCGCCGCCGCCGAGGGGGAAACCGCCCTTTGGAAGTCCTACGCCCCGCTTGCGGCCGTCAATCCACGGTTTTCGCTTAAACGGGTGACCAAGGCTGCGGATATCTTTCCGGTATTTCGCGAACTCTTTGCCAAAAACCGCGCTGAGGCCAAGACATGAGCACATCATCGCACAACAACACCACCCCCGCCCCCGAAACGTCCGATCCGTCCAACAAGCTTTTGTTCAACGGTGCGGATTGGGATTTTGATACGCTCAAAAACACCTATGACGCGATTGAAGACATCGCCCTGAATGAGCTGAAACTTGATGTCTATGCCAATCAGGTCGAAGTCATCACCTCCGAACAGATGCTTGATGCCTATTCCTCGATTGGCATGCCGCTCATGTATCACCACTGGTCGTTTGGCAAACGCTTCGTGCGCGATGATGTGATGTACCGCAAAGGCTATCAGGGGCTGGCCTATGAAATCGTGATCAACTCCAACCCGTGCATTTCCTATGTGATGGAGGAAAACACCATTGTCATGCAGGCACTGGTGATGGCCCATGCCGCCTTTGGTCATAATCACTTTTTTAAAAACAACTATCTGTTCAAACAATGGACCGATGCCGATGGCATTCTTGATTATCTGCAATTTGCCAAACGCTATATCGCCAAGTGCGAGGATCGCTATGGCTTTGACGCGGTTGAACGGGTTCTCGATGCCGCGCACGCCTTGATGGAACAGGGGGTTAACCGTTATTCCCATCCGGAAAAACCCAATCTGGCGGTTGAGCTTGAACGCGAACGCGAACGCGCTAAATACGAAGACGAAACCTATAACGATCTATGGCGCACCCTGCCCCAGACCGACACCGACGATCAGGACGTGGACGAGATCCAGCGCAAAATGCGGATCGAAGAACGCCGGGCCCAATTTGGCCTGCCCGAAGAAAACCTTCTGTACTTCCTGGAAAAAAACGCGCCCGCCATGCAGTCATGGGAACGTGAAATCCTGCGCATCGTGCGCAATATCGGGCAATATTTCTATCCGCAGAAACAAACCAAAGTGATGAACGAAGGCTGTGCTTGTTACGTGCATTATTCCATCATGAACAGCCTCTATGACAAGGGGCTGGTGTCCGAAGGGGCGATGATGGAATTCATCGATTCACATTCAGGGGTTGTTTTTCAGGCCGAATTTGATGATCAACGCTATTCGGGGTTCAACCCCTATGCACTCGGTTTTGCCATGATGCAGGACATCCACCGCATGTGTGTCGATCCCACCGACGAAGACCGCAAATGGTTCCCCGATATCGCGGGCAATAATGAACCAGTTGAAACACTCAAAGACGCCTGGGCCAATTACCGCGACGAAAGCTTCATCTTGCAGTTCTTGTCGCCCAAAGTGATGCGCGACATGCGCATGTTCATGATTGATGATCAAAGCGCATCGCCCCATCTTGAAGTCGCGGCCATCCATGATGATAACGGCTATCGCCGGGTGCGTCGGTCACTGGCACGCATGCATGACGTCTCGGTGCGTGAACCTGACATGCAGATCGTCGATGTTGATATTCGCGGCAACCGCCAACTGTATGTCCAGCATACCGAACATGAAGGCATCCGCCTTGAAAAGGCCGAAGCCGAAATGACGCTGGGCTATATCGGCCAACTCTGGGGATATGGCGTCACGCTTCAGGCCATCGATTACAAAACCGGCGAAATCCTGCATGAAACAAACTACACACCCGACGACATTTCAGGATCCTGATTGTAAAAAAACGCCCGCTGCCTTTAACTTATGCGCCGCGATGGCCACCTATTGCTTATGCAATAGTTGTGTTCGCGCTGGAGCCCGCATGCAGAAGAAACTTCGCCCCACAATCATCGGCATTCTTGCCAGTTTTTTGTTCTTTGCGGGCAATGTCGCTCAGGCCGAAACACTCAACATCGCCTTTCCATCTGGCCTCAAAGAGCTGTTTAAGTACGAGTTTAACGTCATCGAACTTGCCCTTGAAAACAGTGATGCCGACATGTCCCTCAATGTGACAGAAATAGACGGTCTAAGCGGTTCACGCTTGGTCGAAATGCTGAAAGCCGGTGAAACGGATGTGATCTTTGGCGGTTACAGCCCTCAGCGCAACGAAAGTCTTCTTCAGATCAATATTCCCATGACGCGCGGCATGCTGGGACATCGCGTTTTCATGACCCACCACGACAACCTTGATGCTCTTCTCAGGATTAAAACACTTGCCGATCTCAAACAGTTTTGTATCGGTGCCGGGTCAGACTGGCCCGATGCAGACATCATGGAACAAAATGGATTTTGTGTGGATCGCGCCCCACGAAACCGGCTTTGGGATATGCTGGAAAATAAACGCTTTCCCCTTTTGACGCGCGCCGCACACGAAGCCTTCAGAGAACTTCCTGACCTCCAACGGAAATATCCTGATTTGGTTCTGGTTCCCGATATATCACTTGTCTACAAGTTCGATTTCTTCATCTATGTGCGCAAAGGCAATGCGCAGCTTCAACAACTGCTGACAACCGGTTTGGAGCGCGCTTATGCGTCCGGCGCCTTCATGAAAAATTTTGAAAGCGATCCAAGCATCTCGCACGCACTGGCTGAACTAAGCCGCCTTCCTTATACATTCACCATCCGAAACCCGATCCTCGACCCAACAACCCAAAATATTGATCCCAAGTACTGGCATGGGAACCTTGAGTTCGACACGTATCAGAACCGATCTTCATGCCCAAAAACCAAGATCACCTGCCCGGAGCAAGAAGGCATCAATATGCGTTCCATCACGGACCCATCCCGGTCCTATTTGACCGCAACCAAAACACCCGCGCTCTCAGTCGCGCTATCGTACTGATAACCAAATAAAATCAACAGAACTACATACGGAGATTTTTCATTTCGCAAATGAAACATTCCTATTACGGTCAAACAATAAATCTTATTAAGGTCACTCAGTAAGCCAATATTGCTCCGCCGTTTGATCGTTTTTCGGACCAATACCTGGGTTATCAAGATCAATCACACGCCGATCAGACTGGCGAATGTAATCCATTGCTGCCGCGATAGAAGGATCAGAACGGAAGTATTCGTTAAACGCCCCGCTGAAAAACGCATTCTGAAAACCCTGTTCCAGCAAGGAATGTCGGGTTTTATCATTCTTGCCGACATAGGTGAAAAAATCATACTGATATCGCAACAACAGTGTTTTCTCGACACGCAACCCGGCACGTTTGAGTTGCTGGACCCGATCTCTTTTAAGCGCCTCATGCACGGCCAAATGCATCATGTCAAACCGGTCGTTTTCCAGCATTGAAATCAGGTTGTTTTGCGGTGCCTCTGTCACACACAGTCCTGCGTCTTTCAAAATTGCCGTATCAAGCCAGCCCTGCCCCGAACCGATACAAAAAGCCTTAAGGTCCTCAAGCGATTTAACCCTCATCAGGGATGCCTGTGTGTCCGCCCGAATGACAAACAGGCGATACCCCTGCAAGCCACGGGTAATCGGAAAGTCGACCTGAAGAAACTCCTCGCTGAAAGCAGGGTTATACCCGGCAAAGATGACATTGATCTCACCGCTGCGTAGCATCGTGAGGCCGCGCGTTTGGGTTAAACGCTCAACCGATAGAACTTCTAACTGATGATCCCCGGGGGCATTTGCGATGGCCAGCCGGATGGCACCGATCTGAAAGGCAAAGGTATCCTCTGAACCTTTTGGCACAGCCATGCGAAACGTTTCCGCAGATACCGTGGACACCATCCCAAAGGCAAAAAGAACCAAAATAACAACGCCGCCGATGAGACGGTCGAAACCTTTTCGCATATTTTTCAAACACCAATGCAGCCAAACAATCCTACGCAATAGGTTGTGCGGCGTTGGCAAAAGATAAGCCCCCCAGAACGGCAAGGCTCATTTTTTTACTTGACGATTTGTTATGATATAACATAACAGATAACCAACCTTATATGCTCCCCCATAACCGGACCGGATCAATGCAAAACTTTCCTTCCACTCTTCGCCGTCTCCTTCTCGCCTCTCCCCTGCTTGTGGCACCCTTCGCGGCTCAGGCTGCCGATGCACCATCAGTTGTCGCCACCCTCAAACCGATCCACGGCATCACAAGCGCGTTGATGGATGGCGTTGGGGAACCCACTTTGCTGATCGATGGGGCAGCCTCCCCGCATGCCTATTCGCTGCGCCCCAGCGAAGCACGTGCTTTGCAAAATGCCGATCTGGTGATTTATGTGTCGCACAGCCTCGAAAGTTTTCTGGAAAAACCTTTGGCAACCTTGTCGGTTAACAGTCATCAGCTTGAACTGATTGATGCCCCCGGCCTGACCCTGCTCGAGATGCGCGAAGGCGGCAGTTGGGAAGCCCACAGCCACGACCACGGCGCGCATGAGGAGCATGAGGAGCATGGTGAAAGTGATCATGACCATGACCACGATGCGCACGACCATGAAGCCGATCACGGGCACGAACATGCCGACAGTCACGACCACGATCATGACGCCGATGAACATCATCATGATGAACATGAGCACGGCGGAATTAACCCGCACATCTGGCTTGACCCGGCCAATGGTGCGGCCATCGCCACGGCCATCGCCGATGAACTGATCGAAATTGATGCCACCCACGCAGAAAATTATCGCGAAAACCTCAAAAAGCTGCTTGCCAGTCTCACCGTCCTTGGCAATGATCTGGGCGATAAGCTTGCGCCGGTCCGCAGCACGCCTTATGTGGTTTTCCATGATGCCTATCAGTATCTGGAAGCTGGCTTTGGCCTGAACGGGGTCGGCTCCGTGACCGTGTCGCCCGAACAGAAGCCCGGAGCCAAACGCCTCCATGAAATCGAAGAAAAAATCCGCGACACCGGTGCCGTCTGTGTCTTTGCCGAACCGCAATTCCGCCCCGCGATTGTTAAGGCGATTGTTGCCGATACCGGCGCACGCATTGGCACCCTTGATCCGCTGGGAGCAAACATCCCCAAAGGCCCGGATGCCTATCAGGCCATCCTTGCGCAAAATGTCGACGCCCTGGTCGACTGCCTTGGCAACGGTTCGTAATACGGGTTTTGCAATGCTGGTCGCGGGTTTTGTCCTTGCGACCAGCACGCCCGCCTCAGCCCATCCTCATATCTGGATTGATGCCAACGCCGAAATGGTGTTTGAAAACGGCAAGCTGACCGCCATCAAAATGCACTGGGTGTTTGATGACCTGTTCAGCATGACGCTAATTGACGAGTTCGATAAAAATTTCGACACCCGGTTCTTTGGCGATGAAAACACCACATTGCGCGACAATGCCTTTGTCGCCCTTGGCGAAGTTTCATGGCTGGCACATTTACGTAAAAACGAAGTTCTTCTGCCCTTTACCCAAACGCGCGATTTTACCGCCGACATCACCGATGACAGGCGGGTGACCTATGATTTCACCCTCGTTTTAGACGAACCGCTTGATCCGGTAAAAGATACCATCAGCCTTTCCGTCTATGACGCCGAGTATTATATCGACATCGCCTTCACACAGGTCGATCCGATCGTGTTTACCGGCAACACCGCAACCAGCTGTCACTTTGAAATGAGCGAAGATGAAAAAAACCGCATCTATTTTGATCTGGTGGCGCCAATACGTGCCGACCTTGTCTGCGCAGCACAACATGGCGATAGCGGGTCTTCTGGCGGTCTTGCTCCTGGCGATATGGTCCGGGTCGAGTAATCCGGCTGCGGCCCAATCGGCCAATCTTCTGGGACGTGGTAACAGCGACGCGGCAACCACCGATACCGCGTCAGCTCCCCAAGATGGTGACAGCTTCATCACCCTGCCCGTCTGGCTATCGGATGTCGTCGGTCAGGTCATCATCATTCAAACAAAACTGAACCGCGAAATCACAGCCACCCTTCGCGACGCCAAAAACGGCGACAGCTTCTGGCCCGGCTTGATGATCATTGGCCTGTCCTTTCTTTACGGCGTTTTTCATGCGGCTGGCCCCGGTCACGGCAAAATGGTCACCACCACCTATTTCCTGTCGCGCGACGCCGGATGGAAGCAAGGTGTCGCCATGGGCAGCCTGATTGCCGGGGTGCAGGCCATCACCGCCATCGTTCTTGTTGGGTCATTGACCCTGTTTTTAAACCTTGGCCCGGCGGCAATCACCCAAAACGGTCTGGTGCTGGAGGCAGTTTCATATGCGCTGATCGTTGGTCTTGGTCTGGTGATGTGTTTGCGGATCATACAGGGCCGCGATGATTGCTGTGATCACGCCCATCATGATCATCATTCCCATGACCACGCACATCATCACGATGATGGTCGTGATCACCATCACAGCCACGCACATGACCATACCGACACGCATCACCATGATGCCGCCCCCACCGCACATTCCACGCCATCGACGGCGCGTAATCGCTGGCAAATGATTGCCAGTGGCATTGTGGTTGGTCTGCGCCCATGCACCGGGTCTATTCTGGTGCTGCTGTTTACGCTGGCCAACGGGCTGTTTCTGATCGGGGTTGCTGCCGCCTTTGCCATGGCAATCGGGGTTGCACTGACCATCAGCCTGATCGGGCTGGCTGCCATCGGTATTCGCACCGGAACCCAGCATTTGTTTAGTGTCTCCGAAACCACATCGGGCATTCTACGCCGTACGATTGGCTTAACCGGGGCGGGATTGATTACCCTGTTTGGGGCAATGTTGTTACTGGCTTCTGCCCGCCAATTGGGTTGGCTTTAACCCCCCCCCCACAAAAAACAGCCCGCAGGGCCAATGACCTTGCGGGCTGTTGAAATCTGGTGTCGAAAGGCTGTTTTGCCTTACTCGGCGTGAATGACTTTCATGACAAGTTTGCCATCCGGCTTGATCGGGCCGTCTTCTTTGGCACCAAGGGTGTATTCATACACACCGGTTTTCATGCCGCCTGCTTCGGAATGAACCATCAACATCAGCATCTCGCCGGATTTGACCGGTTCCTGAAGGATGGCAGCAACATCCATGTTTTCACCCTTTTTGATCGGCGCATAGCCAACCACCGGGCCCGGTTTCATGTCTTTGTCGGTACGATGGACAACCAGCCAGCCGTTTTCACCGGCCATGATTTTTTCCGCCGTCACGGTCCCACCCGATACATCCTGATCCATGGCATCGACCATCGGGCCCATTGCCAACGCGCCTGTGCTGCTGGCCAGAACGAAACCGGCACTCAGCATCATGGCACCAAGAAAGCCCGAAGTTTTATGTTTCAACGTCATGTGAAGTCTCCTTTGCTTTTGATCTGGAACACGCTTTTCGCGGTTCGCTCATGTCGTGCGTTTCATCGCACACACAGAAGCTACGCAGAGAATTCAAACGGGTTTCAGCAAAGAAGAAATTTTCTGCATTAGGCCCAGAACCTAATGTTCTACCGAAATCAACCGACCATGGATTGCAGGACCGGTCGGCTGCCCGGTTGGTGAGCCGCCTTCTGGTTCAAGGCTGATGCCAAAGGTTGCGGTACGCAACATCGCCGGATCAAACTGGCCAAGGTTCTTGGTCGTCGCGACAGACGCATTCTGCAAAAGCCCCAAGGACTGTGGCACAGAACCGCTCTGATCTGACTTGATCCAAAGTTGATAGGTTTTGCCTTCGGGCAACGATGCCTCAACCGGGCGAATGGTCACCGCACGGGTATCAAGATCAATCGTCATCACAAATGCGGGCTGGGTATCGTCGCGGTGAAATACCGCCACGAACGGGCCATCCTGGACCGGTGCAGCAATATCGGTTGCCAGAACCGCAATGATCAGGCTTGCAGCAATCGCCCCGGCCCCAAGTGCCCCGGACCGCCACATCTTGACCCTGCGCTTCAGGCTGGCGACCTCCGACAGACTGGCGATGTTAGCGCTAACATTTTGACCCGCAGTTTCGATCCGGCTTCTGATGCTGGCAAACAGATCACGTGACGGGGCAACCGCATCATAATGTGTATTAAGCGGTGACAGCCGCATTTCCCAATCGGTGATCGCCTTATCAATTTCCGGTTCCCGTTCCCGGCGGGCAACCACAGACTGACGCTGTGCGGGCTCAAGCGTGCCCAACACATATTCAGCGGCCAGCATATCAATGTCTTCCCGGTCGGTCATGATCCCAGGCATTCCTTTAATTGTCTTAAGCTGCGATGCAGCCACGTCTTGATCGTTCCAACCGGCTGGGCAAACCGTTCTGCCAACTCGGCCCGAGACCAGCCTTCAAGATATGCCAGTCTGACAATCTGTTGACGGTCGCTTTCCAAACCGTCCAGACAGTATTCCAGTTGGCGTACCTCGTCGGCAAGCACGACCTCATCGAAAACCGTGTCATGTGACACCAGAATTTCAATCTCGGCGTCTTCAATGTCGAATTCGGGCCGTTGGCGGCGCACGATATCAATTGCCCGGTTCCGTGCAATCGTTGCCATCCAGGTAATGATCGATGCCCGTCCCGGTTGGAAATCACCGGCTTTCTGCCAGATGCGCACATAAATATCCTGTAACGCGTCCTCGCTTTGAGCACGGTTTTTCAAGATACGCAGCACAACGCCAAAAAGTTTCGCCGACGTAGCATGATACAGCCGCTCAAAGGCGTCCATGTCACCATTTATCGACTGACCAAGCAGCTTTTCCAAATCCCGGGTCGTTGTCATTTTCACCGCCAGCTTCGTGCAGAAAAGACCGAATTCCCTGCGCCGTAGAAGAACACATACCGGATTGCAAACCCGAGCGACCTTCTTCCTACGTTACAAACACCATAGTTGATCAGTTCCAGCCCCAAGTCATATAAAGAATCCGTCCTGAGCCTAAGTATCTGAACAAAAACACAATCAGGATTTAAATTCCGCCGGAATACTTTCGGTTGTTTTGATCAGCGCATCCATCACCATCCGCACGCCGGGGGACCGGCGCATGTCAGGATGAACCACAAGCCAGACCGGCTTACTGATCTCACCCGGCGCGTCATCAAACACCCTTTCAAGCCGGTCATCAACATCGGCCATATAGCGCGGTAAAAGCCCAAGCCCATGTCCGGCCGCGACAAATGCCCGAACCGTCTGGCTGTCATCGGCCCTGACCCGCACCGGCAATTGCCGGTTTAGCATCTTCCACACCCAGGCCTGTTGATAGTCGCCAAATGAGAAGCTGCCATCGGCACAGAATTCCCAATCGCCTTCAGGCACGCGCTCTGTATACCCCTTTGCCGCATAAACGCCGTAGCGCAAATGTGTCAGTTTGCGCGCAATCAGCCCGCTTTGCGCCGGGGTTGCCATCCGCACCGCAACGTCTGCTTCGCGGCGCGCAAGATTGGCAATCACGCTTGATCCAAGAATTTCATATTCAAGATTCTTTTGGTCTCGCAGCAATTCCGCCAACCGCGGCGCAAACAGCAGTCGCCCGGCGGCGGGGGGCACGGAAATCCGCACCACACCATGGGCGGTTTCATCACCGCGCGCCTGCCGTTCGAACGCCAAAACGTCTTCTTCGATCCGGCCCGCCACCGGCACAAGGTTTTCGCCCGCATCAGTCAGTTTCCACCCGGTTGCCAAGCGGTCAAACAGATGCGCGCCCAGATGAGTTTCCAATGCTTCGATACGCCGCGCAACGGTTGTGTGGTCCTTGCTCAATCGCCGTGCGGCTCCGGAAAGAGTCCCTTCCTCGGCAACTGCGACAAAAAACCTAAGATCATTCCAGTTCATATCTGTGCGTCCTACACTTGCGCAATTTTGCACAACTATAGCGCATTTTATCTAAATTCCATTGTATTTCTGCGCATGCCAATCTTTGGTCATCGAGACGGCCCACCCCGATCAAGGAGCATGACAATGGCTGTATCACATCAGATCGACTGCAATACCCTCGTCGGGTGTGTGTCGACAAAAACATCGCACGGGAAGATGGCGCAACGCCCAACCTCTCGCGCCACGCCCCCCACTGTCACCAAGGGTGTTAGCGCTATCATCCCGGCGATCGTCAATGCCGTTTTGCGGTCCTACAAACGCTATCAAAGCCGCATTGCCCTGAACCGGTTAAGTGACGACCAACTCTACGACATCGGTTTGGAACGTCACAATAACAGCTATGTGCCGCGCGACGAGTACCTCAACCGGTTTTAACCAGATCAAAGCGACCAGCGGCCCTGAACCAATGGTAATCGACACGCTTTGATATCGACCATCTTCGCGATAGGGGTATTGCGGGGATGGCTAGGCTCAGGACCTAGAATGCCTTTCCCTCAAGGCATGAAAAAGGCTCCCTTGAATTTTAAGGGAGCCTTTTTTCAGTCAATATCGGTCCATCGTCAGACCTGAAATTCTTCGGCAATGTTATCAGCAGCCTTGATCAAGGCATCCATCACCAATCGAACACCGGGGGATCGGCGCATGTCCGGGTGAACCACCATCCAGCCGGTTTCACGGCTTTGCCCCTCGACATCGGCATGGATTAGTTCAAGTTCGTCGTCCTTGTCCCCGAGATAGCGCGGCAGAACCCCGACCCCGTGTCCTGCGGCAATGAACTGGCGGACGGTTTCGGTTTCATCGGCACGAAAACGGCATGGCAATTCCCGGCCCAGCACATTGCGCACCCATTCCTTTTTTGATGCGCCGTAAGCGGTATCTTCATAACCGCAAAATTCCCAGTCCATTTCCGGCACCCGGTCGCGGTAGCCAATCCCGCAATAAAGCCCGACCCCCAATTCGACCAGCTTACGCGTAATCAATCCCGGTTCGCGCGGGGTGATCATGCGCACGGCAACATCGGCTTCCCGGCGTGCAAGATTGACCACATTGGCCGCCCCGATAATTTCAAATTCAAGCCCCTTGTGTGCCGTAAGCAACCTGGCCAAACGCGGCGCAAATAAAACACGCCCCGCTACTGGGGGGACGGAAATGCGCACAACCCCGTGGGCAGCTTCATCGCCCTTGGCCTGACGTTCAAAGGTAAGGGCTTCTTCCTCAACCCGCTCGGCCACCGGGACAAGATTATGTCCCGCCGTGGTCAGTTGCCAGCCGCGCGGCAGTCGGTCAAACAGCTTGGTGCCAACATCATCTTCAAGCGCCTCGATTCGGCGGGCGACTGTCGTGTGTTCCTTGCGCAGACGACGCGCGGCGCCCGAAAGGCTGCCTTCACTTGCCAAAACAAGGAAATATCGCAAATCGTTCCAGTTCATATCGACACTTCTATCCGTATTCTGTCGTGTTAATCCGATTATTTTTGCACATCAGATATGCAAAACAACCTTCTTCCTGTTTTATTTTGCATATGACATTGTCCGCCCATCAACGGATCAATTCAACCTGAGACTTCAGGAGGCCACCATGGCACATCAGATTTCTGGAAACGCACCTTTCGACGCTGCAAACGACCCCTTTACCAAACGCATGCCGTTTGGCGCGCTCATGAACCGCATCGAAAAATATTTCGAAAACAAGCGCAAACGCAAGAACCACACCGATCTTATGAGCAACCTCAGCCATGCAGATCTCGCCGACCTCGGCCTGCAGCGCAAATTTAACGGCACGACCTGGTATCTCGACCGGATGTAGGAAACTCTGCCGGACCTCAAAGCCCGGTCAGCCAGTTGCCTGCTCGCATTAAAAAAGGGACCCAAACGGGTCCCTTTTTATTTGTCATACAATTGCGAATATCTTAGCTGCGAATCTCACGAACCCGGTCGGTTGCTTCCTGTGCCAACTTGGTGATGGTTGCCCAATCACCTGCCTTGACCGCATCCTTGGGCGCAACCCATGATCCGCCGACGGTGATAATATTCGGTAATTTTAAATAATCAGCCAGATTATTCAATGAAACACCACCTGTCGGACAGAAGCTGACATCGGGCAATGGCCCCGAAAGGGCTTTAAGCATCGATACCCCACCCTGCTGTTCAGCCGGGAAGAATTTCAAAATGTCATAGCCATGATCAATCAGGTTCATGATCTCCGACGGCGTCCCCGCACCGGGCAACAACGGCACGCCGGTATCCTTGGCAGCCTTTAAAAGACCGTCGGTATGGCCCGGTGACACGGCAAAGGCACAGCCGATTTCAGCCATGCGTTCCATTTGCTTGGCATTGATCACCGTCCCCGCACCGGTAATCGCACCGGGGACTTCGGCGATAATGCGTTTGATGCTTTCTTCGGCCGCCGCACTGCGCAACGTAATTTCAAGCACCGGCAAACCACCAGCCACCAGCGCCTTGGCCAGCGGCACGGCATCATTGGCATCTTCGATCACCAGAACCGGCACCACCGGGGCTTTGGACAGAATTTCACGCGATGAAAGGCTCATAAAATCTTCCTTCTGTTTGCCGGTCAGGCCGTTAAAATCTTGGCGCAACCGATCAGGGCCGGGTATTTCGCCGTCATCAGGCGTACCGGCACATCATTCATTAAATCATGGAAACGGCCCTTGGCGATCATCCGCTCTTTCAGGCCGCTTTGTTTCATATAATCAGCAATCCGCGGACCAATACCGCCGCCGATAAACACCCCGTCAAACGCACCAAGTGTCAGCACAAGGTCACCCGCAACCCCACCCATAAACAGGCAGAACCGGTCCAGAACCTTAAGACACAGCGGATCATGGCTTTGCAGCGCGCCGTCAACGACCTCAGCAGCGGTTTTGGGCGCCACATCAAGACCATCGATGGCGGCCAGTGCGCGGTACAGGTTTTCAATCCCCATCCCGGACAAAATGCGTTCCGCCGATACCCGCCCCAATTCATGGGTCAGGAATTTGACGATTTCAAAATCAAGCTCATCAATCGCCGGCAAGGACACATGTCCGCCTTCGCCCTGAATGGGCAGCCAGTGTCCTTCGTGGGGCAACAAGCCCGAAACGCCAAGCCCGGTCCCCGCCCCGATCACCGCCAAGGGCAAGCCCGGACGTCCGGGACCATCAAACAGCGTAATCAGGTCATCGCCGCCCAGATAGGGTACCGACATTGCCAAGCCGGTAAAATCATTGACCACCACAAGACGATCCAGATTGAACTCGGCCTTAAGCGCATCCTTGGAAAACACCCACGGATTGTTGGTGAATTTAATCTCATCGGCCATGGCGGGGCATGCCACCGCCACGGCAAATTCACGCAAATCCGCACAGTCGGTCTTGACCATGAAATCACGCATGGCATCGCCGATGGTGGCATAGTCACGCACCGGCAATGTCAACGGCGTATGGGGATTGCCAGCATCATCCAGCCAGGCAAAGCGGGCATTGGTCCCGCCAATATCACCGACAAGCTGCATTACGCGACTTCAGCCTCCCCCGGGAGGACAGCACATGCGCCCATTTCAGCCAATCCAACATGGTCACGGAACACGCCAAACAACTCACGGCCAAAGCCATCCTGATGGGATGCCTTGTCGTCAAAGGTAGCAAAGTCACGCTTGGCCAGTTCGGCGTCGGTCACATTGAGGATCAGATCGCCGGTTTCCGCATCAAGACGGATGATGTCACCATCCTGTACCTTGGCAATCGGGCCGTTCATCATGCCTTCTGGCGTGACGTGGATGGCAGCAGGCACCTTGCCCGATGCACCCGACATGCGGCCATCGGTGACAAGGGCGACTTTATACCCCAGATCCTGCAGCACACCCAACGGCGGGGTCAGTTTATGCAGTTCAGGCATGCCATTGGCTTTCGGCCCCTGGAAACGCACAACACAGATCACGTCACGATGAAGCTTGCCTTCCTTGAAGGCCTCCATCATTTGTTCTTGCGATGTAAACACCGCAGCCGGAGCTTCGATGACGCGGTTTTCCGGTTTCACGGCGGACACCTTGATCACGCAACGGCCAAGGTTGCCCGACAACATCCGCAAGCCGCCATCGGCACTAAACGCCTTTTCGGCCGGGCGCAGGATATCTTCGTCCTGACTATCAGCCGGGGCATCACGCCATGCCAGCTTGCCGTCATCAAGGTACGGCTCGGTGCCATAAGCCGCCATGCCCCCGGTATGGATGGTTTCAAGATCCGGGTGCAGAATACCGTTTTTCAAAAGGTCGGAAATAACAAAGCCCATACCGCCTGCGGCATGGAAGTGGTTCACATCGGCCTGACCGTTCGGATAAACGCGGCACAGAAGTGGGACCAGACGCGACAATTCGTCAAAATCATCCCAGCGCAGCTCAATCCCGGCCGCACGTGCCATCGCAGGCAGATGCAGGGTATGGTTGGTTGATCCACCGGTCGCCAGAAGCCCGACAATCCCGTTCACAAACGCCTTTTCATCCAAAACCTTACCAACCGGGCGATAATCATTGCCAAGTTTGGTAATCGCAAGCGCACGGCGGGCGGCTTCCTCGGTCAGCGCATCACGCAGATCGGTATTCGGATTGACAAACGCAGCGCCGGGAAGATGCAAGCCCATGACTTCCATCAGCATCTGGTTGGAGTTTGCCGTGCCATAGAACGTACAGGTGCCCGGGCTGTGGTAAGAGGCTGTTTCGGCTTCGAGCAGTTCCTTACGACCGACTTTACCTTGGGCATACAGCTGACGAATGCGGGCTTTCTCGTCATTGGGAAGGCCTGATGGCATTGGACCGGCAGGTACGAAAACTGCGGGAATATGGCCATAGGACAAGGCCCCCATGACAAGGCCCGGTACGATTTTGTCACACACACCAAGATAAAGGGCGGCGTCAAACACATCATGCGACAGTGACACAGCCGTCGACATGGCAATCACATCGCGTGAAAACAGCGAAAGTTCCATGCCCGGACGGCCTTGGGTCACGCCATCACACATGGCCGGAACGCCGCCGGCAACCTGTGCTGTGCCACCGGCTTCAAACACGGCCTTTTTGATACGGTCCGGATAAACGCCCAGCGGTTGGTGAGCCGACAGCATATCGTTGTAAGATGTCACGATGCCAAGATTGGCACCCTCATCGCCATTGATGCGTTCTTTATCCGCGGCACTGCAGCCCGCCGACGCATGGGCAAGGTTGCCACAGGAAAGCGATGAGCGATGCGGGCGATCGGACGCGGCAGCCTCGATCTTGGCAAGATATGCTTCGCGGGTTGGTTTGGAACGCTCGATAATGCGTTTGGTAATCTGATCTATTTCACGTTTCATGGGGTTCAGCCTTTCGGGTTCTCGGCGCTCCACCACAGATCGACGGGGACGTCAGTCTGTTGCAAGATTGCGCGAACGGGCATCTCTTCGATTTCTGTGCCGTTTTTCGCGGTTTCAAAGGTCGACCATTTGGATTGTCCGGTAATATGAAGACCAATATACCGGGCGTTAAGGATGGCGGGCAACGTCATGCTGATGCGCGGGACCGGGGACACGGTCGGGCGCGCAGCGACAACAAGTTCGCCATGTTCGGGATAAAGCCCTTTGCGCAGGGCTTCGGGCGTTGAGGATGGGAAAAGTGATGCGGTATGACCGTCATCGCCCATCCCGAGATACACAATATCAAGTGGCCAATGCAGTTCGGTGCGCAAACGCGCACTGACGGTATTGACCGCGTCTTCCGGACTGCCATCAGGTGTTTTAAGCGATACAAAGCGCGCGTGCTGGGCTTCGTTGATAAACAAATAATCGCGGACCAGTTTTTCATTCGACTGATCATCATCGAGCCCCACCCAGCGATCATCGCCAAGGGTCACGGTGACTTTGGACCAGTCCAGACGGGCATGTGAAAGCGTTTTAAACAAGGGTTTTGGGAACCGCCCACCGGCAACTGCCATGCTGGCATGGCCGCGTGTCGCGATGGCAAATTCAAGCCGTTCGACGGTTTCCTTGATCATTGCCGCAAGCATTTCGTCGCCGCTTTGGAAAATGCGTTCGTTTGTCATGTCGTCATCCCGAAATTGGGGTGTCAGTGACAGCAAAGCAAGGCGCGTTGACGATCCAACGCGCCTTTGCCAATGCCTAGAACCCGGCTTCTTCGTTCCAGGTACGTCCATCGCGTTCAATCAACGCAATGGCGGCCGATGGCCCCCACGTACCCGACGTATAGCCCTTGGGCGTGATGTGATTGTTCTGCCAGGCATCCTGAATGGCATCAACCCACTGCCATGCAATGTCCTGTTCATCACGGCGGACAAACAGGGTGTTATTGCCATCAATCGCATCGAGCAACAGACGCTCATAGGCATCCGGGCTACGCCCACCAAAGGCCTCGGCAAAGGACAGGTTCAAGGCGGTTGGACGCAGGCGTACAAGCCCCGGGCCCGGATTTTTGTTATTCAAAATAAGATGGATGCCGTCATCAGGCTGCAGGCGCAAAACAAGGCGGTTGGCCTGATAATTGGTCATCGATTTTGCCAGCGGGAAAATCTGATGGGGCACATCGCGAAATTGTATGACAATTTCCGAATGGCGTTTTGGCAACCGTTTCCCGGTCCGCAAATAGAACGGAACGCCCGACCAACGCCAGTTGTTCAGTTCCGCGCGGATGGCAACAAAGGTTTCTGTCGTACTGTCGACATTGGCACCTTCTTCTTCGAGGTAGCCCGGCACTTCTTTGCCGCCAACGGCCCCTTTACGGTACTGGCCGCGCACGGTGGATGTGTCGATGTTGCTGTCATTGATCGGCATCAGCGCCTTGAGCACTTTGACCTTTTCATCGCGCACCGCGTCCTGATCAAGGACATAGGGCGGTTCCATCGCGACAAGGCACAGAAGCTGCAACATATGGTTTTGCACCATGTCGCGCATTGCACCGGCATCGTCATAATAGGACCAGCGGCCTTCGGCACCGACTTCTTCGCCGACCGTGATCTGCACGTGGTCAATATGCGCGCTGTTCCAAAGTGGTTCAAACATCGCATTGGCAAAGCGCAGGATCATAAGATTCTGCACCGTTTCCTTGCCAAGATAATGGTCAATACGGAAAATCTGGTTTTCGTCGAAGACTTCGCCAATCTGGCCGTTGATTTCACGGCAACTATCCAGATCGTGGCCCAGCGGCTTTTCAAGCACAACGCGCGAATTTGGCGTTACCAGACCGACCTTTTTAAGGTTAAAGGCCATATCAGCAAACAGGGCCGGGCTGGTCGAAAAATAATAGACCCGGTCGCGATCTGGTTGATCGGAAAGTTTTTCGTGAAGAACCTTAAACCCGGCTTCGTCGCCAGCAGAAACCTGAACATAGGAAATGCGCTTGGCGAACTTTTTCCAGATTTTCGCCTCAAACTCGCCTTCGGGGACGAATTTTTTACCGGCTTCTTCAAGTTTGGCCCGGAAATCTTCGTCGCTATGTTCGCTGCGCGATGCGCCAAAGATACGGGTGTCATCATCGAAACGCCCGGTCCGTTCCATTTCGTAAAGTGCGGGGAAAAGTTTGCGTAGTGCCAGATCTCCGGTCCCACCGAATATCACGATATCAGCAATACGATGTTTAAGCCTTTGTCTCATTCTGCCCTTAGCCTTCCAACGTTTCCTCCCCGTCGTCTAGGTGGGATCCCGGACTTTTGACAATCCGGGCAGACGATCGGGACACGGTAGTTACCGTGAAAACAGCACCGGATTGCCGGTTCTGTGCGTGTATTTACCAGCCTGACACCATAGGGAAATTTTCCACTTAATGGCGCATGGCCGGTTTTGTATGAGTAATCAAACACAGCAAACTTCTGACACTCTGGTTGGCAGTGTCAGGCGTCGCCAGAATGTTTGACCACCTTATTTAGGCCAACAGCCATGCTGCGTCCTGATCAGCAAGGGTGCGATGTTCCGGTCTTTGAGCCCACTGTTACACGATCTATGAGGGCAAGACCACTGCGTTCAAGCCCCCAAAAGACGGCTTTACCGAAATCCGGTTTAACCGTAACAGTTTGTTGCAAAACAATCCGAACATTCGCCGAAACACACCCCATTTTAGGCCAGTCTGCGTATCCTGCAACAATTTGATTTTATACAAATTGAATCGGTTTAAATCAGCGCCCTTTTGATCCATCAGGCGATCCCATAAAACCGACAACCGATTGATGATCCATCAGACGATATCGCAACTATGCGGGTATTTCATCCGGGTTAAATGTACGTTTTGATGACACCTTGCGATCTTCTTCGCGCGATCATGAATGGACATAGCAGGGCCGGAAATAGAGTGAGAACACCAGCAAGAACATCCTGCGTCTGATGTCTTTTATAAAGACTCGCGCAAACACGAGGTTTCCTGCGGGCCTTGTTCAACCCAGCTCACTTGATCACCCTTGAATGTTCCCATTTCCCATTAAAAATGAGAACATTTGAGAACACTATTTTTTGATTATATTTCAAATACTTAATTAGATTAACCCGCATTTGTTCCAATTTTGTTCTTGCAGGAACAAAATCAGAACGCTATGGTCCTTGCAGACAGATTGAGGAGGACAAACCATGCTGAAACTGATCGAGAACCCGACCCGCTTGAACGAGCTTTGCAGCACTGTTGCTGTGGTTGGAAGTACAGGATTTTTTCTGTTCGTCATCGGGCTTGGTATGGCGCAAACCCTGCGCAGTCTGATCTGATAAAAAATCCCCATTGAAATTTACGAGGCCCGGACGATTGTCCACCAAGGGCACCTGACCGGCGGGCTACCCCGCACCCTGTCCCGCCTGCCGGTCAGACTTCCCCCATGCCCTTGCTCCCTTATGCATTTGTTCTTTTGGGCTTCGTTATCTCAGCACTTTAATCCGCACCGAACAATATACTGGCGCTGCTGTTTTCCCTACGGCAGCGCCCTTTCTTTGTTTGGGCCAATGTCATCCCGAAAAATCTGCAGCCTCATTGACTTAAGGCTGGGTGTCGGGCGTTTTGCACAGCCGGACGACGATTCTAAAACGTCTAACCTGCCCTGCCCCAAAAGCCATATCTCCTCATTTCCCTGCTAAAACTATTATTGCAACGCAACAGTTTACGCTGCATTGCAATATTTCACTCGACATTGGCGTGAATTTTCTGTTGAATCAGAACGTAAAAACACTATTTGGAATATCATCATACTTTATGGCTATTGTGTAAAACCTGTACTGCCGTAGGCTACATCGCGATTTTAAGGTTTTCTGACGTCTGGGGATAAGCTGCTTTGGCGCTGCCCCGTTACCGCAAACGACAGATGCCATAGTACTTTGCCGCACGTGACTGCACGTCTTACAAAACGCCTGTGCGTGACAAAAAAACAGGACGAAAAGCCGTAACCAGGACGGTGACACCCGGGCCCTTGGGCCCCTGTCACCCGGGAGTGAGAATATATGCTGTACCACCTTTATGAATTGCAGCACGCCACGATAAGTCCGCTGCGTATGGCCGTCGATGCCAACAAAAAATGGCTGCGCAATCCGGCCAATCCGCTTTCCTATACCCAGCCGGGTCGGGCAGTAGCAGCAGCGTGCGACATGTTCACCCATATCACCCATCGTTACGGCAAACCGGAATTTGGTTTGGATACCACGACGATTGATGGTCAGACCGTGGCTGTCACCGAGGAAATCGTCCATAGCGAAGCTTTCTGTGATCTTTTGCATTTCAAACGCGAAACCGATCATTTGAAAACCCAGCCCGACGATCCGCGTTTGTTGATTGTCGCCCCGCTGTCAGGCCATTTTTCAACCTTGCTGCGTGGCACGGTTGAGGCATTGCTGCCCGATCATGATGTCTATATTACCGACTGGATTGATGCCCGCACGGTTGCGGTCCATCAGGGTCACTTTGATCTTGATACCTATATCGATTATCTTATGCGGTTCCTGCGCAAGCTTGGCCCGAACACCCATGTGATGGCGGTTTGTCAGCCATCGGTTCCGGTGATGGCCGCAGCATCCTTGATGGCGGCAGGAAACGAGACTTGTCAGCCAGCGTCAATGACGCTGATGGGCGGCCCGGTGGATACCCGCGAAAACCCGACCGAAGTGAACAAATTTGCCGAGCAGCATGATCTTGAATGGTTTGAACGCCATGTCATTTCACATGTGCCGCTGCCCAATACCGGTGTCATGCGCCGGGTCTATCCAGGCTTTATGCAGTTGGCAGGCTTCATGGCGATGAACTGGGACCGCCACGTTTCAGCCCACCATGACATGTTCATGCATCTGGTCGAAGGCGACGGCGAAAGTGCCGATGCCAAGCGCAACTTCTATCATGAATATCTTGCCGTCATGGACATGACAGCCGAGTTTTACCTCCAGACTCTTAAGGTCGTGTTCCATGAACATAACCTGCCCAACGGCACCATGCGCTGGCAGGGGGTTCCGGTTGATCCATCGGCGATTACCAAGACCGCGCTTTTGACGGTCGAGGGCGAACGCGATGACATTACCGGCATGGGCCAAACCCGTGCGGCGCATAAACTGTGCACCAACCTGCCCGACAACATGCGCATGCATCACATGCAGCAGGGTGTCGGCCATTACGGTGTGTTTAACGGTCGTCGCTGGCGCGAACAGATCAGCCCGCGGATCAAGGAATTCATCCGTCTTCACGATCATGAGGGCAAAGGTGCACGCAGTGCCCCCAACGTCACCCATATCAACGCCGCTGAATAAATCCTTTAAGCGCGTTTAGAACCAATCAAAAAAGCCGCCCGAACGCCTTACTGGCCGGGCGGCTTTTTCTGTTCTGGGGCCTTTAAGCAACATAGCGTGGCTGAATACGGCCATTGACGATTTCACCGCCAAACGTCCCATCGCCATAGCCATATTGTTCGACCGGATGCAGCGTATCGACAAGGTGCTGATAAACAGCCGTCGCAGATGCTTCCCATGCACTGATCGCACCGATCACCACCGGGTACGCCCCACCGTCAAGCAATCCAATCGCGGTATCAATGTCGGCATTGGTGACAGCATTTGCGTCATCGCGAAGCGTTACGTGAACGCCGATCACCTAATCATCCTTGATCGCCATGATCCCGATGCAGGATGTGAAGGCCGTAAACATGATCTCGTCGGCCTTGCCCCATTCACGTTCGGCAATGGCTTCGGTATCGGTGGCTTGGGTAAAGACATATGGCATTGGGATTTCCTTGATTTCAAATGAAACAAACACCCCGTTGAGACGCCATTCCACCTAGGATGTGAAAATTGCTGTTTTATTCTAAACGTGGTTCTAAACACTTCGTAAACGGGCACTTTCACGTTAAAACCAAAAGAACGATCCACACAAAACACCACGGAACAACGGAGAAATCGATGGCGCGTGTGTTAACGCTGTTTGCCCATCCTCGGCAGGACCGCTCGGAAATCAATTGGCCCATGTTCGAAGCAGCCCAAACTGTTGAGGGGGTAACCTGCGTTGATCTCTATGCGCGCTATCCGAGCTTCGAGATTAACATCGCCCGTGAACAGTCCAGCCTTTTGGACCATGACGTCATCATCTTGCAGCATCCGCTTTATTGGTATTCCGCCCCGGCCATCATCAAGGAATGGATGGATCTTGTGCTCGAATATGATTTTGCCTATGGCGCCGAGGGAACCGCACTCAGCGGAAAAGTGATGTTCAATGCCGTTTCGTGTGGAACAGCGCGCAGTGCCTATACTGTCAAAGGTGGACATACTGCCGAACTTCGGACCTTGTTGATGCCGTTCGAGCGCACAGCAGATCTATGCAACATGCGGTATCTGGCCCCCTATGCCACCTTCAGTGCAGGGTCTTTGCGCGCCGAAAACCGTGTAAAGGAAACAGTGTCGCAGTGGCACAGTTTCCTGACGGCCTTAACACAGGATCGCATTGATCTTGATGCCGCGGCCAACGCCTTAACCCTGACCGACCATCCCGACAGCTTTTTAATTGGGGAGAATGCGTGATGGAAATTCTTTCGCATGCTTTTGTCTATCTGGTCGCAGCCGTTGTTGCCGTGCCGCTTGCCCAGCGCCTTGGTCTGGGGTCAGTGCTTGGCTATTTGATTGCCGGGGTGGTGATTGGCCCGATCCTTGGCATTGTTGGTAATGAGACCGCCGACCTTCAGCATTTTGCCGAATTTGGCGTTGTCATGATGCTGTTTCTTGTCGGACTGGAACTGCGCCCGGCGATGCTGTGGTCGATGCGCGGCCAGTTGATCGGGCTTGGTGGATTGCAGGTTACGCTGACCACTGCCGTTATTGCGGCGGGCTGCATGGCGTTTGGCCTTTCGTGGCAATCGGGCATTGCCATCGGCATGGTACTTGCGTTGTCATCGACTGCCATTGTGCTGCAATCGCTTAATGAAAAAGGCTGGCTTGGCACGGTTGGCGGTAAAAGCGCCTTCTCGGTTCTGCTGACACAGGATGTCGCGGTGATCCCGATGCTGGCGTTGCTGCCGTTGCTGGCGGTTGAAACGCTGAGCCCATCGGGCGATGATCCCACCGCGCACGGTGCAATGTTGCTTGACCTTGTGCCTGACTGGGCGCAACCGCTTGTGATTATTGCAGCAATTGCCACGATCATCATTGGCGGGCGGTATCTTATTCGCCCGATGTTTCGCTTTATCGCCCATTCGCGCCTGCGGGAGGTTTTTACTGCTGCGGCCCTTTTGCTGGTGATTGGCATTGCACTATTTATGACGGCCATCGGGTTGAGCCCGGCACTGGGGACGTTTCTGGCTGGTGTGGTTTTATCCGATAGCGAATACCGCCACGAACTTGAAAACGATATCGAACCGTTCAAGGGGTTACTGCTTGGCCTGTTTTTCCTGACAGTCGGGGCCGGGATTGATTTTGGTTTGCTGTTTGATCAACCGATCATACTGATCGGCCTGGCGTTTGGTGTGATGATCATCAAGGCCGGTATCCTGTTTGCCATTGCCAGCATCTTTGGCCTGCGCGGTGCGGACCGATTGTTGTTTGCTGTCGGGTTAGCACAGGCGGGTGAATTTGCCTTTGTGTTGTTTGGCATGGCATCGGGCATGGGCGTTTTACCGGTTGATCTGATCGGGAAAATGACGCTGGTCGTGGCGCTTACCATGATCCTGACCCCGGCGGCCTTTATCCTGTATGAGCGGGTTTTAGCCCCGCGCATGGTCAAAACCAACAGCCGGGAGGCCGATACCATTGAAACGCCGGGATCGGTTGTAATCGCGGGTCTTGGCCGGTTTGGGCAGATTGTCACCCGCCTTCTTGCCACCAATGGCCATGATGTGGTGGTGCTTGATCATGATCCTGAAGTGGTCGAAAACCTGAGCCGGGTTGGGTTTCGCGCCTATTACGGCGATGCCACCCGGCCTGATCTTTTGCACACCACCGGCATTGAAGATGCCCGATTGTTTGTTGCCGCGATTGATAACCGCGACAAACTGACCGCCTTGGTCGAACATGTTGCCAAACACTATCCCAAGGTCCGGATTTTGGCTCGCGCACATGACCGACATCATGTCTATGAGCTTGAAAAGGCCGGGGCACATTGCGTGCAGCGCGAAACCTTTGACAGTGCGCTTAACCTTGGCCGTGATGCGTTGATTGAACTTGGTCTGCATCCGTTCCGGGCCGAACGTAAAAAACAGGCCTTCCGGGCACATGATTTTGAAACACTGGAAAAATTGCGCGAACGTTGGAACGAACATGGGGTGGATAAGGGATACATCGACACCATGCGGTCCCAGAACGAGACCCTGTTTGAGCTTATGCGTGATGAACGCGATGAGAAAACCCACGGTGACCGGCATTGGACCCCGCCCCCCAGCGCCAATCCCGATCCGTAAATCAGATTAGGCAAAACCAATAGTGCACCGCCTGCGTAAGATTCCAAGCACCATCACTGCAGGAGCCTGACCATGACTGACGTGCCAGAACTTGACAGCTTTGCCACCCCATCAATTGCCGTGGTGATTGGTGCCACCGGCGGGATCGGGCGGGCCTTTATGGCACAACTTCAGAAAAGCGACCGATTTTCGCATGTCGTCGGTTTTTCGCGCACGACCGATCCGGCACTTGATTTCACCAAGCCGGACGGCATTGCGGCGTGCGTTCAGCACCTTCGCACGCTTTCGGGGGATGTTCGGCTGATCATTGATGCCACGGGGTATCTGCATGATGACACCCATCAGCCGGAAAAATCACTGCGCCACATTGATGCGGACTATATGGCCAAGCAGTTTTTGATCAATGCGATCGGTCCGGCGTTGCTGATGAAGCATTTCTGTCCGCTTTTGCCCCGTGATGGCAAATCGGTGTTTGCCACCCTGTCGGCCAAGGTCGGCAGCATCAGTGATAACCGCATGGGGGGCTGGTACGGCTATCGCGCAGCCAAGGCCGCCCTTAATCAACTGGTGAAATGCAGCGCGATTGAAATCGGCCGCAGCAAACATGATGCGGTCTGTGTTGCCCTGCATCCCGGCACGGTCGATACCGGGCTTTCCGGGCCGTTTGCCAAATCCGGACTGAAAGTACAGACACCGACTGAGGCGGCAACCAACATGTTGCGTGTGATTGACAGGCTGAGAGCCAAACAGTCAGGTGGCTTTTATGCCTATGACGGCGAAAACCTGCCCTGGTGATCAAGCGTTAGTCGAAGGTTTTCGCCAGTTGGGCATGTTGTAGCAGAATGACTGTTTTGGCATCGCGAATGCGACCATCTGCCACCATGGCAATGGCCTCGTCAAACGGGGTTTCGAGAACATGGATATCCTCGCCCTCCTCATGAAGGCCGCCACCCTTGCCGGTTTGATATTCCTTGGTGACTTCGGCCATGAACAGATGCAGGCGTTCGGTTACTGAGCCCGGGCTCATAAATAGGTCAAACAGCTTTTGCGGCTTGCCGATTTTATAGCCGGTTTCTTCCTGCACTTCGGCAATCACGGCCGCCGCCGGATCGCGGTCATCAAGCAAGCCTGCCGGGACTTCGATCAGCATGCCGTCTTGGGTGCCATTTACAAAGGTCGGCAGACGAAATTGCCGGGTGAGGATCACCGTGCGATCCGTACGGTTATACAGTAAAATTCCCGCCCCATTGCCCCGGTCATAGGCTTCGCGTTGCTGTCGTTGCCATTCACCATTCTGGCGGCGCAGGTCAAACGTCACGCGATAAAGATGATACCAGTTATCCGACAGACATTCGATGTCCTCGACCCGGATCGCATCATGGGTGGGCAACTGCCATCCCTTGGGAACGTCAACCATTGCGACAGTCTCCTAGCGGTTTAAAAACGCCGATAACGTCAAAAGAACCGCATCAGGTTTTTCGGCATGGACCCAGTGGCCTGCGCCTTTGATGCTGGTAAAGGCCGCCTTGGGAAACAGCGACTTGATGTGATCGCGGTCCTTGGGGTCGACATAATGCGAATTGGCCCCGGAAATGAACAAGACATCGCCGTCATATTGATCAGCAAGATCGCTTTGCGGCCAGCCGGTGATGTCGGATAAATGATCGGCCATCGCATCAATATTGACCTGCCACGCCATTTTTCCGGTCTCCTTGTCGGTCGTGACACTTTGGGCCAGAAACTGGCGCACGCCCTTTTCGGAAATACCCGATGATAATGCGTCTTCGACCTCGGCCCGGCGCGACACGGTATCGAAATCAACGCCACGCATGGCGGTAATATAGTCGGTATAATCGTGGTCATAGACCACAGGGGCGATATCCACGACAACAAGGTCGGACACCAACCCGGCATCTTTGGCATTTTGCGATAAAGCCAAAACCATAGACGCCTTACCGCCCATCGAATGGCCAACCAGATGCACCGGTGTGTCAGAGACATCCTTGATCAGCGCGGCCAGATCGTCGGCCATGGCGGGGTATGTCATGTCCATATCCCAGCCCGACCGTCCGTGATTGCGCAAATCGGCCGTCACCACATGATATTTTTCCGCCAGACGCCGGGCAATCGCCGTCCAGTTGCGCGCCTGCCCGAACAGACCATGGACGATTACAATGGTTCCTTTGTCGCGGTTTTCTTCGCCAAAGGCGTAATGGGCAAGCTGCATGGGCTGATGTCTCCGGGCTATGCGTGATCTGTCTCATTCATAACCGCAAGGATCGCCAAGGTGAAGCCCACATACGAAAACACCCCCGCATGGGAGGAATGCGGGGGTGTTTTTCAAGGTACGGAATGAACCGCACCGGAATTCTATGTCGCGCTTGAATTAAGCGCCGGCAGCAACGCCACCATGCGGTTTACGGTTTGCACCGAACAGCGCGCCGATCTTGCGTACAAGGGCAACAAACATCTGCTGCATCGCTTGTGCACGCAGACGTTCTGCTTCGCGTTCGATAGCAACCAGGTCATAATCACGATAGGCTTTCATGGCCGTATCCTTTCAAAAGCATCACGCGCTATTCGCGCTTGGGTTTCGCGTTTCATTTCGTTGAACCCGATGTACGCCTGTTTGTTGATCCCTACGAGAAGAGTTTTCTCAGCTCACCCATGCATTTGACGCATATCATGAAACATTATCGACACATTTTCATCATGCGCCTGACGCATGATTGTCTCATGACAAATAACATGCTCGATTTGCTGCATTTTTCCCATGCCATCCAGTGAAGGCTGCGGAACAAACTTGTAAAAGTTCCAGATTACCCCGCCTTTCAAAGGCCTCATGGCCCGTAAGCGCAGAAGAAAACGACAAGGATAGTGCTTTGCGGCATACGGTTTTTTGGCAACAGGTGCTAAAAACCGACCAGATATTCTACTGGAGTCCTTCTACACAATTTTGCATGGCTTGGTTCGGGCATAAAAAACGGCAATAGCATCCTCTGCTATTGCCGTTTTGCGATCTTTAAAATCGATCCTGCTGGTCAACCCGACCGATATTGGGAAATTTCATTCTCAACCGATGGCGTAGTTGAGGTATTTGGGTTCCAGATATTCTTCGAGTCCCCAATGTCCGCCCTCGCGGCCCTGTCCACTTTCCTTAACCCCGCCAAACGGTGCGCCTTCGTGGCTGGTGGTGCCGTCATTGATCCCAACGACCCCTGCTTCGAGGCGATCAGCAATCCGTTGAATACGTCCGACATCCCGGCTGTAGACATATGACGACAGTCCCGTGCGCACCCGGTTCGCAAGGGTGATTGCCTCATCCTCGGTCTCAAACCGGTAAATTGGCGCAACCGGCGCAAACAGTTCCTCATCAAAGCAATCGGCATCAAGCGGCACGTCTGTCATCACCAAGGGCCGGGTGAAGTGACCATCCACAGGAAGCTCTGCCCCGTAGTGCAGAGTCGCCCCGGCCTTTTGAGCATTTTGGACCAGCCGTTCGACCTTTGCCACCGCCTGACGGTTGATCAACGGGCCAAGGTCCATCCCCGGGATAAAGCCATTGCCGATGGTCTGGGCGTTGCTTGCGACAATGAACTTTTCAACAAAGGCACCATAGACGCCGTCCTGAACAAAGATGCGATTGGCACAGACACAGGTTTGACCACTGTTGCGGAATTTCGAAATCATTGCCCCGGCGACCGCGACATCAATGTCGGCATCATCCATCACGATGAACGGCGCATTGCCGCCAAGTTCGAGCGACAGCTTTTTCATGGTTGGTGCACATTGCGCCATGAGGCGTTTGCCAACCTCGGTCGAGCCGGTAAAGGATAACATGCGGACCCGTTCATCGCCGGTCAGAGCCTCGCCAATCGGTTGGGGCAAGCCGGTGACAACGTTAAAGACCCCGGGAGGGAATCCTGCCTGATGGGCAAGTTTGGCCGCAGCCAGTGCTGAAAGCGGGGTATCTTCGGCCGGTTTAACAACGACGGTACATCCCGCGGCCAGTGCCGGGGCGCATTTACGCACCACCATGGTCAGCGGGAAATTCCACGGCGTGATGGCGGCAACGACCCCCACCGCGTGTTTTTGAACTACAACCCGACGATCCCGTTGGGTGGCGGGCATGGTTTGGCCATAGGCGCGCTTGGCTTCTTCGCTGTACCATTCGGCATAGGCGATGGCACCGACGACTTCGCGCATTGCCTGATCATAGGGTTTGCCTTGTTCAAGGGTAATCAGGGATGCCAGTTCTTCCTGATGGGTTTCAAGCAGGTCGCGCCAGCGGCGCAATATCGCCGCCCGGTCCTTTGCCAGCCGGGTTGACCATGCCGGGAACGCCTCATACGCCGCATCAATTGCCCGACGCGCCTCGGATGTGCGCATGAACGGAACACCGCCAATCACATCGCCCTTGGCCGGATCAATCACATCAAGCTTTTCACGGCTGTCTGCTTCGCGCCATTCGCCATTGATATAGGCGCGCGTCAAATCCCAATCACGAATGACAGCACGTGCGCGTGCGCGGCCTTCGCGAATGGCGGTTTCGTTGGCATTTGACGGGGTACTATCGGCAGATTTGGGGGCGACAGAAGACATTCGGGGCAGTTCCTTTGAACGCACGCGTTGAAAAAAGTCGTCGATTTCACGCGCTTGTGATTCCAGTTTTGGGGGCACAACTGGGACACTAAGCCGACCGGCAGTCCAGAAGCAACAAGATGCTTGCTTTATAGATAACAATAGAAGGCCTGTCTGGTGATCAGAGAGACATGCAAAACCAACGTAGAGAGAACCCCATGAAGCACCTTGTTACTGCAGGCCTGCTCGGCGCGATGATCGCGGCAGGGTCCGTTATGCCGATGGCAGCCAACGCTGACGAGATGATGGATAACGAAACCGTTGAAACCCGGCAAATGCTGATGGATGGCATTGGCGGTGCGATGGGCACACTTGGCTGCTATTTAAAAGGACAGTGCGACCTTCCCGATCCGGTCGTGCGCAACCTTGCAAATGGTATCGCCTTTGCCGCCACGGCAGCACCAAATGCGTTTGAGCCTAAAACCATGGATGCATCGGTCAAAACCACGGCAGATGAAAAAATCTGGTCTGACTGGGATGGCTTTGCCAACCGGTTCCCTGAGCTTAAGAAAGCTGCATTGGCAATGGCATCTGTTGCCGGTGACAAAGCGGCCATGGGGGCAGCCATGGGTGACCTTGGCAAAAACTGCAAAGGCTGCCACGACGAATACCGCACGAAATAAGACAAGTTAGGCTCCCCCTTCCTTGGGCGAGCACCCCGGTCAGTAATTTCATCTCCCTCTGCTGTCCCCCAACAGCATCAAGGAAATTCTGACCGGGGATTTTTTTTTGCGATGCCGACCTTCGGGCCAGCCAGATGCCTTGGATGATTAAAAATGCAAGGTCATGGTGATGTCCTGATCATGGTCGCCAAAACCGCGTCCAAAGATATTGACCCCGCCGGGGTTCGCCGCATTTTCATCGACGCCAATCCTGAAGCGGACCGAGTGATGGTCCATGATTTCAAGCGTATTGATTGTCTGTGCGGAAATCTTTTTCCCATCGACCCAAGTGCCGTTTTCATCAATGACCCACGTCTTGAGTTGCCCGTACTGGGAGCCTTCAAGTTTCCACCAGCCAGGTGAATACAGTCCACGTCGATCCCCAAAATCACCCGGTGATGTCCATGTGCCAACATTGAACCCGTTAATCCAGACGGAAATGTCCGATGGCCATTCGCTGTTGGTTTCAGGCGTTTCAGAACTCAGCTCAGCGGTAATTTCCAGTCGTTTGGGCTGCCGTCCGGTCACCATCGCGTTGTTGGGAAACTTGTATTCAACATGGCCGCGGGTAAACCAAAGAAGGGCTGCCTGCATGCGTTGGGGATCAAGGAAAACATTGGGCACATCAAGAACACCCACAACCCGTTCGACCGAACACATCCCGCAAGGTGCACCGACATCAAATTCGGTAAACAGACCAATCGGCATGCTGACCACAACCCGGTCATTATCCGAAGTGTTCTTGTCATCATCAAACCGAATATAGATTTCCCCATAGGCCGCCGAGCAAATCTTTTGATTGCCCTTTTTGGCCTTCATCGTCTGGGTTTCAACCAAACCCGCCTTTTCAAGCGTCTTGATGTTGGTTGCCACAGTAGATTGCGGCAAACCCATCTTCTCGGCGATTTCATTGACGTTCTGCGGGCCATTTTTACGCAAAAGATACAGGATATCGATCCGTGTCTTGGATGCCAGTCCCTGAACGATATTTGCATCCTTGACCGGATCGACCGTCAGTAATTTTGTCTGCATGACTTTTTATTGTTCCCTGAAGGTTTCCCTACGCCCTGCCCTTAAAGCATTTTGGCATAAACCTAGCCCTTGATACCAGATGACAACATGATTGCCTGTGTCACGCGGCGCTGAAAAATAAGATAGGCAATTGCAACCGGCATGGCCGCCATGACTGCGATTGCCATGTCACGCGCATATTTCACGCCAAAGGCATCACCGACCTGTGTAATCCCGACCGTAATTGTCATCATTTCCTCGGACGTGATGACCAAAAACGGCCACAGGAAATTATTCCAGGCCATGATAAAGGTGATGATCGACAGAGCCGCGGTAATCCCCCAATTCAAGGGCAGGTAAAGCTTGAACAGGATCTGAAATTCGCTGCAACCGTCAAGCTTGGCTGCCTCGCGTAATTCACGCGGTACGGAATCAAAGAACTGCTTATAGACAATCACCACCACGGGAATGATCACTTGGGGCAGGATAATCCCGGCCCAACTATCGACCATGCCGAACTTATGCATCAGGATGAACTGCGACACGACAAGCGCCTGTGATGGCACCATGAAGCTTGCCAGCACAATCAGGAACAAAGCCCGACGCCCCGGGAAGACGATCTGCGACAGCGCATAGCCACACATCATGCTGATCATGATGACGACAACCGTAATCAGCACAGATGTGCCAATCGAGTTTATATACCACCGCACGATGTTGGTTTCGAGCAACGCCCAAACGTAAGAGGAAATATCAATCGTTTCAGGAAGAAAAGTTGTTCCTGCGACAACATCGGTTTCGGGTTTGATCGATGTCACAATCGCCCAATAAAGCGGGAACGCCCAGGCACAGGCCGCAATGACCGTAAAGGTGAGCAACAGGATATTACCGGTTTTCATGTTTCCCATCACGATTTCCCCCGCGCTTTAAGCAGCTGATATTGCAAGACCGACACAATAACGATCAAAACAAACAATGCGACCGCCACGGCGGATGCATAGCCGCCCTGATTGCGACCAAATGCCTCGCGATAGACAAGTTGCAGCAGCACATAAGTCGAATTAAACGGCCCCCCCCTGTGTCATCAGGTAAATCTGATCAAAAATCTTAAGCTGCAAGATCAGCTGCAATGTCAAAACCAGTGCCGTTACGGGCCAGAGCAACGGCCAGGTGATACGGCGGAATTGCTGGAAACGGCTTGCGCCATCCAACGAGGCGGCTTCGTAGTAGTCTTGCGGAATGTTGCGAAGGGCAGAAATGAACAAAAGAACGTTAAACCCATTGGTCCACCAGATGGTAACCAGCGCCACCATCGGCATGGCCCATAAGGGATCACGGAACACACTGATGCGTTTTCCGGCCACCGCTTCAATAAGCGGCTGTGCGACGCCAAATTGTTGATCAAGAACCCACTGCCAAATTTGGGTCACGACCGTCACCGGAAGGATATAGGGCATGAAAAACAAGATCAGGATACCGGCCTGAACCATGCCGTTCAGCCGTACAATCATCATCGCAATACCAAGACCGATCAGGGTGTTGGGCACGACCGTCAACCCAACGAAATAAAGCGTGTTATACACCGACGTATAGAACAGCTTGTGCTGGAACATCCGCACATAGTTTTCAAGTCCCACCCAATCGCCTTCTCCGATCAAAGGAGCGTCGGTGAAACTCATCGCGAACATTTTATAGACCGGATAAGCAAACACCACGAGATAGCACAGAACAAACGGTGCGATCAGCAGGATTGCCGTCAGTGTCTTGTTATTCTTGGACTTTGGCCGCATCGGTAGCCACCCCATCTCGAAACTTCTAGCAATACAGAAACTCATCGTTGAAAAACGATGGCCGGCAGTAGGGAGGCATGCCGACCATCGATCCTCACGCGTGATCAGTTCATATTCGCGTTTTTCAATTCATCGCGAACCATTTCAAGTGCCTCTTCTGGGTCAAGCTGCCCGTTCAATGCTGGTACAATGAAGTTCTGGGTCGCTTCATAGATCGGCCCAGCAACACCTGCGATGGGTGATTGCGGATCAAAGACCGCCGTATCAGCCAGCGAGGAATAAGTCGCATTCGGCTCCATTTCCTTGAACTCCGTGCTTTGTGCAACGGGTTTGTATGCCGGAATGTGACCAGCTTCAGCCCATGCCAGACTATGGTCATTCAGCCATGCAATGATCTCAAGCACGGCTTTTACCTTTTCCGGGGAAACCGGGTTTTCTTCGCTGTTGGGAATGGCAAAGGCGTGTGAGTCAGCCCAGGTTGCCGGTTTGCCCATCAATACCGGGATTTGTACGGCACCCCATTCAAAGCCGAGATCATCGCTTGCGGCGAGATCCTTCATAGTCGGAACTTCCCATACACCATTGATGTGCATGGCAGCCCGCCCGGAGGTGAACAGCGCAATCGATGCTTCGTATGAAATCAGTTCAGGTGAATATCCCGACGAAACCCAGTTGGTCATGGCTTTGAGCGCTTCGAGCCCCTCGTCACCAGGCAGGATTTCATCGCCGTCCATGAACTTGCCGCCTTGCTGGGACAGCAGCGTATAGAAGACGCGCCACATTGAACCGCCTTCATCGGTATGCAGCGACAGCGGAATTTCCGAACCGGATTCTTTGAGTTTTGCAAGGGCGGCGTTGAAGTTTTCCAGCCCTTCAAGTCCTTTGGGTTTACCATCATCACCCAGCAACCCAGCCTTTGCCAGCGCATCCTTGTTGTAATAAAGGACGATGGAATGAATATCGAACGGGATGCCATAAAGCTTGTCATCGACTTTTGCCGCATCGAAACTTGATTCGAAATAATCATCTGCGGACAAACCGGCCTCGGACAGCTCGGCGTCGGTGATCGGGCGCAACACACCTTGCGGGACAGCAAGCGGGAAGCGCGACAGGTGATAAGTCATGATATCGGGCTGTTGACCGACTGCCGTTGCGGTTTGAACTTTGGTATAGAACGGTGTGCCCCATTCCAGTGTCGTTGCGTTGATCTGAATATCGGGGTGGGTTTCGTTGAATTCCTTGATCAGGGCCTTCATGCGGACCCCGTCCCCGCCTGCAAGAAAGTCCCACCACGTAATATCGGTTTTGGCAGAGGCGCTAAAAGCACTGCCGAACAATACCGCAGCGGAAAGTGCTGCCTTGATAGCTGTTTTCACGACGTTTCCTCCTTGATAACCGGCATTTGGACCGGTTGGTTTGAGCCCGTATCACGGTTGTATTTTTTTATGTTTCCGGACCGGGCGTACTCTTTCGGGTAGCCTAACGCAGGCGTGCCCCATCGGCATCGAACAGGAAAAGATCACGCACAGGTAACGTGACCTGCAGGTCTTCCTGATCAATGCGGTTGCGTTCCGAACGACGTTCGATGGTGACGCGAACACCGTCCTTGGTCTGGGTATGGATGTAACTGACCCCACCCAGTTCTTCGGTAAATTCGGGCTTGAGCAATACGGTCGGTCCGACCGTCTCATCATGTTCAAGTCCGATGTTTTCGGGGCGAATGCCAACTGTGATCGCATCACCTGCGTTGAGTGTTGCCGATCCACTTGTGATATCGAATGTCGTGTTTGGGACATCATCAAGCGTGATGGTGATCTTGCCATCTACGCGGTGTTCATTGACGATCCCCTTGAGGAAGTTCATTTTCGGCGAACCGATGAAGCCCGCGACGAACTGATTATCGGGATTGTCATAAAGATCGAGTGGCGAGCCGATCTGTTGCACTGAACCGGATTTAAGCACCACGATCTTATCGGCCAATGTCATGGCTTCGACCTGATCATGGGTCACATAGATCATCGTCGCCCCGATTTGATTGTGCAGACGTGCGATTTCCATACGCATCTGAACACGCAGTTCGGCATCCAGATTGGAAAGCGGTTCGTCAAACAGGAAGACTTTTGGTTGCCGCACAATCGCCCGACCAATTGCAACACGCTGACGCTGCCCGCCCGAAAGCTGCGATGGTTTCCGGTCAAGATGGTCTTCAAGCTGAAGAATACGTGCTGCCTCATCGACCTTTTGCTTTATTTCGTCTTTGGGGCGGCGTGCGATCTGCATGCTAAACGCCATGTTATCAAAGACGCTCAGATGCGGATAAAGCGCATAAGACTGAAACACCATTGAAACGCCACGCTTGGCCGCTTCGAGATGGGTGACATCGGCGCCTTCGATGTCGATTGTGCCGCCTGTGGTTTCCTCCAGCCCGGCAATCATTCGCAACAATGTGGATTTGCCACATCCCGACGGCCCGACAAAGACTACGAACTCACCCTGCTCGACCTTGATATTGACGTCATGAATGACATCGATCGGGCCATAGGCCTTTTTTATATTACTGAGCGAAACACCCGACATTTCCACTGTCCTCCCGGAAAACTGTTCCCAATGCAGTCTGGACCAGCCCGCATAAAGCGGGCCGGTCACAGCACATCAGGCCGATGCATCAACGGAAATGCGGATCAGATGATAGGAAAGTGGTTTGAGCGCACCAACCAGCTTGCCATCTTGAAGGGCAACGCCACTGCCTTTCTTGGGCGTCACGGTTGCGGGCGCATCAATCGTATTGCGGTCTTCAAGCTTAAAGCCCGACAGTTCGGAATGTTCGATCACGGACGCTGCACCAAACCCTTCAAGGGCCATATCAAGCGTTAGGTCATCGTCCAAATGGCGGTTGATCAGGAAGATATTAAGCGATTTTCCGTCCTCTGCCAGCACAGCCGAGGTATCAAGATATGGCACATCCTGCGAGACATCACAGTCATAGGTCGGTCCATCAACACTGACATTAAGTGCCGTTCCGCGACCGTACTTTGACGCAAATTGTAGTGGATAGTAGATCGTCTGTGCCCATGCCGGTCCACCTTCGCGGGTCAGGATCGGGGCAATCACATTCACAAGTTGGGCCATGCAGGCAATCTTGACGCGATCTGCACGACGGATAAAGACGTTGAGAAGGCTGGCAACCAAAAGAGCGTCTTCAAAATTGTAGACTTCTTCCAGCAGTGCCGGGGCGACAGGCCAGTCCCATTCCTTGATGCGCTGATCATCTTCCTTGCGGTTGTGATACCAGACATTCCATTCATCAAAGCAGATTTTGACGTCCTTTTTCGACCGCTTCTTGGCTTTGATATAATCAATCACGCCACCGATGGTCACGATGTAACGATCCAGCTCCATCGCACGGCCGAAATAGTTCAACGTGTCCTGTTCCTCATTGCCAAAATACTTGTGCAACGAGATGTAATCGACACTGTCATAGCTTTCTTCAAGGACCGTTGCTTCCCATTCTGGATAGGTTTGCATCTTGTCATTTGATGAGCCGCAAACCACGGTTTCCAGGCTTTGGTCGAAATATTTAAACGCCTTGGAAACTTCGTTCGCCAAATGGCCGTAATCGCGCGCGGTCTTGTGACCAACCTGCCAAGGGCCATCCATTTCATTGCCCAGACACCAGATGCGCACATCATGTGGATCGGCATAGCCGTGCGATTTGCGCAAATCCGACCAATAGGTTCCGCCCGGGTGATTACAATATTCAAGGAAGTTGCGCGCATCTTCCAGCCCACGTGACCCAAGATTCATCGCCAGCATCATCTCGGTATTGGCGAGCTTGGCCCAATCGGCGAATTCATTCACGCCCATCTGGTTGGTTTCACGGGTTCGCCATGCCAGATCAAGACGCGTAGGACGTTCGTCACGCGGACCAATGCCATCTTCCCAGTTATAGGCCGAAACAAAATTCCCGCCGGGATAGCGGACAATTGGCACATCCAGACCACGCACCAGCTCCAGCGTGTCCTGACGGAACCCGTTCTTATCCGCCGTTTCATGACCGGGTTCGTAAACGCCCGTGTATACAGCACGCCCCATATGTTCGAGAAACGAGCCATATACCCGCTTATCGACCGTTGCGATTGTGAAGTCCTTATGGATTGTAGCGCGTGCCCGCATGGCTGTTTCCTCACCTGTGTTTTGTTCTTTGGTGAGGTCAGACTAGGAAAGTGATTTTTTCACATCAAGTATTTTGTTTTATATCACAATTACGGGTACAAAAAATCCGGTATATATCCGTTTTTTGGTTTTCTTTAGTTTGAAGTATCCGTTCGGCAAGTCAGTAACTTACCGCATTGCAACACATTTTTCAGATTAGTATGATGATATGATAAAATATTTCACCCACTTCGGGCAAGGGTTACAATTCCCCAGACAATAACACCACAAATAGCAAGAATCGCGATTCCCAGGACCGGTGATTTAAACCGGATGGTCTGGAAAGACGTTGCCAGTTCTGCTGGAACTTTCCGCGCGCCCGTCACCATGGCACCGATCAGGTTTTCGCGTTTGACGACAAGATAGAACAGGGCGGCAAAAACATGCAGGCCAACAGCAACGTAAATCAGATTGATATTGGTGTGATGGATCCAGTTCATGATGCGCGCAACATCGGAACTGGCATAGGCCACAAGCGGCCCGTCAAAGAACAGGAAGGTATCCTCGCTGGCAAAAAGCCCACTGACGGCCTGAATACCGACCAGCACCAACAAAACCACCACCATCCAGCCCCCGGCCGGATTGTGTCCGGCATAGGTTAATTCCGCGACAGAGCCTTTGGGCACCTTCGATGCATAGTCCAGAACCCGTTTTGGTCCGGTCAAGAAAGATGAAAACCGTGCGTTTGAGCTGCCGACAAATCCCCAGATGATCCGAAACAGCACCAGCGCAAGGATGGTGTATCCGGCAATCGCATGAAGATCGATCATCACCTGTTGGTTGGTCCACCACGACGTTACGATGGCGGCGACAAGTGCCCAATGGAACAGCCGCACCGGAAAGTCCCAAAGTTTGACCTTTTTCTCACCGGGCGTTTCGCCAGACTTGTCATCGGTTATCGGCTCAGCCATACGACCCCCTTTTCACGTACCAGCATTCAATTGGGTTCAGCCCCTAGTCATAATGCCGCGTTCCGCCCTGATGAAAAGTTCAAATCGAAGATTTCCCTTCAAAAACATTAAAAAATTCGACCTAAAGTCATTCTTCAATTGAAAATCATTATCACAAGCAGTATCAATTGAATGGAAGCATAGGGATCGAAACACATATTTGGCCGTGTAATTGTTTTATTGTGCACGTCATATGTGTCTTTGCGGTCCCCGGGGCTTTGCCCTTGGCTCACCTTTCAGGGATAGATGGGAACTCCGATGAAAATCGCTAAAATTCTGGGGACGGCCGTACTGGTTTCGACCCTTGGTGCGCAGGCTTATGCTGCACCGGCCGCAAAAGACGTTTTGACCACCTATGCCGACATTGCACATGCCGGTTATGAAGACTCGGTCATCACCGCAAAGAAATTGCAAACCGCCGTTAACACACTGATTGCCGATCCGTCCGCAACCAGTTTTGATGCTGCAAAATCGGCCTGGTTGGCAGCACGCGCCCCTTACCAGCAGACCGAAGTGTATCGTTTTGGCAATGCCATCGTTGATGACTGGGAAGGTAAAGTAAACGCATGGCCGCTTGACGAAGGTCTGATCGACTATGTCGAAACCGACCTTTACGGCGAAGAAAGCGAAGAAAACCCGGCCTATGCCGCCAATGTCATCGCCAATCCGAGCCTGTCGATTTCTGGCGAGACGATTGATGCATCGATCATTGATACCGGCCTGATCGAAAGCCTGCATGAGATTGACGACGTCGAAAGCAACGTTGCAACCGGCTATCACGCGATTGAATTCCTGCTTTGGGGTCAGGACCTTCATGGTACCGACGCCGGCAACGGCGATCGTGCATGGACCGATTATGCCAAGGGTGATGCCTGCACCAATGGCAATTGCGATCGTCGTGGCGCGTATCTTAAAGCCGCAACCGATCTGATGGTATCCGATCTTGAATGGATGACCGCACAGTGGGTTGATGGCGGAGAAGCACGTGCAGCCGTTCTTGAAGGCGACGGCGTTCCGGGCCTGACCGCAATGGTCACCGGCATGGGGTCGCTGTCTTATGGCGAACTGGGCGGCGAACGTACCAAGCTTGGCCTGTTGCTCCATGATCCGGAAGAAGAGCATGATTGCTTTTCGGACAACACCCATAACAGCCATTATTACGACGCACTGGGCATCCAGAACGTTTACCTTGGCCGTTACACCCGCGTTGACGGATCAGTCGTCGAAGGTGCATCGCTTTCCGATCTGGTCGCTGCCAATGACGCAGCACTTGATACCGAATTACGCGGCAAACTCGCAAGCTCGGTTCTGGCCGGTAAAGCCATGGTCACCCGCGCAGAAGGCGGTGAAGCGTTTGATCAGTTGATCGCAATGGGCAATGACGACGGAAATGCCGTTGTTCAGACCTTTGTTGATGCACTGGTCGATCAGACCAAATCAATCGAACAGATCATTGCAGCAGTTGGCATTGATGGCATCGAGTTCGAAGGCTCCGACAGCCTCGACAATCCGACGGCTGTCAACTAAGCCTGATGTCCTGATACCTGCCTTTTACGGCACCAAGCGGCGGGGGAATGGTTTCTCCCGCCGCTTTGCTTTGTATAAGAACAAGAATTAGAACAGATATATGAAACGTCCCGTTTTAAACCATGCCCTTGCGATAATTCTTGGTCTTGCCTGCGGTACAGCCAGCACGATGCCCTGTGACGCATTGGCGCAGCAAACCGGCGACGATGCCTATCCGGGTGGTACAACCACATGGCTTAAACCCGATGGGCGCAATGCCTTTACCCATTATTCGGCCAATATGGCCTTTGAAAAGCGGCTTGATTTCAAGCTTGGCGAAGCCCTTTTTCAAAGGCTTTGGGTCACCGCACCGACCCGAACCAAGGCAGCAGACGGTCTTGGCCCGCTGTTTAACTCACGCGCGTGTAACGGATGTCATATCCGCAATGGCCGGGGCCATCCGGTTGATGAAAATGATCCCGGTTCGGGGGCGACATCAATGTTGCTGCGCCTGTCTATCCCGCCCCAAAATACCGATCAGTTGCGCGATCATTTAAATGGCAAGGTCGCCACCATTCCCGATCCGGTTTACGGCGGGCAGTTTCAGGACTTTTCCGTTCCCGGCATCCCGGCCGAAGGTCGGGTTACGGTTACCTATAAAACTGTGCCGGTTGCCCTTGAGGGTGGTGAGACCGTCACTTTGCGAAAGCCAACCTATGGCATGACCGATTTGGCTTATGGGCCACTGCATGCCGATATTATGGTGTCGCCGCGCCTTGCGCCGCCGATGATTGGCTTGGGGCTGCTTGAAGCCATTTCTGATGAAACCCTGCTTGCCAAGGCAGACCCGCAAGATGCCAACGGGGATGGCATTTCAGGCCGGGTCAATTACGTCTGGGACATTAACAAGGATGACCTGACGATTGGGCGGTTTGGCTGGAAGGCAGGCATGCCGACCCTTGATCAACAAAACCAGAATGCGTTTCAATTTGATATCGGGCTTTCAACCCCGCTTTATCCCAACGGGTCGGGCGATTGCACTGAGGCACAAACACTTTGCCGCCATGCGCCAAACGGTAACAGCCCGGAATTTGAGAACCTCGAAGCACATAGTCAGATCACGGATCTTGTGCTGTATTATGCGCGCAACATTGCCCCGCCCGTGCGGATCAATGCCGGTGATGCGGACGTAATTGCCGGAAAAGACATCTTTAACGCCATTGGGTGTGCCGCGTGCCACACGCCACGCTATGAATTGCCCGAACGCGCTGATTTACCTGAACAATCCGGGCAGGTAATCTGGCCGTATAGCGATCTGCTTCTCCATGACATGGGGGATGGATTGGCTGATCATCGACCAGAATCACAAGCATCGGGCCGCGAATGGCGCACCCCACCACTTTGGGGAATTGGCCGTGCAAAGGAAATTGATGATCGTGCGCAGTTCCTTCATGATGGGAGGGCAACAACCATTCTTGAAGCCGTGCTATGGCATGGGGGCGAAGCCACGCCTGCGCGCGACGCGGTCACAAAATTGCCACCATCTGATCGCAGCAAACTGCTGGCGTTTCTTAAATCACTTTAGGCTGTTATGAGCCGGTATAAGCTTGGCCCTCGCCTTGTAAATCACGTGAATATTCGGAAAACACACATGTCCTTAAAATTCTGCTGGCGCACCACAAGCTTGTTGACGACGGCAACCGCCTTGATCATCATCAGTACCGCCGCCCCAAAGGCATATGCCGACATTCCCGATGAAGACTATCGACCGATCCTTGAGCACCTGCTGACAACGGTGATGCCGCCCAAGCTTGATGCCCTGAACGACGCGACGGTGGACTTGGCCGATGGCCTGACGAATTTTTGTTCTGCCCCGGATGCGGACGGACTTTCGGATGTCAGAGGTGACTTTCACGCTGCCATGGACATCTGGCAGGAAATTCAGCCCTGGCGCATGGGGCCGTTGGTGGCCAACGGCCGGGACCAGCACATTGAATACTGGCCAGACAAACATGGTACGGCCACGCGTCAATTCCGCAAATTGATGTTTAACAAACCTGCCGCCTTTACCGATCCAGTCAAACTATCCGAAGCCAGTGCTGCGTTACAGGGGTTCCCGGCCCTTGAAGAAGTTCTGTTTGATGACGCGCATAGCGACGCATTGATCAGCGCCAATGAAGACGGTGTTTTCCTGTGCCAGTATGGATCGGCAATTGCCACCAATCTTGTCGCCATCACCGGTGAATTACGCGATGATTGGCCGGGTTTTGCCGAGGCGATGAGTACGGCTGGCGCCGACAGCATGGACTACCCGACAGCGAAATTTGCCGCGACCGATCTTTATCGTGCCCTGCATGAAGGGCTTTTGATCATATCGACCCAGAAACTTGGCCGTCCGTTGGGCGATGAGGAAAAAGACGCCAAAGCCAGCCGGGGTGAGAGCGAAACATCCAAGCGGTCGCTTCGCAACATCCACCATAACCTGATCGGGCTTCTTGCCATTTATGATGGCAAATGGGGCGATGCTGGCGAAGAAGGCAAAGGTTTGGCCGCCCTGATTGACAGCAGCCTGCTGGATCGGTCATTTCGCCTGAACTGGCAGACCGTGCAAGACACTCTTGCGGACCTGCCGCCGTCACTTACGGAACTTCTTGATCAGCCGGATGGCTATCAGAAACTGGTCGACCTTCAGGGCCAGATCGATTTCCTGACGACCCTTGTTGAAAACGATGTTGGCGGCAACACCAATCTTGGCGGTGGATTTAACGCCCTTGATGGTGATTGACGCCCGTTGAATTTCACACATCTGGCGAACAGGGCATTCTTGGATTGGAGACACTGACATGAGACATCAACGGCGCGAGTTCTTAAAACTCATGGGGGTTGGCGGGGCCTTTACCCTATTGCCGCTTGATCTTGCGCGTGCAGCGACACCAGCAGCGCAAGACCGCGCCACTTATATCTCGGCCAGTGCCGGGGATCATGACGACTATTACGTCAGTGCGTTCAATGCCGCAGGCAAAATCCTGTTTGAACAGCCCCTGCCCGGTCGCGGCCATGATCTTGGCCTGCGCCCCAATCATGTTGATGTGGCTGCTGTTGAGCGCCGCCCGGGGTTATATGCGCTGATCCTTGACCGTCATACCGGTGATGTCCGCGCGAAATTGCACTGCCCGGAAGACCGCCGGTTTTATGGCCATTCAATCTATTCCAACGACGGGCGGTTCCTCTATGTCAGTGAAAACGATTTCGAACATCAGCGTGGCGTGATTTCTGTGTGGGATGCCAATGACGGGTATCGCCGGGTCGCGGAATTTGACAGTTATGGCATGGGGCCGCACGAACTGCATTTGATGCCCGGCGGGGATCAGATCGCGGTTGCCAATGGCGGGTTACATACCCACCCCGATCAGGACGGACGCACGCCGCTTAATCTTGCGACCATGGAACCAAACCTGTCGGTGATTGATCGGAAAACCGGCGCACTTATGCATCAGGCATCCCTCAAACAGGACTGGCACCAGTTGTCCATCCGTCACATTGATGTCGCCAAAGATGGCGCGGTTGCGGTTGGATTCCAGTATCATGGCGGGCTAACCGACGAAGTTCCGCTTGTTGGCACCTATCGTCCGGGCAAGGAAATCCGGGCGATGGAAGCCCCTGATACGGTTCAGGTGCGCATGCGCCAATATTGCGGATCAGTCCGGTTTGATGCATCCGGTCAGGTCTTTGGCATTTCCTGCCCGCGCGGCGGTATCGTCACGTTCTGGGATGCAAAAGCATCTGACTTCCTGACCCACATTGCCGCACCAGATGGCTGTGGCCTGTCGGCAACAGACCGTGCGGGCGAGTTCGTCAACACCAGCGGCCTTGGCAATGGTTGGCGAATGGATGCGATTCGCCGCAAACGGGTTGAATTGCCTGACGATTCGCACAAAAGCCTGCGCTGGGACAATCATTTGCAGCGTATTGCGATTTGATGACGCCATATCTCGGCATAAGATAACACCACAAAAAACCGCACAAAACATAAGGTTTTCCATAGTTCGTCAGGCTGCATGGCCCGGAAACCTTATGTTTACCCAACTGTTTTTGTCGGGATATTTATATCATACAATACTCAACTAAAACTTTTATGCAATTGATAACGATTTTCACTTGCGCCGTGGTTTTTCCTCACCTATAACAGGTCTCGACACAGCCCGCGAATGCAACCCATTCGCATTTTGTCCCCAAAATGGCTTGTCTCTCACCTACGGGTCCTCTCTCCCCGTAGGCCTCTCAAGGTGGTAAGCGGTGGTTATCGATGCGGGAAACGATAACCGCCGCTTTCTCCTTTCAGGGACAGAATAACACTTCCTGATTATTTCGAACCACGCAGCGCCATCAACAGCCGAAGGCTATTGATCGTCACCAAAACGGTTGCGCCGGTATCGGCCAGAACGGCCAGCCACAGGCCAGTCAGGCCAGTGATGGATGTCACCAAGAAGACTGCCTTAAGCCCCAAGGCAATCGTGATGTTTTCACGAATGACACGCCGTGCGGCCCGCGACAGTTTCACAAGATTAACCACATCACCAAGACGATCACGCACCGCCACCGCATCGGCGGCTTCAAGCGCGATGTCCGTCCCGCCACCAATCGCAATCCCGACATCGGCCGATTTCAAGGCCGGGGCATCATTGATGCCATCGCCCACCATCGCCACCGGACCGGATCGTTTCGGGTCATCACGCAGTTCGGCCAGAACATTCAGCTTATCCTCGGGCAGCAACTCCGCACGGTAGTCGATGCCAAGATCGGCGGCCATGCGTTTACCAACCCGATTGGCATCCCCGGTTAACATCACCGGGGTAATGTTAAGGCTGTTAAGTTCGGCCAAGGCGGATTTGGCGTCGCCACGTGCCGTATCACGCAGCGCCAATGCGCCGATGATCTGATCATTTTTCAGAACAATGACGGCGGTACTGCCGTCTTCTTCCTGATCAGACAGCCATTTGGCAGTTTCCCCATCCGGGGTCACATCCAACCGTTTGGCCGCGCCAACCCGATACAGCGTGCCATCAATCCGGCCTTCCACCCCGGCCCCTGCGATGGTGCGGGCGTCTTCAATCACCGGCAGATCAAGATTACGGCTTTGGGCGGCGGCAACCACGGCACGGGCCAAGGGGTGGGATGTGACCGTTTCAAGGGCGGCGGCAATCGTCAGAACACCGTTTTCGCCGTACCCGTCGGCTGTTTTAATCGCGGCCAGTTTTGGTTTGCCTTCGGTCAAGGTGCCGGTTTTATCAAACGCCATGGTGCGCACGGCCCCAATCAGCTCAAGCGCAGCACCACCCTTAACCAGCAAACCAATTTTGGTGGCACGCGCCAGTGCGGAAGTCACCGCAGCCGGGGTTGAAATCACCAGCGCACAAGGGCACCCGATCAAAAGCAACGCCAACCCGCGATAAATCCATTCTTCCCACGCCTGCCCAAACAGAACCGGCGGGATGATCACGGTCAATGCCGCCAGCGCCATAATGATCGGGGTATAAATGCGGGCGAATTTGGCAACGAAGCGTTCAACAGGTGCCTTGTGCTTTTCGCTTTGCTCGACCAGTTCAATCACCCGGTCCAGCATCGTCTGGCCTGCGGCACGGGTGACGCGGATTTGCACCGGACGGTCGGTGACGATGGCCCCTGCAAAGACTTCCGCGCCAACTTCGCTATAGACCGGAACAGATTCCCCGGTCAGGTGGCTGTTATCAATCTCGGCCGCACCGTTATCAACAACACCATCGGCCGGGACACGCTCGCCCGGTCGCACTTCGACAATATCCTCAAGGGTAAGGTCGCCCGGTGTGATGTCTTCAAAGCCACCTTGAACCACACGGCGCGCCTGTTCGGGTGTCAGCTTCATCAGGGATTTCACCCCCTTACGCGCCTGCCCGGCAGCAACACCTTCAAGCCGTTCACCAATGGCAAACAGCACGACAACCATCCCGGCCTCAAGACTTTCGCCAATGGCAACCGCGCCAAGGACCGCGACCGACATCAAAAGCTCGATCGAGAAAACCGCACCGCTTTGCGCCAAACGGAAGGCCTTTTTCATTACCGGCACAGCCGCAAGTACAGAGGCCACCGACATGGCATAGGTGGCAGTTACCGGGATCACGACACCAATAAGCCCACCGATTACAAGGCAAAGCACCGCAAAGACAATTTCATCATTCTCCGAGGACCAGGGTGCCAAACGGCGCAGCAGGCTTTGGCCTGTTGCATCACCATGCGCATCCACATTTGTCGGGGCATCTGTGTTTGATTTCGCCGCGCAGCAACCTTTGGCCGCCGAAGCCTTATCGCCCTTGGCCGATTTTTCCAGTGCCGGATAGCCAAGCTTATTCAAGGTTTGGGTAACGGCATTACGCGTTTCAGGCGCCCCATCGTCAAGACCAAGTGTGACGGTTTCACGCATCATCGAAACATCGACACAGGTAACACCGGCGGTTTTACCCAAGGCAGTTTCGATCTTTGCCACACAGGATCCGCAATCCATGCCCGATACCTGCCAGTGATAATGCGATACGTGCTTGGCATGCGTGCTGAGAACATCGCTGGCAACGACCAACGCGTCAGAATCAAGGGGCTGCTGTGACTTTACGCCCTGCCCGTCGCTTTCAAACTGCTGATTGGGCAAGGCCGTGCGCAAGGCGTCAACAAGTGCCGTTTGGCACTGTGCGCAATTTCCAATCGCCGGAACATCTTCCCATTTCGCGATGAAAGACATCTGTTACCTCACAAAGATCAAAATTTCATTCATATGTTATATTCAAACTATGATTCATGTATTGATCTGTCAAGAACATTCAAGCCGCTATTTGAATGTTTTGTTATGGCACACCAACCCGCGCCACTCACCGAGCGAGTAACAGGCAAAACAATCCTAAGATCAAACCAGAAGTTTGTGTCGCAGATCAGTCGTGGGTCACGTGGGCAAAGACATCGCGCACCACGCGCGAGATATGCTCATCATCGATTTGATAGAAAATATGCCGACCACGGCGCTCGGATGCGAGAATCCGTTGATCGCGCAAATGGCGCAAATGATGACTGCACAGCGATTGCGACATATTGGTTGCGTCGGCCAGTTCGCCAACGGTTTGGGGCTTTTCAATGCAGCGCAGAACAAGCTGCAAACGCCCGGCATCACCCAATAACGAAAAGATTTTCGCCGCCGCTTCGATATGGGGCAAGGATAAATCCGTTCCCATAGCCCGCGATGCATCGCGCGTGACAGCCGCCCCTTGCTCGGTACTCAGGCCAAGACGGGCCGCAGTATCGCATTCATCACAATTTACATCCGCGCCATCTTTTGTGGTCGCAGACGTAAGTGTAGCATCGGATTTACGGGGTGCGGCTTTGCTTTCTGACATACCCCCTATTTTCCACGTCCATCCGTCGGTGGCAAGGGGAACGATGCAAGAAGGTCAAAATCCCGTTTCCAAGCCGGATCTCCGGCGCTATTGAGGCGGGCTCACACTTCAGGGGCAGATACTTCGACACTGCCAACGCGATCAAGGTTTGAAATCAGCCGATCAAGCAGAGAAATGAGTTGGGCTGTTTCATCTACTGTAAAACCTTCCAGTGCATCGGCATTGCCTTGAAACAAGGTCGCGCAGGCATCAGGAAGCCGAGACTGCGCTGTTTCCGTCAACGATATAAGGCTGCTGCGGCCGTCTGTCGGATCTGGTGTGCGCCGGATCAACCCATCGCGCTCCATGCGGCTTAGCATTTGCGCCATTGAAGGCTGTTCGATCCTGACAATCTTGGCAAGGTCACGTTGCGTTTCTGCACGGCCATCTCTAAGCACCACCAAAACCGGAAGATAACCAACCCCAAAGCCCAAGGGCTTGAGGCGCAGCTCGCTTAAGCGCGCAAATCCACGTGCGGCAAGACTGATCAAGTGCCCTGGTGTGGAAAGCACTTTCAACATTTATCTTCTCCTTGAATAGGACCCTATGTTTATATATAGGCACCTATGCAATAAAAAGGAACAAAACGCAATGACTGTTTTCAAACGCGTCATACTCACGGGAGTCGTTCTAGCCATGTCCGTTTCTTGTATCGCGCAAGCAGGAGAAAAAGAGATGACCAACAAGATTGAAGTGCTGGAAAACATGTATGATCGCTTCAATGCAAGAGACATTGACGGCGTCCTCGAAATGCTCACCGATGATGTTATTTGGGCAAATGGTATGGACAACGATTACGTCCATGGACGTGACGGTGTTCGCCAGTACTGGACGTACCAATGGAGCGTTGTAAGTCCGCACGTCAAACCAGTCAGCTTCCATCAAGGACCAAACGGCTCGATTACCGTAGAGGTCCAGCAAGTCATCCACGATTTAGAAGGAAAATCGGATCAAACACACGGACTGGAAGACAAAACAGTCGGTCACATCTTTAGCTTCAAGGATGGAAAGGTTTCACGCTTTGACATCCGAGATGATCGTTAAGCGTCATACTGCGGCGTTTGTGCCCCAAAATTGCCTTTGATCCGACATTGGCTGTCATCATTGACTTCTATGTCATAGGTGACAGCCATTTTCAAAGGAGGCATCCATGACGCCGCGCCCGATCCCGGAGCACGCAAAACTGCAACAGACTTTCAAGGACTGGGAATTTGGTCTGGCTGCGCATTGCAAGAACTCGGAAACTGGCATTGAACCACTGCCCAGCGAAGTGGTTCAGGCATGGGATGATATGGAAGTCGCGTGGAATGCGATAAAGGATCACGCCCCCAATCCGTCCGAGGCCGACGTCACCCGGTTTCACGCGGCCAACCGTCGCCTGCAACAGGTTTGGGAAGACATGATCTCAAACAAGCATCCGCGCTAACCTAGTGTCCATATAATGCGTCTGATCCACTTACACCGGACTTAGCGCACTCCAAGGCATGTGACTTAGATCCCCTCAAACTGATCCAATTGCCGGGCATATTACGTAGGGCATTCATCACCCGTAAAATTTGGATTTCCAGTGACCTACGAACTTTCAATTCTTGTGCTCAATGCAATACTCTGCCTGACGTTTCCGTGGATCTATAATTATGCCTATGCCAAACAGCGTGGCGTCGGCGGCAAACGCTTGATGGGCAATCGCGATAACCTGCCTGAACGCAGCGGCTTGGCCGCGCGTGGGTTGCGGGCCCATCAAAACCATCTGGAAAACCTTTTACCCTTTGCGATCATTGTCCTGACCGCGCATGTCGTAGGCATATCAAACACGGTAACGATTACCTGTGCAGTGGTCTTCCTGCTTTGCCGTCTGGCGCATGCCACTTTTTACATCGCAGGCATCAGCAAGCTTCCGGGCATCAACGGTGTGCGCTCGATTGTCTATTTCATCTGCGTGATTTCGATGTTGGTTTATGCGGCTCAGTTGTTCATTTACTAGAACCCTCTTGGTTTAATAGCAGATTTGCGCAACCAACCCTGATCTGATGCTTGCCGTGCCCTGTTTGATTTGACTAAATGGGGCAACAACAGGTGCGCACGAGATAACAGCACCGACACCGATGGCCAAATGCCGCGGTGATAAGGGAATGTTTCAGGAAAGGACGTTTGGAATGACGCAGAAAGTAGCCTTGGTCACGGGTTCCGCACGCGGGATCGGACTTGCAACTGCCAAACTGTTTATCGAACAGGGCTGGTGCGTGGCGATGATTGATCGTGACGGGGATGAGCTAAAATCTGCATCTGCTGATATGTCCGGCGCCAAACCGTTCGTATGTGACGTTTCAATCCCAAAGCAGGTTGACCAGATGATTGATGCGGTGCTGTCCGCATTCGGGCGCATTGATGCAGTGGTCAACAATGCCGGGGTTGCCGACTTCCTGCCGATTGAGGAAACCGACTTTGCCGCATGGCGCCGGATTATGGAGACCAACCTTGACGGGGTGTTTCTTGTCTCACAGGCCGCCATTCCAGCGTTGAAGGAAACCAAGGGGGCTATTGTCAATATCGGGTCGATTTCCGGCCTTAGGGCATCGACCCTTCGTGTGGCATACGGTACATCAAAGGCCGCCGTTATTCACATGACCAAGCAACAGGCGGCCGAGCTTGGCGAATATGGCATTCGTGCCAACTGCGTCTGCCCTGGCCCTGTGAAAACCAAACTGGCGATGGCGGTGCATTCGCCTGAAATCATTTCGGCCTATCTCGATGCCATGCCGCTTAACCGCTATGGCAATGAAACCGAAATCGGCGAGGTGATTACGTTTCTGTGCTCGGACAAGGCAAGCTTTGTCACCGGACAGATCATTGCCGCAGATGGTGGCTTTGAAAATGTTGGTGTCGGATTGCCTGCGCTGAGGAGCTAAGTTTTAAATGCGCCCGCTTCGCCTGATGATCCTGATTGTTGCAACAATGTCGCTGTCATCGTGTCTGACCTTTAACTGGCAGCGCAGTGTGCAACAGGCCCTGTCGAACGCGTGCAACTCGACAAATGATTGCGGATCCGACGGGCCGCCGCCGAATTGATGGCTTGGGCGTGCGAAGATCAAGCTTTCGATGGTTCACCGTGGGCCATCTGACCTGCCAATTGCGGCGCCAAATGGCGCATCGCCTCTTGGATGAAATCCAGCACGGCGCGAATACGCGCGGTTCGTTGTAAATCAGGATGGGTGAGAAGCCATAGGTCTGTTGCAAGCGGGTCAATCGTGGCACCGACACGGATCAATTCTTGAGCCCCATCGCCAAGGTAACAGGGCAAAATGCCCTGCCCGGCTTTATTGCAAAGGGCTGCGAACATGCCCATGATCGTATCGCAGCGATAATCGCACTGAGCGAGAAATCCATTTTGATCCATCCAGTTACGTAACGGTGGATACCCCATGGCGTCATCCGGGCCGACCCAGTTGGTCGCCTCATCGACGGGCAAGTCGCGATGGCGATAAATGGCCTGTGTGATCACGCCAACCTTTTTGCCGACAAGAATTTCTGGCGGGTTTGTCGCGGGACGAAGGGCGACATCGGCTTCGCGCCGTGACAGGTCAAAAAGATTATTCGATGCAATAACCTCAAGAGCGATATCGGGAAATGTGCTCCGAAACTGTGATAGTACTGGGCTGAGGACACCCCAGAGCAACGTATCGGTTGTGGTCAGCCTGACCGTGCCCGATGGTTTCAGGTCCCGGCCAATTACCCGGCGTTCGACTGCGGAAATTGCAGCGGCAATGACCTGTGCGTTGTCGGCAACTTCCTGTCCGGCGGTCGTGACCTGATATCCGCGACGGTCACGAAGGAACAGCTCAACACCAAGATGATCTTCCAGATCATTTAGACGGCGAAACACCGTGGCATGGCTCACCCCCAACTGGCGTGCCGCCCCTGATAACGATCCCTTTTCGGCAATCGCCAGCACAATTTTCAGATCATCCCAGTTAAGGTCACTGTTCATTTTTGCAAACTCATTTGCCAAATTCATCGAATTTACCGACACAGATAAACAATCATAGGATGTCGCCAACCCGCCGTAAAGCCGGAAGAAGGCCAACAACGGCCTAACATCGAAAGGCGCATCATGAAAATCCTGATTGTTCATGCCCACCCGGAACCACACTCTTTTAACGCCAGCATGACGCAGAAAGCTGGCGAAGCATTGCGCCGTGCCGGGCACGAGGTCGCAGTGTCCGACCTTTATGCCGAGGGCTTCGATCCGGTCGAGGCGCCCCGCCATTATCAGAACCGTGAAAATCGCGATGTTTTCGCCCCGCTTGGCGAACAACGCCATGCCTATAAGGGCGGAACACTCGCCCCGGATGTAACCCGTGAGATTGATCGACTTGAGCAGACCGATCTGCTTATCCTGCAATTCCCGCTTTGGTGGCATGGTATGCCCGCCATTTTGAAAGGATGGATGGACCGGGTGTTTGTCAGTGGAGGTCTATACAGCAGCAAGATGCGCTATGACGCCGGGTATTTCCGGGGCAAGCGCGCCCTTGTGTCCATGACCAGTGGTGCGCCTGCCCAGGCCTTTGGCCCCGGCGCACGTGGTGGCGATCCCGACACGCTGCTGTGGCCCATACATTATTCGCTGCATTATATGGGCTTTACGGTCCTGCCCCCGTTTGCGGCGTACGGCGTCCAAGGCCATGGTTACAGCTATCAATCAAACGATGCGCTTGGACGCCACCTTCAAGCTCTGCTTGATGACTGGGCGGAACATGTAACGCAGATTGACAATGCAAAGCCGCTAAGCTTTCCGGGATGGCAGGATTGGGACGCTGATGGGCGGGCATTACGTTAAGCCTTTCCGTACACCCCATCGCCCATCGTGAGTGGGCTTAAAGTATCAAAACAAAACGGCGCGCCCATGGGACGCGCCGTTTGTGGTTTCCGGTTTCGGAAAACTTATTCCCACTCGATCGTTCCGGGTGGTTTGGAGGTGAAGTCGTATGTGACACGGTTAATGCCGTTGACTTCATTGATGATCCGGTTGGCGATGCGGCCCAGAAGTTCTGGCGGGTACGGGAAGAAGTCCGCTGTCATGCCATCGGTTGAGGTCACCGCGCGCAACGCACAGGCATAATCATATGTCCGGCCATCACCCATCACACCAACGGTGCGTACCGGAAGCAAGACAGCAAAAGCCTGCCAGATCGCGTCATACAGACCCGCATTGCGGATTTCTTCGAGGTAAATCGCATCGGCCTTGCGCAGGATATCAAGCTTTTCACGCGTGATCGGCTGGCCCGGAATGCGGATCGCAAGCCCCGGCCCCGGGAACGGATGACGCCCGACAAAGCTATCGGGCAAGCCCAGTTCACGGCCAAGGTCACGGACTTCGTCCTTAAACAATTCACGCAGCGGCTCCACCAGTTGCATGTTCATGCGTTCTGGCAAACCACCGACATTGTGGTGTGACTTGATCGTGACGGACGGCCCGCCGGTGAATGACACGCTTTCGATCACATCAGGATAGAGTGTGCCCTGTGCAAGAAAATCTGCACCGCCGATTTTCTTGGCTTCTTCTTCGAATGTTTCGATGAAGAGACGACCGATGGTTTTGCGTTTGGTTTCCGGGTCAATTTCACCTTCGATGGCATCGATAAAGGTGTCAGCGGCATCCACATGGACCAGTGGAATGTTGTAATGATCGCGGAACAGGGTGACGACCTGATCGGCCTCGCCTGAGCGCATGAAACCGTGATCGACAAACACGCAGGTCAGTTGATCACCAATCGCTTCGTGGATCAGAACCGCAGTAACGGAGCTGTCGACACCACCCGACAGGCCACAGATGACTTTGCCATCACCGACCTGTTTGCGGATTTTTTCAATCGCATCGTCTTTATAGGCATTCATCGTCCAGTCACCCGAACACCCGGCAACGCCGTGGGTGAAGTTTTTGAGCAACTGCGCGCCATGCGGGGTGTGAACCACTTCGGGGTGGAACTGCACGGCATAGAATTTCTTGTCATCATTGGCGATGGCGGCAAACGGGGCGCCATCGGATTTGCCTACAACCCGGAAGCCATCAGGCAGGGCATCAACGCGGTCGCCGTGGCTCATCCAGACCTGTTCGCGTGCACCTTCGGCCCAAGTGCCGGTAAACAGTGCGCAATCTTCGATCACATCAACAAAGGCGCGACCAAATTCACGGTGGTCAGATGTGGCAACCTTGCCGCCCAGCTGATTGACCATGGTCTGCTGACCATAGCAAATGCCCAGAACCGGCACGCCAAGATCAAACACTTTGGCCGGAGCAGATGGTGCCTTGTCCCAATGGACAGACGCCGGTCCACCCGAAAGGATGACCGCCTTGGGGGCATATTCATCCAGGAATTCATCCGAGATGTTATTAAAAGGGTGGATCTCGCTATAGACACCGCTTTCACGTACGCGACGTGCAATAAGCTGGGTGACCTGGGATCCGAAATCAATAATCAGCACGCGATCAGTCATCGGGCCGTATCTCCGTCGAAGATGGGGTTGCGCCGTACATACGCCAAACCATCGTTATGGGCAACCCGGCGCAAACCGTCACCCACCGATGCATTCAAAAAACTTTTATCCATAAACCGGGTGTTTGGGGATAATTGCGACCTTTTTGCGCGCTTCGTCCCCTGAAAAATACACAATTGGTCCCTTTTTAAAGCGCAATGGGCAGGCACATTCACCTGTAACGGAACGCGGTCAAAAACGCGTCCACGTATGAGCACATCAACACTGATTAGAAATAGGGACACACAACCATGAGCAATTCCAAGGGTAGTAAAGTCGCACTTGCCGTCGCGGGTCTTATTCTTGTGGCCGGTGCCGCCACCGCCATTGCCATGACCCAGTCCAAAGGCGACAACCCGCTTGCGATTATCGGCGCCGAAGAAACCAGCAATGCGACCGGTGCGGTCAAAATCCCGAAAATCCCGGCACCGGATGCGGAAATCGGTGAAGCAAAGCCCAAGTCCGATCCGATGGCAGACAGCAAGACTGAGGCCAGCCCACAGACCGAAGAAGACGGTAGTGCGGTTCCGGGCATGAACAACTTGCTTAACAACGATGCCATGACCAAAGACGGCGCAACCAAAGAACCGGCCCAGAAGACAGAATAAGCTCTCTGTCTGATTTTCAGAGACGGGTTTGGTTTGGTGGCCCGAGCAGACTGTAGAAGATATCTTCAACGCAACTTTGCGTTCACGGTAAAATAAAACTGGCCCTGCGGCAAATGCGCGCAGGGCCTTTTTTATATGTGTCAGAGCCAAAGTCATAAGGCCGGTCAGAGCGGGCAGAGTAAGGGCGGTAGCGGGCAAGGATCGTTGGGAGTATGCCGCAACCACAAGCATCATTACTTTGCCTTGCCTTTTGCCGTGCGTTCAAACACCGCGACAAAGAAACCGTCAGTGCCGTGCACGTTGGGCGACAGACGTAGCCATGGCTTGTCTTTACCGCCTGGTACCGGCACGGATTTTGGCGCATCGGGCCAGATGTCACTGATCGGAACCGGTTTGAAGTCCTTACGATCGCGCATAAAGGTTTCGATCAGACGTTCGTTTTCCTCGGGCATGATCGAACAAGTCGCATAGATCAAACGACCGCCACGTGTCACACGTGCGGCACCGGCTTTAAGGATTTTGCTTTGTTCGGCCATCATCGCACGGACATCGCGCTGACCAATCCTCCAACGAAGCGCCGGATTACGGCGCAACGTGCCAAGGCCCGAACACGGAACGTCAAGCAAGACGCGATCAAAGAACCCGGATTTGCTGCGCAACCATGTGTCGCGTTCATCGGAAATAATCCGCTGCTGGATGCAGTCGCCTGCCCCGGCACGGCGCGCACGCTTACGTGCATTATCAAGGCGCGCGGCATGGGTATCACAGGCAAGGATACGGCCCTTACCGCGCATATCAGCGGCAATACCAAGGGTTTTGCCACCACCACCCGCACACATATCAAGGATGGTCATGCCCGGCTTGGCATCGACGATATTGACGCAAATCTGGGATGCTTCGTCCTGAATTTCGATCAGGCCATCCTTATAGGCCGCCGTCACCAGCATATTCAGCCCCAGCGACAACCGAAGACCATTTGGCGCATAGGGGGTTTTCTTGATGTTCTTGATGCCGTCCGCCTCAAGCGACTTAATGGCATCATCAACCGTCCCGCGCAGACGGTTCACCCGAAGATCAAGCTTGGCGGGCTTATTATAAGCCGCCATTTCTTCGGGTAGGTTTTCATGATGGAGCTTGAGAAGTTCCGAATACAGCCATTTCGGCAGTTCGGTTTTCACAGCCCCAGGCTGCCCATCATGATCAAGCGCCTTGCCCGACAGTTTGTTGATCAGGTGCTTTTCATTGGGATGAAGCGGATCCGGGCAGAATTGTTCGCCGGTGAACCGGTCTTCGAGATCGGCAGGCTTCAAATTATCATGAAGCACCAGATCGGCAATCATGCGCGCCCGGCCATCCTGGAATTCATAACCGCATTCTGCCAGCCACCAGCCCAGACGGGCCTGATGACGAATCAGGTTATAAAAACGTTCGCTGATTTCACGGCGATCGCCACCGCCGATATAACGGCGTGATCCGAAATAGCCTGATACAACGCGATCTGCGTCATCTCTGGTATGGGTCCAACCGTCATAAAGTTCAATAACGGCCGCGATACGAGCACCGGGTTTCAAAGCAATTTTCCAACCTGTTTGCGAGGTGAGATCAACGATCCCTATATGGGACCGGAATGTTCACCTTACGATAAAAAAGCTGATGACGGCAGGAAAGCCTGCCGTCACCTAAAATTGTCCGCCGCTCATATCATGGCTTTAACCATTCGCCAACCACATCAAAATGCAGGGCAGACCAGCTAATCAAAAAGCAGCCCGCACTTAGCTGCCCGGACGGTAGTTCGGGGCTTCGCGGGTGATGGTCACATCGTGGGCATGGCTTTCGCGCAGGCCCGCATTGGTGATGCGAACAAATTCTGCACGTGCGCGGAAGTCGGCCAAGGTTGCCGAACCGGTATAACCCATCGATGCCTTAAGACCGCCCACCAGCTGATGGATGATCTGACCTGCCGGGCCTTTGTACGGAACGCGCCCTTCGATGCCTTCGGGCACCAGTTTCAGGTTGTCACGAACGTCTTCCTGGAAATAGCGATCCGCTGAACCACGTGCCATCGCACCGACCGAGCCCATCCCGCGATAGGATTTATATGAACGGCCCTGATACAGGATAACTTCGCCCGGTGCCTCGTCGGTCCCAGCCAGAAGTGAGCCCACCATGCAGGTACTTGCACCTGCGGCCATGGCTTTGGCGATATCACCGGAAAACTTGATGCCACCATCGGCAATGATCGGGATATCAAGCTTGTGCGCCATCTCACCGCATTCCAAAACAGCGGTAAGCTGTGGAACGCCAACGCCTGCAACAATACGGGTCGTACAAATCGACCCGGGGCCAATACCAACCTTCACCGCATCAGCACCGGCCTCAGACAGCGCCTTAACCGCATCGGCGGTGGCAACGTTACCGGCAATGATCTGGATATCGCCAAATTTTGCTTTGATCTGCTCGACAGCCTTGATCACACCAGAGGAATGACCGTGTGCGGTATCAATCACCAGAACGTCAACGCCCGCTTCGATAAGGGCCGTTGCACGTTCAAAACCGGCTTCGCCAACACCGGTTGCCGCTGCTGCGCGAAGACGACCACTTTCGTCCTTACAGGCGTTCGGGTGCAGTTTGGCTTTTTCGATGTCCTTGACCGTGATCAGGCCGGTACAGCGATAGGCATCATCAACCACCAGCAGCTTTTCAATGCGGTGTTGGTGCAAAAGCTTTTTGGCTTCTTCGGTATTTACGTTTTCGGTGACCGTGACCAGACCTTCAAAGGTCATCAGTTCGGAAACCGGCTGCGCGCGATTGGAGGCAAAACGCACATCGCGGTTGGTCAGGATGCCAACCAACTTGTTTGTGCTGCGTTCGACAACCGGAATACCGGAAATGTGATTGATGTCCATAAGATCAAGCGCATCAGCCAGCGTCTGATCGGGATGAATGGTAATTGGGTTCACCACCATGCCCGATTCGAACTTCTTCACACGACGCACTTCTTCGGCCTGCTGGACAATATCGAGGTTCTTGTGAATGACCCCCATGCCGCCATGCTGTGCCATCACAATCGCCATTGCACTTTCGGTTACGGTATCCATAGCCGAGGAAAGCAGCGGGATTTTCAAGTCAATCTTTTTGGTAATGCGGGTATTTGTCTGCACCTGAGCCGGCAAAACTTCGGATGCGGCGGGTTTGATCAATACGTCGTCAAACGTCAGGGCTTCTGCTATGCGGGTCATCTGGCCACCTCGTTAATCTGAGTTGGCGCGGAACTTATACACGTTATGACCTATATGCCAAGTTTTCTGCGCCCATAACAGCCCTGCGAATTTATTGCTGCAATATTTTGTGCGTTGCGTTAGAAACTGGTCGATGGGGCTGCCGTCAGGCAAGGCCCCTTTTTTGTTTTCCCGGCACAAACGGCTTACAGGGTAAAAACAAACTGATCGTAATCAATTCCCGCATCCGCCAAAAGCGCCCCCAGCTTTGCCGTACTACGCGCCATGCCTTCCTTACGGTTGCGTTCTTTTTCTTCTTCCTCGCACAGGGCTGCATACAGCGGGATCACCTGCTTTAGCGCATCACGACGCGGCACCCGGCGATTGGAATGATATCCGATGATCTTGCCATCCCGGCCGATGGTCGGCGTTACATTGGCCAAAACCCAGTAATGATCCCCGTTGGCACAGCGATTAATCACATAGGCAAAGATCTCGCGCCCCGCCGCAACCGTTTCCCACAGCAATGAAAAAACACATCGCGGCATATCGGGATGACGAATAATGCTGTGGGGTTGGCCCAACAACTGTTTTTCGCTGTAGCCTGCGACACGCAGAAAAACATCGTTGGCGTAGGTGATACGCCCCTTGGTATCGGTTTTTGAGACGATGATTTCGGTATCATCGAAATAACGTTCGACACCCGTAAGAAACAACTGATCGTGCTTCATCCAATAGCCCCCGCGAATTCTGGTCAGATGGAACCAACCAAAACATCGTCAAAACGCTTGGACGTTCTGTGACCAAGCGTGCCCACTTTGGAAGAAGTGTACCCCACAATCGACACGAAACTATTTGATATAGCGCAACGTCATTTGCGATTAATCACGATGTGCGTGACGAGGCCGCCACGCCGGAAACCGGTGAATTAGTCCGTACTATTCAACCGGCGACCAATTGTCGTCTTCGGGGATTTCTGCGCTATTGATGTCATTTTCGGCATTATTCTGCCCACGGAAACCAGTCGCGATCAAATAGGCTTCCGGGCTTTCCGGGCGCGATGCGGGGGGCTTGGCATGCTTGGAAACACGGAAATTCTTTTTCACCCGGTTCAAAAGGTCATTTTCCGTTCCGCCCTTAAACACCTTGGCGATAAAAATACCGCCCGGAGCAAGAACTTCCTCGGCAAACAGCAAGGCATGTTCAACCAGATCAATGATACGAATATGATCGGTCTGACGATGGCCGGTGGTTTCCGGTGACATGTCAGAAATAACAGCATCAACTGGCCCCTGCAGGGCATGTTTGATAAGATCGGGTGCCCCCGGATCAAGGAAATCGGCTTGAAGACAGGTTGCACCTGGCAGACCTTCCCATTCAAGGATATCAAGGCCAACGACCTGCCCCTTGCCCTGCTTTGAACCGACCATATCGACCGCAACTTGCGTCCAACCGCCCGGTGCGGCACCAAGATCGACAATGCGCATGCCCGGATGCAGCAAATCAAACTGGTTGTTGATTTCAATCAGCTTAAAAGCCGCACGCGACCGATAGCCAAGACGTTTTGCTTCTTGCACATAAGGATCGTTCAGCTGCCGGTCGAGCCAGCGCGTCGATGAAATTTTGCGGCCCTTGGCACTTTTCACACGGGTACGAAGCCCCCGGCGCGCACCGGTATCAATTGCGGCAATGGCCGAACCCTTGCGGCGGCGCGTGCCGCCTTTTCCGCTGCTATTGTCGCTCATGATATGTCCTGAACTGAATTCTGTGTTGACCAGCACTCTGTCGGTTTCATCAAAATACTCGACAATGACCGATCAGGATGTGGCTTTGATATGCGACACTGTATGACGGCGCGCATCGCACGGGTCAATAGCATGGCCGTCTGCACGCATCAAATCGACGAGAATTCCTTCTCGTAGCCCCCGATCGGCCACCTTAAGCGTCGCCAGCGGCCAGATATCGCGAATCGCGGCAAAGATCGCCGCGCCGGCATCCATCAACTCGGCCCGTTGATTGCCAATACACGGATGTCCTTTGCGTTTGTCTGATTCCATTCTCAGCAACAGCTCGGTCACACGTTCGGCATCATCAAATCGCAAATCGGATCCGTCAACCTTGTGACGTTCATAGCGTTCAAGACCAAGTGCAATACCACAGAAGGTTGTCACCGTACCCGAGGTGCCAACCATTTGCACCTTGTCGTCATCGAGCATATCCGAACAGCAATTACGACGCGCGAATTCTTCGAGCCGTTCGCGAATTTCGGTGCGCATTGCCTCAAACCGTTGGCGGCGTTCCTCAACCGAGGCATAACGTTCGGTCAGGCACAACACCCCGCACGGCATCGACAATGTTTCAATACACTGGGTCTTGCCAGTGTTATCCACCTTGATCCAGCAAATCTCGGTACTGCCGCCACCGATATCGAAGACCACCGCATAAGGGCGTTCATCGAGAAGTGCCGAGCAAGCCTGAAGCGCCAAACGGCTTTCTTCATCCGGATTGATGATATCAAGCGAAATGCCGGTTTCATCACGTACCCGTTGAATAAAATCGTCGCGATTGTTTGCCGAACGGCAGGCTTCTGTGGCAACGGCGCGCAAACTTGCGCCGGGGTGCTTGCGCAGTTTTTTGGCGCACACGCGCAATGCATCAATCGCCCGATCCATTGCGGCCTCACAAAGATAACCTTTTTCGCGCACCCCTTCGCCAAGGCGCACAACCCGCGAAAATGCATCAATGACCTTAAAACCATCATTGCACGGACGCGCAACCAAAAGCCGACAGTTTGAACTGCCCAGATCAATGGCGGCATACAGCGGGGCGGTAATGCAATCGATCATGCGCGACGTTGTTCCCACCGGTGTTCCGGTGTGAACCGTGGTGCCAGGTTTTGGCAATACAGGTTTTTCGCGCACTTCAAGCACGGCATGCTCGCCCATCGCAGCGCCGCCATCGGAGCTTACGGCCCCTTGCGAATTGCTATGAGGATGAACCTGCTTCACCTTTCCAAAACCTGCTTTCTGTAACCAACGATCTATCTATGTCGCGCATCAACGCGTCAATTATATGACACGTTTGCGAATCAGCTATATGAGTGTAACGACAATCGCTGACAAGGCAAATGCCCTATGCAAGAAACACATGGATGAGCCGCTTCTGACAAAAAAGGGGTTGCCAAAGCCCACCCGGTTTTATAAATACCGCCCCACACCGAGGCGCATCACGCGTTGCAGTGTGGAAGACTTCTGTTGGGGAATAGGTTAACGGTAGACCTACGGACTCTGACTCCGTCAGTCCTGGTTCGAATCCAGGTTCCCCAGCCAAATTTCTTCTCCCACCAACTATCCTCATTCTCAGCACCACGCCGCGATTACGTTTGTTCCGTTGACGGCTGCTCATCTTAAAGCAATGATCGACGGCCAACGACCAGATTGGCAATAGACCTACGTTGGCGGAAAGCCGTTGTAGCGGTTCTATTGATCAAAATGGCCCAGCTCGCTTGATCCAAGAGGAGACCCCGCATGGACCGTTTCACCGGTGGTTGCCTGTGTGGCACGGTGCGAATTGTGGCTGAAGGTGCCCCGTATCGGGTAGGGCTGTGTCACTGTATGGATTGCCGCAAGCATCATGGTGCGCTTTTCCATGCATCAGCGGTGTTTCCAGAGAACGCGGTGGCGGTCGAAGGTGAAACACGCGATTACGAGGGGCGGCATTTCTGTCCCGCCTGCGGATCATCCGTTTTTTCATGCAGCGACGATGAGATCGAGGTGAACCTTGGATCGCTTGATGATCCCGACCTCTTAAAACCAACCTATGAACTCTGGACCATCCGCCGCGAGGCTTGGCTGCCACCCTTTCCAGTCCATCGTCACTATGACCGTGATCGCGACAACACGGATCGTTCAGAAGAGTAGAATCTGCCTGAGCGTCAGGTACTCAAATGACACGGTGGCGATGTCAGTTGCCTTTCTCCCATCGCCCTAAGAATTTCAATTTTTCTGCACAGGACATTGGTCTTTTTTGGGGTGCACAATTGCCTTTCAAGCCTGCAGTCCGGCAATCATCCGTCGGCAGTTGAGAAAGATATTCTCCAATTTGTGGAACTGGCCGGTTTGTCCAACGTTGGGTTCATACGATCTGTGACACATCACAGACGCCGAATGCACGTTTGGCAACAAAGGAGCATGAAATGCTTACCGATATGTACCGATCCCGCAATTCTTCGCAGCCATCAATCATCGATCGTGTTGATCCGGTAATCTGGTCTAAACACGGCCATTGCCCGATGATCTCGGTCGAGGATGAGACGTTTTATGAAGAGAACGGCTTTCTGTTTCTAAAGAATGTTTTCAGCGATGCTGAAGTCGCACAGCTTCGCCGCGAAGCCAACCATATGCAAAAGTCGTCCCCGGCCGACGATGAAGTTATTTCCGAACCCGGCAGTGACGAAATCCGCAGTGTTTTCCGCGTTCACGATAAAAGTGACGTGTTCTCGCGCCTGATATCCGATGAGAGACTGGTCGCGATTGCCGAACATTTTCTGGATGATGACGTTTATATTCATCAGTCGCGCGTCAATTTCAAACCGGCTTTCAAAGGTAAGGAATTCTTCTGGCACTCGGACTTTGAAACTTGGCATACCGAAGATGGCATGCCGCGCATGCGCGCACTTTCGATGTCTATCACATTGACTGATAATTCAGCCTACAATGGCCCGCTGATGCTCATCCCCGGATCGCATCAAAAGTTTATTTCCTGTGTCGGGGAAACACCCGATCAGAACTATAAAAATTCACTCAAAGCACAGCAAATCGGTACCCCCGATCAAGGTAACCTGACGGAAATGGTTGAGGAATTCGGGATCACGGCACCTGTCGGTCCTGATGGATCGGTCTTGATCTTTGAATGCAATACGTTACACGGGTCGAGCAACAACATTACGCCTTTCCCGCGATCAAACCTGTTCTTTGTTTACAATGCGGTATCAAACAAGTTGGTTGCACCATTCTCGGGGAAAAATCCGCGTCCAAACTTTCTGGCAACGCGCAAGGATGCCGTCCCGGTGCGCACCGGGCACTACAAGATACAGGCAGCCGAATAACCCCTTTCAGATCAACAGAAAGCAAGGCGAGGTCGACCTTCCTTACTTTTTCAGTACTATCGCCCGGTCACCCTTTCCGATGATAGGGCGTTTGCCTATCTGTCAGGTACTCAGATGACACGGTGGCGATGACTGATCGGTCTTGTCCTCGACCGGCAGTGCCTGATCGCTGACGGTCTGAATACCGCAGTCCGTAATCAAAACGTCAACCGGCACGTCATATTGATGGGGCATGATATTGCCAAGTCTGGTGGCCTCAAACCCGATCCCAACCACCAATGGACGGCGCTTCAGGGCCGCAAGCGTGCGGTCAAAAAATCCACCACCATAGCCCAAGCGATACCCTGCCCCGTCAAAGCCCACCAAGGGTGCAAGCAAGACATGCACAGCAACCGCCTCAGTTCCTTGCGGTTCGGGGATCCGGGCAAAACCGGGCACCATTTTTGTTTTGGGGGTCCAATCGTGAAAGACCATGGACTGGTCCCTGCCCGGCACAACTGGTAAGGCAGCCTTGCCACCCGCCTCAAGATGTCGCGCCATCACCGGACGCAGATCAACTTCGTTTTGGATCGGCCAGTAAAACCCGACAGTAGCCCCGGAACGGTTTTCAAGAAATGCGGAAAAATGCGCCTGAACCTGATGTGATAAATGTTGGTGTGTGGCCGCATCAAGGGCGGAGCGCCATCCCAGCAAAGCACGCCTGACGGCATGGCGCCATTCGGCCTGACTATTGGCATCTTTTGCGACCGGCGCACTGGGAAGATCAAGGCTCATGAGAATGGATACTTGCTGTGTTTTGTGTCTTTGGTCAGACACCCTACAACAAAACCCTTTAAACGCATAACGCGCCGGAAGCCCGGCGCGTTAACGGTTGTCAGCAAAAGCTGCAATCCAAAATCAATTACCCGATGGAGAGTTCTTCTGCCGACATGCGGCCGTTACGACCTTCAATCAGCTCGAATTCAACCTTTTGACCCTCATCAAGTCCCTGCAGACCAGCACGCTGAACAGCGGTGATATGCACGAATGCATCTTTGCCGCCTTCGTCAGGGGTGATGAAGCCATAACCCTTGGTCGCATTAAACCACTTAACCGTTCCGGTAGCCATATCCGTCGTCGTCCTTAGTTTAGTAAGCGCATTTCCCTTTTGAGGAAGTGCTAGAAAACAGTCCCTGCACCACACCCGGAAAGAGCATAACTTCCCCCAACCAGAAGGCAACCATGCCCCGACAAGATGTACTGCACTGTTTCAATAATTACCGAATTTTGGCCTTAGTGCAATGGATTCATGTATGAAGTTCTTTTTTCGCTACCAGGCATTCAAAACCGTATAACGGTTTTCATCTGACTGTGAATGCCGAAAACCTGACACACCCATAGATGAATCAAATTCGCCGACGAATTCACGCAAGGGTTCTGTATCTCGACAAATAAGAGCCAACTTTATGGTTATCACAGCGGGAAGGTCAGCCTGAACAATACTGATATTGTCATACATTCGAATATGGGCAATATCACCTACGATTGCATCAAGACGCCCCGCCGAGAGCAAATCCACAGATTGCTCGAGACTGCTCAGATCATGCCAAATGATCTTGGCCGTCAAAGGCACATTTGGCCGTGGCAAATTGGCAAGAATGCCAATTTCGACATTCGTCATAGATGTCAGATCAACACCGGCAAGAGTAAACAGCCGTAATTCAAAACGAACTCTGCTGACTGCGGCGATGGTGTTGCCAAACGCCGCCGGCTGTGAGCTCAATACACAGTCAATTTGTTCGTTTTCCATAAGCTGATGAAATCGATTGTAGGGGATGACCTCAAACAAAACCGGGCGGCTTTGAGTGCCAAGTCGGGTCAGGAACTTTCACTGCTCAAAAGGGGCAAGATCGACCCATTTCGCCGCAATCTCGATGTTACTGGCAATCCGAACAGGTTCTTGACCATATGCAGAAACCGATATGCAGAGCAGGCAAAACAGCCCCCCAAAGAGATAAATCCCGCGCCGCACAAACTGCATTTATTTCTGCCTTAAAAATTTCCATTACGATGAATGAAAACGGCCAACACGGCCCAAGCTTCTATCGTCAAACTGCCAAGTATTTAGTCCCACTTTGGTGACCGGGATCCCATCAACCCATTCTACATTCGGGTCATAAATCAATGATCAGTAAAACGTGACGAAAACTTTGCGCAAACTATTATGTGGCGACGACTTCAGGGCACTTCAACAATACAATCGTCCGACACCGGCTGAACGCGCTGAAGCGGGCAACAAAACACACTGATCATGATGTCGAAGGCAGGCTTGTTTGTTTTACGGATAGGTCCCTACATGCAATTATTGAGCATAAGAAGACGAAACGAAGAACGAACGTTAAGAAACATTGACCCGGTTTGTCGAGATAGCAGTTCCTGTGTTTCCAGAGCCATCGCGTACCGATCTTAACCGGGCATCAAATGCCGTAATAAAGTCGCGATTTATGGGGGTATCATGACATACCAACGCCAGTTCAATGACATGCACAGGCGGGAATGGTAGCCGCGCAATAGATGCGTCGTCTTCAAACAAGCTGGCATGTGCAATCAGCACATCAATTCGCCCTGCACCGATCAGGTCGATCCCTTGCTTGATTGTCCGTAGACCATACCATTCAACGTCTTGCGCCAAAGGAAGCTTCATGCGTGGCAATGTCGCAAGATAGCCGACCGTCACGCTATCATCACGCAACAAAGCTTCCCCCGTCCGGGCGAACATCATCATTTCAAACCTGACCTTGTGAACGGATGCAATCGTGTCGGCAGGCTCGACTGGAGCCTCGGCAACGATGCAATCAACTTGCCGACTTGCAAACAAACCATTCAATCGGTCAAAAGGAAGACCATCGGACCATTGCCGTCCCGACATTGCGCGCAACGTTTTGTAGAAATTCTTTTGCTCCGATGTAAGCGACAAAAGCCACTGATCGGTGACGGTAACAACATTACCAACCCGAACACTTTCCACGCTATCGTCTTGCGCACGTGCCTCGCAGAGCCAAATAATCCCGACCAAAACTATCAAGAAAAGCACACACCAATTTCCGACATTCACCACCCGTAACATCATGTCGTCACCCTGATAGAAAAAAGTACTATTGTCAGGCATGTGGCGCTGAGACTTTAATGCTTCAAGAAGCCGCTGTTTACCGGCCATCATAACCATGACATTCACAATGACTGAATTTGTCATGATTTGGGCGATAGTTTCTCGTGACTCTTGACTAGTATTCGAACGATGATGACCAAATATGTAAAATACGCACGGCTTAAACGATGCGATAAAACAAACAAAGTCACCCGGCACTGCCACAGCGTGACCATGGTGGGACACAGGTAAAACAACGTGGGAATTTGGTTATCTGATCGGAAAAGAAGCCCGTGACAGCAACAGCGACAACCAAGATCGCAAATCCTCGTGACATTGCGCAAAACGTGATGACGCTGATTAATGAACTGAACCTGCAGCCAACCCCGCAGGTCTATCATGTATTTTACAGCTATCTGACCGACGAAGTTCCCGAACTCAGCCAATTGATCAAGGTGCTGATCCGCAACACTCAGGAACTTGATGAAGAAACCGTCTTTCGGATTTATCACAAGTATCTTGGAAGCAACGCGCTTCAGCAGAAAATCGATCAGGGCGTAGAAGGATTGCAGGCAGCGGTAGAACGCGTTGAAGAGGCGGTTCATTCCGTTATCCGCGACACCGAAATATTCTGTGATGAAATTGACACAGCATCAAACCGGCTGACCGAAGACGGAATTTCGCCTGAAGATGTGCACTGCGTGACACAAAACCTGTCAAAGGCCACGCACACGGCGCGAAATCGTTATGGTGATTTCAACAGTAACCTTGGTGAGTACCATCAGGAAGTCCGTCGCGTGCGCAGCGAACTGGAACTGGTGCGTCGTGATGCCCTGACAGACACCCTAACCGGGATCGCCAACCGCAAGAACTTTGACACATCGCTCCGCGATGCTGTTACCTCAACCATGGAAACTGGTGTCGAGCTGTCGTTGCTAATGATCGACATTGATCACTTTAAGGCCTTCAACGATAATTTCGGTCACCGCACTGGCGATGGCGTCTTAAAAGCAGTGGCGCGAGTTCTGGTAAATTCGACCAAGGGTGCGGATACTGTTGCGCGTTATGGCGGCGAGGAATTTGCCATTATCCTGCCCGACACGTCGCTGGAAAATGCTAAAAAGCTGGCAGATAAACTTCGCAACAATGTCTCCATGCAACAGATTATCAATAAAAAAACAGGAAAGAGTTTCGGTAAGTTAACTGTTTCAATCGGCTTGACGTCCTACCGACTTGGCGAGAATATACTGGAATTTGTTGATCGTGCCGACAATGCGCTATACGAGGCAAAACAAGGTGGGCGAAATACCTGTATGTCTCAATAAAAAAACACATACCGGGTCTACCGGAAAATAAGACCATCTTTGGGCCTATCTATGCCATAAGTGGTGTGATGCGAATTTGACTTCGAGCAAACCCGATTGTGTCTCGCCAAGCCAAAATGAACAGACCGAACCTCTTATATTCGGTCTTGTGTCATACAACATAAGAATGCAATGGCTTTGCGGGGCGGAGCGACCATATGACGCGAAACAAATCCGAACGTAAAATTGAACTTGAACACAAGATTTTCAAAACGTTCGAAGAATGCCACTTTCAAAAGTCTGATATTTCAGATGAAGCTCTGTTTGTGCTGCAAATGGCCGAGGGATCGGTTGTTTCGCTGCCGTTGCGTGCTATCTGCCGCGAATTCGATATTGATGTGAATTCCAAGGATGGCGAGTTGATCAGCCTGATCGACAAGGCCCTTAATTTCATTAACATATTGCGCCCGGGCGATGACCTTCCGCTTGAAGTTCTGACCGGTGAAGCATCGTGGGATGTCGACGAAGCACATCAGGCGATTGCCTATAACCGTATCACCATGCAGCTCGTGACATGGATGTCAGGCAACGAAGAACTGATCACGGATCCTGATCAGCTCATGCAGATCGCGGAAGACCCCGGTACCAAAAAGAAGATCAATCAGGCTTTTGACGAAGTCGCCGAGAAGCTTGGGTTGGGCAAGGAAAACCGCGAAGAAGTCGTCAATCTGGTTCATCAGGTTGCAGACGAACTTTCCTATGTCGAGACCTTGCGCGAGAAATATCGAAGCATCAAGATGGTTGACCGCAAGATGCAGGAACTTCGCCGCATTTACGCGCATGAAAAAGGCGTTCTGGAAACTGTTACCCAAGCCATTCGCCTGCTTGATGATGCCAAGAAGAAGTTCGAAACGACGTTTGAAGAGATTGACGCCAATACCGGCGAAATCATGTCCGTCCTGAAAAACTTTTCGTCCCAACGGCAATATATCCGCACCAAACGCGATGACCTGCATCGGCGCCTGCGCGCTTGGGAACCGCTCATTGTTCAGTGGGAAAACCTTGAGGTTGAGCGTGGCCCGGTGGCCGTTCGACTTGTGCGAGACACTTACCAGTTCCTTGCACCGCGCTTCATGAAGGTCAAACAGTGGCTTTTGATGACCAAGATGCAAGATGGCATCGCATCCGGGCAAACCTTCAAAGATGAAGACGAACGCATGGGTGCGCTCAAGGGCAAGATGATGCAGTGGTAATAGAGACCTGCACAGAACACGACAGCTAAATCACAAACGAAAAAATCGCGGTTTACTCCGCGGTTTTTTTTGATTCTCGGTCTTTATTTTGACCCGTTCGAAATACGTCAGCTCAGCATAATTTTAAGTGCGATATGACCATCAATCGTCGTGATGGATTTGTTCGAGGATGCTGGCACAGGTACTCTTGTATCAATGCAATGCGCTATCATTGCCGCAGCAAGCTCCGCCCCGGCCGTTGGCACGACAACCTTTTCGCCGGCATCCGATGTGATTGTCATCCGCACAATGACTTCGGGCTTCTTTTCGATCTCAAGACCGCTAATCTGCCCGGACGGAAGAGGCTTTCCCGAACGACGGCGATACGCCATCAGCGCTTTGACCAGTTCAGCATCTTCAAAAACGATACAGCGCATCTCGCGCATGACTGCTCACCCTGCAATTTTTCCTTAATTGCATATGGTAGTGCCAAGTAACAAAACAAACATTAACGCACGAAAGAATAACGACTTAGGGCTTTTTCAAACGAGGCCACATACCGGTTCCAGCAGTCCACTCAGCTTGATGCCAACCAAACACCAACAGCCACCATCAAGGTCCCTGCGATCCGGTTGAGTATCCGGACATTGCCGCTTTTTTCAAGGAACCGACGTAATGAACGGCCGCCTGTCGCATACAGCGTCATGCAAATCAGTTCGGTCATCAGGATGATTGCAACCAGCACCGAAAGCTGTGGCGCCATCGCATGTTCCAGACTGATAAAGGGAGGCAGCAATGAAATCATGAAAGCCCAGCCTTTTGGATTGGCAATGGCCGTCACGAACCCCTGGGTTATCAAGCCATAGGGGGTTGCCGTCTTGGCACCCTCGACTTCGGATGAAATTGCCATGCGTCCACGCGACAACCATAACTGGATGCCCAACCACGCAAGATATGCACCGCCAATGTATTTAAAGACGGCAAATATCGCCGGGTACTGCAACATTACGGCTGCCACACCAAGTGCCGATGCAACAACAACGATCCCAACGCCAACCAGTTCGCCCATCATCATCCACAAGGTACGGCGAAGCCCAATGGTCATGCCAAGTGTCAACGCAAGCGTCATGCACATGCCCGGCGTAATCGAGACAAAAAAGGCCGTCGGGATAAAGGCCCCGATCAAGGACAAACTGACCATAGAATATTCCTGTGACGGTGGGTGGCGCGCAACTGTGATACGCAAATCTCACAATTCGCAAAATCAGGGCAAAACCACTACCTGATAACGTGAAACCCAGCCAGCATCTTTTTCCAAGTATGGCATGCCTGAACATTAAAATACCCCGTCAAAGCCAAAGAATGGGCCTGCCGATTAGCGTAGCTCGCTAAATTCCACTCAAAAAAGCCGACAAAAGATACAAAAATTACTTGACCTTCGTGGACGCTCAAACGAAATTGGGGACGTCGCCAGCACCGTCTGGCCTAGAAAACCATTTGATGAAGACCGATGACCGCAGACAATTGCAACATTGATGCATTTGCCGATCGCGCCGAAGCCACCGCTTCGGGCGCCTTTGTGCTGTCTGCTCTCAACCTACTTTTCGGTCTACTTGGTCTCGCTGCCCTAGGCGCGCTACGACTTACACGCCCCTGAGCGAAAGACGACGGACCAGATCACGCAGACGATGTTGATCACGGTACTGCAGCTCAGGGGAAAAAGTCGCGCCAGATGGCCCGCACTCCTTCCAGACAGAATTTATTTATACCGGGCAAGGCCCGTTTGATCAGGAAACAAGACAATGGCTAGTGCAAACGACAATCGCGTCATCATTTTTGATACCACCCTGCGTGATGGGGAACAGTCCCCGGGTGCGTCGATGACGCTCGATGAAAAACTGCGTGTGGCACATGCTCTGGCAGAACTGAAAGTTGACGTCATCGAAGCAGGCTTTGCCATTGCTTCGAATGGCGATTTCCGATCCGTCAATGAAATCGCCAAGCAAATCAAGGGACCGACCATCTGTTCGCTGTCCCGTGCGGCCAAGGGTGACATTGAACGCGCTGCCGAGGCATTGGAACCTGCGGAAAACAAACGTATTCACACCTTTATCTCCACAAGCCCGCTGCACATGAAATACAAATTGCAGATGGAACCAGAACGCGTTCTGGAAAAAGTCATCGAAAGCGTGACACTGGCACGCAAGTTCACCGATGATGTTGAATGGTCGGCCGAAGACGGCTCACGGACCGAGCACGACTTCCTGTGCCGCTGCGTTGAAGCGGCAATTGACGCCGGAGCAACCACAATCAACATCCCCGATACGGTTGGCTATACCACCCCGACCGAATATGCCGATCTGATGACCATGCTGTTTAACCGCGTGCCAAACATCGACAAGGCAATCCTGTCGGTTCATTGCCACAATGATCTGGGCATGGCGGTATCGAACTCGCTGGCAGCTGTTCATGCAGGTGCACGTCAGATCGAATGCACCATCAATGGTTTGGGCGAACGTGCCGGGAACGCCGCACTCGAAGAAATCATCATGGCGTTGAAAACCCGCAATGATGCCTTCCCGTATGAAACTGGCATTGATTCAACCAAAATCATGAACGCATCGCGTTTGGTTTCGGCCGTTTCGGGCTTTGTTGTCCAGCCAAATAAGGCCATTGTTGGCGCGAACGCATTTGCCCATGAAAGCGGCATCCATCAGGACGGCTTCCTGAAAAATGCTGAAACCTATGAAATCATGAAGCCCGAAAGCATCGGCCTGAATAAATCCAGTCTGGTGATGGGCAAGCATTCCGGTCGCCACGCCTTTAAGGAAAAGCTCAAGGAACTTGGCTTTACCGAACTGGGTGACAATGCCATCGAAGATGCTTTCGCGCGTTTCAAGGAACTGGCCGACAAGAAAAAAGAAGTTTACGACGACGATATTGTCGCTCTGGTCGATGACGGCATGCGTGACAACGAACACATCAAGTTCGTTGGCCTGACCGTGACCTGTGGCTCCCGCGGGCCGCAGACGGCGGAACTCGAACTGACTGTGGATGGCGAAAGCCGCACGGCGAAAACCACCGGTGATGGCCCGATTGACGCGACGTTTAATGCGATCAAGGAAATCTATCCCCATGACTGGCGCCTGAAACTCTATCAGGTTCACGCCGTGACCGAGGGTACCGACGCACAAGGCACAGTGACTGTTAAACTCGACGGTGAAGACCGCACTGTGGTTGGCAATGCATCAGACACCGACACGGTTGTCGCCTCTTGTGTTGCCTATGTCACCGCAGTTAACAAGCTGATTGAAAAAAGCAAAAGAACTGCACCGGATGCCATGGCGTCCTGATCGGTACTTTTCACAAGCTTTGAAAAAGGTGGCGGTTTCGCCACCTTTTTTTTGCGCGCCCCTCATCGCACGTCACGCGTTATATCTGATGTAAATATCGTGCGGTCGCACCTTGTGCTATCATCTTGTGAAACCATGAACGGGGTGATGACATGCTTGGATTGCATAGTTCCGGACACTGTCGCCTGCGATTTCTGCTGGCTGGTTGCCTGCTTTGCGTGAGTACCTTCTATTCGATTGCGGGAATTTCACACGCCGCGAAGGCAGACCCGGGGCAGTCAATCATGGTCCCTGCTCAGCCTTATCCGGTAAGTGGCCTACGCCAACGATTGATCGCCGAGGGGAAAACAATTCCCGGCGTTGACGACAGCATGCAATCAGATATCCCGGCGCGATATTTCCCGCCAAAGAATTCCGATCTGGCCCACGGCAGCAAACATGCCGCTGTTGTCGCCCTGCCCGATTGCAATGACCAGTTTCCCGAAAACTGGATTGCCATTCTGCAGGATGCCGGCCTTGGCGTTTTGCTGATTTCCCCGTATCAGGCCCATCCGTCGCAGGCCTATTGCACAGAAGGTTCACTGGACAAACCCAAACACGGCCTCACCTATTGGGCATTTGATGCCCTAAGCGCGCTTTCCTACCTTGCACAGCAACCAGACATCGACCCGAAACGAATTGCAGTGTTTGGCTATGGGTATGGTGCCGCCGCAGCCCAATTCGCCATTTACCGTCATGGACTGGCCAAACGCATCCCCGAACGGTTCCGTGCACTGGTCGGGCTTCGTCCGCAATGCATGTCGGAGATGGACAATTTTGTTCCAAGCTTATTGGTCGGGGTCAGGAATGATCCGTTCAATCCCCCTGCATGGTGTCAATGGCGCATTGACCGCGACCTTGGACCCAACCGGAAACCGGTGCAGTTCGAACTGGTGAACAGTGGCGAAACAATTGAAAAACAAGCGACTCGGGAATGGCTTCCTGTTGAAAACAGTCCAGCAGTCGTATCCCTCATCACGAACTTCCTGTCTGATAACCAGATTGAAGACAAAAGCGATCAAAATTGAATTAAACCGCCAAGACCATATTCCTGATCATGTTTTTGTTGCTTTAATTCAAGAATTTGACGCGCCTTAATTATTCCTCAATCCCCTGAGCAGATTATTCGTGCATCGGCTTAATCCTTGCGCTATCAAAGCCGGTACATTCGTATTCAAGATTTTACTATTAACCGGGGCATAGGGCAGGAATGTTTTCCAAGCTTCTTGGGGTTTTATCCTCCGACATGGCGGTGGATTTGGGCACCGCTAACACACTGGTTTACGTCAAAGGGCGAGGCATTGTCCTTAACGAACCATCCGTGGTGGCCATTACCGACGAAAAAGGCAAGAAACAAGTTCTTGCGGTTGGTGAAGAAGCCAAACAAATGCTCGGTCGTACTCCGGGGTATATTCAGGCGATCCGTCCGCTTCGTGACGGTGTCATCGCCGAGTTCCATATCGCCGAAGAAATGATCAAACACTTTATCCGCAAAGTGCATGGTCGTCGTAACTTCGCGAGCCCGGAAGTCATTATCTGCGTTCCATCCGGTTCGACCGCTGTTGAACGCCGTGCAATTCAGGAAAGTGCTGAAAGTGCTGGCGCGCGCAAGGTCTGGCTGATTGACGAACCGATGGCTGCTGCGATTGGTGCCGGTCTTCCGGTTACCGAACCGACTGGCTCAATGGTTGTTGATATCGGTGGTGGCACGACCGAAGTCGCCGTTCTGTCGCTTGGTGGCATTGTTTACGCCCGCTCAGTACGTGTTGGTGGCGACAAAATGGATGAGGCAATCATCGCCTATATCCGTCGCACCCATAACTTGCTCGTTGGCGAAAGCACGGCTGAGCGCATTAAAAAGGAAATCGGTTCTGCATGCGCACCCGATGATGGTGATGGTGCAACGGTTGAAATCCGTGGCCGTGACCTGATGAATGGTGTGCCAAAAGAACTGATGATTTCCGAACGTCAGATCGCTGAAAGCCTGGCCGAGCCGGTTTCTGCAATTATCGAGGCCGTCAAGGTCGCGCTTGAGCAGACACCGCCGGAACTGGCTGCTGATATCGTTGACAAGGGCATCGTGCTTACCGGTGGTGGCGCAATGCTTGGCAATCTTGATTATGTCTTGCGTCATGCAACCGGACTTCCGGTTTCGATCGCGGATGATCCTCTTTCCTGTGTTGCGCTCGGTACCGGTCGCGCACTCGAAGAGAAAAAGATGCTGCGCAACGTTCTGCACACAGCGTACTAAGCCAGATCTGATCGAAAAACTTTTCACCGGGTCGCATCCACACTGGACGCGACTCGGTGATTTCGTTAAGGTTGGGTATCCTGATGGGATATTCGATAACCTTTCTCGAAATGCGAGGAATACTCTTGGCACAGCATGGCGGTCCGCAGCAGCGTATCTTTTCGCCGTTACGTACGGCGCTTCACCGCTTCGCTTTCATTCTGTTGATCTTTTCGGCCTTTGGACTAATGCTTTTGGGCAAGGCCGATACAGTCCTGATTGAACGCATTCGGGCCGCATCGGCCGACCTTGTGTCGCCGGTGATGAATATCGTGTCCCGTCCCGCATCCAGTATCAACGAAATTACCGACAAAGCTTACAACCTCGCACATCTGTATGAGGAAAATGAACGCCTGCGCCGTGAAAACTTGCAATTGCTGGCATGGCAGCAAGCCGCGCGTAATTTGTCGCACGAAAACGCCCGCCTGCGTGAACTGGCGCACTACACAACCCCGCCTTCGTTGCATCTTGTGACCTCACGCGTAATTGCGGATATGGGGGGCGCTTATGCCCACAGCCTGATGATTTCGGCAGGATCGCGCGACGGGGTGATTAAGGGGCAGGCGGTTATCGCCGACGAAGGTCTTGTCGGACGCATTGCCGAAGCCGGATATCAGGCTTCGCGTGTGCTTTTGATTACCGACATCAATTCGCGCGTTCCGGTCATTGTTGAGAATTCGCGCGATCGCGCATTTGTATCAGGCGACAACACCACCCGCCCGCTTCTGACCTTCCTCACGGCGGACGCAACGGTCGCACCGGGTGACCGCATTCTGACGTCCGGCCATGGTGGTGCATTCCCGCCGGGTATTCCGGTTGGCGTTGTATCGTCGGTTTCGGAAAATGCGGTGCGTATTGCCCCGCTGTTCCGCCGTCATCAGCTTGAATACCTGCGTGTTGCCAATTACGGTCTGCATGGCATCCTGAGTGAGCAACGCATTCGCCAAAGTCAGGCACCATCGAACACCGATGCCACCAACCTTGCACCTGACATCCCCGCCGGTGTTGGTGTGGTGCCCAAGGAATCCGAGATTGATGCCCACAAGCCGATGTTCAAACCACCGGCCCCAGAAGGGGATCGTCCGTGAAACCCGGCGTCTGGCATAGACTGGACGTTATTGCACGCGGTCTTCTCCCGGCGTTTAGTGTTTTCGTCCTGCTTCTGATCAATCTGCTGCCTGTCAGCCTGCCCCTGCTCTCGACGGCCTCACCTTCTTTGGCGTTGATGGCGGTATTTTACTGGTCTGTGAACCGCCCTGATCTTCTTACCGCCTTAACAGCCTTTTTCCTTGGTCTTTTACAGGACCTTCTGATGGGATTACCTTTGGGGGTCAGCTCACTCGTGCTGCTGCTCGTCCAGACCGGCTCGGCCAGTCAGGGGCGATTTTTCCACAATAAGTCGTTCAGCGTGATGTGGTGGGGCTTTGCACTGGTGGCGATTCCAGCCTTACTGGTGCAGTGGTTGCTAAGCTCAGCCCTGATCGGGGCCCTTTTGCCGATCAAGGCGACTTTGATCAGTTATGTGCTCACGTCGTTACTTTTCCCACTTGTGGCATGGGGGTTGGCCCGTGCCCAGAACAGCTTGCTGCGCTATATATAAGCAACAGCATCATGCACATAAAAATCTGGCAAAGTTGATGTTTTGGCAACGGTGATCCGTTATGATGTAACAAGATGGTTTCCAAGCAGCGACAAGCCAGATAGAACGGCTCAAACGACCGGGTTTTGCCCTACATTATCGAGCATAGACAGGTAATCTTCGCCCATGTGGCACCGCGATTCAGACAGATTCAGATTATTCACCCGACGCGCCCTGATGCTGGGTGCGGGCAAGGGATTATTGCTGACCGGTCTGGCTGCACGCATGTACTACCTTCAGGTGCTTGAAAGTGACCGATACCGGACACTGGCCGATGAAAACCGTATTTCTCATCGCTTGCTGCCACCACCGCGCGGCCTGATTACCGACCGGTTCGGCGCCCAGCTGGCCGTGAACCGTCAAAATTATCACATCATGATTGTGCGCGAACAAACACCTGACGTGCGTCGCACACTTGAAATCCTTAATCAGATTATTGATCTTGGCCCGGGTATCATCGAACGGGTTGAACGCGACGTTGCAAAGCGGCGGTCCTTTGTTCCGGTAACCGTTCGAGACAATCTGACATGGGATGAAGTCGCACGGGTTGGTGTTAACGCACCCGACCTGCCCGGCCTTATAATCGATGCCGGTCGATCACGTGATTACCCGGAAGGACCGCACCTTGCCCATACACTGGGGTATGTTGCCGCTGTTTCCGAAAAGGAACTGAACGGCGATCCGCTTTTGGAATTGCCGGGCTTTACCATCGGTAAAAGCGGCATTGAAAAGGTTTATGATCTGGCACTGCGGGGGAAAGCAGGAACAAGTCAGGTCGAAGTCAATGCCCTGGGCCGCGTGATCCGCGAACTTGAACGCGAAGAAGGCGAAAGCGGTAACACCGTCGTCATGACGCTTGATCTTGAATTGCAACGTTATGCCAATCAACGGCTTTCAAGACAGGAAAGCGCATCTGCGGTCGTTATGGACATCCATAATGGCGAGGTGCTCGCCATGGCGTCCCACCCGGCCTATGACCCCAACGCTTTTACCACTGGCATTTCGCACAGACTTTGGAATTCTCTGGTCAACAATCCCTATTCACCGCTGTCAAACAAGGCTGTGAACGGCACCTATGCTCCCGGTTCGACATTTAAGATGTGCGTTGCCTTGGCGGGTCTTGAATCTGGCATCATTTCAGCGGACCAGAGGTTCTTCTGTAACGGGCATCTCGATTTGGGCAATGCGCGTTTCCACTGCTGGAAGCGCGGCGGGCATGGTTGGGTCAACATGCATAACTCGCTCAAGCATTCCTGCGATGTCTACTACTATGAAATTTCCCAGAAAATTGGCATTGATCGGATTGCAGCGATGGCCAATAAGCTTGGCCTGGGTACAGAAACCGGCATTGACCTTCCCAATGAACGCAGTGGCCTAATCCCGACCAAAGACTGGAAAGAGATCCAGCTCGGCAAACGCTGGCAAGGCGGAGAAACTCTGATTGCATCCATTGGTCAGGGGTATGTTTTAACCACCCCGCTTCAGCTTTGCACCATGACGGCGCGTATTGCATCGGGTAAAGCCGTTAAACCCCATCTGACGCGTGATCATGTGGCACCGGATGGCATTTCAAGCCGCCAGAACGAAGAATTCCCCGACCTCCAGATCAGCCGTGCCAGTCTTGCCCGCGTACGCGACGGCATGAACGGGGTCAGCAACGAACTACACGGAACAGGATATCGGGCGCGCATTGACATCAAAGGCATGGAACTGGCGGGTAAAAGCGGCACCAGCCAGGTCCGCCGGATCACCATGCGCGAACGCCAGACCACCGGTGTTCTGGACAATGATGACTTACCATGGAAATATCGCGATCACGCTCTGTTTGTTGCCTTTGCTCCGATTGAAAATCCACGCTATGCATGTGCAGTTGTGGTCGATCATGGCGGCGGTGGGTCGTCAGTCGCAGCCCCGATTGTCCGTGACCTTTTGATCAAGGCGCAGGAACTACAATCTGCCAGACCGGGGATATCAGCAGCCGTTCTGCCAGCCAGCGCTCAGCTTCGTCCAAAGCCGCCACAGTCCGAAGAAGGCGAGGGTTAGTCACATGCCGTTTAGCAAATATCGCATTGGTGAAGACCCAGACTACGTTCCAATCGGACGCCGTCTCTTACTCCTGAACTGGACACTGGTTGCCTTGATCACGGTGCTTTCGGGGATCGGGTTTGCCATGCTGTATTCGGCGGCAAACGGATCGCTTGAGCCATGGGCAGAACGTCAGATGATGCGCTTTGGCATTGGTGCGACCTTGATGATCATCATCGCAATAACCGATATCCGCATCTGGCTCAAGCTGGCCTATCTGTCCTATTTTGTCGCCCTTGTGCTCCTTGTCGGGGTCGAAATCAAAGGCGATATCGGCATGGGTGCACAGCGCTGGATCAACCTTGGCTTTTTCCAGCTGCAGCCATCCGAATTGATGAAAATCTCGTTGGTTCTGGCCTTGGCACGGTATTTCCATGGCCTCACAGTTGAGGAAACCGGGCGCATTACATTGCTGCTTCCCCCTCTTTTGATGGTTCTGGCCCCGGCGGCCCTTGTCCTGCGCCAGCCTGACCTTGGAACAGCGTTGCTGCTGGTTGCTGGCGGCGGCGTGATCTTCTGGCTTGCGGGGGTTCGGATGTGGAAATTTGGCCTCATTCTGGGCAGCGCGCTTGCCGCCATTCCGATCGGCTGGCAATTCCTCCGTGACTATCAAAAGAACCGTGTCCTGACGTTTATGAACCCGGAAAATGATCCCTTGGGTGCGGGATATCACATTACCCAATCAAAGATTGCTTTGGGGTCAGGCGGCCTGTTTGGCAAGGGGTTCATGCTTGGGTCACAAAGCCACCTTAACTTCCTGCCCGAAAAGCAGACCGACTTTATCTTTACCATGCTTGGCGAAGAATTCGGTCTTGTTGGTGGCCTTGCGTTGCTAATGCTTTATGCCCTGGTCATTACCTATGGCTATGTGATTGCGCTTCGTTGTCGTAATCAATTTGGCCGCATGGTTGCCATTGGGGTGACATCGACATTCTTTTTGTATGTCTTTATCAACATCGCGATGGTCATGGGGCTGATCCCGGTTGTTGGCGTGCCTTTACCGTTGGTATCTTATGGTGGCACCGTAATGATGACCATTCTGGTCAGCTTTGGCCTTTTGATGAGTGTGTCTATCCACCGCGATATTCGCATCTCGCGGCAGGGTAATGACGACGGACGTCAGTAACCCGGAGGCATAAGATTCCGCGTGACCACGCCGAGCATTTCATAAATTATGATTTCAACGGTGCTTAGGTATCCAGACAGGTCATGCGTTGATCTGTTCGAAAAGCATCTCGAAATCGGTCAGGACACAGCGATTACGACCGGTTTCTTTGGCATTATACAGCGCACGATCCGCCAGCGAATAAATCAGAGCTGAGATATCGCTGTTCTCGCGGGATTTAAGCGCGTCAAGATTGCGAACAACCTTGGCATCAAGTGCTGCCGCACTGGCACTCGATGGAAGCCCCGCTACACCAAAACTCGCGGTATATGAAAGTTTGTTCCCACCATAACTGACGTATGATTTCTCAAACTCCGCGCGCAAACGTTCCGCAAGCTTCATCGCACCATCAAGTTCTTCACCGGGCAAGAGAACGGCAAATTCCTCGCCGCCCATCCGGGCAGGCAAATCAATATCGCGCAATGTCGCCTTCATTGATGTTGCCAAGGCAACAAGTACAGCATCGCCAGCCTGATGGCCGTGGGTGTCATTGAAATTCTTGAACCGGTCAATATCAAGCAGGATAACCGACATCGGTGTATCACGACGGCGCCAGACAGAGATGGCTTCTTCAAGACGCACAAGATAGGCCCGCCGGTTTGGAAGCCCCGTCAGCGGATCAGTCGATGCCAGAACTTCAAGTTTTTGCATCGCATCTTTTAGTTCCTCTGTGCGTTGCTGTACTCTGGCTTCAAGATTGACGTTGGCGTCCTGCAATTCGTCGCGTGCACGGCGCAACTGGCCAACTTGCCCACGGATCATCCCAAACAAGCCAACCGTAACCGACCCCAACAATTGAATTTCATCGTCGTGGCGATGATGCGGGGGCATTTCCATCGGACGGTCGTAATCGGTTGGGTCCGCCTTGATGATATAATCACCAAGATGCACAAGCGGCCGGGAAAACACGTAATAGCTCATCGCAGCAAAGGCCATGGCCATCATGACAGCAAGGATCATATTGCTTAGGAATGACCAGGCGACACGCGACATAAAGCTTGAAACATAGACCTGCGGGTTCAGCTCAATGATCATTTCGCCGCTGACTGTTGCAGATTGCGCATCTGGATCGCGCACGGGAATGACAACAGTCTGAAGCCCACCAAATAGCTTTTCTGCCCACCGCGATGCCGGTATCTGTCCCAATGGGCGCTTTTTCTCAAAGAAAATACCGTGCTCTGCGTCCGTAAGCGTAATCCGCTCAATCGATCTTTGGTTGAGCATTCCGCGCGCCATCACATCGGCAAGTTCACGATCACTCTTATTAAGAACTTCCATTGTAACAGGCACGTTGCTGTCGATTGTGCGCTGATTGGCCTGCGTATATACGCCGTACAGCCACCCATAGTCATTGTAGGCCTGAAACGCCGTGATCAGGAGGCCAAGGATCGCGGCAAAAAATAAAGAATACTTCAACTGACGCGCCGCAATGGTACTGCCCAGCTTCAATCCGGCCAGCGCATCATCATGCTTGTCATCGGGTTGAAGCACCACTCCTGTATCCTTTTCTTTCCTGCCATATATCTTGGGATAGATTATTTAGTCTTTAGAAAGAGTGTGAGCCAAACCTTCTACACCAAAGTAATAGTCACGTCCCGAGGTCTGATGTTCAAGGCTGAACTGGGAAAAATCGATATTTTTCCAGTCTCGTGTGCCAAAGATGCGTTCGAAATGCGCAAGGTTTCCTTGATTAATCGCCTCCATCCTAAACGATATCTCTGGATGATCATGGAGCACCTCAACGCCTGCGATATAATCATTTAGCAAAACCATCACCCACGCGCCGGCAAGAAAGTGCCCGCCATGGGTCATGGTCATTTTCCCATTCGCAACATTTTGCATGCCTTTTTCCGACCAATTCAGGCCACCAACAAACACATCCGTGCCCGCCGTCATACCAGCCTGTTCAATCGCGGCAATCGCGCCAAGTGCAATATCGTCATTTGCCGCCCAGACAGCGTCAAGGCATTGGCCACCAGTAATCCAGGCCGCAGTTTGACGATACGCCTCATCAAAAGACCAATTGGCAACCAAACGACGTTTTTCATTCAAAACAGGAAATTGTTTGAGGGCAAGATCAAGGCCTTCAAGCCGTTGAAGGGACGCAGGCGTGTGCCGATCCCCGGCAATCGACAGCAGGCAAATTGTTCGTGGCAGGCCACCGGTATGCGATAAGCGCACCCCATCGATCAAAGACTGTGCAATTTCAAACCCGGCCCGCTCATTGTCTGGGGTCAGGGTGAAAATCAGTCCTGACACATCCCCGGTTACCTGAGCGATGTTTTCTTTCTGCTGCTTGGTCAGACCATTGAGTAGCATGATAACCGGAATGCTGCGTTTCTCGGCTTCCAGAACAATGCGTGAGCCTTGCTGATGTTCGTTGACGGCAATGATGTAATCGGCGGGTGGGTTCATATCGAAAGCGCTCTGAGCACTATCGATCATCTTTTTTTGGTCACGGTTACTGTCAAAGACGAACAGATCAAATCCAAACTGATCTGCGGCAACCTGCATTGTATCGCGGACATCTTTCCAGAAGCCACGATCACCATATCCCGGATTGATAAAGGCAACACGCACCCGATCAGACGTTTGAACAGTATCATTGGCCTGCGCAAAAGCTGGCATACCCCATGACAACACAACCCCAAACATCAGGCACAGCAGAGAAAACCGCACTTCTCACCCCCCCAGAACAAACAGACCAACAGCACGCACAATACCACGCCATCCGATTGGGCATCCAATAGACAATTCCCACTAGCAGGTCAAACCCGCCCGCGTGTTAACTATCGATTGTAACGCGTGATACTGTGTATTTCACAGTTTGAGATTGGGAAATCATTCCATGACATCGGAATACAGCAGGTCAGATTGCTGATTTATTGCATTTCCAGCAGAACTTCTTGCTGTACAGCCCGAAAAAGCGCGGCATAATCAAGATTAACATAGTCAACCTGCCATCGCACCAGTTCAGCAAACAGCTCGGTATTGGGCGTATCGATGAAAATCATTGTTTCAAGGCCACGTTTTTTAGCCTCTAGAACATCGTCGTGCGTGATGTTGCTTTCAAGAAACTCGAATATATGGCCCTGTTCGTGATGGATAGCTTTTTCAAGTGATCCTGCGACATGCAATTGGATGTTGCGGCGGATTTCCGGCGCAATGGTTCGGTATTCTTGGCGAATTTCAGCTGAAAATGATCCAAGGAAGGCATCATCTGGCGACCCGAAGTTCCGCAGCATTTTGATCACCGCGGGAACATCGGCTTGTTTGATCTCGCAATAGATTTTGCAAAGCCCTTTGATGCGGCCGAGAAAGTCGTCCAGACGCGGCACCTTCTCGCCAGCGAAATCCGGTGAAAACCAACTCCCCGCATCAAGGCCATCAATCTGCTCACTGGTCATTTCGGCAATAAGGCCGGTGCCATTGGTGGTCCGGTCGACGGTGTCATCGTGTATGACATACAAAACGCCATCGGCAGATTGCCGCACATCAAATTCGATATAATCGGCCCCGGCCATCACCGCCTTTTGTGCGCTGGCAAGCGTATTTTCCGGCGCGCTTAAACTGTCACCTCGATGCGATACGACCAATACCGGTTTCACAGCTGTCACCTTTCAAAGACCAAGACTGCTGAAAGGTAAGTCACGCCATACAACCCCGACAAGGTCGACCGAACAATTTCATCAAAGCGTTATAAAAGCCCCGACTGAAACCAGATGCTCACAGGCTTTAGGACAGACTGTTTTGTACGCTGCTTAATGCGCGTGCGAGTTCTTCATTGCTCATGTCCGCACGGTTTTCGATGCCACGCTTCTGCGCCAAATGATACAAATCGTCGCGTCGCCAATTCTCATAGGCGGGGGCATTCCTGCGTCGATAGGCTGGCGTATGCACGTCACTCTCGCCTGAGAATTTTTTCAAGCTCGCCACTTTAACCTCCTTTATGGGATGGTCCTGAGCGTAGGCGGCACGAGCTTTTTCCCACGATAGAAAACGTGCCGTACTAGTTCATGTAGGCAACCGTGCAGGAATATCTATTGCCCGCATCTTAGTTTTTGGTGCCAAGCAGCTTAAGCATCAGATGAAAAACAACAAAAAAAGTTACTTCCCATCAACAGAAACGATTTGTCATTATTTTATCGTTGAAACGTTTATTTTTCTATTTGAGGTGTGAATTCTCTGTTAGCTTTTGGCAAAGACATCATCAGGGGCTCAGTCTATGGCATTGCATTTTGAACGTCACGAACTCGCAACCCGTCGTGCGCTTACCATTGAAAAACTTGAAAAATCGGGGCTCGATGGGATCCTGATGTTTCGTCAGGAAAGCATGTTCTATCTGACCGGATATGACACCTTCGGCTATGTTTTCTTTCAATGTCTGTATCTTGGCGCAGATGGAAAGGTTGCCCTGATCACCCGTGCACCAGACCTTCGTCAGGCACAGCACACATCCGACATCGAAGACATTCGTATCTGGGTCGATGGACCGGACATAAACCCGGCGGTGCAACTGCGCGACATGCTTGCCGAGTTTGGCTGTTCTGGCAAAAAGCTTGGCGTTGAGTATGAGGCTTACGGCCTAACCGCAGCCAATGGTAAGAAACTAGAATCCGCACTTGATGGTTTCTGCCAGCTTGAAGATGCATCGCGGCTTGTTTCGGAATTGCGCGTTGTCAAAAGCCCGGCGGAACTTGACTATATTCGCACCGCCGCCAGTCTTGCCGATGACGCATGGGATGCGGCCCTTTCAACCGTCCATGCCGGTGCATTCGAAGGCGACATTCTTGCTGCCATGCAAGGTGCGGTATTTGCCGGTGGCGGGGATTACCCGGGCAATGAATTTATCATTGGTGCGGGTCGCGATGCACTTTTGTGCCGCTATTTCACCGGCCGCAAACATATTGCCGACACCGATCAGATCACACTCGAATGGGCTGGGGCCTATCGCCATTATCACGCGGCAATGATGCGCACCATTCCGGTCGGCGATGCCCTGCCTCGTCATATCGAAATGCATAAGGTAGCAACCGATGCCTTGGCCGCCTGCCGCGAGGCATTGCGCCCGGGCGAGCCCATCGGCAAGGTTTTTGATGCCTATGCCCGTGTTTGCGATACTGGCGGCATGAAGGATCATCGCCTGAATGCCTGCGGCTATTCAATGGGGACGACATTTGCCCCTAACTGGATGGATTGGCCGATGTTTTATCACGGCAACCCGGTCATTGCCGAACCGGGCATGGTTTTCTTCCTGCACATGATCCTGATGGACAGCGACAGCGGGATTGCGATGTGCCCCGGTCATTCGGTCATCGTGACGGAAACCGGCAATGAAAGCGTCTCACGCCACGGCCATGACCTGATCACCCGCTAGGCCAGACACTAAAAAGGAGGGTGGCAATGATACACCCTCCTAAGTCCTGCAACAGCATTCATATCCGTATTTCTGGTACAGCGCGTCAAACGCCGTCTTGATCACACACGCAATGCTGCATGCATTTCAGCAATCGTGTCTTCGGCCAGTTTATCAAGCTCGGCAATACGGGCATGAATTGCATCATCAAATGCACCGTCATATTTTTCAAGTTCACGTGCATCGTCTGCCAGTTTCTGTGCGGCAAGGTTACCCGCCATGCCCTTAATGGTGTGTGCGGCCCGGCGCAGAGCTTCGCGATCGCCGCTATTGATCGCCTCAACGATCTTGACGCGTTCTTCCTGATAGGATGCAGGCAACAGATTAATCAGCATCGAAAATTGATCTTTTCCAAGCGCTGAACACATTTCATCGAACCGGCTGTTATCAATCAAATTCATTATTGTCTCTTTGTCTGCACTGCGTTGGTCATCATCAACATTATCAGCAGTTTTGCCATCCGAGTTCGGTATATGGTCCTTTAGCGATGACATGTCACCCAAAGCTGCATCATCGGATGCATCCGGTGTCTTGGTATCAGTTGCGCGTGCAGTCGGCGCCTTGGGCTGCAATGCGAGTTCCAAGGGAACCACATCAAACTGATCGCTTTCCAAACGAGGAGAAATACGTGGACGGTTACGCAGGAATCTCAAAAGTGTGCTGTAAAGCTTACGTTCTTCCACCGGTTTGGTCAGGACATCATCCATCCCCGCCGCCAGAAAATCGCGATGCCGGTCGTTAAAGGCATCTGCCGTCACACAAATAATCGGAATGCGCAAACCACCTGAGAACCGTTCAAGTTCACGGATATGGCGGGTCGCACCCTCGCCATCAAGAACCGGCATATGTGCATCCATCAGGATGATGTCATAGTCATTATTACGAAATGCCTGAACAGCTTCGCGACCGTTGGGTACGACTTCAACGATCAAATCATGCCGCTTGATCATTGCCGCAATGACCTTGGCATTGACTTCGTTGTCTTCGACGACAAGAACCCGCGCACCGGCCAAGACAGTACCGCCGTCATCGATAACTTTTTCGTAATGTGGATGGTGTTCAGTGCTTTCGATTTCAGTCTTGAATGGAAGCCAGAGGTCAAACCGCGTCCCATGCCGTTCAACACTGCTAACCGTCATTTTTCCGCCCATAAGCTCAGTCAGGCTAAAGGCAATCGACAGCCCAAGTCCGGTTCCACCATATTGACGCATTGTCGAATTATCGGCCTGAGTGAAAGGCGCGAAAATCTGGGTCAGCCGTTCCTGCGCTATTCCGATACCGGTGTCGATCACCGCGAAATGATACAGCACTTCCCCGTCCCGAAGGCTGCGCACACCTTCTTCAGGCTTGTGATCCGGTTCTATTTTATTGATTTCAAGGCGAACCGAACCTTTGCGGGTAAATTTCACCGCATTGGACAACAAGTTCCACAAAATCTGACGCAGGCGGACTTCATCCCCCCAAAAGACAAGGTTCTCAAGCACCCCGTCTTGGCAAATCACCGACAGGTTCTTTTCCGCCGCAATGGTTCCGACAAAGCTTTTCAAATCGGAGGTCACGTCGGACGGGTAAAATGACCGGTTCTCGAGCTCTACCCGACCAGACTCGATCTTGCTCATATCGAGAATATCATTAAGCAAAGCCATCAACGCCCTGCCCGATGACAAAATACCATCAACCCGTTCGCGCTGATCGTTATCAAGGCGCGTGTCATGGAGCAATTGTGCAAGCCCGAGAACACCATTGAGCGGTGTACGAATTTCATGGCTCATCGTTGCCAGAAATTCACTTTTGGCCGAACTGGCAAGATATGACTGGCGATAATGGTTGCGCAAGGACAGCAGAACAAAACCCAAGGCAAGGCTATAGCTTATAATCCGTGACGGGATAATGAATCGGGCAATCAGCTCCACGCTATCAGCTTCAAAGACAAACAAGGCCAAATGATTGAATGTGCCGATTAACATGCTCGTACATAGCATCGCCTCAGCCAGCGAAAAGCGCACAGAACAACGCACCATATAACCGGCGGCACCGATCGCCATCAACATCGCCGTCGGCGCCAGTATCAGGGTCCCGACATCATACAGCACATGCTGCATACCGAAGTTGATGTCAGGATGCAGCGAAATGGGAACCATCATGGCCAAGCCGCCGACAACCAAAATAACAATCGTTGCAACGACGACGCGATCCTGAACAAAAATCTGATCGCTTTTATTCGCGGCATGCCAGCTCATCACCATCATAAATGCCGCAGCAAACCGCATGACCAAAACCAAAAGTCCAACGAATGTTCCAATGGCCTGTTCTCGGCCAAGAACAAATTGATCCCCAAGCAGATGCGGCATGCCCAGAATGTCGCCAATCAGTAAGAACAGCATGATCAGAACAACGAAAACATACTGTTTGCGTTTGGTCAGTTCGTAAACCATCCAGCTGATTGCAAGCGTCAGCAAGGCAATGGTTTCCACCATGGCAATCATCGAAAAAGTGAACATGCCAACGGTCGCGTCAGACAGCGATGAGTAAAAAAGAAAAATCGGCGTGATGGCCAAAAAGACTGCCAGAGTGATACCGGCACAGGTCAGTATCCGAAGCATTTAGGCACCCTTTTTCCCCATTGCGTCACTGGGGATCAAAACCCCGGACAATCGCGCATTGCTCAAGAACGGCCTTTGCCCATTTAACGGTTTCCGGGGCGATCGATTGCATGTGTTTGTATTTTTCAAACTGTGACGCAATCAATTCCAGACGTTGCAGAAATTCCGGAGGCCGATGCAGTTCCAAAAGCTGTTCTGCAAGTGGGTCAAAGGCGGCATTCTGAAATTCCAGCGAAAGACTTATTCTGGGTTCTGTCGCATGTTTGGATGCGCGCCCTCCCCAGTGATACAAATCCTGTCGCCATCCCATCACCGCGCCGGGACTGGCTGGCAATGCCCGAACGTCCTGCAAATTCACGTCTTTTGGTTTAGTAACATTACGAGCATAACACCTCTCAAAAGAACGCGGCAATACATACATGCAACCGTTCTGTGGTGTTGCAACGCTAAGTGGCACCCAAAGTGACAAACTGATTACCATGTCATCGCCAAGGGCACTTTCGCCCTGATAATCGCGATGTGGTGGCCACCCACGCCCATCCTCACGCGGGTCAACGTGCCACGCCCAGAAATGCGGTAAAAGTGCCAACTGGTCGCCAAGAAAATGACTAAGCAATGGACGCAGACGCATAAATATCTGCCACGCCTCGTCATAAAGATAAATCATGGCAGGCGGTAAATCATGGCGCACAAGAGTTTCGATCCCCCCGCGCAATGTCGCCAGCGCATCGGTTGGCAGGACATCCTTAATCAGGAAATATCCCTCGTCCCAAAATCGCTCAGACAATTGCGATGCATCGAAACCATCACCCAATGCCCCAACCGTCGCGATATCGACACATCCGGTTTGCAAATTGGTGATCGAAAGCTGCGGATTGATCTTTTGCCGTTCATCTGGCTGTGTGGCGTTTTTCGGTGTGATCATCGGTCAATGTCCGGTATTGAGAGTGGCCGGACGATACGCAGTCAACACAACCAAGGCAAGTGCGTCTTACCTGCCTTCTGATTATGGGCCCCAAGATCGATCCGAGGTTGATCGGAAAATGACATCATCACGAAACTGGGGTCATCGCTGCCGATGACAGAGTAGATGACAGACAAGACAATGCATAAAACCCAAATGACCCCGATAAATACAACACCCATCAATCACGGTGGGTCGATTGATCGTGCCGCGCAAAAATACGGCATCGCGGTCGAAAACTGGCTTGATCTGTCAACCGGCATCAACCCGGTTGGATATCCAGTTCCCCAAATTGCCGCTCATTACTGGCAGCGCCTGCCACTTGGCAGCGAATTGACAGCGCTAAAAAAGGCTGCCAGCCAATATTATCAACTACCGTCGCCCGATCACCTTGTCTGCACAGCAGGCACCCAGTCGCTTATTCAGACCATTCCGTTTTGGCTGCGCGATAACAGCCACATCAGTTCCGTGCATATTCTTGGCCCAACCTATGCCGAGCATGGTCGATGTTGGCAACGCGCGGGCCATGCCTGCACACACCATGATATCCCTGCGATGGAGCGATTGGACATGGCCCGATCGCTGTTTGAAACGGGCATTTCTGGCACGGTTGTCATTCTGGTTAATCCGAACAACCCCGACGGCGCCCTGATCCCTGCATCCGATATCGCCGATCTGTCCAATTTGGCCGATCAGTCGAACAATTGGCTGATCGTTGATGAGGCCTTTATCGATTGCGAACCGGACCAATCGGTTTGTCCGAACATTGATGAAATGCCCAAGACACTTGTGCTGCGATCTTTTGGCAAGTTCTTTGGCCTAGCCGGGATCAGAATTGGCTGTGTGGTCCTTTCACCCGCACTGGCGCGTGACCTTGAAGAACGGATTGGACCGTGGGCCATTCCCGGCCCCTCAATGGAAGTCGCGGCCCTTGCCTTTGCCGATCACGATTGGCAGCAGGCAACACGTGATCGTCTTAGAAAAGATCGCGACCGACTTGAAGCTCTGGTGACAGATCACAGCCCGTTAAAATGCGTTGGGGCAACGCCGCTGTTTTTGCTGTTTGATGGACAACAGGTACACAACATTGCCGACCATTTGGCCCGCAAGGGCATTTTGGTTCGGCTGTTTGACCATGATGAAACGAAAATACGGTTTGGCCTTCCCGGCACGAAGGACGACTGGAACCGACTGGAAGCAGCGTTTCGGGCCTTGACGATGTAGATCGAGCGGCTTTAGGGCCCCTAGTGAATGCTACCGTCTTCCCACGCCTGCTTTTTGCGATATATCGTTGATGGGCTAACACCAAGTGCGTCTGCGGCACGCGGGATTGATCCGCCACACCGCTCAATCGCTTCTTCTATGGCCTGTTTTTCAACAAGCCAAAGGGGGCGAATTTCTGAATATCCCAATCCACCTGAGTTTTGCGGTATTGACGGAATTGCCATCGGATCGTTTGCATTGGCCCCCACCGACATCCCGACAAGATTATCCGCATTTTGCGACTGGCGATTTTCGACAACTTTGCGCATTTGACGTGCACCAGCCAGAAACGCCAGTGCTTCGGGGTCACCTTCCCACAAACGTCCGGGGCTTCCGGCATCATTGGAGACGCCCGGATGGGGCGGCGGTGCTTCGATTGTTGCCGAGGTAAACTGATCGCCATCGGTGCTGCTGTTGACCGGACGCGGTACCATCGCAAGGGTTACTTCCGTGCCGTTATTCAGAACCACAATGTTACGGATGATGTTTTGCAACTGACGAATGTTGCCCGGCCACGAATAGCTGGCAAACAATGCCGATACTTCCGGCGTGAACCGCTCGAAATCACGGCCTTCTTCGCGGTTGTAGCGCTGAAGATAGAAATTCGCGATTTGCAGAATGTCTTTGTCACGGTCCCGCAATGGCGGCATATGCAGCGGAATGACATGCAGGCGGTAATATAAATCCTCACGGAACCGACCGGTGCGCACTTCTTCAAGCGGATCCCGGTTCGTCGCACAGACAAACCGGACATCAACTGTTTCAAGCGAACTACCACCCACTTTCTGGAACGTCCCGGTTTGAATAAACCGAAGTAACTTTGTCTGAAGGTCGAGATCCATCTCGCAGATTTCGTCGAGAAACAGCGTACCATCCGCCGCCCGGTGTGCCGCCCCTTCACGGTCAGCAACAGCGCCGGTAAAGGCGCCTTTGACGTGACCAAAAATCTCGCTTTCCATCAAATCTTTGGGGATTGCACCGCAGTTTAACGGGATGAATGGATCGCTTGAACGTTCGGACCGACTGTGGATGGCCTCGGCGGCAAGTTCCTTACCGGTTCCTGATTCCCCGGTGATAAAGACGGTTGCGCGACTTGGGGCTGCATTTTCAATAATGCGATAGATATCGCGCATATTTTCCGATCCGCCGATGATATCAAAATACATCTGGTCGGTATCGTGATCCCCGAATTCTTCAACGTTCTTAAGCGGGAGGACCGATGGCCCCGCCAGCGCCTTTTTGACCGTTTCGCGCAATTTGTCCGCGGCAAAGGGTTTAAGCAGAAAATCCCAAGCCCCTTCGCGCATGGCTTCAACCGCAATATTGACCGATCCATGGGCGGTAATCACCACGATTTTACATTCGGGGCAAATATGTGAGGCACTTCGCAAAACTTCGCGGCCATCCATATCGGGCAGCACCAGATCAAGAACCAGAACGTCTGGCGGATCCTGACGCAGGCGTTCAATGGCGTCAGCACCATTGAGCACATGCTCGACCAGATGACCATCTGCACGCAGGTAGTCCTGATACACCCGCGCAAGCGACAGGGTATCTTCCACAATTACTATGCGTGCCTGCTCTGGCATTTTTTGGTTCGCGTCCCGATATAGCCACTATGGTCAAGCATACCGATTGTGACATCACTGCCACAACTGCAAACATTGTTGCAGTGTCGGTTCAAACCATACAAAATCAGACTAAGATTAAGAAAAGCATAGTTTTAACGAGATTATCGGCGTTCAGGAGTATCACGGGTTGAACTACAACACCGAACAAACCGACAAGACAACGACCGTCGAACTGACGGGTAGATTCACATTTGGGGATCATTCCAATTTTCGCAAATTGATCGAAGAAATGCGTGCCCATCAGTCCGAGACGCACGTGCTGGATGTCGCCGGTATTGAGTTCATCGATTCAGCCGGTCTGGGCATGCTATTGCTGGCGCGTGACGAAGGCGAAAAAGCGCGTGCGACCGTCATTCTTCGCGGGGCACAGGGACAGGTCAAACGGATGCTTGAAGTGGCCCGCTTTGACACGCTTTTCAAACTGGAAGACTAATTCATGGAGTCGGATATCGACGACCACTCCCCCCTTACTGTCGCCGTTCCGCAGTCGCTTTCATCTGATGATGTTGAAAGCCTGCTGACGGGGGCAAATATTTGGGACAGGTCCGATCCGATACCCTTTGAACATGTTATCGGCAACAGCCCAGAAGACCTTTCAAACTCTGCACGTTTTTCCTGCTGCCTGCTGCCAAGTGATCCCGGTCGCGAATGGCTTGGAAGCCTGATCCGGTTAAATTCCGACAACTTCATTGAATGCTTTGACGGAATGGATCTTGGCGATCTGTGCCCGATCATTGGAAGCGATCCTAAATCCAAACATCATCTGCTTGTTTGTCTTTCAACGCGTAGTGCCTATCACCTCCCGGTTGCGCGAAAATTCGTTACCGCGTTGCGCCACCGCGGCCTGATAAAAGAGGCAACTGCACCGGCTGTTGAAATGGCTGTTCAGGAAGCATTTGCCAATTCCCTGATTCATGGGAACCTTGCGCTTACAACCAGTGGTCGCCTGTCGATGGACCGCTTTAACGAGCTTGGCGATGAAACCAAAAAGCGACTTGCATCGACGACATATGGTGACCGCGCCATCGTATTGACGGCGAAAAAACGCAAGAACGGCCACATCGTAATATCGATCAACGATCAGGGTGCTGGCTTCACACCGCGCAAGGAAACGGACGAGACCACAATGCCGGGTCAGGAGTCCACTTTTGGCCGTGGTCTTCCGCTGATTAAAAGCCTGTGCCATTCGGTGACATTTGCACGCGGTGGCCGAACCATCAAACTGACCTTTGATCAGATCGAATCTGACGTCCTTTCGGCCGATCCAGCATTTATCCGCGAATTTGACGCACAGGGTAGTATCGATGCCGCGCTGCGCACCCCGCAAAATGCAACCATCCTGATTGCCGACGACACGATGCTATCACGTGAAATCATCGCGTCTTACCTGCGGTCGGACGGCTTTACGAACCTTGTGTTTGCCAAGGACGGTGAAGATGCCCTGGCCCAGGCCAAAGCCCATAACCCGGATCTTATAATTCTCGACATCATCATGCCGAAACTTGATGGTTATGAGGTTTGCAAAGCCCTGCGCGCCGATCCCCAATTTGCCGAAACGCCAATCATTGCCCAGACTGCACTCGAAGAAAATGAAGGTCGCACAAGGATTTTCGATGACGGGGCGACGGATCTTATCCTTAAGCCGCTCAATAAGGCTGAGCTGATCGCGCGGACCAAAATCCATCTGGAAAACCGGCTTCTCGTCAAACAGCTTCGCGCCTATCGTGAACGGACACAATCTGAACTCGACCTTGCGCGTGACATGCAGGAAAACCTTAACCCTGCCCCCGAACAATATCGCGGGACCGGGTTTGATTACGGCATGCGGATCAGTGCGACCTTCCAGATGTCATCGGAGCTTGGCGGGGACATGTGGGGTCTTGTGCCAATTGATGAGCAGCGGTTGGGGGTCTATATCGTTGATTTTGCGGGGCATGGATTGGGGGCAGCGTTAAATACGTTTCGACTGCACTCCCTGATATGGTCAGACCAGATACGCGATCCTGATCCCGGCGCGTATCTCAGCAATCTTAACCGGCATCTCAAGGGGCTTTTGCCAATTGGGCAGTATGCCACGATGCTCTACGGGATTATTGATCGAAATAAGGCAACATTTTCCTACGCCAGTGCGGCCTGTACATCCCCGGTACTGGGAGACAGTACAACCGGTGCGGCACGCTATCTTGATGGGTCTGGTGTTCCTTTGGGCGTTATTCGTGACGCGCGCTACGAAACCCGTGAAGTGCCGTTTGACCAAAACAGCTTCCTGCTGCTTTACAGCGACGCCTTGATCGAAACAACGTTGGATGATGGTCAGTTCCTAAGTGAAGAAAAGCTGCTTTCAATGGTGCATGAAACCGTTATGGAAAGCAGCAGCGATGTTGATTTGGCGGCCCAAATTGCCGACCAGTTCATGGACCGGGCCCCGGTGCAGCTTTCCGATGATTTTACGGTCGTCTCACTGCAATCAGCAAATGGCGCAGATGGCTTTACTGCCTGCGACGAGCCCCAATAAAACCCGAAAACATGAAGTTTGGAAAAACCCGCGATAATCCTGATCGCGCAAGGGTCACGAAACGTATCGCGCACGCCCCAAAGACGACTGCACAACATCGCCAAACGGTTCAGCGGCATTGTACCAGTAATACGGTGCAGAGGTAGATGTTGTCGGTGTCGAAGCCTCGGTTTCAACACTGACTTCTGCCACAGCCGCCGCACCTTGTTCCTTAACCGATTGAAGGCGTCCCGCGATGACCGTACGCACCAGATTGGCCAATCCTTTACGCGCACCGGCGTGATCTGGCTCATTGCCAAGAACGGCCCCTAATTGGTCAAGCGCACGCATTTTATTGCGGCATCCCAAAAGGTCGGCTGCCAGAACGCGTAATTCCCGAGAATCCGGACGCAGGCTGATGGCGATTTCAAGATGTTCAAGCGCAATTTCACGCCGCCCGATTTGCATGTAGGTCCGGGTCAGCCCCATGTGGGTTGCCGCATCAAGGTCATCCAAAATCAAGGCACGGCCAAATGCATTTAGCCCCAATTCACAAAGACCAAGATCAAGCAAAACATGTCCCAACACCCGAAGACGGGCAGGTTCATCGGGTAAACTATCAATCAACTGACGCAGGCGCAGACGAATTTCCGGGGCAAGATCAATCTTGCCGGTAATGACCGAACTAAATTCTTGCGAAATATGTGTCTGCGATGACATCAAAAAATGCCCTGTTTGCGCCAAAATCAGTGATCGCTTGGCATAAAAAGGCTTCATGACTGCGATCTCGCAAGACACAGCTTATCGTCATCTGGTTGCGGGAATGTTAACCGAGGCATCAATACTGATCGTGCCGTACCGTTTTCATCCGGTTAAGGTAGGTCAAGCGCCCGCCCGGGCACTTGCAATAGCGCTCCCAATTGGCGTGAGGTCAAAAATGCACGCGTTACTGTTTTTTGAGCATTGCCGGCAAACGTTTCAAAACAGGTTGCTTGGCTGGTTTGGCAAAGAAATAGCCCTGCACCAAACGCCCCCCGAGCTCGATCACGATGTCACGCTGGCTTTGGGTTTCAATACCTTCGATGACGCAATCAATTTCAAGGTTGGTGCACATATCAATGATCGTTTTGACAATCCGCCTGCTGCGTTCCGTACTTGCCAGTGGCGCGATAAAACTGCGATCGACCTTAAGGCAGTCAAATTCCAGCTCATGCACATATCGCAAACTGGAATAGCCGATCCCAAAATCATCCATCGCCACCCGCGCACCATGGTTGCGCAAATAGCGAATGCTGGTTCGGGCGGCCGCAAAATCACGCAGAAACGCGGTTTCAGTCACCTCGAACGTTAGACGTTCCGGGGTAATACCATTGGCTTTGATCTGCTCAATCAGCCATTCGGTCGTGTCGGATAAAATAATATCACGGGCCGACAGGTTGAACGACACCGATATGTGTTCGGGCCATTCACGCATTTCACGCAGCAATTTTTCAAACAGGATTTTGGTCAGCATGCCAACCTGTCCGGTTTTTTCTGCCACCGGGAAAAATGTCCCCGGCGACACCCGCCCCATGAGCGCACTGTCCCAGCGTGCAAGTGCCTCGATGGAATTGACAGCCCCGGTTTCCACATCGAAAACCGGCTGATAATGAAGCGAAAGTTCCTGCGACAAATCGGCCTTGCGCAGTGCTTGCTCGATCTGCGAATCATGACGGATCAGGGTTTCATGGTGGGCGGCAAACAACACCGCTTCGCCCGGCATGTTCTTTTTTGCGTGATACAGCGCAAAATCTGCACGTTCAAACAACCCGTTTGATGTGCGCGCCACCGCAGGGTATGTCGCAAACCCCAAAGATGCTGAAAGCTGCACGCTTACATTGCTGAGCATATAAGGGCGATTAAGCTCCTGACAAATCTGTTTACCAAGGGCAATCAGCTCGGTCGCATCGCTATATTCGCCAAGAACAATCCCAAACTCATCCCCGCCCAGCCGTGCTAGCAAGGCATCGCCGCTCAGGATATGGCGCAGGCGTTCGCCCGCGTGCATTAACAACTCGTCACCTATGGGATGACCGTGCACATCATTGACGGGCTTGAACCCATCAAGATCAATCATCGCAACGGCAAAGCGATCATGCTGCCCTGCCGACGTATCCGCCTTGGCAGCAGCGGTTGCAACCGCGTCTTCAAGATAGGCAAAGAACGCACGACGGTTTGACAGGCCAGTCAACGGATCAAGGAAGGCAAGGGCTTCGTTCTGTTCTGATAGCTCAAGCGTTGTTTTATGCTGACGTTCAAGATCAATACGTGATGTGACCAACCCCGAAAACGCGGCATAATAACTGGTGATGATCTGAATAATCATGGCCGAGACCAAGGCCATGTTTACGGCAATCGCGACATAAACCTCATTCCCGCTAAAGCCGAAATAAAGCACAAAGGTTCCAAGCACGATCACCACAACCAGCAAGGCCGCAGGCGGAAAATTTACCAGGCAGAAGATACAGCCAACCACCGTGATCGAGATGAAATAGGCAACATGTCCCTGTTGATAGGGATCACCATAGCCAAACATGGTAATTGCCCAGGCGGTAAACAGCACCGAAATCACCACCGCCATCACCCGGATGCGGCGTAAATGTCCGATGCAGACATTGATATCACTGACGTCAAGGCCGGCCCGCTGCCACGCATAACCTCGCGCAATACAACACGCACCAAGGACAAGAACCGCATAGATCGTCAACCAATCGGGGGCTGTTCCGTAATGGGTATAGGCAAGGGCAACCGCGTTGGCTAACAGCAAACCATAAAGAACCGGGATCTGCCGTGACAACGCCTTGACCTGAGCCCGCATGAGCTCAGGTTTGTCCGTGTGAATTCTGATTATTTCGGCAACTTTGTGCCAAACAGAACCGGTTGCCACGTTTCGGGATACCCAATTTTTGTTTTTGTCGTGAAAAGCTTACACGCAAAAGCTGATTAATTGCATCCCTTGATCACACAATCATCAGACTAAATCAGAAACCCGACATATATGCTGGGCAATAACACAGACAATTTCCAACCAATGTGCCGCCGCTCAAACTAAGCTCGGTTTCTGTTGTCATGCTTTTGGCTGGCTTTGCCCGGTTTGCGCTTTTTTCTTTTTGGTGTCCTTGATCGCTTGGGCCCGGTTGGCCGCACCCAATGCCATATGGGCAACTTCAATCAGCGGTTCTGGATTTTCAATCCATTCACCGGGCACTTCAAAATACGACAGCGTCATTGCCCGCCCCGAAGGCACAGCAAACCGCGCCATCCCGATGTCGTCATATGTCGCACGCGTTTGCGCATCACCTTTCAGATACAAAACATCATCGGCAATGATCGCAAAGAAAACCCCATCACAATAAAGACCAAAGCCGCCAAACATTCGGTTGGGTCGGATATGGCCCAGCGGTGCCAAAAGTTCTGCGACGGTTAGAACAAATTCGTTATCGACCGATGCCATTGAGGATTTCGCCTTCGATGCCTTCGGAAATCAGATAGTCGCGCAATGTCTGGCCTGCGACCGGACGAAAGCGTTCGGTCGAGATATCCATATTTCGAATACGATCAGCGCGAAACACGCGGAATGCGACACGTAATTCACACCAGCACGCCAACAGCCACGTACTGCCAAAAAACAGCATGCCAAGTGGCCTGACGCGGCGTTTGGTTTCGTCGCCCTTGGCATCGGTATAGTCAATTTCAATGAAGCTGCGGTCGCGGATGGCACGGCGAAGATTGGGCATGGAAATCGCAATCGGTTCCTGCGCAATTTCGGCCACCGCAATTGGTACCCCACCGATCAACCCACGCAGTTTTTCCGGCAAAACTGCCTCGATCTTGGTCAGGGCATCGCCCGCTGCGCGCGCCATCTGTGGATCGGTCCAGCTTTGCACCATGCGCGCTGCAACCACCAAGGCTTCGATCTCATCGGCATCAAACATCAAAGGCGGCAGGTCATAGCCATCGCGCAGGATGTATCCAACACCGGCTTCGCCCTCCACCGGGACACCTGATGCGGCCAAATCGCGAATATCGCGGTAAATCGTGCGTTCGGAAACTTCCAGTTCCTCGGCCAAATCACGTGCGCGGCACAATTTGCGGCGGCGCAGGATTTGGACAAGGCGAAACAGTCGGTCGGCCCTTCTCATGATCGCTCCTTTGTCATCCTGCCCCAAAAATTATCATAACGCTCCTGACAGGCTCCTGTCAGGAGGTATGTGCAACATTGCGAAATCGGGACAGGATTTTACACCAACGTCAGGAGCATGACGATGAAAGTCACCAACTCATATCCGATCATCATTACCGAGAAATTCACCCAAAGCCGCGCCTTCTATAAAAAACTCGGCTTTACGCCCGTATTTGACGGCGAATGGTATTGCCAGTTGGTCTGGGCAGACTTCCCATCGGTTCAACTGGGCCTGATGAAACCCGGTCATGACACCCAACCCGCCCTGTTTCATGCCGCAACCCTTGGTGAAGGCAATGTGATCTGCCTTGAAGTCGAAGACGCTGGTGTTGCTGCGGATGAAGTGCGCGACGCAGAATTTGAATTCGCCCTTGAAGTCCGAGACGAGCCATGGGGGCAGAAACATTTCGCGCTGCTTGATCCCAATGGTGTGAGGATTGATATCGCAAGCCAGAACGGCGTGGTTGCACCGGAATATGCCCAGCATTTTCTTGATGCCACCGACGTTGCACTGGCCTGATTGCACGGCACGACAACGAAGAAAATCACCCAATATGTGACTAACTGGGGGTACGATACCCGCTATAACAGCCCGCCAAACCGGCGGGCTGTTATGTCACAAGGCCTCGGGAAAAATCGTTGATGGCGGTGGCAGCATCTTTGATGTTTTGTGATTGCGTTCGGCCAGAGCTTTTGCGTGGCTTGAAATCATGGTCACCATCCGCAACCCAATGCAGGGCAATGGTGTCGGCCAAATCATACGCGGCAATTTCATCGGGCGTGCCAAACGGATCACGTGTGCCATGACAAATCAGGGTCGATGTTTTTAAACCGGTCAGATGTTCGGTCCGCAGGTTTTCAGGCTTTCCGGGAGGATGAAACGGATAGCCAAGGCACACCAACCCGGCCACACCAAGATCATCTGCCACCATACTCGCCATGCGTCCACCCATGGATTTCCCACCAATCACCAACTTGTCCGGGTCGCCCAATTGGTCAACAACACCGCCAAAGAATTCCAATAAAACCGGTGCACGGTCAGGTCCCCGTTTTTTGCCATCCAGACGGCGTTTGGCCATATAGGGAAACTCAAACCGCGCAATGCGACAGCCAAGCCCGGTCAACTCACCCGCCATCTGATCCATAAACGGACTGTCCATCGGGGCACCCGCCCCATGGGCCAAAACAATGGTCAGCGGGGCATTTTCATCACCATCAAAAATGACCTGAATGTTTTCATGGCTCATAGAGATATCCTGTAAGACTGGTAAATCCGTTTTGGCTGGAACACACAGTTTCTGTCACCGCCCAATAGTGGCACATAACAGGACCACCGTGGTATCGCCAATCAACGGCAGGCAAAACTTCTTTGATCTATCCTGCCACACTCATGGCCGCCAAGCTTCCAACTGCGATATGATTGCTAACCCCTCGATTATTCGACTTTTTTCGGGTTATACTGCGCGCGTACAACTTATGGAGTTCCCCCACGAACGCCATAACCTATGCCATCCGCGCCACCACGCGGACGACCTGCCTTTTGCCACCATATGAGGCGACTGCCCGTGTCATCTGATTCTGATCTGTCCGATCTTGCCCAAACACCCCAACCTGCCCCGAACGAACGTATCGGTCGCCTGCCCAAAAGCCTGCAATGGCTGTTGATGGTAACGGTCTCACTGGGGTTCTCGGTTCTTCTACATGAATTCCATGTACCTGCGGCCTTGCTGCTTGGCCCGATGATCATTGGCATTATTATGGGTACCAATGGCGCAACCATTGCCACGCCAAAACCAATTTATCTTGGTGCCCAATCTGTCCTGGGCGTCATGATTGGTGGATCAATGTCCATCGGTATCCTGACATCCTTTACCCATGACTGGCCGCTGATCCTTGGGGTCACCGCCTTAACCATGATCGCAAGCAGTCTGCTTGGCTGGATACTCTGTGTGCGTCAGGTTCTTCCGGGAACCGCCGGCATTTGGGGATCATCCCCCGGTGCGGCCTCGGCAATGGTGATTATGGCTGAGGCATTTGGCGCCGATGCCCGGCTTGTGGCCTTCATGCAGTATGTTCGGGTGGTTATTGTGGTTGCGGTTGCATCATCGATTGCCAACCTTTGGGTCGATCCGGAACTCGCGGCCGCCGCAGGCACCTATGACTGGTTCCCGACCATTGATTACGGCCAGTTTGCCATTACCCTTGCACTGGTTGTTGGCCTGTGTGTGGCTGGCATCTATTCGCGGCTGCCATCGGGCCCGCTTTTGTTTCCGATTATTATAACGACCATCCTTCACATCAACGGATGGGTTGATATCGTTCTGCCCGAATGGTTTCTTGGGTTGGCCTATGCCGCCATCGGCTGGGCTGTCGGATTGAAATTCACGCCCGCAGTAATCCGACATGCGGCATATGCCCTGCCCAAAATATTGCTGTCGATCACTGTCCTGATTGCGTTTTGTGCAAGTATTTCAGTCCTGTTGGTGGTGTTTATGGATGTCGATCCGCTCACGGCGTATCTGGCAACCAGTCCCGGCGGACTTGATTCGGTGGCGATTATCGCCGCCAGCACCAATGTCGATCTGTCATTTATTCTGGTCCTGCAAGCCACACGTTTTTTTATGGTGCTTGCACTTGGCCCGCCACTTGCGCGGTTGATTGCGCGGCGCACCGCCAAATTCACCCCCGGCCCGGATGTGCCGCTGCCCTAAACAAAACCTGCGGTCTGAGCCCAAGAACAAACAGCCGACATAGCGTCACATCACAAGGATCTTGCCAACAAACCCTTCGACCCGCGCACTAAGTTCGGCTCCCTGCCCTTCGAGATTGATCGCAGCCTCACCAAGCTCGGTCGAAACTGTGGTCGCGTGATGGATGGCTTGGTTAATTTCCACAACACTGTCGCCGACCTTGCGTGCTTCTGCCACGGCAGCATCGGCATCACGTGCAACCGACATGCAGATTTCTGCCTGTTTGCCGGTTTGAACGGCTGTTGCTTCGGCGCATTGCTGTAACCCGTCCATGGCAATGGCGATATGTTCGATATCGCCCCCAGCTTTGGAAATGGCCTCCGTCATACCATTCATCCAGTGGGCAATTTCCTCTGTTGCAGTGGCCGATTGCCCGGCTAGCGCCTTGACCTCTTTGGCGACAATGGCAAATCCCTTGCCTGCTTCGCCTACACGGGCCGCCTCGATGGAAGCATTCAATCCCAGCATTTTGATCTGGGCGGCAATGGCCGCAATGCTCGATAGCATTTTTTCTGCATCAGCTGCGCGGTCCTGCAAGGCTGCAAAACCATCACGCATATCGCGTGCTTGCTGTCCAATGACATGGGTGGTTTTCACCGTTTCCCCGGCGTCGCGACCAACGTCGGCCAATTCACCCTGCAAGGTTTCCATGTGATCGGCGACATTTTCGATGTTGGACAACGCGCTGCTTGCGGATTGATCTATTGCCGTTCCGCAGAATTCGGTTCTTTTGTTGCTATTGCCAAGAACATCAAGCGCACTGCGCATCTGACTGACGGCAGCCCCCAGCATCCCAACTGTGCCCTGCACCTGATTTTCAAAGTCCGATGCCAGTTTTTCGCGCGATTTCAACACATCATCGCGCTCTATCACCCGGGCAACCTGTCCACCAACGAACCCCAAAAGTTCAAGAAGTTCGGCATCAAGTTTGGCAATCTCGGGGCTGAAAAACTCGATCACGGCAACGGTCTGACCTCCCAGTTTCACCGGCAAGGCAAAACAGCCGCGCAATCCGTTTCGGGCCGCACTTGCGGCGCGCAGAAATCCATCCTTTTGCGTGACATCTTCAATGCAAACAGGTTCACCGCGCACGGCAACCGTTCCAATAAGTCCTTGGCCCAGTGCAAATACCGTTTCTTCTGACTGCGTGCGAAATTCAGCAAGATCAGCCGTCGAAATGTTTCCATCAATCGACCAGATACCAGCAGATGACAAATGTTCGCCATCACGTACATAGGCATGCCCAATCGGCCATGCGCAGTAATCACATACCGCCGTGAGGATTGCCAAGATCGCACCATCACGGTCGGATGCCTCGTCTGCGACAGCCCCAACTTTGCGTAGAAGTCGCAAAACATCAGCAAGTCCCGCATCTTTGTGCGGCGAAAGACCTCGGTCATTTTCTGGGGATATGGAACGGATGAAACCGGCAAACATGACAAAACTCCGAGGCAAAACAAGCTGGTCTTTCAAACGAAAGAACCAGAAGGTTGCGCAAGCCTCGTTGCCTGCCAATCAAGATGGGAAAGATACGGCGCCGTTGCCGTCATCCACCGTTACATTAGCGTAATACTGCATACGCGAAAAGGACAATTCGCGCATGCAGCAAAATTTATTCAATCTTCAATTGCAGCCAAGTATCACCACAGCACAACTGTTTGGTTGTCCGGACAATACGGATTACCGCAACACCCGACGAAACACGCCAGATGCCACCATCACGCCAAAGATCACCAATGCGACGGCCGCCACCAAGGCAAGGTTGCTTTCTTCACCCAGAAGAAACACGCCACCAAGGGCGGTGAGCGCCGGGGTCATGGCCCCAAATGCCGATGCACCGGTCGATCCGATGTGACGTACAGCAAGGCCATAGGTAATAACGGCAACACAGCCAGCCAGAAGCCCCTGTGTAACAAGCAACATCATCACATCGCCCATCGGAGCATCGGGAATATGTGTGCCGGTGAAAAGGGCGATCACCGCAATAATGACAAAGGACCAAAAGCCGACAAAACTTGCCGCTTCAAGTGCGCCAAGACCACTTTGGCGCATGGCATGGGTATAGGATGCCCACATCAATGCCCCCGCCGACACAAGGCCATAGCCATACAGCATATCAGTACTGGCATCGCCGCCCGGCTTAAGCGCCACAAGCAACATAACCCCGACAATCACCGCACCATATCCGGCAAGTCGGACACGTCCGGGCCGTTCGCCAAACAGGACAATCGCGATTAAAACCGCCCAGATCGCCATCACACCGGGCAACAAAATCCCGACATGACTTGCCGGAACGAACTGCAACGCACTGGCAACCATCAGGGTGTAAAATGCACCAGACCCGATCAACATCAACAGCCCATTGATCAAGGACAATCCCTTTGGCCAGATGCCCTTTCTGATCCAGATCGGGCAAAGCAGGACAAAAGGCACGACAAAGCGTAAGAGCCCAATATCAACGGCAGTAAAGTTTGACGTCATTGCATAACGTGTCGCAATCAGCCAACCGGCCCAGATAAACACCGTCGCCAACGCAGACGTCACACCGACCATACGGCTTTCTGTCGCGCCAGAAGCAGAAAGCGCAGAAGTTTCAGACATATCACTATTCCCGATAGGGGGTTGATTTTGACCAAATCAGACCACGCACCCCCAATATCCGCAAGTCCCTTTGACCACGGGTCAGCTATGCACACAAAAAAGCGGCGCAAGGTTTCCCCTGCACCGCCGTTTGAATTTGGGAAGAGTCCTGAAAAATCAGATGCCAAATTCGGCAAAGAAGTCATTGCCTTTATCATCAATCACGATGAAGGCCGGGAAATCTTCGACTTCGATTTTCCAAACGGCTTCCATACCCAGTTCGGGATACTCGTGGACCTCGACCTTTTTAATGCAGTCCTGTGCCAACCGGGCCGCCGGACCACCGATGGAGCCAAGGTAGAACCCGCCATATTTGTTGCAGGCATCTTTGACCTGCTTGGAACGGTTGCCCTTTGCCAGCATAACGAACGAACCACCCGCAGCCTGGAACTGTTCGACATAGGCATCCATGCGCCCCGCCGTGGTCGGACCAAACGATCCGGACGGCATGCCTTCGGGCGTTTTGGCCGGACCAGCATAATAAACCGGATGGTTTTTGAGGTATTCTGGCATTTCTTCGCCCGCATCAAGGCGTTCCTTGATTTTGGCATGGGCAATGTCGCGTGCAACAATCACGGTACCGCTGAGCGACAGACGGGTTTTAACCGAATAGCCCGAAAGCTGTTTACGGATTTCATCCATCGGACGGTTCAGGTCAACCTTGACCACTTCGTCTTCAAGATGTTCGTCCGTCACATGCGGAAGATATTTCGCCGGATCATGTTCGAGATCCTCGATAAAGATACCGTCCTTGGTGATTTTACCCAAAATCTGACGGTCGGCAGAGCACGAAACCCCAAGCCCGACCGGGCAGCTTGCACCATGGCGCGGCAGGCGGATCACGCGCACATCATGGCAGAAATACTTGCCGCCAAACTGTGCGCCGATGCCCATCTCGCGGGTCATCTCAAGAACCTTCTGTTCCCATTCGAGATCGCGATAGGCCTGACCATGGTCGCCGCCCTCGGTCGGAAGGCTATCGTAATAGCGTGCCGATCCCATTTTTACGGTCTTAAGGCAGGCCTCAGCCGAGGTTCCGCCAATCACAATCGACAGATGATACGGCGGACAGGCTGACGTGCCCAAGGTGCGGATTTTCTCGTCCAAGAACTTCCGCAGGCCTTCCGGATTCAAAAGTGCCTTTGTCTGCTGAAACAGGAAGGTCTTGTTGGCTGAACCGCCGCCCTTGGCCATGAACATGAATTTATATTCATCGCCTGTGGTCGCATAAAGATCGATCTGTGCCGGAAGGTTCGACCCGGTGTTCTTTTCTTCGAACATATTCAGCGGGGACACCTGCGAGAAACGCAGATTGTGCTTCTGATAGGCCTGCCAGATGCCCTTTGACAGGGCTTCTTCATCAGAACCATCGGTGATGACCTTGCCACCGCGCTTGCCCATGACAATCGCAGTTCCGGTGTCCTGACACATCGGCAAAACACCACCGGATGCGATCGAAGCATTTTTCAAAAGATCCATCGCCACGAATTTATCATTCGGGGTGGCTTCGTCGTCATCAAGGATTTTGCGGAGCTGCGCGAGGTGGCCCGGACGCAAAAGGTGCGAGCAATCGAAAAACGCCTGAAGTGTGAGCTTTTCAATCGCTTCGGGTTCGACTTTCAAATAGGTCTCGCCATTAACATCAACGGTCGAAACACCTTCATCCCCGATCTTGCGGTACGGGGTGGTGTCCTTACCCAGATCGAACATGGGTTTGTAGACAAAATCATTCATGGGAAGGTTCTCGTCTCTCTCAAAAACACGGTGGGTCTATTTTTATTTGGGCATTTCATAGCGCCAATCGTGAAAAAATTCCACGATACATTCGCCTAACAGCACCAGAACCCGGTTGCGGGAAATCAAACCGGAAAATATGCCCCGAACGGCGCCAAAGAAAAAAGGAGCAGAAATGAACCTGCCCCTTTTTGGAATTCTTATTTTTTACGAAACGCATCCAATGCGATGACTTCGCCCGTTTCACTTGCATCGGGTTTCGGTTTTTTGCGCGATTTGGACGGTTCGGCGACCAATGTTGGTGCGCCACCATCGTCTTCGATCAGGTCCGCATCAAGGTCATCGTCTTCGTCATAATCGAAATCCGCATCGTCCATTTCTTCTTCGACGCTAAAGGTCAGCATGAAGTTGGCGGACGGGTCGACAAAGGCCAGCATCGCATCAAACGGAACAACCAAAGTCGTTGGCATGCCATCAAAGCTCATGCCGACCGAAAAATGATCGTCTTCAGACTTCAGATCCCAGAAACGATGCTGCAAGACAACCGTGATGTTATCAGGGTGTGCCTTGCGCTGTCCCTCAGGAAGGGCAACGCCGGGATGATTGGTCTGGAAGGTGATGTAATAGTGATGCTCGCCGAAAAGGCCTTCTTCGGCCACGCGCGCAAGGATTTCTTTCACCACGCCGCGCAGCGCCTGATCGACCATAAGATCGTAACGAAATTCTTCCGGTTTCTGCATCAGTAATCCTGTATCTGGCGGGCGCACCGCCGAAGTGCGGTCCATCCCGTCATTATAATATAGCATTAGATCACGCTGTATACATATCACAACGTGTTCGATCAGGGTTTGATCCCTAAACTCTATTCATAACGAAGCGGGAAAGAAATACAAGAGTGGGGCGTTCTGTTGCTAGGTGCCCCGTCCCCCACCAAATTACCGCTCCCGGCAACCGGAATTTCGCTTTGGTGCTAGTGCCGCTTACGCAGCAACAGCTACCGGAGCATTGTTGTCGTTTGCATTTACAAACATTAGCCCGATAACGGTGGTACCATGCCGAGCGCCAACAGAGGCTTTTACTACACACGTCGATCCTATTTCGGCCCCAACATCTTCGCCTGAGTCGGACGAAGTCAAAATTTGAAAGTTGGTGGAGCCGCCGGGTACCGCCCCCGGGTCCGTAATGTCTATTCTGCCAAGTCGTGTAACGCCATAGTCAGGTTGCCCCGACAGCCCCTATATAGGTCATTCACCCCTTGCCACACAAGGGGAATTGGCAATTTTTTTAAGCAAACAACGCGAAATCGGCCGCCCGATCCACCTGTGTCTGCACGGCTTGCCGAGCTGCCTGTACCTGACTATGCTGCCCCAAACACGATTCCGAAGAACAGGACACAGCATGCAGCAATATCTCGATCTGATGCGAATGGTGCGCGACATCGGCACACACAAGGAAGACCGTACTGGTACTGGCACGATATCGGTTTTCGGTCACCAGATGCGGTTTGACCTTTCCAAAGGTTTCCCGATGGTCACCACCAAGAAGCTGCATCTCAAATCCATTGTTCACGAATTGCTGTGGTTCCTTGATGGCGATACCAATGTCAAATACCTGCAAGACAACGGGGTGCGCATCTGGAACGAATGGGCCGATGAAAATGGCGATCTTGGCCCGGTGTATGGGGGGCAGTGGCGGTCATGGCAGGGCGCAAACGGCCAAACCATTGACCAGATCACCGGCCTGATTGACCAAATCAAAAACAATCCCGATTCCCGACGCCTGATTGTCTCCGCATGGAATGTTGCCGATGTGCCAAACATGGCGCTGCCGCCGTGCCATTGCCTGTTCCAGTTCTATGTCGCCGATGGCAAGCTTTCATGCCAGCTCTATCAGCGCAGTGCGGATATCTTCCTTGGCGTGCCGTTCAACATCGCGTCCTATGCGCTTTTGACCATGATGATTGCACAAGTATGCGATCTTGAAGTTGGCGATTTTGTCCATACGCTGGGGGACGCGCATCTTTACACCAACCATCTTGAACAGGTTGAATTGCAGCTGTCGCGCGAAACGCGCCCGCTTCCGACCATGAAGATCAATCCCGATGTTAAATCGATCTTTGATTTCAAGTTTGATGATTTTGAACTGGTCGGTTATGACCCGCACCCGCATATTGCCGGCAAGGTTGCGGTGTGATGACGGATCAAAAGATCGAACGCGTTGCCGTGGTGGCCGCGGCCGCCAATGGTGCGATTGGCAAAGATGGCTGGATGCCTTGGGAATTACCAGAAGACCTGAAACGGTTTAAGGCGCTTACCCTTGGCAAGCCGATGATCATGGGACGTGTGACATTTGAAGCCATTGGGCGTCCTCTTCCCAAACGCGTCACCATCGTTGTTACGCGTGACACCGACTGGTCATTTGATCATGAGAACGTGCGCGTTTGTCACGATGTCGAAAGTGCCATCAAGCTGGGCGACGAAATCGCCAGGGCCGATGGTGTAAACGAAGTTATCATTGCCGGGGGTGCGCAGATTTATCATCTTGCCCTGCCCTATACGACGCGCTTTGAGCTGACCGAGGTCCATGCCGATATTGACGGCGACACCTTCCTTGATCCGCTGCCTGCCGATCAATGGCAAGAATCGACCCGCCAGAAAGTCAATAATCCGGATGGCCCGGACTACAGCTTTGTCACCCTTGATCGCACGACAAATTGATGACGGCACGCCATCTCCCTGAGATATGGAATTGTTCAATTATTACATATTGCTAACTTGATGAGCTGCATATTTCCTTTTGCTGGCTCTGAGCTTAACCTACGCCAACAAAGTTGATACCATCAGCGCAGAGTTGATTTTCAGCACCACAAGTTACATCTTTCTCTGTATTACAGAACACTCGTTCCAGAGACAGCTCGCAACCAAGGAACTGCCATGCCTCGCCCACGCGCGTTTGACGAAGAAAGCGTTCTTGATAACGCCATGAACATTTTCTGGAGCAAGGGATTTGAATCAACCTCGGTTCAGGACCTTGTCGAAGAGACTGGTCTTAACCGTGCGAGCATGTATTCAAGCTTTGGCGACAAGAAGGCGCTTTTCCTGCGTGTGCTTGATCATTACAGCCTGAAAATCAGTTCCAAGCGGTTTGCCAAGCTGCGTGAAACCGAGGATGGTCGGGCGGCAATTGTCACCACCTTCAAAGACACCACCAGACACAGTTGTGAAGATGGCCATCTTAAAGGCTGTCTGATGGTTAATTCTGGCATGGAGCTGGCCCCGCATGATCCCGAAACGGCGGCAATCGCCCAGCAGGCTTTTCGCCGGGTCGAAGACATGTTCGCCAATGCACTGAAGCGCGGCATAAATACCGGCACCATTTCAGCCGATAAAAACGTCCGCGCACTGGCACGCTTTTTTGCAGGCTCGATACAAGGCGTGCATTTGATGGCTCGCCGGGGTGCCGACCGTGAAACAATCGAAGATTACACCGATACCATTCTGGCCGCACTCGACTGATCTCCTGTGCCAAAGTTACGAACGCCAGAATAACAAGACCCCAGTGATTTTACATCAGACCGATCACGGTTGAGTGATGGCAAGAAATTCTGGTTGCCGTTTTTAAACGATCATTCCAAAATGCACCCCATCAATCAAACGTATCCGTTATGAGGACCGAAAATGTCTGTAATCACACCGCTTGTTCCACGCCAAAAAGTCCCGTCCCTTTCCGTACCACTGGTTGGTGGTGGCACCTGGTCCCTTGCGGATCAGAGCCCGGAAAATTTCACCATGGTCGTCTTCTACCGTGGTCTGCATTGCCCGATCTGCGGCAAATATCTTAAAGACCTTGATAACAAGCTCGAAGATTTTGCCAAACGGGGCGTGAATGTTGTGGTGTTGTCATCTGACAGCGAAGACCGCGCAATCACAGCCAAAGAAAAATGGGGTCTTGAGAATATTGATCTTGGCTATGGACTTGCGCTTGAGAAAGCCCGGGAATGGGGTCTTTATATCTCAACCTCAAACGGTGTGACATCTTCGGGTTTTGAAGAACCCGCATTGTTTTCCGAGCCAGGCCTTTTCCTTGTCCGTCCGGATGGCACGCTTTATTTCGGCACGGTCCAGACCATGCCATTCGCCCGTCCGGCCTTTGCCGAAATTCTTGGCGCACTTGATTTCGTCATTGCTAAAAACTATCCGGCACGCGGCGAAGTTATTGATCATACTAATCCCTGATCGCGCACCAAAGCGGTCTTAAAAACACAAAGGGCCGGTTCCATGTCGCAGGAACCGGCCCTTTTATTCATCATACAATTACGTTGACACGATTATCCCGCCATCGCCGCCGCAAAATATGGCGCGTCCAGTTCCTGCGCGCGCTGGTATGCCGGGCGGGCATCAATCCGGACGATATAGGCCTCAAAGACAGGATCCTTTGGCAGAATACCAAACATGCACCCAAACCGGATCGTTGCGCCTAACACAACATCAACTGTCGTGAATTTCTGACCAAGCACCCACGGGTCGGCTTTGCCCACAACATCAAGCAGAATCGGCATCAGCGTTTCCCAGTTCCGATAGGAATTCTGACTGCAATCTTCTGCTTCATACTGACGCACCCGGTCGATAAAGGCCGGCTCAATGGTGGCGGGTGAAAAGAACAACCAACGCAGATATTCCCCGCGGATCGGATCATCAAACGCCGGGGCCAATCCGGCCTCTGGATATGCATCGGCCAGATAACAGCAAATTGCTGCCGCCTCTGTCACGACCGTATCGCCATGCACGATGGTTGGCACTTTGCCCAGCGGGTTAATCGCAAGGTATTCTGACGTCTGTCCTTCGCCCTTACGGAGGTCGAGCATTTTGACATCAAACTCAATGCCAAGCTCGTGTAACATCCAGTGCACCGTGCTGCTACGTGACGGGACAGCATGATAAAATGTCAGCTTGCGGTCTGATATCATTCCTGAGGCTCCTGCTCATATTGTCGGGTTCAAACGTGGTTTTCTGGCCGCATAGTGCAGCCCGTTTAAACGCAATGTAAACAACGTGAAAAGCAGGCTCCTGACAGCAGTATGTCAGGACGCCATCAGGAACGCATAAGATTGCGCACCAACAAATAATCAGTTCTTTTGGGCGTCCAAATCCACGTCATCACCATCGCCTTTACGGTGGCGTAACACCAGCCATGCCCCAACCAATGTTAGGGCAGCCATGCCAAACCATGTCAGGGCATACATCAGATGGTTGTTCGGGAAACTGATTTTGGTTAAGCCCCCTACCGGCAGTTTTCCTGGATTATTCTTGCCATCGGCGTCGATGAAATAAGGTGCCACACGGTCCGGATCAAGGCCGCGCTTGATCGCCATTGCCCGCACATCGCGCGAATACCACCGATCTTCCTGCGGCACATTATCACGGATAAAGGTACCGCCCGGCTCGTCCAGACGCAAAAGACCCGTGACGCGGGTTTGACCTTCAATCATGCTTTCAGGTCGCGTAGCGCGATCACGGTGGTCCGTGGGAACAAAGCCACGATTGATCATAATGATCGTCCCGTCCACACGCGCCATCGGCGTGATCACCCAATATCCGGCCCCATAATCGGTTGCGGCATAGACATGACTTTCAAGGTCATTGCGATAGGTTCCAAGCAACATGACCTTGCGATATTCATCGCGATCACGCGTGACATTTTCCCAGTCGTTCTGATCCGGGGCAGTCACCGGATCACCCTGCACACGGGCATCAACCCGCTCAATCAGATCAAGCTTCCACGCCCGGCGTTCAACCTGCCAGTAGCCAAGGCCAAAGAAACCTGAAAACAGGACCACCGCAAGCAATACCACCACAGCACGTGTGACCACCGACGGACCCTTTGTGGATCGGTCATGCCGGTTTTCAGAAACGTGGCTTTGCGTCATGGCGCTGTCTTTCAAAACGGTGGTGTAAACTGGCATCCAGTGGGAACAAAAAAGGGCGCGACACCGGTTAAAGTATCGCGCCCCCTATTGATATCAAGCTTCGATCTAGCCGAAGCTTTTGATCATGTCATGATCCATCTGCGGCATCATGTTGGTGTTAAGGTGATACATCACCCACATGGAACCGGCGATGGCAATCGCAACGATCACAAGGGTAAAGATCAGCGCCAACATGTTCCAGCCACCTTCGGATTTGGTGTTCATGTGCAGGAAATAGACCATGTGAACAATGATCTGAACCACACCAAGACCCATGATCCAAAGTGCGGTTGCGATCTTGCTGTCAAGAACACCATCCATCACCAGCCAGAACGGAATGGCCGTCAGAATAACCGACAGGATAAACCCGATCATATAGCTGTTGAAGGTACCGTGGCCGGCACCGCCATCGCCGTGATGGTCATCATGTGCGTGTGAATGTGCACTCATCCCAGAACTCCCAGCAGATAAACAACGGAGAAAACACCGATCCAGATGACGTCAAGGAAGTGCCAGAACATCGACAGGCACATCAGACGACGTTTATTGGCCGGGATCAGACCATGTTTGGCTACCTGAATCATCAGGGTCACCAGCCAGATGATCCCGAACGTCACGTGAAGACCGTGGGTCGCAACCAGCGTATAGAATGCCGACAGGAACCCGCTTCGCATCGGCGTCGCACCAAGGCTCCAAAGTTCATGGAACTCATATAGCTCCAGCCCGACAAACGCGGCACCGAACAAACCGGTAATCGCCAGCCAAAGCTGTGTGCCCGCAATACTGCCTTTTTCCATTTGCAGCATGGCGAAGCCATAGGTAATCGACGAAAACAGCAGCATCGATGTATTGATCGCCACCAATTCCAGATCGAACAAATCAGTCGGTGCCGGACCTGCGGCATAATTCTGGCCAATAACGGCATAGGTTGCAAACAGAATCCCAAAGATGAGGCTATCGCTCATCAGATAGATCCAGAAGCCAAGCATCGTCCCGGTTTCCGGGTGATGCTCTTCCTTCAGATAGAAGACCGGCATTTCGGTCTGTGCGGCAGTGTTATTCGCCATTGTCATTCCCTTACGCCTGCTGTTTTGCCAGAAGGGCAGTACGTTCGTCTTCGGTTTCCACGACTTCAGATGCCGGGATGTGATAATCGCGGTCATAGTTGAAGGTGTGGGCAATTGCACCGACAACCAGGGCAATGAAGCTTGCAATCACCAGCCACCAGATATGCCAGACCAGCGCGAAACCAAGAACAAGCGACAGAGCGGCAAGGATAAAGCCAGCGCCGGTATTTTTCGGCATATGGATATCCAGGAAGCCTTCCGTCGGACGGACATAACCACGTTTCTTCATGTCGGCCCATGCATCAAGATCATGGACAACCGGGGTAAAGGCAAAGTTGTAGGCTGGGGGCGGCGACGAAGTCGACCATTCCAGCGTACGACCATCCCCCCATGGGTCACCGGTTTCATCACGAAGCTTGTCACGTTTGATCACCGCAACAACGATCGACAGAATGAACGAACCGATCCCCCCGGCAATCAGAAGCGCACCAAAGGCGGCAATCACGAACCAGATCTGAAGCGACGGATCGTCAAATTGGCTCATGCGGCGGGTAATCCCCATCAGACCAAGAACATAAAGCGGCATGAAGGCGAAATAGAACCCGACAAGCCAGAGCCAGAAGGACATTTTGCCCCAGAACGGATCAAGCTTGAAGCCAAATGCCTTGGGGAACCAGTAAACGATACCGGCAAACATCCCGAACACCACACCACCGATAATCACGTTATGGAAGTGCGCAATCAGGAACAGGCTGTTATGCAACACAAAGTCAGCCGGCGGAACCGCAAGCATAACACCCGTCATGCCCCCGATCACAAAGGTCAGCATAAAGCCGATGGTCCACAGCATCGGAACATCAAAACTGATGCGGCCCTTATACATCGTGAACATCCAGTTGAAGATCTTCGCACCGGTCGGGATCGAGATGATCATGGTCGCGATACCAAAGAAGGCGTTCACGCTGGCACCCGAGCCCATGGTGAAGAAGTGATGCAACCAGACGATATAGGACAGGATGGTGATAACCACGGTGGCATACACCATCGAGCTATACCCAAACAGACGCTTGCGCGAGAATGTCGACACAACTTCGGAAAACACACCAAACGCCGGCAGGATCAGGATGTAAACTTCCGGGTGCCCCCAAATCCAGATCAGGTTGATATACATCATGGCGTTACCGCCAAGATCGTTGGTGAAGAAGTTGGTGTCTGCATAACGGTCAAGCCCAAGCAGAACCAGAACAGCGGTCAGAACCGGGAACGCAGCCACGATCAGAACGTTGGTGCAAAGTGCCGTCCAGGTAAAGACCGGCATTTTCATCATGGACATGCCCGGTGCGCGCATTTTGACGATGGTCACAACCAGATTGACCCCCGAAAGCAACGTCCCGACACCGGCAATCTGAAGGGCCCAGATGTAATAATCGACCCCGACCCCCGGACTGTAAACAATGTCAGACAGCGGCGGATATGCCAGCCAGCCGGTTTTCGCGAACTCACCGACAAACAGCGACACCATGATCAGCACGGCACCGCTGGTGGTCATCCAGAAGCTGAAATTATTCAGGAACGGGAACGCAACGTCACGCGCGCCGATTTGTAGCGGCACGACAAAGTTCATAAGCCCCGTCACCAGCGGCATGGCCACGAAGAAGATCATGATTACGCCGTGGGCGGTGAATATCTGATCGTAATGATCAGGGGGAAGGAAACCTTCCGAGCCGCCAAAAGCCATCGCTTGCTGGGCACGCATCATAAGCGCATCGGAGAAACCACGCAAAAGCATGACAAGCGCCAATATGATGTACATAATGCCGATTTTTTTATGGTCAATCGACGTGATCCACTCGTTCCAGAGATATCCCCAGAGGCGGAAATAAGTAATACCGCCCAGAACGGCGATACCACCCAGAACCACGGCCGCGAACGTCACCACAAGGATCGGTTCATGGAACGGGAGTGAATCAAGCGACAGCCGGCCAAATATAAAATGCAAAAGGTCCGGATTGGAGAACATCGAATTACTCTTCTTTCAAATGCAGCAATACACCGGCTGTCCGGTGCTAAAACCGCGAAGGGCCGGTTGGGATCCCCCAACCGGCACTGCTTCAGAACCCTGTCGAAACGCCTGACGGCGCAAAGCTCATGGCACGATCAGATGCCTGCACGCGATCAAACAGCGGCAAAGCATTCAAATCACCGGCAAAACCGCCTTCCGGGGTCGTGCACAAGGTCGCCACATAGGATTTGCTCTCGGGCAATGGCTGGCTTCCGCGCATGCGCGGCACGTCATAGGTCAAGGACATGACGTTATAAATACCGGCCAGACCACCACCACCGTTCTCGTCAATGGCCATCATCTCGTTCATGCACATTTTCGACTGATCGACGCACATGTTGAGGATCGCACCATAAAGTTCCGGATCAACCGAACTGAAATAGTGGATCGGCTCATCGATACTCGGCTTTTCAAGCTCAAGATACTCGGAACGACCAAGGAAGTTCTCGTCGGATTTCACTTTCGAAACCCAATCTTCAAACCCTTCTTCGCTCAGACCGTGGAATTTAAAGCGCATGTGGGAGAAACCCTCACCGCTGTAATTCCCAGAGAAGCCGTCATAAACGCCTTCTTCGTTGATCACGGCATGAAGTTTGGTTTCCATGCCGGCCATCGAATAAATCTGACCTGCGAGTGCAGGAATGAAGAAGGAGTTCATGATCCCCGAAGAGGTAATCTTGAACTGGATCGGTGTGTCGATTGGCGCCGCGAGCTCGTTAATGGTCGCAATGCCCTGTTCCGGATAGAAGAACAGCCATTTCCAATCAAGGGAAACAACTTCAACCACCATTGGTTTGTGGTCTTTGGCAAGCGGCCGTTCGGCATCAATACGGTCCAGCGGACGATACGGGTCAAGCGTATGCGTCGTAACCCAGGTAATTGCACCAAGGGCGATAATGATCACCAGCGGGGCCGACCAGATGACAACTTCCAGCTTCGTGGAATGGTGCCATTCAGGATCGTATTCCGCGTCCTTGTTGCCCTGACGGTATTTCCAGGCAAAGAAAACCGTCAATGCCATCACCGGAACGATGATCAACAGCATCAGGATCGTGGACACGATAATAAGATCGGACTGCTGGGACGCAATATCACCCGACGGGTCGATCACAACCAGGTTGCAACCGGCCAGAAGCGAAAACATCGAGGTTACAGTGACGCCGCGTACAAGTTTTGAAAGCATGCGCTTCATACTTTGTCAGTTTCTGGAAGATGTTCTCACAGGTAACCATATACCTGCAAGCCGCACAACGACCCATCGAAGATCGCCACACGTCGTACCCTACCGCAACGGCATATAGGAAGTGTCATCCTAAACATCCACGAAAAGGGCACAAAAACAGCAAATTTTTTTCAAAAACCTGCCAAGGTGGAAAGTCGCGGCAATTGCTATAGCTGCATCGCAGCAATGTCAAGGTACGCGCCATGCATAGCAGGGTCTTAATGACAATTATCATCCCAATGTAAACCGTGCGTTGTGCGTTGCAGAACAATAATTGACACTGACGTTTGCAATTCACATGTCTATACTTAGACTCGATCCAAAGTCGTATCGCCTTTCGAGCCGGATTTGTGATCCAATCAAAAGCAGTTAGGGCCCCAAAGGCCCGACCAGTGAATAGGGAGAACGGCGTGAACCAAACAACCGAAAACTACGCGACCGCCACCTCGTCAGGTTTGGAACGCGACGCACGCCAGCAATATGCCGGCGATGCACATGATCCTGGTCAGATTGCGCTTGGCGTAATCATTGGCCGTACATCGGAATTTTTCGACTTCTTTGTTTACTGCATCGCATCGGTGCTGGTGTTCCCGCAATTGCTGTTTCCCGGTGAAACGGCACTGATGGGCACCATGTATTCCTTTGCCATCTTCTCTCTGGCCTTTATTGCCCGCCCGATCGGCTCACTTGCCTTCATGACGGTTGACCGGCATCACGGGCGCGGTGTCAAACTGACGATTGCCATGTTCATGCTTGGCGGGTCAACCGCGGCAATGGCTTTCCTGCCCAGCTTTGATTCCGTGGGCGTCTTTGCCATTTACCTGCTTTGTGCCTTTCGCTTCCTGCAAGGCGTTGCATGGGGCGGCGCATGGGACGGGCTTGCTTCCCTTCTCGCACTCAATGCCCCTGACAACCGCAAAGGTTGGTATGCAATGATCCCGCAGCTGGGCGCACCGCTTGGCTTCATGCTGGCATCCTCGCTGTTTGCCTATCTGATCCTGACCCTGCATCCTGACGACTTCCTGGCCTTTGGCTGGCGCTATGCCTTCTTCGTGGCTTTTGCCATTAACGTGGTTGCGTTGTTTGCCCGCCTGCGTCTGGTGGCAACGTCGGAATTCGGTCACCTTCTTGAACAGAACGAATTGCATGCCGCCCGCGTCATGGACACGCTCAAACATAACGGTCGTACCGTTCTGCTGGGCGCGCTGGTGCCGATGGTAAGCTACGCGCTGTTCCATCTGGTCACTGTCTTTGCGCTTACCTGGGTGTATCTTTATGCCGACGGCAATGCAGGCCAGTTCCTGCTGACCCAAGGTGTGGGTGCGGTACTTTGTGCCTTTGGCATCATTGCATCAGGTTTCATCGCCGATCAGCTCGGTCGCCGTCGCCTGCTAGGTTACAGTGCCGGGATCATCCTTGCTGGTGCGATCCTCACACCGCTTCTTTACACCTATAACATCATCAATGAAGGCATGATTGTTCTGGGTGGGTTTGCGGTTCTTGGCCTGTGCTTTGGTCAGGCGGCCGGAACACTGGCATCAAACTTCAAGCGCGAATACCGCTATACCGGTTCGGCCCTGACGTCCGATCTGGCATGGTTGCTCGGTGCGGGCTTTGCCCCACTGATCGCGCTTTATCTGTGTGACAAGTTTGGCCTGCCGGGTGTCGGTGCGTATCTGATGTCCGGTGCAGTTGTGACCCTGCTGGTTCTGCAGTTCAACAAACAGTTTGGTGCCAAGACCACCGACTGATTGCGAAAAAATATCTGCCAAACAAAACACCCCCGACCATTGGCTCGGGGGTGTTTTTTAAGAGTTTCTTGCCCAGCGGCGTGCTGAAATCAGCTGTAGTTCGACGGGAACATCGCGCGCTTGGCGTCTTCGTCCATTTCAGTTTTAAAGCTGTGGCCTTTGCCAACGTCGCGCGCGCTAATCGCTGCAGGCAGTGTATTCATCTTTTCGAACCAGCGCTTGATGTTCGGATATTTGTCCATCACATCCGGGTTCTTGTGAACGAACGGTGCCTTATCGATCCAGCCCCAAGCTGAGATATCAACAATCGTCATCTCATCACCAACGATGAAGTCACGGCCTTTCAGGTGGTCTTCTAAAACTTGATAATGGCGCGCAATTTCGTTGCGATAGCGGTTCACACCATAATCGCTGCCTTCTGGGGCGACATGTTGAAAATGAACCGCTTGCCCGGAAAACGGGCCGATACCGGTGGCAATGAACATCAGCCACGACAGGAACTCGCCGCGATCTTCGGCTTTGCCAAGGAGCTTGCCAGATTTTTCGGCGAGGTACAGCAAGATAGCGTTCGAGTCAAAAACCCGGACTTCCTTGCCACCCGGACCGTCGGTATCAACAATGGCGGGAACTTTGCCATTGGGGTTGATCGCCCGAAACGCTGGATCATGTTGCTGACCTTTGCGAGTATCGACTGGCAGCACCTCATATGCAAGGCCAGAAGCCTCGAGCATCATCGAGATTTTCTGGGGGTTCGGCGTCGGGTGAAAATAAAAGCGGATCATCAAAGTCTCCTGACAGGCCAACTTGTTTACACAAAGCTGTGACCTGATATTGCATTATGGAATGATCGTTTTAAATTGACCGAAAGGTTCGTAATTGGCAAGCTCTGATTATCGAAATTGCCACCAAACAAAGAATTGAAGGAGCCACCTTCCCATGATTGATCTTTATTACTGGCCGACCCCAAACGGCCATAAAATCACGCTGTTTCTTGAGGAAGCCGGGCTGGACTATAAAATCCACCCGATCAATATCGGTGCGGGTGACCAGTTCAAACCCGAATTCCTCGCCTTCTCACCCAACAACCGTATGCCCGCCATTATTGACAATGATCCAGCCGATGGCGGTGACGCGATTACGGTATTTGAATCCGGCGCAATCTTGCAGTATCTGGCGGAAAAAACCGGCAAGTTCCTGCCGACGGATGTGCGCGGGCGGAAAACAGTGATGGAATGGCTGTTCTGGCAAATGGGTGGCCTTGGCCCGATGGCCGGACAGAACCATCATTTCGGCAGCTACGCGCCAGAAAAAATCCCCTATGCGATCACACGGTATGTCAATGAGACCAACCGCCTTTATGGTGTGTTGAACAAGCGCCTTGAAGGCCGTGATTTCATTGCTGGCGACGATTACACCATTGCCGATATGGCATCTTATCCTTGGATCGTCAGCCACGAAAAACAGCAACAGGACCTCAATGATTTCCCGAACCTGAAACGCTGGTTTGAAAACATCGGGTCGCGCCCAGCGACCATTGCCGCCTATAAAGCAGGCGAAGGGTTACGATCCGGTGAGATGAGCGAAGCAGACAAAAAAGTCCTGTTTGGTCAAACTTCAAAAACAACTTAATCAACGCGTCCGAAAAACCGTTCTAATGTTAACCCCGCCCACCAGCGGGGTTTTCTTTTGTACAAAACTGATTGCATCAGAAACACGAACCAAATATATGTTACGTTATAACATAACATATAATGAGGAGATCGCAGCATGACGCATAACCGCCTTCCGGTCACGGTGCTGTCTGGTTTTTTGGGTGCAGGCAAAACCACATTGCTAAACCATGTTTTAAACAATCGTGACGGGCTTAAGGTCGCGGTGATCGTAAATGACATGAGCGAGGTCAATATTGATGCTGACCTCATCCGCGAGGGTGGTGCGGAACTTTCGACGATGGATGAGAAACTTTTCGAAATGACCAATGGCTGTATCTGTTGCACATTGCGAGATGACTTATTGGCGGAAGTACGCCGTCTTGCCGAAACAGGGCGGTTTGATTACCTGCTGATTGAATCAACAGGCATATCAGAACCTCTTCCTGTTGCTGCCACCTTTGATTTTCGGGATGAAAACGGCAATTCATTGGGCGATATTTCAAGACTTGATACCATGGTCACGGTTGTTGATGGCGCACGCATGATTGCCGATTACAGCTCGACCGACTTTCTCAATGACCGTGGCGAAAGTCTGGGCGAAGATGATGACCGCAGCATCGTCGATCTACTGGTCGATCAAATCGAATTTGCCGATGTCATTGTTTTGAACAAAACGGATCTGATTGATCCATCAGAGCGCAAAATTGTTCTTGGCATTATTCGCGCGCTAAATGCAGATGCGCGTATCCTCGAAACAGTCCATGGCAAGGTTGATCCGAAAGACATCCTAAACACAGGTTTGTTTGATTTCGAACGCGCTCAGGACCATCCCCTGTGGGCCAAGGAACTTTATGGTTTTGCCAATCACATTCCCGAAACCGAAGAATACGGCATCACAAGTTTCACGTTTCGTACGCCGTTTCCATTTCATCCCCAACGCTTTCATGACTTTATAAACAGTGAGTGGCTAGGCGTTATTCGCGCCAAAGGTCATTTCTGGATCGCAACGCGCCCAAGCTGGGTTGGTGAAATCAGCCAAACTGGTGCCGCGGTAAAGAACGAAGCATTGGGCACATGGTGGAGTGCGGTGCCGCGCGATCGCTGGCCTGACAACAATGAATGGCGTGACCGGGTTTTATCAAACTGGGATCCGGTCTTTGGCGACCGAAGACAGGAAATTGTCTTTATCGGCCTTTCAGACCACATGAATGAAGCGGCCCTGCGCGTGCGACTTGCCTCCTGCCTGATTGATGAAGACGAAACAGTGATCGGCGGGAAGTTCATACCCAATCGCTATCAGGACTTGCCCGATCCATTCCCTCATTGGGGCACATAACAAAAGAGCCGCCAGCCGATACAATCAGCTGGCGGCTCTTTGCTTTGTAGCAGTTCAACTTAGGCGCTGCGAACTTCTTTTAGGAACGCTTCAACAGCCTCGTTCAGCTCATTAGCCTGCTGTCCCAAGCCCTTTGCAAGTCCCAGCACTTCGCCAGAAAGCTTTTCAGACTCATCAGCCGCACTCGACACGCCGGTAATGTTTTCCGAAACATCCCGAGTACCATGGGATGCCTGTTCAACATTTCGGGCAATTTCCTGAGTGGCGGCACCCTGTTCTTCTACTGCGGCTGAAATGGTCGTGCTTGATCCATCCAATTGACGAATGGTCTGGGCAATTTCGGCAATCGCATCAACCGCATTGGATGTTGCAACCTGAATACCCTCAACCTGTGTTCGGATATCATCAGTTGCCTTCGCCGTTTGATTGGCAAGGTTTTTGACCTCGTTGGCAACGACGGCAAAGCCTTTGCCTGCGTCGCCTGCACGCGCGGCTTCGATCGTCGCGTTCAAGGCCAGAAGGTTGGTTTGCTCGGCGATGTTGGTAATCAGGGATACCACCTCGCCGATCTGGTTTGCGGCTTCTGCCAGCAGTTCGATTTTCTGATGCGTATCCTCGGACGTCCGTACAGCACCATTTGCAATCTCGGCTGAATGGGCGACCTGATTGCTGATTTCGGCAATAGATGCGCTCAGTTCTTCGGCGGCAGCAGACACCGTTTCCACATTGCTCGACATTTCTTGTGATGCGGCCGACACCACCGATGAACGCTGACCAACCTGCTTTGCTGTTTCTGACATCGCACCGGCAGAGGATTGCATGTTTGCCGATGCATCAATCACTTTGGCAACAACCTGACCGACACTGGCTTCAAAATTGTCTGCCATTTTACGAAGCGCTTCGCGTTTCTCGATCTCGGACCGGCGTTCCTGCTCTTCACGCTGAACGCGCATTTCTTCCATCTCGATGGTCTTGTCACGGAAGATTTCCATCGACCTTGCCAGATCACCGATTTCACTTTTCTGATCGGTATACAGAACGTCGATCTTATGATCCCCGCCAGACAGACGGATCATATTGTCGGAAATGGCAAACAGCGGGACCGTAATACCGCGACTGATCATCAGCGAAATCCCGACCACTGCAATCAAAACCGCCGCGGCAACACCGGCCATCACCATCAGGCTTTTCATAAAGACCGCGTTGACGTCATCGATATAAATGCCGGTTGCAACAATCCATCCCCAAGGCTTAAACGCCTTTACGAACGAAAGCTTCGGACGGGTGGCATCCCCATTGGGAACCTTGTAGGTATAGTCGACAAAGCCCTGACCATCTTCCTTGGCAACGCGTGCAAACTCGCGGTAATGGAATTTGCCCGCGCCATCTTTGGCGTCAATAAGGTTTTTGCCCACAAGATCGGGTTTAATGTCATGAATGAGAACCACTGGCGTATAATCGAATACGAAGAAATAGTTGGTTTCATCGTAGCGTAATGCCGCAACGGCACCCTTGGCCGCATCCTGCGCCTGCTCTTTTGTTAAAGCGCCAGATTTCTCAAGCTCATGAAAGTGATTGATAAGAGAAATTGTCGAATCAACAAGGTTCTGCGTTTTCGCCTTGCGATCTTCGAGCATGTTATAGCGCAGTTCGGTTAAACCGAACGCCCCAACCAGCAGAGCAGCAAGAATAGCACCCGCCACGATTATCATCAGGCGCGTGCCGATTTTCATGGAACTTAATCTAAGCATTCTGTCCCCAACCCTAAATAGTTGCTATTATTGAAGTGCATATGTTTGATCGAAAACTGCCCTTACAAGTGGGGTGAAAAGTTATTTTTACCCCACTCCCTAGAAAAACGTGTTTCCAAACAAGATCATAGACAGCAACATCACCCAAAACACAACTAGGAATACAAATGACCCAATCGGACCCATCGGGCTTTGCGCCAAATCAACGCAGTAAAATCTTTGCCCTGATTGCATTTATGGTGCTGTGCCTGATCATTTCTGCTGCGGGTGGTGCGGTAACGGCGACCAGTGTGCAAGGCTGGTATACGACACTTGAAAAACCGTTTTTCAACCCGCCCAATTGGTTGTTTGCTCCGGTCTGGACTATAATTTATTTCATGATTGCCTTTAGTGGCTGGCGGGTATGGCTTAAAGGCGGGATTGCAAATGCCAAGATCGCCTTTGGGATTTATGGTGCTCAGCTTTTGCTGAACCTTGCCTGGTCGTTCCTGTTCTTTGGCGCGCAATCCCCGTTTCTTGGCCTGATTAACATCATCCCGCTTTTGATCCTCATCATAATTAATGCTGTGATGTTTTGGAAAATAGACCCGCTGGCCGGGATACTTTTGGTGCCCTATGCACTCTGGGTGAGCTTTGCCATGCTTTTGAACGGATCAATTTATTTTCTAAATGCCTGACGTTTCAATGCACGGACAAGCGCACGAAAAAGCCCGTAGTATCACCTTTCGGCCTACGGGCTTTTATTCTATCCGGGCCTGATCGCACTTATTGCATGACCTGCGCTCCGCTGGCCTCAGCAGTCTTTGCGCCAGCATCGGGTCTAGGTTGGGCAACATTGTCCATGCCAAGACGGCCAATGGAGGGCAGGCGCAAGGCAGGTCGGTTAAAATCAATCCCGACATTCAATCCAAGAAGATTAAGTTCGATCCCTTCTTCCAACCCGACAGAAAACCCAAACACACCCAGAAGATTTGCCTGAACACCCTGACCACTTGATGACATCCCCACCGGGTTTGTGATCCGTCGGTAGTCCTTGCCAATCGCATTGGCTGGCATATCAAGGTTCAGGTCGGGCACTTCACGACCAATATGGGCAACAAAGGTGTTGCTGTTGGGGCCCGGATAACTGCGGTAGGTGCTTGGGAACGGATAGCTTTGAATGGCGGCTTCGATCTGCGGGATCAATTGCGCGGCCGCTTCGCCGCGTTGATCAACCAGAATTTGCGGCTTGGAGCCAAACCAAAGCCCATCAGGCAGCGCATAATTCTTGCGCACCACATTGCCGCCGCCCCAGCCCACCACGTCATAGCGGCTATAGCTGGTTTCACCGGCGCGTTTGAAAATCACCCACGGATGAACGGCAAAATACCCGCGCCACCCGAATGTATTGGCCGCCATAACCATGATGACGGCCTGATTTTTAAGGGCTACCGGATCCGGTGCCACACCCGATGAGTGGCGCGGTGCCGTGCGCCATGTGTATTTTTCTTTGGTTTTCTCGCCCGGCGGGTCTTCGGCCAAACTGATCCCGAACGGCAACACAAGTACTGCCAGAAGGCCAAGAAGTAGGGTTCTGCCTTTTTTCACCAAATAATCCTGTCTGAATTCAACTGCGATTACGTTTTGTCTTTACTGTTACGATGACAGACGAGAAATAAGATCAAAAAATGGCATAGCAATACAGAAGACCGTTCAAAACCCTGTGAGACGCGGATACATTTTCACGACAAACACCTTATGGCCAAGCGGCAAAGGTATTATCAGGAACCCGTTCTTCGGCCCGGCGCAGGCGGCGATATGCCCCTGGTGCCTTCCCCATATAGCGTTTGAAAAACCGGCTAAAATAGGCTGGATCACGAAATCCCAAACCATATGCAATCTGCGCCACGGCCAACGGGGACTGTTCCAGGCGCATACAGGCATCCCGAATGACCCGCTCATGCACGATCGTAAGGGGCGGCTTGCCCGTCGCACGCAGAACCGCCGATCCAAGTCGTCTTTCACTGATGCCAAGGGTGCTGGCATAATCGGCAACATTCCAGTGTTCGCGAAAATGCAATTCCAGAACCTGTAAGAACCGTTGAAAGGTGATCGAACCCGGGCCATGTTGATGACGCTGTTCCATCACCCCCTGCGCAAGACGTACCACAATCGTCAGAATAACCTGAAGCTGTGCTCCGACCACCACACTGGCCCCAAGCGCATTATGCATCAGTTCGGATCTGATCGCATCAAAGCTACTGCTTAAAAGCGCGTGATCACGGTCGCCGTCAGTCAGGGAAACCACATGGACGGTATCGGCAGCAAAACGCAGTGGCAACGCGCCGCCCGCTGCCCCTGCGATGCCCCCACCCGGGTTCCCGCAAGAGCGTGCGACAAGATCATCTGCCACTGATAGCACATACCCATCGGCCCCCGCTGTGACCGAAACCGCCTGTGTTTCGCCAAGTGGCAACCAGATCAATGCGGGTGCTTTTGCCTCAATTGTGCCTTGGCGCAATTGGATTTGCGCACGCCCGGACAGGAGCAATACGCCATAGCACCGATCCCGACGCCCCGGATCATTCATCACCCATTGCTGGGCGGACAGGCTACGATCAAACCTGTCGATTATGGCCTGACTTGTCACCGGCATCGGATTGGCAAAAAGTGAGTCGCCCGACTCTACAGCACTGGAAACAGGTACAAATTGGGGAGATCTGTTATCCATGCCATTTTCACCCGGTTTTATTCCAAATAGTTATATGCATAAATGTACAATTTTTCGTCTTAAAATGTCAATTTAGGTATCTTTACATTGGATGCGTTCCATCGCCTACTAAGGGCAAGCTTGAAATAACGACAAAAACAAAAACACACAAAAATTTGCGCTCCCATTATTTTGCATTTGCGAACTAATGGGCGGGAGGGTACGCATCTATTTACTTTGATCCCCAAAGTAGAAATTGATCTATCTTTGCCTACCCCTCTGAAATCAAGGCGCAATCAGGAAAACCATCTCTTTCACGAGATTCGGAGGAAACGCCATGAATGATGTCAAATTGTTGATTAATAACGAAGACGTCACCGCTGCGAACAACCGTACGTTCGAACGTAAAAATCCCGTCACCGGCAAAACCGCAACGGTTGCTGCCGCCGCCAATGCTGCTGATGCCCGCAAGGCCGCCGATGCTGCTGCCGCCGCTTTCCCTGAATGGTCAAAAATGGGCCCGGGTGCGCGCCGCAAGATATTGCTTAAAGCAGCTGACATTATGGAAGCCAAGGGCGATGAATTTGGCCAGTTGGTTCTTGATGAAACCGGCAGCACACGCATGTGGGGTGGCTTTAACGCCCATCTGGCGGCAAACATGCTCCGCGAAGCCGGTGGCATGACCACCCAGATTCAGGGTGATTTGATTCCGTCTGACACGCCGGGCCTGATGGCCATGGGCATCCGTCAGCCGATTGGTGTTGTTCTGGGGATTGCCCCGTGGAATGCTCCGGTTATTCTGGGTACACGCGCGATTGCCATGCCGTTAGCATGCGGCAATACCGTGATCCTTAAGGCGTCCGAACTGTGCCCCGCCCTGCACCATCTGATTGGGCAGTGCCTTGTCGAAGCGGGTGCACCGGCCGGTGTTGTTAACGTCGTGACCAATGCCCCCGAAGATGCTCCGGAAATCGTCGAAGCCCTGATTGCCCATCCGGCAGTCCGTCGCATCAACTTTACCGGTTCAACCCGTGTTGGGCGCATCATCGCCAAGCTCGGCGCTGAACACCTTAAGCCGGTTCTGCTTGAGCTTGGTGGCAAGGCACCGTTCCTTGTCCTTGACGATGCCGACCTTGACGAAGCGGTCAATGGTGCAGCCTTTGGCGCCTATATGAACCAGGGCCAGATTTGCATGTCGACCGAACGTCTGATTGTCGACAATGCAGTTGCCGATGACTTTGTCGCCAAACTGGCAGCCAAAGCCAAAACCCTTACGGCGGGCGATCCGGCCAAGGCTGAAAACGTCCTTGGGGGTGTGGTCAGTGTCGAGGCGGTCAAGCGCATCGAAGAACTGGTTGAAGACGCCGTATCGAAAGGTGCCAAACTGGTTGCGGGTTCAGGCAAGGCCAAAGACGCTGTGCTGATGGATGCCACCCTTCTGGATCATGTGACGCCAGCGATGAAGATCTATTCCGAAGAAAGCTTTGGCCCGATCTGTGTCGTCATTCGTGCGGGGAACGAAGACGAAGCAGTTCGCATTGCCAATGACAGCGAATATGGCCTGTCATCTGCGGTCTTTTCAACCAACATCCCGCGTGCGATGGACGTTGCCAAACGCATTGAAAGCGGCATTTGCCACATCAATAGCCCAACCGTGCAGGACGAAGCCCAGATGCCATTTGGTGGTGTTAAATCATCGGGGTATGGCCGTTTCGGATCAAGAGCATCGATTGATGAATTCACCGAAATGCGCTGGATCACCATCCAAAGCGGCAAACGCCACTACCCGTTCTAAACCGGTAAAACCAAACACGTCGGGCGGAACCTTCGCCCGGCAGCCTCGTTGCATGTACAGTTACGCAGGGGGGAAGCCTGATTTGTACTAAGTTCCCTTACAAATCAGGACCTGTGTGCGGGCCGTCCAATGCCAAGTGCTTGGGCGGCCCGCAGCTTTTAAGGAGAAAAGTTAACCGCGCAAAACGGCTTGCATCATGACTTCAAGTACGCTGGAAAACTTTGATCTGTCTTTCTGGGTAAAGGCCGCATTGCGCCCCTGCTCACCCGTGACTTCGCGCATATGGGCGGCAATTTCGCGCCCGGCAAGTGCATTGCCAATATTGGCCTCGGTGAATTCCTGCCCGTTGGCTTTAAGAACCCGCGCGCCAATTTCAAGCCCGCGCGATGCCAGCGGAATATCACTGGTGACAATCACATCACCCGCATGGGCGTTCTCGGCGATCCAGTCATCGGCCGCATCGGGTTCGGGCGGCACAATCACATTTCGGATCAATGGATTGCGCGATGGCCGGATGCCACCGTTCGATACCACAATCATCTCGATCCGGTGGCGTTCAGCCACACGTTCGCATTCGGCCTTTACCGGGCAGGCATCAGCATCAACAAACAAACGCGGGCGGGTCTTTTCATTACTGTCGGTCATGGCGCGATCATCCCCAGACCAACGGCAAAGTCAAGAACCCAAAACAAAACCCCCACCCGGTTTCCCGGATGGGGGTTTCACTTAACTTCGTTTAACGCGGAGCCATTCACAAGGAATGGCAAGCCGAATTAAGCAGCCGTCAGGTCGTCAGCCGAAACGCGGCCCGAACGTGAGTCGGTACGCAGTTCGTAATTGATTTTGTCGCCTTCCTGCGGGTGACCCATACCAGCGCGTTCAACGGCGCTGATGTGCAGGAATACGTCATTTCCGCCTTCGTCCGGCTGAATGAAACCAAAACCTTTAGTTGCGTTGAACCATTTAACGGTACCTGTTGCCATCTTTAAATCTCCTTATCGAGTATTGATTGGCGTTTTGACACACCCCGCTTGGGTGCGCCTATCTATGTTCGATAATCAAATCAGACGCGTTCGCGACTTCTCTGATTATCGGAAGGTTTGTTGCGGCTCGCACCACCTGGCTGCCCGCCAGATTGTGGGCCACGATGATTGCGATTGCGGTTTGCACCGCCGCGCTTGCCTTGCGGATTGGCATTTCCGCGGCCATTGGCCCCGTTGCCATTCGCGCGGCGTTCTTCCGTACTGCCCATAAAGGACAGGCCAGAAGAAATTGCATTGCCGTTCTGCGCGCCATCACGGACGTTCCCGTTGGAATCGACCTTTTTGGCTGGGCGCTTGCGACTATCAGTTTGACCAGCACCGTTTCCAGTGCCGTTACCACGGCCGTTCGCCGGCTTGGAACTGATCCCGCCTTTGTAACGACTTTTCGATTTTTCCAGAGCCGGGTTTGCGGCTGCTTTGTCATTTGTGCCTGCGTTGGCGTTGGTGCGAGCTTCGGCATCACGACGCGGCGCTGCCGGACGAGCATCATCACGTTCGCGACGCGGACCAGCGGCACGCTGCTCGGACCGATCATTACGACCAGAAGCAGCCTGACGATTTCCGCCACCATTGCCACGGCCGTTTCCACGACCATTTGCACCAGCACCACGACCACCGTTACCGCGTGACTGACCGCCACCGCTTGAACGACGTCCCCGATTTGCATCACGTGCATCTTCAGGATCAGCAGCCTGTTCGGCTGCGGCCTTGGCATCACGACGGTCGATCACGGGGATCGTCTGGCGTGTATTGCGTTCAATATCGCGCAGCAGACCGCGTTCTTCTGCATCACAAAATGCAATTGCGGAACCACTGGCACCACCGCGTGCCGTACGGCCGATACGGTGGACATAACTTTCAGGCACATTCGGCAGTTCGAAATTCACAACGTGGGTCACGCCATCAACATCAATACCACGTGCCGCAATATCAGTTGCCACCAGCACGCCAATCTGACCGTCCTTAAAGGCGTTCAGAGCGCGTTCACGCTGGTTCTGACTTTTATTACCGTGAATGGCTGCCGCACTGATCTTGTTTGCCTCAAGATGGCGGGCAACACGATCCGCCCCACGTTTGGTCCGGGTAAAGACCAGGGTGCGTTTGAATGCAGGATTATCAAGAAGCTCGGCCAGAAGCTGACGCTTGCGGGTGCGCTCAATCAGATAGACCGATTGTTCGACACGTTCCTGGGTGGTGGAAACCGGGGTGACCGACACCTTCACCGGATCTGACAGCATATCCCCTGCCAACTGACCAATCTGGCTGGGCATGGTTGCCGAGAAAAACAGGTTCTGACGCTTTTTGGGGAGCATTTTGACAATGCGTTTGATCGGCGGCAAAAAACCGAGATCAAGCATATGATCTGCCTCGTCAAGAACAACCACATCCACATGGGACAGGTTGAGCTTTCCGCTATCAACGTGATCAAGCAAACGACCCGGTGTGGCGACAAGCACCTCAACACCCGGTACAATGGCCTTGATCTGCGGACCAGGCGCGACACCACCAACGACCACGGCAACGCGGACGTTCAAGAAACGGCCATAGGCACGGAAGCTGTCACCGATCTGCGCAGCTAGTTCGCGCGTCGGGGCCAGAACCAGCACACGGCAGGAACCTTTGGGAGTACGGCCTTCGGATTTCGAAAGGCGATCAAGAATCGGCAACGCGAAAGCTGCCGTCTTACCGGTACCGGTCTGAGCGATACCAAGCAGGTCCTTGCCTTGTAGCAGGGACGGAATGGACTGCGCCTGAATAGGGGTTGGCACGTCATAGCCTTCGTGCGCTAGTGCACGAAGAACCGGCTCGGCCAGGCCGAGTTCGGAAAACTGGGTCAAATAAGGGTAACTCGTAATTGTTGGGCTGCAGACAGCTGGGCTAAAGCCCGGTAAAATATAGTAATCAGGTCTGCGCCTTGTAGTTCAGGAAGCATCCGCGTAGCTGGATACTTCAATACGTTCTTCCGACAATCACTCAACAGTGTGGAACTTTCGTTCCCTCTACGCTTCTGGAGCGATCAAATATCGAAGACACCATGCACAGAGTTTGCAACGCTTGTCAAACGTCATATTCATGGAAGATCAGAGTTTTATGCGCCCGGCCCCAGTATAATGACCTGCCGGGCCCATAAACCATAGCTTTCAACCGTTAATTCACCGAACACGGATTTACCGCACCACAGGGGTTATACGCCCCGCAGGGATTGACCGCAGCGCACGGATTGGCCGAAGACGGCGCGCACGGACTGCTCGCAGCACATGGATTCGCCCCGCAAGGATTTACACCCCCACCAGCTGCGCACGGGTTTGCTGCGCACGGATTATAGGCAGCACATGGGTTGCCCGCCGAACATGGGGTATACGCAGCACAGGGGTTTGCACCGCACGGCCCCGCCCCACAAGGATTATATCCAGCACCGCAAGGATTGGCTCCACACGGACTTGCTCCGCATGGCGATGCTCCACACGGGTTGGCAGAACACGGGTTCGCGGCACAAGGATTAACCGCACACGGATTGCCCCCTGCGACCGGAAGTTTGGCCGGGGCCGGATTGGCAATTGCCGGGACATTTGCCGTATGGCTGTAATGGTCAAGCGTCACCGCACCGGTCGCAGCAAGGAAGACCGCACCAAACAGAAGTGTGTTTTTCTCACTCATTTCCGGAAACCATCCATTCCAAAGACAGGACGCAAGGCAATACCGATCCAGCTGCCTGCAAAGGCCAGCACAAACCATAGCCAACCATGTACGCTCCCTGATGCAATACCGCTAAAGAACGCACCAATATTACAACCAAAGGCCAAGCGCGCACCGTAGCCCATCAATAGGCCACCAATCGCCGCCGCCAAAAGAGATGCGAACGGGACAGAAACCTTGGGCGCAAATTTACCCGCAAGTGCAGCGGCAAAGGCCGCCCCAATCACAATGCCGAAATTCATCACGGATGTATTGTCGGCAAGAACCGAATTACCCAACGCCTTGGCCGGACCGGCCCAATTCCAGAATTCCCATGTTTCCACTGGAATACCGGCAAACTGCGCGATCTTTGCGCCCCAAAGGCCAAAGCCAAACGTGATCGACCACGGATGGCCCGCGATCAAAAGAGTCGCGACATTCAGCCCGGCAAGGAACAAACCGGTCCAGATCATCGGCCACGGACCATGCAACAGACGGGCAGCTCCGGCACGCGGGGCCACAGGTGTCGCTTCAAGCGATCCATGCGCACGCTTTTCAACAATGACCGTCAGAAGTGCGACCAAAGCCAAACCCGCAAAGGTCACGGCAAGACCACCACCAATGCCAAATTCGCGCCCGATACTCATCGGCGGCAAGGACGGCAGCTCAAGCCACATCGGCAAATGCGCCGTGCCGATAACGGCACCAATGATGAAAAAGACAAGGGTCAGCAACATGCGCGCGCTGCCCCCACCGACGGTAAACAGCGTGCCCGACCCGCACCCACCGCCAAGCTGCATGCCAAGGCCAAACATAAAGGCCCCGACCAAAACCGATACACCTACCGGTGCAACCGCGCCAACAATCGGATTTCCAAGCGGACTCCCAAGGGCCAGCAACGGAATAAAGGCCGCCGCCGCAACGCCGACCATCAAAAGCTGCGCACGCATCGCACGCCCGCGCTTTTCGACCGAGAAACGGCGCCAACCGCCGGTAAACCCAAAGGATGCGTGATACAGCGAAATGCCCAGCAAACCGCCAAGACCGTACAGGACAGCCTGATGCAGATCGACCGCTTGGGAAATTCCAATGCCAACAAGAACAAACAGCACGGCCGTAACCAGTGCCGGGCCCCTGTCAAATTCAAAACCCGGTTTCGCCGGGTGTGCAGAAAGTGTCGTTTCAGACATGGTGACGCCCAATAACCTAAAATAAATGTCCCAAATGCGAACGGAACCGGAAGCATGACCGGTTCCGTCCCTTATGGTCTTGCCCAAAAGGCAGCAGGAAAATCCCGATTATTCCGGGATCACCATTTCGCGGCTCGGATCAGCGGCCCATTCGGTCAGGGAACCATCATACATGGCGGTGTTCTTATTGCCCATCACTTCGGAAAGACCGAACCATGCAACGGATGCCCAATGGCCGGTATTGCAATAGGTGATTTCCTTGGCATCGGACGCAACACCGGCATCACCAACCAGTTGCTCAATCGCATCGGATGCAACAAAGGCACCGTCCTGATCGTTATAGAATTTCGACTGCGAGATGTTTTTCGCCCCCGGAATGGCGCCATTACGCGCAACAACACCGCTTTTTGATTCCCCCTTGAACTGCGATACCGGACGCGCATCAATCAGCGCAACACCATTGGCTTGCGCCTTGGCAACGTCATCAGCAGACGCCAGCAGCTCCGGACGGAAATTGGCGTTAAAGGCAACCGTGGTCGGCGCGACCGCATCAGTCGAAACGGCTTTGCCCGCCGCATTCCAAGCCCGCTGCCCGCCATCAAGAATGGTCACCGCGTCATGGCCAAGCACCTTAAATGTCCAGTAAACACGGGTCGCCGCCCCAAAGTCAGAGCTGTTCTGACCGGCCGGGACAACAACAACCTGTTTGTCGTTATCAATACCAAGCGCGCCGATCCGACCTGAAATCACATCAACCGGCGGCAGCATACCAACAACATTATCGACCTTGGCGCGCCAGCCGAACTTGCCATAAGGCGCATAAACCGACCCCGGTATATGGCCGGCATCATAGGGGTTTCCCTGCTTGGTGATCGAACGGATATCGACAACCACCAGCGACGGATTATCAAGATTTGTTTCAACCCAGTTGGCATCGACCAACGGTTTATCGGTCAGGCGTTCGGCCTGTGCCGCACTACCGGCAAAAACAAATGTGACTGCGGCAACCGCAGAAAGAATGAGAGAACGCATGGGGCCTGTCTCCATATTTCAAGAGTGTCATAAATCTGTGGAATAGATGTAATCACACACAAGAAAATGTCAATAAAACTAATTTAACATTTTATTTTTGTTAAATACCAAATGCAGTCAAGATCAGACAACCATCCCTTCTGAAATCAAGGGATTAGCCCGCCGGGCGTAAATTATTCAGATAACGCGCAAATTCGCGGGCAAAGGCATCTTGGGTTTCAAGGTTGCGCAAGGCGGGTGGCCGGGTCAGGAACCCGTGCAAGGTGGCAATCAGAAATTCGGCCACGGACGAGGGTTCTATATCGGTGCGTACGGTTTTATTAAACTGCGCCTTGCCAATATGTGATGCCAGCCCGCGTCGCCAATAGCGATACACAGCATCAATGCGCTTGCGTAAACTTTCGTCAAGCTCCCCTGCCCCGGACGCAAGCCGTGCAAGTGGACATCCCCCCATAAGAAGCTCCGGCGCGTTATCACCACCAAGCCGATCAACCTGCCCCATCAGAATGGGCAAAATATCTTCGGCATCTTCAAGTTCATCAAGCCAGATCGTATCGACATATCCCGGAAGGCATTCTTCGATCACGGCATTGACCAGCTTTGCCTTGCCTGAAAAGTGATGATACAGCGCGCCTTTGGTCACACCGCTATGATCAAGAATATTGTTGATTGACGCCCCGCCAAACCCGGCACGCCGAATTTCACCAAACGCCGCATCCAGAAGCTTTTGCCGGGTTTCATCGGGATTGCGCACCCGCTTTGGCACAAGAGCGGTTTCAGAGCTAAGATCAAGTCCCGTCCCCTCGCCGACGTCTTCCCGATTATGATCGGGTCGGGTGATCCGCGAAAGGGCAGATGAAATACTAAAGGGTGATTTGGTCATGTGGCGTACTGACTTGGCAAATGAACAAGGGTGTCAGGTTCGTCTGTTTTCCGCCTAAGGTCAACAAGGGTCAAAACTCATTTCCCTGGCCGATCGGGCACACGCACATCATACGTCCCCTTTGCACCACGCAGCCCCTTGCAATTCAAAGCAAAGCGTACTCTATTGTTGGCAATCCCCCTTGGGGTATTGCATGAATTACCCGTCGGATAGCAGATGCAAACTGATTCCATCGCCTTTGTCGCAGCCGAAACCAAAATCGCCCAAGATGCGATGTACCGGCTGAAACATCGTTACGGACATATCGCACCAGACAAGGCCGAAGTCATCGTTGCCCTTGGCGGTGACGGCTTCATGCTGGAATCCCTGCACCGTTATATGGGGCGCAAAGTACCAATTTATGGCATGAACCGGGGAACAGTCGGCTTTCTGATGAACGAATTTCGTGAAATCGACCTGCCCGAACGCATTGCCGAAGCCCAGACTGTTGAACTTCATCCCCTGCAGATGGAAGCCCAAACCGTCAATGGCGAAAGCCTGTGTGCCCTGGCGATTAACGAGGTTTCGCTCTTACGTGAAACCCGTCAGGCGGCAAAGCTGCGCATCAAGGTCGACGGGGTCGAACGCCTTGCCGAGTTGGTTTGTGATGGCGCGCTGGTCTGTACGCCTGCGGGCAGCACAGCCTATAACCTGTCGGCCCACGGCCCGATCCTGCCAATGGGAAGCGGCCTTTTGGCGCTGACCCCGATCAGCCCGTTTCGTCCGCGGCGCTGGCGCGGGGCTCTTTTACCCCACGGGGCCGAAGTTGTTTTTGAAATTCAAAACCCCGAAAAGCGCCCGGTTTCAGCCGTGGCAGACTATACCGAGGTCCGCGATGTTGCCCGTGTTAAGATCGTTGAAGATCGCAACATGAAAATCAGACTGATGTTTGATCCGGAACATAATCTTGAAGAACGCATCCTGAAGGAACAATTCGTCGAATGACCCCCACCACCGCCACCCCTGCCCTGTCCCCATCTGAAGTCACCCTTGACTGGTGCCGCAAACTTATTGCCCATCCGTCGGTCAGCATGACGCCAAATCTTGCCCTGATCGAAGAGGTCAAAGCCTTTCTCGAAACATTGGGATATGACTGCCTTGTTGTGCGCGATGACAGCAACACCAAGGCCAATCTTTATGCGACAATTGGGCCAAAGGTTGATGGTGGTGTGATCCTGTCAGGTCACAGCGATGTGGTCCCGACCGAGGGCCAAAACTGGGCGTCCGATCCCTATACCATCGATATCCGCGATGACCGGATGTATGGCCGGGGATCATGTGACATGAAGGGGTTCCTGGCCTGCCTTCTGGCCAAGGCGGAAAGCTTTAAGAATGCTGATCTGCGCGTACCGATCCATCTGGCATTCACCTATGACGAAGAAGTCGGCTGTCTTGGTGTGCCAAGTCTGGTTGAGGCGATTAACAATCTACCGCACAAACCTGCCATGTGCATTGTCGGTGAACCGACCGAGATGAAGGTCATTACCCAGCATAAAGGCAAATATTCTGCCCGTGCGCATTTTACCGGGCGGTCCGGGCATTCATCCCTTCCGGGCGAAGGTGTTAACGCTGTTGAGTTTGCATCCGAATTCGTGGTGTTCATCCGCAAGCTTGGTCGAAAATGCCGTGACGAAGGCCCGCATGATGATGATTTTGTCCCCAATCACACTACGTTTCATTCCGGTGTGATCAATGGCGGTACGCAGCTTAATATCATCCCGCAAAACTGCTTTGTTGATTTCGAATTCCGCAACCTGCCCAGCCATGACCGTAACGCGCTTAAGGCGCAGGTTTTCGACTATCTCGACAACGTCCTGATCCCGGAAATGCGTGAAACCTATGACGATGTCGGCGTTGAAATCGAAGTCGTTTCCGATATGCCCGGCCTTGCGACCGGCGATGACGAAGAAGTCACCAAACTGGTCATGGCATTAACAGGTGCGAACACGACCGGTAAGGTCAGCTTTGGCACGGAAGCCGGCGTTTTTTCCGCCATGGGTGACATTCCAACCGTCGTATGCGGTCCGGGCAACATTGAACAGGCCCACAAACCCGACGAATTCATCGAACTTGATCAGCTTGGCCGATGCGAACTGTTCCTTGATAAACTGATCGGCGCACTTGTGAAATAAGCCGCTTCCATGGGCATCAGACATAAAGAAGGGCTGCGAAAATCGCAGCCCTTCTTTCGTTGCATGTAACGTGTTTAAGCCAGATTGGCTTCAAAGAATTCTGCTGTCCGGGCATTGGCGGTATCGGCATCGGTTTTGTCGTAATGCGCCCCACCCTTACGCGCAAAGGCATGATCACGGCCCGGATAGAAATGAAGCTCGGTCAGGTCATGATCCCCAAGGGCTTCCTTGATAACGTCCTGCGCCTCGGTCGGGATAAATTCATCATTACCAGCCAGATGAACAATCAGCGGATTTTTGATGTTGTCCGCTTCATTCATGTAATTGTTCATGCCGCCACCGTAATAGGCCGCAAACGCATCGCCATCGGTGCGTGTTGCCGACAGGAACGTCAACAACCCACCAAGACAGAAGCCAACCACACCAACCTTGCCATTCGCCCCCTCAAGGCTGCGGGCGGCCTTCATGGTTGCCGAAATGTCTTCGACACCCTTATCGACATTGAACGACTGATAATAGCCAAATGCCTGCTTCCATTCGGCCTCAGTTTTGTCGGTAATGTCGATGCCCGGCTCAATTCGCCAGAAAAGATCGGGACAGACGGCGATATAGCCCTGCTTGGCATAATCGTCGGCAATGTCACGCATCACCGCATTGACGCCAAATATTTCCTGAATAACAACGACAACAGGTGCCTGCAATATTGCGGGCATGGCGACATAGGCATCAAATGAACCGTCCGGGGTGGTGACATTCAGCTTGGTCATCGTGATAAGGCTCCTTGATTTGATCTTAAATCCCACAGGCCTTAAGCTGCCCGCAGATCATTGGTCAATGAAGTATGCCAAGATCACGGAACCACAAGGTTTGGTTACCAAAAAACACATTTCAACAATCAATTGCGCAAACTAAGATTGATATCTCGTATTATCTAATTGAATTCGATTGCCATTTGTTGGACGTTGCGGCGAACTTCGGAGCATCATGTTTCAAAAGCGTACCTCAAGCGGCAAGAGTGGAATTCTTATGTTTCGCATTTCTCGCTCTGAGAACGTGAAAATACACTTGATATTTAATGCTTCTGCTAGCCCCTGAGACATTTCCCGATGGACCGGATCGGGCAACTTTAATAACTGTTTAATTGAAGGCCGAACGAGATGAAAAGCTACGTTCTGACAGTAACCTGTGACTCCCAGCGCGGGATCGTTGCCGCTATTTCCGCCTATTTGGCTGAACATGGATGTAACATTACCGACAGTTCCCAGTTCGACGATATGGAAACCGGTCTGTTCTTTATGCGGGTCGCCTTCGTCAGCGAAGAAGGTGTTGATCAGGAGACTCTGTCACGTGGCTTTGATGGTGCGGCGACCAAACTTGGCATGAACTATCAATTCCACGACAGCGACCACAAGATGCGCGTTCTTCTGATGGTGTCGCGTTTTGGTCATTGTCTGAACGATCTTTTGTATCGCTGGAAAATCGGTGCCTTGCCAATTGATATTGTCGGCGTGGTGTCGAACCATTTCGATTACCAAAAGGTCATTGTTAACCACGACATTCCTTTCCACCACATCCCGGTGACCAAGGACAACAAGCCCGAAGCCGAAAAGAAGCTTCTTGATCTGGTTGCCGATAGCGACGTCGAACTGATCGTTCTTGCCCGCTATATGCAGGTTCTGTCCGACAATCTTTGCAAGAAAATGAGTGGCAGGATCATCAATATCCACCATTCATTTCTGCCGAGTTTCAAGGGTGCCAACCCGTATCGTCAGGCTTATGAACGTGGTGTAAAACTGATCGGGGCAACGGCGCATTACGTGACCGCCGATCTTGACGAAGGCCCGATCATTGAACAGGACCTTGCGCGCATCACCCATGCGCAAAACTCTGCCGACTACGTATCCATCGGACGTGATGTTGAAAGTCAGGTGCTGGCCCGTGCGGTCCACGCCCACATCCACCATCGATCCTTCATCAACGGCAATCGCACCATCGTCTTCCCGCCAAGCCCGGGAAGCTACGCGTCGGAGCGGATGGGATAATCAAAAAAGCCCCGGCCTGATAAGGACCGGGGCTTTTTATGTGCTTGGATTTCGAACCCAAACTTGTTTGCCGATCAACGCCAATCTTTAACAGCCCGCCGGTCGACAGCAGGTGGAACAATCCCGCGCGCGGCGTTTCCAATACCGTCAAGCACATTACTCGCAGCAATATCGCACTGACGGGCCTCCATACGTTTAAACCGTGCGTCAAACATTTGAGCCCGATCAGCCTGAAGTTTAGGATCGGCTGGCAATTCGCGCCCTTCAATAAAGGCCTTTGGATCAAGCCAATCAAGGGTCAGCGACGTCAGATTAAGACGCAAAACATCGCCGTCACATAAATAGCCAATTCCACCGCCCGCAAAGGCTTCGGGGACCATATGCCCAATGCAGGCCCCCTTGGTCACACCGGAATAGCGCCCATCGGTAATCAGCATCGAGGATGCTTCAAGAATGCGGTGATGGCGCAGGTTCTGTGACGGTGAAAACATTTCCGGCATGCCATAGGCTTCTGGCCCCTGCCCGCCAATGACAAATGCAAAGGAAAGGTGCCCTTGTTCAAACATGTCCTTGGGGGCATCCATATCAACCCGGTTGCCACCATTGCGGCGGACAACAGCGGCAATCAGTTCTTCGCTGACACCATCGGTTTCCATCAGGCGGGTGACCAGATCAGGTGATGCAAAATCATCATTACAAACATGTTCATTTTCGTAATAGCGCACGATGAAAACATGATCATCGAAATGCGATAACAGCCGGTCACTCATACCCGATGTTTTGACCGCGCAGTTTTCAAAGAAACTGCCGGTGATGACATCAACGCCGGATCGCTGCCTGACTGGCGTTGCCCGAATCACCGATGCATCACCAAGGGTAACATCGACCGGATTATCCAGTCCGGCAATGCGCTCCCCCCATGTCTTGCCAAGAACCGTCGGCGCATCAAGGTCCATCGCCACGCCAAGATCACTGAGTATGCGATAAATGCTTTCCATGCCGCGATTTTTACCTTCGGCCATTTGCTGTGCCAAAACGAACGTGTCGCGATTTTCGGTTAAGCTATGAGCGAAAATTTCCGGGACCGGGGTTTTGGTTCGGACATCCTGATAATCGTCAATCGAGACATCAAATCCGGCATAGCGCATCATGAACGGCAAATGCAGCAGCATATTGCTGCTGGACCCGGTGGCATTATGAACACGCACGAAATTGGCAAAATTCGCCTTAAGCAAATTGCCAATTGCATATTCCGGTTTATTAAAGACGCCAAACAGTGCATCCACCCCGGCGGCAACTGCGGCAAAAGGCGGAACATCGGTCAGCAGTTCCAGTTCCGGCGGCGTCAGACCAAAGGCCGCGAGCATGGTGCGCGATGAATTCCCCGTGCCGTTAAAGGCACAAATACCGCCCTTGGAATCACAAGTCGCCGTTGCCAGCTCATCCAAGACGCGCCGTTCCATCGCCCCGTCAATCAATCCAAGCAAACGTGCCCGTTCGAGCAATCCGGCGAAGGCCTCGTCGGACGTGCATTGCAGGATATAGCGCATGTTTTCGCGGATATCCCCGCCCAAGTCATCATGCCCGGCATGATCCGCATCGGATGCAATTTTATCAAGCAACCGGCGCGTCCCATCGGGGATTTCGCCGCCCTTTAAAACGTGTGATGGTGCAAACACCGCCCAGACCGGGGCCTGATCGCCACGATAGGCGCGCGCATGATCTGCTGATGCCAGCCCCGCCACCACAGCAGCCGGCGATTTATCGCAACCGGCAATGACATAGGCCGCGTGATAGCTATGGCCTTCAAAGGTGATGTTGACTGCGGCAGCCGTATGATTGCGTGATGCCAGTGAATAGCTTTGCCCGATATTGTTTTGCGCTGTGCCATCACAAATCACCGGCACATGAAACAGGAACGGCACCCCGCCCATTTCCCAGATCCGGATGGCCGCCATCAACGCCTGTGGCCGATCCAGAAGATGAGCAGGATGATCGGGCGCACCGGCAATGATCGCAATACGCGGACGGTTTTCCACCAGACGACCAACCACATCCTTTATTTCAGGAACGGAAAAATCCCGGTCGCGCGCAACCGTTGGGTTTTCATTTACCGCACTACGCAAAAGACTGATCACTGTGATCGGTTGATTGGCTAACCCCTGAATACAATCACGGTACGGGTTGGCTTTTTCGTCAATAATGACGGGCTGAGCAGGCAGATTGGTCGGTGACATGGTGGGTCTATCTCAATCGGGGCAAGAATGCGGAACGTTGGCCTGTATAGCTGTCAGATTATCGCGGATCAGACAAGACCGCCATCGACAATAAAGCTTTGCGAAGAACAGGCCGATGAAACGTCAGACGCCAAAAACAAAACCATCTGCGCAACATCATCACCGACAAGACGACGTTTCACACACTGTTGTTCCTGAATGCGTTCTTCGTCGGCGGGCGTTATCCAGAGATCAAGTTGCCGTTGGGTTATGATGCAGCCCGGAATAACTGTATTGACCCGAATGCCATCCGCGCCCCAGTCACGGGCCAGTGCCCGGGTCATGCCAATAATGCCAGCCTTTGCCGTTTCATAGGTCACCAGATCGGGTAATCCCATTAAATAACTTACAGAGCTGAAATTAATAATGCTGCCGCCACCCTTTTCGCGCATGCCTTGCGCCACAGCACGGGCACAGAAAAACTGATGGTTCAAATTAACATCAAGCCCGTCACGCCATTGTTTCGGTCCAATGTCTTCGGGGCGATGGCGATCATCGCGTGCCGCATTATTAACCAGAACATCAACAGGCCCGATGGCAGCGGAAAGTTCGCGCACAGCGCCGGGAATTGCCGCCTGATCACGCAAATCAAGTGATTTATAGACCGGCGCAACACCGTGATCTTCGCGGATCGAGTCAATCAGTTTCTGGGCAGCGTCATCGTCAATGTCGATAAACCCGACATGTGCACCCTGGGCACAGAAAGCCCGCACGATTGATGCACCAATCCCCGATGCCCCGCCGGTCACAAGAACCGACTTGCCATCAATGTCGTGATATTTCGCTGTCATAACGTTCCCTGCCATTTTTTCATTTTATTTTAGATTCCAAAATTAAATACTGCGCTGCAACCTACCAAAATCCCCGATTTATACTAAAGATGCAGAAATTTAGGGCATATATTGCGGCATTAGCATATTTTTTAATTTGGGCACTAAAAAAAATTTGACAGGGCGGCCTCTTCACGTCAACATTTTTTCAACAACAAAAATAAATGTCGCCTAAAGACACACTCATTCAGGGAAGAAACAGATGAAAAAACTCCTTTCGACGGCCATGCTGGCCGGAACCGTATTGATGTCGGCAAATGCCTTTGCCGCCGACCTCACCGTTGGCGTTAGCTGGTCAAACTTCCAAGAAGAACGCTGGAAAACTGACGAAGCTGCCATTAAAGCAGCCCTCGAAGCAGCTGGCGCTGAATATATCAGTGCCGATGCGCAAAGCTCTCCGTCCAAGCAGCTTTCAGATATCGAAAGCTTGATCGCACGCGGTGCGAATGCACTGATCGTTCTGGCACAAGACTCGTCGTCAATCGGCCCGGCAGTGACGAAGGCAACGAACGAAGGCATTCCGGTCGTTGGCTATGACCGACTGATCGAAGACGCGAGCGCTTATTATATTACATTCAACAATAAGGAAGTCGGTCGCCTTCAGGCCGAAGCCGTCTTTGCCGAGCAACCAAAAGGCAACTACGTCTTTATCAAAGGCGCACCAACCGACCCGAATGCCAATCTTCTCCATGAAGGACAGCTTGAAGTTCTTCAGGCTGCGATTGACTCAGGTGATATCAAGGTTGTTGGCGAAGCCTATACCGATAGCTGGCAGCCAACAATTGCACAGCGCAACATGGAACAGTTCCTAACCGCGGCCGACAACAAGGTTGATGCGGTTGTTGCTTCTAACGATGGCACTGCCGGTGGCGTTGTCGCAGCACTTTCTGCACAGGGCATGCAGGGCATCCCGGTTTCCGGTCAGGATGGCGATCATGCCGCACTGAACCGCGTTGCTCTTGGCACCCAGACGGTTTCGGTTTGGAAAGATGCCCGCCTTCTTGGCAAGCGCGCGGCTGAAATCGCTGTTGAACTGGCAGGTGGTACCAAACTTGGTGATGTTGACGGCACAGCCGACTGGGAAAGCCCGAACGGTGTTACCATGAAATCCTATTTCCTGGATCCGGTTGCGATTACCCAAAACAAACTTGATCTTGTGATTGATGCTGGCTGGGTTTCAAAAGACGTCGTTTGCCAAGGCGTTTCGAGCGGCAAGGTAGCTGCCTGCAACTAAGGCAGCCAGTTTCCTCCGACCTTGCTTAACCCGGGGCCGACCGCTGTATCCATGCGCAGAATACAGCACGTCGGCCCCGCTGCTTTACGAGCTTTTTCATGTCACGACTACTTTCGAAAATGGAAGTCGACCGCCGACTGATCGGTCTGGCTTTCGTCCTGCTGATCATATGGGTCGGTTTTGATATCGCATCGGGCGGGCGCTTTATCACCCCGCGTAATATCTTTAACCTGTCAGTTCAGACGGCCTCTGTGGCTGTTATGGCCTGCGGCATGGTTCTGATTATCGTCACCCGCCATATTGACCTTTCCGTTGGGGCGATCCTTGGCGTTCTAGCGATGATCATGGGTGTTGTTCAAACCGATTTTCTCCCGCAATTCCTTGATTACAATCACCCGATGACGTGGGCGCTTACCCTTTTGATCGGCATTGCGGTTGGCGCTGCCATCGGCGGGATACAGGGACTTGCTGTTGGCTATCTCGGCGTGCCTGCCTTTATTGTTACCCTTGGCGGACTTCTGGTCTGGCGTGGGTCAGCATGGTGGGTCACGCAAGGGCGTACCGTTGCCCCGCTTGATCAGAATTTCATTTTACTGGGCGGCGGGATCGAAGGCACGATTGGCGCAACATGGAGCTGGATCGTTGCTGCGGTTGCCATTGCGGCCATCATATATGTCGCCATCATGGACCGTCGTCGCCGCCTAGCTTTTGATTTTCCGGTCAAGCCGATTTGGGCAGAATACACCAATACCATAGTCAAGGCCGGGCTGGTTTTAGCCGTTATCACAACCTTAAACGCCTATCACCTGCCGACCCGTGCTGCCGAGCGGATCCTTGAGAACAAGGGCATCCCGGTGACCCCGGAAAATATCGAAATCTCGCACGGCATTGCTGTTCCGCTTCTGATCGTTGCCCTGGTTGCGATTGTCCTGACAGTTGTTGTCAAGCGCACCCGTTTTGGCCGGTATATCTTCGCGATTGGCGGCAATCCGCAGGCAGCCGAACTGGCGGGCATCAATGTCAAACGCATGACCGTTGCCGTGTTTGCCCTGATGGGGGTTTTGTGCGCCATCAGTGCCGCGATATCATCGGCGCGCCTGCAATCAGCTGGCAATGACCTTGGCACGCTTGATGAGCTGCGTGTGATTGCTGCTGTGGTCATCGGCGGCACGTCGCTTGCCGGGGGTGTCGGTACGATTTACGGGGCCCTCATCGGCGCACTTGTAATGCAAAGCCTGCAAAGCGGCATGGCGCTTTTGGGTGTTGATACGTCGCTACAAAGTATCGTGATCGGGCTGGTTCTTGTTCTGGCTGTATTTAGCGACAAGTATTTCCACCGTCGCTATAGCGACCCGACCGCGTAAGGAGACCGGATATGCCAGACATGAATAATACCAATACTGATAAAAATCCGCTGGTCGAAATGCGCGACATCCATGTCAGCTTTGGAGGGGTCAAGGCGGTGGATGGCGTTTCCATCGACCTTTATCCCGGCGAGGTCGTCGGGGTACTTGGCCATAATGGGGCAGGAAAATCGACCCTGATCAAAATTCTGTCAGGAGCCTATCAGGCCGACACCGGGCAAATCGTCGTCGACGGCAAGGAAGCCAAAATTGAAAATGCGCGTGATGCACGTGACAATAACATCGAGACGATCTATCAGAACCTTGCCCTTGCCGATAACCTTGATGCTACGCAGAACCTGTTTTTGGGGCGCGAATTTGTCGACAAGTTTGGTTTCCTTGATGATGCCGCCATGGAACATAAGGCGCGCGAAGTACTGCACCGCCTGAACCCGAACTTCAAGAAATTCACATCCCCGGTGTCTGCCTTGTCGGGTGGTCAGCGCCAGTCGGTGGCCATTGCACGCGCGCTTTTGTTTGAAGCACGTGTCCTGATCATGGATGAGCCATGCGCCGCGCTTGGCGTGCATGAAACCAAAATGGTCTGCGAACTGATTAACAAGCTCAAACATGACGGGCTTGGTATTCTATTGATAAGTCACGACCTTCATGATGTATTTGATCTCTCTGATCGCCTTCATGTGATGAAAAACGGCAAACTGGTCGGCAGTGTCAGAACAGAAGATGTCACCCATGATGATGTTCTTGGCATGATCATTTTGGGCAAGATGCCCGAACATCTTTTGCATTTGGCCGGACCGGGCGCGACCAACACCCAGACAAGCGAGACACTCTTATGACCAACGGCTTCCCAACCAACCTCAATGACATTCTGCCAGATGATGCCAACCATGCCATTTTGATTGGACGCATATGGGATCCGCGCGTTTCCGGGCCAACACCGGTACTGGTTGATGGCGATAAATTGCGCGACATCAGCAGCATCGCCCCAACCGTCAGCCAGCTTCTTGAAATCGGCGATCTTGTTGGCAAACTGGCGCGTCCGGCAAACTTCCCCATCGTTGGCGCCCTTGAAGATGTTCTCGCACAGTCAAAACCGGGTGCTGACAAAAACACTGCCCATCTCCTCAGCCCCAATGATTTGCAGGCGATCAAGGCGAGTGGTGTCACATTCGTTGCCAGCCTGCTGGAACGCGTGATCGAAGAACAGGCCCGTGGGGATGCCAGTAAGTCCGATCAAATTCGCACCGAAATCACCGGTATCATCGGCGATGACCTGTCACAGATCGAACCGGGATCGGAAAAAGCCGCCGATATCAAAAAGGTCCTGATCGAAAAAGGCGCATGGTCACAGTATCTCGAAGTTGGCATTGGCCCGGATGCGGAAATCTTCACCAAGTCGCCTGCTATGTCCGCCGTTGGTCATGGCGCGCATGTTGGCCTGCATCCGATTTCAACATGGAACAACCCGGAACCCGAGGTCGTTCTTGCGGTCACATCACAGGGAAAAATCGTCGGTGCCAGCCTTGGCAATGACGTCAACCTGCGCGATGTCGAAGGCCGATCTGCCCTTTTGCTGGGCAAGGCAAAGGACAACAACGGGTCGTGCTCGATCGGGCCATTCATCCGCCTGTTTAATGATAGCTTCACCCTTGAAACGGTTAAAGGTGCTGATCTTGCCATGGCTGTCGATGGCCCGGATGGCTATCACCTTGATGCGGTAAGCTCAATGAGCCAGATCAGCCGATCCCCCGAAAGCCTTGTGTCACAGGCGATTGGCAAACATCACCAGTACCCGGATGGCTTTATGCTGTTTTTGGGCACCATGTTTGCCCCGACAGATGACCGAGGCGGTGCGGGCAAAGGATTTACCCACGAGATGGGCGACCTTGTTACCATTGCCACGCCAAGTCTTGGAAAACTGGTCAATCAGGTGGATCGCTCGGACGTGATAAATCCTTGGCAGTTCGGGATCACCGCCCTTATGACCAACCTTGCCGCACGTGGTTTGCTTTAAGGCTGGGCAATTTGCTGCGGCACTTTGCGATTTTCTATCCCCTTGCCAAAACGGGATAAAAAATGCCCATATCAGCAAGACGGGGTGCGGACAGTTTTATCCGCCCCGTCTTACCACTGACACCTGAAAGCAGGCCCCCCGCATGAGCCGTCGCACCGAAAGCGATACCCCGCGTCAACCATCCCAGATCGCCATCCTGCGCTATCTGCGTATTCATGGCCCGGCCGCACGCATTGATATAGGCACGGCCACGGGATTAAGCCCCGCAACCGTCACGTCGCTTACCGCCGATCTGATGGCACAGGGGCTGGTGCAGGAAAGTCAGGCTACGGCACTTGGTGCGGTTAACGGTAATGGTACGACCAACGCCAACGGCACACATGGCACAACACGTGGCCGCCCCAAGGTACTGCTTGATCTGGTCCCCGGTGCGGCGTGCGTCATTGGCGTCAAACTGACAATCAATCTGATCGAGATCGCACTGGGCAATTTCAAAGGCGAAATCGAACGCAACACCGAACACAGCATCAAAACCCGTGATTTAACCGACCGGCAACTGATTGACACCCTGATCACGCTGATTGACAGCTTCATCAAAGATAACAGTGACATCATCACACACCCGCCAGTCGGCATCAGCGTCGCAGTACAAGGTGTAACCGATAGCAACAGTGGTGAAATCATCTGGTCGCCTGCCCTGCGTCATCGTCAAATTGCCATTACCCGACCGTTAAGCGAACGCTATGGTGGAGTTGTGCAAATGTCCAATGACGCCAACTGCATTGCCACAGCCATCACCCAGAACACCACATTGCATGGTGGTGGCGATTTTGCCGTGATCATGCTGGGATACGGCATTGGCATGGGGCTGGTTTTGAACGGCAATGTCTATAACGGCCATTTTGGCACAGCCGCCGAATTCGGTCATATGAAGTATCAACCCGATGGTCCGCTGTGTAATTGCGGTCGCCGCGGATGTCTTGAGGCCTATATCGGTGATTACGCCATTTTACGTGATGCGCTTGGCCTGATTGACCTTGCCGATGCCAACAGCCTGCATCCCAGCGAAGAACAAATGATGGATCTGGTCGCACGCGCACGGGCTGGCAACGAAGACCTTGCCGATCTGTTTCGCCATGCCGGTAAGGTTCTTGGATATGGCATTGCCAATCTGATTGCCTTGATTGGTCCCAAACGGATTTTCATCACCGGGTCAGGCGCACGGGCCTATGACCTGATGGCGCCGGAATTGCAACGCGGACTGCATCTCGCGCAAGTCCCCGAATTGCACCGCGGCCCGGAAATCGTCCATCTGGCATGGGACAAGGATCTGGCCCTTCAAGGCGCGATTGGTCAAAGCCTGCTGCGTCATGACGAAAACATGTTCAAGGCGGGCACCAACACCTAATACTCAACGCGATGTCGGCCCAAATCACAAAAAAAGCCGCCCCATTTCGGAGCGGCTTTTGTATTTTTTCCGGCAGTACAATTAAGCCTTAGCGACCATTCTTTTTACGCCATGCTTCAAAGTTGACTTTGGTTTCATCCTTGGTTGCCGGATAAAGACCAATGATCGGCTTGCCTGACATAACTTCTTCAAGAACAAAGTCCTCAAAGCTTTCCATACCGGCACATTCTTCGGCCAACTCATCAGCAAGATGCGCCGGAAGAACAACAACACCGTCTTTATCACCAACCAAAACATCACCGGGAAACACAGGTGCATCGCCACACCCAATCGGCACATTAAGGTCATAGGCCTCATGCAGCGTCAGGTTGGTCGGCGCCGAAGGGCGCGAGTGATATGCATGAATGGCAAGTTTTCCAATGCCATCGGCATCCCGGAAACCACCATCAGTCACGATCCCCTCGACGCCACGCTTCATCAAACGGGTTACAAGGATCGACCCCGCCGATGCCGCGCGCGCGTCCTTGCGGCTGTCCATCACCAAAACATGTCCCTCCGGGCATTGCTCAACGGCAACGCGCTGCGGGTGGTTTGGATCCCGGAACACCTCGATCGGGTTGCGATCTTCACGTGCGGGGATATAGCGCAGCGTATAGGCCTGCCCAACCATATTTTCGCTCTTAGGGGCAACCTGCTGGACATTCTGGATGAACTGATTGCGAATGCCGCGCTTAAAAAGGGCCGTACATAACGACGCGGTGCTTACCCGTTTAAGCTTGTTACGGATTGCATCACTCAGGACATAATCACTCATACTTCTTTACTCCGTAGAGTGCCCGGCCGCGCACAGCCGGGCAATATCATTGGGAAAACACAATCAGACAAGATCAGCAGGCAAAACATCCGCCGGGATGTTCTGATAGCAAACCGGACGCAGGAACCGACGAATGGCCATGGTCCCAACCGACGTCGCACCAAAGTTGGTCGATGCCGGATACGGCCCGCCGTGCACCATGGTGTCGGAAACTTCCACACCGGTCGGGAACCCGTTGGCCAGAACACGACCAGCTTTACGTTCCAAAATCGGCATCAACGACCGGGCATCCCCTGCATCACCACCATCAAGATGCAGCGTGCAAGTCAACTGACCGTCAAGCGCCTTGGCAATGGTGCGCATTTCTTCCATGTCCTTGACCCGGACAACGAGACCAAGCGGCCCAAAGACTTCTTCGCTCAATTCATGATTTGAAAGCCAGTTTTCACCGGTGGTTTCAAACAGATACGGCGTTGCATTGCGCAGATCACACGACGTGGTCAAAACGTCTTTGACACCGCTGGTCGAAGCAATCCGTTTTGCCCCGGTGCGATAGGCATCCGCCATGCCATCGGTCAGCATGGTCTGGGCCGAAACCTCGGCAAGGCCAGCCTTGGCCGCATCGACAAACGCATCCGCATCCGACCCGTCAATCACAACCGCAATCCCCGGATTGGTACAGAACTGCCCGGCCCCCATGGTCAGTGATCCTGCCCAGCCTTTGCCAAGCGCCTCGCCGCGTTCTTTCATCGCGACCGGCATCATAAACATAGGATTGACCGAGCCAAGCTCACCAAAGAACGGGATCGGCTCAGGACGGCTTGCACACAGATCAAACAACGCACGTCCACCGCCAAGCGATCCGGTAAAGCCAACCGCCTTGATCAGAGGATGCTGCACAAGGCTTTGGCCAACATCGCGTTTACCGCCTTGAATAAGGCTAAACACACCTGGATGAACGCCACATGCCTTGATCGCGGCATCAATCGCCTGAGCGACAATTTCACCAGTGCCTGGATGGGCCGAATGCCCCTTGACCACAACCGGACAGCCAGCCGCCAGGGCCGACGCGGTATCGCCACCAGCAACAGAGAATGCCAGCGGGAAGTTCGATGCACCAAACACAGCCACCGGACCAATCGGACGCTGCATCAAACGCAGGTCCGGGCGCGGCAAGGGCGCGCGATCCGGCAATGCTTCGTCATGACGACGATCAAGATACGCACCATCAAGAATATGGCTGGCAAACAGACGAAGCTGTCCAACCGTGCGGCCCCGCTCCCCATTCAGGCGGGCTTCGGGCAGACCCGTTTCCTGCGTACCAATTTCGGTAATTTCATCACCGCGTGCGTCGATCTCATCAGCAATCTTATTCAGCAATGCTGCGCGGTCTTCGCGGGTGGAATAGGCAAAGGACCAAAACGCGTCTTCGGCAGCCTTGGCGGCCTGATCGACCAATGCCGGAGTGCCAACCGGGAATGTATTGGCCGGGCCATGGGCCGGTTCGGACTGGAACGTCGTATCGCCTGCGACCCAGTCACCCGCGATCAGATGTTTGCCTGTCAGTTTATAGGACATAGATGCCTCCTTGGTGCGGCAGGGCCGCCTTATTTTACAAGATTGTTTTGACGCATAAACGTGGTCAGTTTTTTGTGCTGTTCATCGGTCAGCGGCCATGCAGATGGCGGACGCGTCGCGCCACAATCATCACCCAGCAGTTTAAGCGCTGCTTTGACACCCGTCACGTTCGTACCGTTCATTTCTTCGGCACGGACGTCTTCGAATGCCTTCATTTCACCGATTAACTGACGTGCCTTGGCATAGTCACCACCCTCAAGGGCGGCGTGGATCGCCATGGAACGTTCTGGCCAGACATTGATCAGACCCGATGTAAAGCCACGCGCGCCCACCGCATAAAACGCTGGTGCCCAAGTTTCGGCCAAACCACCAACCCACACAATGTCAGGATCACATGCATTGATCGCATCAGCCAGTTTCATGGCGTTTGGCGTCGCCCATTTCACACCCGCAACACCTTCGACGGCGCAAAGGTCAGCAATCGCCTTGGTGCCAATCGTATCATTGCGCAGATACAGCATCATCGGCAACCCGCCGGACGCATCAGCAATACGTTTGATGTAATCAACAACACCGCGTGGCGCGACGAACGGATCAGGCGGCTGATGGATCATCAAGGCTTCTGCACCGGCATCTGCCGATGCCTTGGCCAAGGCGCAGGCATCGCGCACACCGCGCCCGATACCAGCGAGCATCGGCGCACGCCCATCAAGCATCTCGGCAACGGATTTTGCCATGGTGATGGCCTCATCCGTGGTCAGCGCATAAAACTCGCCGGTATTTCCATTGACCACCGGAAAATGAACCCCGGCAGCAAGTGCACGGTCAATAATCGGTTTGAGCTTGGTTGGCGCGATGTCGCCATTGTCATCATACGGCGTAACAAGAATGCCCGAAATCCCGGACAGCACGCCACGCAGATCGGCTTTTGAAAGTGCCATTGAACTGTATCCCTGAGTGATGCGGTTCGCGGGGGCCATAGCTAGCCCCCGCTTTGCGTCTTTTGCGTTTAGAAGATGTCTGGCTCGCGGGCGGTTTCGCCAAATTTCGGTGACAGGAAGTCAAAGTCACAGCCCTCATTGGACTGTGTCACGTGCTTGCCAAACATATAGCCATAGCCACGCTGGAAACGCGGCTCGGGTTTTTGCCACGCAGCACGACGGCGTTCGATTTCTTCTTCATCGACCAGCATATCCAAACGACGGCTATCAAGATCAAGCCGCACGATGTCACCGGTTTTCAGCAACGCCAGTGGACCGCCAATATAGGATTCCGGTGCCACATGCAGCACACATGCCCCATAAGACGTTCCTGACATCCGGGCATCAGAAATACGCAGCATGTCACGATGACCTTGTTTGATCAGGGCTTTTGGAATGGGCAGCATGCCCCATTCGGGGAAACCAGGCCCGCCAAGCGGCCCCGCATTGCGCAGAACCATGACGTGATCGGGCGTGACATCAAGGTTTTCGTCATCAACCGCCTTTTTCATTTCCGGATAGCTGTCAAAGACCAGTGCCGGGCCTTCGTGATTGCGGAAACGCTCATCACAGGCTGCAGGCTTGATCACCGCCCCGTCTGGGCACAGATTGCCGCGCAAAACCGCAAGCGATCCCTGATGATAAACCGGATTAGACAGCGGGCGAATGACATCATCATTATAAACAACGGCCCCCTCAAGCGTTTCGCCAAGGGTTTTACCCGTCACCGTTGTTACCGACGTATCAAGCTTATCACCAAGCTGCGCCATCAGCGCACGCAAGCCACCCGCGTAATAGAAATCTTCCATCAGGTAGTCATCTTTGCCCGATGGTCGAATGTTGGCAATCAGGGGCGTAGTACGGCCCAGCGCATCGAGATCATCGAGTGTCAGATCAATCGATGCACGGCGCGCCATGGCCAGCATATGCACAACCGCGTTGGTCGAACAGCCGGTTGCCATCGCGACAACGGCGGAATTTTTGACCGATGCCGGGGTAACAATTTTTTCCGGCGTCAAATCTTCCCAGACCATATCAACAATACGACGACCACATTGGGTCGACATACGAATATGACCGGCATCCGGAGCCGGAATGGATGACGCCCCTGGCAGGCAAAGCCCCATCGCCTCGGCAATGGCTGTCATGGTCGATGCGGTTCCCATGGTCATGCAGTGACCATATGAACGGGCGATGCCACCTTCGACCCCAACCCATTCTTCGTCACTGATGTTACCGGCACGCCGTTCGTCCCAATATTTCCAGGCATCCGAGCCCGAACCAAGGATTTTACCGGCATAATTGCCACGCAGCATCGGCCCCGCGGGCAGATAGATCATCGGGACACCCGCCGAAAGCGCGCCCATCACCAGACCAGGTGTGGTTTTGTCACACCCGCCCATTAGGACAACACCGTCAAGCGGGTGAGACCGGATCTGTTCTTCTGTCTCCATCGCAAGCAAGTTGCGATACAGCATCGAGGTTGGTTTGGTGAACGACTCGTCAACCGAAATAGATGGCAGTTCAACCGGGAAACCACCGGCCTGATGAACGCCCTTTTTCACATCACCGGCACGTTCACGGAAATGCGCATGGCACGGATTAAGCTCCGACCATGTATTAAGGATCCCGATGACCGGACGCCCGGTCCAATCCTCGGGATCAAGCCCCATCTGCATCAGACGCGAACGATGGCCAAACGAACGAAGATCATCGGGCGCAAACCAGCGCGCACTTCTAAGATCTTCTGCAGCTTTTTTATGTTTCTCGGACATGGCGTCTTCCTTGGGCTAGCCCACTTGTAATTATAAGTTACATCTTAGATAACAAGATGCCGGGGTAATTTCAATCTTCTTGACGTAAGCCAAGTCGGAATATTCAAATCAGTTGCAAAAGCTTTGCATTCGCCATCCCTGACACGACGACTGCGCGATGTTAGGCGCCAACAAAAACGGGCAAACATCGCCCCGATGACCTTGCACATACGCCAAGGTCATCGGGAAAATGGGATATTCGCCTTATCCGCGGACCATAAAGATCAGCGCCGAAACAATTAGCGTAAACACCAGTCCGCCAACTTCGGGCCAACTGCCAAAGTCATGCCCGTCTTTGCGCTCGTCATCGGCAAATTCGGATGCGGATATATCTTCGTCCTGACGGGTCGAATCATGATCAGACATCATTTTATCCTTTCACATCATTCAAAGAGTGACGGCAGCCACAGTGCGATTTTCGGATTGAAAAGCACCAACGCCAATCCGACCGCCTGAAGTGCAATGAACGGAAGCACGGCAACGAATATTTCCTGAAGTGTGATGTCCTTTGGCGCGACGGATTTCAGGAAGAAACACGCGGGCCCAAAAGGCGGCGACAGGTAGTACATCTGAATATTCATCGCGAACAGGACACCGAACCACACCGGATCAAATCCAAGATCAATCACCACCGGCGCAAAGATCGGAACCGTGATGAAAATGATCGCAATCCATTCCAGGAACGTGCCAAGCAACATCACGATCAGCATCATGACGACGATCACCCAGATCGGCCCGATATCAAGCGTGGTCAAAACCCCACGCAAGAAATCGCCACCACCAATCCGGTTGTAAATGCCAATCAAGGATACCGCACCGATGACAAGCCAGATTATCGAACCAACGGTAATCACGGTTTGACGCATGGCATCACGTGCCATGGTCCATTTCAGTTCCTTACGCGCTGCTGCCACCACAAGCGCACCGATTGCACCGATTGCCGCGGCCTCGGTCACTGTTGCGACACCAGAATAAATCACGCCCAGAACCGTGCCAATCAAAATGGCAGGCAAGATAATCCCCTTAAGGAATTTCAGGCGCTGGAAGAACGGCAGTGCGGTTTCTGGAATGTCATAGATCGGCGCCATTTCGGGCTTCAAACGGACGCGCACCAAAATGTACGTAATATAAAGGCCTGCCAAAATAAGGCCCGGCACGGCAGACGCGGCAAACAGCTTGGTAATCGAAACCTGTGCTGCCAACCCGTAAACAATCAGAACAACCGACGGCGGAATAAGGGTCGCTAAGGCGCCAGCGGCACAAATAATGCCGATGGCCAATTTACGATCATAGCCCAGACGCAACATCTGCGGCAGGGCGATCAAGCCCAGCATGACGATCTCGCCGCCCATAATGCCCGACATCGCGGCCAAAAGCACCGCGACAAACGTGGTTTGCACGCCGACCGATCCACGGAAACGTCCGCCCATGATTGCCATGGACTCAAACATCGAATGCGCTATTCCCGATCGCTCTAGAACGTTCGCCATAAAGACAAAGAACGGCACGGCAATCAGTTCGTATTTATGCAAAACCTCGCTGACATTGGCCGCAACGATGAAGAAACCGGCACGTTCGCCAAAATACAAAAGTGCCGTACCAAGCGATACCGTCAGCGTGGTGATGCCAAGCGGCACACCCAAGGCCATCAGCGCCAAAAGCGAGATAACGATCAGAAGTGTAATGATCTCAATGCCCACCGGTTACGTCCCCCTCGGTGCGCTGAACCCAACGGATGATGTTGGACAAAAGCTGTAAAATGAAAAATAGGCAGCCGACAAAAAGCAGGATTTTCAGATAGGTTGGCTGCATTGAGTTCATCGCAGTACCGGAATATTCGATCCGCGAAAGAACCTTGGCTGCTGGATGATACAGCGCCATTGAAAGAATGATTGTGGCCCCGGTGGCGATCACCATTTGAATAAGGCGGAAAATGCACCAAACCCGTTCACCCACAACGACTTCAAGCATGGTGATGGAGATATGGCGATTCCGTTCGGTAACGTACCCAACCGACAACACCCACGCACTGGCACACAAGGCCATGGCAAGTTCGGTTGTCCACAGTGTCGGCGCATCAAAACCATAGCGCAGCAACACTTCAAGGGCCGAAACGGCGATACAGGCAAAAAAGAGGACAGAACAGCCCTGACCGACAAAGACGCTGACCGCGTCCATGATATCGGCATAATGAGCAAGAAGGCGTTTCATCAGATTTCCCCGACCAGGAAATTGCAGGAAAAGGGACCGCCCCCCAAATCAGCGTGTGATGAGAGGCGGTCCGGATGCGTACAGGGAGACGCTTATTACTTGAACAGACCGATTTTGGTCATGTAAGCGATATGCGCGTCCAAGGCTTCCTTAGCGAGATCAGATTTCTTGGCAAACTCTTCCCATTGCGCGCGGGCAACAACTCGGAGTTTGTCGCGATCTTCCTGTGCCCAGTCGATCACTTCGATCTTGTCGGTTGCATCGTCGCGGGCGGCAAGTTCGGCGTCCTGTTTGGCAACTTCGGCCGCCATTGCGTACATGGCTTCATACCAAGAATCGCGAAGTGCTTTCTGATCCTCGGCCGAGATATCCGCCCATTTTTCCACGTTCACCGTAAACTGCATCGATGGCATCGAATGAATGCCCGGATACAACGGATACGGGGCAACATCCTGAAGACCGGTTGCCGCATTGTTCACATAGGCCGATGCATCAGCCGCATCGACGATGCCTTTTTCAAGCGCACCGAAAACTTCTGAAAACGGAATGGATACAGGTGATGCGCCCGCTGCCGAGAAGACCGCCGCAGCCAAACCTTCTGGCGAACGGATTTTTTTACCCGACAAATCTTCAAAGGTACGGATTGGCGTACGTGCAACAAGGGCCTCCCGCGAATAAGGACCACATGCAACAACCTTCACTTCGCCATCGGTAATGGCGTCGGACGCTTTTTGCATAATGGCTTCGCCACCACCGTCCTTACAAAAACCGATCATTTGTTCTGGCGTATCATAACCCGAAATCAAATCACCCATGATCGCGTAAGCAGGTTCAAGCCCCGCGAAATAGTTGACTGACGTAAAATCACCGTCAAGCACACCAACAGCAACCGCACTTGGCGTTTCTTTGGCTGGCACGACAGAGCCATTTGGCGTCAGCACGATTTTGACGCGGCCCTCGGTGCGTTTTTCAACATCTGGCACCCAATGTTCGGTAATGAACTGCGTTGAAAAATCGCCTGCGTTAAAGGACGTCTGAATATTAAGTGTTTCGGCATTGACCGCACCTGCAAAAAGGCAAAGTGACGTCGCGGCAATTGCCGGCTTCATGAAATTCATTTGGTTTCCTCCCGAGGTTACCCGAAGTGTATTTCTCTTCGGTGAATTGATACACTAATATATTAGTGCATAAGTGGCAATACCGATGTACAAAGACAATGTATTATTCATGCATGAGCTCAAGGCGAAGAATTTAGGACACCATGAAAAGTCAATCGCCCAATACCCGTCAGGCCGATAAAATCGGTTCAAAAATTTATCAGAAGATAAAACGCGGCTCCGCCAGCGCACAGTTGCATGGGTCGCTCCGTGAGCGGATCATACAGCTTGAACTCGAACCGGGCCAAAACGTGTCGCGCGGCGAAATTGCGTCTGAATATGGCGTCAGCCAAACTCCCGTGCGCGATGCATTGCTCAAGCTTGAAGAAGAAGGCCTGATTGATACCTTTCCGCAATCCAAGACCGAGGTATCAAAAATCAACATTGAGCATGCGCTGGAAACACAGTTTCTGCGTCTGTCGCTTGAGCTTGAGATTACCCGACGCTTGTCACAGTCTGGCGACCCTGCCTTGATCGGACCGGCCCAATCGATTCTCGCTCAGCAATCCGCAGCAATGACGACCAATGACCTTGCCGCTTTCGCGCGCCTTGACCGAGACTTTCACTCATCGCTGTTTGACGCCGCCGGAGTCAGTGACCTTTACGGGGTCGTTCAGGCGCGTTCAGGCCATATTGATCGCTTGCGCAAACTGAACCTGCCTGATCCGGGAAAGTTAACATCAATTCTCGATTGCCATACCCGCCTTCTTGACGCGATCCGTGCTGGCAATACACAGGAAACGGAAAATGTTGTGCGGGAACATCTTTCGGGGACGCTGGCAAAAATTGATGACATCCGTGAACGACACCGGAATTTCTTTTAGGTCAGTTTGACCAAACGGAACGAAACGCCTTCGATCAATGCCACACCGACCAACCTTAAGCAAACCGGCGAAACAACCCACGCCGTTCGCGGCAGATCATGGTAAGCCCCGCCTGCCGCGCCAAATTAACTGCCGTCAATGTTGGCCCCGACAGGGTCACAAGCCCGCCGACCCCGCATTGCACGGTTTTGGTGACGATTTCATATGAACAACGGCTGGTCATCAGGATAAAGCCACCAGTGGTATCGATCCCCTGACGGGCAACAGCGCCCAATACTTTATCAAGCGCGTTGTGCCGTCCGATATCTTCGCGGACCAGTTCGATGTTACCGCTAACATCGACAAAGGCGCTGGCGTGCAAAAGGCCGCCGCCTTCGCGGTTGCGGGTCTGATGATCAGGCAATGCATCAATCGCACGCAACACGATATCCTGCGCCATATTGCCCGGCGTTACGGTGCCGATTTTATCCATCGACACCGCATCAAGCGATTGCACACCGCATAATCCGCAGCCAGACCGCCCTTCAAGGGTGCGTTGACGATCTTCGAGCCGGTCAAACACGTCTTCGTGCAAATCGGCCTCAACCACATAGCCCTGAAGGGTTTTACGCACATCGCGCAGGGTGATTTGCGAAATATCATCGGCGATGCCCTCAGACAGGGCAAAGCCAACCATGAAATCTTCAAGATCATGCGGTGAGACCATCATCACCGCATGTGACTGGCCATTAAAGGTCAAGGCCGCCGGAATTTCCGGCTGCAAGATCATCGGTGCATCATCATTGCTGTCATTGCCTGATACGGCGCGCGCCATATCGATGTCCCGGCCATCGACAATGTAATTGTCTGATGATTTGGTTTTCATGCGGTTTCTTTGACTTTGCGGATCGAAGGGGCGGCTTCAAGAACCAGCGGCTCAAACCCATCATGCCCATCGGCAATCATGTCAAATAGCTGCTTACGCATGCGTGGGTCCCAAAAATCGCTGATATGACCGGCAACTCCGGCAACCCCTTCGTCGTGGGGCTTGGATTTGAAAAAGGTCGCGATCTGATTGGCCATATAGACAAGCTTATCAGGTGCCATTGGTGCGTACTCTTTGCTTGTAAACTTTTCTTTACACGGAACTTCCGCGCACTGTGCGGTTCTTTCGATCCTAACACAGTGCGCCGAGTTTATCTTATTCCGCCGCATCCACACGTGGCTTAATGCGACGCGATTGTTCTGCCTGACGGTCATATTCGACCTGCCAGTCACTCGGTCCATTGCTCGAAGAGACCTGCACCGCAGTTACCTTATATTCCGGGCAGTTGGTCGCCCAGTCGGTAAAATCGGTGGTGATCACGTTGGCCTGAGTGCCCGGATGGTGGAAGGTTGTATAAACCACCCCCGGCGCGACACGGTCGGTAATGGTCGCCCGAAGCGACGTTTCACCAGACCGCGATGCCAGACGAATCCAGTCACCATCACGCACCCCGCGTTGCTCGGCGTCATGCGGGTGAATTTCAAGCAAGTCTTCCTTATGCCAGGTCGAATTGGCCGTCCGGCGGGTTTGGGCCCCGACATTATACTGGCTGAGAATACGCCCGGTGGTCAGAAGCAGCGGGAAGCGCGGCCCGGTGCGTTCATCCGTGGCAACATATTCCGTCACCACAAACTTGCCCTTACCACGGACAAAGCCGTCAATATGCATGACCGGGGTGCCTTTGGGCGCCTTGTCATTGCATGGCCACTGAACCGATCCTTCACGTTCAAGAAGGTCATAACTCACGTTGGCAAAGCTTGGCGTCGTGGCGGCAATTTCATCCATCACCTGTGACGGATGGGTGTAATTCCAGTCAAGGCCCATGGCCCGCGCCAGATTTTGCGTAACTTCCCAGTCGGCAAAACCGTTAAGCGGCGTCATCACCTTCCGCACGCGGTTAATGCGGCGTTCGGCGTTGGTAAAGGTGCCGTCCTTTTCAAGGAAGGTCGAACCGGGCAGGAACACATGCGCATGGTTGGCTGTTTCATTCAAAAACAGGTCATGAACCACAACGCATTCCATTGCCGCCAAACCAGCCGCGACATGCTTGGTATCGGGATCAGATTGCAGGATGTCTTCACCCTGAATGTAAATCCCCTTGAATGTGCCTTCGACAGCCGCATCAAGCATATTAGGAATACGCAAGCCCGGCTCGTCATCCAGTTTAACGCCCCAGATATCTTCGAATATATCGCGGGTCGCACTGTCCTGAATATGGCGATAACCCGGCAGCTCGTGCGGGAAAGACCCCATATCGCAAGCACCCTGCACATTATTCTGACCGCGCAGGGGGTTCACCCCAACCCCGGGACGACCGAGATTGCCAGTCGCCATGGCAAGGTTGGCAATCGCCATGACGGTTGTCGAACCTTGACTGTGTTCGGTAACCCCCAGCCCGTAATAGATCGCGCCATTGCCACCGGTGGCAAAGGTCCTTGCGGCGGTGCGCATGGTTTGCGCGTCCACACCGATCATTTCGGCGATGGCTTCGGGGCTGTATTTTGGATCGGAAACAAACGCTGCCCAATCCTGGAATTCATCCCAGTCACAGCGTTCGCGGACAAACGCCTCGTCAAACAGGCCCTCGGTCACGATCACATGCGCCAAGGATGTCAGAACCGCAACATTGGTGCCCGGACGCAAGGCGACATGGGCAACGGCCTCAACATGCGGGGTCCGCACAAGATCAATGCGACGCGGATCAATGACGATCAGCTTCGCCCCTTCGCGCAGGCGCTTTTTCAAACGTGACGCAAACACCGGATGACCATCGGTCGGGTTAGCCCCGATCAGGATGACAACATCGGTCTGTTCAACACTGTCAAAGTCCTGCGTGCCCGCCGATGTGCCAAAGGTGGTTTTCAGGCCATAGCCGGTTGGCGAGTGACACACACGTGCACACGTATCGACGTTATTATTCCCAAACCCGGCCCGGATCAGTTTTTGAACAAGGAAGGTTTCCTCGTTCGTGCAGCGCGATGACGTAATACCCCCAATCGCACCTTTACCATATTGGGCCTGAATGGACCGGAATTTGTCGGCGGTAAAGCGAAGGGCCTCTTCCCAGCTAACCTCCTGCCACGGGTCCGAGGTATTTTCACGGATCATCGGGTTAAGGATGCGGTCCTTGTGACTGGCATAGCCATAGGCAAAGCGCCCTTTGACACAGGAATGCCCACGGTTGGCTTTGCCGTCTTTATACGGGACCATGCGCACCAGTTCTTCGCCGCGCATTTCCGCCTTGAACGAACAGCCGACCCCGCAATACGCACAGGTGGTGACAACAGAATGTTCCGGCTGACCAATTTCAATGACCGATTTTTCTTGCAAAGTCGCAGTCGGGCAGGCCTGAACACAGGCACCACATGACACACATTCGGAATCAAGGAAATCTTCGTGCATGCCCGGTGACACGCGGCTTTCAAACCCGCGGCCTTCGATGGTCAGGGCAAAAGTCCCCTGCACTTCTTCGCAGGCACGTACACAGCGCGAACAGACAATGCATTTCGACGGGTCATAAGTGAAGTACGGGTTGGTTTCATCCTTTGCCATATAGCGCGGATTTTCTTCGCCGTTGTCGCGGACCTTCACATGATTGCCACCGTCATAGCCGTAGCGCACATCGCGCAGGCCAACCGCACCGGCCATGTCCTGAAGTTCGCAATCGCCATTGGCCGCACAGGTCAGGCAATCAAGCGGATGGTCGGAGATATAAAGCTCCATCACGCCTTTGCGGATTTTCTTTAAACGGTCTGTTTGGGTGCGCACCACCATGCCGTCTGTCGCCGGTGTGGTGCAGGATGATGGCGTGCCGTTACGGCCTTCGACCTCAACCAGACACAGGCGGCAGGAGCCAAACGCATCGACCATATCGGTCGCGCAAAGCTTGGGAACCTGGATGCCTGCCTCCATCGAGGCGCGCATGACAGATGTGCCCTCGGGAACGGTCACATTGTTACCATCAATGGTCAGCGTGACGGTTTTTTCCGAGTGGGCCGCTGGGGTTCCGTAGTCGACTTCTTTGATCAAGGACATCGTTTTCACTCCGCAGCTATGTCAAGCGCATGAGGCTTGAAATCATCAGGGAAATGGGTCAGTGCGCTCATCACCGGATAAGGGGTAAACCCACCCAAGGCGCACAACGAGCCGAACTTCATGGTGTTACAAAGATCGGTCAGCAATTCGATCTGCAATTCGGGGTCTTCGCCGCGTGCCAGTTTATCAACAACTTCGGTGCCTCGGATTGATCCGATGCGGCATGGCGTGCATTTACCACACGATTCAATTGCACAGAATTCCATGGCAAAACGGGCCTGCTTCATCAGATCAACCGTGTCATCAAAAACAACAACACCGGCATGCCCGATCAGGCCATCCCGCTTGGCGAATTCTTCGTAGTCAAACGGCGTATCAAACAGTTCCTTGGGGAAATAGGCTCCCAACGGGCCGCCAACCTGAACAGCCTTAATCGGGCGCCCGGTGGCTGTCCCACCGCCGATCTGTTCGACAATCTCGCCAAGGGTCAGACCAAATCCGACCTCATAAAGCCCGCCATGTTTGACGTTCCCGGCGATCTGTATCGGAATGGTACCACGCGACCGGCCCATGCCGAAATCACGATAATACTCAGCACCCTTTTCCAAAATAACCGGCACCGAACAAAGCGAGATAACATTGTTAACAACCGTTGGACGGCCCATGAACCCTTCGAGTGCAGGCAGTGGCGGCTTGGCACGGACGACACCGCGCTTGCCTTCCATACTGTTAAGAAGCGAGGTTTCCTCGCCACAAACATAGGCACCCGCACCCATGCGGACTTCCATATCGAATGTCTTGCCCGATCCAAGGATATTCTCGCCCAAAACGCCGTTGGCACGTGCAACCTCGATGGCCTCGTTCATGATGCGGATGGCAGCAGGATATTCCGACCGGGTGTAGACATATCCCTTGGTCGCACCGGTAGCCAAACCAGCAATGATCATGCCTTCGATCAGGACAAACGGTTCACCTTCCATAATCATACGGTCGGCAAACGTGCCGCTGTCGCCCTCGTCGGCATTACAGACAATGTATTTCTGCTCCGCCGGGGCTTGGCGCACGGTGTTCCATTTTATGCCCGTCGGGAAACCGGCACCGCCGCGCCCACGCAGGCCGCTATCGGTCACGGACTGGACAATTTGCTCATCCGTCATTTCAAGTGCGTTTTTAAGACCGGTAAGTCCGTCGCAGGCCCGGTAATCTTCAAGCGACACCGGATCGATAAAGCCACAACGCTGGAATGTCAGGCGGGTCTGACTTTTAAGAAATGGGATATTTTCCGTGCGACCAAGGTAAAGCTTGTGCTCACCACCGGTCAGGAAGTCGGCCGCAAACAACGTATCGACATCTTCCGGAGTTACCGGGCCATAGGCCACACGACCGTGCGATGTTTCGACCTCAACCATCGGTTCAAGCCAGTACATGCCAAACGATCCGTTGCGCACGACTTTAACATCTGCTCCGGCTGTTGTGGCCTTTTTGGCGATCGCGGTTGCGACATCATCTGCACCAAGGGCAACAGAGCCGGAGTCTAGCGGGACATAAACCTTGATACTCATGACCCCACCTCATCGAGAATGCGGTTCATGCGGTCTTTGCTGACCCGGCCAACCACCTTGCCATCAACCATGGCCGCCGGTGCACAGGCACACAGACCAAGACAGAAAACAGGTTCAAGCGTGACTTTGTGATCGCTGGTTGTTTGCGACCAATCGACTTTAAGGCGACTTTTGGCATGATCGCCAAGATCATCTGCCCCCATCGCCTGACAGGCTTCCGCCCGGCAGATCTTAATCACATGCTTGCCCGCTTTTTCTTCGCGGAAGTCATGATAGAAACTGGCAACCCCATGGACTTCCGCCCGGCTGAGATTGAGTTTCTTTGAAATGGTCTGGAGCGCGCCTTCGGGAATATGGCCGAATTCTTCCTGCACTTCATGCAGGATTGGCAATAGTGGGCCTTCAAGTGCGGCCATGCGGTAGCAAATAGCCTCAACGCGGACGCTGTGTTCCTCGGTATTAGTCGACATGCAAGCCTCTCTCACTTAGCAGTCTATTGAATTCTTTGTTATTCTTGCCAGTGTCGGTCATAGACACCGGTTGTTCAATAAAGCCATCCCGTTACGCGATAGCGTAAACCTATCAAGCGGTTTTCACGTCGGTTCGAGTTCCGATAACAACTTGGCTTCCTTCAAAAGTGCCGAAACAACCGGGGTTGCCGGTTCGCGTTTTGCTGTGATCAAGCCCACAGTGTGTATGGCATCGGGTTCAATGATCGGCATCGATTTAACCCGATCGCGCATACCAAAACTTTCAACCATCTTTTCAGGCATAATGCTGGCCCAATTTCCGGTCTGAACGTGGGTAAAAAGCGCAATCATTGAATCACTTTCCAACGTCGCACTAACCTTGGCCCCGGCAGCATCAAGATGCTGATCAATAATCCGGCGGTTCTGCATATCAGGGGTCAACAAACACAATGGCAGTTGAGCCGCCTCGCGCCAGGTGATGCTGTCGCGGTTGGCAAAATCTTCCAGATTGGACGTCACCAGATGATAGCGTTCCAAATACAGCGGAATGGATGTCACCCGCCCAAGCGGTTCATTATCAATATAGGTAATCCCGGCATCGATTTGCAGATTATCAAGCAATGCCTGAATTTCTGTTGAGGTCCGCGACAGCACGGCAAAACTTACGTCGGGATGCTTTTCGCGAAACGGCGTGGTCAGTTCGTGAACCATCGAAAGAGCGGTTGGAATAACGGCAATCTGTACTTGCCCGGTCAGACCAAACCGCATGGCGCGCATTTCATCGCGCATCGAACGTGTACTGCCGACAATATGGCGCGCCCATTCCAGAACACGTTCGCCCTCGGGGGTTAGGCCCTGATACCGTGATCCACGTTTGACCAGCACAACGCCAAGATGGTCTTCAAGCTGACGTAGCGCGCTGGAAAGCGTTGGCTGTGTCACGCCGCAATGTTCGGCGGCATGGCCAAAATGCTGCTCACGGGCGAGCACCATAAACATTTCGAGTTTATCGATCATTTTGTATCCGGCATCGAAAGATGCGATGCGCTTTGTGACATTGGGTGCTGCCTTAAGTTTCCTGTCTGGCACTATCGAACAGCCAATCAGACAGCCTTCATACATGGAAAGTGCCCTTGCTGCAGGATAACCGATAGCCCCTACAGACCAAAAGGTTATTCCTGCAACAGGACGCGGGTTGGCAGACAGACAGAACGCCAACCCGACGGAACCGACCACGGGTACGGTGGTCGGCTCCTGGGGCCTGATTACGCTTCGGACGCTGCTTTTGCGCCTGAACCGCTTTCCTGTGTTTCCATGTAATGCTTGTCATCAATCGGACGGATCATTTTGTTGGCGATCAAGGCAATCCCCAACAGAGCCGCCATGGCATACATGGTGGTGTTATACAGACTTGAGGTTGGATCGACCGTTCCAGCCGGTGCGATTTCCATCAGACGACCAATCGTAACGGTTTTCGCCGCAACCAATTGGTCAAGCTGTTCAAGACCTGCGCCGAATTTGGCCTGGAAGGCCGCCGGATCAATCTTGGCCGCCAGATCCTTGATCGAATTGGTGACCGAGGTTTGACGCAACTGGGTAATGGCCAGCGGACCAAGAACGCCAGCAGTACTCCAGGCGGTCAGAAGACGACCATGGATGCCACCAACATATTTGGTGCCAAAGATATCGGCAAGATACGCCGGGATGGTTGCAAAGCCACCGCCATACATCGTGAAGATGATCATCGTCGCGGCATAGAACATCACGAGATATGTGACAGCCGGATTGACGCTGACCTGCTGTGCAGAATACGGGATCGACAGATACAGAATGATCCCAAGAATGACAAAGCAGTAATAGGTGTTCTTACGCCCGATATAATCCGAGATAGACGCCCAGAAGAACCGGCCACACATGTTAAAGACCGAAATCATGAACACATATGTTGCGGCAAAAGCAGAATTGACAATCAGAGGCAAAGTCGAGCCAAAGATTTCAAACATCATGGTTTTGGCAACACCAATCACCCCGATGCCTGCGGTCACGTTAAAGCACAGCACAATCCAGATCAGATAGAATTGCGGGGTTTTAAGCGCCTGATCAATGTGAACGTTTTTCTGCGTGATCATGCGCTTGGACGCAGCATCGGCAGTCGGTGGCGTCCAACCGGCAGGCAACCAGCCTTCACGTGGCACGCGGTAAGAGAACGACGCGATCAACATGACGATGAAGTAGGCAATACCAAGGGTAAAGAACGTTCCTGCAGCACCAGTGTTACCCGTGCCAGCGACATAAACGCCCTCTTCGATCGGAACCGGGGCGGCGGCTACCTGCGCGGCACCAGCGACAACGACTTCGACCATCTGGCCGCCGACTTCTGCCATGCGCTTGCCACCTTCGGTAACAAGGTTAACAGCACTTTCAGCACCAAGATATTGCGGCACCTGATAGAAAGCAGCCAGCAGGCTTTCCTTGATCGGAGTTGCGATCATCGCACCACCGCCAAAGCCCATGATCGCCATGCCGGTCGCCATGCCACGCCGATCGGGGAACCAGCGGATCAGGGTTGAAACCGGCGAAACATAACCAAGCCCAAGTCCGGCCCCGCCAATCACACCATATCCAAGATAAACCAGCCACAATTGGTGGGAGGCAATCCCAAGTCCGCCAACGATGAAACCACCGCCCCAGCAGAATGCGGCGACAACGCCGACCATGCGCGGACCAACTTCTTCAAGCCACTTGCCCCCAAATGCAGCAGCGAGACCAAGACTTACGATCGCAACAGAGAAAATCCAGACGACTGATTGCAGGCCCCAGTCACCGGAGCTTGCCGCGACCACACCAAATTCCTTGATCAGGGCCGGGTTAAAGATGCTCCAGGCATAGACAGAGCCGATGCACAGATGGATGGCGATAGATGCCGGCGGCACCTTCCAGCGGTTGAAATCGTCACCAGCGACGATATGTTCTTTCTTTAGCCGATCAAACATGAAGTTGTTTCCTCCCGGTAGTATGACTTTTTCTTGCCCGGACCATGCAGTTTCACCTGATGGTGCAGGGCAAACGCGATTAGACCCGGAATTCTCAACGTGGCAATTGTCATGCCATTGCCCGTTTTGGTTGATTTTCTGTCAGTTTTCGACACCAACCCATCATATTGCAGCGCACGCACATGGACAAAATGTCCAAACATTTGAACTTGGAAAAACTTTAAACGGACAAAATGTCCATTCGCATTTGCAGCATTTCCACCCAAGACATGCGCGGTGGGGTCGTGGTCAAAAATGGACTCTTCGCATGATAAATCAGCGACATAAGACAAGAACAAACCGGCCTTTCGAAAAGTGCCAAACCTCTTAAGTTTTGAGGTCAGGAGTTTTGCCTTCTTGGGTCTGCTCTGATATAGATGTGATTGTCTGAAACAGGTTAGGTTCGGTGCGGTTAGCCCGGCCCCCGCGACAGCGGGTCCTTCCGTTGCAAATTAACGGCCCAAGACTTTCAAGGTGTACGCAAGGTGCGTATGCCAACAGAAAGGATTGGACATGCAACAACAGATTTCCGTCATAACCCTTGGCATAGCAGACCTCACGCGTTCACGTCGTTTTTATATCGACGGGTTTGGCTGGTCGCCCGTTTTTGAGAACAAAGAAATCATATTCTACCAAATGAATGGGTTTGTTCTGGGTGTCTGGCTTAAAAAAGCCCTGATGAAGGACATGAACCGTCCTTCGGACGGATTGGCTTCGGCCCATGCATTGGCACACAATGTAGCCCGTAAGGAAGATGTAGAGCCTCTGATGCAACGATTGATCAATGCCGGTGGCAAGATGCTGCGACCGGCAGATACGCCCGTGCATGGTGGCTTTAGGAGATATGTAGCCGACCCAGACGGTCACGCATGGGAAATCGCATGGAATGCGGCATGGACTATTGATGAACACGGCCATGTGACGTTTGGCCTTTAAACAGAGCCGCAATCCGACAACAGGTCCGGAATATCGCCGTGCATTTTTCGCGGATACTTTCCGGGTCTGTTGTCAGGTATACGCCGGTGACCTTAGTCCGCTTCTGGCAGCCACATGGTAAATGTGGTGCCTGTACCAGGTGCACTTTCAACGCGCATGTGACCGCCTTGGCGATCAATCAGTGTTTTGCTAATGGATAACCCAAGCCCGGTCCCTTCGCGACGTTTTGTCGTATAGAACGGATCGAAAATCCGGTTCAATACCTCTGCATCCATGCCGGTTCCGGTATCGCGCACCGTGATCTGGATACCGGATTTCCCATGATGATCGACATCTTCGTCGATAAGAGTAAGCACCCCTTGCTCGGGCATGGCATGCAGGGCATTGACCATTAGATTGACCAGCACCTGTTGTAACTCAGTTCGGTTCATCAACACCAGACGGGCAGCCGTACTTTGGCGGGCCACTTCGATATCGGCCTTGCTCAGCAGATGTTGAACAAGGGGCAGGCAATCATCAATCACCTCTCCGACGATATGTCGTTCGACATAACCTGCATATTCCTCAGGCTTGGCGAACTGCAGAAGCTTGGTGACAATCAGGTTGATGCGGTTGACCTGCTCGTCAATCAATCGCAGTTCGGTATCGGCGATACGCGCGTGCTCACCCAAAAGGTCGCGCAATACATCCAGATTACCTTGAAGAACCGCGACCGGATTGTTGATTTCATGCGCGACACCGGCGGTAATTTCACCGATAGCGGCCAGCTTTTCAGACATGATCAACTGTTTGGTCGTACTTTCCAGTTGCCGGTTGGCTTCGCGAAGTTCACTGGTGCGCGCATCGACCCGTGCGTTGAGCTGATCATTCCAGGCGCGCAAACGTTTGTCGCGTTCCTGCACCTGATCAAGCAAATCATCAAGATGCTCGGCCACCAGTGAAATTTCATCCTGCACCTGATTAAGACCGGTACGGGCAGAAAAATCACCACTTTCAACCCGGTTAATGGTGTTGGTCATCCGTTCAAGTGGCTTGAAAATACCGCGTGCCCAGCGCAGGAAAATCGGAACAGACAGGGCCGCAACAAACAAAAACGCCCCGATGATGATTAGAAGGCTTTCATATTTGGTCTGGGCAAAGGGGGCTTCAAGAAAACCGACATAAAGCATCCCGACCCGCTTACCGAAACTGTCTTTGATAGGCTCGTAGGCCGAAATATACCAGTCATTGACGACAAAGGCCCGATCCAGCCAGACTTTGCCATCTTCAAGTACAGTTTTGCGCACGATACTCGATACCCGTGTTCCCAACGCACGGCGCTCGGCAAACAGGCGAACATTTGTGCTGACCCGGACATCATCAAGGAAAAGGGTGGCCGTGCCTTGGCTGCCTTCGGGCAGGCTGCTTTGGCGATAGACAAGGTCGTTGATCGTATCGATAAAGCCCAAATTCTGATTGAGCAAAATACCACCGACCAGTGCCCCGTCCCTGCCGCTTGGCAAGCTGACGTGACTTGCCGAGTGAACCACCATGCCCCGCGTTTCGGCATCGCGGGTGGTCGGCACGGCATTTGGCGTTTCAACCAGATCAAGCCGTGCACGTGCGGCCAAATCCGGCGAAATCGCGGCAAGGTCGGCATTGCTGAAAATATCGATACTGGTCGACGCCCTGCCTGCAAAGGCCGATGCAATCACCGGCCAGTGAATAGCGGTGTCAGTATCAAGCCCTGTGTTCTCCCCATCAATCAGATAGAGGAAATCAAGCCCAAGGTCCTCCTGATGGCTGACGAGCAAATCATTGACCGCATCCGGGTTACCCGACATCAAAACCGTGCGAAAGGCAACCGATTGCCCCAGCGACTGTATCTGTTCGCCGGTATTGTCGAGAATATGGGAGAAATACTGATGGGCAATTGTCAGATCACCACTGACCTTGGAGGTCAAAAGCGCATCAAACTTTGAATTCCAGCGTACCATCATCACGCCAAGCAACAGTGGCAAGATGACCAGTGTTGGCAAAAGTGCGATCGCCAAAAGCTTAAAGCGCACCGATCTTGTGCGTTTTGGTCGCGGCGAGACCGACCGGCCAAACAGCTTCATCACAGATCCCAGCTGGCACATTTACGATCAATGGTCTTGCGCGACACACCAAGACGCCGCGACGCTTCGTTGCGATTACCCCCGGTTTTATGCAGCATCGCCAGAATGTGACGGCGTTCCATTTCGTCAAGTGTCTCGTCGCCGTCCGCTTGTGATCCCTGATCGGCGCGTTCGTCACGAAACTCATCTGGGAACCGGCCAAGGATGAGGGTTCGTTCAATCAGGTTGCGCAATTCACGCACGTTCCCCGGCCAGCCATAGCGGGTCAATCCCGCGCGAACCGCCCCATCCATGGGCACCTGACGCACACCAAGCTGCTTGGACAGCTTGGTCATAAACAGATTGGCAAGTTCAAGCACATCATCGCCGCGATCATGAAGCGGCGGCATCTCGATATGCATGACATTGATGCGGTAAAACAAATCGGCACGAAAACGGCCTGCTTCGACTTCTTCTTCCAAATCCGCATTGGTGGCAAAGACAAAGCGCAAATCGACCGGCGCTTCGCGTTCCGCCCCCACGGGGCGGATACGGCGGCTTTCGATGGCGCGCAAAAGTTTGCTTTGGGTGGCCAGTGACAGTTCACCGACTTCGTCCAAAAACAATGTCCCGCCCTGTGCATGCATGAAAAGCCCGTCACGGGCGGAGTGCGCGCCGGTAAAAGCGCCTTTGACATGACCAAACAGTTCGGCCTCAATCATCTCGGACGGAATCGCGGCACAGTTAATCGGCACAAACGGTTTTTCCGCCCGATCCGATAATGCATGCAAGGAGCGCGCGGTGACTTCCTTACCAGTACCACTTTGCCCGGAAATCAGGATTGACGTTGGCAAGGGTGCAACACGGGCAATGGTTTCGCGGATTTCCTGAATTTGCGGGGAATAGCCAATCAGCCTATCACGCAGCAACACATGATCGGACGTTGCGCGTAATTCATGACGCAGAACATGGTTTTCACGGCGCAACCGCATGCGATCAAGACACCGCGCCACCGCGTTTAAAATCTGGTTGGACCGAAATGGTTTGAGGACAAAATCAACAGCTCCCGCCCGCAACGCCTTAATCGCAGTGTCAAGATCAGCATAGGCCGTCATCAGGATGGCATCAGAGAAAAAGCCAATTTCGCGCTGCTCGGTCAGCCACTCGACACCGCTTTTGCCCGGCATAATGTTATCAAGGATCACCACATCAAAATGATGCTGATCAAGTTTTTTGGTTGCTTCTTCGCAATCGGCGGCCTCTTCAACCCGTTTGGCGCGTGGGCCAAGGGTGCGCACCAGAAAATTGCGCATGCCCGGTTCGTCATCGACAACCAGTATCGATGCCTTTTCCAGCCACGGGCCAAATTCCGGACCCGGGCCGCCAAAACTATCATCATTCCCAACAGGCGGTTTTACGCCATTGGCCTCATCCAATGCGGTCGATCTCATGATGGTCCTCCGCTGATACTTATTTTTGTTTTTTAAAAGCTTAGATCAGCAACGATGGAAAAGCAAAACCGTTGATAGCAACGATTGGGGTCCGACCAAAAACATCCGGGGTCCGCAAAACGTCAAAAGGGCAGCATAATGCTGCCCTTTGCGATCTATCGTATGGCGTTCGACGTGCAGTTTACTTCGGGATCACTGCCGTTGCTTCGATCTCGATCATGGCTTCGTCTTCGACCAATGCACTGACCACAACCATGGTCATCGCCGGGAAATTCTTGCCAAGGACGCGGCGATAGGCCTGACCGACTTCGCGCTGTTTGGCGAGATATTCCTGTTTGTCGGTGACATACCATGTCAAACGCGTCAGATGTTCCGGACGCCCACCGCCAGCTTGCAGCACGTCACTAATATTGATCAGTGCCTGCTCCATCTGACCGACGAAATCCTTGGCAACGAAAACCTGATCAGCATTCCAGCCAATCTGTCCTCCGATATACAACGTGGCACCTTCTGCCAACACGCCGTTTGCATATCCCTTGGGCTCTTTCCATCCATCTGGCTGAACGATTTTATGCATTTTTTTCTACCACTTGATTGATTTCTTTTTCGATTTTGGCACGCAAATCATCGGGCCATGCCACTGACTTTCCGGCGCCTCTTTTCGTAAACACCAGTGTGAGCGTTGTTTTCAGGCGTTGCTCCTCGCCCGAATGCGCGGTTATTTCCAGCTCCAAGCTAGACCGTCCGACCCGAAGCGGTGTCAAACGAAACTCAAGCTGATCGCCCAGCATGCTTGGCGCAGTAAAGGCAATACTGAGCCCCGCGGTTGGAACCGCCACCTGCATCGGCCCATGCATCGTCGGAAAACCACAACCAATCACGACATCGAACCATTCTTCGACCGTGGCGTTCACCATCTCGAAATAGCGGGGATAAAAGACAATCCCGGCTGGATCACAATGCTGAAACAGGACCTTTTGCCGATAGGTAAATACCGCCATATCAGACCCCCAAATACCGATCAGCAAGCGCATCGGTCAGTTCATTGACCGCACCGCTCCAGGCCGTGACACCCTTTTCGACAATCACATAGCGATCCGCGACACCCGAAAGTTCCTTAAGCGACTTATCCACCACCAAAATGGTCAGGCCTGATTGCTTAAGCTGATTGATTGCCGCCCAGATTTCCTGACGGACCACCGGGGCGAGCCCCTCTGTTGCTTCATCCAGTATCAAAAGGCGCGGGTTGGTCATCAGCGCACGGCCAATGGCCAACATCTGCTGTTCACCGCCCGAGAGCGTCATCGCCTTTTGCTCGCGCCGTTCGGCAAGACGTGGAAACAGGCCCGCCACCCGGTCGAAATCCCACTCACCCGGACGGGCCGCGGCAATCAGGTTTTCCATGACGGTCAAACGGGCAAAGCATCGGCGGCCTTCCGGCACCAGACCAAGCCCCAAGCGGGCCGCTTTGTGCGATGGCATTTTTGCCAAGTCCTGTCCGGCAAAGCGGATTGACCCATCGCGATGTTCCATCATGCGACAGATGGTCTTGATCGTGGTCGTTTTGCCCATCCCATTACGGCCCATAAGGGCGACGGCTTCGCCTTCATTCAGCGACAGATCAATACCAAACAATGCCTGCGATGCGCCGTAAAAGGCGGTCACACCACTAAGTTCGAGAAGTGCAGTCATATCAGGCTTCCTCCCCGAGATAGGCACGTTTGACATCGTCGTTGCCGCGAATGTCATCAACAGTACCGGTCGCAATGACACGGCCATAAACCAGAACCGAAATCCGGTCGGCCAAGGCAAAAACCGCATCCATGTCATGTTCGACCAGAAGGATCGGGGCCTGTGCGCGCAAACCATCAAGGAAACCGGTCAGACGTTTGGAGCCCTCTGGTCCCATGCCCGCCATCGGTTCATCCAAAAGAAATGCACGTGGTTCAAGGGCAAGCGCCACCGCCATTTCCAACTGACGACGTTCTCCATGTGAAATATCGGCCGCACGCATCTCCGCACGATCCGCAAGTCCAACCCGCTCGAGCTGCGCCATTGCCGGTTCTACAAGCGACTTGTCGCTCAGCACCGGGCGGAAAAACCGAAAGACCTTCCCACTAACAGACTGGCGAGCGAGCATCACGTTCTGCAGAACCGAGAACTCCGGCATCAAGGACGACACCTGAAACGTTCTGGCAAGGCCCATGCGCGACCGTTGGACCGCGTCCAAGGCATTGATGTGCTGACCGTTAAAATGAATGTCACCGCTATCAGATTTGATCTCGCCCGCGATCTGTTTGATCAGGGTGGATTTTCCCGCCCCGTTCGGCCCGATCAGTGCGTGGATTTCCCCCGCACGCAGATCAAGCGTTACGCTGTCACTAGCCAGAAGGGACCCGAATTGCTTGGTGATGTTTGACAGTGAAAGAATGGCATCAGACATGCTTGCGTTCCCCCGCCAAAACACCGACAAGGCCACCGCGCGCGAACAAAACCACGATCAGCAGCAACACGCCCAGCGGCAATTGCCAGAATTCCCAAACCCCGCCAAGCAGATGTTCAAGAATGATGTAAAGCCCGGCCCCGGCCAGCGGGCCGAACAAGCGCCCAACCCCGCCAAGAATGACAAACACCATGATTTCACCTGACATATGCCAAGACATCATCGACGGGCTAACAAAACGGTTGAGGTCAGCATAAAGTGCGCCGGCCAACGCCGTGATCATCGCCGAGATCACAAACGCCACCAGACGGATGCGAAACGGTGCAATCCCTACGGCCGTCATACGCTGGCTGTTCTGGCGTGCGCCCTGAAGGGCAAGACCAAACCGCGAGCGGATCAAAACGGCTGAAAATGCGATCGCAAGACCCAGCATCACGGCACAGAGTGCAAAATAACTGATCGGATCAAGGGTATTGAGCCCCGGGAACCCGTTGCGCACATAGATCGACAAGCCGTCTTCTCCGCCATATGCAGGCCACGAAATCGCGAAATAATAGATCATCTGCGCAAACGCCAGCGTGATCATGATGAAATAAACGCCGCTTGTGCGCAGTGTAATCGCCCCAATAGCCAAGGCAATAATCGCCGATGCCAGCAGCGCGACAATCCAGATAATGATCATCTGGGTCGTGCCTTCGATCTCGAACGGCCATGTCATGATCGGTTCGTAATTAAGCGCATGGCTGGCAAGGATACCCGCCGCATAGCCGCCAATCCCGAAAAACGCCGCATGGCCAAAGGACACAAGCCCGCCATAGCCAAGCACAAGGTTAAGGCCAACACCGGCCATGGCAAAAATCGCCACCTTGGTCGCCAGGGTAATGATGAACGGCTCATCCATGCCCAGCGCAATCAATGGGACAATCACCAGCGCCAGACCAAGGATACAGTTGATAAAGGTTTCGCGGTTCATGGTCATATCAGGCTTCCGTCCCGAACAAACCGCTTGGCCGCAGGAACAAAACCAGCGCCATAACGATATAAATCAACATCGATGCAAGGGCGGACCCAATGGCGGTCGCACTTGCCGGATCAAGAAACGTCGCAAAGGCGTGCGGCAGTAAAAAACGCCCCATCGTATCGGTGAACCCGACCAGAAGCGATCCCACCAAGGCCCCCTTGATCGAACCAATGCCGCCAATCACAATCACAACGAATGCCAGAATAAGCACCGGTTCGCCCATGCCGACCTGAACCGACTGGGTCGTGCCGACAAAGGCACCGGCAAGCCCGGCCAAAGCCGCGCCAAGGGCAAACACAATTGTATAAAGGCGATCAATATCCACCCCCAAGGCGGCGATCATTCCGCGATCAGCTTCACCCGCACGAATACGAATGCCAAGGCGGGTTTTACCAATCAACAGGAACAAGCCCGCCGCTACGGCAAAACCGGCAATAATGATGGCAAGACGGAACAGCGGATATTGGAAATCACCGGGCATCACAACAGTGCCCGTCAGAAACTCCGGAACGCTTAGAAACAATGGGAAGGATCCGAAAATCCAGCGTGTGCCTTCGGAAAAAATTAAAATAAGGGCAAAAGTCGCCAGAACCTGATCAAGGTGATCTCGGTTATAAAGACGGCGAATAATCAGTATCTCAACCAGCGCACCGGCAATGGCAGCCGCCATCAGGCTGGCAACAAGACCAAGCCAGAACGAACCGGTCCATGCAGCCACCGCCGCACAGGCAAATGCGCCAACCATATAGAGCGAGCCATGGGCCAGATTAATCAGCCCCATCACACCGAAAACAAGCGTAAGCCCAGATGCCATCAAAAACAGCATCACACCGGACTGAAGGCCGTTTAGCAGTTGCTCCAGGAAAAGAGTGAACATTATTGGAAACTCCGTCACAAGGTGGTCAGGGGCCGTAAACCATTATGGGCAACGGCCCCCACCGACTTGTCAGCCCGTGATTACATCGAGCATTCCGATGCATAGGCATCGGCATGATCTTTAAGGGCAACGCCAACGATCTTGTTGGTCAGAACGTCGCCTTCTTTAACGACTTCACGAACATAGATGTCCTGAATCGGATGCTGGTTCGGACCAAAGACAAACTTGCCACGGACCGAATTGAAATCAGCCGCCCGCAAAGCATCGCGGAATGCTTCCTTGTCGTTGACATTTGCTTTGCCCATCGCCGAGAGCAGCAGGTTTGCGGTGTCAAAACCATAAGACGCATAGAGCGACGGCAGACGGTCATATTCAGCAACGAAGCTTTCAACGAATGCCTTGTTGGTCGCGTTGTCGATGTCTTTTGACCAGTTCGAGGTGTTTTTCACACCCAGAGCCGCATCACCAACTGCACCAAGAATGCCCTGATCCATCGAGAACGCTGGACCGATCAGCGGAATATCCACACCCGACTGAGCATACTGTTTCATGAACGCAATGCCCATGCCGCCCGGCAGGAAGAAGAAGACGCTGTCAGCACCCGAAGCACGGATTTCCGCGATTTCGGCGGCGTAATCTGTCTGACCAAGCTTGGTGTAAACTTCGCCTGCGATGTCGCCAAAGAAGAAGCGTTTGAACCCAGCCAGAGAATCTTTACCGGCCGGATAGTTCGGTGCAAGGATGAAGGCGTTTTCATACCCCGCACTCGACGCGTAGCCACCGGCTGCTTCGTGCAGGTTGTCATTCTGATAGGAAACGCTGAAATAGTTCGCGTTACAGCCTTTGCCTGCCAACTGCGACGGTGCCGCATTAACCGACAGATAGAATTTGTCCTGTGCAACTGCAGACGGCACCACAGCCATGGCAAGGTTCGACCAGATAATACCGGTCAGAACATCAACCTTTTCCTGCTGGATCATTTTATCAGCAAGCTGGACAGCGACATCCGGTTTGCGCTGATCATCTTCGATCACGACTTCCAGATCGGGATTGTTTGCCTGTTTGACAGCCAGCATAAAGCCGTCACGTGCATCAATACCCAAGCTAGCACCACCGCCCGAAAGTGTGGTGATCATCCCTACCTTTACCGGATCGGCCTGCGCCGCGCCGGCAACAAGCAATGCAGCCACTGCTGCAATGGTTGTCTTAATACCCTTCATTTAAGCCTCCGTGTTTATACATTTTATTCGTTTAGCAACACGTTGATCCCACGACATTTATGTCTTTGTGCGTCGTGGTTTTAACGAACTTGATGCCTGCCCCTGATCTTGCAGTATTTGCATCATGCCCGTCCATCCTCAAAGCGTGGTTCGCACCCGCCAGAGTTCCGGAAACAGTTCTACTTCCAGCATTTTCTTAAGGTAACTGACACCACCCGTGCCACCGGTCCCGCGTTTAAAACCAATAACGCGCTCGACCGTTGTCACATGGTTAAAGCGCCAGCGACGGAAGTAGTCTTCAAAATCCACCAGCTTTTCAGCCAGTTCATACAACGACCAGTATTTGGTTGGATTGCTGTAAACCTTGTGCCAGGCCGCAATCACGGCGTCATCTGGCGTATAGGGCTGTGTAACATCACGGCCAAGAACATGATCGGGAAGATCAATGCCTTCACGTGCCAACAGGCGCAACGCCTCGTCATACAGACTGGGCGTTGCAAGCTCCGTCGTCAGCAACTCAAGAATATCTTCGCGATGGGCATGCGGGCGTAACATCGCGTGATTGCGGTTGCCCAGCATGAATTCGATCTGACGATACTGATGGGACTGAAACCCCGATGAAGGACCAAGCGCATCGCGAAACGTCGTATAGTCGCTTGGCGTCATGGTGCGCAACACGTCCCATGCGTTATTAAGCTGCTCGAAAATCCGCGACACACGCGCCAACATCTTAAATGCCGGGCGGAAATCACCCTCGCCCATGACGGCGCGGGCCGCACTGATTTCACGGATCGCAAGTTTCATCCAAAGCTCGGACGTTTGATGCTGAATGATAAACAGCATTTCGTCATGGGCATCAGATTTGGGATGCTGGGCGGTCAGGATCGCATCAAGCGACAGGTAATCGCCATAGGACATCTGATCGGAAAAATCCGTGCGTGCGCCTTCGGTGCTGGGATCATATGGTTTGGTTGGTTTGGCCATGATCAGGTCACCGCGTTGCGTTTATGGAATTCCGGCTGATCCCATGATTTGGTTTCCATGATCTCGGCCAGAATTTTAACCGCACCATCGACATCACCATTATCGATATAAAGTGGGGTAAACCCGAAACGAATGATGTCAGGTGCACGGAAATCACCAATCACGCCGCGGGCGATCAAGGCCTGCATCACGGCATATCCGTCATCAAATTTGAACGACACCTGTGAACCACGGCGTTGCGGATCACGCGGGCTTGCCAGTTCCAGCATCGAACAGGATGCCTCGACACCTGCAATAAACTGCTCGCACAGCTCGATACTGCGTGCGCGGATATCGGCCATGTCAACGCCGTCCCATGCCTTCATGGCTTCTTCAAGCACCGTCATCTGAATAACCGGTGGTGTGCCAACCCGCATGCGTGAAACATCCGGTGCCGGGGTATAATCACGGTCAAAGGCAAATGGGGCAGCATGGCCCAACCATCCAGACAATGCCGGTCGGATGGTTTTGGCGTGATCGGGCCGGACATAAATAAATGCCGGGGCACCGGGGCCGCCATTAAGATATTTATAGGTGCAGCCAACAGCGAAATCCGCGTTACATCCGGTCAGGTCAACCGGAACCGCCCCCGCCGAATGCGCCAGATCCCAGATCACAACTGCACCCGCCTTATGGGCAAGATCGGTAATGCGTTTCATGTCATGCATACGCCCGGTGCGATAATCGACCTGGGTGAGCATCAAGACAGCAAGGTCTTCGTTGATCAGGCTTTCGACATCTTCGGGGTTTGGTGTTTTAAGCACGTGCCCCTTATCGAGACTTTTGATCAGGCCATCGGCCATATAAAGGTCAGTCGGGAAATTCCCGTTGTCCGATACAATCACCTTACGATCCGGGCGCAGTTCCAGCGCACTTGCCAGTGCCTGATACACCTTGATCGACAAAGTATCGCCCATAACCACAGTACCCGGAGCCGCACCAATCAAGCGCGCGACAAGATTGCCGACACGTTGGGGTTGCGCCATCCATTTGGCATCATTCCAGCCCCGGATCAGCATTTCCCCCCATTCATCCTCGATCATCGCCTTGGCACGGTTTGCTGCCGACTTTGGCATCATGCCAAGCGAGTTCCCATCAAGGTAAATGACACCTTTGGGAATATGGAACAGGGATTTGGTGGCGGCGAAATCGATCATGCAGGCAGGTCCTGTTTCAGTCTGAAGCGCTGAATTTTTCCAGTCGCGGTTTTTGGCAGTGTCTCGATAAAGACGACGGAGCGCGGATATTTAAACGGCGCGATCGTCGCTTTTACATGATCTTGCAACTGTTTGGCCATCTCGGGTGTCGGATGAAAACCGTCTGCCAGAACGATATGGGCCTGAACAATGGTGCCGCGTTCTTCATTCGGTGCACCAATGACCGCACATTCGGCAACAGCTAAGTGGGACAACAAGGCGGCCTCGACTTCCGGACCGGCAATGTTGTAACCCGACGAGACGATCATATCGTCATTGCGTGCAGCAAAGTGATAGTAGCCATCCTCATCAACAAAGAACGCATCCCCCGTCAGGTTCCAGCCATCACGCACATACGTGCACTGACGCACATCATCAAGATAACGACATCCCGTCGGTCCGCGCACCGCAAGCCTGCCAACCGTTCCGACCGGAACGTCATTCATATCGTAGTCAACGATTTTGGCTTCATATCCACCAACCGGGCGCCCCGTACAGGCAGGGTGACTGTCACCAAACCGGTTGGAGATAAAGATATGGAGCATCTCGGTCGCGCCAATACCATCGAGCATCGGTTTGCCGGTTTTTTCCATCCAGGCATCATAAACCGGCGCAGGCAGAGTTTCGCCCGCCGAAACAGCAGCACGCAGGGATGACAAATCAGCCCCTTCTTCCATCGCCGATAACATCACGCGATAGGCGGTCGGTGCGGTAAAGCACACCGTCGCCTTATAGGTTTCGATGATTTCGATCATGTTGGGTGGGGACGCTTTTTCAAGCAAGGTCGCAGTCGCCCCAAAGCGCAGCGGGAAAATGGCAAGTCCGCCCAGACCAAAGGTAAAGGCGAGGGGGGGCGATCCGACAAACACATCATCAGGCGTTACATTCAGCACTTCCTTGGCATAACCATCGGCAATGATCAAAAGATCACGATGGAAATGCATGGTCGCCTTTGGGCTGCCGGTCGTGCCCGAGGTAAACCCAAGCAAGGCCACATCATCGCGCCCGGTTTTAACCGCCTCGAATTTGACCGATTTGGTCAAGGCAATGCGATCAAGTTCGGCATCGTGATTGGCTGTGCCGTCAAATCCAATGACCTTTTTAAGGAATGAGCTGTCCTTGGCACAGGCGACCATTTCGTCCATCAGGCGCGTGTCACACAGCGCAAATTCGATCTCGGCCTTGTCGACGATCTGGGCCAGTTCGCCAGACCGCAGCATCGGCATGGTATTGACCACAACTGCGCCGGCCTTGGTCGCTGCCAGCCAGCAGGCCACCATCGCCGGATTATTGGCCGACCGGATCAGAATACGGTTGCCCGGCTTAACGCCGTAACCCTCGACCAGCGCGTGGGCAATGCGGTTGGTCCAGTCCGCCAGTTCCTTATAGGTCCGCTGACGACCATTGCCGATCAGGGCGGTGTTATCGCCAAAACCCTGATCAACCATTTTGTCGGTCAACTCGACCCCGGCATTCAGATATTCGGGATACTCAAACTTGTCCAAATTAAACTCTGGCCAGTCTGCCACCGGTGGCAAATTGTCCCGTGTGAATTGATCCGTATGTGCAGTCGGTCCAAGCATTGTAAAGCCCCTGATAAAGCCATTATTTCGCCAGCGTTTGCCGTGCGATGATTATTTTTTGGACGTCTGAGGCGCCTTCATAGATACGAAGAGCACGAATTTCCCGGTACAGCAGTTCAATGATGTGGCCACTGCGCACACCATCACCACCATGAATTTGCACCGCCTTATCAATGACGGTTTGTGCATGATCGGTTGCATAAAGTTTTGCCATCGCCGCTTCGCGGCTTACGCGCGGGGCACCGCTGTCTTTCAGCCATGCAGCCCGATAGACCAAAAGGGCCGACGCATCGATATCAAGCGCCATGTCCGCGACATGCCCCTGAACCATTTGAAGATCAAAAAGCGGCGCGCCAAACAGTTCGCGTTCCTGAACCCGCTTGATGGTTTCATCCAACGCACGGCGCGCAAAACCAAGGGCGGCGGCGGCAACGGTTGACCGAAATACATCAAGAACCGACATCGCAACTTTAAACCCGTCACCACCATTGCCAATCAACGCACGTGCCGCGATGCGGCAATCGGTAAATTTCAGGCGTGCGAGTGGATGGGGTGCGATGGTATGCAAACGTTCGGCAATTTCAAACCCAGGCGTGTTTGCCGGAACGACAAAGGCCGACAGCCCCTTGGCCCCTGGTGCTTCGCCGGTGCGCGCAAAGACGCAGTAAAAGTCCGCGATCCCGCCATTGGAAATCCACGTCTTTTCACCGTTCAGAATAAAATCATCGCCATCACGTTTGGCATCAAGGGCGATGTTGGCAACATCTGACCCCGATTGCGGTTCGGTCAGGGCGAAGGCAGCGATCCCTTTGCCGGAACGTACTTTTGGAAGCCATTCCCCCCGGTGGGTTTCCGTTCCAAACAAAGAGATCGCGCCACTCCCCAACCCCTGCATCGCAAAGGCGAAATCAGCCAACCCGTCATAACGCGCCAATGTTTCGCGGATCAGGCAAAGCGACCGCACATCCAGTTTCGATCCGGTATCTTGCGGATCAATTGCCGCATGGCGCAACCAACCGCCATCGGCCAGTCGACGAACCAGATCTCGACAAGCATCATCGACATCATCGTGATCAATGCCATCAAGATTGGTCGCCGCCCAAGCATCAAGCTTAACCGCCAGTTCACGGTGCCTGTCTTCGAAAAACGGCCAATCAAGGAAGGATGTATCTGCCATCAGTCGCCCTCAAACACCGGTTTTTCCTTGGCGACAAAGGCCGTATAGGCACGATTGAAATCTTCGGTCTGCATGCAAATTGCCTGCGCCTGTGCTTCAGATTCAATCGCCTGTTCGATCGACATGTTCCATTCTTGCGCCAGCATGGTTTTGGTCATCATGTGACCGAAATTTGGGCCTTGGGAGATACGGGTTGCAAGGGTGATGGCCTCTGCCTCAAGAACATCGGCCTCGACCAGACGGTTATAGAAACCCCAACGTTCGCCTTCCTCGGCCGACATCGAACGTCCGGTATACAGAAGTTCGGCCGCACGTCCCTGTCCGATGATGCGTGGCAGGATCGCACATGCCCCCATGTCACAGCCCGCCAACCCGACACGGGTAAACAGGAATGCGGTTTTAGAGGTGGTAGTCGCCAAACGAAGGTCGGATGCCATGGCAATGATCGCCCCCGCACCCACACAAACCCCGTCTACCGCCGCAATCACCGGCTTGCCACAGCCAATGATCGACTTGACCAGATCACCAGTCATGCGAGTGAATTCCAAAAGACCCTTCATGTCCTTTTTGATCAGCGGACCAATGATGTCATGCACATCCCCGCCAGAACAGAAGTTGCCACCGTTTGATCCAAACACCACCGCCTTGACATCATCGGCATAAACCAGATCGCGGAAGGTATCGCGAAGCTCGGCATAGCTATCGAACGTCAACGGGTTTTTGCGGTCGGGACGATCCAGTGAAATGACCGCAACGTCGCCTTCCATGCACCAGTTGAAATGGGTTGGTTTGATGTTCGCCATTTTAGTCATGGGGCACCTCGTTATGATGGGAAATGGTGCGCAGAATACGGATCAGGCCATCGGCATCACTGGCCGAAAGGTCGCTAAACAACTCGGAAACCCAGCCTTCATGCACAAGGGCCCGTTCGGCGAAATCCTTTTCGCCCGCTTCGGTCAGGCGCACAATCGATGCGCGGCGGTCATTTTCGACCGGCACACGTACGAGCATTCCCTCCCCGACAAGGCGATCAACAATGCCGGTGACATTTCCGTTCGACACCATCAGGGATTTTGAAAGCTCGCTCATGCGCATGCCATCGCGTTCGCGGTAAAGTGCGGCCAGAACATCAAAACGCGGCAGGGTTGAGCCAAATTCGACGCGCATTTTTTCGCGCAGTTCACCTTCGATTTTGCGCGAGACTTTCAGAATCTGAAGCCACGCCCGCAAACGCGCCTTGGACAGATCAGATGTTTCGTTATCCATCAGATCGCGCAGGTCATCGGAATGGTTCATATTCATACTTCTCCTCCCGATACCGAAATCGCCTGTCCGGTAATGGATGCCGCATGGGGGCTGCAAAGCCACATGGCGGTGTTGGCCACTTCATCAGGCTGGATAAAGCGGTTCTGCGGATTGATTTTCGCAAGGCTTGCCCGCGCGGCGTCGGTGCTCATGCAGGTTTTGGCCACGATGTTTTCGACCGATTTTTCAAGCATTGGCGTTTCCATAAAGCCCGGGCACACCGCATTTACGGTGACTGAACTGCTGGCAAGTTCGGCGGCCATGCCTTCGACCAGACCGATCACACCGTGTTTTGCCGCGCAATAGGCAGTGACATAGGCATAGCCCTTAAGCCCGGCGGTCGAGGCAATCGAAATCAGGCGGCCCGGCTTGGCCTTATCCATCACAGCCAATCCTTCGCGGAATGTCAGAAACGTACCGGTCAGATTGACGTCAATTGTGCGTTTCCACAGATCGACCGATGTTTTGCCAATCGGGGCACTTTCGGCCATACCGGCATTGGCAATCACCAGATCCGGCGCACCGATCTCGGCAAGCATGGTCGCATACATGTCGCGCACCGATGTCTCGTCGGTCACATCGGCAACGATTGCTGTGATATTTTCATGTTGGGCGACCTCGGCCAAAACGTCGCTGCGCCGTCCAGCGATGGCAACCTTCACCCCGGCATCTGCCAGCATACGGGCCATAACGGCCCCGACACCGGAACCGCCCCCGGTAATCAATGCGCGATGAATGGCAAGATCGGCCATGGCACTTAAACCTTTCCGGTCATGACGTCGGCCCGTTCGGCCAGACGCACCATCTGATCGCGCCCCGCATAATACGGTGCGGGCCAGTTTTCAGTCTGATTGCCAAGGGCAGCTGCTTGATGCAAGGTCCAATACGGGTTCGCCAAGTGCGGCCGCGCCAAACACACAAGGTCCGCACGCCCCGCCATCAGGATCGAATTAACGTGGTCAGGTTCATAAATATTGCCAACCGCCATCGTCGCGATATGGGCTTCGTTGCGAATTCGGTCAGAGAACGGCGTCTGGAACATCCGACCATACACCGGACGGGCATCGGTGGTCGTTTGGCCTGCCGACACATCACAGATATCAACATCGTTGGCCTTGAGCATCCGGGCGATTTCAACCGCTTCTTCGGGAGTTACACCAGCCTCACCCACCCAGTCATTGGCTGAAATACGCACCGAAAGCGGCTTGTGCGCAGGCCATGCGGCGCGCACCGCATTGATCACTTCAAGCGGATAGCGCATCCGGTTTTCAAGCGACCCGCCATATTCATCATCGCGAACATTGCTGACAGGACTGATGAAGGATGACAAAAGATACCCGTGCGCGGCATGGACTTCGACCATGTCAAAGCCGGAGCGATCGGCCATTTTGGCACTTGCGACGAACTGATCACGGACAATGTCCATATCATCACGTGTCATCGCCTTTGGCGTTTGATTGCGATCCGACCATGCGATGGCAGATGCCGACAAAAGCGGCCAGTTACCATCGGAAAGCGGCGCGTCCATTTCTTCCCAACCAAGCTGGGTTGATCCTTTACGCCCGGAATGACCAATCTGCATGCAGAGTTTGGCATCGGTTTCATTATGGACAAAATCGACAATCCGTTTCCAGGCCTGCTCATGTGCGTCGTCATAAAGGCCCGGACATCCGGGCGTGATTCGGCCATCCGCCGACACACAGGTCATCTCGGTATAGACCATCGCCGCACCGCCCTTGGCCCGTTCGGCGTAATGCACCAAATGCCAGTCAGTCGGGCAGCCATCAACCGCCTTATACTGCGCCATCGGGGACACAACGATTCGGTTTTTAAGCTCCATCTCGCGCAATTTAAACGGCACGAACATCGGATGACGCCCCCCCTCATTGGCCGGAACACCGGCCTGACGCTGGAACCAGCCTTCTGCTTCGCCGAGCCATTTGGCATCCCGCAGGCGCAGGTTTTCGTGACTAATGCGCTGTGATCTGGTCAAAAGAGAATAGGTGAACTGAACCGGATCAAAATCGAAATACCGCTCAATTTCTTCGAACCATTCCATCGAGTTGCGCGCCGCGGACTGCAGGCGCAAAACTTCAAGACGGCGTTCGTCCTCATATTTGCCAAAGGCCGATTTCAGATCGGTTTCGGAATGCAGATAATTTGCCAGCGCAATCGCACTTTCAAGTGCCAGCTTGGTCCCCGACCCGATTGAGAAATGCGCAGTTGCCGCCGCATCGCCCATCAAAACAATATTATCGTGTGACCAACTATTGCACAGAACGCGCGGGAAGCTAAGCCATGCTGAACCACGGACATGGTGCGCATTGCTGATCAGAGCATGGCCATCAAGATGATCCTTGAAGATTTCCTCGCAGGTAGCGATGGATTCTTCCTTGGTCATCTCGCCAAAGCCATAGGCGTCCCAGGTCTCTTGCGAACATTCAACAATGAAGGTCGCCGTTTCTTCATCAAACTGATAGGCATGCGCCCAGACCCATCCCTTGTCGGTTTCTTCAAAGATAAAGGTAAAGGCATCATCAAATTTCTGATGGGTGCCCAGCCAGACAAACTTGCATTTGCGTGTATCAATATCGGGCTGGAAATGTTCGGCATAGTCGGTGCGAGTTTTGGAATTCAACCCATCGCAGGCAACCACAAGGTCGTAATCCTGGTTATAGTCCGCCGCACTTTGGGCTTCTGTTTCAAAGCGCAGGTCTACGCCAAGTTCACGCGCACGTTGCTGCAACAAGATCAAAAGCTGTTTTCGACCAATGCCACAAAAGCCATGCCCGGTTGAGACGGTCTTAGCACCCCGGTATTTGACCGCAACATCATCCCAATAGGAAAAATGCGCCCGGATGGCTTCAGCACTTTTGGGGTCATTATCAGCAAGGTTCGTAAGAGTCTCATCCGACAGCACAACGCCCCAGCCGAACGTATCGTCGGCTTTGTTGCGTTCAATCACCACGACCTCGTTGGCCGGATCACGCAATTTCATTGATATTGCAAAATAAAGCCCCGCGGGACCGCCACCCAGACAAGCTACTCTCACCAGCTTTTCCCTTCCTGATTTGTTTGGTTGTTTCGGGAAACTGACAAAACGGTACGCCTCGATTTGATTTATTTCAAGCATAAATATTTTGAGTTTGAAATATCTGTGAAATTGCCTAGAATTTGCCAAACAAACGAAGGCGCGCCCACAATAACCCCACGAAAATCACGGCTGGTGCACCTAACATATCGACGATCAGGGAAGACAGATCACATGATTACCGACTGGGACGACGCATATGCCAATGGCGACCATATCGCCGATGCCAGCTCATATCCGGGCATGTGGGCAGAGCAATCCGCACGGTTCCGTGACACCCTGCTCGCGACCCAACGCGCAGAACTTGATATCGCCTATGGCACCGGAGACCGCGAAAAATACGACCTGTTTCTTCCTGATAACACGCCCAAGGGACTGGTTATTTTTGTGCACGGTGGATATTGGAAGGCCTTTGATAAATCCAGGTGGTCACATCTGGCGAACGGTGCTGTTGCCAAGGGGTGGGCGGTATGCATGCCAAGCTATACGCTGGCCCCCGATACCCGCTTGTCGCAAATCACCGGTCAAATCGCGGCAGCGATAAATCATGCAGCAGCACACATCGATGGCCCCATTCATTTGACAGGCCATTCTGCCGGTGGGCACCTCGTCAGTCGCATGGTCAGTGAAACCAGCCCACTGCTGTCGGACACCCTGTCACGTGTTAAAAACACAGTCTCAATTTCTGGACTGCATGACCTGCGCCCACTTTTAAACACATCAATGAATGATGTTCTGGGGCTGGATGCTCAGGAAGCTGTGATGGAAAGTGCGGCACTTCTGCGCCCCGCCCTGCCCTGTTCAATTACCTGTTGGGTTGGCGCGGATGAACGTCCTGAATTTGTCCGCCAAAATGATCTTTTGGCCAACATCTGGACCGGACTTGGGGCATCGACCCGTGCGGTGCACGCCCCGGACAAGCATCATTTCAATGTTATTTCCGATCTGGCCGAACCGGATTCTGATCTGACAGCCTGTCTGCTGACCCCGATCAATCCGGAGGACATTTGACATGTCGACCGTCAACCTCACAACTGAAAACGACATCGCCTTTATCACCATCGACAATCCGCCGATCAACGCCACCAGCCACAGCGTGCGTCAAGGCATCGTCGACGCTCTTGATGAGATCGAAGGCGATAGCAGTATCAAGGTCGTCATTCTAATCTGTGCGGGCAAAACGTTCATTGCCGGTGCCGATGTCAGTGAATTTGGCCAACCGCCCATGGCCCCGATCCTGCCCGATGTGATCAAACGGTTGGAGGCCACCACCAAACCAGTCATTGCCGCCATTCATGGCCATGCGTTGGGGGGTGGGCTGGAAATCGCCCTTGGCTGTCATTACCGGATTGCGGAAAGTGGTGCGAAGCTCGGCCTGCCAGAAGTTAATCTGGGACTTATTCCCGGTGCTGGTGGCACAGTGCGCTTGCCACGCCTTGTTCCAGTCCCCGACGCTATAGCCATGATTACGGGCGGCAAACCGGTTTCGGCCGACAAGGCCAATGCAATCGGCCTGATTGATGCCATCGCGCATGGCCCCCTTCGCGATGCCGCACAGGATTTCGCCCGCACCATCATTAATCGCCCGCGCCCCTTGGAATTGCGTCGCTGCCCGCCAGTTGATGCGCCTGATGATCATCAGTGGGATGAAATCATTGCGGGTGTCGGTAAAAAAGCCCGCGGACAGATTGCCCCCGTCATCGCCGCCCAGGCCATTCGCATCGGCATCGAACAGGACACCGCGGCGGGCCTTGTTCATGAACGCGAAAAGTTTGTCGAACTGCGCGATAGTGATCAGTCCAAGGCACTGCGTCATATTTTCTTTGCCGAACGATCCGTTGCCAAACTTCCTGAACTTGATGGTGCTGCACCAAACCCGATCAATGAAGTCGGCGTGATCGGTGGCGGCATCATGGGGGCAGGCATTGCAACCGCATCCCTTTTGGCCGGTTTCAAGGCAACGATTATTGAACGCAACGAAGAAGCCTGCGCCCATGGCCGCGCAACCGTTGAAAAGCATCTGAGTGGCAGCCTCAAGCGTGGCCTGATCACGCAAGATCGTTTTGACGATCTGCTGGCATCTCTTTCTACCAGCACCGACTACGCGGACCTTGGTGCTGCCGATCTGGTAGTCGAAGCCGTGTTTGAAGATATGGCCGTCAAACACGATGTGTTTGGCAAGCTTTCAAAACACTGCAAGCCGGACGCTGTGCTGGCCTCAAATACGTCTTACCTCGACATCAACGAAATCGCGGCCAATTGCACGCATCCCCAGCGGGTAATCGGGCTTCATTTCTTCTCCCCGGCGCATATCATGAAGCTGCTTGAGGTGGTCCGCACCGATCAAGCCAACGCCACAAGCCTTGCCACTGCATTTGCATTTGCCCGCAAACTTGGCAAAATCGCGGTCCCCTGTGGTGTCTGCGATGGCTTTATTGGCAACCGTATTATGTCGGCCTATCGCAAGCATTGTGAGTACATGCTCGAAGATGGTGCACTCCCCCATCAGATTGATGATGCCATGGTTGAATTTGGCTTCCCGATGGGCTTATTTGCCATGCAGGACATGGCCGGGCTTGAGATTTCCTGGGCAACGCGCAAACGTCTCGCCCCGTTCCGTGATCCGGCTGAACGCTACGTCGCACTTGGTGATTACCTGTGTGAGATGGACCGGCTTGGCAAAAAGAACGGTCTGGGCTGGTATCGTTATGATGAAAACGGCAAAGCTCTCCCAGACCCGGACGTCGATGCACTAGTGATTTCGGAGTCGGATAAAAAGGGCATCACACGTCGCGATTTCGACGCCAAAGAAATCATCTCCGTCATCCTTGATGCCATGCGTAGCGAAGGCGATAAAATCCTTGCCGAGGGGGTCGCCATGGGCCCTGACGCCATTGATGTCGTCATGGTCAATGGATACGGCTTCCCACGCTATAAGGGCGGCCCCATGTTCATGACCCAAAAGTAACCGGAATCAAGAACGCCTAATCATTTCATCGTCCTCGGGGCAGAAGGTTTTCCACCTTCCGCCCCGATTTGATTTCTGGTGTATTTCGAACTTGTCTAAATGCACTTTGATGACCAAATAAAATACATACTCAACACCCTAAAAAGGCGTCAATGCCGGTGTAAACGTGCCTTTGGATCACACAATACGGTGTTGCGTCGCAAACCTACTGCCTTTTTGACTTAAGCTTTCTGCCATATCAGGATCAATCCGAAATAGATTTTCAAGCCGTCAAAATTTCGAACGACGGCGATCAAAGAGCAGGTAACCTGCCGACGAAGATTAGGGAGAATTTGGGTGCAACTGACAGCCCGTGACGCAGCCCGTGCATGGCACGTGACTGATCTTAAGTGTTCAGGGTCCCGCCTGAATACCACATATCCCCGCATCTTCGACTGCGCGGGGCATGATCAATCACCGCCTTCATTAAGGTCAGCGATCACGTTATCTGTTTGCAATTCACCTCGGCCAAACAGGCGGTCACGCGTCCATGTCCTTCTGATCAAAGATCAGGACGGACAGAAGATACGACGATGCCTTGTCACGTGAGACGCTAATTCCCTGCTGCAGACATGCGCCCTGCACAGGCTTTCTATCCGGGCACCACACAGAAGCCGAGGTTTCGATCATGCATTCATTATCTGATATTCAAAAACTTGTGTCCCGTCGCCAAAAAGGCAAAAGCCTCGAAGCGCCTTTCTATAGTTCGCCTGAAATTCTTGATCTCGACATCAAAGAGATTTTCAGCAAGCACTGGATTTTTGTCGCCGTCGAGCCGGAGCTCCCCGAGCCAGGCGATTGCGTGACGGTTGAGGTCGATAAGACATCGGTTTTGCTGCTGCGCGGCGATGATATGGAAATACGCGCCTTTCACAATGTGTGTCGCCACCGCGGGGCCAAGCTGATTGACGAACGTGCCACAACAATTGGTAACATTGTCTGTCGCTATCACGGTTGGACGTACAACGAAGATGGCGACTTGATCCTTGCCGAACATATGGGGGCAGGCTTTGACAAAAGCTGCCATGGCCTCAAGACTGTGCATGTGCGCTCAATCGCGGGTTTGATCTTTATCTGCCTTGCGAAAGATGCCCCTGCCGATATTGAGGAAATGGCCCGCATTATGGAGCCCTACCTCGCACCGCATGATATTGCCAACTGTAAGGTCGCCCATACATCGGAGCTGATCGAAGAAGGCAACTGGAAACTAACGATGGAGAACAATCGGGAATGCTATCACTGTGATGGCAATCACCCGCAGCTCACCGTTCCGTTGTCAGCATTTGGCTTTGGTTTCTCGCCCGATGAAATGGATCAGCGTCGTTCTGAGGAAGTGAACAAGTACCTTTCTGCAGTTCACACAGATCATACGCGCTGGGAAGCATGTGGCCTACCATCAGCAGAATCAGATCATTTGTCAAACATTACCGGTTTCCGCACGATGCGCCTGCCTCTGATGCGCGCCGGGGAATCTCATACGCTTGACACCAAAGTTGCATCGAAAAAGCTGCTTGGGCAGTTCACGGACGCCAAACTTGGCGGGCTTAGTTTCTGGACACACCCGAACTCGTGGCACCATTTCATGAGCGACCACATTGTCACATTCTCCGTCTTGCCACTCGGCCCTGACAAGACGCTGGTGCGGACCACATGGCTTGTGCACAAGAATGCCCATGAGAACGAAGACTACAATCTTGATAACCTCACGCATGTCTGGAATATGACCAACGTGCAGGATGCCGAACTTGTGCGTCTTGCCCAGATTGGCAGTCAACAGCCTGCCTACGAACCGGGTCCTTATTCCACATTCACAGAACCACATGTAGAAGCGTTCTGTGATTGGTATATCAAGCGTCTGGATGACCACTTTGCTACCACCCAAAAAGCCGGGATTGCCGCAGAATGAGCGCGAACAAAACGACCACGACCGGACAAGGTGGCGATAAGCCCAGCGAAGAAATGCTGACCGAAGCAACCCGCGTTCCGCTTTGGGATCCTGAGCATGACGACGTTCTTGTCTGTCGACAGGTGCGCCAGGAAACCCATGACGTCAAAACGTTCGTCTTTTCCGGACGCGAACCGCGCGACTTTCGGTATTCACCGGGACAATTCATGACATTCGAACTTCCGGTCGAAGGCATGGTGACGCGCTGCTATACGATCTCTGCATCGGCGGCACGGCCATACCGGCTCGAAATCACGGTCAAACGTGTTCCAGGTGGCCCCGGCTCAAACTGGCTTCATGATTACATGGTGCCGGGCAAGGAAGTAAACGTCTCGGGCCCGGGGGGTGAATTTACCACCGACGCGACATCTGAAGAAAAACTGCTGTTCATTTCCGCAGGCAGCGGCATCACACCGATGATGTCGATGACCCGAACGGCATGTGATTTGTCCGAACCGACAGATTTGCATTTCGTCCATGCCGCACGTACGCCATCCGACCTGATTTTCCGCGACGAACTTTCACTTTTGGCGTCGCAGAACCCGGGACTAAAAGTATCACTAACCTGCGACAGCACATCGGCCAGCCACAGCTGGACGGGCTTTAGCGGACGTCTGAGCCTGCAGATGCTGTCGTTGATGTCACCTGACTTCAAGGACCGGAAGATTTTCTGCTGTGGGCCGGGCCGCTTCATGGATGGTGTGCGCGACATGTTGCGCGAAGCCGGGTTCGACATGGAAAAGTACTATGAGGAAAGCTTTGACTTCGGGGCTGAAACGGCAGGTACGTTCGAAGAGCACAGCTCTGTCGCACCGGAAATCAGTGGCCAGACCTTCCGCGTAAGTTTCAGCAAAACCGGTCATGTCGTCGAATGCAGTCCGGGTATGACAATCCTTTCAGCCGCACGTGAAGCGGGACTGTTGCCATTGTCATCGTGTCAGCGTGGCATTTGCGGAACGTGTAAATCAAAGCTGAACTCAGGCGAGGTCGATATGCAACATGGCGGCGGCATTCGTCAGCGCGAAATCGATCAAGGCAAAATCCTGATCTGTTGCTCAACACCGCTTTCCGATGTTGAGGTCGAACTGTAAAATCCAGTCCCGACACGCATACGCCGCTCATCACGGTTCAGGATAAAGAAGCCACCACCAGTGGGGCGGCCCATTTGCGAGTTATTCCTTGACCGTGCCTTCTGGCTGCAGTTCGTCGACGGTTAATTCCGAATCCAAACTTACGGGCCGTCGCAATGCTTGCGGCGTGCAGCCATAGCGGCGGCGGAACATCCGACTAAGGTGTGACGAGTCGCAGAACCCGCAATCAACAGCGATTTGCGCGACGGACTTCTGGCTCTTCTCGATCAGGTGGTGGGCCAGATCAAGGCGGATGTTAAGAAAGGCAACCTGCGGGGATGTGTCGAGGCTGATGCGAAAATGTCGCTCGACCTGACGCTTGCTGTTGCCCATTCGGCGCGCAATCTCCTGCACGGAAATCGGCATATCGATGTTCTGCTGCATGATCAACAAGGCACGCTGAACAATCGTATCTTGTGTCTTTAGATCAAGTGGAATGCCCGGCTGCGGTTTTTCAGCCTGAAGCGCATCATCAATGATCATGATGTGAAGGCTTTTGTTGGCCTGTGCACGCCCGACATGCTTATCAACAAGATAAGCTGCCAGATGGGCCGAACTCACGCCGCCCGAGCAGGTGAGACGATCCCGGTCAACGACAAAAATCTGTTCTGTAACCGGATCAAGCCCTTCAAATTGATCAACAACTTCGGAGTGATGGAACCAGCTTATGCAACAGCGATACCCATCAAGCAACCCCGCTTCGTGAAGCAGAAACGCACCGGTACAAACGCCGACAAGTGGCACACCGGCAGCGGCCGCTTCATGCAAAAATTTCTGATAGGCAGGACTAAGGTTGGGCGCTTCGTCCATCAAGCCCCCAACGACAACGATATAGTTAAACCGTCGTGGGTCGCCGAGGCGCTCTTTGGGCTGTACCGTGATACCGCTGCTGGACGTTATCGGGTCCATCCGTTCAGACAGAACCGTCCAGTTGCACAGGATCGGTCTACTACGATCCCCCTCGTCTGCGGCCAGTCGCAGCACATCAACAAAGTTTGCAAAAGCGCAAAGCGTGAACCTGTTCGCCAGAATAAATCCGACAGTCAGACGCGGTGTGTTTTGGTTACCAAATTTCGTATTCGTAAGCACCGGCTCCTCCGATACAGACAAGGTTTCTGCTTTTGTCGTAGCGATAATCTCACTTTGACGCAAACATTCTATTTTGTGGCGCAAAAAGTCGCCAGATTATCAACTGCGATCTCGACGACCAGATTGGGGAACCAAGAGAAACTCTATGGACTCGGCATATCAGCCTAAAGGACGGCGTTCTTTTTAGTGCAAACTAGCACACAGAACATTCGCGCCCCTGATAGTCGATCTCCAACGTGTTGATCTTACCCTACTTCCGGGAAAACACACCCAAAACCGATGTTACCTTCGGAAGTGTCACAGCATGTAATGCTTCCAATCTTTGATACGCACCAAAGACCGCGGCTGATGCGCTGGTCGTCCTAAGACAGATATTCTGTCCGGGGCTTCGATAGAGAGGAAAATGATGAAGGTACTCGTACCAGTAAAGCGGGTTGTCGACTACAACGTGAAAATTCGCGTTAAAGCGGATGGTTCCGGCGTCGACCTTGCCAATGTCAAAATGTCGATGAACCCGTTTGACGAGATTGCCGTCGAGGAGGCAGTTCGTTTGAAGGAAAATGGTCAGGCAGACGAAATTGTTGCCGTTTCCATCGGCCCGGCACAAGCGCAGGAAACGCTGCGCACCGCCCTTGCCATGGGCGCAGACCGCGCCATCGTGATTACCGTCGATGGGTCGGTTGAGCCGCTTAGCGTCGCAAAAATTCTTGCTGGCGTCGTAAAGGACGAACAACCCAAACTTGTCATCCTTGGCAAACAGGCCATTGATGATGATGCCAATCAAACCGGTCAGATGCTTTCAGCACTGCTGGACTGGTCGCAGGCAACCTTTGCTTCCAAGCTTGAGCTTAACAGCGGCAGCGCGAAAGTCACCCGCGAGGTCGATGGCGGTCTTCAGGCCATTAACATCAGTTTGCCCGCGATTGTGACGGCTGACCTGCGCCTGAACGAGCCGCGCTACGCGTCGCTTCCAAACATCATGAAGGCCAAGAAAAAGCCGCTTGATACGAAGACGCCCGATGATTTCGGCGTTGCTGTCGCATCGCGTCTGCGCGTCATCCGGGTTGAAGAACCCGCTGTCCGTCAGGCTGGCGTCAAGGTCGCCAACGTTGCGGAATTGACCGAAAAACTTAAAAACGAAGCTGGCGTCATCTGAACCAAGCGGAGATTGAAATTATGGCTATTCTTCTTTTTGCCGAGCATGACAACGTCACACTCTCCGAGCAGACCGCAAAGGCGCTGAGTGCTGCGGCAAGGATCGGTGGTGACATCGATATTCTGGTTGCGGGCAAAAATGTTCGTGTGGTCGCCGAAGCAAGTGCCAAGCTTTCAGGCGTGCGTACTGTACTGGTTGCTGAGAGTGATGCGCTGGAAAACCAACTGGCAGAAAACGCAGCAACCCTCATTGTCTCGCTAAGCGGCGACTACGACACCATCGTTGCGCCCGCAACCGCAAACGGCAAAAACATTCTGCCGCGCGTCGCGGCCCTACTTGATGTGATGCAGATTTCCGAGGTAATGGACGTCGTCGATGCCGATACGTTCAAACGCCCAATCTATGCGGGAAATGCGGTTGAAGTCGTTCAAACGACTGATGCGACAAAGGTCATGACCATCCGGACGTCCAGCTTTGGCGCAACCGAAGACAGCAGCACCACAGCCCCGATCAAAAGCATTGATGTCGGTGCGACGGATGCCGGAAAATCATCCTTCATCGAAAATATCCTGTCGCAAAATGATCGCCCTGAACTGGGATCAGCCAAGATCATCGTTTCAGGTGGCCGTGCACTTGGCTCCGAGGAAAAGTTCAAGGCCGTCATTACCCCATTGGCTGATAAACTCGGTGCTGCCGTTGGTGCATCACGCGCGGCTGTTGATGCTGGGTATGCTCCAAACGACTTGCAGGTTGGCCAGACCGGCAAGGTTGTCGCCCCCGATCTTTATATCGCGTGTGGTATTTCCGGTGCGATCCAGCATCTGGCGGGCATGAAAGATTCAAAGGTCATCGTCGCCATCAACACCGACGAAGATGCACCGATTTTTCAGGTCGCAGATTACGGTATTGTCGGAGATCTGTTTGATGTCCTGCCGGAGCTGGAAGGTCAGCTCTGAGACGCACCTTAACCCAATTGAAACGGAACTGATCCAGTGAGCGAAAATTCTTACATCCTGCGCATTGCCTGTGACGACCAGCCGGGCATCGTTGCAACGGTCACGTCTGCACTGGCATCGCGCGGTGCAAATATCATCGAATCAAATCAGTTCTGGGATCGTCATACGAACCAGTTCTTCCTTCGTGTGGGGATCAGTGTACCGGCAGGAATCGACAAGGATTCAATTGTTCTAACACTTAATCCGTCGGTTGACCGCTTCAACATGAAGCTGAAAGTCGATGTCGTTTCGCGGCGTCCGAAAATTATCATCATGGTGTCGAAATTCGACCATGCCATGCTGCACCTGCTTTATCAAATCAAGGTGGGATGGCTTGATGCGGAAGTTGCTGCAATTGTCTCCAACCACGAAGACGCCCGCAAAGTTGCCGAACAGGAAGGTATTCCGTTCCACTACATGCCGGTGAACAAGGACAACAAGATTGAACAGGAAGCCAAACTGGCCGACCTGATCAAACAGACCAATTCTGAACTGGTCGTCCTTGCCCGCTATATGCAGGTTCTGACCAACGAGCTTTCAAGCCAGTTTTATGGCATGATCATCAATATTCATCACTCGTTCCTGCCGTCGTTCAAGGGCGCGAAGCCCTATCATCAGGCCTATGACCGTGGGGTCAAACTGATTGGTGCCACGGCACACTATGTCACCCCTGATCTTGATGAAGGTCCGATCATTGAACAGGAAACAGAACGGGTAAACCACGCGATGTCCGCCGATGATTTTGTCGCTACGGGTCGTGACATTGAAGCCCGCGTTCTCGCCCGCGCTGTCAAATATCATCTTGAAGGTCGGGTGATGCTGAACAATCATCGAACTGTGGTCTTCACCTTATAGGCCAAATGAGTGTCGGGGCCGGGTCAAATCGGTCCCGACATATTGTCCCATGCCGACCAATGATAATCGTCTCGAAAACAAGGAATGAAAAAAATGGCCGCATTTCCACAAAAGGCTAACGTCGTCATCGTCGGCCTCGGCGGTATCGTGGGGGCTTCGGTCACCCATCACCTGATCGAGAACGGGTGGGACGATATTGTTGGTATCGATAAGTCCGGCATACCAACTGACGTTGGCTCAACGGCGCATGCATCTGACTTCTGCTTTGCGACGAGCCACGATCTGTTGACGTGTTGGACAACCATGTATTCCATGGATTTCTACGAAAAGATGGGCCATTACGCGCGCATCGGCGGCATCGAAGTCGCGCGTGTTGGCGATGACGAACGCATGGCAGAACTCAAACGCCGCGTTGATTCCAGCAAGGCTTTTGGCACCAATGTCAAAATCATCAGTGCGGCCGAGGCCAAGGAAAAATTCCCGCTGCTTGAAGAAGATCAAATTCAGGGGGCTTTGTGGGACCCCGATGCTGGTCTTGTGACACCACGCTCACAAACTGTTGCCGGCAAACTGATTGATCAGGCTGCTGCCACCGGCAAACTTCAAATGTTTGCCAACACATCGGCCCTTGATCTGATCACCGAAAATGGCCGCATCATCGGTGTTAAGACCGAACGTGGCACGATCCATGCCAATCATGTTGTTGTCTGTGCCGGTCTTTGGGGCCGGTTGATTGCGGAAATGGCTGGCGAAGACTTGCCGGTAATGCCAGTTGATCATCCTTTGACGTTCTTTGGTCCGTACAACGCCTTTGAAAACACCGGCGTTGAAATCGGCATGCCGCTTCTGCGTGATCAGGGCAACTCGGCCTATATGCGCGATACTGGCGATCCCAAAAGCACCGAAGGCGGTCAGATCGAGTGGGGATATTACTACGAAGAAAACCCGCGTCTTGTGCATCCGCGCGACATTCTTGAAAAGGACCAGGCACGCTTGTCACCGTCGCAGCGCGATCTCGAACTCGAAGACGTGATCGAACCGCTTGAACGCGCCATGGAGCTTACCCCAATCCTGACCGAGCTTGGCTTTAACGAAAGCCATTCGTTTAACGGCCTGCTTCAATCATCGGCCGACGGCGGGCCCGCCATGGGCGAAAGTCAGAAACTGCGCGGATTGTGGTATGCTGTTGGGATCTGGATCAAAGACGGACCGGGCATGGGCAAACTCATTGCCGACTGGATGACCCATGGCCGCACCCATGTCGATCATCATGCGATTGATTTTGCCCGCTACAACGAATTCCAGCTCGACGAAAAATACATCTATGACCGTTGCTATGAGACGGCGAAAAAGATCTATAACCCGCCGGTCCACCCGCGTGAGCCATTTGCCAATGCACGTGGCATTCGTCGCTCCCCGTTCTATGAGCGCGAAGTCGAACTGGGTGGATACTTCATGGAGCTTGGCGGTTGGGAACGCGCGCATGGTTATGCGTCGAACGAACATCTGCTTGAAAAATATGCCGACCGTGTTCCGGTGCGCGAAAACGAGTGGGATACCCGCCACTTCTGGCGCGTTTCCAATGCCGAACAGCTCGCCATGAGTGACGATTGCGGCATCATTAACCTGTCGCATTTCCATATGACCGAAATCGAAGGCCCCGACCATGTTGAACTCATGGAATGGCTCTGCGCGGCAAAAGTTGGCGGGGATGCCAATATCGGCAAGGGTATCTATACCCATATGCTCGACGAGGAAGGCAACGTTCGTGCGGACTTTACCATGTTTCGTATGGAAGACCGCTGCCGTCTGGTGAACGGTGCGGATGCCGGTCCACGCGACCTTATCCATATGCGTCGTGTTGCAATGGATAAGGGTCTTGATGTCACCATTACCGATGTCACCGAGAAATTCACAACCATTGGCATCTGGGGACCGAACGCACGCGAAAACTTGCAGAAAGTCGTTGAAAACCCGGATGAATTAAACATCGACGCCTTCCCGTTTGCAGCAATCCGTCAAATCCAGATTGCCGGTAAAACCGTAACTGCCTTCCGAATTTCCTATGTCGGGGAGCAAGGATGGGAACTGCATATGCACTATGAAGACGGCCTTGCCGTCTGGGATGCGTTGCGCGGGATCGGTGTGATGGCAGTTGGTGTTGAAACCTATGCTAACTCGCGCCGGTTGGAAAAGTCACTTCGCCTGCAAAACGCCGATCTGCACACCCAGTACAACCTTCTCGAAGCCGCACTGGCCCGCCCGAAGGTTAAGGAAGCCGATTTCTGCGGCAAGGCAAAGCACGTCGAATATCGTGAACGCGAACATCAACCAGCAATGCTGTGTACCCTTATCATGACTGACAATGTCGACGCACAAGGCGTCGCACGTTATCCGGTGGGCAACCTGCCGGTCATGGAACCCGAAACCGGCGAAACCCTGATCGATGAACTTGGTCGCCGTTCCTATACGACCTCCATCGCCTTTGGCCCCAGCATCGGCAAAAACATCGCCCTTGCCTATCTGCCATGGGACTATTGTCAGGAAGGTCGTAAACTGAACGTCTCTTATTTCGACGAGATCTATCCGGTCGAGGTCGTAGGGATTGGCTACACGCCGCTCTATGATCCGGAAAACCTCAAACCGCGCAGCTAGCGGTAAGACCCATCACCCCAAAAGGCGCAGCCGTTTTCAAGGCTGCGCCTTTTTTTATGGCGTTTCTGTCTGCTGATGAGTTTGGCTTATGATGGTCTGGCTTAACGGGATCCTCAGGAACGAAAATCAAACGTCGGCGGGCCCCAACCTGCTCGCCTGCCGATAGGCGGCCGGTGCCACGCCTTCTTGTTTTGAAAACACGCGACTGAAATGCGATGCGTCACAAAACCCGGTTGAATTGGCAATATCGACAATTGTTCTGTCGGTCCGCTCAATCATCATTTTTGCCTGTGCAATCCGAATGCGCATGGCGGCGATGGACGGCGTAATATTAAGGGCCTTTTGAAAATGGCGTTCGAGTTTGCGTTTACTGACACCGAGTGCCTTCGCAAGATTTTCGGCGGGTTCTGGTGCATCAAGGCGTTGTTGAATGCGCAATAACGCGCGACTGACCAGCGGATCACGGGTCGATAGTTCAAGCGGCAAACCCGGCTGTGGTTTTTCGGCAACCTGAAGTTCATCAATGATCATGATGTGCAGGCTTTTTTGGGCCGCAGCACGCCCGACATGGCGTTCGACCAAAAATGCCGCAAGATGGGCTGAACTGGTGCCCCCCGAACAGGTCAGTCGATCCCGATCAACGACAAATATCTGGTCGGAAATCGGTACCATGCCTTCAAACGTTTCAAGAAAATTGTCATGATGGAACCAGCTGACACAGCATTTATAGCCATCAAGCAGCCCGGCCTCATGCATCAGGAAAACAGCCGTGCACAGCGCGACAAGCGGCACGCCCTGATTGGCTGCATCTCGAAGAAAGCGGATATATTCCGGACCGATTCTGACCTGTTCTTTCAACAACCCGCCGACAACAACGATATAGTCATAATCCTGCGGACGGGCCAAAGGTGCATCAGGGCGCACTTCAACCGCAGAACTTGATCGTACCGGTTGGCCGTTATGCGATAGAATATGCCATTCGCAATTGATCTGACGCGACTGATCTCCGTCGTCAGCCGCCAGACGCAAGACGTCCAGAAAACTGGCAAAGGCCGAAATGGTGAAATGGGGGGCCAAGATAAATCCGACCCTAAGTTTCGGCGCTTTCGGCTGCGTCATCTGTTTTCTCCGCGAAATATGGCAAATACTTACAACGGATATGACGCAAATATCCAATCACGATTTCGAAAAATAGCTTCTAATTAGTAAAATTGATGACACCCAGTGGAGCCGCCTCACCATGACGCATTTTTCTGCTTTGTCGCTGCTAAAGAATGCCCTGACAGGACAAAAGAACTGGCAGGCGCAATGGCCCGACAGTCAACCCAAGTCAGAATATGACGTCGTCATCGTTGGTGCTGGCGGGCATGGACTTGGTGCTGCGCACTATCTGGCCAAAGAACATGGTATCACCAATGTTGCGGTGATCGACAAGGGCTGGCTTGGTGGCGGCAACACCGGGCGCAACACCACGATCATCCGGTCGAACTATCTCTATGATGAAAGTGCAAAGCTTTATGACCACGCAGTTGATCTGTGGGAAGGGCTTAGCCAGGACCTGAACTATAACGTCATGTTCTCGCGCCGTGGTGTTTTGATGCTGGCGCACAATGTTCATGATGTCCAATCGTTCCAGCGTCACATTCATTCGAACCGCCTTAATGGTGTTGATAACCGCTGGCTGACACCACACGAAGCCAAAGAATTCTGTCCTCCGCTAAACATTTCGCCGAATGCACGCTACCCCGTCATGGGCGGTGCCCTTCAGATGCGTGCCGGAACCGCACGTCATGATGCAGTTGCCTGGGGCTATGCCCGAAGTGCATCCCAACGTGGTGTTGATATCATTCAAAACTGCCCGGTCACCGCGATCCGCCGTGGCCCCGACGGTTCAGTGGAGGGCGTTGAAACCGCCAAGGGCTTTATCCGCGCGAAAAAAGTCGCGGTATCAGCAGCCGGCCACACCAGCGTTGTGATGGATTCCGCCGGTGTTCGCATGCCGCTTGAAAGCTATCCGCTTCAGGCACTGGTGTCCGAGCCGATCAAACCGATTTTCCCGTGCGTTGTCATGTCCAACACCGTGCATGCCTATATCAGCCAGTCTGACAAGGGCGAGCTTGTGATTGGCTCTGGCACAGACCAATACACCAGTTATTCGCAACGTGGTGGCCTGCCATTGATCGAGCATACGGTTGCGGCGATTTGCGAAATTTTCCCGATCTTTAACCGTATGCGGATGCTGCGTAAATGGGGCGGCATTGTCGATGTAACGCCGGATCGCTCCCCAATCCTTGGCACAACACCGGTGCCCGGATTGTATGTCAACTGCGGCTGGGGCACGGGTGGCTTTAAGGCCACGCCGGGTGCTGCCCATACCCTTGCATGGACGATTGCCAAAGGCACCCCGCACGATATCAATGCCCCATTCACGCTGGACCGGTTCCGGACTGGCCGTCTGATTGACGAGGCGGCTGCTGCCGCCGTCGCACACTGAGGAGAACGAACATGCTTCTCGTACATTGCCCTTATTGCGATGAAACACTGCCGGAACTGGAATTTACCTATGGCGGTGAGGCCCATATCGCCCGCCCGGAAAACCCGGCGGATAAAACCGATGATGAATGGCGCGACTTCCTGTTCATTCGCACCAACGTCAAAGGCCCGCATTTTGAACGCTGGCGTCATGCTCATGGCTGTGGCCGGTTCTTTAACGCTGTGCGCGATACCGTCTCGGATCGTTTTCTAACGACCTACAAAGCCGACGCCACCCGACCGGACCTTGCCGTCCTGCTTGCAGATGCGTCGATGAAGGAGCCTTCAAAATGACCACCTTCCGCGTTCCGGGCCGTGGCCGGGTCCTTCACAATCGGCCGGTTTCCTTTACCTTTGATGGTATGACCTATCAGGGCCTTGAAGGCGATACTGTTGCCTCCGCCCTGATTGCCAATGGCGTTCAGCTGATGGGGCGTTCGTTTAAATATCACCGTCCACGTGGCCCGATGGCAGCAGGTTCAGAAGAACCAAATGCCCTGATCGGCACCCGCCGTGGCAAGGGTCGGTTCGAGCCGAACACGCGCGCTACCGTGCAGGAAATCTGGAACGGTCTTGAAACCAACAGCCAGAACAAATACCCCAGCCTGAAGTTCGATGTCGGTGCGATCAATGACCGTGCCTATATGCTGTTTTCCGCCGGGTTCTACTATAAAACCTTTATGTGGCCGCGTTCCTTCTGGGACAAATATTACGAACCTTTCATTCGTGCGGCGGCTGGTCTTGGCGTCTCACCAAGCGAACCCGACCCGGATAATTATGCATCACGCTATCTGCATACCGATGTCCTGATCATTGGGGCGGGTCCGGCGGGTCTTGCATCTGCACGTGCGGCGGCAACGGCTGGATTGCGCGTCACCCTTGTTGATGAAAACTCCGAACCGGGCGGAACGCTTCTAAGCGAACCGCAAGCACAAATTGATGGAAAACCCGCATGGGATTGGCTCAGCGCGGAACTTGATGCGCTGACCGATCTTGGCGTTCGGATCATGACCCGCACGACCGCAATTGGCTATTACCATCAAAACATGATCGGCCTGTGTCAAAAGCTGACCGATCATCAAGAAAAACCTGCCGAGGGTGCGCCGCGTGAACGCATGTGGCGTGTGCGGGCCAAGCAGGTCATTCTCGCACAGGGTGCGCTTGAAAAACCGCTGGTGTTTGATGGCAATGATCGTCCGGGCGTGATGCTCGCCGGATCCGCACAGACCTATCTGAACCGATATGGCGTGCGCGTTGGCAATAAGGCCGTGATTGTGACCAGTCACGACAGCGCATGGTATGCGGCCTTTGATCTTGCATCGGCAGGTACACAGATTGAAGCCATCGTTGATACCCGCCCGACCCCAAACGCAGACCTGATCAAAGAAGCCGCCGCACGCGGTATCACGGTCCTTCCCGGACATACTGCGACAGGAACATCTGGGCGACTGCGGATCAAGTCGGTCCGTGTAAATAAGGTTGAAAATGGCAAGGTTCTCTCAGCTCGGAACATCAGTTGCGACAGCCTGCTGATTTGTGGTGGCTGGACGCCGACACTCCATCTGTTTTCCCACACCAAGGGGTCGCTGAAATGGGATGACGAAAGTCAGACCTTCCTTCCGGACCGCATTACCGAGGAATGCCAGATTGCAGGTGCCGGTCGCGGCCTTTGGGGCATTGCGGCTGCGCTTAGTGATGGTGCTGTCATGGGCGCGGCAGCGGCCAAGGCGCTTGGAAAATCGTCAAAGGCCCAAACAGTAACTGTCGTAAATGACCGTCCCGGCACGGGCGAAAGCCACACCGAATTGCCGACCGACCTTGATCCAGGCAAGGCGCGGGCCTTTGTCGATTATCAGAACGATGTGACCGCCAAGGATCTGCGCCTTGCCGTCCGCGAAGGCATGCGTTCGATTGAACATGTCAAACGCTACACCACCAATGGCATGGCCACTGATCAGGGTAAAATGTCAAACATCAACGGCCTGAACATAGCCGCCGATGCTCTTGGTAAAAAGCAGCCCGAAGTCGGTCTGACCACCTTCCGGCCACCTTACACCCCAACCAGTTTTGGCGCCTTTGCCGGCTATCACAAGGGTGAGCATTTCGAAGTTACCCGCAAAACTCCAATTGATAGCTGGGCCGAAGAAAACGGTGCGGTGTTTGAACCCGTCAGCCTGTGGCGTCGTGCGTGGTACTTCCCCAAAGACGGCGAAGACATGGACGCCGCTGTAAGTCGCGAATGCCGTGAAACGCGCAAATCCCTTGGCATGTTTGACGCATCTACGCTCGGCAAGATCGAGGTTGTTGGCCCCGATGCGGTTGAATTCATGAACCGCATGTACACCAACCCATGGACCAAACTGGCACCGGGTCGGACCCGCTATGGTCTGTTGCTGGGCGATGATGGCTTTATCCGCGATGACGGTGTGATTGGACGGCTCAGCGATGACCGCTTCCACATCACAACGACCACCGGTGGTGCGGCCCGTGTTCTCAATATGATGGAGGATTACCTCCAGACCGAATGGCCAGACCTTAAAGTCTGGCTGACCTCGACCACCGAACAATGGTCGACCATTGCACTTAATGGCCCGAATGCGCGTAACCTGATTGAACCCTTTGTCGAAGGGCTTGATATCTCTGACGCCGCATTCCCGCACATGTCGATTGCCGAATGCACCTTTGCCGGTTTCCCGGCCCGCCTGTTCCGCGTCAGCTTTACCGGCGAACTTGGCTTTGAAATCAACGTCCCAGCCCGTCATGGCCGTGCGCTTTGGGAAAAGCTGTTTGATGCGGGCCAGAAATATGACATCTGCACCTATGGCACGGAAACCATGCATGTTCTGCGTGCGGAAAAGGGCTTCATCATTGTTGGTCAGGATACTGACGGTACGGTAACGCCCTATGATGCGGGTGCCGGCTGGGCGATTGGCAAAAACAAACCTGATTTTGTCGGTATGCGTGCGCTCAACCGTCCGGACCTGACTGCCGAAGGCCGCAAACAACTGGTTGGCCTTCTGACCGAGGACGGCACATCCAAACTCGAAGAAGGGGCGCAGATCGTACTTGACCCGAACCAGCCCATCCCGATGAAAATGGTGGGTCACGTGACATCGTCCTATCACAGCGATGCAGCCGGCCGTCCAATTGCACTTGCCCTGGTTGAAGGCGGCCACGGAAAAACCGGCGATACGGTCTATATCCCGATGCCGGACCGAACGATCAAGGCAACGATCACGGGCACGACATTTTACGACCCCGAAGGTGCCCGTCTGAAGCTGTAACGTCTAAAGCTGTAACCTTGTCATTTTGAATACCGTCATATGAACGGAGAAGACTGCAATGACTGCACATGTCGATCTAAATATGGCCCGAACACTGGCCACAAGTTCCGCTGTCAGCGTTGAACTTCTGCCCTCCGTCGCGCGCTTTTCGTTGCGTGCGGGCACCGGTGAACAGACTGCTCTTTCCAAGGCGCTGGGCGTTGCCCTTCCGACTAAAATCGGCCAGTGCACACGTAAAAACAAGATTGAAGTGCTCTGCCTGGGTCCTGACGAATGGAGCATTCTGGCCCCTGAAGATCAGGCGGTAAAAATCACCGATGCCTGTGAAGCAATCTACGCCAAAGCACCACACAGCCTGACGGAAGTTTCAGACCGTGAAATCGCCATTCAGATCACCGGGGCAAAAGCCACCGATCTGATGACAATCGGCTGCCCGCGAGATCTTGACCTTCTGCCGGTCGGTGAAGCGCGCCGTACGATTTTTGATGGCGTCTCAACCGTACTTTGGCGCGATGGTGCCGACGAATATCGCCTTGATCTTTGGCGATCATTTGCACCGCATGTCATTTCGCTTCTTGAAACGGGCTGCACCGAACTCGCCGCAGAATAAGCGCCCTTTCGGGCATCGTCCTTCATCGCCGAACCTTGAAATGGGACAGATCCATGACTGATCAAAACGTTCTTTCGACCATTGCCGATACCGTCATTGCCGACGCCATCAATCATGAACTCTCGCGTCAGCAAAATCAGATCGAATTGATTGCGTCGGAGAATATCGTCTCCAAAGACGTTCTTGCCGCCCAAGGATCGGTTCTGACCAACAAATATGCCGAAGGCTATCCGGGCCGCCGCTACTATGGCGGATGTGAGCATGTCGATGAAGTTGAACGTGTCGCCATTGATCGGATCAAGCAGCTTTTTGGTGCCGAATTTGCCAATGTGCAGCCCCATTCCGGCGCACAGGCTAATCAGGCTGTTTTCCTGGCCTTGCTGGAACCCGGCGACCGGATCATGGGCATGTCACTCGCACATGGTGGCCACCTTACCCATGGCTCGCACGTCACGATGTCTGGAAAGTGGTTTGATGTTGTTTCCTATGAAGTACGCGAAGACACCCATCTGATCGATATGGAAGATGTGCGTCGGGTCGCACTTGAAACCAAACCAAAACTCATCATCGCCGGGGCATCAGCCTATCCGCGCGAAATCGATTTCAAAGCTTTCCGCGAAATTGCCGACGAGGTTGGCGCCTATCTTATGGTCGATATGGCCCATTATGCCGGCCTGATCTGTGCCGGGCATTACCCGAACCCGATACCGCATGCGCATGTTACGACCTCGACCACCCATAAAACCCTTCGTGGCCCGCGCGGTGGTATCATTCTGACCAATGACGAAGCCCTTGCAAAGAAATTCAATTCAGCTGTCTTCCCGGGCAACCAGGGTGGTCCGCTCATGCATGTGATTGCCGCCAAGGCAGTAGCATTCGGCGAAGCCCTCCAGCCAAGCTTCAAAGACTATGCCGCACAGGTGATCGCAAACGCCCGTGCTCTGTCTAATGTTCTGATTGAAGGCGGCCTTGGTATTGTTTCAGGCGGAACCGATTGTCACATGGTGCTGGTCGATCTGCGCCCCAAAGGTGTGACCGGCAAGGTGGCCGAAGCCGCTCTCGAACGCGCAGGATTAACTTGTAACAAGAACGCCATCCCGTTTGATCCGGAAAAACCGTTTGTAACATCGGGCATTCGCCTTGGCACGTCGGCTGGCACCACGCGTGGCTTTGGCGAAGCCGAATTCCGCAAGGTTGGCGAATTGGTCCTTAAGGTAATCGAAGCTCTTTCAGACAATCCCGAAGGTGATGCCACAGTCGAAGCCGCGGTTTTGGCTGAAGTCCACGAATTGTGTGCTGCCCATCCGATTTACGGTCAGTAATTCAGGTGTTTTTGTCAGTTTTTGACATTTTCAAGATCGGCATCGGCCCGTCATCGTCTCATACGATGGGGCCGATGACGGCAGCTTCCCGGTTTCTTGACGACCTAAGAGACCCTGCATTATGTGGCTCCGGAACGAACCGGCTGGCATCTGTATCTGTCTCCCTGCACGGATCATTGGCCTTTACCGGCAAAGGTCATGCAACGGATCGTGCTGTCGTACTTGGACTGATTGGTCTTTTGCCCGATACACTCGATCCCGATCAGGCCGCAAAGCTTGAAGCCGAGGTCCATGAGACAAAAACCATCTCACCAAAAGGCGTTGGGACCCTCAGCTTCGACCCAACCAAAGACCTCATTTTTGACTATGGCCCGCCGCTTGAACTACATGCCAATGCATTGACCTTCAGCGCGTTTGACGACGAAGAACAGCTTTGCCATCGCGAAACCTATTATTCGGTCGGGGGTGGCTTTGTCATGAGTGAGGCGGAGCTTCTTGCCGAACGCAAAGGTGCTGCGCAGTCGCTGAATGCGAAAAAACAGTCGCATGATTTCCCCTACCCGTTTGGTTCTGCCAAAGAGATGCTGACCATGGGACAGGCCTCAAGAAAAACCATTGCCGAAATGAAACGTGCCAATGAGCGCGTTATTCATGGCAATGCCCTTGATGAAAAACTCAACACCATCTGGCAAGCGATGAATGATTGTATCAATCGTGGTCTGCATCTTGATGGTGTTCTGCCCGGCGGGCTTAAGGTCAACCGGCGTGCGAAGGCGATCCATGCAACGCTGTGCGATGAACGCGGGAACAATATGGCGCAACCACATGTGTCCAATGACTGGCTGAGTGTCTATGCCATGGCGGTAAACGAGGAAAATGCCGCTGGCGGTCGGGTGGTCACATCGCCCACCAATGGCGCTGCTGGTGTTGTCCCCGCCGTTCTTCGTTACTATCGCGACCATTGCTATGGTGCGCATGAAGAAGGCGCACGCGATATGCTTCTGGTTGCCGCTGCCATTGGCGGCATTATCAAGCACAATGCATCGATTTCCGGCGCGGAAGTGGGCTGTCAGGGCGAAGTCGGCTCTGCCTCGGCCATGGCCGCTGCCGGACTTTGTGCAGCATTGGGCGGCAGCAACGAACAAGTGGAAAATGCTGCCGAAATCGCCCTTGAACATCATCTTGGCCTAACCTGCGATCCTGCGGGCGGTTTGGTTCAGGTTCCCTGTATCGAACGAAATGCACTGGGGGCGATCAAGGCCGTATCCGCCGCCAGCTTGGCACTGCGCGGTGATGGCACACATTTCATGCCGCTCGATAACTGCGTAAAGGTCATGTTGGAAACCGGACGGGACATGAACCTGAAATACAAAGAAACATCGACAGGCGGCATCGCGGTTAACATACCCGAATGCTGAGTTAGGATTGCGTCAAACGGGAACATTGTTTCGACGACGGTCCCCCGCAGTCTGCGCGCGGCTCCGCCGTGCTCGACCTTCAGCTTAAAATCGCTCCACTGGAGCGATTTCTTCACCGCTTCAGCCTTCAAGTTATGAGCACAGGCTCATAACGCAGGAACATCAGAGGTTCAAAGGCGCTTCACGTGATCAAATAAAAAAAGCCCGCCACGAGGGCGAGCTTATTTAATGTTGGTTGCGGGGGTAGGATTTGAACCTACGACCTTCAGGTTATGAGCCTGACGAGC